>ERZ773248.16-NODE-16-length-207059-cov-21.004947_pt1 | contig 207059 bp, 144 predicted proteins | sample MGYA00580518_ERZ773248 | MGnify/ENA primary metagenome ERZ773248 (study PRJEB29015, sample SAMEA2737762) | human gut metagenome | biome: human gut; feature: human-associated habitat; material: faeces | place: China | collected 2012 ...
CTCGGAACCGCTACGCTCTAAGGTTGGCGGACCATCAAAGGTCTCGCCAGATTGTGCGGGATGGGACCGCCTGGGGATGAGTGGAGCATCAAAGGTCTCGCCAGATTGTTTGTCGGCTAGCGCATCAAAGGATGTATCAGGTTATTCGCCAGATCGTTTGTGCGGTGTAAACCGCCTTGGCGATGGACTTGCTCCTATCCAAGTGCTGGTGAATGTGGACATCTTCTCGGAGGGATTTGACTGTCCGGATGTGGAGTTTGTACAGTTGGCTCGACCAACCTTGTCGCTTGCCAAGTATCTGCAGATGGTGGGACGTGGATTGCGAGTGGCTAAGGGGAAGAAGAGCTGCGTGATTATAGATAATGTGGGACTGTATCGGGTGTTCGGGTTGCCTTCGCAAGTATGGAACTGGAATGCTATGTTCGAGGGGAAGCTGAAAGTTGGCAAGAAAAAGGAGACTCCTAAGGAAAGAGAGTTTTTCCTGATGTACGGAAAGCAAGAAACTATGCCTGTTGGTCAAGACTCTGAAATGATGATGGTGATGAGCCATGAGGAACTGATGCAGTCATTGCAGTATCGGGAGTTTGTGGATTGCAATGATGATTTTGCCATCGTCAAGTTGAATGATGGAAAGATGACGGTGGTAAACCGACAAGGCGAACAGGTGATAGAACCAGGCAACTATTATGAAATGAAGTTCTTACGAGGTAATATCTTATCCTATCGACCTCGCAGAAAGACGGTATGTTACTACGACCTCTTGGCGAGAGTTGTCATAGACGAGGACATTCATGCGAAAGATGCTCCCGAGGTAATCACCATCAATAAATGGGAATTTATCGAATATAATGGTCTCTTCAGATCTCGTACCTACGAGTACTTTGCTTTACCTTTTCGCCCTTCCCAATATGACCTATGGAATTATGGATATTATTTGATATACAACTTTCAACGCTCTACAGCCAGTGGTTGTCAGGAATGGATATATAAAGTGGAGGATGGCGGCTCTATGCGTATGTATAAAGAAAACAGTGAAAAGGCTTGTTTTTTACGTGGCGACCATACTCATGTATATTGGCTGTGCGCCGACCTGTACGACAGTGGCATAGTGGTCATGGACAGTCATGAGGATTACTACTTCGTTGACTCCAGCTTGAAAAAGACCTATATAGGTTGCAATCAACCCAAAACAGAAAGCGAGAATTTGACGGTTGCGATGCCTCGGCTTGGCAAGCATATTTATGACATGGAAATGCAGCGCAGGAAAAAGCAAGAGGAACAGGAGTTATTGCTAATGCAAGAGAAGTCGGAGGCAGGGCATGTAGAATTGTATCAAGCAGGAAAGAAATGGGGTGTGAAGGTAGATGGCAAAGTTATCGTGCCACCTCTCTACCACAGTATAGCGCAACCAGTCGGTGCCTATTGCGCCTTTGAACAGATACCCCAACATTGGGGTGTTATGACATTAAAAGGAAAAGTGATTGTTGATGCCAAATATGAGAAGGTGGAGATTCGTGACAATGGAATCGCCGTGGTAACAGGCATTACGGGAAAAACACAGACAATCAAACTTTTAAAGGTAAAAGAGTAAAAAGGTAAAAGAGTAAAAGGGATTTTTGCTTTTTACTCAATTTGACGGCGAGGACTTGAAAATGACCCAAGAAGGATTTCCTTATACACCACTTGTGATAAAAACGCATAAAAGAAGTAGGTGGTTATGACAAAAACAGACCGATGTGAACGAGAGTTCATGTCGGTCTGTTTCTTGTTTATGTATGTTTCTTCGTAGAAGGATAGAACAGATGGTCTTTGTCCAAGAATACAGGATAGAATACAGATTCTATGATGTAACCTGCAAGCCTTGGCTTTTGACCGCCAATTTTCCGAATCGTCCCCCAAGAAACCTTGCCCTTGATATGCGGAGGAATTTTGAAGTGGCTGTTTTCAGGAAAATCACCATATACCTTCAAGAGTCCCTGCTGTACAGCTTCTTGTCTTGTAAAAGAGCATACTTCAACAAATCGCCCTACAAGTTTATCAAGCATTTTCTCTTCTTGCCATTTTTCAAGAGTCTGTCCTGGAGGGCATTGGTTGAAATCGAAATCCTTGAAGTTGAAAGATAACTTGGGCTGTTCATCTTTCACCTTACGCTCATCTCTCACATTGGCAGTACGGCTTTCGGAAGCAGCAGTGCTTCTGAACTTGTTCTCAAACTTACTTTTCTTTTTTGCTGCCATACTCCATGATGAATTTATCAATATTGCCGAAATAAGGAATAGCACCATAGCGTCCCAGCAGATAATCCTTAGAGAAAGACGCATCGTTACGGACGCTATTAGCCTGATTGATTTTGTATTCCACCAGAGAGTACAAATCAGATGCACCCTCAGAAGATTTCTCAGCGAACCATATCTGATCACGACGAAGCAAATCCTTACGCAAGAGGTTTGTATCGTGAGTTGTTATAATCAACTGTGCCCCCAAGGTATTCATCACACTATAGAATAGTTTGAGCAATTCTACCGACAACTGTGTATGAAGGCTTGCGCCAAACTCGTCAATCACAAGCACACCACCATTTTGGATGGTGTCGAAGAATGGTCCAAGAAGAGCAAACAGTTTGGTTGTACCCAAGGACTCAAATTTGAAATTCAACTGCTCCTTACCAATTACCGACCCATTGTCATACAGATCATGGGTTGAAAGAATTTCCAACTCATGTTGCTCTATCCGTTGGTTGGAATCTGTCGGGAAATGGATGCCCAAACGAGACAATATTTCAAAAGGAGTATCTTGCGTATCAACTTCCTTGACATTCTCTTTAACGTTCATATCCTTGATGCAATTATCCACTATGCCAATCATGTTGAGGATTTGCTCGCGAATCAAAGGATTGTGTATAAAAGTCCTTGCAGTATAAGCCAAGGTGTTATCGTCTAAACCTGAAAGAATATTGAAACGCTTACGAAACCATTCTTTTACCTTCATTGCCACTTCCACATTGAATTGAGCTGCAGTGGAAAGGTATAGGGCATTACTTCTGGTTTTTGTGTCAACTCCTCTTGCACCCTTTACCACTTTTGAGTTGACCTTGATATTTTGTCCTTCACGCTTAAAACAATAGCTCTCTTTTGTACTCCCTTCAAGTAACACGAAGAGCCATTCGGTCAGCACTTTGTTCTGACTGACCTCAAATCCATATCTGTATCTTTCTCCATTGCAGATGAATATCATTTGCATAGAAATAGGCTCTTTTGTACTTTCCACATCAAAACGATAGTGAAGAAGAGAGAGACGCTTAACGATGCTCTCATCGACAAATGACCGTAGCACCATAGACTTGAAAATATCCATGGCTGCAATTACAGAACTCTTACCCGAACCATTTGCACCATAGATGGCGGCAGACCTTAAATAACGCTTGCCGTTATCCATGATGGAAACATTCGAGTAACCATCATTGCTCTCGCACTCCTTGACAGTAGTGCTAGCAACCATACTAAGCGAAACCTCATCCCTATATGACATAAAGTTTCTTATCGTAAATTCTATCAGCATTTGTTCATATGTTCTTGTTTGTTACGGATGCAAAAATACGAACAAATCTCCATATAACCATAAAAATTGAGATTATTTCACAAAAATCATAATAATATGTACAAGAAAACTACTTTTGATGACTTTTGATGTAACAAAAAAGAATTTTGGAATCGAAAATAATTCCTTTATGTTTGGTCACGATATGCAGATGCTCGCCTATAGCACGTCCTGTGGAGCCTGATCTACCAATAATGGTGCCGGCAAAAACAAGAATTTGCCAGAGCGAGCATCGTAGAGGAATAAGGCGTACAATGCTCAGAAATGGGTTTTGTACGCCTTTTTTGTTTCATTATGTTTTTTTTATCCCAATAGTTTGCTAATTCGCTGAAAATTATGTATATTTGCAAATTAAGGGAGAAAAACATCCCCGAAAGAGATAGACAGTTTAGGGTAAATATAAAAGAAAGGAGAACGAGATATGGCAAAGAAGAGACCAAAGGTAGCACTGGTTTATGATTTCGATGGCACACTGTCGCCGGGCAATATGCAGGAGTTTGGATTCATACAGGCTACAGGCAAGACAAAAGACGAGTTCTGGGAGAAAAACAGAAAGTTTGCAGAGGGTAAGGATGCCAATGGCATTTTGACCTATATGTATCTGATGCTCGACGAAGCCAAGAAGAACAATATCTCGCTCACCCGGGAATCTTTTCAGAAATTCGGCAAGGATGTAGAACTGTTCCGCGGCGTAAAACAATGGTTTTCGCTCGTGAATGAATACGGCAACAGTATCGGACTGGACGTAAAGCACTACATCAACTCCTCGGGACTGAAGGAGATGATAGAGGGCACACCTATCGCCCACGAATTTGAGAACATCTACGCCTGCTCCTTTCTCTACAACAAGGAGGGTATCGCCTATTGGCCAGCCGTAGCCGTAGACTATACTACCAAAACGCAATTCCTCTTCAAAATCAACAAAGGTATCAAACAGGTGAGCGACAACAGAAGAGTGAACCAGTATATCCCCGACGAAAAGCGCCCTATCCCTTTCCCCCGAATGATATACTTCGGAGATGGAGAAACCGATGTGCCTTGCATGAAGATGGTAAAGGAACATGGCGGTCACTCGATTGCTGTATATGATAACGAGGATAAACAGAAAACAGCCTGCCAGCTTGTCAAGGAGGGACGAGTAAACTTCATGTGCTCTGCCAACTACAGCAAAGGAAGCGTAATGAATATCATCGTAAAGAGAATATTGGATAAAATCAAAGCCGATTTTGAATTCGACCGTCTGATAGAGCTGAACCAGAAGAAGGCATGGAAGTGATTTAAAGGTAAAAGGGTAAAAAGGTAAAAAGGTAAAAAAGTAAAAGGGTAAAAAGGTAAAAGGGTAAAAAAGTAAAAGGGCAAAAAGTAAAAGGGCAAAAAGGTAAAAGGGTAAAAAGGTAAAAGGGGAAAAAGGGCAAAAAGTAAAAGGATAAAGGGACTCTTTTGTGAATTCCTTAAAACTTTTCTTGGTTTTATCGAGGATTATGCTTAATTTTGCACACAGAAATAATAATATCAAATCATATTAATGGGAAGAAATAAATACTCAGCAGGAGAAATCAAAGAAATCGGCAAGTTGCTGCGACTCAAGAACGCAGGCAACCGTTTACAACAGAAAATGATACGCCACGACCTTCGCGTGGATTATGAATTCAATATCTCTGACTTCAATGAGCCTGGCAAGGCTTTCGGCGAGGAGGAACTGCAGGATGCCATCAAGCGTGGAGCTATCCAGATTCTCGACGATGCCACCATCGAGGCTATGAAGGCAAAACGTGCTAGAGACAAGGCTCGCGACGAGGCTGAGAGACAGAAGGAAGCTGTAGCCAGCGGTGAACAGACCGACTGGCAGGAGGCTATGAAGCAGTGGAATGAGTATTATGAAAAGTAAAAAGGTAAAAAGGTAAAAAAGTAAAAAGGTAAAAAAGTAAAAAAGTAAAAAGGTAAAAAGAACATACTGATTACGACATATACTGATTACGACATATACCGATTACGACATATACCGATTACAACATATACCGATTAATAAAATATACTGATTATAAATTATTATGGCTAAAGTATTGATAAAGACATCAGAGGGCGACATCAAGGTTCGCCTCTACGACGAGACACCTCAGCATCGTGACAACTTCATCAAGTTGGCAAAGGAGGGATATTTCGATGGCACACTCTTCCACCGTGTCATCAAGGATTTTATGATCCAGGGCGGTGACCCAGAGAGCAAGGGCGCTCCTAAAGGCAAAATGCTGGGCACGGGCGGACCTGATTACACCATCCCTGCCGAGTTCGTTTATCCACAACTCTTCCACAAGCGTGGTGCCTTGAGCGCTGCACGCCTTGGCGACGAGGTGAACCCTAACCGTGAGAGCAGCGGCAGCCAGTTTTATATTGTATGGGGAAAGACCTACAAGCAGAACGAACTGAAACAGATGGAGAAGCAGATGGGCATGCAGATGGAGCAGAATATCTTCAACCAGCTTGCCAAGGAGCATCATGATGAAATTATGAACTTCCGCCGCAACCGCGACCGCGAAGGCTTAATGAAACTACAGGATAAATTGGTGGATGAAACCAAGAAGCGCTGCAAGGAGCAGGGCTACCCAAAGTTTACCGAAGAGCAGCAGAAGGCTTACACTGAAGTAGGCGGAACACCTTTCCTCGATAACCAATATACCGTATTTGGAGAGGTGGAAGAAGGCCTTGATGTCGTGGAGAAAATCCAGAACTGTGAAACCATGCGTGGTGATAGACCTAAGGAGGATATCAGCATGGATATCTCCGTTATAGAAGAATAAAAGGCATTTCTCGCAGTTCTTTCTACAAAACTGCGAGAAATCTTTATTCTGTATCTACAACTATTCATCCGTATTAAACAAAAACAAACAAATCAAAATGAAAAAGATTCATGGAAAAATGATGAAGGGCACCACGGTCAAGAGCCTGATGATGCTCCTGGCTTTGGCAGCTTCTAACTACTGCCATGCTCAGCAAGCCACTATCGTGGTAAGCAATCCTACTTCCGCATCACGCACAGAGCTTATCTCCCTCAGCATGAACGAGGTGAAGGAGAAACTGGGCAATGCTGCCCCTAAAAAGGGAGAGGCTTACATCGTGAAAAACAAACGAGGACAGCAGATTGGCTCGCAGATTACCCACGATGGTCTTCTGCTCATAGATGCAAGCATACGTCCTCACGGCTCTGCCACTTACTACGTGAGCATCGGCAAGCCTTACCAGCAGAAGGTTTATGCCACCGGCGCTCTCTATAAGATAAGAAAGGATGATATCGCATGGGAGAACGACCGATGCGCCTACCGCGTATATGGCCCTGCCCTACAGAAGACCGGCGAGCGTTCCTTCGGTACCGACATCTGGGTGAAGAATACTCCGGATACCGTGGTTTACGATCGATACATCAAGGATATGAACGGCAATATCAAGGGCGACAAGATTGATGCCAGGGTAAAAACTATGCAAAAGCAGGAAAAGGCAGAGAAGAACACAGCAAAGGCTGCTGCTCTTGCCAAGCAAATCAAGGCTCTGCAGGCAGAATCGCGCGAACTGGATATCCTCACCTCCTTCCATCTCGACCATGGCAACGGATTGGATCCTTATCGTGTGGGCGCTACCCTGGGATTGGGTGCACCAAGCCTCATGGTGGGCAAGAACCAGGTTCTGCCTTACTGCTACAAGGATTACAGGATATTGGATAACGGTCCGCTCCGCTTCACCGTAGAACTGACTTACAACCCATCTGCCGTAGGCGATATGAAGAACGTGGTGGAGCACCGCATCATCTCGCTCGACAAGGGCAGCAACTTCAACCGGATGACAGTATGGTACGACGGCTTGACCACTCCTACCGATTTCGCCACCGGTTTCCCTATCCACGAGGAGGATACCGAGAGCAAGACCTTCGCCAAGGATTATGTAAGTTATGCCGATCCTACAGATAATATCGAAGTAAACAACTCACAGGTTTACGTAGGCATTCTCTTCCCTTATGGTGTTGACAATACCTACTACCAGCTCTTCGATAAGAAGCACGATGGTGCTACCGGTCATGCGCTCGGCTTGAAACGCGGCTTGAAAAATGGGGAGAAATACAGCTACTACTTCGGTGCAGCATGGAGCAAATATGATGTAAGAAGCTATGCCGAATGGCAAATCCGCATCAAGGATTATCTGGATGCATTGAAGAATCCGCTCCTTATTGAGGTGAAATAGGAAATATATTAAACCGCAAAAGCGATAAGCCAAGATATAAAACACGAAACAAAAAGCCGCCCTCATATCATTAGAAGAGGACGGCTTTATTGTTTTTTAAATAAAGATTATATTACTTTGTCATCTCGAAACCTACACGCATACCATCATAATTGTTGGCGATACTGCCTACGGCGCTCAATGTAGAGCTGCCCTTGAAGGCACTGAGGGCCTTGATGAGATTGAGCAGCTTCTTCTGGTCGAAGAGAAGACTGATGCCATTGGTTGTCTTGGTGGCATAGCCCGAAGCACTCAGCAGAAGGCCCTTCAGCTGGATGGCATGAGTCTTCTCATCAAAGGTATAGGTGCCATTCCATGCCTTGCCGTCAATCTTGGCAGAGAAAGTACCATCGGTATTAAAGGTGAAGTAGGTATTGGAACTGCTGAATCCAAACTTCTTGTAATAACCTTCCAGCTTATTCTCTACCTTGCTGGCAGCAATCTCGCCACCCGCCTTAGCCAGCAGGTTCTCTGAGGTGAAAGCGCACCCTGGCTTGCTGTACTTCCAGGTATGGCAGAGATCTGCCTGCTTGAATGTACCCGAACCGATTACATTGTTCAGGATTCCGTTGATTATACTTCCTGCATTACTGCTTGAGTTGCTGCCATCACCTGCATTGCTACCACCCAGGATAGCGCCCAATACGCCTGCTACGGTTGCTGCAGAATTGACGGTAGCAGAAGTATTATTAGCGGTAGTAGTGGTTGCTGCAGATGCAGCAGAAGAAGAAGTAGTAGTAGGAGCTGCAGATGCTGTAGACGCAGAAGCAGTAGATTTCTTAGCTGTCGTCTTCTTGGAAGAAGTTTTTTTAGTAGTCTTCTTGGTTGACTTCTTAGTTGACTTCTTAACCGGCATCAACTCAGAATTGGAAGCATTCAGCGCTGCTTCGTTCATAGCGCTAGCATTGCTGCCAGCTGTGCATGCAAGCACAAGGGCAGCGAAAAGAAATACCTTTTTCATTTTTACTTTCTATTTATTTGTTTAAATCTAATTCTCTTATATCATTCGCTTTCTTCACTTTCATATTTCCCATCATAAATGAGGAAAAACTATTATAATAGATGAAAAACAGGAGAAAAGGTTTAATTTGTTGCATAAATGTTTCATAAAACGAATGAAATGTGACGATTTTGTGTCAACGATTGCACATTTTTTTGACATAAATCAAAAAAGAACGAAAAATAGACATATTTTATCAAAAAATATCCCCGAAAATGAACAGAATATCCTATCTTTGCAACGTTTTAAAAATCACAATAGGTTATGAATGATTTAATTAAGGTAAATTCAGAGAATCAGAATCAGGCAATCGACAGATGCCAGCAGATTCTTAATGAACGCCGCGAGGCGCTTGCCTCTAAGGCAAGAAGAAGAGATTAAGTCTTTTGATTTTTAGCGAACAAGAGACAAGATTCTTCTTAGAAAGAGATTATTTTCAGAATGACATTCGGTTGAGAGATTCTGCTGAATCTATTTTTCCCAACAGGGAGAAAGAATGATTCAGGGAAACAGAACCCCGAAAACTGAAAATGAGAGAGATTTTTCAGAACGACTCTTAAATTTTAAGAGGAACTGAAATTTTTGGGAAAAACAAAAGTTAAAATCCCGTTGTCGTCCATCTTGCATGGTACGTACAACGGGATTTTTTCATTTTCTATCTAATATCCAGATATCCAAATCAGAATTACTTGTTCTTCTCGCCCTTCATGATAACCTCTACATGATTGCCACTCTTCAAGATAACATTCTTGAGGAAGTCGGAAATCTGAGCGCCATCGATTGACTTCACGAGATTCTTATAGTTGCTGTAATTATCAACCTTGTGAAGGTCGAACATACCCAAGGTCTGAATCCAGTAACCGTTGGTCTTCTCATCCACGCCAGCCTGCTTCAAGAGAATCTCCTTTACTTTCTGCAAATCGTCAGCATCAACCTTGGCAATCACCTCGTCCATACCCTTGAAGAAGCATGGGATGGCAACATCTGCCTTCTCTGGATTCAGCTGAGCCATACCGTTGATGGTAATCTGAACCTTGTTGTCTGCGTCAAAGAAAACGCCATAGATGGCACCTGCAGAATAAGCAGCACTCAACTCCTCGCGGATGCTGCGCAGATACTTCATCTCCAGGAGGCGTGCTGCCATATCTGCCAGCACACTGCTCTTCTGGGTATAAGGCATCTTGGCAAACCACATCTCGCGAGCCTGGCTCTGAGGATTCTCCATAGCCTTAGTGAATACATTGCTCACCTTGCCTGTAGCACAAGGCATTGGCTGGTTCTTGATCTTGATCTTCATGCCCTGGTTAGGGAGAGAGGCTATATACTGCTCGATGAGTGGGAGGAGCACCTTCTCATCATAGTTGCCTACAAAGTAGAAAGTGAAATCCTTGGCATTACTGTAGAGCTGATGCCACATTTCGAGACAGGCATCATAATCGATGCTCTGGATGTCGGAAGCCTCAGGAATGCGAGCCAGTTTGCTACCCAGGTAAAGGGTGCTCTGTACTGAGTCCTGATATACAAGCCTAGGGTTATTGCTCTTGTTGGCAAGAACTGTAGTATAGGTATTCTTCATGTTGTCGAATGCCTTCTGATCCTTAGTAACATTGGTCATATTGAGATAAACCAGCTGCATCATCGTCTCAAGATCCTTAGGAGTGGTAGTACCGCTCAAACCGTGACGGAAGGTAGAGAAAGAGAAATCTACACCACATTGCTTGCCGGCAAGTGCCTTCTCCAAATCATTGCTAGAGAATTCGCCCAAACCGCTCAATCCCCATACGGCACTGGCATTCTGCGCATTGATAGGGTCATTCTGATAAGCTGCATAACCGATGTTGGCAGAAGCAGCAAACTGAATCTCATCGTCCTTGAAGTCTGTCTTCTTGATAATTACTTTGGCTCCGTTAGAGAGGGTAAGCTTCTTGAAGCCCAACTGCTTGTTCTCCTCAGTCTTCTTGATTTTGCCTGCCTTAGGTGCCTGAGCCATCAGCGGCTCCTGCTTCACATTGTCCACATAAGCCTCAAGCTTCTCGCTGCGCACCTGCTTCACGATGTCGGCAAGTTCCTGTTCGGTTGGATAAACGGCACCCTCTGCCTCGTGCATGAACACCATGCTTACAAGGTTGGTATCGGTAGTACAGATCAACTGCTTCACGGCACTGTTAACCACATCTACAGAAAGGCGTGGCACTACCATCTTATAGATCTGAGTTTCATCCTCTACAGAAGGAATTGGCTCGTTAGAGATGAAATGGTCAACATACTGAGTGGTAAACTGCTCATTCTTCATCTTGGCACGGTTCTCGTAAGTCTTGTCAACATGACTCATGAATTCGTCCTTGGTACGCTGATATTCAGAAGCCGTAAAGCCGAAATCATGCACGCGCTTAGCTTCGCGCATCAAGGCAGCATATGCCTCCTTCACCTTGCCCGGCTTAGCCACGCCTACCACTGAGAAAGCATTCTTTGTACTGGAAACCAGATAGTTGCCAATATCACTACCTCCCTGCAGGAATGGACAATCTGCCTCACGGGCCATCTCAGAAAAACGAGCATTGAGCATAGAGGTTGCCACATTCTTCAAATAACCCTCAAGCAGATATGGAAAAGTACCTTTCAATGAATCAGGAGTTGTCTCGTTCTTCATCATGATGTTGATGATGTCATACTGCTGCTCCTTGTTCTTATCCACTACGTAGATGGCTGTATCGTTATCAGCTACAGGAACAGGAATCACCTTAGCAGCATCCTTAGGCACCTTAATGCCTGAGAAAAGCTCCTTGATCTTGCCCTCAATATGGTTAACGTCTACATCACCAACAACGATAATAGCCTGATTATCCGGGCGATACCACTTACGATAGTAAGCACGGAGAGTTTCAGGCTTACATCCGTCGATAACGCTCATCAAACCGATAGGCAGACGATAGCCATACTTCTCGCCTTGATAGAGTTTAGGGAGAGCACGCTCCAACATGAGCTGCTGACCTACCATACGCATGCGATACTCGTTGTGAACCACATCGCGCTCATCCTCGATGGCCTTGGTGGTAAGCGAGATGCCATTGCTCCAATCCTTCAGGATGAGCATACATGAATCTACGGCAGAAACACGGGCAGTAGGCACATCGGTGAAGTAATAAACGGTCTTGTCAACACTGGTATAAGCATTCAGATTACGACCATACTCCACACCGATGCTCTGCAGATAGTTCTGGAGGGTATTGTCCTTGAAGTGCTCAGTACCATTGAAGGCAAGGTGCTCAAGGAGGTGAGCCAAACCGCGCTGGTCATCGTTCTCATTAATAGAACCTACTTTCTGGGCGATATAGAAGCTGGCTACATGCTCAGGATAACTGTTGTGGCGAATGTAATAGGTCAATCCATTGTCAAGATGACCAATCTTCACATTCTTATCCACTGGGATAGGTGGCATCTGCTGCGCCATCGCTGTTCCCACAGAGAGCAGCAACAGTGCTGCTGCGAAAATTTTTCTTAATCTCATTCTTCTCTGTTTATTAATAAATATGTAATTATTAGCTATTTCTGCTGCAAAATTACATAAAAATTAAAAGATTTGCAAGCATTTGGAAGATTATCTTTCCAAATGCCTGCAATCTTAACATAAAACTAACATTGGAAGCTCTTCATCCATGAGCCACGGAAGAGGCGGATAAGAAAGAGGATGCCACGGAAGGTAAGCTCCGTAGCCATAGCTATCCAAACTCCCTCCAAGCCATAGCTTTTCGAAAGCCCATAAGCCAGGGTAAGGCGCACCAGCCACATCGTGCTCAAGTTGATGGCGGCAGGCTTCATCGTATCGCCCGCACCCACGCAAACGCTATAGGTCACGATACTCGCAGCAAAGAAAGGCTCTGCAAATGCCTCGATTCGGAGGCAGACTGTACCCAGTTCCCGAATACTCTCCACCGGTGACAGCACCCCTATCATCTCCGGCGCAAAGACATACATCACTACGCCCATCAATGCCATCACTCCCATGCCCAATCCTACCGTCATATAAGCAAAATTCTTGCAGAGATTCATGCGTCCGGCACCATGCGTCTGCCCCACAAGCGTAGATGCTGCGTCGCCGATACCGTAACCCGGCATATAACAAAGGCTCTCAGCAGTGATGGCAAACGAATGGGCAGCAATGGCAATATTGCCCAATGGTGCCACAATCATGGTGCTCACTATCTGCGCACCGCTCATCAGGATATTCTGTATGGCTATCGGGATACTTATCTTGCAGGCGTGCCTTACATATTCCTCTACCCATCTGAACGGTACCCTATCCTGACGGAAATTGAGCAGACGGTTTCTGAATGCCGAAAGATAGAGATTGGGCAAAGAGATGCTGATATACGCCAAAGCCGTACCCATCGCTGCTCCCACCACACCCATCTTCATAATATAAATGAAGAGATAATTGAAAGCCACGTCACACAGGCATATCAATACAGCCATGATGCTGGGCGTATGCATATTGCCTGCCGACTTGAGCATCATCTCGGAAATATGATACAGGAACACAAACGGCAATACTAGACTGTAAATCAGGAAATAGCGAGAGGAATTGGGAGCAATGTCCTCACCTCCACCCAGCCAATAAGGCAGATGGGAATGAATGCCTACACCGATAAGCGTAACGAAGAGGCTGAAAGCCACTCCACATATCAGGGCATGACGATATACCTGGCGAGCCTTCACCAGGTCGTTGGCACCAATGAAATGAGCTACCTGCACCGAGAAACCGGTGGCTGCTGCACTCAGCAAGCTACCTATCAACCAGGTTGTAGACTCGATAATTCCTATACTTGCCGAAGCCTCAGCGCCTAGATGCCCCACCATCGAAGCATCAATAAAAAACATCAGCACGGTAGAAATCTGTGCCAGCATGGAGGGTACACTCAAACCAGCGATGAGATTCAGCTTCTCACCGCCTGTCATCGGGCGCCCTAAGCGGATAGACTCCATCAGATAATCTGTCTTATTCTTGAATAGCATTTTTTCTTCTATTTATGAATTTACACAATCTATTTATGAGTAAAACGTAAAATCTATCAATTTATGATTTAAACGTCACCTATTTATAATTTAAACGCAAAAAAAAAGCGACTCCAAAAAGGAATCGCCATTTTTATTTTTTTAATACATGTTTCGTACCTTTGTTTTTCCCAAAACTTATCTCCCACTGAAGCGGGACAGTACTGTCATTAACCTAGAATAAACAACCTATTTAACCTAACAAACTAAATACCTGTCGTCCTTGAATAAACAATCTTTCTTTACCTTAACTAACACCTAATATAAAAAACTAACAACCTTAAACCTAAAAACTAAACCTATAAAATCTATTACCTAACTAAAAACCTAAAACTCATTTTTTCTGATGCAAAGGTACAACTATTTTTTGAAACTGCAATACTTTTTCCCATAAAAATGCATGAATCCAACATTTTTTGACGTAAATCAAAGATTTGTGTGCGAACACGAACACTTGTTAACACATCAGAAAGGTCTATTAACACAAAAAAGAAACGTTCCTGAGAATGCCATATCATGCAATCTCAGGAACGCTCCTCTTTATTTCCCTATATAAATAATTAAGGTATGAACTCCCATATATAATAGATATGAGCCCTATATATAAATAAGGTGTAATTTATGAAATCCTTACTCAGTAATCCAAGTACCCTGCTTCTTGCCTGCTTCTACTGCTCTCGAACCAGGTACTACCTGACCAATGCGGTAGTAGCTGTCCAATACTATCTCAAAGCGAAGCATTGAATAGGCAGGAATTGTGCTACTCGAACTCTGGGTTGTGCCATAAGCCAACTGATATGGCATGTAAACCATCCAGCGGTCGCCTATATGCATATTGAGCAATGCAGTGGTAAAACCATCCACAAGGCTATTTACCGCATAAGTTGCAACCTGAGCAGTCGTCTTATCGTATGTGCCATCAAAGGTCTTATCAAATACATAACCAGCAGGATAAGTATCTGTACCCAGCATTCTACCACGATAGCTCACCTTCACCGAATCGGTATACATCGGACAACCGCTACCCTTGCCCTTATCCAGAACATGAACAACGATATAATCAACATCCTTGTAAGTAAGAGAAACTGTATTACCGTTGGCATCCTTGTTAGGCGTCTGGTTTTGCAACGACCAGTTGAGTATCACCTTCCATTCATCGCTGCCGTTGGCTATCTGCTGACGGGCATACGCCAAAGTATCGGCAAAAGCCTTCTCGTTACGCTCCTGCCAGTTTGCATACTCATCTACGGTGTTGTCATCCTCGCTACATGATGACAGGGCGAATACTGCCATCATGAGCAAGAAGAGATATTTAGAAATTCTTAATTTCATTACCAAGTTTCTTTAATACGCTAGTAATACTTACGCGTTCCTCGATGATTCTGCGGAGATCAGAAATTGCAACACGCTCCTGCTCCATGGTATCACGATAACGGAGAGTTACCTTATGATCATTTGGAGTCTCGTGGTCAACGGTAATACAGAATGGAGTACCGATGGCATCCTGACGGCGATAACGCTTACCGATGGAATCCTTAGGATCGCCATAGTGAGTGTTGAAGTGGAACTTCAACTCGTCAACAATCTCATGTGCCAACTCTGGCAAACCATACTTCTTATCCAATGGGAACACAGCACACTTAACAGGTGCCAAAGCCTCTGGCAAACGCAAAACAACACGTGTCTCGCCATTCTCCAGTTTCTCCTCGCAGTAAGAGTGGCACATTACGCTGAGGAACATACGGTCTACACCGATAGATGTCTCTACATCGTAAGGCACATAGCTCTCGTTCTTCTCTGGATCGAAGTACTTGATAGAGCGGCCGCTGTACTTCTCGTGCTGAGAAAGGTCGAAATTGGTACGGCTGTGGATACCCTCCACTTCCTTGAAGCCGAATGGCATCTTGAACTCGATGTCGGTAGCAGCATTAGCATAGTGAGCCAGCTTCTCGTGATCATGATAACGGTAGTTCTCGTTACCCATGCCCAGTGCCTCATGCCAAGCCAGACGAACCTTCTTCCAATACTCAAACCACTTCATCTCAGTACCAGGCTGGCAGAAGAACTGCATCTCCATCTGCTCGAACTCACGCATACGGAATACGAACTGACGGGCAACAACCTCGTTACGGAAAGCCTTACCAATCTGGCAGATACCGAATGGCAACTTCATACGACCGGTCTTCTGAACGCTCAAGTAATCTACGAAGATACCCTGAGCAGTCTCAGGACGGAGATATACCTTGCTTGTAGCATCGCTGGCAGCACCCATCTGGGTAGAGAACATCAGGTTGAACTGGCGAACGTCTGTCCAGTTCTTGGTACCGCTGATAGGGCAAACGATACCCTCGTCCTCGATAATCTGCTTCAGCATCTCCAGGTTAGGACCCTGCATAGCCTCAGTATAGCGGGCATGGAGGTCATCAAACTTCTTCTGGTTCTCCAGAACGCGAGGATTAGTTGCACGGAACTGAGCCTCATCAAAGCTATCGCCGAAACGCTTCTGAGCCTTGGCAATCTCCTTGGCAATCTTCTCCTCATACTTAGCCATGTGATCCTCGATGAGCACATCGGCACGATAACGCTTCTTTGAATCGCGGTTATCAATCAATGGGTCGTTGAAAGCATCTACGTGTCCAGATGCCTTCCATACTGTAGGGTGCATGAAGATAGCTGCATCGAGACCAACAATGTTCTCGTGCAACAACACCATACTCTGCCACCAGTACTGCTTGATATTGTTCTTGAGCTCAACACCATTCTGACCATAGTCATAAACGGCAGCCAAGCCATCATAAATTTCACTACTTGGGAACACGAAGCCATATTCCTTGCAATGGCTTACAATTTTCTTAAAAACATCTTCCTGTGCCATGATTAAATCTTATTTTTTTCAAATTTTCGGCAAAGATACTCTTTTTTCTCGAAAAAATGTTGTATTTTTGCCATAAATTAATAAAATAAGTATTAAAAGCTACATATGAGCGACGAAATTAAAGATAAAAACGAGATAAATGAGGAAAATACGCCTCAAGAACACTCCGATTACAAACCGGTGAACCGTTTTGATGCTTCTGCCGTACATCACCTCAGCGGAATGTATCAGAACTGGTTCCTCGACTATGCATCGTATGTGATCCTGGAGCGAGCCGTACCTCATATCGAAGACGGATTGAAACCCGTACAGCGACGCATCCTCCACTCCATGAAGCGCATGGATGACGGAAGATACAACAAGGTGGCTAACATCGTGGGACATACGATGCAGTTCCACCCTCACGGAGATGCATCTATCGGAGATGCCCTCGTACAAATGGGACAGAAAGACCTGCTCATCGACACACAGGGTAACTGGGGCAATATCCTCACGGGCGACCGTGCAGCCGCTCCCCGATACATCGAGGCACGACTCTCTAAATTCGCCCTGGATGTAGTATTCAACCCTAAAACTACCGATTGGCAACTCTCCTACGACGGAAGAAACAAAGAACCTATCACCCTGCCAGCCAAATTTCCACTGCTTTTGGCACAAGGTGCCGAGGGTATCGCCGTGGGATTGAGCAGCAAGGTATTGCCGCATAACTTCAACGACCTTTGCGATGCAGCCATCCACTATCTCAAGGGAGAACCTTTCAGTATCTACCCCGATTTCCCTACTGGTGGTGCCATCGACGTAAGCAAATACAACGATGGGCAGAGAGGTGGTGTTCTGAAGGTAAGAGCCAAGATTGACAAACTCGACAACAAGACGCTCGTCATCAGCGAGATACCATACAGCAAAACCACGGTAAGCCTCATCGAAAGCATTACCAAGGCAGTAGAAAAGGGAAAAATCAAGGCTCGTAAGATAGAAGACGTCACATCGGCGAATGTAGAAATCCTCGTACATCTTACTCCTGGTACTTCTTCGGATAAGACGATGGATGCACTCTATGCCTTCAGCGATTGCGAAATCAACATTTCGCCCAACTGCTGCGTCATAGAGGACAACAAACCAAAGTTCCTCACCGTGAGCGATGTACTCAGACATAGCGTTGACCGCACAATGGGATTGCTCCGCCGCGAATTGATGATACGTAAGGGTGAGCTGGAAGAGCAGCTCTTCTTCTCTTCGCTTGAACGCATCTTCATCGAGGAACGCATCTACAAGGAGCGCAAATTCGAGCAGAGCAAGAGTCAGGATGAGGTAGTGGCATTCATCGATTCAAAACTGGAGCCTTTCAAGGACCAGATCTTCACTGCAGAGGTTGATGGCAAGGGAAATGTGGAATACTCCTTCCACCGTGACATCACAAGGGAAGACATCCTCAAACTCCTGGAAATCAAAATGCAGCGCATCCTGAAATACAACAAGGATAAGGCTGATGAACTCCTGATGAAAATCAAGGCAGAATTGGCAGAAATAGAAAACGACCTCGCCCACATGACCGATGTTACCATCAACTGGTTTGAATATCTCAAGGGCAAGTACGGAAAGATGCATCCAAGAAGAACCGAAATCAGAAACTTCGATACCATAGAGGTAACCAAGGTGGTGGAAGCCAACCAGAAGCTCTACATCAACCGACAGGAAGGCTTCGTTGGTACAGGATTGAAGAAGGATGAATTCGTATGCAACTGCTCTGACCTCGACGACATCATCATCTTCTACAAGGATGGAAAATTCAAGGTAACCAAGGTTGCCGACAAGATATTCGTGGGCAAAAACATCCTCCACGTTCAGGTGTTCAAGAAGAACGACAAGCGAACCATCTACAACTGCGTATATCGTGATGGCAAGCAGGGCGACTACTTCATCAAGCGATTCAACGTAACCGCTATGACGCGCGACAAGCTCTACGACATCACGCAGGGAACTCCGGGAAGCCGCATTATCTACTTCACCGCCAATCCAAATGGCGAAGCAGAAATCATCAAGGTAACGATGGAACCGGATCTGAGCAAGAAACGCCAAAGCATCTTCCTGGAGAAAGATTTCTCTGAAATCCTCATCAAGGGACGTGCTGCCAAGGGCAACCTGCTCACCAAGCGCACCATCCGCCGCATCGGATTGAAGAGCCACGGACACAGCACCCTGGGAGGAAGGAAGGTATGGTTCGACCCTGATGTAAACCGCATCAATTATGATGAGAACGGCAGATTCCTGGGAGAATTCAACGATGATGACTCAATCCTTGTAGCATTAGACAATGGCGAATTCTACATCACCAACTTCGATGTGAACAACCATTACGAGGACAACATCCTGAGATTGGAGAAATGGGATGAGCACAAGATATGGACAGCCATCCTCTATGATGCCGACAATCAGGGTTATCCATACATCAAGCGATTTACGATGGATGCCACCAAGCGCCATCAGAATTTCATGGGTGAGAACCCTAACTGCAAGCTCATCCTCCTCACCGATACCCCATTCCCTCGTATCAAGGTCACCTATGGCGGTGTAGACGCCATTCGTCCTGCCGAGGAAATCGATGCCGAGCAATTCATCGCCCAGAAGAGCTTCAAGGCAAAGGGTAAGCGCCTGACGACATTCAAGCTGGAGAGCATAGAAGAACTGGAGCCGACAAGATTCCCGGAGCCATCACCAGCCGATGATGATTCATCGAATGATGACTCTAATGCATCTTCCTCTTCAGAAGTCTCAGAAGAAAATCTCGACCCTGATGCTGGCAAAAGCGAACAGCAGGTTATTGATGAGTTAACTGGTCAAACCAACCTCTTCTCCGAAAAGGATTTCGAAGAAGAAAAAAAAGACAAAGATTGGTTATCAAAGCAATAGAGACTCAAAAAAATTCCCGTAAAGGATTTCGATGTATAAAAAAAGGGAGCTTAAAGCATCAATTGCCTTAAGTTCCCCTTTTTCTTTATATATGATATATACGCTGCAGCAAAGAAAGCGCCTTTTACTTCTTATATTCCTTCAGCTTCCCCAGGCAATAAGCCTTGAAATCACTCCAGTGATAATAAGGTGCTATATCGCTCTTGATAGGAAGTGTTGCCTCATCCTCGCAAAGCAAAACCTTCACCAGCACATCGTTCGCCTTGTTGCGATAGAACACAAACTGAAGGTTAGTAGCCATCGGAGTAATCTTATAATCAAACCACTGGGTAGCCACCTTCTCCGGATCCTTGATCTCCTCGCCATATCCGTTCAGGTTCAGAAGACAAGTGAGCGGAGTGACCATCGTATCATGACCATATCTCAAGGTTGCACCCGGATGCTGAAGAGCAATACAGCTATCAGCCTTCTCGATGATATCCATGAGAAGATTACGCTGAGAGAATGGCTGAACATTGCCCGTATAAGGCGAATTGCCATAAGATACCTGCCATCCTAAATTGCTCTGCAACCAATTCTGATAAAGCTCCTCCTCTGTAAAGAGATCATAGAGAGATACCTTACCTCTCAACTCTGTACCCTGAATAGAGCTTGCCATCTCATAGAGACGCCAGTTAAGATCACTTTGGTCGATATTCTGCTTCATCCAAACAGGGTCGTTGAAAAGTTCCTGCATCACTCGGCTATAGCAGGCATGCTTTCGGGCAAAATCCTCTCTTACCACTCTTCTTCCCACACTATACTTCAAGCTATCCAGATATCTATCGCCCTGATTCATGTAATACATGTCGTGATCGCTGGCATCATGGAAGATATGGAGTTTCGGATTCATGCGAAGCATCTGATGTAAACCGTTCTCCATAGAAAGGATGCATCGGATAACCAATGTGCTTCGAGCCTCAATATTCGCATTACCGGCAAAAATCTCAGGGAATCGCTCCATCATTCTTCGGGTAATACCCTGATGCTGCAAAGCACCAAGTGGAGTCAACTCGCCATCGCGTCCCTTCGCCTCTTCACGAATCATCTTCACCTTTGCTAATGTCTCCTCACCTTTGGCGGTCAATTTACCCTCCTGCTTCGCCTTCAACAGAGAGAAATAAGGCACATCATACGCCTTTTTGCCAATCATGTATCGGGAGCCATGACGGCCATAGTGGCTCAGATAGAAAGGTTTGTATCCTTTAGGAGCAGGAGTCAACTGCTTCTGAGGTCCGCGATAAGCCACATAGTTACTACCTGAGAGCGTAATGTCTCTCTTAAAATCCTCCTGAGGAGTCTGGGCCGTCATAGGCATCGCAAAAGCAAGAGATGCCCACAATAATAGATTCTTTGCGTTCATTGTTACTACTTAATTTTATCTGTTATTTTCCTTCTTACCAGTTCATCAAGTTCTTTAGGAATGGCAACAATTCCTTTGCCATCTTTTGATGCTGCAACTTGCTAGGATGCCAGCTGGCACCATATCCCAAGTCGCCTTTCTGAAAAGTGAAGTCAAAGCGATAAATCTCCTTATCCCCCAGCTTCTTCGCCTTCTTTATCTTGCCTTTTTTATCCACTACCGTCTTATTCACCAAAGTGAAACCGCTCTTGTTGGCATCTGCGCAGATTCTGTCAAGGGCAGCTCTCTGCTCGCTACTCTCCTTCTTCCCGAGCATAGGTCCTGTCAGGAGCACAATCTTGGCATCAGGATATTTACTTCTCACGGTAGTAAGGAACATGCGGTAATTCTTCTCATAAAGCTGAATATCATAATTATCCGTAGAAAGGTCATTGGTACCTAGGTTGATGCAAACCAGTTGTGGCTGATACTTGGCAAAATCCCATTTCTCATCATGCTTATTAAATAAGGTATATTCATACTGCCAAGGCATATTCTCTGCAGAACCCGTCTTAGGACCATCATAGTTGCGATATACACCGATACCACTGCGGGAGATCGAAGTATGCTGCGCCTTCAGGCTATCGCTTACGATATTGGCATAAGTCAGCCAATGGTTCTCCGTCTCATCCTCAAAAGGATCGCTCATCTCGATGCTCTCTACACCATATCCGCAAGTGATAGAATTACCGATGAACTCTATCTTTCGCTCAGACAAAGCTGGAGCCTCAACGAGTTTACAACCCTTATCCAACACGAATCCACGGAACTCTGGGTTGCGGAACAATCCCTCTATCACATACATCACCTTCACATGATGCACGCCCTTTGGCAAGGCTGTAGCCAGCGTAACCACCGAATCACGTTCTGCATTGAATCCTACCTTAAAAGGTTCACTGCCATCAACTTGTGCCATGAAATATCCCGTCATCGGACGGCACATCATCTTCAAGGAAGACCCCTGGAAGTTTGCCTCAATGGTAGTACCTGGGAAATTGAAGCTAGCCACATCCGGATTCTTCCCGAAGCTCACACGTCCCATGTATTGAATCATGGGATGAGATGCCTTCACCACCTCTCCCTCGACAGGAAGCGTGGTAGAAGTCTTTCCATTACCAGCGAAGGCAGCAGCGCTCAGCATTATTGCCATCAATAACAAATTCATTTTTTTCATCATGATTATTTTTAGTTTGCCTGCAAAAGTACCATTATTTCTTGTAAAAAACGAACAAAACCGCTTTTTTCTGCTCATTTCTTCTTTTTATTCATTTTTTTGTTGTACCTTTGCACTCACGAATGCGCTTGTGGCGAAATTGGTAGACGCGCTAGACTTAGGATCTAGTGGTTCAGGCCGTGTAGGTTCGAGTCCTATCAGGCGCACATAAAAAAATGCTAAGTAGTTACTATCTAACTATTTAGCATTTTTCGTTTATAAATTTACCCGTCTTTTTGCTACTTTTTACAGAATATTCCCTAAATGGAGAACAGATGCCTACATCATCCCCTCTAATTTTTCCTGTGCCTCACGCATGTCTTTTTCGAAATTCACATGGTCTAGAAGGAATTCTTTTCTGCCCTGCGAAAGGAACTGGTAAAGCTGAGGATTCATGCCCTCCACATATTGGGCGATGGCATACTCTATATCATCCCTCTGGGTAGGATTGGTTGAAAACTCAAAGACTCTAAGCTTCTGATGAATAAAGCAATATGCCGACTCTATGCAATCTCTGGTGATGCTCCCCAATAGGAGAGCATCACCATTATAATCTTGTTTCTGATTCATTCTGAATATTCTTTTTACTTTACTCCCTTCATGGAAAGGGCGATACGCTTGCGCTTCAAATCTACTTCTGCCACACGCACCATCACATGCTCATGAAGCTTTACCACCTCACTTGGATCATTGATGTAGCGATTAGACATTTGGGAAACATGAACCAGACCGTCGTTGTGGACACCTATATCTACAAAGGCACCAAACTTGGTAATGTTGGTAACAATGCCCGGCACAACCATGCCCACCTGCAAATCCTCTATCTCCTTGATGCTGGCATCAAACTCAAACTTCTCTACCTCACCACGAGGGTCCAAGCCCGGTTTGTCAAGCTCGGTCATGATATCCACCAAAGTAGGCATACCTACCTCAGCAGTTACATATTTCTTGATATCAATCTTCTTCTGTAGAGATTTATCCTCAACCAATTGCTTCACTGTAACACCTTGATCCTTTGCCATTTGCTCTACCAGCGCATAACGCTCAGGATGCACGGCACTATTATCCAACGGATTCCTGGCACCAGGAATACGGAGGAAACCAGCACACTGCTCGAAGGCAGATGGCCCCAGACGAGGCACCTTCTTCAACTGAGCACGGGAAGCAAAAGCACCATTCTCGCGACGATATTCAACGATATTCTTGGCAAGAGTAGGTCCCAATCCACTCACATAGGTAAGGAGATGCTGGGATGCTGTATTCAGATTTACACCTACCGAATTCACACAACTCATCACCACGGCATCAAGACTCTTCTTAAGCTGTGTCTGATCCACATCATGCTGATACTGACCTACACCGATGCTCTTTGGGTCAATCTTTAGCAATTCGGCAAGCGGGTCCATCAGTCGTCGACCGATGCTCACGGCACCACGAACGGTAACATCCTCATCAGGGAACTCATCTCTCGCAATCTTCGAAGCCGAATAGATAGAAGCACCATCCTCGCTCACCACATAGATATCCACAGGGTGTGGATAACTTATTTCGTGCAGCCAATCGCTGGTTTCACGACTTGCCGTACCATTACCCACAGCCATTGCCTCAACCTGATACATCTTCACCATGCGCTGGATGGCAGCGGTAGCCTCATTCTTCTTGTTACGTGGAGGATGAGGAAATACTATTTCGTGATGAATCAGATTACCCTGCGCATCGAGACAACAGGTTTTACAGCCATTGGCGAACCCCGGATCCACAGCCATCACACGCTTCTGTCCTAAAGGAGCAGCGAGCAAAAGCTGTCGCAGGTTTTCTGCGAATACTACAATAGCCTCCTCATCAGCCTTCTGCTTGCTGAGAGCAGCAAACTCAGTTTCAATACTAGGCTTCAGCAGACGCCTGAAAGCATCATCCACAGCCTCACCCACCAAAGTCTGGCATTCACCGAAACCATGTACATAATGACGCTTCAGTTTATCCTGACACTGCTCATCATCAGCTGAAATGCTGATACGGAGGAAACCAGCCGCTTCACCACGACGCATCGCCAGCAAGCGATGAGAAGAACATTTCTTTAAAGGTTCAGAGAAATCAAAGTAATCAGAGAAGCGCTGAGCCTCCTCTTCATCCTTTTTCTTAGCCACTACCTTTGAGGTGATGATGGCACCTCGACGGAACTCGCCGCGAATCTGATTGCGGCTCTGCTCATTCTCGCTTACGGTTTCGGCGATGATGTCCTTGGCTCCCTGCAAGGCAGACTCCACATCCTTCACCTTATCACCCACAAACTTCCTGGCAGCCTGTTCCGGATTGCGCTCACGCTGGAAGAGGAGCAGTTGTGCCAGAGGCTCCAAGCCTGCCTCACGGGCTATCTGTGCACGGGTTCTGCGTTTTGGCTTATATGGCAGATAAATATCCTCCAATTCTGTAGCATCCCAGCAGTTTGCGATACGCTCCTTGAGTGTATCTGTCAGCTTTCCCTGTTCTTCTATCGTCTTGAGAATGGTTTCCTTGCGCTTCGCCATCTCCTTCAACTTTTCATTAGCCTGGGCGATAGCTTCAATATTCACCTCGTCCATATTACCCGTCTTCTCCTTACGGTATCGCGAGATAAACGGAATGGTGCAGCCCTCTTCGAGCAGCGCCAGAGTATTTTCTACAGCCTGCTCCTTCAGATTGAGCTGGGCTGCTATCAGCTTTGTAAATTGATTCATTTATGATATTTATAAAATAAAATTCAAACTGTTTGTTCATGCAAAGATAGAGAAAAAAGTTGGTTTGCCCAAATATTCCCTCATATTATTTGGCGGTTTCACTAAAAAATCGTAGCTTTGCAGCAGAAATAGCTTTAGATACATCCAGCACGCCCGATTTTCTTGATTTACATCAACAACCACGTAAACTTCATCACAAAGGTAGGTTTCCTCGGTTACAGAGGCTATTCTCCTGACCATGGTGACAACTCATCAACATTCGGACTTAACGTAGATGCGAGCAACATTTCATTTGGTGCTATCTACAAGTTCTAATCTTAGGGTGCTCATTTACTCATAAGCAATAATATCAGGGGGCGCAAGCGATTCCTTTCCTGGAAACAGCTTGCGCCCCATTTTTTATCTGCAAGCGAACACACTTTTACTCTTCACCTTTCCTTCGGAACCCCTGTGTTTATCGGCATTCTGAGGGGGTGAAGAGTTTGCAGCGACTCTTCACCCACTCTTCACCGATTCCAAAGACCAACAGGCGTAAATTGCAGCGCTAGACCGCTAGATGTCAAGGAGAGAAGCAAGACCGCCAGGCGTCTCTAAGGAGGGTGTGCCATAAGTCTGAATAATAGTTGGCGCATAACAGTTGACCATCGCATGCACATCACCTGTTGTGCATGCGCATATCAGCTGTTATGCAAGCGCACAACAGCTGTTGTGCGACCGAAGATACTGGCTGTTTCAACAACATATCCTAACTCTTTCAACAACATATCCTAACTCTTCCAACAACAAGAAGAGGGTGAATCATAAACTTATGACACACCCTCCGCCGAACCAGCGAGGGTGAAGAGTGGTGAAGAGTGGGTGAAGAGTGTCCAAAAACTCTTCACCCCTCGAAACGCCCATAAACACTGGGGATTCCGAAGGAAAGGTGAAGAGTGAAGAGTATTTCCTTATCCCTTACTTACAACATTTTTACAGGCATTTACGCTGACTGTTGCAGTAGAACAGCCAACTGGCGAGCGTACGGCTAGTCAGCTGTTCTTCATTCGCCTGTACACTATTTCCGATTAACAGATAGCCATATTTCTACTTTTTAAGCGTAAATTCAAACTTCAAGCCGCCTTCCTGCTGATTACTTACACGGATGGTTCCGCCATGCAGGAGAACGGCATTCTTGACGATGGCAAGACCCAAACCGGTGCCACCCATCTTGCGACTGCGTCCCTTATCTACCCGATAGAAACGCTCGAAAAGACGGGAGAGATGCTCGGCAGGAACTCCCTGACCATTATCACAGAAGATGAAATGCCACTTATTGCCCTGCTCCTTGGCACTCAACGTTATCTTACGCCCTTCGCCGGCATAAGCTATGGCATTGTCGGTTAGATTGCGGAACACACTATAGAGCAGACTGCGGTTACCCTTCACGATAATATGCTGGTCGGGAAGAAGATTCTCGAAAGTCATCTGGTGCGACTCTCTTTCCAGCGCCGTCTCACGGACTATTTCACTCACCATCTGCGTAATGTCTACCGCCTCGAAATCTATCATATCCGAACCGTCATCCAACCGGTTCAGGGTAGAGATGTCGCGAAGCAGAGAGGTGAGACGCTCGCTCTGGGCATAACAGCGCAGCAGAAACTGCGACTTCATCTCTTCGTTGATATGCGGATTGTCGAGTATCGTTTCCAGATAACCCTGGATACTTGCTACAGGAGTCTTCAGCTCGTGGGCGATATTCTGGGTAAGCTGGCGCTTCAGGATATCCTGCTCCTTACGCGTTGTCTGAATACGCTTATACATCTTGATGATTCGCTCGGCAATCTCACCCAACTCATCATTAGGGAATTTAGCCAGATCCTCCACCTCCAGGCTCTCATTATGATCCGCCTTATAAGCAAAGATACGGAGTTTGGATACATTCTTCGCCAATCTGTTTGTAAAACGGTATAGCACCAGGGTAAGTAGGATGATGGCTGCCAAGGCAAACCAGATATAATGCAGATCAGCCTGAAGCGACTTGGTCAAATCATCATTATATGGCAATGCTGTACGAACGATAAGATGACTCTTCGGGAAATAGGACGCTACATAGAAATAATCCTGCTTCAGCGTTTTCGACTGTCGCTCTACGCTCGTACCCATTCCCTCTTTCAATGCCTGTACTATCTCTGCACGCTGGGCATGATTGGCAAAATGGCGATAATCCTTACTCATATTGTCAAAGATTACGGTTCCATTCTTCTTGACCAAAGTTACACGAAGGTCCTTACTCTCATGCGTCTGCACAAAATCTTCCAACTTTGCCTCTGCCACACGCACGCTATCCACCACTTCCACACTGTCAGAAAGGAGAATGCCACAAGTCTTGGACAATTCCAAATCCTCTGCCAGCAGTTCATTATAGTTGGCAAGTTTCAGAGTCAACGTACTAATCTTATACTGTTTCTCGCGTGTTTGCTGAAATACAATAAAACTGACAGCGAACACAAGGAACACCGCCAGTACGCTAAAATACAACTTCTTACCTACATTATTCAGTTTAAACATGATGATATCTGTTTATGCATCAAAATAATAACCAAATCCCAAACGGGTAACAATACACTTGGAAAATTTACCAATTTTCTTTCGCATACGGGTAATATTCACATCCACAGTACGGTCGAGCACCATCACATCCTTTGGCCATACACGGTCGATGAGTTCCTGACGAGAGAACACCTTACCACGCTCTTCCAGCAGAAGGCGCAAGAGTTCAAACTCTGTCTTGGTAAATGGCACACACTCTCCATCCACAGTCACCGACTTCTTGTCCAGATTGAGCTGCAAACCCTGATAGTTAATCAGAGAAGGCTCGCTGCTGTTACCTCTCTGCTCCATTGTACGGCGCAGCACAGCACGCACTCGCACCATCACCTCCCGGATAGAGAAAGGCTTGGAGATATAATCATCTGCACCCAGATTGAATCCGGTCACAGTATCATTCTCCGTATCACGGGCTGTCAGGAAGATGATAGGCACATGAGCTGTCATCGGATTCTCCTTCAACTGTCTTGCCAGCTGAAATCCGCTCATTCCTCCCATCATCACATCAAGCAATAAAAGATCATAAGAGGCAATATCCTTCGATATAGCTTCCTCACCCGAATTGGCAGTATCTGCCTGATACCCCTCTGTCTCTAAATTGAACTTCAAGATTTCACACAAGTCCTGCTCATCATCAACAACCAGGATTTTCTTCTTATTTGCTTCCATATTCCTATCATTTAAATTCTGCCTGCAAAATTACACTTTTTCTTTTGTAATACGCATTACATTCGATTACAATTCAATTACATTCACCAAATCAGCTTAAAAAAGATTAGTTTTATTACAATTTTAAAGAATTTTATGACACACTTTAACGCAATGTAACCAAATCCGCTACAAGTTTGTTCGCTATTTTAATACTATATTGGTAATTTTGCAACCGGATTTAGACAAGAAAATATAAAATCTTTAATAAGCAAAGAATTATGAACGATAAAGTTAATACTGTGGTCATAGGCAAACTCATCAAGGAAGAACTTCAACGGCAGGGTAAAACATCTGTATGGTTGGCAAACGAGCTTGGTTGCCATCGCACCAATATATATAAGGTATACGATCGCACTACCATCGATACGGGCATGCTGTTCCACATCAGTAAAATCTTGAAAGTTGACTTTTTCAAGTACTACTCAGATGCTCTTTCTTCCAAGCGTAAGAAGTAAAAGTTTCCGCTCTTTATATCAAAAAAGCCTTACCCAGTGTCATCTATTGACTCCGGTAAGGCTTTTCCTTTGTTTATCTGATTTTTGGCTTATCCCAATCTCTTCTCCAAACGCTCACGAATAGCAGCGATGAAACCTGCAGAGTTCACGGCCTTAGCCTCAACTCCCTCCATCAGGTTGACGAGGTCTTTGGTAGCGATACCGTCATTCAAGGTATCGAAGCAAGCAGCCTCCAACTGGTCGCCAAAGTCCTGCAACTCCTTGATGCCATCCAGCTCACCACGCTTTCTCAATGCACCGCTCCATGCAAAGATGGTTGCCATTGGGTTGGTAGATGTATCCTCACCTTTCAAGTAGCGATAGTAGTGACGTGTTACTGTACCATGTGCTGCCTCATATTCATATTTTCCATCAGGAGAAACCAAGACAGAAGTCATCATTGCCAGAGAACCGAATGCGGTACTGAGCATATCGCTCATCACATCACCATCATAGTTCTTGCAAGCCCAGATGAAACCACCCTTACTACGAATCACACGAGCCACGGCATCATCAATCAATGTATAGAAGTACTCGATGCCAAGCTCTGCAAACTTCTCCTTGTAGTCGCTCTCGTATACTTCCTCAAAAATCTTACGGAACTGAGCATCGTAAGTCTTGGAGATGGTATCCTTGGTAGCGAACCAGAGGTCCTGCTTGGTATCGATGGCAAACTTGAAGCAGCTGTGAGCAAAGCTGCGGATACTCTTGTCGGTATTGTGCATACCCTGAATAACGCCAGCGCCATCGAAGTTATGGATTTCAACCTCCTGCTTCTTGCCACTCTTACCCTCGAACACGAGTTTAGCTACTCCCGGTTCATCGGCACGAATCTCCACGCTCTTGTATACATCTCCATAAGCATGACGGGCGATAGTGATAGGCTTCTCCCAGTTCTTCACACATGGGTGAATGCTAGGAATGGTAATAGGAGCACGGAACACGGTACCGTCCATGATGCTACGGATTGTTCCGTTAGGACTTTTCCACATTTTGTGGAGCTTATACTCGTCCATACGCTGGGCATTAGGGGTAATGGTAGCACACTTCACGGCTACACCATATTTCTTGGCAGCCTCAGCAGAGTCAATGGTTACCTGGTCATTGGTCTGATCGCGATAAGGCAAACCCAAGTCATAATACTCAGACTTCAAGTCAACGAAAGGAAGAATCAGTTCGTCCTTGATCATCTTCCAAAGGATTCTTGTCATCTCATCACCGTCCATCTCTACCAATGGAGTCGTCATCTTAATCTTTTCCATAACAATTCATGTCTAATTAATAATTTGCCTGCAAAATTACGAAAAAGATTTGATAATAGAAAGGGAATTAAGATATTTTCTATCAAAATGACAATAAAACACGCTTTTTCTAAGCCATCTTCTATAATTCATGCATATTTATACAAAAAAGGCACCAATGAGCATAAACCCATTGGTGCCTTCTATCATATACATCAGGACGCAATGATGTGCAAGCCCTGATTATTCATTCTTCATAATCTACCAAGATTACTTCTGAGAATCCTCTGGAGCCTTGTCGATCAAGTCCATGAACTGGTCGAGCTTAGGAGTGATGATAATCTGGGTACGACGGTTACGCTGCTTGCCAACCTCTGTATTGTTGGTTGTAACAGGGTTGTACTCACCACGACCACCAGCAGTCATACGCTTAGGATTAACACCGAAGTTGTCCTGGAGATATTGAACAACAGAAGCTGCACGGAGAGCAGAGAGATCCCAGTTGTTACGGATGTTCTTCATCTTGGCACTTGTTGTGCTTACAGGCACGTTATCAGTGTTACCCTCAATGAGTACATCGTAATCCTTGTAGTCCTGGATAATCTTGGCAATCTTGCTCAAAGTCTCCTTAGCACGGCTGTTCACCTCATAGCTACCGCTCTGATAGAGCATGTTGTCAGCCAAAGAGATGTAAACCACACCCTTCAATACCTGAACGTCAACTTCCTTCATCTCCTCACGGCTGAGTGAGCGGGTCAGGTTATTGGTCAATACCATATTCAGAGAATCGCTCTTGCTCTTCACCTCAACCAAATGACGGATGTACTGGTTGCTCTCATTGATCTGGTCAACGAGCTTCTCTATGCTAATGTTGTTCTGATTAGCATTTGTCAAACTCTTGTCAAGAGCACTCTGCAACTTAGCGTAGTCGCTCTTTGCAGTAGCAAGCTGCTGCTGAGCTGCAGCGAGACTAGCCTCTGTAGCAGCCAACTTCTCCTTTGTTTCTTGGTAATTGGCAGTCAACTCTCTGTTTTCTGTCTGGCAATTCTGAAGATCCTTCTTACTAGCGCAACTTGTTGTCAACAAAGCTGCTGCCATCAAAACCATTGCAAAAATCTTAGTCTGTTTCATATTCCTTTATTTTTATTTTCAGTTATTAAAAACACATTTAAATGTTACACACGCTTTCACGGTGCAAAGTTACTTATTAGACCCGAATAACCATCATTTGTCAAAGCGTTTTAGACATTTTTAACCACAAAATCAATATTTTGTAGTTTTTTACAAGGGGAAAGCATTAACTAACTATAAAAATACGAGCAAAGGCTTTGTATTTCCAAAATTTAGCGCTATCTTTGCAACCGAAAGAAAAATAAATACATTAACATATAAAAAGAGAAATAGTATGATTCTTTTTTTCAGAACTCCATCTAAGAGTGTGATTGCGACCGAGATTGATCACAAACCATCTCAGGACGAAATCAATGAACTTTGTTGGCTTTATGGTGACGCGACTTTAGAGGACGCCCAGCAGTTGCAGGGCTTCTATGTCGGTCCACGCCGTGAAATGATTACTCCTTGGAGTACGAATGCCGTTGAGATTACTCAGAACATGAGTCTTAACGGCATTTCGCGTATCGAGGAGTACTTCCCTGTGGATAGCGAAGACGCTGAGCACGACCCTATGCTCCAGCGTATGTACAACGGTATCGGTCAGGATGTGTTCACCGTGAACCACCAGCCAGAACCTATCAAGTACGTCGATGACCTCGAGAAGTATAACGAGGAAGAGGGTCTTGCCCTCAGCGAGGACGAAATGGCTTATCTCCACAAGCTGGAGAAAGAGAACGGACGCCCTCTCACCGACAGCGAAATCTTCGGTTTCGCACAGATCAACTCAGAGCACTGCCGCCACAAGATCTTCGGCGGCCAGTTTATCATCGACGGTAAGGAGATGGAGTCTTCTCTCTTCAGCATGATCAAGAAGACCACTCAGGAGAATCCTAACAAGATTCTCTCTGCCTATAAGGATAATGTGGCTTTCTCTCAGGGTCCTGTCATCGAGCAGTTTGCTCCAGCCGATCAGACTACCAGCGATTTCTTCCAGGTGAAGGATATCGAGAGTGTTATCTCTCTGAAGGCTGAGACTCACAACTTCCCTACTACCGTAGAGCCTTTCAACGGTGCTGCTACCGGTACGGGTGGTGAAATCCGCGACCGTATGGGTGGTGGTGTAGGTTCATGGCCTATCGCAGGTACTGCCTGCTACATGACTGCTTATCCTCGCCTGAAGGATGACAACGGAAAGAGCGATGTTGAGCGCGACTGGGAAGACATCATGCCTGTTCGTAAGTGGCTCTATCAGACTCCTGAACAGATTCTGATCAAGGCCTCCAACGGTGCATCAGACTTCGGTAACAAGTTCGGTCAGCCTCTCATCACCGGTTCTGTGCTTACATTCGAGCACGAGGAGAATGGTGAGAAGTATGCATACGATAAGGTAATCATGCTTGCTGGTGGTGTAGGCTACGGCAAGAAGCGTGACTATAAGAAGGGTGAGCCACAGAAGGGCAACAAGGTTGTCGTAGTAGGTGGTGACAACTATCGCATCGGTCTTGGTGGTGGTTCTGTTTCTTCTGTAGATACAGGCCGTTACAGCAACGGTATCGAGTTGAACGCTGTTCAGCGTGCCAACCCTGAGATGCAGAAACGTGCCTACAACCTGGTTCGTGCACTCGTTGAGAACGATGAGAACCCAGTAGTCAGCATCCACGACCACGGTTCAGCAGGTCACTTGAACTGTCTCTCTGAGTTGGTAGAAGAGTGCGGTGGCGAAATCGACATGTCTAAGTTGCCTATCGGCGACAAGACTTTGAGCGCTAAGGAAATCATCGCCAACGAGAGCCAGGAGCGCATGGGCTTGCTCATCGACGAGAAGTATATCAGCGAGGTTCAGAAGATTGCCGACCGTGAGCGTGCTCCAATGTACGTGGTTGGTGAGACTACTGGCGATGCTCACTTCAGCTTCAAGCAGGCAGACGGCGTGAAGCCATTCGACCTCGATGTAGCTCAGATGTTCGGTCATACTCCTAAGACTGTGATGGTGGATGAGACCGTAGAGCGTAAATATGAAGATGTAACTTATTCTGCAGATAACCTCGACGAGTACTTGAAGCGTGTTCTCCAGATGGAGGCTGTGGCTTGTAAGGACTGGTTGACCAACAAGGTTGACCGTTCCGTAACAGGTAAGATTGCCCGTCAGCAGGGTCAGGGTCAGATTCAGTTGCCACTCTCAGACTGTGGTGTCGTAGCACTCGACTACCGTGGCGAGAAGGGTATCGTAACTGCAATGGGTCATGCTCCTCAGGCTGGTCTTGCCGATCCTAAGGCAGGTTCAGTACTCTCTGTAGCAGAGTCATTGACTAATATCGTATGGGCTCCATTGGCAGATGGCATGGACAGCATCAGCCTCTCTGCTAACTGGATGTGGCCTTGCCGCAGCCAGAAGGGTGAGGATGCCCGTCTGTACGAGGGTGTGAAGGCTTTGTCAGACTTCTGCTGCGCCATCCACGTGAACGTACCAACAGGTAAGGACTCTCTCTCATTGACCCAGCAGTATCCTAACGGCGAGAAGATTATCGCTCCAGGTACCGTTATCGTAAGTGCTGGTGGTGAGGTTTCAGATGTCAAGAAGGTGGTTAGCCCAGTTCTCGTTAACGACAAGAACTCTAGCCTCTATCATATCGACTTCAGCTTCGACGAGCAGCGCCTCGGTGGTTCAGCCTTCGCACAGAGCCTGGGCAAGGTGGGCAGCGATGTTCCTACCGTCAAGAACCCAGAGTACTTCGTTGACTGTTTCAATGCCGTACAGGAACTCATCAACCGTGGTTGGGTAATGGCTGGTCACGATATCAGTGCCGGTGGTTTGATTACAACTCTCCTCGAAATGACATTCGCCAACGTAGAGGGCGGTATAAAGATCAACCTCCACGACATCGCAGATGCCGACATCATCAAGACTCTCTTCGCAGAGAACCCAGGTGTTGTCATCCAGGTAAGCGATGCTCACAAGGACGAGTTGAAGGCATTCTTCGATGAGAACGGTATCGGTTATGCCAAGATTGGTTATCCTGCTCCTGAGCTCCGCAAGATCATCATCAAGAAGGAAGGCTTCGAGCACGAGTTCGATATCGATGCATTGCGTGATGACTGGTATAAGACATCTTACCTCCTCGACCGCAAGCAGAGCATGAACGGTATGGCTAAGAAGCGTTACACCAATTATAAGAAGCAGCCTATCGAGATGAACTTCGGTTATGGCTTCAAGGGAACTCTCGCTAGCTACAGCCTAGACGCTAACCGTCGCAAGCCATCAGGCATCAAGGCAGCTATCATCCGTGAGAAGGGTACCAATGGTGAGCGTGAGATGGCATACTCTATGTATCTCGCCGGCTTCGATGTAAAGGATGTGATGATGACCGACTTGATTTCTGGTCGTGAGACCTTGGAGGATGTAAACTTCATCGTATTCTGCGGTGGTTTCTCTAACTCCGACGTTCTCGGTTCTGCCAAGGGTTGGGCTGGTGCATTCCTCTACAATCCTAAGGCTAAGGAGGCACTTGATAAGTTCTATGCCCGCGAGGACACCCTTTCACTCGGTATCTGTAACGGTTGTCAGCTGATGGTTGAGTTGAACCTCATCAATCCTGAGCACAAGCATCGTTCACACCTCTGCCACAACACATCCAAGAAGTTCGAGAGTACATTCCTCGGTTTGACTATTCCTCAGAACGACAGTGTGATGTTCGGTAGCTTGAGCGGTGATAAGCTCGGTATCTGGGTAGCTCACGGCGAGGGCCGTTTCTACTTGCCTGAGCCAGAGGATCACTACAACATCATTGCGAAGTACAACTACGCTGAGTATCCAGGTAATCCTAACGGCAGTGACTACAATGTAGCAGGTATCTGCTCTGCAGATGGTCGCCACTTGGCAATGATGCCACACTTGGAGCGTGCCATCTTCCCATGGCAGAACGCTTGGTATCCAGCTGGTCGCCGCAACGACGAGGTAACTCCTTGGATTGAGGCATTTGTCAATGCACGTCAGTGGATTGAAGAAAGAGTAAAGTAAATAAATGAAATATACAGATTTATTTAAGACATTCATGAAGATTGGCATAGTCACCTTTGGTGGTGGCTATGCCATGATTCCTCTTATAGAATCCGAAGTCGTCGACAAGCATCATTGGATGACGAAGGAGGAATTTCTGGATGCCATCGCTACTACCCAGGTTTGTCCGGGGGCCTTGGCCATCAACATGAGTTCCCTGCTCGGATATAAGTTGGCAAAGACACCGGGAGCCATCGTCTGCACCCTCGGCGCTTCGTTGCCATCCTTCCTTATTATCCTGGCGATAGCCATGTTTTTCCATCAGTTTGAAGACAACAAGGTGATTGCTGCCATGTTTGCGGGCATCCGTCCTGCCGTCGTGGCATTGATAGCCGTACCTACATTCTCGCTTGCCAAGAGTGCCGGAATTTCGCTTGTCAACTGCTGGATTCCTATCCTGTCAGCCCTCCTGATATGGCTTCTGGGCGTCAACCCAATCTGGATTATTATCGCTGCTGCCGTAGGTGGATACATCTATGGACAGTTTATCCAGCCAACGGAGTAAAGTTTAATGTACAATGTATAATTAATAATGTATAGAAGCCTCCGAGGCAAAGGCGTAAGCCTCATTGTTAATTATCAATTATTAATTATTAATTGAAATGATATTTCTTCAGCTTTTCATCGTATTCCTTCAGATAGGCATCTTCGGATTCGGAGGTGGCTATTCCATGATTTCCCTGATCCAGGGACAGGTAGTTACGCAGTATCATTGGATGACGATGCAAGAGTTTACCGATGTGGTTGCCATCTCTCAGATGACACCGGGTCCTATCGGTATCAACGCCGCCACCTATTGTGGCTATACAGCAGTCCATAATGCCGGCATGAGTGGCATGATGGCTGTACTCGGAAGTGCCATGGCAACCTTTGCGTTGGTTCTCCCATCCTTGGTTTTGATGATTCTTATCAGCAAGATGCTGTATAAGTATATGAACACCTCAGCCGTCCAGAGCATCTTCATCGGTCTTCGCCCAGCCATCGTCGGTCTGGTAGGAGCCGCAGCCCTGCTTCTGATGAATGGCGAGAACTTCTCTACACCAGCCAATCCCTGGCATTTCTACATCTCCATCGCCCTCTTCTTTGCCACCTTTATCGGCGTAAAAGTGATGAAGATCAATCCTATCCGCATGATACTCTACTCGGCTTTTGCCGGACTGGTATTACTATATTAAAACCGATTTTATTGACCAACAATAAACAAAAGGTGGATTTTCATCAGAAAATCCACCTTTTACACTATATTTCGCATTTTGTCCACCTGTTTCTTGTGCATTTTGTGTACTTTTGCAACTGTGTATTAATAGCCGCATGGATTCAGGCTAAGCTTGATTTCATGCCATCAACAAGAAATAAAATAAACAAACCTAAGAATAAAGAATAAACAAATGAATAAGAAAAGACAGATTTTACTTTCGGCTGTGCTCGCCTCAGCTTTGGCTGCCAACGCACAGGTTACCATCAATGTAGATGCCTCAAACCCAGGCATCAAGGTATCTCCTAACCTCTATGGTATCTTCTTCGAGGATATCAACCATGCTGCCGACGGCGGTCTCTATGCCGAACTCATCAGCAATCGCTCCTTCGAGGATGATGACAAGAAAATTCCAACCTGGAAGACTGCCGCTCAGGAAGGTGCTAAGATCAATGCACAACTCATCAACAAGGGTTTGCTCAACAATGCACAGGGCAAGGCACTACAGCTTACCATCGCTGCCAAGCCTGCAGCTACAGCCTCTCTCATCAATGAGGGCTTCTGGGGCATCAACGCCGTCCAAGGCAGAACCTACAAACTCTCTTTCTGGGCTAAAGGCAGCTACAAGGGCGGATTGAAGGCTCGTCTCACCAATACCCAGGGCGACAAGGTGTATGCAGAAACATCCCTCAATGCCAAGGTAGGCAAGAAGTGGACCAAATATACAGCTGAACTTACAGCCAATGCCAACGATGCGAAAGCACAGTTTGAACTCGTAGCCGACGGAAAGGGTACCATCGTTCTGGATGTGGTAAGCCTCTTCCCTCCTACTTTCAAGAATCGCGAGAATGGCTTGCGCCCTGACCTGGCTCAGCTTCTTTATAACATCCATCCTAAGTTCGTCTGTTTCCCTGGCGGTTGCTACGTAGAGGGACAGGAATCTCCAGAGAATGCTTTCCACTGGGAGAAGACTATCGGTCCTATAGAGGAGCGTCCGGGACATAAGAACGTAAACTGGCGCTATCGCACCAGCGACGGTATGGGATTCGATGAATATCTGCAGCTTGCCGAAGATTTGAACGCCAAACCTCTCTATGTTGTGAATGTTGGTTTGTGGCACGGCGGTATGACTCCTGTGGATAGCATCCAGCCTTGGATTGACGAGTGCATGAATGCCCTGGAGTATGCCAACGGTCCTGTGACCTCTAAATATGGTGCCCTGCGTGCCAAGAACGGTCATCCGGAACCATACAACATCGAGTATCTGGAGATTGGTAATGAGAACAACCAGCCGGATCCTGCGGCTCAGAGCGACCATTACTACGAGCGCTTCAAGAAGTTCAAGGATGCCGTATTGGCGAAATATCCTAAGATGCACCTCATCGGTAACGTGGTGGCTTGGGGCGATGACAACCCTAAGTGGGAAAGCAACGAGAGCGTGGAATTACTCGATGAGCACTACTACAGAAACCCTGCCTGGTTTGCAGAGAACTTCAACAAGTATGATAACTACGACCGCAAGGGCAGCGAGATTTATGTAGGTGAATATGCCGTAACCCAGGGCTTCGGCAATATGGGTTCGCTCGATGCAGCACTCGGTGAGGCTGTCTATATGATGGGCATCGAAAACAATTCTGATATTGTGACCATGGCATCCTATGCTCCTATCTTCGCCAACCTCAACAACCGCATGTGGGCACCGGATATGATTCAGTATACATCAGATAAGGTATTCGGAACTCCATCTTACTATGTTCAGAACGTGATGGCGAACAACATCGGTACCCGTGTACTGAAGGTGAACCAGGAGAATCCATACAAGTATGAGCAGACTCAGGTGAAGCCAGCCATCTGCCGTGTAGGTATGGGAACATGGGGCACCCAGGTATCTTTCGAAGACAAGGGCTACAGCGATGAGAACGGCAAGGCGCTGCCGATGACCTTGCAGGAGTTGCCTACCGACATCCGCGGTCAGTGGAAGACAGAAGGCAGCATCATCAAGCAGACCAGCAACGAAGAGAGCTGCATCCACTTGAACCCAGGTGAGATTACCAGCAACGGCTATATATATAAGGTACGCGCGAAGAAGGATGCCGGCAACGAAGGTTTCCTCATCATCTTCAACTACGTGGATAAGAACAACTACTGCTGGTTGAACCTTGGTGGCTGGAACAACACCCAGCACGGTGTGGAGTCTATCGTGAATGGTGCCAAGAGTCAGGTGGCTACCTGCCCAGGCAAGATTGAAACCGGCAAGTGGTACGATATCGAGCTGAAGGTAGTGGGCGACAGCATCTTCGCCAAGTTGGATGGCAAGGAGGTATTCGCTACCAAGTTGAAGGCAAACACCCTTCCTGGCATCTTCTCAACAGCAACGCTTGATGAGAAGACTGGCGAGGTAATCCTGAAGATTGCCAACACCAGTACCGAGCACACCACAGCGAAGATTAATCTTCAGGGCAAGGAGATCAAGAATGGCAAGCTCATCCGCCTTTCTGCCAAGAACGGTCTGGAGGAGAACACCATCGACAATCCTACCAATATCTATCCTGTAGAAAACTACGTAACTACAGAGAAGAACGGTGCTACGGTAGAGATTCCAGCCAGCTCGCTGAATATCATCCGTTTGAAGTAAACAAGCTACGTCTGGGGCGTCAAGCCCTAGACAACTCCATCATATGATCTATTTTGAATAGTTGATAAGATAGTTAGTTAGAAAAGAGAAGGCGGCAACCTGCGTGATGCAGTTTGCCGCCTCGTTTTTTATGATTGTCTGATAGTATTGAATGGAAGACATCGTTATTCAAAGCTATTATAGCTGTATGTATCATTTATATCCTCAAATACTTTGAAAAAGTGTTTCTAAGGAGATAAAAACGTTCAAAATATCATAAAAGATACGGAGAATGGCTACACCCGTAGCCATTTTTTCGTACTTTTGCTAGCGTTATCGTTCTTTAGACGCCATTATGACAAATGAGCTATCGGATTATATATTAACATTACAAGATAGATAATTATGAAGAAAAGTTTAATTCTAATCATGGGTGCCGCTACTTTGGCGATGCCTATGCACGCCCAAGAGGAAAGCAATGCCTCACATTACTCCATCTTAGACCATCTGACGTTTGATCTCGATGCTACAGTGGGAATGGAGAACAAAGGTATGACACCTACTACTTTGAACTTCGCCCTTGGCTATCAACTTACCCCACGCTTCTTCGCCTTCGCCAAAACTGAAGGTAGCATCAACCTCTACAAGAAAGATGATGTGAAGACTTATTTCAAGAGCCAAGCTTTAGGTGGTGGACTGGTCTTCAAACTCTTCAACCCTAAGACTACCGCACAAGGGGTAGATCTTCGTCTCTCCGTAACCAATACTATCGGAAATGCCGACTGGAAATACACCTCCTATAATGCAGATCTCATCCTCTATCCGAACTGCAAGAAGAGTAGAAGTGTTCCCTATATCGGACTAGGTTTCAGACACATTAATTCTCACACCTCAGGATTATCCAATTGGAATGGCATCACTGGAACCATCGGTTTCAGATTCTAGAGATTACGCCTTCAATACAATATAAAAGTAAGTTGGCTTTTTTTGCGAAAGAGGGTGCGTCATGGACTTATGGCACACCCTCTTTATCCAAAAGTCAAGGCTAAGCACCGTCACATGAGAAAGATTTTATTTCTTACGGTGTCTTCTACGCTGAAATTCTATGGCATATTGTATCGGAGTCAGGATAACGCATGATAAGTAAGTTTCATTTGCAAAAAGCCCGATAGTGGTGCCAAAAGTGCCTAAAAAAACAACTTTTGGCACCACTATCGGCACTTTTTGCGTATTTTCCAGCTTCTGCCTTTTCTCCACATTTATTTCCCGCACAAAAAAGTTTTTTTCGAAAAAAGTATCAAAGTATCATTATTAAGAGGAAATATCAATCTAAATATCAGATACTTTGCGACCTACAAAAATGAGACTTTCGATATATTTTACAGAAAAGTATCATCGAAGTATCATAAAATCGGGAGAAGTATCATAAATTTCGGTATTGAGTCGATTTAAAAGGCTAAAAAAGAAGTGTCTACTATTCCAGTTTCTTGGACGAGAAAGACACCAGACCCTCTTCGCACCTATCATTATAGGCACTCTCTACCTGTGCACAGTTAGAGTATGAGAATATCACGTTCCGTCTGCAGTCAGGAAGTAAGCATTACATTGATAAGCCGGTCGACTTGAGCGATAAAAGGGAAGCCTAAAGACGGCTTAATAAAAGAAGGAAAAGTACCAGGAGTTCATTGAGTTTCAGAAGAAGGATTACATCATCCGTGACGTTTCGAAGCTAAGTAGTAAGGGAATAAATACTGTGCAATAGAGGTAAAAGCAGTTTGGAAAAGTAAAGCAAGTTACTAAAACACAAATTAAAAGGTGTAATAAAGATTAAATAATCACTGAAAATCCTCTTTTCTGACCATTTTGTATTATCTTTGTACCCAAATTTTTAAAAAATATAGTATGAAGAAAGATATTAATAGTCTAAGGGGTGTTCTTGTAGAGGGAAAAGACCAACAAATGGCTTGCCGAACAACTTCATAAAGACCAAGCAACCGTTTTAACTGGTATATAAATATTTTACAACCCTCAATCGAGACATTAATTGAAATTGCCAAGGTTTTAGAAGCTGATATTGAGGATTTGTTCCAATCGACGGCACATGCCTTGAACGGTGTATATGTAAAAACGCCATAAATAGATTTATAAATTACAATAAAAAAAGTAAATGCCTTTGTCAATGAATAATGCCAAAGCAAAAAAGTTAGATGAATTCTATACTTTTATGCATGATATCGAAGAAGAACTCAACCATTATCAAGAGTTCTTTTTTGACAAAATAGTATATTGTTGTTGCGACAATCCAATTTACAGCAATTTTTATAAATATTTCAAGACAAAATTTAACAAACTCGGCTTAAAGCAATTAATAGCTTCGTGTAATAGTTTCGAGGAAAGAGAAGGAATCTGTTCTATATATGACGGTCATAATGAAACATTATATAATAATATTAATGGTAACATCTGCAGTTCATGGTTTTGTTCTATGATAGCTCAAAGTGACATCATAGTAACGAATCCACCTTTCTCAAAATCCAAAATGCTTTTAAAGTACCTGATAAATGCAGATAAGAAATTCATAGTGATAGGTAATCGAAATCACTTGACGTCTGACCTTTTTTTTTCATTCTTCATGAATGGTAAAATAAGACTTGGGTATGGATTCAAAAATGCTACGGGGCATTTTTTCATTCCCAAATCTATGTATGGTCATTATAGCAAGGATGTAACCAGAAATGAAATTAACGTAGTAAGATTCAGAAATGTGGTATGGTATACGAATTTTGATATAGAAGTTCCGCCCAAGAAAAGACTATATACAAAACAGTATGATGCCATATGGTATCAGAAATATGACAATTATGATGCTATAAATGTAGACAAAATATCTGACATACCTGTTGACTATTACGGTGAGATGGGGGTTCCTATAACTATATTAGACGGATTTGATTATAATGAGTTTGAAATTTTGGGAATAGACCGTACCATAAAAGGAAACGTTAGCGGAAAACGTTTCAGTATTAATGGTAAAAACAAATATGTTAGAATAATCATAAAAAGAAAATACGCAAATGAAACAATATAAACTGTATGAACAAGAATTTATACCAATTATCGAACATCAACGCATAAACTTTTTTGAGTCGCTTGGTGTTAAGAATAATAAGGGTTCATTCACCATTGGATATACAGATAAAAACTATAATTGTATGCCATTTTTGGAGTCGGTATTGGATTCCAAAATTCAAGGCTTATCATTCTTTTCTGGAGGAGGTGGATTGGATATCGGAGCACAAATGGCAGGTATAAAAGTATTGTCAAGTCTAGATTTTGAGAAGGATGCGATTGCTACACTTAAAAGCAACAAATTCTTTTCTCATACAAATCACCGATTAGACGATATTAGAAATGTAAAAGCTGAAGATTTTGATCAAGTTCTTAAGAACAACAATCCAGAGAAGTTAGTGCTTCTTGGTGGACCTCCATGCCAACCTTTTTCAAAGGCGGGATACTGGAAGACTCTATCACAAAGACTTGGTCCTGATGATCCTCGTAACATGATAGGAGCATATTTAAAAATCATAGATGAAATTCGCCCAGATGGTTTTATTCTGGAGAACGTTGAGAGCATATTACATCCACATAACATTCAGGCAGTCACCGATTTAGCAGAGGCTATTGACACAATGAACTATCATTTTGTATTAGTAAAAGCTAATGCATGTGATTATGGGGTACCACAAAAAAGAAAAAGGGTGTTTTTTGTAGCATCAAAGAAAAAAATCACAACAATGCCTACTCAAACACATTTTGAGAATCCTATTGATGGTGAATTGCCATACGAAAGAGTTATTGATTGGATTGGGCGTTTTGATAGAGATGACCTTGCAAGCGATTTGGATAGTACAGAAGGATTACATCATGATGCGCTCATTCAAGTTCCGCCGGGAAGCAACTATATTTCTCTCTCGGAAAAGCGTGGACATATTCCTGGATTATTTAAAGCTGGGACAAGATATTGGACTTTCCTTTTAAAATTACACCCATTCATGCCATCATGGACTATCTTGGCTCAGCCAGGACATTGGGAAGGTCCTTTTCATTGGAACAACAGAAGATTAAGAAACTGCGAATTAGCAGCAATCCAAACGTTTCCAATTGATTATAAATTTGTTGGCAGTGTGCGTTCTGTACATAAACAAATAGGGAATGCAGTACCTTGCATACTAGCTCAAAATATGAGTAATTATTTAGTTAGCATTATATAGAAAACATGAATCATAATATAATTAGTCTGTTTTCCGGTTGCGGTGGATTAGACATGGGGTTTAAAAAAGCAGGCTATCACACTTTACTAGCAACAGACGTTTGGAATGTGGCGTGCAAAAGTTTAGAACTAAACCATGCGGCTGATAAAATTATATGTTCTGATATTCGAGAACTAGATTTCTTAAAATATCAAAACACTGTAGACGTTGTTATTGGGGGGCCACCATGTCCTCCATATAGCCAAACACGTCATTATCTGGTTGGTAAAGTTGGTGGATTTCAAGATGAAAAAGCAGGCTTTGCCGTTCCAGAATATTTTCGTGCAATTTCGGAAATACGTCCTAAGGTATTCTTATTTGAAAATGTCGATGGATTTACATTCAAAACATATAAGGAGCCAATGGAATTTGTGAAGAACAAGTCTGAAGAATTGGGATATAATATAACATATAAAGTAGTAAATGCAGCTAATTATGGCGTTCCACAAACCCGGAAAAGATTTATTTGTGTTGGAGTTAGAAAAGATATAGGAATTTTTGAATTTCCCGAAGAAACTCATTCGGAAAAAGGCAACCTTCCCAAATGGGTTACTTGTGGCGAAGTCCTTGCAGACTTTGATAATATAACAGAAGAAGAAAAGTCGCAAAGACCAGGTTCAAAAGACTATGAACTTTTGCTACAAGTACCACCAGGTGACAATTATCTCTTTTTTACAGAGAAGAGAGGATGCCCAAATCCAAGATTCAAGTGGAAATCAAGATACTGGACTTTCCTCTTGAAACTGTCACCCAATAGACCGTCTTGGACTATCCAAGCAAGTTTTTCAAACAATCAGGGACCGTTTCATTGGAGAAATCGTTTTTTGAGAATTGAGGAAATCAAACGTATTCAAACTTTTGATGACGAATACAAGTTGGTCGGAGATTTCAGAGAACAATGGAGACAGATAGGAAATGCAGTTCCAACAAAATTGGCATATGTATTTGCCAAGGAAATTTTAAAATACATATAATTATGGCAGACACTCATTTACAATTGAATCATAATGGTACGACAAGTATTCGAAAGACATACCTGTGGCCATCCAAAGTAGAGATAAGAAAGTCTATTCTTCAAAAATTGTTTGAACAAAACAATTGGCAGGTTGTATCACTTGAAAATATTACAGGTGCGTATTGGAAAATAAAGACACAATGTCTTGACAAAATTCTCAATATTAATTTATATATATCATCAATTAGAGATGAGAGTAGACAACCCGACGAATTTAAGATGCAGTTGGGAAACACTTATCCGTCTTCGACAGAAGACGGATGGATTACTTTGGTTCTAGGTATTTATGTTATTAATGAAGATGGAATTCCTGATGAATATATTCTTTCTGGATATGATTTAGAGGGATATAATTTCTCTACAAATCCTAGTATAAGAGGAACTCGAACTTCTGGTTTACAAAAGGCAAAATTATATGGTATGTATAGTACCGATAAAAGCATTCTTTTTAGGCCAGAGTTTCTCTACTACTATATAGAAATATGTAGGAACAAAAATAAAAAAAGCATTCCTATATCTGATGATAGTATACCAAAAAGCATCCTTTCTGTCAGTAGTCATTTAAACTCATACCTTACAGCCCTTCGTACAAAGCCATTTATGCTTCTAGCAGGCATTAGTGGTACTGGTAAAAGTCGCATTGTTCGCAAGTTGGCACAGGCGACAGTTCCTATAGATTTACAAAGAATCGAAGGATATAAAGGTACAGACTTTGCTAACGACAGATGGAATATTCATACCCCTGCCAACTTTGAGTTGATTCAGGTGAAACCAAATTGGCACAATTCAATGGATGTGATAGGATATCTGTCTAATATTCCAAGTCAACACTATGTATTCACTCCGTTTGTAGAGTTCATAGCAAAGGCATGGCAATACCCTGATGTACCATTTTTTCTTTGTCTAGACGAAATGAATTTAGCCCCTGTCGAGGAATATTTCGCAGAGTTTCTGAGTGCTATAGAGAGCCGCAGTTTTGAAGGAGATGAATATGTAACAGACCCTATCATTAAGCCTTTCAATTCATTTGGAAATGATACAGCCAAGGATATGGTCAATACACTGTTTCCTAATTTTAAAGCAGGAGATTCGGATTCTCCGACTTCTGCTATAATAACACATTTCCGTATGAAGGGACTAACTTTGCCTAAGAACCTTATTGTTATAGGAACTGTGAACATGGATGAGACCACATTCTCATTCTCTCGCAAAGTGCTCGACCGTGCAATGTCTGTAGAGATGAATGAAGTTAACTATGACAGTTTCTTGGACGATACGACAGACAACGATATCAAGGCAATTGTTAAAGGATTTGAGGATGAAAAATATGGCGATGGTATAACACTTAACTCCTTACTGGTTGACCGCCATATTGAAGCAAAAGAGATAAAGGAAGAGTTAGGCAGTAGTGCACAATTTGTTATTGACTATCTGAAACGTGTCAATGCACTACTTGAAGGCACACCTTTCAAGTTGGGTTACCGTGCAGCCAACGAAGCGTTAATTTATCTGCGAGCTGCACAAGAGTTCGGACAGTCTGACAGAGTTGCCGCTCTTGACAATTTTACGCTGATGAAGATTCTCTCACGCATTGAAGGGGACGAGAGCAAGTTAAAGGTTACGGACTCTGATGTAGACAAAGAACGTTTGAACTCATCTGGTGTAGATGTTGAGCAGGCGAAGCAATATGGTGACTTAAATGTGCTTACTGCGTTGAGAAACATTATTGTACAAAATTTAGGCGAATATTGCACAGCAAATGTTGAGCCAAAGCCTGAAGAAGAAACCCAACCAGAAGAAGGAACAGAGCAAGAAGTTCAATCTGAGAATGGTACTTCTCCAGAAATCAAGAAGAAGCAAAGAGAAAGACTTAAGTCTATTAAGAAGATAGACAATATGCTCTGTCAACTCAAGCGTGACCATTTTGTTTCCTATTGGAACTAACATTATAGATAACAAATGCCCATGGCAAGTGTATATAACTTTGAAGTTACAAACGATGACCTATTGGTAAGATTCTCTTGTCCAAATCATAACAGAAGGATAGCAGAGACCATTAGGAACTTATGTATCGACACTAACGACCCCAATAGTGCCGTCAAGAAAACGTGTCGTTACACATCCGAGGATGATAAGGTCAAGTTCTCTTTTGATAGTTGCTTATCTGAAGATGGTAATGACATTCGCCACGAAGCTGTATTCTTTGAGAATACTGAATATCCACTCATTGTAAGAGGATTAAAAGGTCAAGAATTGACAGAGATTTCGCTTGCCATCAATGACCATCTACGTACAGACGGAAAGGACAAAAGTACAATCATCAGTAGCGGCGATGAACTTTATGGCTCACTAAACTTTCACAATCAAGTAGGTATGACAGATTTTTGCTTTACCTATAAAGTGAAGGGGGATAATGTGCCGAGAGAACTGAGTTTTATGACCGAGGTATTGAGTTTCAAATTGGACTATCGTTCTGATTTAAAAACTATTATCTCTGACATTGAAAATGAATATGCCATGTTGAGCACGTCTTTTCTGAAGGACACATATCTCAGTATGCGTCGTGGCACTGGTGAGAACAATCCACTGATATGGTGGCAGATATTTAAGTCATGTTATGCAGACATTGTGACGGCTTCGCAACAAATCATTGACCGTCCAAAGCGAAGATTGCGTTCTGTGCCGAAATATGAGAGAGCAGAGCGTATGGTTTACATGCCTAGGGAGTTGGAAAACGAATTCCAGACTCACAAGGATAATCCAGCCTATCTCTATCGTACCGAAGAACTCATTTTGAGTCATGATACTATAGAAAATCGCTTTCTGAAATATGCCCTCAACGAGATGATGCGCCGTTTCATCGTGGTGAAGGAACATATTATGATCGCCATGCATCTTGATGATCCAAAACGCATTGATACCTCACTTGAAAATATGGAAAACGAGATGCTCCGTCTCTGCAACAATGCTTTCTTCCGTGGAATTGGTCAGTTCAAAGGCTTCGCTCAAGATAACCTTGTGATGAAACAAGCACAAGGATACAAGACCATTATGGAGAAATGGATAGAACTGCAACAAGGTTACGAGTTGGAAGAAGGAATGAGAAAGTTGGAAGTCAAAGACATTTGTGATCTCTACGAAATTTGGTGTTTCATTAAAGTGAAGAACATTGTGCAAGACGTTATGCAAGAGTTAGGCAAAGATGCCAAGCCAAAGGTAAATGGCAAGGATGTAACAAGCGACTTCATTCCTCAACTTGTTTATGGTGGTTCCATCTGTTTCATCAATAATGATGGCATAGAACTGGCAAGCGTCTGCTATAATGCAGAAGTACGTAAAGGTAATACCAAGTCAGCTATTAGCGGAACCAACACCATAACAACAGTGCAACGTCCAGACATCGTACTTCGTTTAAGCAAACATGAGGAGGGAGGAATGAAATATACTTACCTCTTTGACGCCAAGTACCGCATTGCAGACATAGATGAAAACGGCAATCGCTACGATAGCAGATATGATGTTCCTCCAGTGGAGGCCATAGATCAAATGCATCGCTATCGCGATGCAATATACTACACTGAAAAAGGGCGAGACCGTGAGCATTTGAAAAAAGAAATCATAGCCGGATATGTGCTATTTCCTGGACGCATACCTTTGGAAGCTCTCGATGCAGAGACAGGTGACTATTACTACCAGCAATCCAATCGCCTTATTGGTATTGGTGCATTCCCATTGCGACCTGACCAGGAGCAACATACTGTAGATGGTTCAATCATCATAGATACTAACAGTTCAGAACAAGCCTTGCGCAAACAGATACGACATTGGCTTGAAGACAATAACGGACGTGAACGTCTATTGGAAGAAAGTATTCCGCAGAAGGGTTTGGATTATACAACAGAGTCAACTAACAAAGGACCATATTACATTGCAAATGTTGATCCGCACGTTAACAATGGCAAAAATATGGTTATTGATGGTACAGCGCAAGTATTCTATTCTGGCTACAGTTCCATTCTCAGTGGAGTTGATTTCCGGAACATAAAATACTTTCTTCCTGTAAGCGACCATCAAGTAAAAGGATATTACAAGGTGTTGTCAGCAGAGGTGGCAGACTTATCTATGACACTCAATAAAGACAAAGAAGAGTTTTTAGCTTCTGGTAAGAAACCACGATATAAAGGTTATGACAAACCATTCCGCATCTGTCTGAATTTAGGAGATTATACTCCTTTAGACAAAGCGTTTGTCTATGGACTTGACCGAAATGCTGCAATTGGTACAGCTATTACAAAGAAGGAGTTTGATAGGTATTGTAGCACTGCAAATAACAAAGCCAGAGAAGTAGAATTAGGAATAGAGAATAGGGACTAATGATACTGAAAATTTCCAAAAGAAGGAATACAGTTCCCAAAAGAGGAAAGACAGTTCGCAAAAGAATTTAGAAAGGAGTTTCTTGCCGTTCAACGTAATATCTACAACCTCATTTTGCCAATCCGCAGATTCCCATAGTGGACATGGCAAAAGAATTGGGAGTTTCAGACAGACAAGTAAAGAAATATCTCCAACGTTTGACAGAACTAAGTCTGATAGAAAGACAAAGTGGCAGGAAGAATGACAAATAGAAAATCACGGACAAAGATTACGAGAAAATCTTTGAGCAATAGCTATATTTGACTACATGGTCTGTCAGGCAAGTAGGATTAGTCGAAGTTTAGTCAAACTTTTTGTTGAGATTCACTTAGGGCCACTTGTAATGCTTTGATATTCAGATTTTATTCAAAAGGTACTTTAGTCGAAATAAAAACATTTAGTCGAACTAAGTAAGGACTCAATCGATAATGTCCTAGGTGTATTATCAATTCATTGAGGATCATATAAAACAGGTGGCAATCAGTCTTCTTCGCAGAATTTCTATGACGTGGTGTATCGGAGTCTGGATAACACTTGATAGTAAGCTTCATTTGCAAAAAGTACCGATAGTGGTGCCAAAAGTGCCTAAAAAAGCAACTTTTGGCACCACTATCGGCACTTTTTGCGTATTTTCCAGCTTCTGCCTTTTCTCCACATTTATTTCCCGCACAAAAAAGTTTTTTTCGAGAAAAAGTATCAAAGTATCATTATTCAGAGGAAATATCAATCTAAATATCTGATACTTTGTGACATACAAAAATGAGACTTTCGATATATTTTACAGAAAAGTATCATAAAATCGGGAGAAGTATCATAAAATTCGGCTTTGAGTCGATTTAAAAGGCTAAAAAAGAAGTGTCTACTCTTCCAGTTTTATAAAAACTTTAGCGTCTACTTTTTCAGGATGTAAAGATTGTCAATATAAACTAGGAATAAGAGGAAAGTTTGACAAGTAGAATTAGGAATAGAGAAAATAATTGTCAACTTACAATAGGAATAAGAAACTATGTAGTCAACTAAATATAGGAAACCACATAGGAACAAATGCACATAAGGTGGTCTGTCAGAGCACATTAAGCGGTCTGTCCGTGCCCGTCAAGTGGGCACTCAGGGACCAAGTGATGGGCATCGACAGACCAAGTTACGGGCACTCATTGCCCGTACTGCGGGCATCGAGTACCCAAAGTGTCGGACAATTTTTGGGCACTTTTTGCGGGTCGGCGGCTTCGCTATTATGCATGATGCTTTATGAGGATTTCGTGATGCTTTTATGCTGATTTGGTGATACTACTATGCCAATTTCATGATACTTCTATCACATTTATGATACTTCGATGATACTTCTCTGTAAAATAATCAGAAAAGCATCATTCCTATATATTATTATGTATCAAGCGATTACACCGGTTTTTAACCAGAAAAATGATACTTTGAGACTTTTTTCACGAAAAAACTTTTTTTCATGTGCGTATAAACTCGACGGTAAATCTAAAAAGTATCTGATATGAAACCTTATAGATTCCCCCCAAATTACGTCCCGACGTAGACTTTATTACATGGCGACGTAATCTTTCCTACGTCCCGACGCATAGATTTCTACATCGCCATGTTACTTCAAGAGCGTCGGGAGAAAAAAAACAAAAGTATAGTTTTAGAACCTGATAAATTCATCATATAAACAAATCATCCAGAGTTACTGATGCTCTGAATACATCGGAGTATTCATTACTCACCAGTTCAGAATTTCCCACATACGTAAGGAGGAATGTCTTGGAAGGGTTCTTTTCTTCCAAAGCTTGCAAACGGCTATTCAGCACCTGAGCATAGCCCTTGGTAACGGCATAAGGAGCCTTATAAAATTTCATCTCACAAACATTCACCGCATCATCAGCCCTGTCTATCAACAAGTCTATCTGCATGCCATCTGTCTCCTCGCTTCCCTTCACTATGAGCGAAGATTCCTGCGAAGACACAGCACCAATATGAAGAGCATATTTTATCTGTGAAATATGCTGCAAACAAACCTCCTCGAAAGCAATGCCACGCCATGAGGCAAAGTCGCTCTCCTTCAAATGCTGCTGCCAGTAGTCAGTTTGCTTTACTGCCTTCTTCTCCTTAAAATGAAGCCAGAACCAGCAAAAGGAATCGATAAGCTTGTAATACTCCTCTCGCTGACTGAAACCAAATGGAGTATATTTCACCACAAAATCACTGCCCAACAAGGCTTTCAGCATCTTGGTAAAATCACCATTCGGATTCAAACCGGTATGCTCCGCTATTTCCTTACGGGTGAAACCTGCATGCCGGGTTCCCAAAAAGCGCACAATCTTCATACAGTCTTCTGCATGATCAAACACAGAATTGAAGAGCCTGTCAAACTCATCCCCCAGCTTCGCCTGACGGTCAAAGAACAAGGCATCTATGTTCTGAGCCAGACTATAGGTTGGATTAAAGAAATTCATATAGAAAGGAATTCCCCCCATAATCATATAAGCCTGCGTAATATTATAACGGGACATCTTGATGCCACGACTCTGATAGAATTCCTCACATTCTTTCAAAGTAAACGGTGACAGTTTGATTTCTCCTGTCAAACGACCATATAATCCACCTTTATTACTGATTAGATTATCAAGCATCCAGGAGGTGGCAGAACCACAGACTACGAGCAAAAGATTATGGCGCATATTGCCCCAACCATTCCAGAAAGCCTCTAATGCGGTAAGAAAACCGGAACGTGCCGTATCCATCCAAGGCAACTCGTCGATAAATACCACCTGTCGGGAACCATTATCGCAAGTTTCCAAAAAACGTTCCAGCAAAAAGAAAGCCTCCATCCACGACTTAGGTTGCGCAATATCCTCCATGCCATGGCGAAGAAGCGAGAAATAGAAATTCTGCAACTGGTCTTTCAAAGTTATCTTACGACGACGGTCGTAAGGCGACAATCCTGTATGATGAAACACCATATCATCATGAAACACCTCATCAATCAAGAATGTTTTACCGACACGACGACGACCATACACAGCCACAAACTCAGCCCTACCACTTTCGTAGTAACGCTTCAATTCTGCTATTTCCTTTTTTCTACCTATTATTTCACACATAATCATACTCAATTAGATGCTGCAAATATACGACAAATTTCGGAAATAGCGAAAGAAAATAGCGCTTATTTCGCTACGAAACCGATTTTTTACCGTTCGTAGCGGAATAAACGCTATTTTAACTCTATTTTAACACTAAACTAATATATCTTATTCCAGCGTCAGCCACCCATCTTCCGTCCAGTTGATTCGCTTCTGGACCAGGATGCTGGCGCCATTCTTGGCGATACTGTAACCATGGCAGAAGAAGAAATCACCATCAGGGAAGGAGTAGGCTGAACAATGGCCCATCGCCTCATATTCCTTCTTGTCACCTTCCAGCAGCAGGGTGCCACCACCCTCTCGCATATCCTTACCCGTCTTGTCCAGATAAGGACCGGAAACCTTCTTGCTTCTGCCTACGGCAACACGATAGGTACTCTTCATCCCCTGGCAGCAGTAATCCCAACTGACGAAGAGATAGTAATAACCACCATGCTTCATGATGAATGGAGCCTCGATGGCATTGGTGCCGGCATCCTTGGAAGTAGGATTGGTAGGCACATCAATCTGATTGAGTGCATAACGGCGGGCAATGGTCTGAGGCTTGGCGCCCTTCTTCACATGCATCGTCTTCTTGTCCAGCGGAATGAGCTGGATGCCATCCCAGAAAGAACCCCAGGTAAGCCAAGGCTTGCCCTTCTCATCTATCACGAAATTAGGATCGATGGCATTCCAATTCACTTTTCCACCCTTTGAGACAATGAGACAACCCTCGTCTTTCCAACCATCGGTATCGGCTAAAGAAACATTGCTGAGCAATCCGATGGCAGAGGTGTTCTTGCCGAAGGTAGAACAGGAATAAGCCATATACCACTTGTTCTTATACTTGATGACATCAGGTGCCCAGGTATGACTCTCATAACCCGGCACACTATCATGGGTCCAGGCAGGGAAAGCACCACGCGCCTCGTCTTTCAATACACCCTGCGGATTCAAGGTCCAATGCTTGCGGTCGGTAGAAGTCATCTGCGCAATGCCATGACCCGTGCAGTAGAGATAGTACTTGCCGTTCTCATAAGCCATCACGGGGTCGTGAACCATAGGAGTGTCTACCACGACAGGCTCCAGAGGAGCATTCTGTGCCATCATCTGGCAACCGCCTTTTACAGCAGGAGCAGCAATTATCATTGCTGCTCCCAATAGTATTTTAGATAAATTCATCTTCTTTGTATTATACCTTATTATAATATATAAGAGAATTACTTGTTCACAAACTTTCTTCCATTTACAATCACTACACCCTTGTAGCTCTTGTCCACCAGCTGACCTGCAAGATTGTACCACTTGCCGTCATTCTGCTTCTTCTGGATAATGATAGGAGCGATTCCGGTATCTACGAGGCTAGAGCCATCGATATAGGAACCCTCGTTTACGAAGAACAAGGTAATCTGGCTAGGTTTGCTGGCAATGGCGGTAGAGAACGAATAGTTGTATACCTTCTTGCTGGTAGTTGTGATTGTAGCAGTCATCTTGAAGGCTCCATTAGCGGCATACTCCACGTTCATGTCAACCAAAGACCCGTTCATATCATCCTTGAAGGTTTCCCAAACGTAATTGCTTACACAGCCAGTGTTAGAAGCAGTAGTGTTGTTCCAATTATCGCAACGGATACCGAAATACTCGGCATAGCCAGTAGCACCATGTGTCACGTTGGCACCATACAAAGCCCAGTTGCACCAGTTATTAGCAGCATTACTATAGTTATAGAACTTAAACTGAGCCTTCTTACCAGCCTGCAACTTATAATCTGCCGAGAAGTTGGTCCACCAAGCAGAAGTTGTATTCTTCAGTGCAGACACTGGATAATATACCGGAGTTGTTTCCTCAGCCTCAGCATCGATATTCAGGGAATAATCCTTCACATACTCATACTCATCCTTGCTGATGGTCATGGTCATGGTTACCTTGCCCTTTCCCTTCACCTTGCCTTCATCGGTCAGGATAGAGGTATCGCTTGACTTCCATGAAATATTCGCACCCATCTTGCCCTGAACTGGCAGAGAAGGAGCCGCATTCAGAGTGGCACCGTCAGAGAATGGCAATGTCATCTTGCTGAGGGTGTACTTAATGGCTGCCTTGGCATCTGCCTTTACAGCCCAAACCTCCTGCTGATAGGTGAAGTTGTTCTGTCCCAGTGCCACGCTACCGCTTGATGAAGAGAGAGCAGAGATGGCGATGGCTGGGATATTGGTATAGTCGATGGTCTGCTTAACCAGTACGCCACGATATACGACATCATTGATAGTCAGGTGGATGTAATCAGTACCAGCCGTACGCTTCCAGGTTCCCTTCTCGGCACCAGTGATGGTTCCATCGGCATTGAGAGTAATGTTCACAGGAGTCTCGAAAGCCTTTGCCTTGGTGTTCTGACCATACTGATGACGCATGAACTGATAGTCGCCTGCAATGTCAGCATCTGCGATAGATGCCTTGGAAGCGATAGCTGCATCGGTGATGGTCTCGCCGTCAAACTCGAATGGAGCTGCCATCAACCACCCCTCGTCATTGAGGAAGAGCTGATGAACACGAACCTGATGACCCTCGCCACCATTGCTGAAACGGGTGTGGTAAACCACGAAAGAACGGTTCTGCTTGTCTACAAACGCAGAGTTGTGACCCTGTGCTATTTCAGCACCGCTCATTGCATCCCACTGGTAACCGCCAAAGAGCAATACGCCACGGTTGTCTTCTGTGGCAGAACTATAGTTCATCTTATAACTCTTGAAGAGTGCCGATGTGCCATAGCAATCCTTGTAAGGTCCATCTGGATTCTCAGAACGGAAGATGCGCATCTGGTAACCGCCATCGCTGGTCAGGGCACCATAGCTCATGAAGAGGAAGTAGTACTTGCCTATCTTCTGAATATAGCTTGCCTCACCCGATACGTAATATCCACCAGCAATCTTCTTGCCGAAGTAAGGATCGCTGGTACAGTTGGCACTGGCAGCACCCGGAGTGGTGACCTTGCCATTCACCTCGTAAGGGAAGGTATAGGTATAGTCGCGGAGACCGTTGGTCTTATCCAACTTAATCATAAAGATACCACCCGACCAGGAGCCGTAGCTCATCCAGAGGTTGTCGTTATCATCATAGAAGACGCATGGGTCGATACAGTTTGGCCAATAGGTTCCCCATTTATCGCCCACCTTATAACGGGAAGGAAGAGCGGTTTCGCCTGTGGCAATGGCAAAGTCGGTATGTTTCCAGTCATCCGCAGCAGCGTATGAATTGTGAGCGTATGTGCCCTGGAAACCGGAGAAAACTACTGGTCCCTGATAAGTCCAAGGTCCTTCGATATTATCTGAAACAAAGCATACGATGGAAGAGCACCAGTGGTCTCCATTCAGACTCATATACATACACCATTTCTTCATGGTCTTGTTGTATACGATGTCTGGTGCCCACTGATTGCCCTGCACATTATAGCCTTTATACTGCCAGCCGTGGGCATTGAAGTTGCCGAACTTCACCTTCTCACCCTTGCTGTTCTTCACTTCGGTGACAACATGCGACTGATAGGCAATGGAATAATTAACCAATGTGCCCTGCTTGTTGGCAAAGAGGCTGTTTACATTGCCGGTAGCTTCCTCGCCAGCCTTGAATGTGGACCATTCCTGGTAGTTTTTGGCAGCAGTGGTCTTGCCCCTACCCAGATGAGAACCATATATATAATAGGTAGGCGAGTTAGGGTTGGTGATATCATCCACCACGATAGACGGGTCGTGACAGGTGACACGCTTATTATATGCTCTCGACGTATAAGCATTCGTCAGGTCGTTGTCGCTGACCTGTGTCTGGGCAGTAGCACCGATGGCAGCAAGCCCCAACATAGAGAGTAATAATTTCTTCATAACTTGATTGAGTTAAATTATTGATTTGTAAAAAGAAAACCAAGACTTCTGATATGATGCAAAAAGGCAGACCTATGTGGAAATGTGTTTTCACATAGGCCATGCCTTATCATATTATTTCAAAAATCTCTTATCTGCGATGAGCACGTGTATAGTGCTTGCGGGCAGCAAATGATGAATTTGCGAAAGGAAGGTCGAATACGAGATGAGCCTTCTCTATCGTGAGCTTGAACGCCAGATCATTGGCATCGATGTTGTTGATGCCATTATAGGTCTGGGTGTAGGTTACACCATTGTTGCCTATCATGGTTGCCTTGATGTTGGCTGTACCATTACCTACATTGGTTACAGAGAGCTGAACCTTGGCACCATCCATGGCTGTAAGCCAAGCACCCCAGTCTTCCCATGAGCAGGCATGAGTACATGCATCATATCCAGTACCCCAACCGAAGTTGTCGGCACGAACTGCAGCATACTCCTTATCGTCTGCCTTGTTGACAAGAACTGCTACGAAGTTGAACCAGTTAGAACCACCAGCTGTGTAGTTGACGAACTGAGTAGAAACTGTCTTGCCTGCAGGAACATCAAACAGATTAGAGAGTGCTCCGAAGAAAGCAGAAGTATTGTCCTCATTACCGATGACGGTATCAAACTCCAGGTGAGCCTTCTCAAGAGAGAGCTTGACGAAGAAGTCGTTAGGATCTACGCCAGAGATTCCAGTGTAGCCCATGTGATACTTATGTCCATTAGCTGCCAGGATATCGTACTTGATATCAACAGTGCCATCACCATTGTTGGTTGTATAGAGGGTAACCTTTGCACCATCCATGTCAGCGAGCCATGTTGCCCAATTTTCAGGAGCACCGAATGGAGTTGCCTTGCCGTCATAAGCAGCACCCCAACCGAAGCAGTCGGCACGGGTAACACCGTATTCTGTTCCAGCACCGTTTACCATTACAACGAGGAAGTTTTCCCAGTTATTACCACCATTGGTATAGTTGGTAAACTGCATCACCTGAGTCTCATGAGGAGCTACCTTTACTGGATCTGACAGAACACCGAAGAATGGAGTTGAGTTGTCGGTAGCACCCAGACTGTTGAACATCTTGTCAACAACGCTGAACTGAGCCTGACCTGTGATAGGAGAACTGCAGTTCTCGTTCTTGAATGTCTTGTTGTAGATAGCAACGAGTGTCTTCACACCTACCTGATCCATGTTAGGAACAGCCACAAATCCGAGTTCAGCAGCAGGAACCTCCTTGGTGATACCAGTCTCGAATGTGATGGTAGCAGAAACGTTGGCCATTGCATCCTCAAGAGATGTACCTACCATTACCTTCTTAGGAACAGAGTGCAACTCCATAGAAAGAGGCTGCTTATCCTCTGCAGAAGTGAAACCACCGATTGGTTCGAGGTTAGACTGGAGGAAGTTGATGTAAGAACCTTCCGGTACAAGGAATGCACGGATGTTGGTATCGCTTGCATCAGGATTGAGATTTGGGAGAGGAGTAGCCTGCTTGTATGTCTTGGTTACAGTTCCGTTGGTAATCTTTACGCTGAAGGCATTAGGATCAGAACGGTCTACAGTAAGAATCACAGTACCACCAAGCTTCTGTACGCCTTCATCGGTATCAGTATCAAAAGTAAGAGTACTTACTACACCACTTCTGTCGATATAATCACCCCACTCAGAGTTACCGCTAGGCTGATTATCGAAACGGATAGCTCCATACTCCTTATAGTTAGCGCCACCACGATCATCATCACTAGCAAGGACGAGGGCGAAGTTCTTGTAGGTTTTAGGAGCCGATGGGTTGATGTTCAGATTGAACACGGCATTCCAGGTCTTGCCATCAGGAATGACATAGTACTTGGAGAAGGCTGTCCACCAACCTGTAGAATAGTCAGTAGCACCGACTGTGTAAACATCCTCTTCACCTTCTGGCAATGCATTGTCATTGCCCTTAGCGGCATTGATGGAGTCTATCTTTTCTGAAATCCAATCAGGAGAATTAACACTGAACATGTCACTTCCCTCGCATCCAGTCATCGCTGTCAATGCCATTGCAGCTACGCAGAAGACAGATGCTAATTTATTTAGGTGTTTCATATTATATTCTATATTATAAATATGTGAATTATTTAGTTTTATCTCATGAGGCAGGTAATCCTGCCCCTTGAGATAATGAATATTGTTACTTGCTCAAGTCTACTACTGGATGAACAGTCCAACCTCTTCCGAAGAAATCAGATGAGTTATCCGTATTCGTATTAGCTGAGTTACCTGTCAGGTTAGGGTTATCATTCAACAAGCCCTGATAGATAGGCAGGAACTCATGACCTGGTACGTATGTATCGTAAGAGCTCTTCACCTCTGAATCAACACCTACCAAAGAGTAGCTTACCGGCTCCTTTGCCTTGTATGGAGAACGGCGGAAGGTTCCGTGCTCCTTCAACTGAGCCAAACGACCCTGATCATAGAAGAATCCCCAACGGATCAGGTCGTAACCACGACCGTACTCGCAACCGAACTCCTTAGGACGCTCTACATTGGCAATCTGCTCGAAGAGCTTATCCTTGCTATTGAAGTCTGAAAGCTTCAAGTCCTTCAGGTTGGCACGCTCACGAACCTGGTTAATCCAGTCGATAGCCTGCTGTGTAGGACCGTTCACCTCGTTCTCGCACTCTGCTGCACGGAGCAAAACGTCTGAGTAACGCATCATGCGGAGGTTGATACCGCAATGAAGACCGGTTGTCACCTTATCATAAAGGTTGGTACGGAAATTGGTCCACTTAGCGATAGGAAGACCACCATAGTTGTTGTTGGTTATGATGGTATCAGAAGCTGTCATCTCGGTCTTGTAAGCTACGTTACCATTCTCAAAACCAACCCAGTCAGTCTCGTATGTACCGATGGTCCAGTAGAGACGTGGATCCAACTTACCTTCCTTGGTACGCTCCTGCTTGAAGAGGTTGTACAACCATGGAGAAGCTGAGAGGTCAGCCCATCCACCGAATCTACCTGGAGCGAAGTTAGACTCAATGGCATGTCCCTGTGTAGCGTTAGGGCTTGTATTGACTGGAGTCCACTCATCATCCACACCCTGTGAACCGTAGTCGAGATACTGAATCTCGAAGAGGCTCTCATCATTGTTCTCATAAGCAGAACCCTCACGGAAGTTGTCGCCATAGTTAGCCACCAGCTTGTAAGAGCCATACTTCTTGTTCATGATGTCCTTGAGTACGGCAAGAGCTTCGCTGTACTTATGACGCTGCATCAGAGTGCGGGCATAGTAACCGGCAGCAGCACCGCAGGTTGCACGACCCTTAGCCCACTGACCACCTGCATCGCGAGATGGGAGGAGAGTCATAGCCTCAGCAAAATCCTGCTCTACCTGATCGAGTACCTCGTCGTAGGTACTGTTCTTGCCATAGAGACCATCCAGAGAAGAATAGTTGGCGTAATCAGTAATCAAAGTAGGATTCTGATAGTATCCTGCCAATGTATAGTAAGAATAACCACGAAGGAAGAGAGCCTGTCCCTTGATCTTCTTCATGGTCTCTGAGAGCGAAGCATCATCGCCTGTGGTACGTGAGAGGATGAAGTTACATACATTAATAGTATAGTAAGCCTCACGCCAAGGCCAGAATGAAATTTCGTCTGTTACTGGGTCGTTCATGTCGTCGAATGGCATATACCATACCTGTGATGAGTTCCATACCTCATCGCCACGTGTCACATCGAGGGTATAACCCACACGTGCCGAAGAACCTTCCATACGGATATGGTTGTATGCTGCGATAACGCACTCCTCCAAATCATCTGCATTGAAACCGAAGGTTCCGGTGGTCTGCTGGTTTGGATTTGTTACCTCCAACTTGTCCTCACATGATGTAGTTGCCATTGCACCGAGGCCAAGGAAGAGAGCTAATGATAATTTATATAGTTTCATATCAAATGTTCTTTTAAATAATGATTCTTATACTTGTCTATTCTCATTATTAGAATGTGAAGTGGAGACCACACATGAATGTTCTTGCACTTGGGAAAGAGCAGAAGTTGTAACCTGGGGTAAAGGTACCGCCAGCATAGTCTACATTATATCCATGATAGCCTGTGAAGGTGTAGAGGTTCTGTGCTGATACATAGAGACGTACACCATTTACATATCCACCAAACCACTTGTCTGGGAAGTTGTAGCCCAACTCTACGTTGGCTATCTTCCAGTAAGCAGCATTCTGAATCTTGCGAGAGCTGAAGAGGTCGTTCCATGCCAAGGTAGCGTTGTTGGCTGCATAGGTGCGTGGAACACTAGAGAGGTAGGTAGAACCATCCTCTGACCAGCGGTTGGCATCCAGCATTCCTACTTCCTTGTTGCCATAGCCGTAGCAAGAGTTCAAACTGTTATAGATATCATCTGATACGTGATAATTCAATACTCCGTATGTAGAGATGTTGAGGTCGAAACCCTTATACTCCAAGTGAGTGCTCAAACCGAAGTTTACCTTTGGAAGACCACTGCCCAATACGGTCTGGTCGTAAGCGTCGATTACGCCATCAGGAGTTCCGTCAGGACCTGAGATATCCTCATAGAGGCAGTCACCGACATTGGCACCCTGCTGAACAGCATTGTTGTCCAAGTCTTCCTGGGTACGGGCGATTCCCTTATAAACCCAACCATAGAACTTACCTATCTCCTGACCTACGTAAGTAGCGTATGCACCCGCAATGTATGAATCCTTACCGATACCCAGAGAGGTTACCTTGTTCTTCAGGGTACTCACGTTGGCGCTGATATCATACTTGAGGGCATGATCGCGGTTGCGGTAGGTAGCGCTGAACTCGAAGCCACTGTTCTCCATAGAGGCAGCGTTCATGGTTACAGAGGTGTTGGATACACCGGTCTGTGCTGGCACAGGAACTGAGTAAAGCAGGTCTTCTGACTTGTTCTTATACCACTCGGCAGTGAACTCCAAACGGTTGTTGAACATTGCCAGGTCGATACCCACGTTGGTGGTCTTCTTCTTCTCCCAGGCGATATCGTTGTTCACGAAGGTAGAAACGGCAGAACCGGTTACAGGACTGTTGCCAAAGCTGTAAGTCATGTTGTTACGGTTCATGGTAGCCATATACTGGTACTCACCGATGTTCTCGTTACCGAGCTCACCATAGCTGGCACGAATCTTGAACATATTAACGATGTCGCGGCTGATAGGGAAGAACTTCTCCTTATCGAAACGCCAACCTAAAGATACAGATGGGAAGGTTGCCCAACGGATGTTCTTGCTCAAACGGGAGCTACCATCACGACGTACTACTGCAGAAAGCAGATACTTCTCATCATAATTGTAGTTCAAACGACCTACGTAAGAAGCCAGACTATGCTTGAACTCGTATGACTCTGAGTAAGTGTTCTTGGCATTCTGGAGCTGGAGGAAGTATGGCTCTGTGAAGTTGATACCCCAACCAGTCAGGAGGTTGGTATTCTCTTCCTCGTAAGTCATACCAGCGAGCAGGTTGATGTTGTGCTTGCCGATTGTTCCATTGTAGGTAATGGTATTCTCAACCAAAGCATCGCTGTAGTTGCGTGAACCCTTGGTGAGGCGCTCATTCTCCTTGGCGAGATACACACGGTTGCTCTGAATCCAGGAAGGAATCCAGGTCTTATCCTTAGCCTCTGTCTTGCTGTAAGAGAGGTTTACATTATAGTGAAGACCATGGTTCTTGCTCTTGATGCCTACCATACCCAACAGGTCAACATCAGCAGAAGCTGTACCTACGAAGCGGTCAACCAATGTATTGCGCTGCAACATATTGTTAACCAACAATGGGTTAGAAGCAGAGATATCACCATGTACGCCATCATAGTAAACACCATAACCGTAAGCATCGTAGCGATAACCGTTGGCTGCACCCACCTTGTCATCGAGAACCCATGTAGAGTTATCGTAAGCCTTGATGGTAGGCTGCATCAGAAGTGTACCACGGAGCACGTTGGTTACATCACCGTAAAGACCCTGGACATACTCTGAGGCATTGGAAAGACCCATGTTGTCCTGGTTAGAGTGAGAGTAAACCATGCTGGTACGGAACTTTACGAACTTGGTGTCCATAGTGTTGTTGACACGGGCAGTATAACGCTCGTAGTTAGGGCCTGCACCTTCCAAGGTACCCTTCTGGTTATAGTAGTCGAGAGATACATTATAAGTACTGTGAGAGCTACCACCGCTGAGGGCTACGTTGTGGTTCTGGCGGATACCGGTCTTGAATACCTCGTCAAACCAATCTGTGTTGGTTTCGTCCTGGAAATGATACATTCCATCCTCGCCCATCTTGTAACCGCCAGGCAGAGGAGTGTTGGAATTCTTGCAAGCCTGACCCAGGTAGTTGCTATACTGGTCAGCGTTCATTACATCATATACATCGTCAGGAATCTGGTCAACACCAAAGTAACCAGAGTAGTTCACCTTCAGAGGCTGGTCTTTCTTACCATTCTTGGTAGTGATGATAACGACACCATTGGCAGCACGAGAACCGTAGATGGCACCCGCAGAAGCATCCTTCAGAATCTGGATGGTCTCGATATCATTAGGAGAGAAGTCACGGATAGTGGTACCCATTGGCACACCGTCGATGACATAAAGAGGAGCTGTGCTACCGAAAGAACCGATACCACGAATTCTCACACTAGGATCTGCACCAGGCTGACCGTCTGATGTAATCTGTACACCGGCAACCTTACCCTCAAGCATGGTAGAGATGTTGGAATTAGATACCTTCTTCATCTCCTCAGCATTGACGATAGATACGGAACCGGTAAGGTCTGCCTTCTTCTGGGTACCATAACCTACGACAACAACCTGGTCGAGTACATGGTCATCAGAAGAGAGCTGGATAGCATCAATAATGGCACGACCGCGTACTGCAATCTCACGCTCCTTGTAGCCAAGATAGCTTACAAAAAGAGTGGCGTTCGCCTTCACACGGATTTCAAAATTACCATCCAAGTCGGTAACTGCACCTGTCTTGGCATCCTTAGTCTTGACTGTTGCACCAATCAGAGGTTCACCCTGATCATCTACAACTTGTCCCTTGACTGTGATCACCTGGTCCTGTGCAACAGCAGCCATTGCGGGCATTGGGGCAACAAAAGAAGCGCCACCAACAGCACCAAGGCATAGCATCATAGAGAATAATTGTTTCCTCATTGCTTATCAATTTTTAGGTTTGTATTTTTGTTTATTCTAATTTTCTATAGTTTGTAGTTGCTTTCGTCCGTTTACTCTTTTTATGGGTTGCGGATGGAAGTTAGTAGTGCAGGGCAAAGCCATACACATCACAAATTTTCGGTGGCAAAAGTACAATTAATCAGTATATATAGGGTGGACAAATGAAAATTATAGGTGGACAAAACGCATAAACGGCTTGTTTTTAGTAGTTTTACGTACTTATCCACCCTCTGTGTACCCACACATACAAAAATAGGAATCACTTGACCTATATCAAGCGATTCCTATTTTCTGTGATTCTATTCTCAAATTTACTGATTTGATTTTTGCTCTCTATCCGGTTTCTCGTCTGCCATCTTCTCCACTTTTTCATCTTCCCGGGCGTCCCTGAAAGATGTAGGTGAAACTCCATACTGCTTGGTAAAACAGCGGGTGAAATACTTCGGATCATTGAAACCTACCCTATAGGCTATCTCGGTAATGTTGCGATTGGCACCATTATCAACTATCATCTTCTTGGCAATATCCAGACGATAGTTACGAATGAACTGAGCCGTTGGCAAGCCCGTTTCTGCAGTCAACTTCTTGCTCAGTACGCTTCGATTCAAGCCCATAGCATCAGAAAGTTCCTGAACTCCAAACTCGGAATTATCATAATTCTTCTCCATCACCTCCATGACACTTTCCATGAACGGATGCGTATTCTCTACGACCTGCTTCTTATCAGCTTCGATACTCTTCTTCTGACTTTCCTGATAACGCTGCTGATTTCGCAGAATCATCTGGATGCGACTCTGGAGCTTCTCCGGTTCATCACTGTCCTTGAGCGCAGCTTCGATAGGACGATACAGCGCCTCTACCTCCCGTTCACGCATCACATTAAGTCGACGTATATAGATATACTGTACCAAAGCGATGATACCTATTACTAGAATGGTAATAAACCACCAGCTCTTCCAGAAATAAGGGGTAATCTGAACTTCTACAGAGATCACCTGCTCCTTGTCGGAATTGATAGATGGGATATATTTCACCTCAAACTTATAGTCTCCAGCTGGCAGAGTGGAATAACGCACACTATGCTGACCAGCCTTGAGTTGAACCCACTCATTCTCGTATCCCTTCATGCGATAAAGGTACACGCCCTGTGTCTCGCAGCCATAATTGAGTGCTGAGAAAAAGAGGGTGAACGACTTATCACTCTCATGGATACGCAACTTTCTGGCAATAGAAATGTCTTCTTCCAGATAATCGCTGCCGGCAAAGACAGGCTGGTTATCTACCAGAAGTTCGGTAAAGCACAACTTACCCGTCTGATGCACAGAACGGTTTATGCCCTTTACAGCCATCATACCCGCATCGGTGCCCAGAAATATTTCGCCCTTGGCATTGCGGATGGCACCATTGAAATAGAACTGCGAACTGATCAGACCATCTTCACGGGAGAAACTGCAGAATGCCTCGGTCTTCGGATTGAAGATAGAGAGTCCGTTATCGGTAGCTATCCACAACATACCCTGGTTATCCTCTACAATACCCTTCACGATATTGTTGGCAAGTCCGTTATTGGTGGTATACGACTTCACTTGAGTCTTTCCGTTTTTATCGCTGGTATAGCAATACAGACCGTAGCCGTTACTGCCCATCCATATCTTTCCATCCTTAGCCTGGCAGAAAGACAATATCTTATCGAAAACTCCACTCTTCGGATTGTCGAGTTTATACTGATGATACGTCACAGCGAAATCGCCCTTGCCATGAGGACGCGACTTGAGGTCGACCTCTACCATTCCCCGGACACAACCCATCAGGAGTTTGCCCTTTCGGGTTATCAGAGAACCAATGCAGCCACGCACATTCTGGCATCCCCAGAAAGGTTCGATGAGTTGGCTGCGCTTCATATCATAGAAGAAGAGACCATCATTGGTTCCGAGCCACATACCATCATTGATAGGATCGTAAGCCAAGGAACCGGCAAAGTTAAGTAAATGCTGATGCTTAGCATCTATCACCAGAGGAATAATCTTGCCCGGCTGACTGAGATTCATCACAGCAAAGCCCCTTCCCCAGGTACCAATCCAGAGCTGATTGCGGTTATCGGCTGCAAGAACCGAGACGGTATTATGCGGCAAACCGGAATTTGCCACCGTATAATGAACAAAGTTCATGCTGCCTGGAGTCAAGGCATTGAGACCTCCCTCTACAGTTCCTACCCACAGGGTTCCGTCGGCTGCCGCATACATGGCATTGACTGCGTTGGGAGAGATGCTGCCTGGGTTGGCGGGGTCGTGACGGTAGAATTCCAAATTCAGCTGACGTGGAGCCAGCTTGATAACACCACCTGTCTCGGAACCTACCCATATCTGTCCGTTCTTAGAGAAAAGACTGTTGATAAAGTTGCTGCTCAGCGGATTCACAGCCGTAGCAGTGTTCCAATGTTCTATCTCTCCGGTATTATCATTGAAGATATCTACGCCACAGAGCGTTCCTACCAGAAGTTTGTCATCTGGAGAAACGGCAAGGCTCGTCACTACTTCGTGCTGGAGCGAATGGTCGGTAGCAGAGCAATGGAATTCCTGCTTTGCACTATTAAACAATCCGCGATTCGTACCCATCCATATCTTGCCATGATATGAGATGATGGCACAGGCATACCAGCCTTCGAGCGGAGGAAACAGGGATGAGATATTCTTTGTTACGAGCTGATTGTTCTTCACAGAAAACTCGCTCACCACTCCTTTGTTGCATAATACAACCGTTCCTCTGCGATAGACATCACAGATTCCGAGGTCGGGAGCATTATAAGGATAGGATGTAGACAAGACGCTGTTCACCTCGCCCTTTTCGTTAAAGCCGAAACGGGTAAGCTGGTTGAAAGAAAGCATCCATATATTGCCCTTTGCATCACAATATGTTCGGGTGCAAAAGTTCTTGAATACTTTGTTGAGTTGTGCCTCTACCTGGCTGTTCTCACAAGGTGGAACAACAGGCTGCATCGTTTTGAGGTCGAGCACCTGCGGACCTTCCTCGAAAGCTATCCACAGGCGCTTGAAATGATCTTCATAGACATTGCGGCAGCTATTGCTTCGCAGACTGATACCGGATGAGCCCAGATTGAAGTTCATATAATTGAATCCGTCATAACGTACCAGTCCACCACCATGTGTACTGATCCAGACGAAGCCGTATGAATCCTGGAAAATATCATCCGCAAAATTATTAGGCATTCCTGCCGCCATATTGAGGTAGCTTACATTAAAGCGACTAGGAAGGCTGCCTTGCGCAAAACTGCTCAAGGTTATGAAAAAAATGCCTATTATGGAAAGAATGTATCTAATCACCATTTATTGCTCTTGTTGCTGATGCTTATCCTCCCATTTTGAATAGATTAAAGAACCAACAATAATTAAAGCCAGGAATATATACATTCCCAATAATCCGTAATCCATACTTATTTCTCCTGTCTTTTTCTATCAGACATATTAGAATAAATAACTAATCCTGTTGCGAACACAGCAAGGAAAATATACATTGCCAATAATCCATTACTCATTTTACTTCCCTTTCTTATTTTTATCTTTTCCTTTTTTAATTAAATAATATCCCAATGCAAACAATAGAACAGCCAATAAGACAGCACCAATAAATGACCACCAGGAATCATTATCTTTACCAAACATTTGCGATAAGATATAAGCAGTAATTATATACTTGGATATATCTAATAGCCATTTGCCTATTTCTTCATCCATTTTATTAAGTTTTTAACTCTCTGCTTGCAAAAGTACAAAGAATTATCGAAACAAAAGAATAAATACAAGAAAAAAGTGCCTATCAGTGTAAAATCACACCGTTAGGCACTTTCTTGAGTTTTTTCTAGAATTCAAGTATCATACTCTGGCGAGGACGGAGCTTCACGTTCTTGTTGATGAGAACGGTGCGACCATTCGTTACATCCGTAGCCTTCTCAGCATTGCCGATAATCTCTGCATAGCGGGAAACATTCAGTTCATTGGCTTCCTTCTTGCCATTGATGATGGTCATCACGCTCTTTCCGTTGTACTGGCGGGCGATGACATACACACCCTTCTGAGGACAGAACTGGGTTTGCTTGCCCTTGGTAATGACCTCATTTCCCTGACGCCAATGCAACAGATTGCTGAGCCAGTTGAACATCTGGTTCTCTGCCTGTGTTCTTCCTTCGGCAGTAAAGGCATTGTGCTTGTCACCAGCCCAACCGCCAGGGAAGTCCTTGCGGACATTGCCATCGGTTACGCTCTTGGTACCATTCATCAACACCTCAGTTCCGTAATAGAGCTGCGGGGTGCGGTTTACGGTCAAGAGAAGTGCCAAGGCCTGCTTCAATGCCAGGGTATCCTTGCCTTCACCCAGGAAGCGGTCGGTATCGTGGTTCTCGACGAATGCCATCACGCTCTTTGGATTAGGATAGAGATAGTCGTAGCAGAACACATTGTAGATACGGTTCATACCGTTCCACCAGTCATCGGTCTCCTCGTTCTTCGCACTGTTGATACGGTCGAAGAAGGCGAAATCCATAACGGTTGGCAGATAGCTGTTCTTCTCTGACAACTTGCTGTCTTTCTGCCAAGCAGCGGTATAGGCTGGTTCGGTTACCCAGGTCTCACCCACGGTATTGAAGTGAGGATACTCTTCGCCAAGCACCTTCATCCAGTGTGCCATCGCATCACGGTCGGCGTATGGATAGGTATCCATGCGGATACCGTCGATACCTACAGTCTCTATCCACCACTCGCTGTTCTGAATGAGATATTTGATGACGTGCGGATTGCGCTGGTTCAAATCCGGCATAGATGGAACAAACCATCCATCCACGGTTTCTGTGAGATCAACCTTGCTGGCGTATGGGTCGAGTACAGGAGTCAGCTTATAATTGGTCTGGAGATACTTGTCATTTACCTTGGCAGCACCATCCATGGTTCCGATATTCTTCTGATGCTCTGGAGTCTGGTTTTCAGGAGCAAGCCACTCCGGAGTATTGAACCAATCCTTTGTTGGCATATCGGCTACCCAAGGATGATCGAAACCGCAGTGGTTGAAAATCATATCCATCACAATCTTCAGACCCTTCTTGTGAGCCTCATCAATGAGTTGCTTATACTCTGCATTGGTTCCGAAGCGTGGATCCACACGATAGTAGTTGGTGGTGGCATAACCATGATAGGTACTGTTCTTGCCATCATTAGGACTGTCGTTCTCCAAAACCGGAGTAAACCACAGGGCAGTTACGCCCAACTGGCTGAAATAATCCAGGTGCTGGCGGATTCCCTCCAGGTCGCCACCATGACGAAGACTAGGTGCCGTGCGGTCGCAGGTCTTGTCACGCATGTTCTTGAATGCATCGTTCTTCAGATTTCCATTGGCAAAACGGTCAGGCATCAGCATGTAGAGCACATCCTCGTTAGAGAAGCCGATGCGCTTGTCTCCCGCCATCTCACGGTTCTTCAACACATACTTCACCTTCTTCGACTGCTTGCCCTGCTTGAAGTTGAGCGTCATCTCTCCTGCCTTGGCACCATCGAGATTGAGATACACCAGCAGGTAGTTAGGAGAATCGAGGCGGGCGATGCTATCCACCTTCACACCCGGATAATCCACCGTAACATCGGCATTCTTGATATCCTTTCCATACACCATCAGCTGGAGCGAGGCATCCTTCATGCCCACATACCAGTCGGTTGGTTCAATGCGGCTTACGTTGACCGCTGCGTTCATACTTATTGCGCTACCCATAAGCAATAATGAAGCTATTATCTTTTTCATAATTTACACCTTATTATATATATAGACTATTTCTGATAAAGAATCAAGGCAGACTGAGGGGCGACCTCTACTTCCTTGCGGGAGATAAAGCCCAGGCCTTCCTCGTTGATGACTCCGTTGCAGCAAGCCACGGTATAGTTGCCTTCAGGAATCTGCATCTTCTTAGTCTGCTTGTTGAAATTATAGATGACTACAATATGCTTCCAGGAATCAATACCTTCCAGGTTCTTGAGCTGGAAACCTACGAGGCAGCTCTGTTCCTTACCGTTGGCATCCTGATTAGACAAAAACTCCAGATGCTCACGTACCTTATCGCCTGTAGAAAGACGGAAGGCTGGATGGTTCTTGCGGAGCTGAATCAGATTCTTATAGAAGGTGAATGCCTGTGGATACTTCTGCAGATTGGTCCAGGTAAACTGGTTGATGCTGTCTGGTGAATTGAAACTGTTGTGCACACCCTTCTTGTCGCGAAGCATCTCCTCGCCGGCAAGGATAAAAGGTACACCCTGGGAAGTGAAGACGCAGGTCTGTGCAAGCTGGTCGATGCGAAGCAACTCGGCAATACGCATCTCCTCCGGGATATTCTTATCTGTCAGGGATGGGATACTTGCCTTCAATCTATCTACCAGACACATATCGTCGTGGCAGCTTACATAACTGATCTGCTCGGTTGGGTTGTTGGTCCAAGGCTTCTTGTCATAGTTCACCTTGTTCATATCCACCTGCGGATGAGCGATGCCACCCACGATACCGAACTTCAGACTCTCCTCCTGTCCAGGAAGACCAGCCAGGAGCGCACCCTTATGGTCATCAGAGAAAGGACCACGAAGGGCATCACGCATATCATCGCTGAAGGCACCGATACCATTGAGCTGGTGGGTATTCGCCTTCATGGCAAGTTTCTCCGTAGGATAAGCACAGCTGCCTGCGCTCCATCCCTCACCATAGATATAGATGCTAGGATCAATACGGTTCACCATCTCACGGATAGCCTGCATGGTCTCGATATCATGCACACCCATCAGGTCAAAACGGAAACCGTCGATATGATATTCATCTATCCAATACTTCACGCTCTCCAGCATAAACTGGCGCATCAAAGCCTTTTCTGAAGCAGTCTCGTTTCCACAGCCGGAACCGTCAGAGTACTTGCCATCCTTGGTCTTGCGATAATAATAATCAGGATAAGTACGCTGGAAGTTGCTGCCGTTGATATCGAAAGTATGGTTGTATACGGCATCGAAAATCACTCGGATGCCTGCCTTGTGAAGCGCCATCACCATCTCTTTGAACTCCTTGATGCGGGTTCCCGGAGAATATGGGTCGGTACTGTAACTGCCTTCCGGCACATTATAATTCTTTGGATCATAACCCCAGTTGAACTGTGGCTTATTGAGCTGGGTCTCATCTACTGATGCGTAATCAAATACCGGCTGGAAATGGATGGCATTGATGCCGAGGTTCTTGAGATATTCGATGGCACCAGGCTCTGTGAGGGCAAGATACTTGCCCTTATACTTCAAATCAGATGTAGGAGAAATGGAGAAATCACGTACGTGGAGCTCGTAAATGACGAGATCGGCTGGTGATTTCAAGGCAGGACGCACATCCTTATCCCATCCAGACGGATCGGTATCGTACAAATCAACGATGGCGCCACGATTTCCGTTCACGCCTACTGCTTTGGCAAATGTACCCGGAGTTTCCCCCTTACCGATATCAAAGGTATAGAACTTTCCCTTGAGGTCGCCCTTCACGGTAGCCTCCCATCGCTCATCACCCATCTTCTTCATTTTCAACGTCTTATAAGCCTTCCCCTTTTGTCCGTCCTTATAAAGACGGATGGTAACAGAAGACTTTCCGGCTGTAGGGGCATTGAGTACAAACATGGTTTTCTCCTTGGAATACATCATCTCATTAAATGTCTGCTGGGCATTCAATGAAGTTGGTAATATCGATGCTGTCAGTGCTGCAATTATTAGTTTTTGGACTTTCATATTGTTAAGTTGCTATTATACAGGACATTAAAGTGAATAAAACTAGAATAAGTGTCCCAGATTATCTACACTCATTTTTAGCGTATTTCCGTCCAACCCGACAAGTTGGACGGAAATACGGAAATTATAGACTTATTTAGCGAGCAATGAGATGGCGAAACCACCACCACGTGCTTCTTTAATCTTCAAGACATCACCCTTCTTCACAGTCTTGTGGATGATCTGGTAAGATTTAGGATTCTTCTCGTAATCGGCATTCTTGCCGTCCTGATAGATAGCGCAAGCATACTTCTTGCCCTTATCCAGGAAGTCGAGCTTTACTACGGCTGTGCGGGCTGCATCAGTCTTACCACCGACAAACCAGTTGTCGGTTCCCTTTGCCTTGCGGGCTACGGTGATATACTTAGCAGGCTCAGCCTCCAGGTACTTGGAGTCATCCCAGTCGCAAGCTACATCACGGATGAACTGGAAAGCATCATCATACTTCTCATAATGCTCTGGAAGATCGGCTGCCATCTGCAACGGACTGTACATCACGAGATAGAGAGAAAGCTGACCACAGAGAGTGGTATGAACATAACTCTTATTGTTGCTCCACTCAGAAAGCTTGGTCTCGAAGATACCAGGAGTGTAATCCATCGGACCACCCTGCAGACGGGTGAATGGCAACATCACGGTATGATAAGATACAGAACCGCCAAATGCTTCGTACTCTGTACCACGTGCACTCTCGTTACCAACCAGGTTAGGCCAGGTGCGGCAGATACCAGTAGGACGGGTTGCCTCATGAGCATTCACCATGATATGATGCTTGGCTGCAGTCTCGATGACACGCTGGTAGTGATTGTTCATCAACTGACTGTAGTGATACTCACCTCTTGGGATGATATCGCCGACATAACCGGTCTTCACGGCATCATAACCATATTTGTTCATCAGGTTGAAGGCATCCTCCAGATGGCGCTCATAATTGAGTGCAGAAGAAGATGTCTCGTGGTGCATCATCAGCTTCACGCCCTTAGAATGAGCATAGTCATTGAGCATCTTGATATCGAAATCAGGATATGGAGTCACGAAATCGAAGACATCGAGTTTCTGATGACCGAACCAGTCTTCCCAACCTTCGTTCCAGCCTTCTACCAGAACCTCCTGCAAACCGTTCTTGGCTGCAAAGTCGATATAGCGCTTTACTTCCTCGTTGGTTGCACCATGAGTACCGTTAGGCTTGCACTTGCTGTAATCGGTTACACCGAGACGAACAGATGGCAGGTCGTTGGTATAGCTCCAGGTCTTGGTGCCTACAATCATGTTCCACCATACACCGCAGTACTTGGTTGGATGAATCCATGAAGTATCCTCAATCTTGCAAGGCTCGTTGAGGTTCAATGTCAACTTGCATGAAAGCATATCACGGGCATCATCACTAACAAGGACGGTACGCCAAGGTGTATTGAACGGAGTCTGGATGAATCCCTTTCTGCCTACGGCATCAGGAGTCAGCCAAGACTCAAAGGTCAATGTCTTTTCATCCAGGTTGAGGTGCATGGTTGGATAATCCAGGCAGGCAGCCTCGTGGATATTGATATAGAGACCATCCTTGGTCTTCATCTGGAGAGAGGTCTGAACACCGGTATCCGAGAAGACGGTGGTAGAAGAATTGCTCTTGTAAGCTTCGCGGTTCTTCGCAATAATTGGACGAATACCGGTCAATGGAGTAATCTGATATTCATACTCCTGAGTATCGTAATCGCCAGGAATCCAGTAAGCGGTATGATCGCCTGCCATGGCAAACTGGGTATGCTCCTCCTGAATGACGAAATAGTTCAGGCTTTCCTGCTGAGGGAACTCATAGCGCAAACCCATACCATAATCATATACACGGAAGCGGATGGTGATGTTACGCTTGGATGAAGCCTGGTTCAGGTTTACCTCCATCTCGTTGTAGTTATTACGGATGGTAGCGGTCTCACCCCATACAGGCTTCCAGGTTTCATCGAAGGTCGATGTCTTGCTGCCTGTTTCTGTAAAACCATCCATCAGGCTGGTTTCCTCCATACCCTTAGAGGCATGCTTATCCTTCGCCAACTCCAATCCGAGATGGGATGGCTTACATACAGTCTTTCCCTTATAGCTCATCTCATAGGTAGGCTGTCCCTTTTCTGTCAAAGAGAAAGTTACTGAGACGTTGCCGTTAGGCGACTTAACGGTCTGGGCTGCTGCCAACATCGGGAGCAAGAGACCCATCACTAATAAATTCAGTTTCTTCATATTGTTCAGTTATTGCTTATTCTTGTTTTTTGTTTCCTTGCTAGTTCATCTTAATCATATTCAGTTTATTCTTAAGACAGTGCAAAGATACAAAAAACAAAAATACCCTCCGCAAATTGGGAGGGTATTTTTCTGTATATCAGGGTGCAAACGTTTGCACGCACATGCATTCTCTATTGCTTTTGCACTCACTTTTGCTATTACTTTCGCAAAACCTTAGATTCTTCCACCTTGAGCTATCAGCTCGGTGATGCTCTCCATAAACTCCTTGCTGGCAACCAATTCCTCCAGACTGAGGTGCATGCGATAGCGCCAGTAGTGCTTTGGATTGGCAGGGATGTTGATGCGCTCGGCATCGGCAGACGGCAGACGGAGTCTCTCATCGATGGCAAGCCAGTCCTGGACACTCAATATGCAGAGCATGGATGGAGAGGCCAGGTGACGGGCGATGATATCTCTTGCCAACCAACCTGGGAGCGGATGAGGAGCTGGTCCCTCACGATAGAGCATCGTGTTGTAATACTCCTGAGTACGGGAGATGTTCTCGTCCCACCACATACGCAAGGTTGGCATATCATGGCTGGTGATGGTGCAGACAGAGCGGTATGGGTTGCGGCTCAGATGACCGAACTTAACCGTAGGATCCTTTGGCATGCTCTGGAGCTCCAGGCTCAATATCTTCAACTCGTCCATCACCCATGGCACGCAATCAGGTACCATACCGAGGTCTTCGGCACAAACCAGCATACGGGTAGCCTGAACCAGCTTAGGAAGTTTCTTCATAGCCTCGCCATACCAGAACTGGTTGTGGCGGCGGTAGAAGTAGTCATTGTAAAGACGGTTGAACACAACCTTATCACTATCATAGAGCGACTCGTAGATGAAATCGAGCTGCGCAGAGATACGTGGATGGAAGAGTTCCGGATTCTTGCGGTCACGAACGAAGAGAACATCACTTATCAAGGCATACAAGCCGTCACGCAACCAGATTTCCTTCTCATCTGTTACATCAGCGAAGAGAGCTTCTACCTTGCGCTGGGTATCTACCTCTGGCTTCATCTGATAACGCTCATCGTCGAGACGGTCGAGATATTTCTCCTTCACCTCGTCAGCACGCTCATGGAACATGCGGTCCAAGACCCAGTCGGTGATGAACGGACGGGTAAAGCGATCCTCCTGGAAGTTCAAGCCGTAGCCCTGAATCTCCTCACGGGTCATGCCGAGGGATGGAGCAAACTGTCCGAGCAAACCATGTACGCTATCTACCGGAATTTCCCAGATACGGAAGAAGCCGAGCACGTGGTCGATGCGATAAGCATCAAAGTACTTAGACATATTCAGGAATCTGCGGGTCCACCACTGGCAACCGTCCTTCAACATCTCATCCCAGTTATAAGTAGGGAATCCCCAGTTCTGACCGTTCACAGAGAAGTCATCCGGTGGAGCACCTGCCTGACCGTTCATGTTGAAGTACTTAGGCTCCATCCAGACATCACAACTGTGACGATGCACACCGATAGGAATATCACCCTTCAGGATGACCCCCTTAGCCTTGGCATGCTCGTGTGCCTCCTGCATCTGCTTGTTCAGAATGAACTGCACGAAGTAGAAGAACTCAACGCTCTTGTACGCCTCGGTTTCAGGGTTGGTCAAATCCTTGCGCTCAGCCTCATCCCAGACATTATGGTCTGGCCACTGAGTGAAGTCGGCAGTACCATTCTTGTCGCGCAGGTAAGAATACTGTGCGTAAGGCACGAGCCACTGTTGTGTTTCCAGAATGAAAGCCTTGAAATCGGCTCCCGACATTATCTTTTTGCCTTCCTGTTCGAATATCTGGTGCAAGTAATTGATCTTGAAATCATTTACCTGTTCATAATCTATCTGGGACAAGCTGTTCAGCTGTTCACGTTTCTTCTCTGCCGCAGCACGAGCCTTGGCATCCTTCAACTCTGGAAGTGCATGAAGATCGGCATACATAGGATGGATGGCGAAGACGCTGATGCAGCTATATGGATAACTGTCCGTCCAGGTATGGGTGATGGTAGTATCATTGATTGGCAGAAGTTGAAGAACTTTCTGACCGGTAGATGCCACGAGATCAATCATAGTCTTGAGATCACCGAAATCGCCCACTCCGGCACTCTTCTTGCTGCGCAAGGAGAATACCGGCACCTGCGTTCCGGCAAGCTTGCGGTTGTAAAGGGCGAAGAATGCCTGGTCTAAATCATAGACTACGACTTCTCCTGCCTCCATCTCCGGCAAGTCAATGGTACGGTTCATTCCTGTCTCCCAAAGAACCTGTGACTTCTTCTTATCAACAGCCACAAACTTCAGTTCCAAATGAGAACTCTGCAACTGGGTAGCATCCAAATCTACTGCCCATTCATTATAGATATGCTGAGTCATTGGTACCACGTTCTGAAGATTCCAGTTACCCAATACCTGACCAGCGCCCAACAATCCGAGTCTCTCACCATCACGCAACTGAGGAGCACGAACAATAATACGGACTGTCTTAGCATAGTTACATGGCTTCATCTCCTGAGGAGCCTGGTGGTTGATGCAATCAGTAAAGGCACTACTATACAAGTAGGAATCCTGAGGTATCACCTTCCAGTGATCGTAGAGCGTATATTCCGCTGCCTTCTTCGCTGTCATATCCAGGCGATGCTTCACCAGAAGCCATTCAGTCTTCAGAACAACGCCCTCACGTACTACGCTATAAAAATAGGTGTAAGCCTGCTGAGTAGGTTCTACACACCAATCATACGACCAGCGCTCACCATCGAGCGTGGTCAAAGGAAACTTCACTTCCTCATTATCTTTCTGAATGTTGACGACAATCTGCTCGCCGAACATTGTCTTATACGAAATATGAAAATGTATAATCATAAGACCAAAAAAGGTTATTTTGTTATTATTTACGGTGCGAAATTAAGAAAAATATCCGTTATATTCAACTTTCATTTGCACAAAAGAACAAAAAAACGATGCAAACGTTTGCATTGGTTTCGGTTTCACACCTATTTCTTTAACTCTTTTGCATTCTTTTTCTGATGGTCCTTGATGATACTAACCGATAAAGCTCCACAGATAAGCAAAATACCAGCCACAATCATCATATCGCTCTGATGAGAACCTACCAGACTCAAGACGCCACCACCACAGATGGCTGCTACAATCTGAGGAATACAGATGGTTCCATTGAACAAGCCCAGATAAGCACCCATGTGACCATAGCCCTGCAAGGCATTGGTAACGAAGGTGAAAGGCATTGCCAACATGGCTGCCCAACCGGCACCAATCATCAGGAATGGGATAAACTGCAAGTACTGGTCGTGAAGGAATGGAATGAGAGCAAAGCCCACACCACCGATAATCAAGCTGACTGCGTATGCCATCTTGGTATTCTTGAACTGAGGAAGAACCACAGCCCAAAGCACACTACCTACAGCCTGAACAGCGAAGAGAATACCTACCCAGTTACCTGCCTCCTGGAACTCTGCCGATTTTGGATCGGTAGTATTCCAAACTGTCTCGGCGATGGCACCGGTAGAATAGTTCCAGAGATATAGGAAACCAGCCCAGCAGAAGAACTGAACCAGTCCCACCTTCCAGAAAGTAGAAGGTGCGTTTTTCAAGAGGGTAATCCAGTCTGCCTTGCCCTCTTCTTCCTTTTCTACCTCGCCAGCTACACCATTATAGGCAGCATACTGCTTAGGATTCCACTCTTTCACCTTCATCGTTGTATAGATGACGCAGAGAATGAGGATGGCAGCGCCCACATAGAACGACCAGATAACAGAATCCGGCACTACGCCCTGTTCAGCTACATTCTTGATTCCCAGGAAGGTAAAGAGGAATGGGAAGATATATCCAGCCACAGAGCCGGCATTGCAGAGGAAACTCTGGATAGAGTAAGCCTTTGCCTTCTGCTTCTCGTTCACCATGTCGCCCACCAGCATCTTGAATGGCTGCATTGCCATATTGATGCTCGTATCCAGGAACATCAAGGCAATCAGTCCGAAGAGCATCGCTCCACTCACGGTCAAGCCCAGCGAACCGGCATTCGGCAGCAGGCACATCACGAGGACGGCAATCGTGGCTCCCACGAAGAGATAAGGGATGCGGCGACCGAATCGGCACCAGGTCTTATCGCTCAGTGTTCCTACGATAGGCTGTACCAGGATTCCCATCAATGGAGGGAGAATCCAGAAATAACTCAAGTTGTGTGGGTCAGCACCCAACGTTGCAAAGATTCGGGAGATATTGGCGCTCTGAAGGGCGTAGGCAATCTGTACCCCGAAGAATCCGAAGCTCAAATTCCAGAGCTTCCAGAAACTTAAATCAGGTTTTTGTGTCATATTGTTATACTTTGAATTTTGAACATTGAATTTTGAACTTTATGATTACTCTTACTTTGATTTTGAACATCGAAATTCACAAAGGACATTAGGTTATTAGAGCTATTTATAAAGTTCAATGTTCAAAGCTCAAAGTTCAAAGTTATCTGGTAGTTCCTCTTACCACGAGTCGGGTTCTCACTACTCTTTTCTCTACATCATCTTTCGGGATGGAGCCTTCCACCTGACCGATAAGGATATTTGCCGCTTCCTCTCCTACAGCCACACCTCTCTGTTCCACAGTGGTAAGCATCGGATCGCTAGCCTTGGCACGGTCACCATTGGTAAAGCCACAGATGCTGATATCATCCGGCACACAGAATCCCATACGCTTAGCGGTATAGAGGATGCCGATTGCCGTATCATCGTTGATGGCAAAGAAAGCATCAGGAACATCATCCTGCTCCAGGATTTCAGGTGTGATAGCCTCAGCCTGCGCACGGTTGTCGCAAACCTTCACCCAACTTGGATTTTCCGTCAATCCATGCTTCACGAGGGCATCATGATAACCATTATACCGGTTCTTGGAAATCTCCATATTCATCGGCGAACCATAGAAGGCAATCTTCTTACAGCCCGTATCAATGAGATAAGTCACGGCGGTGAAGGCGCCCATGTAGTCATCCACCACCACTCTGGAGCAGTTGACGCCCGTACATATTCTATCATAGAAGACCAGCGGCACGCCATTGTTCATCAACTTCTCGAAGTGAGCATACTGCTTGGTGTCCTTTGCCTGCGAAACGATGATGCCGCACACCTTATTCTTATAGAAATCATCGCAGATGGCAACCTCTCGGTCATATCTTTCCTTGCTCTGTGCCACCATCACACGATATCCTCTGGCTCTCGCTTCCTCCTCAATACCCGAAAGAACGGACATAAAATAATAATGTACCAACTCCGGAATGATAACTCCTATCACCTTCATCGGCTGCACCTTGCTATGTCGCAAAGCCTCACCGATGACGTTGGGATAGAAATTATGTTCCCGCGCATACGCCTGTATACGCTCCTTCTGGGCAGCACTGATTCTAGGGCTGTCCTTCAAAGCTCTGCTCACCGTGGCGATACTTACCCCCAGGTCGCGAGCTATATCTTTCATTGTTATAATATTATTTTCGTTCATGATATCTTTCCTCACGCTGCAAAATTAGACAAATATCCGTTAAGTTGCATCATTTCCATTGATTTAAATCAAGCAAAAGGTATGCAAACGATTGCGCATAAGAAATAACGGAATTAACTAAAAAATAGTACATCGTATTGAAAAAGACCTTAATTTTGCACCCAGAAAGAATAAACAGCGCAATTCCTCGACCTATTTTTATATATAAAACAAGGCCAGAGACTAAAAACGTGATATTCATCACAAAACAAGCAGAATATTCATAAAGAATAAACAATAAATATAAACATAAACTTAAAAATCAGACAAAATGATGAAGCAGGTAAAATTTAAATTGCCTCTCAGAGCGTTGACCCTAGCAAGTGGTCTGCTTCTGACAGCAAGTTCCTTTGCGCAGACTAATGCGATTAAGGGACACGTGAAGGATGCTTCCGGTGAGCCAGTCATGGGTGCTACCATTACAGTGAACGGTAAGGCAGTAGGTATTACCGACATGGATGGTAACTTCTCTGTTGACGCAGCTCCAGGTACCGATCTTACATTCACCTATCTGGGATTGACTCCACAGACTATCAAAGCCACATCTAACATGATGATTACCTTGGCAGATGACTCAAAAGCTTTGAACGAAGTCGTAGTCATCGGTTATGGCCGTGCCAAGAAGGACGACTTAACCGGTTCTGTTACTGCCATCAAGCCAGATGAGTTTTCTAAGGGTATCACCAACAACGCATCAGACATGTTGGTTGGTAAGATTGCGGGTGTAGATGTACAGACAGCAGGTGGTACTCCTGGTGCAGGTGCTCAGATTCGTATCCGTGGTGGTGCTTCTCTCAGTGCATCCAACGACCCACTCTATGTAGTAGATGGTTTGGTTATCGATAATCAGACAGCTACCGGTATGAGTAATATCCTTGCGATGATTAATCCTACTGATATTGAGACTTTCACCGTATTGAAGGATGCATCTGCCACAGCTATCTATGGTAGCCGTGCTTCTAATGGTGTCATCATCATTACCACCAAGAAAGGTCGCAATGGTCAGAAGCCTTCTGTTTCTTACACAGGCGATGTAACTATTTCTACGATCCAGAAGAAATATGACGTATTGAACGCAGCTCAGTACAAGGAACTTGTCAGCTCAGTTAATGGTCTTGATGCATCAAAATTAGGCAATGCAGATACCAACTGGCAGGACGAGATTTTCCGCACAGCAGTATCTACCAACCATAACGTAAGCGTACAGGGTGGCTTGAAGAACATGCCATATCGTGCCAGTGTTGGTTTCAACAACTCAAACGGTATCGTGAAGACCAGTTGGATGAATCGTGTCAACGCTTCTCTCAACTTGGCTCCATCATTGCTCGACAAGCACTTGAACTTCAACATCACAGGTAAGTTCATGTATGAGAAAGACCGCTATGCAGATGCAGGCGGTGCTATCGGTGCAGCTTTGTCTATGAATCCAACAGAGCCTGTTTTTGGGGAAGGTGACCAGTATGCAGTTACAGGCGGTTACTATCAGAACCTGATCAACAAGTCTGATGCTATAAAAGACCCTAACTGGAAGAATACGACCAACTCTAATGCAGCCCAGAACCCAGTGGCTCTTCTTAACCAGAAAGAGATTATGGCTCACGCCCGTGACTACAGTGGCAACTTCGAGGTAGATTACAAAATTCATGGTTTCGAGGATTTGCATCTGCATGCAAGCTTGGGTGCTCAGTACACCTCTACACAGCAAAGCGATGAGATTTCCAAGTACTCATACTCTAACAACTATTTCGGTTGGGCTGGTATGACTCACTATTGGAAATACAATATGATTGGTAATGCCTATGCACAGTATGCTCATAAGTTTGGTGTTCACGACATCGATGTTATGGCAGGTGCCGAGCAGAGCCACTACCACAGACATGGCTACAACCAGGGCTTTGGTACAGATGAATATCTGAAGGCAAATAACCCAGTCCTCAACGAGGAGACAGGTTACTACAATTGGCAGCACAACCCATCAAAGCGCAGCGAGCAGGAGTGGGCTAACCACAACTCTCTGGTATCATACTTCGGCCGTTTGAACTATAATCTTCTCGACCGCTACTTGATTACCGCCACATTCCGTGCCGATGGTTCTTCTCGTTTCGCCAAAGGTCATAAGTGGGGCTACTTCCCATCAGCAGCCTTTGCCTGGAAGATCAACAACGAGGGCTTCCTGAAAGATGTAAAATGGCTTGATGATTTCAAATTCCGTGTAGGTTGGGGTAAGACTGGTCAGCAGAATGGTATCGATGACTTCTACTATGCTCCACTTTATGTAGTAGGTAACTCTTATGCTCAGTATCCATTCGGTAACGACTATCACCAGACTGTACGTCCTAACAAGTATAACGACAAGTTGACTTGGGAAAAGACCACAACATGGAATGCAGGTATCGACTTCGCTGCTCTCAACAACCGTTTCTCTTTCAACATTGATGGTTACTATCGCAAGACAACCGATTTGTTGGCAACAGTTGACGTACCAGCAGGTACCACATTCGGTGATAACCTGTTGAAGAACGTAGGTTCCCTCAAGAACTATGGTGTTGAGGTGGCTTTCGACGTAAAGCCTATCGTAACCAAGGACTTTACATGGGATATTACCTATAATGTAGGCTGGAACCACAACGAGATTACTTCTCTTGATGCCGGTGCTCAGGACTGGGTATGGACAGGTGACAAGATTTCTCGCGGTAACAACACCAAGATTTTGAAGAACAAGGTGGGTGAAGCAGTCAACTCATTCTTCGTTTACCAGCAGGTATATGATGAGAATGGCAAACCTATCGAAGGTCTGTACGTAGATCGCAATGCCGATGGTCAGATTAACGACGCTGACCGTTACTATTACAAGAACCCAGCTGCAGATGTAATCATGGGTCTCACCACTAAGTTCCTCTATAAGAATTGGGACTTCAGTATGGCATTCCGTGCATCTTTGGGCAACTACGTATATTATGACTTCCTGGCAAACAGAGCATCCATCTCTCCATCAGGTCTTTACTCAAACAGTTCATTCAGCAACACCACTCCAGAGGCCGTTAAGCTCGGTTTCACAGGTTTGACAGTTGCCCAGAACTACTTGAGTGATTACTTTGTACGTAATGCTTCTTACTTGAAGTGTACCAATATTACATTGGGTTACAGCTTCCCTGCATTGATCAAGAATTCTTGCAGCGGACGTATCTACTTCACAGCACAGAACCCATTCATCATTACAAAATATAAGGGTATCGACCCAGAGGTAACCAGTGGTATCGACAGCAATCCATATCCACGTCCAATGAGTTTCCAGATTGGTTTGAACCTCAACTTCTAATATATAAAGGATTATAATTATGAGAAATATATTAATAAAGACTGCAGTTGCCGGTTTCCTCTGCTTGGGATTGGCTTCTTGCGCAGACGATTTGAATATCAGCTCAATTGATCCTCAGTCATCACCTAGTTATGATGCCGACGGTCTTTTAGCTAAACAATATGCCACACTTGGTCTGACAGGTCAGGCAGGTCCTGCAGGAAAGGGAGATATGAGCCAGGATGAGGGTGAAAGCGGTTTCTACCGTGTCATCTTCAATCTTCAGGAACTTTGTACAGATGAAGTTATCTGGGCTTGGCAGACTGATACCGATATCCCTGCCATCACCAATATTGCATGGAACTCAAGTTCAGTACGTGCCAACTGGGCATACCAGCGCCTGGCATACGACATCACCCTTCACAACCAGTTTATCAGTGAGCAAACTGGCAAGATGAGCGATGACGTCATTGCAGAGGTTCGTTTCCTCCGCTGCTTGAACTACTATTATTTCCTTGATCTCTTCCACAAGGCACCTTTCAAGGATACATTTGATAGCGAACTGCCTGTTGAGAAAACCGGTAAGGATCTCTACGACTGGATTGACAAGGAGTTGACCGCCATTGAGCCACAGCTCAAGGAAGTTGGTGCTTACAATGACGAAAAAGGCTTTGGCCGTGCAGACCGTGGTGCAGCTTATGCCCTCCATGCTCGTCTGGCTCTGAACTCTGCAGTTTACACAGATGGCCAGGTAAAGGATTTCGCCAAGGCAAAGGACTACTGTGACAAGATTCTCAATAGTGGAGCTTACGCATTGTCAACCGAGACAAAGAATGGATTCTCAGGCTATGAGCAGGTATTCATGGGCGACAACGACCAGAACACCCAGGCTATGAAGGAGATTATCTTCCCTATCCGCCAGGATGGCAAGAAGACTCAGGAATACTCAGGTTCTACATACCTCGTAGCATCTATGCGAACTTCAGGAATGCCAAATTCATTCACCAGCAACTATTGGAGCTGCAACTTCGCCCGCAAGGACTTGGTTGAGAAATTCTTCCCTAATGACAATATCCCTATGGCAGGTGAAAGCGATGCGCTGAAGGATGCCACCGAGGAGCAGGTTATCGCAAAGGATGAAGAATTGCACGTAACCACAAAGGATGTCATCAACAAAGCTGGTGATGACCGTGCCATGTTCTACATGGGTGTAGGTGGCGGCATCCGCACACTCAGCCCTGGCAAGCAGATTACAGGTTTCACAAATGGTGCTTCTATCGTAAAATGGCAGAATCGCCATGCAGACGGTTCCGACATCCACGATGGTACATTCATGGATACAGATATCCCATTGTTCCGTTTGGCTGAGATTTACCTGACACGTGCAGAAGCTAACTATCGTTTGGGAAATACAACAGATGCTCTCGCAGATATCCAGACTATCCAGAAGCGTGCTAATCGCAAGGAGATTTCTGGAGCTGTCGATGAACAGACTTTGATTGATGAGTGGTGCCGTGAGTTCTATGTAGAAGGCCGTCGTCGTTCTGATTTGATCCGCTTTGGTCTCTTCTCTGGTTCCAAGTATCTTTGGGACTTCAAGGGAGGTGTAGCAGGAGGTATCGGTATCGAGTCTAAGTTCAACGTATATCCTATCCCTGTTACCGACATTGCAGGTAATCCTAACATGACTCAGAACCCTAATTACTAATCTTAGTAAATCGGGGATTCTTCGGAATAAAGAACTATAATTGATTAAAGAATACAATTATGAAAAAGATATTTTTAAAATTGATGCTGTTGCCTGCAATGGTTTTGCCTTTGCTCTTCACTTCATGCTCTGACGACAATGACAGCAATCCTACATTGGATTTAAATCATGCTGCAGACGGATTTGTATTGAATACACCAGCATACGCAGAAAACAATACATACGACTTGGCAAGTGCCAACAACTTGACCTTGTCTTGTTCACAGCCAAACTATGGCGGTATTCCATACGTGGTTCGCTATTATGTACAGGTAGCTTTGGATCAGAAGTTCCTGACAGATACAACAACCACACATAAAGAGTTATCAACCTCATACACCACAGCTAAGATGGCTGTGGATGCAGCAGAGTTGAACTCTACACTCGTAGATATGTTCCAGGCAGCCAACCCAGACTCAAGCGTGCCAGAAACAATGCCTGTGTATGTAAGACTGCGTGCTGTCATAGATGGCACAGCCGACCCTTATCTTGGTCAGAGTTATTCCAACATCATAACCCTGCCTTCAGTGAAGGCTACTTACAAGGCTCCAGATGCTAAGTATCCAGAGAACCTGTTCGTAGTTGGTTCTTCTATCCAAGAGGCTTGGAGCAGCTGGAAGCCAGTGGCTCCTGTATATGGTATGGCAGGCAACTATTATACCATGGTTTATGTTCCTGATGGCGGTTCATTCAAGTGGGGTACATACGAGAATGACTGGCGTGGCTTTAGCCGTCTGGCTGCTGTCAACGATAATGCTGGTGCTGAATTCTCAGAGGATGGCGACGGAAACCTGAAGGTTGCTCATGGCGGCTGGTTCGTTCTCCACTTCGTTGGTGAAATGTCAGCAGACAAGAAGAACATCAACTACTCACTGAATGTTTATCCTGGTGCTGCTTACATCATCGGTGCTGCTGCTGGTGGCAATTGGGACGACGCTTCTGCCGCTTGGGCTATGACAGCTCCTGCAGACCAGACTGGCGAATGGGTATCTCCAGCCTTCGGTGGTGATGGCGAGCTCCGCACATATATCAAGATTCCAGGAATCGACTGGTGGCGTACAGAGTACACTATCTTCAAGGGCAACTGCTTCTGGAGAAACATGAACATTGTTAATTCTTGGTCTGAGGCTGGTGAAGGTTACTCTGTAACTTGCACAGCAGGACAGAAGCTCTATGTCAACTTCGACAAGAACACAGCAGAAGTTAAATAATTAAAAACATGAACACAATGAAAAAGACATTATTATATAGCTTAGCAACAATGGCAAGTCTCGCACTTGCCAGCTGCGCTGGCGACTACGACGACTGGGCTAACCCACAGGCCAACGAGCAGGAAGCATCTGCTGCCAAGTATGGGGTAACCTTTGCCAATGGTTCTGAGGCAGAAGGCAGCATGGCTGATGAAGATGGTATCATCAATCTCGTAACAGTCAATTCTACAGATGCCAATGTCTCTGGTTTCACCCTCCAAGATTTCAAGGTGAACGGAGTAGCTGTCAATGGAACAATGGTTGGCAACAGCGTTCAAGTAAGTGCTTCTGAATTGGAGAAACTCGTTTGCGAGCAGAATAAGTCTCGTGCTTCTGTTGCTCGCGACCTGAAAGTGGAGACACAAGTTTCTATCAATCTCGCTTCTGGTGATGCGGTAAGCATTACTACCAAGGGCGAGACTACAGGTAAGTTTACTCCAACAGCAACACCTCAACTCGATGAGAAGGGCTACTACATGCTCGGTCAGGTAAACGGAAATGATTGGGATGCAAAATCTCCTGTCTGGATGAACAAGATTAGCGATGGAGTTTATCAGTTGAAGGTTACAACTACTGCAGACAAAAACTGGTTTAAGTTCTATGCTGGAAGCAACTTCGTAAGTGAAGACTGGGATTCCATCAACAAGGGAGCCTTGGGCTGCAAGGAGAACGGTTCAGAAGACACATTCGGATACATTCTCTATGATGGCGATTCATGGGGTGAACTTCAGACTCCAGTAATCCCAGGCGCAGGTACATGGATTGTTACTCTTGATATGAACAACCTTACTTACACTGTAGGCAAGCCAGTACTCTATATGGCAGGTGATGCTAATGGATGGGCAACAAATGACTACCTCGCAGGTGAGGATGGTGTACACTTTACTGGTTTCATGTACTTGAACCAGAATGGTTTCAAGTTCTGTACTCAGCCAGAGTGGAAGGGCACCAACTATGGCGCAGACTTCAATACTGCTGCTGATGCAGCCAACATCACCATGACAGAAGAAGCCGGTTACTACAAAGTAGATGTTGATTTGGAAAGCAAGAGCTATGTTCTGACTCCTATCACAACTATTGGTATCATTGGTAGCGCATCCCCTAATGGTTGGGATTCAGACGTAGATATGACATACGTTCCTTACAATGCAGAAACAAAAGCACTTGGCTACTGGGAGGCAAAGGACATCACATTGGCTTCTGGTGAAATCAAGTTCCGTGCCAACGACGACTGGGCTATCAACTGGGGTGGCGATGTAAATGCTCTTACCCAAGGCGGTGGCAACATCTCTGTAGATGCTGGTACTTACGACATCAAGCTCTATGCATGGGCTAATGGCTATGCAAAGTGTGTAATGACAAAGAAGTAAGCATTTGCTTCATCAAATAAACTAAATATCAATAGGCGGCTCTCAATTCCGGGAGCCGCCTATTTTTTTTCTTTCTCCTCATCCTTTTCAAGTATTTTTTCCCTAAAACCTTGGAAGTTACGAGGAAAAGTCGTATCTTTGCACCGAATAAGTACAACATTTATATTTTTATGATTATGAGAACAGGCGACAAAGTATTAATATCTCCAGACTTGACACATGCCAAAGACTGGACACAGGGCGAAGTGATTGAAGTTGAGAACAATCCTTTCGTAGGAATTGTCATCTCCGCAAAAACCGCAGATGGGAACATATTCTTTGGATATAAGGACTTATTTGAACCAGCAAAGGAGGCAGTATGTACGCACTAGCATTTGATATGGTTATTTCCGATTTACAAAAATACTATGGCGAACCTTACAACAAGGCTTACTACGAAATAAAAGAGCTTCTAAAGAAGAATGGTTTCGAGTGGGTGCAAGGCAGTACATACATGACGATGAATGATGATTTGACTGCACTTGTAAAAACTGTTATGGAGCTTTCTAAAATAGAGTGGTTTAAGAAATCCGTCAGAGATCTAAGAGGATTCAAAGTTGAAAGTTGGTCGAACTTTACTGATTTAGTTAAAAATTCATAGAATAGGCGACTCTCCTCCAATCCGGGAGCCGCCTATTTTCTTTTTTGCGCTAACCCACAACATTTCCCCATAAACATTTGGTGGTTACGAGGAAAAGTCGTATCTTTGCGGCAGCATTAAAAATAACATTAAAAGTAAAGCAATATGGATGTAGCTATAAATAATATAACAACAACTATAACTGTTCCGCAAGTTGACTTCAACTTATTAAAGGAACTGGCAAAGAAGTTTGGCTGGGTTATTCAAACCGAAAAGAGAAGTGGCATTGAAGAAGCCCTAGAAGATGTTAAAGCTGGAAGAGTATATCATGCAAAAGATGCTCACGACTTAATCAAACAGTGCTTAGAATGAAATACTCTATTGACTTTACAAACAAATTTAAAAAGTCTCTGCGAAAAGGAGTGAAACGTGGTCTAGATCCAACCCTCATTGAAAAAGCCGTAGAGAAACTAGCCAAAGAGGGGAAACTGCCACCATCATATAAATCGCATAAACTTCATGGAAACCTAGAAGGTATCTGGGAGTGTCACATAACCCCAGATTGGTTGATGCTGTGGGAACAAAACGATGAAAAACTAACCTTGCTGTTTCTCAACAATGGAACCCATAGCGATTTGTTTTAATAAAATAGCTTTACAAGTTAAATATGATGAGAATATCTCTTAAAGGAAAAAATAAATATCCTTAAGGGAAAATTTTCAATCTCTTCTTTCCCCATTTTCCGGAAGTTTCTCCTTGACTGTCTCTTTCTGGAATATTATTTACATACCGTAATCTATATGCCAGCAGAATTATGACTGGACTATAATGTGATTCCCCCTCTCACCAGCCATTTCGCAAAGAAGCGGTCGCTTACTAAATAGCCGTTTGGGGTCTTGCTTACCAGCAGCTTATCCACCAATGCCTTTAATGCCGTCTTCACGCTGCTCGTGGCAGGAAGATGGTGGGTGCTGATAAACTGCTGGCTCAATGGCGAAGATACCAGGCTCTCACTAGCTATAGCCAGCAACAGCTTCTGCTGGTTCTCCGTAAGCCAGGCACAATAATTCTGATAAACCATCGTTCAATGTTGCCATATTATTGCTTTAATCTTATTGTTTTCGTTACACTTGCAACCATTGCGCTTTTTACGCAACGCAAATTACGCAATAAAAAACGAGATAGCCAAATGTTTTCTAGTTTTTTAATAATAATTATCTTCTAAAGCCGTATCTGATGCGCAGACAACGGAATAAGCAAAAGTACTTCACACTACACTACAGCGGAAAGGTTAAGGCAGAAGCTGCTAACCCAGGGCATAAAAAAATCTGTGTAAATCTGTGAAATCCGTGGGACATAAAAAAACTCCCACAGATTCACACAGATTCATTATCTTTAACCCAAGTTTTACATAGCCAAAAAAATATTTTTTTCATCAAATTATTGCCACATCTATCACTCTCACACTTAACTCATTGATTATAAGCAAATAACGCGTGGCAATAAGGGGATATTTTATTGCCACCTTATTGCCACGCATTACCACGCTTACGCCCTGAACCAGATACGAAAATTCAGATAAGATACTTTTTTCGAATGAGGCTTACTTAAGGTTGAAGTAAGGCTTACTTAATGTTGGAGTAAAGCTTACGTAACATTTAACTAAGGCTCATTTGAACTTCAAATAAGGCTCACTTGAAAGGCAAATAAGGCTCATTTGAACTTCAAATAAGGCTCACTTGAACTTCAACTGAGGCTTACTAGATGGGAATCAGGATGCTTCTGAAATTACGTCCCGACGTATCTTGTACTACGTCGGGATGCATCTTTTACTGCGTCGGGACGTATCCGATGCTACGTCGGGACGCAATTTCTACTGCATCGGGTGAGATTTTACGGAAAAAGAAATGAAATCGATAAATATGCAAACGTTTGCACAGATCATTTGCTTGATTTACATCCAATTTACGCATACATATCAGAATTAGTCGTAACTTTGCAACAAATAAACAAAACATCTTAATCCTTGAATATGAAGAAGATATACTCTACACTCGTTGCCCTACTGGCAACCGCAAATATGTTTGCCCAGGGTTGGCCAGCCAACCATAGCGGCGTTATGCTGCAGGGATTCTACTGGGATTCCTTCAGCGATTCCAAGTGGACCCATCTCGAAGCGCAGGCTTCTGAGCTGGGACAGTACTTCAATCTCGTATGGATTCCACAGAGTGCCAACTGTGGCGGCAAGTCAATGGGTTACGATGACCTCTACTGGTTTTCCAACTACGAAAGTTCTTTCGGAAGTGAAAGCGAACTCCGCTCTCTCATCAAAACCTTTAAGAATAACGGCATCGGAACCATTGCCGACGTGGTAATCAACCACCGTAAGAACGTATCAACCTGGTTTGACTTCCCGGTAGAAACCTACAAGGGAGTGACTTACGAGATGAAATCAACCGATATCTGTGCCAACGATGATGGCGGCAAGACCAAGAAAGAGGCAGATAAGCAGGGCGTAAAGCTCAGCAGCAACAATGATACCGGTGAAGACTGGGGCGGCATGCGCGACCTGGACCACAACAGCCAGAACGTGCAGACCATCGTGAAGGCTTATCTCGACATGCTCCTCAACGACTTCGGCTATGCCGGATTCCGCTATGATATGGTAAAGGGATACAGCGGCAAGTTTACAGGCATCTACAACGATGCAGCCAAGCCAACTTATTCCGTAGGAGAATACTGGAATGGAAATGTATCCGTAGTCAAGAACTGGCTTGAAGCTACTAAGGTTAATGATAAAATCACAAGCGCAGCCTTCGACTTCCCTATCCGTTATGTGGTGCGAGATGCCATCAAATCCAACTGGTCGACCGTAAAGACAGATGGTCTGGCTAACGACCCGGCTTACAAGCAGTATGCCATCACCTTCGTAGAGAATCACGATACAGAATACCGTTCAGCCGGCAAACAGCAGGACCCTATCCGCAAGGATACCCTGGCAGCCAATGCCTACATTCTGGCATCCTGCGGAACTCCATGCGTATTCTACAAGCACTGGATTGACTGCAAGCAGGATATCAAGGCGATGATCAATGCCCGCCAGCTGGCTGGTATCACCAACACCAGCAATACCACCTTCAATGCCTTCGGGGGAGAAGGATATAACGGCATCAGGACCGTAGGCGACAAGGCAACATTGATTGCCATCGTAGGTCCTAACGCCAAGAAGTATGCAGCACCAAACACATACGCCGAACTGCTGAACGGCTACCACTACCGCTATTTCATGCCTAAGAAGGCGAACGTGGCTTGGGTGGATTTGGCTTCCGGTGATTACGAAGGCACGATGAAAGCAAAGCTCGTGGCTGTAAGCAACGCAGACGATGCACAGTTGGTTTATACAACCGATGGCACAGAGCCAACAGCCAGCAGCAAGAAGGCTAAGAGCGGTGAGGAGCTGGAGATTCCTTTCGGCGAGACAACCCTGAAGGTGGGCTTGCTGATGAATGGTGCTGTCAGCGGTATTCTTACCCGTAACTATAAGGTAGAAAAGCCTACTGCTTTCGACCCATACGATATCACCGTATATGCCAACGCAGACCAGGTAGGATGGAAAGATGGCTTCAACTTCTGGGCATGGTGCGATTCTCCAAAAGAAAACCTGACCGTGAAGGGTGTTTGGCCTGGCGACAAGATGACCCAAAGCAAAGTGATTGAAGGCAAGAAATGGTATTATCAAACTTACAAGATCAAGAGCAAGAACTACATGGTTTCCTTCGTATTCAGCACCGGTACCGGTTCGCCACAGACCGTTGATTTCACGAATATCAACAAGGATACCTATCTGGAGGTTCTGAATGAGAAGAACAATGACGGTCTCTATAAGATCAAGGATGTTACGGCTGATATGCCAACTACAGGCATCACCGCAGCTCCTACCATTGACAATACGGCAAGTAAAGACAACGCATGGTATACCCTGAGCGGCATGAAGATGATGCAGAAGCCTAACCAGCCAGGCATCTATATCCACCAGGGCAAGAAACAGATTATTAAATAAAAGTATCAATCATACGATAAGTAATCAATCGAAAAAAGAGGACCTTAAGAGTCCTCTTTTTTTATTTTGTGATTACTTTATCTTTGTCTCTGGTCAGCACCCCACATCAGCTTCTCTCTCAATGTAGAGAAATATCTCTGGTTCCGCTGCTTTACTATTTTAATGGCATGTGGTGCCTTACGGATAATCAGGCGGGTCTGCTCGGTCATGCGTTCGCTTCGTCCGTCAATAGCCACGAGATAATTATGGCTGCGGCTCTCCACATCCAGCACGATCTCCGCCGTATCATTGATGACAATAGGACGGATATTCAGACTGTGAGGAGCAACGGGAGTCAGACAGAGACTACCACTCTGCGGAATGATGATAGGTCCGCCATTAGAGAGATTATATGCAGTAGAGCCCGTAGGAGTAGTCACGATAAGACCATCCGCCTGATAAGTGACCAGGAACTCCCCATCCACCTGGGTACGGATAGAAATCATCGAAGCATCATCCCTTTTCAATACCGCAATATCGTTCAAGGCGAAAGGATTTCCCGCCAAGACGCCGCCTTCAGCCTCTACCTGAATCACCGCATGGTCCTCTATCAGGCAATCACCAGCATACAGACTGCCCAGCGCCGTTTCTATCTCACTAGGCAACACATCGGCAAGGAAACCCAGACGGCCAATATTCACACCAAGAATAGGAGTTTCCTTTGCTCCCACCCTGCTCGCCGCCTTCAGGAAGGTACCATCACCGCCCATAGAGATGACATAGTCTACATCAAAGTTGTAGTCCTCGAATACGCCGGAAGCCTTTACCTCAAGATGCTCCATCTTGGTAAGAAAATCGTAGAAGAGGCTTTCAAAATAAACTTCAGCTTCCTTCTTTTTCAGATAAGAAAGGATTTTCTCTATCGAAGCACTCTTCTTGGCTTGATATTCATTGCCAAAAATTGCGAATTTCAAATGTTGTTGTCCCATTTATTTTGTTATTTCAATTATTATTCTTACTTTTGCAAAGGTAATAATATAATTCGAATAACAAAACAAAAAACGAATAAATTATGGCAAAGGTATATGAATTTCTTGCCAATGGCTTCGAGGAAATCGAAGGTTTGGCTCCAGTAGACATCCTCCGCAGAGGGGGTGTAGACATCAAGACCGTCAGTATTACAGGTAGTGAATGGGTAGAGACTTCTCATGGAGTCACCATCAAGGCTGACCTGAAGTTCGAGGATATCCAGAGCTTTGAGGATGCCGATATGTTGCTCCTTCCTGGTGGAATGCCGGGCAGCAGCCACCTCAATGAGCATGAAGGCGTTCGCCAGGCGCTCATCGCACAGCACAAGGCTGGCAAACGGATCGGTGCCATCTGCGCAGCCCCTATGGTTCTGGCAAGCACTGGCATTCTCGAAGGCAAGAAGGCAACCTGCTATCCTGGCTTCGAGCAGTATTTCAGCGAGAATACAGAATATACAGCTACCCTCTTCCAGGAGGATGGCAATGTGATTACGGGCGAAGGTCCTGCCGCCACCCTTCCATACGCCTATAAGATATTGAGCTACTTCGCAGGCAAGGAAACCGTGGCAGCCCTGCAGGATGGCATGATGTACACCCACCTGATGGAGAGCAAATAATAATTATAAATTATTAATTATCAATTATAAATTCCATCATGGATTACGTAATCATAGTAGCCGGAGGCAAGGGCCTCCGCATGGGAAGTGAGATTCCGAAGCAGTTCTTGCCTGTAGCCGGCAAGCCTATCCTGATGAGAACCATTGAGCGTTTTCATGAATACAACCCTGAGCTGAGCATCATCCTGGTTCTCCCGGAGAGCCAGCAGGAATACTGGCATCAGCTCTGCGAAGAATATCATTTCGACATCAAGCACCAGATAGCCAACGGTGGCGACACCCGATTCCAGTCTTCCAAGAATGGACTTTCGCTCATTCCTGACAATGAGGATGGCGTAGTGGGTATTCACGATGGCGTCCGACCATTCGTTTCTACGGATGTGATTGAGGAATGTTTCGAGACGGCTCGCGAGGAATATGCAGCCATCCCGGTATATGCTGTAACCGATACCTTGCGCTACATCGACCAGCACGGCGGTGGCAAGAATGTGCTTCGCAGCGACTACCGTGTGGTGCAGACACCTCAGACCTTCGATATCGGTCTGGCGAAACAGGCTTTCAACCAGGAATACAAGGAGCAGTTTACTGACGATGCATCGGTCATAGAAAGTCTCGGTTGCCAGGTAGCAATGGTAGAAGGTAATCGCGAAAACATCAAGATTACCACCCCGTTTGACATCAAGATAGCAGAAGCTCTCCTGAAATAGATACCAATACTGCCGTTATCGCAAGTGAGGTCCCACACGCCCCAGAAAGTAAGGCCCCACACGCCCTGTTTTAGGGCAAAAGCTTTATTAATCATCTGGTTTGAAGGCTTTTGTCCTTACAGGGCGCAAAGGTGCATTCCGTTAATACTGCCCCTTCCCCTCACAAACGCCATAGCAGTTTTTGGCAGGTCTAGCAACACTGCGTTTTACGGTGTCGCTAGACTTAATATGCTGTCTCACAGCGTTATCCGCTTTTTTATATCCCAGCACATCACACTTGACAGGGCGAGCAGCCTTGCTGCCCCCTTCACTTCGACCAGTGACCGTTGGTTCTGGGCGAAGATGGTTACAGTGGTTACGGTTACAGAAGTTACAGTTTTCAGCGGAGGGGGTATAAGGGATTTCGAGAACTTTCAGATTGTAAGTAATAATAATAGATAATAATATATATATATATTTATATATATATTATTATCTCCTTCTAAAGAAGGGAGAGGGAATTGGCTTAAGAAAAACTGTAACTTCTGTAACCGTAACCACTTTTGGGGGAAAAGCGGGGTAGATAGCGCAAAAGACTAACGTAGAGTTGGGATGCACAAAACATAGAGAAACCATTTACAAAATATAGTTTTCTCATCACAAAAACTATGACTTATTTTTATTAACAATATTCCCCGTAAATATTAAATCCATTTAACAGAACTCTGCAGGGCCGTTTCTTGCCTAACAATGATATTGCCGACAAGGACTCCTTCATGGACTTCTTGAACGAAATTATATAAAGCAGAAAGGAGGTTATTATGAGAACTGCTAATGAAATAGTTTCCAAACTAAAGGAGCATCAGTCTTTTTTGCATAGTTTTTAAGCAGCAAGACATACGTCTTAACTCCTTAACTTCCTTAACTCCTTTAACTTCCTGATATGCGAAAGCTCAGTTGTTTATAAGGTAAAGACGCAGAAATCCTTGTTTTGTAACGCAATTATAAAAAAAATAAGTAAAACTTTTGGCAGTCTTGGCATAAAATAGTAATTTTGCAACAATATGAGTAGTATTTTAGATCAAGACATCATGTACCTGCCAGGCGTAGGTCCCAAGAAGAAAGAGATACTGAGCAAGGAACTCGGCATCAACTCTTACGGTGACCTGCTGGAATACTATCCATATAAGTATGTAGACCGCTCCAAGGTCTACCATATCAGCGAACTCACCTCTGAGATGCCTTACGTACAGATAAAAGGAAGGATTCTGAGCTACGAAGAAATAGATACCGGCAAGCGGAACAAGATGCTGGTGGCTCATTTCTCCGACGGCTTCGGCGTGGTAGACCTCACCTGGTTCCGTGGTGCACAATACATCATGAAAACCTATAAAGTGGGCACGGAATACCTCGTCTTCGGAAAGCCTACCGTCTTCAACGGCAGATTCCAGTTTACCCATCCCGACATGGACGATGCCACCCATCTTCAGATATCAGAGATGGGCATGCAGCCCTACTATTCGCTTACCGAAAACCTCAGGAAGCGCGGCTACAGCTCACGTTCCATCGAGAAGATGAGCAAACAGCTGGTCACCATCCTTCCTCCTCTTCCCGAAACACTGCCAAGCCATATCGTAGAGCGCCTGCATCTGGTTTCGCGAGATGCAGCCATCCGCATGATTCACTATCCGCATTCCCATCAGGAGATGCAGAAGGCTCAGGTGCGCCTCAAATTCGAGGAACTCTTCTATGTGCAGCTTAATATATTAAGGTATGCCAGCGACCAGCGACGCAAATACCGGGGCTATGTCTTCAACCGCATCGCCAACATCTTCAACGGCTTCTATGCCGACCATCTGCCCTTCGAACTGACGGGAGCGCAGAAACGGGTGATGCACGAAATCAGGGCCGACATGTGCAGCGGCAGACAGATGAACCGCCTCCTGCAGGGCGATGTAGGCTCGGGCAAGACGCTCGTGGCACTCATGACCATGCTCATCGCCCTGGACAACGGTTATCAGGCATGCATGATGGCACCTACAGAAATCCTTGCCGAGCAGCATCTCCAGACCATCCACTCTTTCCTGAAGGGCATGGACATCCGGGTAGAACTGCTGACGGGCATCGTGAAAGGAAAGAAAAGAGAAAAGATTCTTGCCGACCTCGCCACCGGCGATATCCAGATTCTGGTCGGCACCCATGCCGTACTGGAAGACCCCGTGGTGTTCCAGCGCCTGGGCATTGCCGTCATCGACGAGCAGCACCGCTTTGGTGTGGCACAGAGAGCGAAACTGTGGAGCAAGAGCGAGAATCCACCGCATATCCTCGTGATGACTGCCACCCCTATCCCGCGCACCCTCGCCATGACCATTTATGGCGACCTGGACGTGAGCGTCATCGACGAACTGCCACCGGGCAGAAAACCGATACAGACCCTGCATAAGTTTGATACCCAGCTCACCAGCCTCTACCAGAGCATCCGCCATCAGATTAATCTCGGCAGACAGGTATATATCGTCTTCCCGCTCATCAAGGAGAGCGAGAAGAGCGACCTGAAGAACCTGGAAGAAGGCTACGAGACGCTGAAACAGGCGTTTCCGGAATTCAAGCTGAGCAAGATTCATGGCAAGATGAAATCAGCCGAGAAGGAAGAGGAGATGGAGCTTTTCGTGAAGGGCGAGACGCAGATTCTCGTTGCCACCACCGTCATAGAGGTGGGCGTGAACGTGCCGAATGCCTCGGTGATGGTGATACTGGATGCCCAGCGCTTCGGTCTCTCCCAGCTGCATCAGCTGCGAGGCCGTGTGGGAAGAGGCTGCGACCAGAGTTACTGCATCCTCGTCACCAACTTCAAGCTTTCTGAGGAGACACGCAAGCGCATCGACATCATGTGTGATACCAACGACGGTTTTCGCATCGCCGAAGCCGATTTGAAGCTCCGTGGTCCCGGCGACCTGGAAGGTACGCAGCAGAGCGGCATGGCTTTCGACCTGAAGATAGCGAATATTGCCAGAGACGGCCAGCTGGTTCAGCTGGCACGCAATGAAGCCCAGGAAATCATCGACAACGACCCGCAATGCAATGCCCCTCAGAACGCCCTGCTCTGGAACCGCCTCAAGGAATTGAAGAAAACCCATATCAACTGGGCAGCCATCAGCTAAAGCGGCAATAAAAAAGGCGGTTTCAGCAATCACCCCCCGTTCCTGGCGATTCTATCGCCAGGCAAAAAACATTAAAAAACAAAAGCAATTATGGATAGAAGAAGAAAACCAGCCATCAGAGAACCTCGTCCGAAACTCACCATGGACGAGATGCGCGCTATCTTATCGGAATTGAAAGAAATAGAAAGCGTAACGGGCATCAGATACATTAAATTACATGTAACCGCCAAAATGATTATCGGCATCCGGGAATCATCGGGCAAGGAATTCACCATCAACCTGGATGACCTGTTCCGAGCCTATCAGGAATGCCTCAGATTTACCAGTCCGGAGGTAAAAAAGTATATTTTCATGGGACATTCCCCTGCCGTGGCATTGCTCAGAATCCTGCAAAAGCATGAAAACGAGCAGATTGACAATTAATTGCACCGAACCTTCATAACAAACGTTAAAAACTAGATTATCACGTTAAATATCGGGGAGTTGGCGTTAACAACCATTGTTTTTCGAGATTTTTTTGTTATATTTGCAACGTCTATATAACAAAATCGCAGATTAGGGTACTTGCCCTAGTGGTTTTTGCAGAATTTGGATTATGGATTCTGCGCTTATTGACATGGACCTAAAAAAGAAAATAGAAAAAGTAGTATGAGTTTTAAAAAAAGAATGAAAAAAATTTCGGTCGTTGCCTTGTTGGCGTTAACAGCTGTTCCCGTTTGCGGACAGGATCTGTTAGCAAGACAAGCTCCAGTAGACCACAGAATGAAAGCGCTTGACACGCTTGCTGTCTCGCACTATCGACTAGTGGAAGATAGAGAAAATCCTGCAGCTGAACTGTACGAGGACTTCTCTAACAAGTATGCCCATAAGGCAACAAAATTGCCAGAGCACTTCCGTATCGACCTTCGTCATTTCTGCATGCCAACTCCTAGTCGCGTTGTCACAAGTAACTTCGGTTACCGTGCTAGCTTTGGCCGCCAACATAAAGGTATGGACATCAAGGTTTATATTGGCGACTCAATCCGCTCAGCCTTTTCAGGCAGAGTTCGCATCGTAAGATATGAAGGTGGTGGTTACGGTCAGTACATCGTTATTCGTCACAACAACGGCTTGGAGACCATCTACGGCCACCTCTCAAAGCAGCTCGTTACTGAGGGCGAAGAAGTAAGAGCAGGAGATGTAATCGGCTTGGGTGGTAACACCGGTCGAAGCACAGGTTCTCACCTCCATTTCGAAACCCGTCTCTGTGGCGTGGCTTTGAACCCGGCACTCTTCTTCGATTTCCGCAACCAGGACGTCACTGGCGACTTCTACAATTTCAATCGCGATACCTACGAGAGCGAATATGCAGAGGCTAACGCTGCACGCGGCAAGATTGGAAACGGTGGATATACCAAGGAGCAGGTGAACGGTGGAGAGGTTGGAAGATATACCGCCAGTCCATCAGGAGAAAAGCTCTATCACAAGGTTAAGTATGGTGAAACGCTCATGAGCATCGCTGAGAAACGTGGTGTAAGCGTAGAGCAGATTTGCCGACTCAACGGTTACAAGAAGGATAAGAAGCTGACACCGGGACAGATTATCCGCTACTCATAATTAGGAAACTACAAGACACGAAATACGATAATAGCAAACAAAATTTAAAATTAACAAAAACCGAATCATATAAAATACCAACAAAAAGGTCGCTACCGTCATGGCAGCGACCTTTATCTTTTCTATATTTTATCCACCTTAATTATATAAGGCATTTACATCAGGTGGAAGAATCTCAACACATCATTCAGGTTGGCTACAACGAGCAGGAGGAGGAGAATAGCAAAACCGACATACTCGGCACGCTCCATGAACTTATCGCCCGGCTTGCGGCCTGTAATAATTTCGTAAAGGAGGAAGAACACATGTCCGCCATCCAATGCCGGAATAGGAAGAATGTTCATGAACGCCAGAATAATGCTCAGGAAAGCGGTCATCATCCAGAAGGCGTGCCAATCCCACATAGAAGGGAACAAGCTGCCCAAGGCTCCGAAACCCCCCAGACTCTTGGCACCTTCCTTGGTGAAGACATACTTCATATCGCCTACATAGCCCGACAATACATTCCAACCATACTTGATACCCGCAGGGAAACTCTGGAAGAAGCCGTAGCTGATATGGGTAACCTTGTAATCCAGGAGAACAGGATGATTATAGAAGCCAAACTTCACACCGTTCTCGGTAGACTGCAGCATGACATTGTTCTTCAATGTATCGCCAGACGCCTTGAGATAGGTTACCTGAGCTGTCAATGCCTTCACGCTGTCCTGATGAGAAGAGGTAGAGGCGAGAACATCATTGATGCGTCCCAGCTCCAACTGGAATTCATTGAAAGAATCCACCTTCTTGCCATTCAGAGCGAGAATCTTATCACCCTTTGCCAAACCCAGTTTGCTGGCAGGAGAATCCTTCATCACACTGTCAATCTGCAATGGCAGATAAACCTCTACGAAGCGAGGACTCTCCTTGATCATGCTGAGCATGTCGAGGTCGCCTGGCAGATTGAGACTCATCGGCTTGCCGCCACGGATGATATCTACACGAGTGGCTGTAGAAAGATCGCGATACATGTCGCCATCAAAGGTCTTGAAAGCTCCGAATTCAGTACCCACGAGAATATCATGGTCCTGGAAACCCAATGCCTTTGCCTCGGTATTGAACTTCATTCCCTGAGTCATGTCCTTGGTAGCTACATAGTCTTCGCCCCAATGGAAAAGAATCATGGAATAGATGAAGAGAGCCAGTACGAAATTGACCAGCACACCGCCAATCATAATCAGCAGGCGCTGCCATGCCGGCTTGCTGCGGAATTCGAAAGGCTGCTCAGGCTGTTTCATCTGTTCAGTATCGAAACTCTCGTCTATCATACCCGAAATCTTACAATATCCTCCGAGAGGCAACCATCCCAAACCGTAAGTGGTATCCGAATTCTTTGGCTTGAACTCGAAGAGATGGAACCAAGGGTCGAAGAACAGATAGAACTTCTCTACTCTTACACCGAAGAGTTTGGAGAAGAAGAAGTGTCCGCCCTCGTGGAGCAACACCAAGATGGAAAGCGACAGCATCAGCTGCAACGCTTTGATCAAAAATACTTCCATTTATTTACTTTGAACTTTGAACTTGGAACTTTGAACTTTATGATGAGTCCTATATCCTGCGTTCATTTTAATTATTAATTATTAATTCTACATTATTAATTATTACTTGAGCATCAGCTCCGTTGCTATGCGGCGAGCCTCAGCATCCGTCTGCAGATAGACATCGAGATCTGGATTGCTGTCGAAGGTGGCCTTAGCCATCGTCTCCTCGATGATGTCTGCCATCTGGAGGAAGCCACATTCGCCTTTGCGGAAACCGGCATTCACAATCTCATTGGCTGCATTCACGATGCACGACATATTGCCACCCTTCCTGATAGCATCAAAGGCAAGCTGCAGGCACTTGAACTTCTTATAGTCAGGCTTGAAGAACTGCAAATCCTGCGTCTTGAAGAGGTCGAGACGCTCCCCATCGAGATGCAGACGCTGAGGGAACGAGAAGGCATACTGGATAGGCAGACGCATATCAGGCACGCCCAACTGAGCCTTCACGGCTCCATCGACAAACTGAACAGCACTATGAACAACACTCTGAGGATGGATGAGAACCTCTATCTTGTCGGCAGGAACGCCAAAAAGCCATTTCGCCTCCGTCACCTCGAAACCCTTGTTCATGAGCGAAGCCGAATCGATGGTAATCTTGGCTCCCATATCCCAGGTAGGATGCTTGAGGGCATCGGCTGCAGTAACCTTCTCCAACTGCTCGTGGGTATAATTACGGAACGGACCGCCCGAACAGGTCAGGAGAATCTTCTCTACCTCGTTGTCGCCCTCGCCCACCAGACTCTGGAAGATGGCGCTGTGTTCACTGTCTACCGGAAGGATAGGCACATGATATTCCTGGGCAAGATTACAAATCAACTCACCTGCCACCACGAGGGTTTCCTTGTTGGCAAGACAAATTTTCTTACGAGCCTTGATGGCATGGATAGTCGGCTCCAAGCCTGAAAAACCAACCATGGAAGCCAGCACCATATCGATAGGCTCTGACTGTACTATGTCGCAAAGCGCCTGGGCACCTGCATAAACCTTGATATCTGGCTCATCGCTCAGCATATCCTGCAATTCCTCGTAGTGGTTCTCGTTGGCTATCACTACGGCAGCAGGGTGGAACTTATGTGCCTGCTCGGCAAGTTCCTTCACCCGGTTGTTGGCGGTAAGGCAATATACCTCGTAAAGGTCGCTATGCTGCTCGATGACATCGAGTGCCTGCGTGCCGATACTGCCGGTAGAACCGAGAATACATATCTGTTGTTTCTTCATCATTATATCATTTATAAGTCAAGCAATCCTTCCGGAATCGCCATTCTGATTTCCTTCTTTTCAGCATTCACCTCTTCGATGAGGTCGTTGCTGGCAGGGATGAGAATGTCATCACCTTCAGGAGTCGTCACTTCGAAAAGGAGGTTGAGGGTGGAATCATCAACACGATCCAGAGTACCTACCAACTTTCCGCTTACGGCATCTACCAGCTGAAAACCGATGATTTCTGCCCAGGTCATGTTCTCACCATCGCTATCTGAAAGGTGGCGTGGAAAGAAGACCTCGCGACCGGTATAGTTGCGAGCCTGCTCCTGGGTATCGATATCCTCAAATTTCACGAGTACATTCTCATCATTCTTGAAACGATACTCCTCTAAATAGAAAGGTACGAGGATGCCGTCGATGTCGAGCACCAGATACTCGGCATCCACACGGTCGAAAACATCATCGGTAATGGCAAAGGTTATCTCGCCCTTCACCCCATGAGGCTTTCCCAACTTACCTATCTTATATACTTCGTCACGTCTAATCATATTACTTGGAACTTTGAATTTTGAACACCTAGTCGCAGACACGGGTAATCTTGGCACCCAGCGCATTGAGGCGATGCTCGATATCCTCGTAACCACGGTCTATCTGAGCGATATTCTCGATACGGCTGGTACCGTTGGCACTCATGGCAGCAATCAGCAGGGCGATACCGGCACGGATATCCGGACTCGTCATCCTGCCAGCACGCAACTTGATTTTATGGTCATGACCTACCACCACGGCACGATGAGGATCGCAGAGGATAATCTGTGCACCCATATCTATCAGCTTATCTACGAAGAAGAGACGACTCTCGAACATCTTCTGATGGAAAAGCACACTGCCACGAGCCTGAGTAGCCACCACGAGGAGCACCGAAAGAAGGTCTGGCGTAAGTCCAGGCCATGGAGCATCGGCAAGCGTCATGATGGTACCGTCGATAAACGAATCTATCACATAATGCTTCTGCTCCGGAATGACAAGGTCATCGCCCTCTACCTTGATCTTCACACCGAGACGGCGGAAAGAATCAGGAATGATACCGAGATCCTTGACCGAAACGTCCTTGATGCGGATACCGGCACCACACATGACAGCCATTCCGATAAACGAACCCACCTCGATCATATCGGGCAGGATGCGATGGCTGGCACCATGCAGCTTCTTGACGCCCACGATGGTAATCAGATTGCTGGCAATGCCACTGATCTGTGCTCCCATCGCATTGAGCAGATGGCAGAGCTGTTGGATATAAGGTTCGCAAGCCGCATTGTAAATGGTGGTGGTTCCCTCAGCCAGGACGGAAGCCATGATGATATTGGCTGTACCCGTCACGGAAGCCTCATCAAGCAACATATAGCAGCCCTTGAGCTTCTTTGCCTGAATCTGATACACATTGCGCTCCTCGTCATGGACGAAGGTTGCACCCAGATACTTGAAACCCAGAAAATGGGTATCGAGACGGCGACGACCAATCTTATCGCCACCCGGCTTGGCAATGGTAGCCTTGCCGCATCTTCCGAGCAGCGGACCAAACATGAGCACACTGCCACGAAGGGAAGAACATTTCTTCACAAACTCCAGACTTTCGAGATAGTCCAGATTCAGTTCGTCACTCTGGAAGGTATAGTCGTGACGGTTATGCTGAGTAACCTTCACACCTATTTCCTTGAGCAACTTGATGAGGTTGTTCACATCCAATATGTCCGGCACATTATTAATGCGCACAGGCTCATCGGTAAGGATGGTGGTACAGATTACCTCCAGCGCCTCGTTCTTGGCGCCCTGGGGATTGATGGTACCCTGGAGCGGATGTCCGCCCTCTATAATGAAAGACTCCATAGAATTCTATTTAATAATGTGTTACTTATTTTCTCTTTTTACCGTTATTATTATTGTAAGGCACATCACGGATAGGAGCAAACTTAAAGGTGCCCAGATCCAGCTGTATCTTACCATGAGTATAGCGGGCAAGGTCAGAAGCCACCTTCTCCTCATCAGCCGAGCCATGACTCCACTGCATCAGGTCGCGACGCATCTGATTGGCTGTCAATTCTACAAGCGCATCACGCTCTGCTCCCGGCTCCATATGCTCGAGTTGTTCAAACACACCGAACATCATGGCTCCGTAATGGCGCACAGGAATGCGCTTCATCGGATAGTCCATTGGCTCTGGCTTCTTGGCAATCAGAGCAGCATGAGCTATATCGTAAGGATAGTCGATATCCAGCTGGAATCCGCTCATGATGGCAAGATGATCCCAGAACTTACGGTCTTTCTCTGCCTGCGTCATTCCCTCTGGGAACATACGTTTCATGATACTGATGATGGACTCAGCGCAACGCTGGCGCTCATTGCGGTCGGTGAGCGTCAGACAGTGATCCACCATCTTCTGGATTTCGCGGCCATATTCTGGCAGCACGAGTTTCTCCCGCTGTGTATTGTAATCTAATCCTTGTATATTCATATTCTTCTTCATCTAATTATTTTAATATAGTCAATGCGCTCATGGATGAGAGCCGCTTAAATTAATTTCTTCGGCATCTTGGCTACGAAGTCCTTGAGATAGAAAGGCACGAAATAGGCAACATCCTCAAACTTGCCTTCTACAAATCGCTTCTCAGCAAGCGGAGCCATGTTCTTTGCCAATGGTTCAATGCCCTCTACGAGGTGAGCGTTAGGATGATTGATGGTCTCCATACACTTGGCAGCACCATTGCCGAAGAAATACACATGATGCTGATCAAGGTATTCCTTGTAAGTATCAGCATCCACAATATCAGCCTGGATAGGGCGAACCACCTTCAAGGCGCGGTCGAGCACTTCGGCATATACCTCCATGCGACGGGCGTCGAGCATAGGTACGATGAGGGCGTCTTCATCTTCAGGATGTTCGCCTAGCAATACAGGCACAGCCATCAGTTCAAGGGTTGGAACTGCTATCAACTTCACGCCACGGCCATAGCAGATGCCCTTCGCCATACTCACGCCGATACGCAATCCGGTATAGGAGCCTGGACCACAACTTACAGCCACAGCCTCTAATGGAAGACCATGAGAATCGAGAAAATCCAAAGCCTCATCAACATACACACCCAACTTAACTGCATGGTTAGGACCTGAGTGGTCTTCCTTGTTGAAAATCACCTGTCCACTATCACTAATTGCCACTGAGCACACGTCCGTACTCGTCTCAATATTCAAAATACACGACATAATTTAAAAATATATTCTTAAATAAGTTGCAAATATACGCATTTTCTCGCTTTTTTTTGTACTTTTGCAGAAATTTAACGCGAAAGATTATATGATACAGTCAATGACAGGCTTCGGAAAAGCTACCGCGGCCTACAAAACAAAGAAGATTAATGTAGAGATAAAGTCATTAAACAGCAAGACGCTTGACCTCTCTACACGTATAGCTCCGCTCTACAGAGAGAAGGAGATGGAAATTCGTCAGTACATCGCTAAGTCATTGGAAAGAGGAAAGATAGACTTCTCTATCTGGATAGAGAAGGATGCTGCCACCGATGCTACACCTATCAACGGTGCGCTTGTACAGAATTATTACCAGCAGATCAAGAAAATATCGGAAGAAACCGGTATTCCTGAGCCAACTGACTGGTACAACTGTCTGTTGCGTCTTCCTGATGTAACAACGAAGACAGAAGTCGAAGAATTGACAGAAGAGGAATGGGAGGTTGCCAAAAATGCAATTTGCGAGGCTGTGACCCATCTTCAGGACTTCCGCAAGCAGGAAGGAGCCGCTCTTCAGAAGAAATTTACCGAGAAAGTGGATAACATCCAGGCTCTCCTGGCTAGCATCGAACCATACGAGAAGGCTCGCGTGGAGAAGATCAGACAGAACATCGTTACCGGCTTGCAGCAGATTCCGAATGTGGATTATGACAAGAACCGACTGGAGCAGGAGCTTATCTACTATATCGAGAAGCTCGACATCAGCGAGGAGAAGCAGCGTCTTGCCAACCACCTGAAGTATTTCCGTGAGACCATGAACGAGGAAGGTCATGGCGTAGGAAAGAAACTCGGTTTCATCGCACAGGAAATGGGACGCGAAATCAACACCACCGGCTCCAAGAGCAACCAGGCAGAAATGCAGAACATCGTAGTGAAGATGAAGGACGAGCTGGAGCAGATCAAGGAACAGGTGCTGAATGCTCTCTAAAGAGAAAAGCTCTCCCCAAAAAGAGCCCCCCAAAAGAGCCCCCCAAAAAAGAGCCCCCCAAAAAGAGCTCCCCCAAAAGAGCCCCCCAAAAAGAGCTCCCAAAAAAGAGCCCCCGTTCCAGGCGATTCCATCGCCTGGCAAAAGAATGGCATATAAAAAGAAAAAGGAACAATGAAGAACGGATTATTAATTTTCAGTGCCCCATCGGGCAGTGGTAAGAGCACCATCGTCAACTGGTTGATGAAAGAACACCCAGAGTTGAAGTTGGCTTTCTCCATCAGTTGTACCTCTCGTGCTCCTCGTGGCACAGAGCAGAATGGTGTTGAATATTTCTTCCTCTCTCCTGAGGAGTTTAAGGCTAAGATAGAAGCTGATGAATTCCTGGAATACGAGGAGGTTTACCAGGACAGATTCTATGGCACCTTGAAGTCGCAGGTGGAAAACCAGCTTGCCAAGGGCGAGTCGGTAATCTTCGACGTTGACGTTAAAGGCGGTGTGAACATCAAGAATTTCTATGGCGACCGTGCCCTGAGCATCTTCGTACAGCCACCTTCGGTTGAGGAATTGCGCCGCCGCCTGGTGGGTCGTAATACTGATGCCCCAGAGGTTATCGAACAGCGCCTTGCCAAAGCCAGCTATGAGCTGACCTTCGCTCCTCAGTTCGACCACGTCGTTGTCAACGATGACCTGGAGAAGGCTCAGCAAGAAGTTTATCAGCTCGTAAAAGCCTTTTTAGACGCAGAATAGCTAAAGCATAAGCAAAGAATAGCTAAAGCATAAGCAAAAAATAGCTAAAGCGAAGCCCGCTATCAGAAAGCAAAGCCCCCGTTCCAGGCGATTCCGTCGCCTGTCCAAAAGGCAAATACAGCTCGCTTTGCTAATCATAAAGTTCAAAGTTCTATGTTCAAAGTTCAAAGTAAGAAAGTAGGAATCTTTGGCGGTAGCTTCAACCCCATCCATACCGGCCATATCGCATTGGCGAAAAGCCTGTGCGAGAAGGCGGGGCTGGACGAGGTGTGGTTTATGGTATCGCCTATGAACCCCTTTAAAAAGACGGCAACCGACTTACTCGATGACCATCTGCGACTGGAAATGGTAGAGAAGGCACTGGAGAAGGAGCCTCAGCTCAAGGCATGCGACTACGAGTTTCGCCTGCCCAAGCCATCCTATACCTGGCACACGCTTCAAGCCATCAGCCAGGAATTCACAGACATCGAGTTTACGCTGCTGATAGGTGGGGACAACTGGGCTGCCTTCGACAAGTGGCATCATCACGAAGATATCCTTGCCCACTACCCCATCGTTGTCTATCCCCGTCAGGGAAGCAGCGTGGGCGAAGTGCCTGAAGGCGTAACAATAGTAGCAACTCCATTGCTCAACATCAGCAGTACCGAGATACGGCAGCGCATCAAAGAAGGAAAGAGTATCAAGGGAATGGTACCGGAGAGCATCGAAGAACTGGTAAAAAGAAACTATAACGCCCGATAAAAAAATAACATCCGGGTGTTTGGAAACTTCTGCCTTTTAAAAGCATATAACGTTTGCTTCAAAAAACTGTTTACAACATTTTAAACAACAATAGAAAGATATGAGTTGGAAAGAAATCATCAAGAAGTGTCTTAGTGTGGCATCTGCTCCTATTCGCAGAAATGCCAACTTCTTCGTGTTCATGTACTTACTGGGCACGATCAGTTCACTGGTGACCATACCGAAATATGGCTCATTGTACGACAATCTGTTTCTGGAACTCTTTGTCGACCTCTACCTCCTGTGTGCCATTCTTGCTATCTTCCCCAAGAAGGTACGCTTCTGTCTACGTATCGTGCTATACATTATATTATATAGCACCGCAGCCGCAGACACCTATTGCTTCGTGAATTTTGGTTCCACACTCAATCCTTCCATGCTGATGCTGGTGGGTGAAACCAACAGTGCAGAGGCGAGCAACTTCCTCTCAGCACTCATCTCTGCCGAAGTTCTCTTCAGCAGCGTAGGCTGGATCCTGCTCCTGGCTCTGATTCAGATACTCATCGCCATCTTCCGCAAGCCACTCATCAAGCTCTATGTCTTCCTCATCACCATACTCGAATTGGCTTCGCTCAAGAAACGGTTGATGGCCATTCCTCGTATGACCGCAGCCATGCCGGCAAGTTTCGGAATCCTCTGTATCGCTGTTTTCATCACTGGCTTGTGCACTTCATGGCACAACAAGACGGCTTTCCACAAGCTGATGTCGGGCAAAACCATCGGAGAGGTGGAGCACACCCTGACAGAGAAAGACCATGCCGTGCTCTATCTGCCTATCTACCGACTCGACTTCAGTATCTATGCCAACCAGCTGGCAGCGCATCAGATAACCCAGCTTATCCGTGCCGCACATACCGTAAAGGTGGACAGCTGCAGCTATCGCTCACCTAATATCGTGCTCATCATCGGCGAAAGCTACGGCAGACAGCACTCGCAGCAATACGGCTATTTCATGGAGACGACTCCTAGACAGACAGCCCTGGAAAAGAGCCGGAAACTCACCAAATTCACCGATGTAGTAACCTGCTGGAACCTGACCAGCTTCGTATTCAAGCACATGCTCTCCACCCATGTGATAGGCGAGAAAGGAGAATGGTGCGACTATCCGCTCTTCCCGGAAGTGTTCAGAAAGGCTGGCTACAACGTTACCTTCATCACAAACGAATTCCTGCCGCAGGCTAAAGAAGCCGTCTATGACTTCAGCGGTGGCTTCTTCCTGAACAATCCGGAACTGAGCAAGCTGCAGTTTGACCATCGCAATACCCAGTTGCACGATCTTGACGACGGATTGCTGAAAGACTATGACGACAGTCTGAAGACATTCCAAAAGGAGCACAACCTCACCATCTTCCACCTGATGGGACAGCACGTGAACTACAAGCTGCGCTACCGCAAGGAACAAGCCAAGTTCTGGGCAAGCAGCTACGAGGAAAAGCGACCAGAGCTGACCACGGCACAGCGCAAGATGCTGAGCCATTACGACAATGCTACCCTCTACAACGACTCTATCGTGGCGCAGATCGTGAAACGATTCCAGAAGGAGGATGCCGTTGTCATCTATGTACCAGACCATGGCGAGGAATGCTATGAGGAGGACCGCGGCTTTATCTGCCGTAACCATTCAGCCAACATCGACTGGCCGCTGGCCCACTACGAATTCGAAATTCCTTTCTGGATATACTGTTCTCCGAAGTATATCAGGAACCACCGCGACATCTACCGTCAGATACGCAAGGCAAAGGACAAGCGATTCATGACCGATGCCCTGCCTCACCTATTATTATATCTGGCTGGCATCGAGACGCCTACCTACAAGGAGGAATATAATATCCTGAGTCCGAAATACAACGAGATGCGACCACGTATCCTCAAGAATTCAGCCGACTACGACCAGCTGCGCGACGAGCATCTGGAAAAGGTAGAAAAGGAAAAAAGTAAAAAGGAAAAAAGCAAGAAAGGAGATAAGAAATGAAACAGTCGATATTAACAAGAGAAGCCTGCAATGCACTGAGAGGACTTGCCATCATCGGCATCTTCCTGCACAATTACTGTCATTGGCTAGGTCCTATCGTCAAGGAGAACGAATATCAGTATATCCAGCACAACGTAGACTGGCTGGCTCAGGTTATCGTCAATCCCGACTTTAACCTGCCTATCCACCTGCTCTCGTTCTTCGGTCATTACGGAGTGCCGGTATTCCTCTTCCTGAGTGCCTACGGACTGGTGATGAAATATGAGGCAAAACCCCACCTCTCAGCAGAACAGGAAGCACAGATATATCATATCTCTGGTGAGAAATCGGCTTGGCGCATCAACTGGCGCGAGCCGCTGCGCTTCGTGCGCTATCATTATCTGAAACTCTTCAAGATGATGATAACCGGTTTTGCAGCATTCACCATGCTCGACCTCATCACGCCGGGCTCTCATCACTATGCAGCGCTCGACATTGTGGCAATGCTGGGCATGTTCAACAATGTATTGCCAAACCCAGACAACATCATCTGGCCGGGACCATACTGGTTCTTCGGACTGATGCTGCAGCTCTACATCTTATACCGCCTCTTCATCTATCGCCGTCACTGGGGATGGACGGTGGCGCTGATGGCAATCTGCATCGGCATTCAGCTAGCCTTGGGATTCGACAATCCGGAGAGTGAAGCGATGAACCGCTACCGCTACAACTTCATGGGAGGCATGCTGCCATTCGGACTCGGCATCCTCTATGCACGTTATGGCGAGAAGATATTGATGACCTTCCATTCTCCAGTTACTAATTTCTTTGGCATCATCTTCAGCATCTCGCTCATCTACAGTCTGAGCGGAAGCATGCTGGGCTGGACCTTCGTTCCCTTCTTCATCTGTCTGCTGAGCGTACTGCTTGCTGAACTCCTGCAGGACATCAACTGGCTGAAGGGCACTTACAAGGTATTGGCATGGATGGGCAGCATCTCAGGTGCCCTCTTCGTCATTCATCCGGTAGCCCGCAAAATCTTCATCCCTATCAGTCGCCGTGGCGACATCTATGCCGGTCTGCTGCTCTACATCATAGCCAGCGTTTGTCTGGCATGGCTGTTTACCCAACTGATGAAGAAGATTCCAAATCCAAAGTATTGAGAGTGAAGAACGAAGAGTGAAGAGTGAAGAATTCAATAGCTATTGAAACTCACCCTTCGTTTTTCACCTCCATAACAAAAAACAAACAAGAAGACAAGAGAATTCTTCACTCTTCGTTCTTCACTCTTCACTTAGCTTATGAAGATAAAAGATATAGAACTGGCAAATATCAGCCGATTTCGTGGCGAACTGATGGGAGCAGCCATGCTGTTCATCATCCTGTTCCATGTAGCACTACCTAGAGAGGATGCCTTTTTCGGGCTTCGCAGAATGGGTAATGTGGGAGTAGATATGTTCTTATTCCTCAGCGGAATAGGACTGTGGTTCTCGTGGACGAAGAATCCTTCTGCCAAGCATTTCTTCATCCGCCGCTATCTGCGCATCTACCCAACCTGGCTCATCATCGCCTGCCTCTTCTATATCCCAGGGTTCCAGGGAGGCAGTGCATGGAACTGGATCAATCTCTTTGGCGAGATAACCATCAACTGGGGGTTCTGGCTGCATGATGAACTCAACTTCTGGTACATCCCAGCCACGATGATGCTCTATCTCTTTGCCCCTGCCTATATGGAACTCATCAAGCGCCACCCTATTTACCGGTGGTTGCCGGTGGTGATGATCATGTGGTGCATCCTGGTACAATATGTCACCCCAATACATCAGGCTGTGGGACATCTGGAGATATTCTGGAGCCGCGTGCCTATCTTCTTCATCGGCATCAATATGGGTGAGATGGTAAGACAGAAGCAGACACTCGACGGAGCCTCGATATGGATGATATGGCTGATGTTCCTGATGACGCTGCTGGCGAGTATCTTCCTGGAGCAGGAGAAACATGGCATGTTCCCGCTCTTCCTGGAGCGAATGCTCTATATCCCGCTCACCATCACGAGTATCCTGCTGCTCAACCGCATCTTCCGCCGTACGCCCCACTGGTTCAACCGCGGTTTCATGCTGGTAGGAGCACTGAGCCTGGAATGTTATCTCATCCACATCCACTTCGTACTCAAATATATAGAACCTTATCATCTGGGCTATTGGCCAACCTTCCTTGCCTGCATAGCAATCACCCTGCCTGCAGCATGGATATTGAGCAAGATAGCAGGATGGATTTCTAATGAATTAGCTAAGATTATCAAGTAAAAAGGAGTTTTTATGAACGAGAATAAAATGAAAGACAGCAAAGGAATGGCTGCCTTAATGCGACTGATTCGCCCTAAACAATGGATCAAGAACGGCTTCATCTTCGTGCCGCTGTTCTTTGGCGGTGCCCTGTTCCATATCGATGCTTTGCTGGCTGGACTGATTACCTTCTTTGCCTACAGCTTTGCTGCATCGAGCATCTACTGCTTCAACGACATCTTTGATGTAGAGGCCGACCGCCGTCACCCCGTGAAGTGCCACCGCCCGATTGCATCAGGAGCGGTAAGCATCAGGCAGGCTTACGGACTGATGTTTCTCATGCTGGCACTCTCCATGGGTACATGCTGTCTGCTGGAATCATGGGAAATCATGGGCATCATCGCCTTCTATTGGCTCTTAAACCTCTGCTACTGCGCCAAGCTCAAGCAGTATGCCATCATCGATGTCTGTATCGTAGCCTTCGGTTTCGTACTCCGCCTGCTGGCAGGTGGTGTGGCTACCCATATCATGCTGAGTAAGTGGATTGTGCTGATGACCTTCCTCATCACCCTCTTCATGAGTTTTGCCAAGCGCCGCGACGATGTATTGCGCATGGAAAAGACGGGCGAGGCTCCCCGCAAGAACACCAGCCGCTATAACCTCACCTTCATCAACCAGGCAATTACCATTACCGCCTCGGTTACCCTGGTATGCTACATCATGTATACGGTGAGTCCTGAGGTTATCGAGAATTTCCATACTGATTATCTCTATCTTACCAGTGTATTCGTATTGGTGGGTTTGCTGAGATACATCCAGATAGCAGTGGTAGACCAGAAGAGCGGCGACCCTACGAAGATTATCCTGCGCGACAGGATTACCCAGTTTATCGTCCTTGCCTGGCTGCTCTCCTTCCTCATCCTTATCTATATCGTATAAGATTAATCCAAAAGAAGAACAAGAAATGAAGAAGAAAATATACTGTTTCGATTTCGACGGAACACTGACAACAAGCGATACCTTGCTGGAATTCATCAAGTATGCCAAGGGAACCAGCCGTTTCCTGATGGTTTTTCTGATGTACAGTCCGCTCCTGGTGCTGATGAAACTGCATCTCTTTCCCAACTGGAAGGCGAAGCAACTTATCTTTGCTCACCTCTTTGCCGGCATGCGCATCGAGAAGTTTGATGCGCTCTGCTGTGGCTTCGCTGAAGAAAGCCAGCATCTGCTTCGTCCTAAGGGCATCACCCTGGTACATGAAGCATTGGCGGCTGGGGCAAAGGTCTTCATCGTAAGTGCCAGCATCGACAACTGGGTGCGCTCCTTCTTTGAGATTCGGAATCTGAAAGGCGTTCAGGTGCTTGGTACACAGATAGAAGTTGTGGAAGGCAAACTGACGGGCCGCTTCAAGAGCAACAACTGTTATGGAGCAGAAAAAGTATGCCGAATCACGGAAGCCCTTTCTGCATCACAAACAGCAGATACCGGTGACAAGACATTTCTCGACCGTTCTCTCTATGAGATAGAAGCCTTCGGCGACAGCCGTGGCGATAAGGAGATGCTTGCCTTCGCAGACCAGGGGCACTACAAGCCTTTCAGAGAATAAACCATCCAGAGAATAAACCTTTCAGAGAATAATCACTCCCGGAAGAAGTCTTCCAGAAAGATAAGTCACAGATATAGAAACATATAAATCAGAAGGAACCAGATGAAAAGAAATACCGATCTCGATTTCATTCGAGCCATCCTCATTATCCTCATGATATTGATTCATATCGTGAGCTTCGGCAACGCATACCCCCAGCTCAAAGCAGGCATCCTGTCATTCATGATGCCTACCTTCCTCATCATCACAGGCTATCTCGTGAATATCGAGAAGACCGGCAGGCAGATGGGAAACTATCTGAAATGCCTCGCCCTGCCTTATGTCATCATGGTGACAGGATTCTCAGTCCTCTCCTATTATATGCCGGTGAGAGATGGCATCACAGAGCTCTCCCTCTCCCAGATATGCGAGAAAATCTTCGTCACTTCCATCGGTCCCTATTGGTTTATCCAGACCATGATTATCTGCGGAACGCTCTATTATTTCTGCTTCCGTGGAAGGAATTGGAATGATTTACACAAGAATTATACGAAAAGAGATACCTATGCCAGCCTTTTCGTCTTCGCACTTACGCTGCTCCTGATATCAGAAACTCCAGCCCTATCGGCAAGTGCAGCAGCCTATTATTTCATCGGCGTGGTCATCCGACAGAGCAAGACGGAGTGGAACAAGCTGTTCCGCCACGAGTCCTTCGCCATCATCCTGTGGATTTATCTGCTCAACCACGATGACTGGTACGACTGGGGCAACCTGGCCATCGTTTTCTCCTGCTGGTGCTGCATCAGCACCCTGCTGTTCCTGCAACACCTGCTCGATGCTCCCGAACGCTTCAAGGATTTCAGTCCAATGATAGAAAAAGCGGCAAAGGTGACCAACAGAATCAAGGACACCTTATTATATATAGGTCGCAACACGCTGCCTATCTACCTCTTCCACCCCATCTTTACGATGGCTGCGAAGTTCTACCATCCCCTCTTTGCCTGGGATCCGAGCGAGATTTCGTTTGCTCTCTTCACCGTGATACTCGCCATCCTGGGAAGTATCGCCATTGCCAGAATCATGGAAAAGACCAAACTGGCTTACCTCTTCGGAAAGGGAAAGATATTAAGATAATTCAATAAAAGAATAGAACCATGAATATCAAGAAAAAAATAAACGATATGGATGATGCCAAGCGGGAAAAGCTGGGCGAAGTAGTGCGCTTTGGCATTGTGGGCGGACTAGCCACCATACTGCAATACGTCATCTACCTTGCCATGATGCCAGCCCTGGCTCATTTCATTCCGCAGATAGGCGACCATACCTTGGCAACTACCGCCAATACCATCGCCTACCTGGTGAGTTTCATCTTCAACTTCATCGCCAGCACGCGCTATACCTTCAAGGTGAAAGCGAATGCCAAGCGGGGAGCAGGATTCACCTTGTCGCACATCGTCAACTATTCGATGCAGACCCTCTGCCTGAATGTCTTCGTAGGGCTGGGACTCGCCAAACAATGGGCAATGATTCCTACGCTCTGCATCTGCATCCCAGTCAACTTCCTCCTGGTGAGGTTCTTTCTTAAAAAGAAATAGAAATAAAAGATTTATCATAGCAAAACCAATATGAAAAAAGTTTTCGATATATTCAAGATTAGAAAAGAAGAAAGATGGCTGGCACTCGTCATTTTCCTGATGCTTGCCGTCCTCAACAGCTTCATTATTGCCCGATACGCTGGGGCTTTCACACAGATAACCGATGATTACTACAAGAATTTCATCCGCCACTTCTGCGTATCAGGCTTCGACCCGCTGACTTACTGGGTATTGAGCGACTGGAGTGCGGCATATAATGTATACCGCCATCCATTGCTGGCAGCCTATATGTACGTTCCCTATCTGCTGAATATGGGACTGATGAAGCTGACAGGCTACAACTGTGCCCTCTTCATCGCCATCGCCATTCAGATATTCTGCGGCTTCTATGCCATGATATTCCTCTATCGTATCTTCCGTGAAGTCGTAGAATTGGGACAGAAAGTTTCCCGGATGCTCACCCTGCTCTTCTTTTCCTTCGGATTCGTCATGGTCACCACCATCGTTCCCGACCACTTTGTCATCTCGATGATGCTGCTGATTCTGGCACTTTATATCTCCGGCAAGAGAATGAAGAGTCATCATCAGTTCAAGATCTGGCAGAGCATCCTCTACTTCCTGCTCACCGCAGGAACCTCGCTCAACAACGGTTTGAAGATTTTCCTCTCTTCCTTCTTCGTTAACGGCAAGGCGTTCTTCCGGCCTAAGCACCTTCTGCTGGCAGTCGTCTTACCGGCAGGACTGCTCTGGGGATTCTGTCAATGGGAATACCGCACACTGGTATGGCCTCAGGAAATGGCGAAGAAAGAGGCGAAAGCCAAGAATATGGCGGCAAGAAAGGAAAAACAGCAACGTGCAGCCAAACTGAAGCAGCTGAAGGATTCGCTCGTTCAGGATTCCATCCAGCGAGGACTCAAGATTATCACGCCTGAGGAAATCGCACAGAAAGCCAAGAACGACAGCATACAGAAGGCAAAACAGCTGGCAAAGGAAGAGGCTAAGAAGAAAAAAGGACCAAAGCAGGGAGCACCGATGAAGAAGGTGGGATTTCTGAGCTGGACCGATGTCACTACCTCCAGAAGCCAGGCGCTCATCGAAAACTTCTTCGGTGAAAGCATCCAGTTGCACGAAGATTATCTGCTGGAAGATGAATTGAGAAACAACTGTGCCCGTCCGATGTTTGTACCTTATCGCCATTGGTGGAACTATGCAGCAGAAGCCATCCTGCTATTGCTGTTTGCCGGAGGTATCTGGGCAGGCAGAAAGCACAGGTTCCTGTGGCTTGCCCTTTCCTATTTTGCACTCGACCTGTTTCTGCACATCGGATTGGGATTCGGACTGAACGAAGTATATATCATGACGGCACATTGGATCTATGTCTTGCCAATAGCCATGGCATATCTCTGCAAGTCAGCCCAAGGCAGATTCCGCAAGGGCATCATCACCACCATCGGCATCCTGACCGTCTATCTCATTCTATACAACGGATCATTGATATTCAGATATTTCTGTCTGTAAACAAGAAACGCCCTGTAAAGGCAAAAGCTTTAAAACTAAACGTTAATGATGCTTTTGCTCTTACAGGGCGTTTTTTTATACTTTCATTTAAACATGCTTTTCCGTTCCCATCCATTTTCCCAACCGTTTCCGAACGGCTTTCAGGATGATGGAGAAATTGCCGTATCGCAGATTCAGGAAGAGTTCTTCCAGCGAACGGCCTATCTTAATCCACGGATGGCCCCAGCAATTAATTTTGTAGAGACGTTCCTTATACTCAACATCTTCCAGGATATAACGGGGATGCTTGAGCGGGAACTCCAATTCATGGCGCTTCATCATGAAAATCCTGCGATAAGCCTTCGGCGTGGTCTTCATGCTACCCGAAAAATGGGTAGACTCATCTGACAAGCCAAGATTATTAATCAGATTCTTTGCCGGCATAATCGCCATACCCGAACTCAGCAGCATGGCAGACCAGAACAGACTTTCAAAATACTGCTTGCCTGAGGCGCGATGGTCCTGCATCATCCGGATAAGATCAGAACGCAGCTTCCTGCTCTTGGCAAACGACTTCAGTTCCCGCATGGTATAAGCATCATCCAGGAAAGCATACTGCTCATCGCGCTTATCGAAAACACGACGCCACGAAGCCCACCCCCAGATGGCAAATACCGAAGTAAAGAAATAACTGTTGGGACAATAAGCGGTAATCTCGTCCTCATTGAATCCTGCAATCATAGAGATACGTTCATCGTGCTCATACCGGTCGAGCATTTCCTTGCAGAAAGGAAAAAACGACTGAGACGGTACACAGTCATCTTCCAGGACGATGCACTTGTCAACCATCGAGAAAGCCCATTTCTGCGAGAGATGTCCCGAAGGGTCACATCCCTGGTTCTTGGTCTGATAAGAACGATGCACCTCACATTCCCAGTCGATATTCTCATCCGACGCAATCTGGCGGCACGCCTCAATACCCGGCACATCCCGCTCTCCCCTAGCTCCGTCCTGATAGAGGAACAGCTTGGCAGGACGAGCCTTCCTTACCTCGTCGAAAACTTTCTGGAAATGATCCGGGCGATTGAAGAACAGCATCAATACAGCCACATCTATCTTAGCAGGTTGTTTCATATATATTACTTGTTTACAAAATTAGCCAACTCTAGAAACTATATTCTCTGCAAAGATAACGCAAAAAGGAGACAATGCCAAATAAAACTGCCCCAAAAACAAGCCAAGATGCAATATTTCCTATTTTTTCTTCCTACAATCAATTTTTTACACTAACTTTGCAGGCAAATAAGAAAAGAAGAATGAAGAATATTTTTAAAATCAAGAAAGAAGAAAGGATACCGGCCCTCGTGGCTTTACTGGTATTCGTACTGCTCAACGGGTTGTTCTTCTACAAATACGGCAACCTTTTCCTCAGAGCGCACCACGTCAGCTTCTGGCAGTTGTTCGCCAAGACCTTCCATGTATCCGGCTTTGATGCATGGTCGTACATCTTTATGTCGAATGGCAAACTCTATTTCGAGATTCCGCGCCATCCGCTCTTTGCTGTCATCCTTTATCCCTTCTATCTCATCAACAAGGAACTGATATCTTCGGGCGATACCAACTATGCGATGATATTCATGGCTATCCTGCTCATTGCAAGCGCCTTCTATTCCTTCATCTTCGTATATCGCATCTTCCGGGAAATCATAGAACTGAAGAAGAAAGACTGCATTCTTTTCTCCACCATGCTCTATTCCTTCGGTATGGTGATGGTTTCCATGCTGGTACCCGACCACTTCTGCTGGTCGCTCCTCATGCTGACCATGACGCTGTATCTGGCAGGCATGGCGATGAAGGAAAGACGCCAACTGTCTGCCTGGACCATCGGCATCCTCAGTTTCCTGACCGGAGGAGTCACCCTCAGCAACATTGCCAAGACCTATCTGGCAGCCTGGTTTACCAACGGCAGGAAGGTCTTCGCCCCTAAGAATCTCGTGGCTATGATTCTGCCAGCCATCCTGCTGGTAACTACTGCCTATCTTATCTATACAGAGGTAAGGGAACCTCAGTTTCATGTAGATAAGCAGATTGAGGTAAAGACACATGCCAAGGATCCGGAACAGCAGCGAAAGGATTCCATCCATCATGCATGGGTTCTGGCTCATACAGGAGAACCGATGAAGAAGGAAGGATTCTGGAAATGGACCGATACGTCAACTTCCAGGACAGATGCCCTGATTCACAACATGATGGGAGAATCCATCCAGCTCCACGACTCTTATCTCCTGGACGATATGTGCGTAAACCGACCTACCATCGTGAAGTATAACTACACATTCAATTATGTCATCGAAGCCATTATCTCGCTGCTGTTCCTCATCAGCATCGTGGTTGGCATCCGACATAAGTTCTTCCTCATGGTACTGAGTTGGCTGGGATTAGACATCGTCATCCACTTCGTGATGGGATTCGGACTAAACGAGATGTATATCATGGCTTGCCACTGGATATTCATCATTCCTATTGCCATCGCCTATCTGATGAAGTCACTCACACCGGGCAAACAGATTATCCTGAGATATTTCTGCTGGTTACTCACCCTGTATCTCTGGGCATGGAATGGCTACTGGCTGATCACTTACATGTCAGACCAGGCAACCCAGATCATGAAATAAGCGGCTCTAAAAAGCCACATTCTTTATAATAACTCTCTAAAAAAGGAATCTTATGAACATAGCAGTCATCTTTGCAGGAGGCTCAGGCCTCAGAATGCACACCAAGTCAAGACCTAAGCAGTTCCTGGAACTGAACGGCAAACCTATCATCATCTATACTTTGGAATTGTTTGACAATCATCCGGAGATAGACGGAATCGTCGTAGCCTGCATCGAATCATGGATTCCTTTCCTGGAGAAGATGATACGCAAGTTCGAAATCAGCAAGGTAGTGAAGATTGTTCCTGGCGGCAACAGCGGACAGGACTCCATCTATCACGGACTCTGTGCTGCCGAGGAGTTTGCCGGCGGCAAGGATGCCAACGTGCTCATTCATGACGGCGTACGCCCACTCATCACCGAGGAAACCATTACAGACAATATCCGAAAGGTGGAAGAATGCGGCTCCTGCATCACCTGTATACCAGCCACAGAGACTTTCATCGTAAAACAGGAAGACAACTCGCTGGAAATTCCGGAACGAGACAATTCTCTGATTGCCAGAGCACCACAGAGTTTCCGACTGAAAGATATCCTCTCTTCACACCGCAAGGCGATTGAAGAAGGCAGGCACAACTTTATTGATTCCTGTACGATGATGAGCCATTACGGCTATAAACTCGGTACCATCATCGGTCCGATGGAGAACATTAAGATTACAACGCCAACCGATTTCTTCGTGTTCCGTGCCATGGTAACAGTACATGAGAACCAGCAGATTTTCGGTTTCTGATAAAGATAGAGAAGAAATGAAACATAACGAAATAGAACAGGAAGACTGGAAAGACTTTGCCAAAAGCTTTCCGCTTTACGAACAACTGAGAAACAAGACCATCGGCATTACGGGAGCTACGGGCTTGCTGGGCTCCTGCATGGTTCATTGTCTGGAAGAACTCGACAGGCTGCACGGACTAAACCTGACCATCGTCTGCTTCGTAAGAAACGAAGAAAAGGCGCAGCAGGTACTGGGTCATCCTCAGGATGATGCCCATTCAGGAGAAGCTCTGAGCAAGAACATCATTATCCTGAAGCATGATTTCAGCAAGGCAGAGGAGATGCCACAGGAGATTCACATCGATTATCTGGTGCATTTTGCCAGTCCTACTGCATCCCAATACTTTGTCAGCAAGCCGGTAGAAACCATGATGACCGATTTCGACGGCACGGCCCAGCTCCTGCGTTTCGCCCTCCGCCAGAACACCGCCTCTATCGTCAATGTTTCATCCCTGGAGGTATATGGAAGCATCTATGATGATTCCCATCCGCTCAGCGAGGAAGAGCAGGGATACATCCATCTTTCAGATACCCGCAGCAGCTATCCCGTAGCCAAGAGAGCAGCCGAATGTCTATGCCATGCCTATGCCCGCGAATATGGGGTGCACGTCAAGACAGCCCGCCTCGCCCAGACCTTCGGAGCAGGCGTTACGGCAGATGACAACCGCGTCTTCGCACAGTTTGCCCGCAACATCATTGCCGGAGAAGACATCGTTCTCCATACCACCGGTGAACTGAGCCGCTGCTATTGCTATACGATTGATGCTATCGAGGCGATCCTTTTCATCCTGCTGAAGGGTGAAGACGGTGAGGCCTACAATGTTGCCAACGAGTCAACCTACATTTCCATCATCGATATGGCGAAGTTCCTCTGCAAGACTTTCAATCCCGATATACAGCCGGTCATCCAGCTGAAGGAAGGCATGGGCTATTCTCCGATGACCCGACTCCGTCTGTCCTGCAACAAGGTGCATCAACTCGGCTGGACGCCAAGATACGACATGGAAACCATGTTCCAGCGTCTCATCAATTCCCTGAAAGCATCAGCAGCAACTTCTCATTAAAACATCAAAAGCATCCATCAGAATCATGACATCCATTCTAAAGAGAATATACAAGAGTACATTGGGAATATACGAACGCAAGGACCTGTCGTCCTGGAGCCATACTCCTGCCTGTTCTACTCCCATCTACGGCATCTACCATATCTTCTGCGACGCCAACTGGAAAGAAATGGTAAGGGAACAGATGCAGCATCTTGCCGACAGCGGACTGCTCGAGGCAAGCAACCGCCTCTATATCAGCTGCATCGCCAGAAACGACGAAGACATCATGGAATTGGAAGATATCCTGGGACAATACTCTAAAGATAAGATAGAATTTGTTTCCAAGACCACCAATCCGCAGCGATTCGAGTTTCCGGCACTCGACTATATGTATGAGAAATCGCAGCACGAAGACTTCCTCTTCTACTATTTCCATACCAAGGGAATCACCTATCAGACTCCCCTGCATCAGGAAGACAGGGAATTCAGGGGGTTCGTGGATAAGATTTTGGCATGGAGAAGAATGATGGAATATTTCCTGATGAACCAGTGGAAAGTGGCTGTCAACACCCTGGAAGCGGGATATGATACCTACGGAAGCTATCTCTTCCCCCCTTTCAAGAACAAGATGTATGCCGGCAACTTCTGGTGGGCAAAGGCTTCTTATTTCAGAACGCTCCCTGCCCTAGACGAAGATACCAAGCTGCACAACCGTTTCATGGCTGAGGAATGGCTGCTGAGTCTGCCGGGAGTAAAGGCTTTCTCGGCTTTCGATACGGTGGCAGACCTGTATTTTGTCAGGATTCCGCCAACCATCTATGAGGTGGGCAGACATTCCCTTTGGGATTCCCTCAAATACTGCACCATCTATACCTATAGAAAATATCAGCGCAAATGGTTCGGTTACAGCTATAAGCAGCACTGCCAACAAAAATTCCAGCAACTCAAGCAATCGCTTTAGTTGCTGGAATTTTCCATTTATAACTGGTTCATGATTTGAACTCCAACTTGCCGACATGCAGATTAACCTTGTCCAGATCCGGCAACTGCATATAGTTGCCATATTGGTCGGTCAGCACCTTGTCGTAGTTTCCCGGTACAGGCAGCTGATGCCCCTCAAACTCCAGGGTGGTCAGCGGGAAGATGTCTTCCAGATGGCGCTCTACGACAAAAGGCACGCCGAAAGCATCCAGATAGGCGCCACCGGTCAGTTTGGCGATGCCCCTCATCGCCGGATAAATCAGCCGTTCATTCAGATGCACCCAGCGCATCACCTTGCCCACGAGCACTTCATCCTGCAGATCCTTCCGCTTCAATATCTTGTAGGTGTGCCCGATGGTCTGCATCGATAGCCGCTGCAGCCATTTGGGATGCTTGTCGATAGGAAAGATATCTATATAGATGCCACGCTCCTTGAAAATCCTGTCATAGCCATTGTTCTCATCCAGCACAGAACGGCGGTCTCTCAGCTTGGCATACTGGAAGAAATAGTTTTCGTCCGTCTGCCTGCATTGCAGCGCCATCGTTTCATCCAGTTCGCGGGGCAGAATCTCAATCATCTTCAGATAATCCTCCCGAAGCATCTGCACATCCATATCATCATCCCAGGGAATAAAACCCTGATGGCGGGCTGCACCAATCAGTGTACCGCCTATCAGCCAGTAACTGATGTGATGGCGCTTGCAGATGGCATCAAAAGCCAGCAGCAGCTCTACCATCCTTTGCTGATGCCTCCACAGCTGGGAACCTTCGGGATTGAACCGGGCTCTCAACTCCTCATTACTATATTGTCTTGTCTGATTTTCCATCATATTCATCTATTTTTTCTTTAATACAAAACGGATACACTCATCCAATATGGCAACCCGAGCCACTTTCATGACCACGAAATATAATACGGCTGCCATCACAACCCTAGCCAGAAGCAGACATGCCAGATTGGTAATGCTCATCGTTGCCAGATAGGTGAGGATCATCACGCCCAGAGCCGCCAGCAGGAACGGACAGGTATCTTTCAGAAAGTCCAGCGGACGGTAACTGATATAGCGGTAAGCCAGCGCATACCATACAAACATCCAGACGATGGTCAATGCCACATAGACTGATACCATCAGATGGATGCCATAAGGCCAGAGAAACAGCATCAGCACGATCTGGGTAACGCTCAGCGATACCGTACACCAGAAATAGGCACCGGATTTTCCCTTGCTGATCACCACATTGGAAAACAGCGTATAGAGTGGCATCACAGAACCGCCCACGCACAACATACGCAGCAGTTCTGCACTCGACTGCCATTTCTCGGTCAGCGTGATGATGATGAACTCATTGGAAACGAGTCCCAGTCCGAACAGCAGAGGGAAAGAAAGGAAGCTGATAAACCTGACCATCTTTCTGAAAGCCATCAGCTGGCGCTCCCTGTCGTCAGAGAGATTCACCAAGGTAGGCTGAATCACCGGATTCAGCATTCCCTGCAGCAGGAGATAACACTTCGAGTTCCACTGATAAGCCTGGTTGTAGCTACCCGTAATGGCATTGGTATAGAAACGGCCCAGCAGGATATTCATCACATTGTCGTTGATTTTGGTGGCGATGGTTGTGGCTGCTATCTTGAAACTGAACGGAAACATTGTCTTCACGGGCGTGAAATCTATCTTCAGCGAAGGTCGCCAGGTGGAATAATGCCATACCAGCAGGGTATTTAACCCCACATAAACCACTCCCTGGGCAGCCAATGACCAATAGGCAAAGCCATTCCATGCCATCAGAACGCCCACGCTACTCGACAGCAGCACTGCCGTGATACTCGCCTTTGCCTGCTGCTTCACCATCATGTTCTTGAAAAGGAATGCCGCCTGAGCCGTACCCAGGCTGGAAAAGAGAATGTTGATGAAAGCCAGTCTGCACAATGCAACCAGCCGTTCATCATGATAGAAATCGGCTATGAAAGGGGCACAGAAGAAAAGGATGGCATAAAGAGAACCACCCACAAGGATGTTAAACCAGAATACGGAGTTGTAATCATTGGCTGTAGGATTCTTCAGATTGCCGATGGCTGAAGCGAATCCACTGTTCTGAAGAGCAATCGCTATGAGCGGGAACACATTGATCATCGCCATCATTCCATAGTCTTCCTTCGACAACAGTCTGCCCAGGATGATGCCGAATACCAGTCCGATAACCTGCATCGCCCCATTGTTCATGGCTCCCCAGAAGAGCCCCTTCGCTGTTTTTTCCTTTAATGTTTCTGCCATTGATTTCTTAAATTTGCTGCAAAGATACAATAAAAACTGCAAACAGGCATGCATTTTCATAAAAAAAGAAAGCGCTAGTCATCACGACTGGCGCTTTCTTTCTTAAAATATGTAATCAGGTAATTTCTCACCTGATATATTTTAAATACCTGTTGAACCATAAATAAACCGAATTATACGGCTAAAATACCAAATTAAATATCAATTCTAGATAACACTAAACTTAAATTTCTTATGAAAAAATATCTTGAGTGTAAATGACATGTTTACGTGCCACCACACTGATCTGTCTTTATTTCGATTGCAAAGATAGTGGATTTTTGAATACGCAGGGTATAATAATTGTTTTTTAGGGTGTAAATTCTATTTTTATAGTGTAAATAAAACAACCTCAAACACTTCTTTTCTATTTTTTACCCCTATTCAAATTCCTTCTTTTTTATCGTTTCAGTACACCTCTTACCGCAAACCAGGCATGGACACAGAGGGTTGTAAGTAGACCATAATGGGTTTTCATCACCTGGAAACGCTCCTTCAGCGATGCCTTGTGATACTGACTGGTCATTCCGCCATCCAGGAAATTCGTCAGCACCGTATGCACATTGCGCAGCGGTAATCCTCTGCGAGCCGACTCCTTCATGATTCTGATGCACCAGTCTACATCTGCCGAATAACGGTAATGCAGGTCGTAATGAATCTGCTTGGCGATATCAGTACGGGCATAGAAAGACTGATGGCACACCAGCATGCCCCATTTAAAGGAACGCCAGGTCAGCTTCTTCGGTGGAGTCAACCGGCGATGGCGCAGGAATCGTCCTTCCATATTCACGATATCCGTATCGCCGTAGAGCACGCCCGGCAGGTCTTCACCTTCACCCACACATCCTTCTACCAGCTCCAGGGTATCATCCGACGGGAACACATCTCCGGCATTCATAAACACCAGGTAATCGCCTGTTGCCCGGTCGATACTCTTGTTCATCGCATCATAGAGTCCCTTGTCGGGTTCTGAAACCACCACTATCTGATGAGCATTCTCACCTGCTTCGGTCTTGTGCTCATAGGTCTTCACCATTGAGAGGGTCTTGTCCTTCGAACCGCCATCCATGATGATGTGTTCTATATTGCAATACGTCTGGCGCTGGATACTGTCCAGTGTACGCTGCAATACGGATGCCGCATTGTAGGTACAGGTAACAACTGTGAATTTGATCATATACGATAGTGTTTGAAAGCCATCGCCTGGTTATATACCTCAATATATTGCAAAGCAACAGCATGTTGTGAATAATTGTGCATCACCTTCTGGAGGCATGCGGTCTTGATATTCTCCTGGTCTGCCTCGAAGAGTACCCAGTGGATGCCGGCAGCCAGATCCTTGGCATCCCGGTAGTTGGCTACATAGCCATTCCTGCGGTGGTCTATCATCTCCGGAATGCCTCCCACCTTGAATCCTACGCTAGGCACTCCACATGCCATGGCTTCCATGATGGTATTCGGAAGATTCTCCGACAGGGAAGGCAGGACGAATACGTCTGCCGCATTATAAATGTCAACAATGCGCTTATCCTCGCTTACATAACCCAGGGATATGGTCGGGAAAGGCAGTTTGCCTTCGAAATCCTCACCATGACCGCCAAGGATTGCCACGCAGGTATTGTCCCGCATCTCCGGATAGGTTTCGCTCATCAGCTGGCAGGCTTCTATCAGATAATCCATTCCCTTGTAAGGATTGGTCGCCTTTTGGGCAATGAACAATATGATGTGCTTGTCCGCTGGCAGATGAGTTCGCAGGCGTGCCTCCTTCTTGTCTTCCGGACGATAGAGATGCGTATCTATAGGATTCGGGATGGTTTCTATCCGCTGACCGGCAAGAAGTCCGCTGAGCTTTGCCTCGGAAGCCAGCCAGCGGCTGCAGGTTACGAACGAAATGCTTCCAGCGCTGTACAATTTCTGTTTTTTCTTCCAGATACGGGCCGATAAGTCGTTCTTGCCTCCTCCCTGAGGCAGATACTTGCAGTTGCCGCATCCGTTATTATAGTGATGACATCCCAGGGTGAGGTGGCAGATGGAAGAAGCAGGCCAGATGTCGTGCATGGTCCAGACTACCGGCTTGCCGCTATTCAAGATTTTCCTGATACCTTTCAGCGACAGCATTCCCTGATTCACCCAATGCAGATGAATTACGTCAGCCTCCTTGAATTCGGGCAGGGAAGTGATATCGTTTCCGGCATTGGCTATATCTAGGGCAAAGAGATTCTTTTTGGAAAAATGCAAATGCCAGAAAATGCACCAGCGCTCCCAAAGGAAACTCCACTGTGACTTGAGCGAACGGGGCAGTCCCACAACCGTAATATCCTCGCTCACCTTATCGCGCACCAACATCTTGGCCTTAACACCATTGTTGTTAAGGGCGTCCATCAGGCGATTGGCTGCAACAGCAGCTCCTCCCGCCTTCTCACTTGTATTTACTATGAGTACTCGCATTGCTAATATATTTTACGATTGCAAAGGTAAGGAAAAAAATGTGCAAACAAAAGAAAAACAAGAAAAAACTCATGCAGATTGCGCAAATTACGCTGTTCCATACCTTTTTGACCCCTTGAACATGAGCACGGAAAACTATCCCCCGACCTACTTTCTCAAGCGGGTTGGGGAGTTTTGTTTCAGTATAGACAGATGACCGCACAACGGCCGAGCTACGGCTGCATAGCACGTGGTGAACATGTGCACAACAGCAGATATGCGAGCGCACAACAGCTGTTGTGCGGCCAAGATACCTATATCTTACGGAAATATATCCTTATTCTTCCGACGACTTATAGTACTCTTTTAAGAGAGCTATCAGACAACCATATCACCAACAAGCACTAGGAAATGCCCTGAGGGAATTGGGAAAGAAGACAAAGATTGCAAGAAACGCAAACTAAACGATTTCAGAAAGAAGAAATAAAAACAGAGGAATGCATAAAAAACATGCCACAACTCTCAACGAGCTGTGGCATGCAATATGTTTAACTTAAAAATTCTAATCAAAGATAGTCTCACGACCTTCATCAATTTTCTGTTAAACAATCTACCTTAAAACCTAATAACTAAAAACCTAAATCTATTACTACTAACCTAAACAATCTATTAACCTTTTGACGCTGCAAAGATACAATGATTTTTTCTATCCACCAAATGTTTTATCAAAAAAACACTCCTTTTATGAATGTTTTTTGATTTACATCAATCGAATTGCAATAATTCAATAGTTCTTAACAGCTATTAAGTGTAATTATGCCCTTTGTATCAACACTGTAGCATAAGCCGAGATACCCTCCATTCTTCCCGTAAAGCCAAGCTTTTCGGTGGTTGTAGCCTTGATGGAAATCTGGTCTTCGTCTACTCCCATCACTTCAGCCAGGCACGCCTTCATGGCAGGGACATGCGGATTGAGCTTAGGTCGCTCAGCACAGACGGTAGCATCAATATTGCCCAGAGAATAGCCCTTGGTAGCAATCAGGTCCATCGTCTTGCGGAGCAATATCTTGGAATCCACATTGAGCGTCTCGGCAGCCGTATCTGGGAAGTGATAACCAATATCACGCATATTGGCAGCCCCCAGCAAAGCATCGCAAATGGCATGTATCAACACATCGGCATCACTATGACCCAGCAATCCCAGTTCATAATCTATCTTGATGCCACCCAGCCACAAGTCTCGGTCTGCCACCAGCTTGTGGACATCATATCCAAATCCTACACGAATATTCATCATTATAAATTATACATTATAAATTATACATTATCTCTTAAAGAGGTCCTTGAGACCGTCCATATCAAAGGAGAGGGTGAAGCGGAGCGTCTGGTCGAGCGGATTACTCTTGGCTGTAGCCACCACATAGGCAGCATCCAGGGAGAACACGTTCATCTTGAAACCAGCACCCACGGTGAAATACTTGCGGTTGCCCTTGCTCTGACTCTCGTGATGATAACCGGCACGCAACGCAAACTTATCATTGTAAACATATTCGGCACCCAAGCCATAGTTGATTTCCTCCATCTCTTCCTTGAAGCCGCCCGGCGCATCGCTGAAACTCTTGAAAATACCGCTGATGGCAGAAATATCATTATATTCCCTGAGCACACGATCCTTATATTCAGCCGCATCCTCTCCCTCTTCCTGCTGTGGAACCGTAGGAACGAGGAACTTGTTGGCATCGGCAGCCAGGGTAATACGGTTGTACTCATCGATAGGAATCATCAGGGAAGCTCCCAGACGGAGATTGGCAGGCAGGAACTCGCTATACTCCTCACCGCTGAAAGTAATCTTGCTACCGATATTGGAAATATTCAAACCCACACCCAGCTGGCATTCACGCTGACCGATAACCACATAGTTCTGATAATAGGCGGCAATATCGGCAGCAAAGGCAGAAGCCGGAGAACTGTCCTCCTTGTAATCGAAACGCATATCAGAATAAATCCAGCGGATGGCTGCTGCAAGCGAAAACTTCTCACTGAGCATCAGAGAATAAGCCACATCGAATGACATTTCGTATGGATTGATGGTCATGGCATTCGGATTGGCATTCGGATTGACACCCGGATCTTCGGTATATACCTCGCCCATATTAAAATAGCGCAAGGAGGCAGAGACGGCACTATAATCGCCAATGCGGTAATAACCAGACAGATAGGCAAGGTTCATGTCATTGACCAATGAACGCAGCCAAGGGGTGAAGTTCAGGGAGACACCTGCACGCGAAATATTGAACGGATACTTTGCCGGGTTCCAATACTGGGAGTTGACATCCGGGTCGGTAGCCGCACCCACATCACCCAAACCGCCACCACGGGCATCAGGCGCAATGGTCTGCGATATGACAGCGTAATTGACAGGATTGAACAACTTTTCCTTTGTATCATCATCATCTGCCGCCTTCACTCCCAAGGACAGACAGGAGAGGACTCCTACTATGATTATTCTGAAAGTCTGATTCATATTATGTTTATTTTTTATATTATCTATTTGATTACTATCAGTTTTTGGGTTTTCGATGCATAACTGCTACCCCCGGCAGCAATCCTTACCCGATAGAGGTAGAGACCTGTAGACAAAGGTCGCCCGCCATCAACCGTCAAGTCCCATTTCACGGTATAGGTCCCAGAAGCAGGAACTCCATTTTCTGCATGCCGCCATTTCTGACGACCGGAAGTATCATAGAGTTCTATCACCACATCCATATTGCTCTCTGCCCTATCATGAGAGATGATGAAGGTAGTAGAATTACGGGCAGGATTCTCCGTCACGCCCACCTGGAAGAGATTAGGCGTAAGTCCCTTCACCACGTTGAAGTTCAGCCGGACCGTAGAACTGTTGTTCTGGATATCCCATGCACGGAACATCAGCTGATGCTTGCCCGGCTCCAACTCCGGAATGCTGTAATAAGTGGAACCACTGGTATAGCTTCCGAAATCATACGTGAAATGATCGTTGAGCACATAGGTCTTCGACATATCTCCATCTATCACGAGCTGCAGGTCATGTCCGATACCGCTACCAGACACATTCACTCCGTCCTTATCCGTAATCTGTGCCACGAAATAAGGAGTGGCATTCACCCTTCCGCCATCCGTGAAAGAAGGAGAATTGAGATAGCAATAGATGGAAGGACCGATGGAATCGTTCTGCATCTCCTCACTGCCTCCCACCAGGAAACGGTCGGAAGCCCCCTGCACCGGCTGGTTCTTGCTGCCGTTGATGGCAAAGAGATTCACCAGACCCGCACTATCCGAATAATTAATATCCTTAGGAACAGCAAAGGAGAGGACAAACTGACCATTTCTTACACTATCAGAACCATTGAAGAGGGTTTTCTGACGGTCATAGAACCTGAAAGCCTCAGAAGCTCCATCATCAGAAGTATCGTTCAACTTACAAGTAATCTGATTTCTGGAATCGCGAACCGTAGCAGTCACCACACCCTGATAATCCTCTGCCCCTTCAATATGTCCGGCAATTCGGGCAATAGAACCTGCCTTCAGTTTCGCCACCGCATCTGTCTGTCGGCAATCCACCCCATTGATGGAGTCTACCACCACCTGCATCTGAGGCAGATTGAGCGAGAGGGCAGGATCTCCCAGCAGCGAAAACTGGAGATGATTCTCGGAATTATCCTTTTCTCCCTGGACCACAGCGCCCATCATGATGTCATTCTGAGCCAGACGATGTGCCTCGCCCAACGTTATCGGCTTGCCGTCTACCCTACTCAGTACCCTGCGCATGAAAGCACGGTTGATATACTTGTTTTCCAGGGCATAAACCGTACGGGTTGTACCATAGAAAGCCACAGCACCGCCGCCAGCATTGAGCACCGCCTCTTCGCCGATATTGGAAGTCACTCCGTCAAACGGCATAATATCGCAGCAGGCAGTAACCCACAGAGGCAGATTGGCATTGCGGAACTCCCTGAAATCAGCTATCTTCAGCACGCCCTCATGAGAGAGCTGCGTTTCGCTGGCATGTCCGGCATAATCCATGATTAATGCTCCAGCGGTCTGCTGCTGCTTGATAATCTTGGTAGCTTCGGGATAGGTATTTCCGGTAGAAGAGGTGACACGGTTATAAGCATCCCACATCACCTTCCTGACGAGATAGCCCGGATAGAGGGAAGAGATGAAATCAGCCACCTCGTTGGCATCCTTCATGTGGAGATTGTTGTTGCCGTCATCGCCCATGAACATCAGGGTGTTCTGCCAGCTTCCGGCATTCTCGTTATTGGCATAGTTGATGGTCTTGTCTACCATAATCCTAGCCTCGTCGACGGTGGTTACCGGGAATCTTCCCACACCCACATCCTGCAGTTCGGTTCTCGGATCCGTTCCCTTTCCTTCGCCCAGGATGCCCAGCCAGCTGTCGCTCACGAAGCAATGCACCTTGCAGAAAGACTCCTCGCTCTCATAGCAAAGCAGATAGTCGTCAGGATTCAGCGTCTTACAGCTTGCCGTCAGCATTCGGTTGTCCCAGACGCAATCGCCAAACATCAGCAGATACTTAGGCATATCCGCCTCGGTCTGAGCCTTGTCGTAGAGCATTCTCAGATAGCGGCGATAGGCATTGGCATCAGGGGTTCCGCTGGCAAACTCGTTATAGAGTTCATCAGCCGGCACTATCGTAACTCTCAACCCGTCATGGGTTTCATGAAATTCTTTCAGTCTTTTAGCTTGTTTCAGTAATTTCTGGGAGGTAGGGATGATGATGACCATATCAGCCGCCCCGTCAGCATGATGGTCCTGATTGGTGATGCCATAAACATACTGTGCTGCAGGCACCATGCCTGTGAATCCAGGGAAAGGGACAGGCTTCTCCCAAGTCATCGCCACATAGTCGAGATGCATCGGACCTCCCGTCTTCGGCAGCAGGGTGATGGTATCCTTTTCTGATAAATCCTTTAGTGGATAGGTGGCAAAGCTCTCTACTGCCATCTGGTAGGAAGCATCAGAGGTCACCGACTTCTGCAGGGTGATGGTTCCCAGATAAACGCCATTCTTCTGAACTTCTACCGAACCATTGACACCCATCGTAACCCCAACGGTCAACTTTCCGTTACTGCTTCCGGTCTGATTGACGATGGCTACCTGCTGTTTGCCTCCCAACGGTACTTCGGTAGGGTCGAAGAGATTCCTTCCTCCAGGGAACCAGCTGTATCCATCCTTCTCATAGAGCGAATGATAGTCTTCAGCCTGGGGAAAATAGGTAGATATAAAGGTGGCAGAATCCATCCGTGCAGGCTCTTCCCCAGTCTGGGTAATGAAATAATATCCGTAATCAGAATAAGGATTCCGGATGCGCTGGATAGAAGTCTTGTCCTCCCAGCTTACAGGTCCCTTGGCATAGAAATAGTGCTTGCCATCAACAATACATTGCGGCACTTCCTGCAAATCATCAAGCTTCTTCAGTTCGCCGGCTATAAGCGCCTCATTCTGCAGATTTCCGCCATAGCCATAAATCTTCACCTTATTTATATTAGAGAATCCGGCTTGGCGCACCACGGCATCCGTCAATTGATGAATGCCCGATTGGCTCACTCTAATCTTAGCCCATGCTCCCGATGCCAGGACAGAATGGTCAGCATAGAGCGAAGCCGATTTGCCCGCAGCACGGCTTTTCATCAGGTTTTCCTTGCCGGCTTCCTGCTGTGCCCGCTTCAAGGGCTGCGCCTTGACATCGAGCATAAAGCTCACCAGCGCCTGATATCTGTTCTGCCTAAAGAGGAGCGGAGAAAGAGAAATCATCAGGACTCCCTTCTTGCGGCATTCCATCACCTTCTGGTTTACCACCACCTGACCAGGCAGAATGGCACCGGAAAGATGATTATAATGCGCAATATCATCAGCCGACATATCGATATATTCCGGATATTTCAGCTCTACGGTATAAATGGAATCCTGATAATCACCCTGCAAGGGATAGGAATAGATGAATTGCGGCAAGACAGAGTCTACCTTCACTTCATCCGAAGTGAGGTTAAAGAACTTCTGTGCCGAAACGGGCAATGCCATGAAGAGAAGGCACAACCCTATCCACCATATCCGAAAAGTCTTACTCATATTCATATATTCCTACCTAGAATTCTATCTTTTGATTATTTACACATAAAATCGAGCACCTTTCTGTCTTCCAGATAGCCCTCCAGATGGTCGTCAATCTTCACCGGACCGCAACCAGTAGGACAGCCCGTATAGAGCAGGTCGCCCGTCTTCAGCGTGAAGTACTGGCTGATGTAGGAGATAATCTCATCCACCTTGTAGAGCATATCGCAGGAACAGCCCTCCTGCACGTTCTCACCGTTGATGTTGAGATGGAAATGGATGGCCTGGATGTCACGGAACTTCTGGATGTCTACCCATTCTCCGATGGCAGCCGAACCGTCGAATCCCTTGGCAAGTTCCCATGGCTGTCCAGCCTCTCTCAGCTTCTTCTGCATCTCGCGGGCGGTAAAGTCGATGCCCACGGTCACCGCATCATAATAGCGGTGGGCGAAACGCTGCGGAATGGTCTTTCCCAACTTACAGATTCTCACCACCAATTCTGTCTCATATTCAATTCTTCCCAGATGGTCTGGAATGAAGAAAGGCTTGCCGTTGTTGAGCAGCGCCGAGTCTGCCTTGGTAAAGATAACAGGACGCTCTGGTTTAGATAACGTACCATGGAGCGATTTATTGTGTTCGGTATAGTTCATACCGATAGCAAATATCTTCATAACTCAAAAATATTTATAAAAAAGAAATGGGAGTTAGAAGCAAAGCAAAGCTTTAACTCCATAACTCCCGGATATTCTAATTTAACTATAAGTCAAATTAACAGTTGCTTCCGAATAATAATTACTCAGCTGCAAGAGTAAAACGCTGGTAAGCAACAATCTTGAGATCCTTGCTCTGAGAAGCGAGGTACTGAGCAACTGTCTGCTTGTCGCCATCACCGAACTGGAACTCCTGGTCAACGAGGCAGTTCTCCTTGAAGAACTTAGCCAGACGACCGTTAGCGATGTTCTGGATCATAGTTGGGTTCAAAGAAGCAGCCTTCTCCTCACCTACAGTCTTCTTGATGTTGCGAGCCTCTTCAGCCTGCTCAGGTGTCAACCAACCCTTCTTGGTGTTGCTCTCAATGTGATCCTCAGAGTCAACGTGAGCTGGGTTGATGCCAGCCTTCTTCAAAGCTGCGTTAACAGCCTTCTCTACGAGCTCTTCCTTAGTCTTGGCAACAGCAACCTCGAGCTCAGTCTTCTTAGTTTCCTCAGAAACAGAAGACTCGTCGAGAGCTACAGGGCGCATAGCAGCTACCTGCATAGCTATCTTGTGACCAGCCTCTTCGTTGTTCTCGTTAAGCTGAACCATAGTACACAAAGTGTGCTTGTTCATGTGGTCGTAAACCTCGATGTTGTCACCCTCGAGAACGCAGTAGCCGTCGAGCTCCATCTTCTCACCGGTGATACCAGAACGCTGTGTAACAGCAGCCTGAGCATCAGACTCGCCAACCTTCAAAGCCTTCACCTCGTCGAGAGTATGAGCCTTTGCAGCGATAGCAGCGTCGAGGATGTCAGATGTCAACTTGATGAAGTCAGCACCGTTAGCAACGAAGTCTGTCTCACACTTGAGAGCGATGATAGCAGCGAAATCGTTAACCTTCTTAACGAGAACGCAACCGTTAGAAGTCTCACGGTCAGAACGCTTAGCAGCGATAGCGAGACCACGCTCACGGAGCAACTCCTTTGCCTTATCGAAATCACCTTCAGCCTCTGTGAGTGCCTTCTTAACGTCAGCAAGACCAGCACCAGTCATAGCGCGAAGTTTCTTGATATCTTCAATTGAAACAGCCATAATATTTTTTAATATTAAAAGTTAATAATAATCTTTGCTTTAAAAGTACTAAAGCCATCGAATCATAAAACAGAATCAATGGCTCCAGTATATTTTTGTTTGCCTAATTACTCAGCCTCGTCCTTGCGAGCAGCCTTCTTCTTAGGCTGATCCTTCTGCTCAGCAGCAGCCTTGTCGTCAGCCTTCTCAGCCTTACGCTCCTCGATACCCTCAGCGATAGCACCGCAAACAGCAGTGAGGATAGCCTCTACTGAGTCCTTAGCGTCATCATTAGCTGGGATAACGTAGTCGATATTCTTAGGATCTGAGTTTGTATCAACGATACCGAAAACTGGAATACCAAGACGGTTAGCCTCCTTAACAGCGATGTGCTCCTTCATTACGTCGATAACGAAGAGTGCGCTAGGGAGACGGCTCAAGTCAGCGATAGAACCGAGGTTCTTCTCCAACTTAGCGCGCTGACGGCTGATCTGCAGCAACTCACGCTTAGAGAGGTTAGAGAATGTACCATCGTTCATCAACTTGTCGATGTTTGTCATTTTCTTAACTGCCTTACGGATTGTAGGGAAGTTGGTAAGCATACCACCAGCCCAACGCTCGTTAACGTATGGCATATTTACAGAAGCTGCCTTCTCGGCAACTACATCCTTAGCTTGTTTTTTAGTAGCGACAAACAGGATTTTCTTACCTGTCTTGGCGATTTCCTTGAGGGCCTCAGCAGCCTCGTCAACCTTAGCAACAGTCTTGTTGAGGTCAATAATATGAATACCGTTACGCTCCATGAAGATGTAAGGAGCCATTGCTGGGTTCCACTTGCGACGGAGGTGTCCGAAGTGGCAACCTGCCTGAAGTAACTGGTCAAAATTTGTTCTTGACATTGTCTTTTCTTTTTAAATTGTGTTTACTTTCTTTTGAATTCACTAACGTGCATTTTTTCTCCGCTCGGCATAACTCATGCAAGCATGGCTCTGCTCTCGCTTATCGAAAAAAATCTACTAGAATCAGTCGATGAGTAGTCCCCGATTAATGGAATCTCACCGATTTAGATACTAAACTTTTTAGCTCAGCTATAATAATCTGAATATATAATAAAATATATGTATAAGATTAACGCTTGCTGAACTGGAAGCGACGACGAGCCTTTGGCTGACCTGGCTTCTTACGCTCTACAGCACGTGAGTCACGTGTCATGAAGCCTGCATCCTTCAATGCCTTCTTATCGTTAGCGTCGATCTTAACGAGAGCGCGAGCGATAGCGAGGCGGAGAGCCTGGCTCTGACCGGTGAAACCACCACCGTCGAGGTTTGCCTTAATATCATACTTACCCTCAGCTTCGAGCAACTGCAATGGCTGCTTTACTACATAGCGAAGGATTGCTGATGGGAAATATGTTTCAATATCTTTCTTGTTGATTGTGATCTTACCTGTACCCTCTGTGAGGTATACGCGAGCTACAGCGCTCTTACGGCGACCAATTGCATTAATTACTTCCATTCTACCTTAATTATTTATACTGGTTAATATCAATTGCCTTTGGCTGCTGAGCCTCATGCTTGTGCTCTGTGCCATCGTAAATGAAGAGGTTGTCCATCAAAGAGCGACCGAGAGGGCCCTTTGGCAACATACCCTTAATTGCATGACGGAGGATCTTGTCCATTCCATCAGGACGCTTGCGCAACTCAGCTGGAGTATTGAAGCGCTGACCACCAGGGTAACCAGTGTAACGTGTGTAAACCTTATCAGTCTCCTTCTTGCCAGAGAATACAACCTTAGCTGCATTGATAATGATTACGTTGTCACCACAATCTACGTGTGGAGTGAAAGTTGGCTTGTACTTACCGCGAAGCAACTTAGCAACCTTTGAGCAAAGGCGACCTACTACCTGGTCTGTTGCGTCGATTACAACCCACTCTTTCTTAGCTGTCTCCTTATTAACAGAGATAGTCTTGAAACTTAATGTGTCCATTTTAAAATTTAAATTTACTACTAAAAAACGTTTTTAATCTTTTCTTACTCACTTATGTTTCGGATAGGTGATTCACTAACCGCAAATCCCGGCCACAGGAAGTGCTATTAACACACCATACCCAGGGGACTCTAAGTGTATCCCCGAAATAATCGGACTGCAAAATTACACATTTTTATTTGAATATGTGTAGGTTACGAGTTTTAACCCTAAACTTTTATAAATATTTAACTTAGTTTGCGCTTTTCTGCTCAGGATAAGCAAAAAAAAAGCTCCCTCAGCACAAAGACCGAGGAAGCCGAAATGAAGTCTATTTAAAGCCCTACTTCGTGGGCTCGAGAGAAGATATATAACTTACTTTAAAATCACCTTCTTGCCATTGATAATAACAAGACCCTTGGCAGACTTGCTTATGCGCTTGCCGTCGATAGAGTAAACCTTGCCTGCCTTGACAGCCTGCTGACAGTGATGCCGCTGATGCCGGTTGCAACCTTCTCAGCCTCTTTAGCCTCATCTACAATCTTCTGAGCCTCAGCCAGGATAGCGTCAATTCTAGCCAACATCGCGTTGAACTGCTCCTGAGTCAAGTCTTCCTGATAAAGCTTCATGAACATCTAGCTCATCTCTACATTGAGGTCATCCAGCTTGGTTAAGTACTCATCCTTTACTGTTGGACACTCTGAGTCAAGGGTAGAGATGTATTCATCCATCTTCTGAGCAGCTGGAGTATTTATTATTTCACGATTTTATATACCTTGTTTCCCTGCTTCACGATATAAATGCCATGACGCATCTCCTTGGCAGAAACCCTGCGGCCATTGAGATCGTAGAATCTCTTCTGTCCATTACGTGACGGGGTGGCTGTGACAGAACTGATACCCGTAGAACTTGCCGGTGTCACGATGAGTTCCTTGGAACTGTAAGAAAGTTCACCCTTCTTGCTGGCGTTTACTACCAGCGCATAGGTAGCATCTGTTTCCAGACCTGAGAATGCGAACTCTGTCTTGCCATTGGTAGAAACCTTCTGGTAGGCTGCCACTGGTTCGTGAATCAATGCATTGCATCCCAAAAGCACATCATCGATATAGAAAGCACCGGAAGTACGCTGGATGACATTCAGTCTTACAGAATCAGCCAACTCCGGCAAATCATAGCTATAGGTATCTCCCGAAGCCATGTCTGCACCGCCCTGCAAAGTAGCTATCTGCTTCCATTCTCCATTCTGATAAGCCTCTACTGCCAAGGTTGCCTTGGTTGAAGAAGATGACTTGGCGAAGAACTTGACAGAAGATATACGGTTGCCGGCAGATGCCATCTTCAGATAGGTATCTATCTTGTTGAGACGGAGGCAAGGTGATTCCTCGCCATAATTGTTCATGCTCAGGTTACCATTGGTTTTCCAAAGCGATGGCATACCCTCGAGTTCTTTGCTGAAATCATAGCCCTTCTGAGTTGCCTCTGTTGCATAAACCATCTTATGCAGGGTGACTACGTAATCATCTGCTGCTTCCATACCTTTCCATGAAGCCGTGAAGCCTGTTTTACCGACTGCGGTAGCCTTTACATCAGTCACATAATACTTGCTGAAAGGAATAGCAGCAGTAGTGAACTGCTGGATGTAGACATCAGAAGTATAAGAGCCACGGTTAGCCTGCAAGGTAATCTCATAGGTTGTTTCAGGACTCAAGCGCTCAACATGAAGAGAAGGCTGTGCTGCTGTATATACCTTATTATTATAGAGCGGCAGAAATTCTTTCTTTCCATTCACCACTGAGCTGATGTTCAGAACATATTGCTTGGCAACAGGCACTTCTGTCCATCCTACCACAATACTGCTATCCTGGACCTCAGTAACCTTCACGTCAGGAGTATTCAGTTTCAGATTAAGTCCGCCGAGCATGAGATTGATGACGCCATCCTTCTCCTCGATATCATCCAGTGACATCACCTTGCCACCAGCCCAGGAAGTCAGATTACACAGAGTCACATTCGATGTTCCAGGGAACGGATCTCCCGCACGGGTATTATCGGTAAGCTTGTTATCAGCCTCAACGATATCCACACGCTGATGAGTGCCAGTGATGTTCAACTCATTTTTCTCCCAAGCCTTGGCATCATAATCGATATGCCAAAGCAACATGCCATGGCCCGGAATGAACGCATCCCAGCCTTTCTGCTGGCGGTTCTCCATGATGAAGTATTCCTGATCATTGGTTCCTCCCACAGGCACCATGTATGCCTTGTTGCTGTCGTTCAGGTCAGGCAGGACATTGAGGGTATCTATCCCATTCTTCAACACAGTCAGGTCGAGCCATCCCAGACAGGCACGCTCATAGGCAGAGAATGCCGCAGGCGTATTGCCATTGTTGTTGTAAGAAGCCTGTGCCATGGTATCGAAAGAACCAGGGGTGAAGGTTGTTATGCCATAATTTACATCATAATGATCGGCAAGACCCAGCACATGACCGAATTCATGTACAAAGGTACCGATGCCCGCAGGCTGAGGTGTGATGAGGGTACCATTGATTTCGTTGCTGCAGGTATAGTTGCCTACCTCTACTCCATTCAGTTTCAGCGAAGTTTGGGCAGCTCCTGCCTGCGTTGCTATATCCGAATAATAGGCAGAATGTGGCCAGAGGGCATTGCCATCGCCTGAATCTGCCTCACCCTTTCCGGCATAGAAAAAATAGATGTTGTCAATGTAGCCATCCTGGTTATGGTCATATTGGGAGAAATCAACCGATGGGGCAGCAAGTGTACAAACCTCTCTCACAAATTCCTCCAGACGGACAGGATTATCTACGGAAGAGCCTTTGTTGGCTCCATAATAAGAATATTTCTCAGGTAATGTTACAGGACCGATGACATCAAACTGAGGTTGGAATCTGCCATTGGAACTGTTCAGATAGAAATCTCTCGCACTTCCATTGGCACCATTGCTGTAAGTAAATCCAGGTTCATTGAGCATGTTGTTGAAGAACTGATGTGCATCGCTACCTACGGTAGAGAATTTGGTATCAGCAAACTGCACCAAGATGACCAATGAGTGAACCTCACCAATGGTTGGAAAATTGTTCAATTTCTCTTTCTGAGGATTGCTGCCGGCTTTCAGAGAAGCATTCCTGCGAGACGAAAGGGTTTGCTGCAGCTGCTGCAGACGGGCACGCTTGAAAGATTCCAAGATGGCAGACTTGTCCTGGCTTTCGATGAACTTCTTGACCTGAGCACTTCTGTCAGAAGCCTCTGTAGCCTTGATGCCGCTAACCTGCACCTCACCATTCTTCCAGTCGGCATACTCGTAGTTTCGCAACTGGGCATTGAACACGAGCGGAATACCGTCGGAAGTCATCACATAATGGCCATGCTCATCACCATACATCTGGATGGTGATCCAGGAGCCATCAGCCTGCTTCACCTTCAAAGGTTTCGGATAAGCAGGAATAGCAAAGGTGGCCTGCACAAAGCAGACCACCAATAAACTGAATATAATTAATTGTTTCATACTTACTTGATAACAAACTTGGCTGTAGCCTTATGACCAGCCTTATCAGTTGCCTTTACGATGTAGAGACCAGAGGTCAAACCTGCTGTGCTGAAAGCAGCACCAGAAGTCTTGCCTACCAGCTTGCCGTTTACGCTGTAAACATAGATAGCGTCAGCACCCTCGGCAGAAATCTGAGCGTCAGCTGCCTTGATAACCAAAGCTGCAGCATCCTCTACGTTCTCGATACCGCTTACATAGTTCTTGAGAACTGTTACATTGATTGTAGCAGAGAACTCACCGAAGCTAACGGTAACCTCACCGATACCCGTCTTCGTACCCTTGATAACCAGGTCGATGCTGTTGCCATGAGCCTCACCAAGAGTAGCAGTAGCATTACCACTAGCAGTAACTTCCAGGTCAGACTCCAGGTCTGCGTTCTCCATACCATATACAGAAACCTGAACTACAACAGCGCCCTCATCGTCAGTACCTACAGTTACATCATCTGCGCTAACAGCGAGAGCCTTTGCGATATTGTTGAAATAAAGAGTAGGAACCTTGCTTCCATCTTCCTTCCAAGGCTCAGCAAGAGAGCTACCATAAGCATACCCCATGCCTGCAAAGAAATCTTTGTTCATTTCCTTGGCTGCCTTGTAAGCACCCTCAACGCTGGTAGCGTCTGTGCTACCTGCATCGTTGGTAGAATAGTTGTTTGACAAACGCTTCTCAACCTCAGGAGTCTCGCCCTCAGCATATTCCTCATCAGCAACAGTCTTACCGGCAATCTGATGAACAGTAGCAGGAGCGTTTACCTCTTCGCCATCCTGTAATGCTTTGACAGAACCATCGAATACACAGTTCTTTGCAAAACCGGAGGCACCATACATCCTGTCGCCCTCCATTACACCAATGATACCACCGGCAGCATAACCGTCCCAGGCAGACTTCTTGGTAGCTACGATATCAGCATGGCTGACAACATTAGAGATTTCGTTGAAGTAATTATAACCAACTAAACCACCTACTGCATTCTCAGCTGTCAACTGACCGCGAACCTCGCAGTTGGTGAACTTACAGTAATCATGAGGAGTACCTGCAATACCGACAATACCACCCAAAACAGTCTTGGCTATGGCATTGACATTTGCATAACATGCGTTCACATTAGAGGCAGAACGTGTCTGACCGACGATACCACCTACATTCTCAGAGTTAGGCAAAGTAATCTCACCTTGGAAAGAACAGTTATTAATATTGGTCCCAAGATTAGCGCTACCAACGAGACCGCCCGCAGCTACAAAGTCCTGATCATCACCTGAAATTTTGGCACCATAAACAAAAATGCTATCTACATTGGTAGCCTTGCCCTTACCATCATAAGTATAATTGGTCTCACCTGCCAACACACCGGCAAACTGGTTGGTATTGGTCACCTCTACAGTAGGGTTCACGAAGATCAGGTTCTTGGCAATACCATTGAGGTCGAGGGTACCAAACAAACCTGTATGGTCCTCTGTTGTCTTCACACCAAGATTATAGATAGTATGACCATCACCATCCAGAGAACCAGTGAAGTTCTTGACAGGAGTCCACCACTGTGCAGCCTTAGACATATCAATATCAGCTACCATCTTGTAGTTCTTGGTTGGCTCCAGAGCCAGCTGCTGGAAGTCACCAGTAGTAGCAATCAGGTATGGATCCTCTACAGTACCAGTACCACCCTGTTCAAACTTGGTGAAAGGAAGGTCGTAGAAGTTCATGTCATACTTATTATTCGCTCTATCCTCGAACACGACAAACATCTGGCGCTTGCCCAAATCGTTCATAACAGGGAAACTTGCCTGTGAGAAGACATAGTTATCATCACCACGCCATGACTTGATAACGGTACCATCAAGCTTGGAAACTTCCAATACGTTGTCAATCTTGTTGCTGCCATCCTCGCGGCGCTTCTTGGCAATATATACATACTCCATATCATCATCGGTATTGAAGAGATATGGGTTGAGTGAGGTGCTGTTGATCAATGGAGCGAAGTTCTCTGCCTTCAGACCCAAGTTAAGTCTGTCAACATGATCGATGGTGCAATCAGGGTTCACCCAAGCGATAGGAGCAAGAACCTCGCCTGCCTCATTAGACTGTGCATGTGACAAAGCAATGACATACTGGTAGCCCTGCGCATTGGCAGCAGTTGGGTAACGGTCGAAATTAGAAGAGATGGCATTGCCATCAATGCTCTGTGGCAACACACCAACCTTCTCGCAAGAAGGAACATCAACCAGCTGAATCTGCTGTCCTGAACCTTCGCTTGTACCCATGGTCTGCAAGAACCACATCTGTTCTGACTTACCATGGATGGTATTCAGCAAACCTCTCTTGTTGCTTGTTACCTTGTCGCAGATATCCTTCAACTTACCATTCTCTGAGTCGTAAACGGCATAAGAAATCAAGTCTCCATCCAAAGCAGGAGCATAATCGTAAAGTCCTACCACATAGTTCAATTTGCCGCTGTTGCTGAAGTAGCCCTTAGACAAATCATTGTTACCGAAGAGACCGAAAGCAGCAGAACGGTATGGAGTGCCCTCTGGTGCATCGATAGATACACGGATGCTATCTACCTTATCAAAATTTTTATCTAAAGTTCTCAATACCAGAAAGTTGCCTGGTTCCTGCTTAATATCCGAGGAACCATCACCTGCCTCGGTATTTGTAAATGGCTTATCATACTCTGCCAGAACATAGTAAGGAGTACCATCCACATTCATACAGTTGAAGCAAGAACCCTGCAGATAGTTGATTCGGTTGTCAATATCAAAGTTGAAAGTATACTCCACATAACATTTATCCTTTCCCCTGGTAGGAGGGGCTATCACATCGATACTATACTTCTCATCAGACTCGTGAGTCATGATCAGACGCTGGTAGCTGTTCCAGCCCTTAGATGCATCGAATACCAGACCGGTACCCTCCATCTCGAACTTGATTTCACCGGTATTGACATCGTAGGCACGAGTCAGATACTTATCCGCACCGTTGAAGGCATCGTGGAACTCCACCAGGATTTCGTCAGACTTCTCGTCCTTATCGAAAAGCTTCTTGGTGATAGGACCGTATGGAGTAATACCTGTCACATGCTTCCATCCTTCAGGAACCGTGATATTGATAGAGCCCACCTGCTTGTGGTTGTTATCGAACAGTGTGATTTCTGAAGACTCATGGAAGTGAGCTGTATAATACTCGCTGTAAACAGAGTCTCTTGAGGTAATGTTCTGGGTGAAATACCAGTTGCCACCATCAGAACCTGTAACCCATCCGTAAGCCTCGCCCGAAGCCGAATTGGTAGGAGTATCGCCTACGCGTGTAGGAGCATTGCACACTGTGGCAAAGCCTGCCTGGCGCATCTGGTAAGCACTGTTGCTGCAATTCACCATGCCTGGCACAGAAACCAGGCGATGGATATCGGCATTCTTAAACTTCTTGGCAAACGATGCCTTGCTGGAGGCCATCGCCGCAGTGCCGCTTGCTCCCAGGAGCAAAGTGAGGCAAAGTGTAGATAATAATTTCATGATTACTTACTTTTTAAGTTTATTTAATGATAGAAGATTTACGATACGACTGCCATACTGCAAGCTTGGCTGCCATACTGCTGGCAGATGGACCCATCTGGCGAGCCAAGGCTGGAGCCTGACGCTTGGCAGAAGATGCATCACCGCCCTTTGGTATATCCATGAGGAATGGTTGTACCATCAAACCCTGATCGAGCACGTAGTTAGACATGGAAGGACTCTTCGCCTTGAACACCTGCAGAATCATAGCCAGGAAGTTGCCCGACTCATTATTGACATTATAGGCAGTACCGCCAAAGAATCCGTAAGTGCCATACTCCTCACTATACTTGAATGTGGCAGAAATAACTCCAGACTCTGTACCCATGTAGTAAGCGCCATCCTCGTCGAGGAAGGTATCATAGATAAAGTACTTACCCACCTTACCCAGGCACTGGCTGCTGCGAGTCTCCACGCTACCTGTTTTCTCATTCACAGAGATAGGGAATACCAGGCCCAGTTTAGGAATAGAAAGCTCGGTGCGGCTCAATGTAGCATGCACCGTCTGCAGTTCCAGCTTGTCATCCTCGTTGAAATCGTAGTAAGAATAAACATACTCTCCGGCAATATCCTTGTCGAAGTCAAACTGCTTCACCACGAAAGAGTCGGTAACGGCTGCCACCTGAAACTTGATATAGTCGGCACGGAGATGACCTGTAGTATTCTCGCTGAGCGATACCTTCAATTCCTTGCTCACGGCATCAACCGAAGCCTTTGCCCACTCAGGAGCATAGGTAATCTTGACATCAGAATTAGAACTGTATGCCTTCACGAACTCCGTAGCCTCGTCGCTGCTGAAAATCATATCAGCCTTGTTCATCTCGAGCACCAGGCCATACTGGGAAACATTGATTACCACAGAGTCAGCCTCTGTCTTCTTGATAACCAGCTTGGCGTTGCGCGACTGGCGTGAGTCGTTGGCAAGAGCAGCCAGCTTCACGGTGCTGCCCTCGATGCTGGCGCTGAGCCATGAAGGTTCGTCGGTGTAAGCCTTGGCAGGAGTACAGTCCACGGTTACTTCACCTTCGCTGGCATTAGGTCCGAGCGAAGTCTGGGCAGAAAGCACGTTGATAGTGCTCTCGGCCACAGCCTGATAATCGCTGTCACTGCTGCATGAGGCCATCAGCCCCATGGCAGCCATACCTATTATATATATAGATTTCTTCATCTTGCTTGATTATTTGTTTGGAGTCAAATTAGAAAGGAAATACCACTCAACGACAAATACAAACTGATTGTTCTCCTTGATGATCTCTCCGTCTGCGGTACAAGGCAGGGCGACAAATGAATCTGAGGCATAGCCTTCTGAGGCAAGAGTGCCATCGTCCTCGAAGTCACCTTCCTGAGATACGCCGTGCCATACCACGTTCATACCACCCTGTCCGAGCAATCTTCCCTTATTCAGGTCGGCGTTCATCAGCCACAAGGCAGGATATCTACCGCTAGGGTCATCAATCAGCTGAGAAGGCAGGTTGAGTGCACCCGTCTCCGGGTTGAAGCTCAAGCCGATATTATAGGTATATCCGCCAGTGGTGAATGTACCCTTCAGCATGTTCTCCTGGTCTTCCACCTTCGAGATGGTCATATCGCAGGAACCCTGCATGGCTGAGAGTGTCCAGTTGCCTACCCAGGTATCGATGCCAGGAGCATAGGAATTCAAGATCAGATCCTCGTTGTCCTTTGCTGTCATCACACCTGCCTTGCTTACCAGGAAGTCCTGTGCCTTATCCTCACCCAGAGCCACAGGCTCGTTAACGGCATGGATACCGGTAGAAGTAACATAGAAAGGCTGCTCTACCATCTGTCCGTCGGCAGTGCGCGAAAGAATGCGTCGTGTGGCGGAATTAATCTCCACCATCTTGCTGGCATCCGAAGAATTGCCCACGCTGTAGTTCACGCCCAGGCGCTTCTGCACGTCGGCGATGCTGTCCAGATAGGAAGTCCAGTCTACGCCGTCAGCCATGCGGGTGAATACCATCTCGTTCTCCCACTTCTTTCCTTTTACGAAGATGCTGTCTTCTGTAAGCTTGGTAATCACGAACTCCCAGTCGCCCTGCTCACCTTCTATATTGCCGTATGTAGGCTCTCCCAGGAAATGGAAGATGTCGTTATAGGTGTTGAAAGAGAGCACAGGTCCCATGCTGCGGTCAACGGTATAACTGGATGTGGCGCGCTCGGTAGGTGCAGCAACGGCTGTATCGCCAGCCACGGTCACCTTGCCATTGGCAAACTTCATGAGGAAGGTATAGCCGCCACCGGTCATTCCCTTGCCTGTGAAATAATGAAGCTGCCATCCGTTCTCAGAAGATTCCAGAATCTTCTGGGTATTCTCAACGGTGCTCTCGATGCGGTTGGCAGCCGACTCGTCGAAGAATTCCTTGTCATCGTGCAGACACGACTGCAAGCTCATGCTGCCCAACAAGCAAACGATAGCTATAAATATATGTTTCATAAATCTATTCTATTTTAAATGTTCCAAATCCAAAGAACTCAACTCACTGCCTCTACGCAGGATGGCTGCACGCAACACATCGATATCCACGTTCCATGAATCCTGCATGTAGTTTCTCACGATGTTAAGCTTCTGGTTCAATGCAGATACAGCCTCGTCGCCACCTACCTTCTGGGCATCGTCGAGGATAGCCTGCCACTGCTCAGGAGTATAAGTGATATAGGTTGACAGCATCTCGGCGAAGTCCTCCAAGCCCTCTGACATGGCGTATGGAGTGACAAAGCCCTTGCCGTGAGCCTCAGAATCCTGAATCTGATACCAGTTACCACTCACGTAGCCCGACTCGGTAATCTTATTATAAGATGTGTCGTAAGGCTTCTTCTGGTTCAGAATGTGAGTGAACTCGTGGTGCATGGTGTGGAAGTAATACTGAGTCATCGATGCATAGCTCTCAAGCATGGCATCGGTCAGGTTGTTCACCATGTAGAGTGTTACCTTCAAGCCGCCCTCGGCAGTACCCAGAACCATGGTTCCGTTGCTGTTGTAAGCCGGACTACCAATCAGGTGGATTACTCTTGGCACATTGTGCTTCACGAAATCAGGACCCAGCACCTCGGCGTATGAATCGAGCCAGAGATACTTGATGATGATAGCCAGCTTGGCAGACTTTGCCGAGTCGGCTGGAGTCAGGGTATAAGTATAGTCAGACTCGATGTCCTCCATCTTATACTTGAAATCGATGTTGTAAGGACTGGTATAGTTCTTCTGCAACCACAAGTCCAGGCTGTCTCTCTGTGGAGAGGTGACAGGGAAGATAGTTGGATCGTCCGGGTCATTGTCTGAGCAAGACACGAAGCCCAGGCCCATCACCAATGCCAACATCAACATATATATATTATGTTTCATTTCTTACTATTACTTTATGTTTTTTTACTTATTACGAGGGTTTGGTGTAACACCTGCAATGATTACATCCTGTGGCAACTGGATGGCGAGACGTGGGTCGCGTGCCTCCATGGTGTCGGTGATGTCTGTAATCTTGTAGTTGCTCTTCACGTCACGGCGATAGATGGTGATGCCGTAGCGCTTCACATCCTGCATGCGCAAGCCCTCATGAACGGTCATGATTCGGCGCAGGTGAAGGATGCACTGCAGCATAGGCTCCTCTGTATCCTTGTCGATGGCGAAGGCGGTGTGGAATGCCTTGCGTGGAGTTGGCTTCTCAGGAGTGTAATAAGCGGTAACTGCATCGCTGTAGAACTTCTTCACGTCATCCAGGGTAAGCTGCACGCCCGTCTTTGAGAAGGCAGCCAACTCGGTGTTCAAATCGTTCAGAGCCTCTGCATAATGACCGAGCAATGCCTGTGCCTCTGCTCTTACGAGCAGGGTCTCATCGGCTGTAAACTCTGCATATACTGCGTGAGGAGTACCGATACCTGCCTGGATATCACTATACTCGAAATCGTAAGGAACCTTACGTACGATATACTTTGAAAGCGATGCATTAGAGAACACGGTGTAGTTGAACACCTTGTCGCTGATGCCCCAAGGACCTTCTGACTGAACGGTTTCCTTGGCTGCTACGATGGCACTGTGTGCATACTTGTCACCATACTGGAACGGACCTCCGATGACTCCCCATTCAGAAACAACCACCTGCAGCAGCAGGTTTGCCTTCACAGATGAGTTGATGTAGGCATTAGGCTGAATCTGCTTGTTGGCAGAAAGAGCACCCCAGGTGTTCCAGTCTCTCAGCATACCCTTGGCGTTGCTGCCCAATACCTTGTTGGCATACTCCACAGCCTTGTCATACTTCTGGTAATAGAGGTAGAAACGGGCTGCGAAAGCGGCAGCAGAAGTAGATGTGAAGTGGAACTTAGGCTTGTCGTAGGTAGAACCTACCAGCTTCAAGCCTTCCTGCAAATCCTTGTCAATCTTGGCATAGAGTTCGGCAAGGGTACCGCGGTCGTACTTCACGTGTACATTGGTTTCAACCACCTCTGGGTAAGGAAGGCCCAGGTCTGTGGCTGCTGTGGTCTCGTCGTAAGCCATGCAGAATACGTTAGCCAACTGGAACATGGCATAGGCACGGCACAGGAGAGCCTCACCCTTCTGGGCAGAATAAGAGCTCTGGTCTTTCTGACTGTTGATGTGTTCCAAAGCGATATTGGCTGTGGTAATGGCATCATAATAGGTAGACCAGTAAGTAGCAGGAGCCTCGTAAGCACTGGTCTCAGTGATGTCGGCCCATTCGTATGCCTGCTGCTGAAAGCGGTCGGCAGCATCCCAACCGGTGTTCAGGTTACAATCGGTATTGTCAGAATACATCTCCAGCAGATAGGCTGGATGCACCTGTGGGTAGGCATTAACCAGGAGCTTCGACACATCGGTAGGGCTCTGCAGGTCCAGACGGCTATCTGGCTGCTTGTCCAGATAATCGTTGCAGGAAGTCATGCCAGCCGACAGTGCCAACGCTACAATGGCGATATATAATTTCTTTATTTTCATTTTTATTTTCTACAATAATTAAAGTCCAAGTTTCAATGTAAGAGTAAACTGCTTTGGCATTGGCGAAGCCACACCACCCGCATTCATGAACTCAGGATCCTGACCGTTCAGCTTCTTGTCTGCATAGAGCAGCATGAGGTTGGTAGCCTGAAGCTTCAATGAGATGTTGTTCACTGGTGAGTTCTCCAACCAGCGGTGTGGGAAGTCGTATGCCAGTGAAATCTCCTTCAGGCGGATGAAGTCACCCTTGGCTGTGCGAACAGAAGTATAGTTGTAGGCATTGTAGGCAGTGCTCAGCAATGTACGGTTCTGCTCATACTCATAACGGCTCACTACACCAGGCACATTGGTAACATTCTCATCACCAGGCTGCATCCAGCGGTTCTTGAAATCGTGGGTCATTGATGTCAAGTCGTTATACTTGGCTTTGAAAACCGGGTCAAGGCGCACCACGTTGCCGAAGGCGTATGTAAGGAACAGGTTCAGATGGAAACCCTTATAGTTAAAGGTATTACCCAGGGAACCATTGTAGATAGGGTCTGTAGAGCCCTCGTAAATCAGATAGTCCGTATTGTTACGCTCCTGGAAGTTGAGGTCACCCACGGTAGCCTGGCCCTTCTCGTTGATGCATACAGGATTGCCCTTCTCGTTGATGCCCACGAATGGGATTGAGAACAAGGCACGCGCTGGATAACCCTGCTTCGCAAAACCGTTACCCTGAACCAGGTCGATGACGCGACCCTGATTGTAGAGGTTGGTAATCTCTGTGCGGTTGTGAGAGTAGATCAGACTGGTCTGCCAGCTGAAATCGTTGGTCTTCACGTTGGTAGAAGAGATGCTCAACTCCTCACCCCATGACTTCATGGAACCTACGTTGGCATAGGCTGTGCCATAGAGCTGGGTAACGGTAGGAGCAATCTCATCGAAGTTGCGACGCTGATATACATCGAAGGTCACGTTCAGACGGTTGTTGAAGAAACCTGCATCCACACCGAAGTTGAACTCGTGCTTCTTCTCGTAGGTAAGCTCGTCGTTACCGAGTGCTGCTACCACGAATCCCAACTCCTTGTCGGTAGTAGTAGGACGGTAAGGAGTATTCATAGAGAGCTTGGTGAGCGCATTGCAGTAAGATGCATCAGGAGGAGTACCTGTCAAACTGTAAGACACACGGAAGGTGAGGCTTGACAATGGCTTGAGCTTAGGGAAGAAGCTCTCCTCGTGTACGTTCCATGCACCAGACAGGTTCCATGTAGGCATCCAACGTGCCTTGGTAGTACGACCCATCTGGTTAGAACCCTCGTAGCGGAATGTTCCGTTCACTACATACTTTCCGTTGAACGAATAAGTGGCATTGGCATAGAATGCGGCACTGCGTGAATCGGTGTTGCGCAGGCTGTAGTAGTTGGAGTTCTCCTGATCCAACTTCTTGAAATAGAGATACTCAAAGTAAGCAGTCTCGCCACGGTAGTTCATGCCCCAGCCGTTAAACCAGCTGCGGTTACGGCTGATGCTGGTAGTCTCGAGGCCACCGAAGAGGTTGACGATGTGCTTATGCGCAAAAGTATGGTTATAGTTGGCTGTGGCACGGAAGTCATAGTCCAACATACGGTTCTCTGTGCGCTGATAGATACCACCCTGCTTCAATACGGATACTGGCAGGGCATAGAGGTCGTCCTTGTCAGTGAAGAGCAGCTTGTTGGCATCGCGAATCAGCGAGTTGTCCATGGCGCGGTAAGCCAACGCCTGGTTTGAATCCTCCAGGATGTTGTGCTCCTGCGAAGAAGTGCTATACTTGATGGCACCCAGTGTAGAGAGTTCCAGATCCTTGAAAGGCTTCCACTTCAGCTCCATCTGGAACTTGGCATCAGCCACATTCAGGTCGATGTAGTTGCTCTCCAGCTCATGCAGGATGTTGAATGCTGCATAGTTGGCATGATAATATGTATAAGGATCCAGCGCACGTGATGTGTTCAGGGCGTAAGAGTATGGGTTGATATCGAAGTCACGCTTCACCTGACCTGATACCACGTCCACATCCTGTCCCAGAGTACCTGGGGCTCTCTGCTTACGGTAAGAACCGCCACCAATCAGGTTGACAGAGAGATTATCCAGAATATGATGGGTCATATTCATGCTCACGGTATAACGGTTCACCTTGCTATCCTTGTACCATCCTGGGTCAACCATGGCAGAAAGTGAAGCGTAGTAGTTACTCTTCTCGGTACCGCCGCTCAAGCTAACAGAGTGGTTCTGCATGATGGCAGAAGAGAAAAGCTGCTTAAACCAGTTGGTATTGCGATACTCTGCCTGCTGCAGGTAGGCATTCTGAGCCTCCTGGGTGTTGGCGAGACCAAACATACCAGTGGTGCTGTTGTAGGTGTTGATCAGCTCATACATCTTTCCATACACACCATAGTCGCTGCCATTGAGGATATCAGAAAGATTGAGCCATCCCTTATCCTTCAACTCCTTGTAGATGGCCATCTGGTCCTGAGAGTTGAGAATATCGAAATTGCCGTAAGATGGGATCAGGCGGGTAGTAAACTCACCGGTATAGTTCAGGTGAGCCTGTCCCTGCTTACCCTTCTTGGTAGTAACGACGATGACACCTGCCATCGCGCGCGCACCATAGATAGATGTAGCGGAACCGTCCTTCAGAATCTGGAAGCTTTCGATATCATCAGAGTTCAATCCTGCGATGGCAGAAGAAATCAGGGTCTCCGGGTCACCGGAAGCCAAGTCGTCTGCACTCACGTCGGAAACATCCTCCATGATAACGCCATCCACTACCCAAAGAGGCTTGGAAGAACCGTAGATAGATGTTGCACCACGCACACGGATCTTCGGAGCAGAACCAAAGGTACCACTCACGTTCTGCACGGATACACCGGCAGCACGACCCTCAAGAGAGCGGCTGATGTCGGCAACACCATTCAATTTAGCTTCCTCGGCGTTTACACGGTCGGTAGCACCGGTAAATAAGCGTCGGTCTGTTTTCTGTAAACCAGTAACAACTACCTCCTGCAACTGTGCTTCTGGATGAAGCACCACCTTCATGTGGGCAGAGGCAAGTACTGTCTGACTTTTCATTCCCACGTAACTAAACACGAGTTTAGTTCCATTAGGAACATTCAGTTTAAAGTTACCGTCAACATCTGTGACTGTACCCTTAGTGGCTGCCCTCCCAGAAATTAAAACAGAGGCACCAATAATCGGTTCGTTGTCATCTGCAGATATTACGGTTCCAGATACGTCAATCTGGGCAAACGCTGCTCCGATGCTCATCAAGAGACAAACAAAGAAGAGCGAGAGTCTTTTTTCCATAATTTCTCGTCTTTTTTTAAATTATTATAGAATAATGTGATATCGGCTGCAAAATTACAACAAAAATATGAAATATTATCTTTTTTTTTGCATAAAATCTTTAAAAATATTCTATTTTCAGTAAGATAAATCGAGAAATTAATAAAAAATAGATAGCATAAAACCGCAATAGGGCAACAAAGTATCATCTTGTCATTATACATTCGTCAAAAGCAAAAAGTATGCTTTTCGACCGCAATAAACTGCTGACAGATTACGTTCCTATCGTTCTGCAATCTGAAAAAACTTATTCTGTAAAAGTGCCGACTATAATGATGAGGTAACATCAGGTTCTTCCGTGATTAAAAAAGGGCAACACGCATGTTGAAATCCATTTTCTCACTGCTAGATTACCACAAACCAAGGAAGCTAATTATGGATATAAATATTTACAACACCCTAGTTTTTTTGAATAACCATACTATTAAACGTATCCCTGTATTTTAATTGAAGTGGGAAAAATGTGGAGTTTTACACATTTTTGATACCTCTTTTGTGTAATTCTCCACATTTTCCACACTTGAATCCATAATTATGGGACAAAAGTACTAAAAAACAAGCAAGGAAACAAACTTCCTCACGTTCTTTATATTACTTTTAACCAACTTTACCATATTCCCGGAATCTAAAAGGGTGCGTCATAAGATAATTATTCACCCTCTTCTTGTTGTTGGAAAAGACAGGATAAGTTGTTGGAAGAGATAGGATATGTTGTTGAGGTAGTCAGTATCTCCGGTCGCACAACAGCTGTTGTGCGCTTGCATAACAGCTGATATACGCATGCACAACAGCTGTTGTGCATGCGGTAATCAACTGTTATGCGCCAACTATTATCTAGACTTATGACACACCCTCTTTTTAATTAGGCAAAGTGTTAAATCTTGGAAAAACGGACAAAAAGCACGAAGATAGACAGATATTTAGCCAACTTTTTTAACGCTGACAAAAAAGCGTTGATGTTGACTGGAGCAAGGTGATAAAAAAAAAGTGCACTGTAACAAACAATGCACTCTTTTTTATTATCTTAATTCCTAATCCAGGAAATATTATCTGATGAACAGCAGCTCACGATACTTAGGCAATGTCCAAAGTTCATCGGCTACGAGAAGCTCGAGCTTGTCTATCTGATAACGGATTTCCTCCATCTTTGGAGCTACCGTGTCGTGATATGCTACTGCCTTCTCGCGCTCACTCTCTATCTTGTTGGCTACCTTGCGGGCATCTACCAATGCCTCTACACCACGCTCTATTGCCTCGGTGCGCTCGGCTATCTCACGGATAATCTTCACGTTGCGGGCTGTCAGTTTCTTGCCTTCCTCGCCACCGAAGATGTGAATCATGCCCTCTACATTCTTTGCCAGACGGCTCTGATAGTGGGTTGCCACTGGGATGATGTGGTTCATGCTCAGGTCGCCCATCACACGAGCCTCAATCTGAATCTTCTTGGTATAGGTCTCCCACTTCACCTCATTGCGCGCCTTCAGCTCGCTCTCGCTCATCACGTTGGTCTTGGCAAACATCTCGATGCTTTCCTTGTCCAGATAACGGTCGAAGACTACCGGGCAGGATGCCTCGCAGTCCAGACCTCGCTTCTGAGCCTCTTCCTTCCACTCATCTGAATAGCCGTTGCCGTCGAAGCGGATAGGCTTGCAGGTCTTGATATCCTCGCGTACAATATCTATAATAGCCGATGTCTGGTCCTCACCCTTTGCTATCAAGGCATCTACACGAGTCTTGAAGTCTTCAAGAGCCTCAGCTACGGCAGCATTCAATACGATGAGGGATGATGCACAGTTGGCCTCTGAACCTACAGCACGGAACTCGAAACGGTTACCGGTGAAGGCAAATGGAGAGGTACGGTTGCGGTCGGTATTATCAATCATCAGCTCTGGAATCTCAGGGATATCCAGCTCCATACCCTTCTTGCCAGCCAGAGCAAAGAGTTCTTCCTTGTCTGCCTTCTCGATATGGTCGAGCAGGTCGGTCAACTGCTTTCCGAGGAATGAAGAGATGATGGCTGGTGGTGCCTCGTTGGCTCCCAAACGGTGCGCATTGGTAGCACTCATGATAGAAGCCTTCAGCAGTCCATTGTGCTTGTAAACGCCCATCAGGGTCTCTACGATGAAGACTACGAAGCGGAGGTTGTCCTCCGGTGTCTTGCCTGCTGCATGGAGCAGCACGCCGGTATCGGTGCAGAGACTCCAGTTGTTGTGCTTGCCCGAACCGTTGACGCCGGCGAATGGCTTCTCGTGAAGGAGCACACGGAAACCGTGCTTGTGAGCCACACGCTTCATCAAGCTCATCAGGAGCATATTATGGTCTACGGCAAGATTGCATTCCTCATAGATTGGTGCCAGCTCAAACTGGTTTGGTGCCACCTCGTTATGACGGGTCTTGCAAGGGATGCCGAGTTCGAGCGCCTGTACTTCCAAATCCTTCATGAAAGCCTGCACACGCTCAGGGATGGTTCCGAAATAATGGTCGTCCATCTGCTGATTCTTTGCAGAGTCGTGTCCCATCAGGGTACGACCCGTGAGCATCAGGTCAGGACGAGCCGAGTAAAGGCTCTCGTCTACCAGGAAGTACTCCTGCTCCCAACCGAGATTGGTCTGCACCTTCTTCACCTGAGGGTAAAAATAGTGGCACACCTCGGTAGCCGCCTCACTCAGGGTATGGAGCGAGCGGAGCAATGGAGCCTTGTAGTCCAAAGCCTCACCGGTATAAGATATAAAGATGGTAGGGATACAGAGGGTATCGTCGATGATAAACACAGGCGAGGTTGGATCCCATGCAGAATAGCCACGAGCCTCGAAGGTGTTGCGGATACCGCCGTTAGGGAATGAGCTGGCATCAGGTTCCTGCTGTACGAGCAGCTTGCCAGAGAATTCTTCTATCATACCCCCCTTTCCATCGTGCTCCACGAAGGCATCATGCTTCTCGGCAGTACCTTCTGTCAATGGCTGGAACCAGTGAGTATAATGTGTTACCCCGTTTTCCTCAGCCCAGAGCTTCATGCCGGCAGCCACGGCATCAGCGATGGAACGGTCCAGACGAGTACCATTATCAATCACATCGATGAGTTTCTCGTACACATCAGATGGCAGATACTTGTACATCTTCTGACGGTTGAATACATACTTGGAAAAGTACTCCGAAGGGCGCACCTTGGGAGCCTCTACCTCTACAGGTCTTTTCTTAAAGGCCTCGGCTACAACCTCAAATCTCAAATTAGCCATTCTTCTTTTATTATTTATAAGTTTGCGGGTGCAAAGTTACGAAAAAATGAGCAGATTGCTAGCGTTTGAGCGTATTTTTTATGCAAAATTCAAACTTTTCTTGTACATAGCCTGCAAAAGTTCACCGTTCCATGCACCTGCCAACTATTTTTCCCCATCTTGGCAACCTTAGAAGATTCTGCCTACAATCTGCAATTTGAGCACCGGATAGTACTTCCAGTCTTCGATAAACTTGGAGATGTCGTCAGCATCATCGCCCATCGTATCGTCCAACACCTTGTTGATTTCCACCTTCTCATCGTTCTGGTAAACCTTCAGGGTTCCCATAAACTGGCATCCCAGTTCCACACGTACACCTACGCGCTTCTTGGGAACCAGTCTGCCGAAGCCCAGACCCAGATAAGGACGGAAGGAATTGCAGCGGATGTCGCCATGGATATCAAAGTTATCGTCCAGCTTCACGTTATAATCAGCCAGTCCCACGCTGACCAGGTCAAGGATTTCCTGCTTGTAAGCTGGATACTGGTTGGCGAATCTCTCAATCTCGTCACTATGGCCGCTCAGTTTGGCGATTTTAGGATTGCCGAATGAGAAACCACCGGTAAGGAAGAACTTGCTGTTTCCTCCAAAAGGATAGAGATGTGCCTTGACGTTGAAGGTAGTACGAGCGATATCTACCTCGGTATTCACCGTAGCATCTGGGATTCTCACCGCCACTCCCTGCACGTTGAGCGATACATTCGAGTGCAAGTCAACATCGGCATTAGCCTTGATGCTTGGCATGAGACTGACTCCCGCCTCCAGCTCAAGATAATTGGTGAGAGGAGCAGCCACACCCACGTTGATACCCTCAGTACCAGCACCCACATTCAAACCAACATGGTTGAATATTGATCTCTGAAACTGTGCGAAACCACTTGTTACAAACACCAGGCTAAGAACAGCCATCAGAAAGATTCGTCTTTTCATACTCATCTAATTTTAAATTGTTATTATTTCAGTTCTCAATAAAGTCATGATTACTTATTGTTTGCAAAGATACGACTTTTTTCTGATACCACCAAAAATGCCCTGCAGAAATGTGTTAGTAACTTCTGTAACCGCAACCACTGTAACCACCTCTGGGAGGTGTGCAAACTTTGGGACAAAGATTGATTCACGCATATTATTTCTCGGATTTGAGTATTTTATCGCCGATTATTTCTCGGATTTGAGTATTTTAACGCGATTTATTTCTCGGATTTGAGTATTTTCACTACATTTGCACCTGTTATTCAAAGAGTTACGATTATGACAGAATATATACATAGAAACATAGACTCAGAGCTCATCGCCTGGAAGGAAGATTCCATGCGGAAACCCTTGCTGCTTCGTGGTGCCCGACAGGTTGGAAAATCATCAGCAGTTAAAAACTTTGGAAAGCAATTCGAGTATTTCGCCGAGGTAAACTTCGAACGTAACAAGGCAATCAAAACCTTCTTCCAGGGGGATATTGACGTACGATTGATTGCTAAAAAAATCAGCAGCTATATCAATGTCCCTATAGAAGCAGGTAAGACGCTTCTCTTTCTCGACGAAATCCAGGAATGCCCTGAAGCCATCATGGCACTACGCTTCTTCAAGGAAGATTATCCTGAGCTGCATGTCATAGCCGCAGGATCACTTCTGGAATTTACGCTTCAGGAACTCCCTACTTTTGGAGTAGGAAGGATTCACTCGCTCTTCATGTATCCGATGACTTTCGATGAATTTCTGTATGCCAATCACGAAGAAGGGCTCATCCTTCTCCGAAATGAAGCATACGGAAACCAGTCTTTAGATCAAGCCTTCCATGATAAACTCGTGGAATACTTCCGCACCTACCTGCTTGTTGGAGGCATGCCGGAATCTGTTCTGGCATGGACCAAGACACACGATTTCAACCGATGCAGAAACATCCAGGAAGACATCATACTGACATACGAAGATGATTTCAGCAAGTATAAAAAGAGAGTCAACCCAGATTTACTGCGCACAACGATGCGTGGTATCTGTCATCAGGCAGGAGAGAAGTTGACATACAAGCAAATATCTGCAGATTATCAGAGTTCACAAATCAGAGAAGCCCTCCGTCTGTTGACACTTGCAGGAATCGTTACTCCTGTGGTCGCTACCTCGGGCAATGGTATTCCGCTGGATGCGGAAGCTGACGAGAAAAGCATGAAGGTTCTCTTTCTGGACCCAGGATTACTGTTAGCTGTGCTTCAACTGGAAGGCGACCTGTCTCAGCAGCTCATAGAACTTATTTTAGCCGGCACCCCTCAGGAACTTGTCAATAAGGGAGGTGTAATAGAAATGGTTGCCGGACTCGAGATGATGCGTTACAAACCATGCATCCAGCGCCAGAAGATGTTTTATTGGGAGCAGAAGGGGAAGAGTGTTGCCGAGATAGACTATCTGGAAATCCACAACATGAAAATTACCCCTATCGAAATCAAATCGGGCACCCAGGGCGGCATGAAGAGTCTCTGGCTATTCATGAGAGAGAAAAAGCTCACCGAAGCCTTCCGTTGTTCCTTAGAGAATTTCGGATCATTTGATTACATTGACAAGCAGGACGATGACGCCATAAGGCATGTCACCATACTGCCTCTCTATGCATTATCCCTATTGAGAAGCCGTTAATAGTCTGCAGAAATACTCAGACCGTATTATGGGCATCGGGTGCCCAAAGTAAGAGCCTGGATTTGGGCATCATCCAAAATTACGTCCCGACGTAGACTTTACCACATGGCAACGTAACCATTCATACGTCCCGACACAGAGATTCCTGCGTCGCCATGTAATTTCAAGGGCATCGGGAGAAAAAAACAATCCCTTGCGGCATCGCTGCCGCAAGGGATTCTCATCATCTTTTTACCTTATACAGAAAACTTGCGTTAAAAAACGCACCAACTCTTAGAATTTATATACCACAAAACTATTTGCCTTCATCTTGACATTCAGGACGTTACCGTTAGCCAGAGCATCAGATACTATAGGAACAACCACGTTCTTGTTGTCAATCTTGTTCTCTGCCTGGATATCGTCGGCATGGAGAACGGTTACCTTACCAGGGTTCAACTTCTTGATGCCATTGAAGGTTACGTTGATTTCCTTCTCCTCGTTAGAAGTGTTGGCAATCTTCACGATGTAGCTCTTGGTTGTCTTGTCGAAACAAGCGGTGGCATAGAGACCATTCTCGCCAGCTACCGCCTTGCCGTTCTCGGTAAGTTTTAACACATTGGTACCCTTGTTCTCGCCGTAGAGCTGCTGAACATAGTAGTTGGCAGAACGGACAGAGCTGAGGTTATCGAACCAGATGAGGTCCGGACGCCACTGCCATCCCTCTACATGAGCGAAGAGAGGTGCATAGGTAGCCTGATAAACCACATCGGCATTACGCTCCAAACCCGTCATGAAAGCTGCCTCAGAAAGCGCAGCCTCCCAAGAGTTAGGATCGTGCTCGGCATGGGCAGCATACTCGCCGGCAAATACCTTAGGACCCTTGCGGTCGTACTTGTCGTAACGGCAGGCATTGTTGCGGAACCACTCAGGGCTCTTGTAGTAGTGCTCATCCACCATGTCTACGCCCAACTTGCGCATCTGCTCCCAACCGTAGTCGAAGTCCTTTCCATCAGCAGATGGACCAGATGAACCGCAGATCTTGATCTTTGGATACTTGGCATGAATCTGCTCCATGAACTTCTGCAGACGCTCAGGATACATAGGTCCCCACTGCTCGTTACCGATACCAATCTGCTTCAGATTGAATGGAGCAGGATGACCCATATCGGCACGGAGCTTACCCCACTTAGAGGTAACAGGACCATTGGCAAACTCGATGAGATCGAGTGCATCGTCGATATAGCTCTGGAGATCCTTGACTGCTACATGCGCATTAGGATCCTTATCATCGTTCTGATACTGGCAAGCCAGACCTACAGAGAGAATTGGCAATGGCTCAGCACCAATCTTCTCAGAAAGGAGGAAGTACTCGTAGAAGCCCAAGCCCAATGACTGATAGTAGTTAGGGAAAAGGCGATGTGGGAAGGTATCTCTCCAGCGGTTCTCGTTCAGAGGACGGTTCTCAGGAGCACCCACAGAGTTCTTCCACTCATAACGGGTATCGAGGTCGGTTCCCTCTACGATACATCCGCCAGGGAAACGGAAGATGCCTGGCTTCAAGTCAGCCAAATCCTGTACGAGGTCGGCACGGAGACCATTCCAGTTGTCCTCTGGGAAGAGAGAGATATGGTCGAGGTCTACGCTCTCAGAACCCTTCTCCAGATATACTCGCATCAATCCCTTAGGATCGGTCTGAGGAGAAGTAAGGGTAGCAGTAAGCTTCTGCCATTTATTATTGGTGATGTTGATGACCTGCTTGGCAATGACATCATTCTTTGAATTGACGAGTTCTACGCGAATCTTGCCCTGCTTGCCATCGATGAGATGAAGACGGCCATATACGGTGAAATCGTACTTCATATCCTTCTTCAAGCCCATGCCGAAGAAGCCACGGTTCTCAAGACCAGTCTGCTTCTCACGCGCGCCTGCGCTCTCAAGTGTTACATAATGAGGATTGCGGTCGAAGGCAGGTTTTACGTCGCTGAGGGTTACATTTCCGAATGTATTCCATCCCATCAGACGCTGTGGAAATTCGAAGGAACGGTTCTCTACCATCTCTGCATAAAGACCACCATCGGCACCGAAGTTGATATCCTCGAAGAAGATACCGTACATGGTAGGCTGGATTTCTGCTCCAGGCTTGTTAGCCTGAACAGTAAACTGATGCTGTGCGAAAGCTCCGAGTGAAGACATCGCCAGCAATGCTGCTGCGAAAATTTTTGCTTTTCTCATATTGTTCGTTATTGTTTATTTTTAGGCTGTACCTACACTTTTCCGTGATAGGTGGTGCAAAGATAAAAAAATCCACCCCAAATGAGGTGGATTTTCTGTTTAAATATATTGGATTTTTATCCAATTCCTTGTTTTTCTACTATTTATCTAATGGAATGAGCACGAAAGTGAAGTTCTTATCGCCATAATGGAGGCGATATTTCTCCAAAGGCCATGCACCCCAAGAGTTCTCACCAGCCACACCAGAATGCTCTGCATCGAGGAAGAGATTGGTGAATTTTGACTTCTTCAGGTTGAAACTGTGACGCTGATCCTTGTCATCACCATCATCCAGTTCTTCTGTATCGAAGTGGATAGCGGAAGCATAGAATGGCTTGCAGCTCTTCACCTTGAATCCGAAGCCGGAAGCATCGGTCTGGTTCCACCAGCGCATATCGCCCTTGGTTCCACTCTCCTGTGGACGGATGTATGGGAAGTACTGGTTGTCGGCATCAGCGCTGTAGATTCCGATACGCATGCAGTCCTCACGGTCTGAATAGTTCTCGATAGGACCACGACCGTAATACTGGCTCTTGTCCATATCGTATGGCAACTGCATCAGCATACCAAAACGGAACAGATCGCTGACCTTGGCATCATCAGAAGCATCAAACTCCTGGCTTACCTTCATCGCACCGGTGTTAGGCATGATGAGATATTCGATTTCCAGCTCGCCCTTCACTTCTGGCATCTCATAGGTTGCACAGATATTGATGGTGTTTGTCTTCTTATCCTTTTCAACAGCTACACCCTTCAGGTTCATGACAGGGTTCTTCCAAACCTTGAACTTCTTCTGCAGACCTGCACCGAAATCATTATCGGTAGGAGCACGCCAGAAGTTTGGCTTCAGGGTACCGCCCTCGCCGAGGAGCGACTTGCCACGATAGGTATATTCAGAGATGAGACCGGTGGTACGGTTCACCTTCACGGTCAGATCAGGAGTTATAACGGTGATATCCTGCTCGCCCTTCTTGTCGATGAGCTTAGCCTTCACCTTCTTGCCGTCCTGAGCCTTAGCCATGTTGTCTGCACAATGACCGCAGCACTTCTTCTCCTTCACAGCCAGCTGGGCATAAGCCACAATCTGACCAGCCTCCATCAGAGGCTCAGCCTTCTTCAGACGGAAATCGATGTTGAGGAATACCTCCTTGCCCTTTACCTTAGAAAGGTCGTAAGGGATGGTGAAGTTCTTGGTCTGCTGGGCAGCTACATCGACATCAGCGATGGTACCGTTCTGAGTCTCCACGCCATCCTCAATGAGGCTCCATGCCAAGGCATAGTTGCCTAAATCGCGGAAGAAGTTCTCATTGTGTACACTTACTTCGCCCTTCTCGGCATTCACCATCTTAGCCCAGATGTTCTGATACTGGTAGGCTACCTCGTAGGCTTGAGGATTGAGCTGACGGTCTGGACCGATGATACCATTGCAGTTGAAGTTGTTGTCGCTAGGGTCGTAATTGTTGTAATCGCCACCGTAGCAATATTCTATCTTGCGGAGCTCTTCATTGCTCATCTTCTCAGGATTCTTGATGGTCATCGGCTTCAATACCTTGCGGTGCAAGCCCTGGTCAACGAAATCCCAATCGAAACCACCCTGGAGGATAGGATACTTGCGAATCAGATTCCAGTAATCCTTCAGGTTACCGCCTGAGTTACCCATGGTATGGTTGTACTCGCACTGGATGAGCGGCATCGGACTGTTAGGGTCCTTCGCATACTTTTCACAAGCACTTACAGGATAGTACATAGGGCAGAAGATATCGGTACCCTCGCCTCTGCGAGCCTGTTCATACTGAACCGGACGGCTCTGGTCCTGGCTCTTGATCCACTTGTAAGCCTGCAGGAAGTTATCGCCCATCACAGTCTCATTACCCATACTCCAGGTTACGACACTAGGATGATTGAAGTACATGGAAACATTGTGCTGGTTGCGCTCCAGAATCTGCTTGGCAAACATCGGCTTCTTGGCAGCTGCATCATCGCCATACTGGAAACCGTGACTCTCCTGGTTAGCCTCAGCTACCACATAGATACCATACTCATCGCAGAGCTCATACCAGCGTGGATCATCAGGATAGTGGCAAGTACGGACAGCGTTGATATTCAGGCGCTTCATAATCTTGATATCCTGAATCATGCGCTCCATGCTCAATACGTAACCTCCGTCAGGGTCCATCTCATGACGGTTGGCACCCTTGATGAGCACTGGCTGACCATTGACAAGGAACTGCTTGTTCTTGATTTCCACCTTGCGGAAACCTACCTTGACAGGAGTCATGCTAGCCGCCTTCATAGCGTCCTTCTTCTGAGCACCCATCAAGGAAACCTGCAGTGTATATAAATAAGGTGTCTCGGCACTCCACTTCTGAGGATTAGCTACCTGAAGAGAGAAATTGGCAGTACCGTTCTTAGCTACGCCAGTAGTGGCTGCTACCTGCTTGCCGTCCTTATCTAAGAGGGTGAAGACGAGCTTGCCGTTACCCTTTACCTTGGTAGAGATATTGAGCACACCATCCTTGTAGTTGTTTACAAGGTCAGGAGTAACACGGATATCCTCCAAATGCAACTTGGCATCGCGGGCAAAGAGATAGCTTTCACGAGCCACACCGCTCAAGCGCCAGAAGTCCTGATCCTCATCCCAGGAGCCATCGCACCAGCGGAAGGTCTGGAAGGCAATCAGATTCTTGCCCTTCTTCAGATAAGGAGTGATGTCAAACTCGGCAGCCACCTTGCTATCCTCTGCATAACCGGCAAACTTGCCGTTTACATAGAGATAGATGTTGGAAGTAACGCTACCGAAATGGGCTACAACCTGCTTGCCATCCCAGTTGGCAGGGATGTCGATGATACGGCGGTAAGAACCTACATGGTTGTCCTTGGTAGGAACTGCTGGTGGCAGCTGGTCAAAATGTCCGCGCCAGCCAAAGCCTACGTTCACATATTCCGGATCACCGAATCCATTCATCTCCCAGTTGCCTGGAACATTCATGGTCTTCCATTTGGAATCATCAAGATCTTCCTTGTAGAAGTCGGTAGGACGCTGGTCGGCATTAGCCACCCAGTTGAACTTCCAGGTTCCGTCGAGCGAAAGGAAATACTTGCTTTCCGTCTTGTTCATGTGCAGGATATCATTGCTCACAATCTTACCGTCTTTCTCAGAAACCCAGTCATCTGCCGGATAGGTGAAGAAATTGGTGTGCAACGGAAAACGATTGATGGCATTCACCTGAAGGTCGTGCCATTCTGTGTAAGTTGGCTGCTGGACGGTCGCCTTATTCAACGACTTAATGGCAGCCTTCGGTTTGGTTGCACCGAAGGTTGCCATAGCCAATCCTGCCAAACTTAATGTAACGAACAGTCTCTGTTTCATGTTTGTCAGTTGTTATTAATACTATTTTAAATTGATATATACCTTATTATATATAAGCATCTTACTTGATGGCAAGATACTTATCATATTCGCAGGCAGTGAGAAGCATGGCTCCCACACCGAAGTTTGCCTGAGAGTTGGCATCAACAGTCTGACCAGGGATGGCTCTCTCGCCGATAGGCTGAACATATCCCACCTTGCCATCAGGCTGAACGGCTGTCTCTGTCAGATAAGTCCAGGCACGGTCGATGACCTTCTTGTACTCCTTCTTGTTGAGATAACCATTGTTGACACCCCAAAGCATACCGTAGGTGAAGAAGGCTGTACCGCTGGTCTCTGGTCCTGGTGCATGATCAGGATCCATCATCGAACGGGTCCAGTAGCCCTCCGGCTGCTGGATTTCAGCTACCGCCTTAGCCAGTTTCTGGAACTTGTCTACGAAGAACTGATAGTGCTGGTAGTCCTTTGGCATATCCTGAAGCACCTTAGCCAAACCTGCGAGAACCCAGCCATCACCACGAGCCCAGAAATCCTTCTTGCCGTTGGCACTCTTGTGCTTTGGATAAACGTACTTGCCATCACGGAAGTAGAGGTTGGTCTCCTTGTCGAGCATAATCTCATCGGTGGTGAGGAGATTATCGTAGAGTTTGTCGAGATACTTGGTATCGCCGGTAAGCTTGTACATCTTGGTCATCACAGGCATCACCATGTAGAGGGCATCGCTCCACCACCAGTAATCTGTTGGCTGAGAGTAAGCCTCGTAGTGCATCACCTCCTTGGCACGCTTCACCATATATTCTGATGCTGCGGCATTTCCCTTGGCGGCCTCGATGTTATAGAGGTCGATGTAGGTCTGGAAGCAGATCTGCCAGTCGCCAAAGAGTACGTGCTGCTTTCCTTCGCCGTATGGTTTGTACTTCCACTTGGCTGGGTTTGCCTCTGTAGCACCGGTCCAGTCGTTGTGTTCAGCCCAACGGATAGAGTAGTCGAGCATTTTCTGGTCCTTGAGCATCTTATATACCTCCATGTTGCCGGTATGATAAGCGGCATTGTCCCAGAAGGCACGAACCTCAGGCTTGTTGTTAGCCTGCCAGTAGTTATTCACCTTGGTGATGAGTTCCACCACCTGCTCATGATTCCATTTCCTGGAAGCCTTCACTTCCTTCTTATTCTGTTTCTTGACCTTAGCGGTCTTCTTGGCTGGCTGTGCTGCACTCAAAGGCAAAGCCAAGGCTGCAGCTGCCAACATCATCAATATCTTGCGCATGATTAATTATCAATTATAAATTACCACTTGTCCTTGGTAACAATCTCGTCCTTCCAGTGATGGTCCTTAGGGAACTGCTGGTTGTTCCATGCCTTCACCTGGGTCCAAGGCTGTGCTGCATCTGACCAGAACGGATGATCGGCAGGCAGGCCGAGAGGCATGAAGGCAAGGGTGGTCATATAGAGCGAGCCGTTGTTGGTATACCAGTCGGCAACGTTCTTCTGGCTGTTTCCGCAGAAACCGATAGAGAGATAACCCTTCTCATTGAAGTTGTTCTCCTGGTCGAACATGCGATGCAGCACCTTGGTCAGGGCTGCACGAACCTGACCATTGCTCAAATCCTTAGGCAACTTCTGATACCATGCCATCAGAGCAAGCGGCTGCATGGTTGCCATGCGGTAAGGAATGCTTCTGCCGAAAGCCGGGAAGGTTCCTTCCGGAGAGATGAATCTCTCGAGGATGATGCTGTACTTCTGGCAGCGCTTCAACTCCCGGTCGTAGTACTTCTGATAGTCGAGGCGGGAATTCACCTTGGCATCCACCATCGCCTGGAGTGTTTCCAGATACATCGGATGGAACACATAGCTGCTGTAGTAATCGAAAGCGAACGAAGGACCGTCAGCATACCAGCCATCGCCAACATACCACTCCTCTACCTTGCGGCAAGCCGAATTCACGCGATATTCATCAAAATCGCCACCCGCCTTTGCCATGAAGCTCTCGATGGTAGAAGAGAAGAGAAGCCAGTTGGTATAAGGAGGATCGATGTGGCGGAGCTTGGCAAACTCCTTCAGGTATCGCTGCTTGGTCACCTCGTCCAAAGGCTTCCAGAGTGTATCGTAAGCCCGGAGGAAACTCTCGGCGACATAGGCTGCATCAACCAGGTTCTGACCGCCGATGCCCCAGCAGAGATAGTCAGGACTCTGAGGGTCTACGGCATTCTTGTAAGAAGCCAAAGCCCATTCACGCAACTGCTTGCGCTGCTTGCCTTCGGCTGTAGCATCATCAGGAAGGGTGAGCCAAGGAGCCACACCAGCCATCAGTCTGCCGAAGCACTCCATATAGAGCACCTTCCTGTTGCGGTTGTCGAAGCTTGGACTGAACTCCGTCTGCATGTTCTTCTGCAGCTCGCCCTTAGCCATGTTCTCCAGAACAGGCTGGGCCATCTTGTAGGCAAGCGAGCACCAGTATTGGCGGTCGCTCTGCTGTACTGTTTTTTTCTTGGCAGAAATTCCCATGAAAGGAAGCAGCGCCAAGACAAGGGTCATCATGATACTCTTAAATATATAATTCATAGATAGTTGTATATTGTTTGTTGTTATTAATAATTGTAAGTTGAAAGTTGCCGGTAGCCTCAGCTAAGCAACTGCAAAGATATGTATAATTAATTAGAAACAAGCAGAGCGACCGTATTTTTTATTGTTTTTTCAACACTGGTGTACCGTTTTCCCAAGAAATAGGCACCCAGAGGTGACGACTGTCGCTCAAATGTTTCGGATTCCACATATCTGCCATGAATACATAGTCGGCGCCATGGAACATCTTCTTCTGTGCTGCAGTTTCCACCTTATATATATAGGTACCCTGTGCGCCGAAGGTCTTGTCGGCACCCTCACCACGGCAAGGATTAGGCAACTGCTCCCAAGGACCATAGATATTCTTAGCCTTGAACATGCGGGCAGCATTTGGAGCCCATCCGGTACATCCGCTGGTAATCATCCAGTAGATGCCATCCTGCTTGAAGATGGTTGGAGCCTCGTTCTGACCACAAGCCGCTACACGTACATAGCTGCCGTTGTGCTGCATGTAATCATCTGTCAACTGTGCGATTTGGAGCGTTAAATTTTCCTCTGAAGAATAGATATGGTAAGCCTTGCCATCATCGTCGATGAAGATGGTCATATCTCGTGCCATCTGTCCTCCCTCAAAGTCTCTCATCCAGAACATACCGCGCTCTATCTGCTTGCGCCATTCCGGAGTCCACCAGCTCTTCAATTCCGGGAAGAGAAGCTGATGCTTGAGGTCGGTAGTATCTGGCTTGGCGAACCCTACAGGATAGATACCCGGATTCACTCTTCCAGAACGGATGAACTTGAAAGGTCCGAAAGGAGTATCGCTGGTAGCCACACCATAGCTGGCTGCAGCATATCCCTGCCCCTTCAATTCGAGATGGAACCACATGACAAACTTCCCGGTCTTCTGATTATAGAGAACCTTAGGGCGCTCGATGATGCAACCACCCTCGATGTCGCTGCCTGGTTCATTAGAAAATGTGTACCAAACCTGTTAATTATAAGTAATAAAAACAAAAAACTATCGTTTTTGTTACTTATACGAAACAAAAAGAGTATCTTTGCGGAAAGTTTTACTCGTATGAAACAAAAAATATTAGAAAGACTAGGGTATTCCAATCGTATCGAACGCATGTTTGGACATGGAATGATGATTGCGTTGACGGGCCAGAGGCGTGTCGGCAAGAGTTGTGTGATGCGGCGAATTTATAATCACATCGCTGAGAATGAAGAAAATCACGTTATCTATATAGATAAGGAGAAAACCTCATTTGATATGATAGCCAACTATCAGAATCTGGAGGCTTATGTAGCAGCCAACATCGTTGAGGGTAAGGAAAACTATCTGTTTATCGATGAGGTGCAGGAAATTTCTGATTTCGAGAAAGCACTCCTCAGTATCCAATCGGATGATACCTGCCAGATTATGATTACCGGCAGCAATGCCAAGATGCTGTCGGGCGAACTGGCAACTCGCTTGAGAGGCAGATATATAGCTTATCGCATTCGAGGACTCTGTTATGAAGAGTTCCTGACGTTCCATGAACTGAAGGATGATGATGCTTCCTTGAACCTGTATCTGCAGTATGGCGGGCTCCCTCAGTTGCGCCATTTAGGGTTGGAAAATACTGATTTGGTAGAAGATTATCTTGACAATGTGTATAATACAATAGTGCTTCGTGATATCATAGAGCGAGAAAACATCAGAAATATACCATTGCTGCGAACGCTGCTGAAGTTTGTGAGCGATAATATCGGTAAACAATTCTCTGCAACGAGTATTGTAAAATTTCTGAAGAGCCAAAACACCGAAACGTCTGCCAAGATGATTCTCACGTATTTGGAGTATTTAAACAATGCTTTTATTATCGATCGAGTCAACAGATACGACATTCATGGCAAGCGACTTTTCGAGTTAGGCGACAAGTTCTATTTCGAAGACCTGGGAATCAGGAATCATATTATAGGTGGCAACAGGCGTTTTGATATAGAAAAGGTGATGGAGAACGCTGTATATATCCATTTGTGCAGGATGGGTTATAAAGTATATGTTGGTCAGATGTATAAGGCTGAGATTGATTTTGTAGCCGAGAAAGCGGATAGTGTGGCGTATGTGCAAGTTACCTATCTGCTGGCTTCTGAGGAAACGGTAGAGCGTGAATTCGGCAATTTGAAATTGATAAAAGACAGTCATCCCAAATACGTGATTTCTATGGATAGGCTTTACAGTCAAACCAATATTGATGGCATTAAGCACATTCATCTGCGAGATTTTTTGAAAATGACGACTTTGGTTTGATGCCAGGTAGATTACGAATATCACCATATAATCAAGGGTCTATACGCCACCTGTTCATCGTGGCATATAGACCCTTGACTTTTCCTGATTTCAGTAGACACTTTTTTACTTTATAAACTAGAAAGATAGACACTTTCAATTTAATAAAACTGAAATAGTAGACAACATCAATAAAAGGATAAAAGCGAGATGCTTTGTAAAGAAAAGCTAAAAATCATGATACTTTGATGATACTTTTTGTAAAGTAATCCAAAAAATAGCATTCTCTTATACAGCTCTAAATCAAGTACATACAATATATTCTCAACCAAAGAAGGAGACTTTGAGACTTTTTCTCACGAAAAAACTTTTTTCGCGAGAAAAAGACAAGTAAGAGAGTGGGGCATAAACTTTACCTCGTCCCTACGAACCGGTATTTCACTTTTGCCATCGGATAGTTATCGTTCAGTCGCAGAATGATGCGATAGACGTTATCCTTCCACTGCGTCTTCATGATGCCATCCGTCATCTGCACCTTTTCTACGGATGCAGAAAGATACTGCGCATCATATTCCAGACGAACCATACCGCCCTGAAGGAGGATTCTGCCAGCCTTCTGAACCACAGGCGTACCATACGCCATCAGGATAATCTGGTTATCGAAAACCTGACCGTTCAGTCGGTCCTTCTCTATCTGCAGGGAATCGAGCTTGTACTGTTCGGTTACTTCTACCCAGTTATATTCTCTATCCAGGGCAATGGTACGCTGCCATTTATCCACATGCGCTCCCTCGGTATAAGCCTTTTCGAGATTCAACGACAGGGAAGAAACACCATCTGCAAAGACATGATTTACCTTCTCGGCACGATACTTCCTGCCATCCTTCTGCTCCAATCCATTGATGATGGGAACATTGTGATATGCCGAACGGCAGTTCATCAGCTCAAAGCGCTGGTTGCTGAACGACTTCGAGGTATAGGTATCACGTCCCAGGTCGATAACCACCGGCTGATTGTTGTGATAAACGATGAAATTGCCGATATCGTTGTGATTATGGCTCTCGGCATTGTTACCGCCTTTCGCTGCTACAAACCAGTTCTTGTTGCTCGCCACCATAATCTGGGAATTTACCAGATAGGCATCTTCCGTCTTAGGCTCTACAGCCGCTGTTGCCTGATACTTCGGCAGCATGGAGAGGAGCATCAGTTCCCTACCCAGCTTCGGATAGTTGCCCGATTTCAGGAAGAGCGTAGATGGCTTGAGGGTATATTGGTATTTCTTGCCTACATAAGCCGCCAACTGCATCATCTGCAGGTTCTGGAGATAGGCTCCATAAGGAAAAAGGATGTTGATGTTCGGAACGTTCTGAGCCTGGGCATCCGAGAAATTTACAAAGGTAAGGTCGTTGATATACATCGTAGTGATGAACCTACCCATATTCTCCACCTTCTTCTTCTGAGCTTCATTCAATGTCAGGACAGCCTGCTTGGGAGCAAACTGCATGAAATAGAGCGACTCGAAGAACGAGGCGCCGGCACAGTCCCAATAGCTGACGCCTTCCTCGCAACCGCCATCATCGGGATAACCCTTCAAAAAGGTTCGCAGGCATTGCTGCACACCCTTGAAGGCTGCATCACGCTGCTTGGCATCAGTTTCGCAGATCAAAACAGTTTCCAACCAGTTGCTCGTAATCCAGGTATTCCAGTTGTTGGCATTGTTCTTCCAGCCCTGCGGCTGGTTCAACACCGGTTGCAGGAATCGGCGTTCTATCTCGTTTCTCACCTGATTGCAGAGTCCCTTTTCCTTCCTGTTGATTTCATCTTCCAGCATATAGAGGGTCCAGGCAAGCATGCCTGCCGTCTCTGCATTGAAGAGATCAACCGGCTGGATATCCTTTTCAGGATGGTCTTTCGGATAATGTGCCGGGATTCCCCACCATGGTTCCTTCTCTATAAAATAATGTAAGCCCTTGCGGATAGAGGGCAGAAACCGTCCCCTGCCCTGCATGATTTCTGCCATCACCAGACAGACAAACTGTTTTCTGACACCAAAGCTAGCCTCCTCGTATCGGATACGGTTACCATTGGTTCGGAACTCGGCAAAAGTTTCAGCAGGGATGGCATTCCAAGGTTTCTTCTGATAGAGATTGCCCAACCGGATATAATCGTTGCGCATCGCCACCGGCACCTGCTTCTGCCAATACTTGTCACCAGCCTTCGGGAAAGGCACAAAAAAAGCCTGGGCTTTCATCAACATGGATGAAAGCACCAAGCCTAATATCATTATCAATTTCTTAGTCATATCGTTTACTTTTTGCGTACAAAGTTACGAAATTATAACAAGACCTAAGTCTAGAAAAAGATAATTTTAGAGAAAATATCGCTTTAAAGCGGTATTTTACGAGAGAGAATTTCACATTTTCCTCAGTTTATATCTCCAGGACTTACTACTTCCTCAAAGAATTGGCAGTCAATTCCAGAAGGCTCTGCAGATATTCATCGTCTGTATCCTTCTTCATCTTATTCAGCGAAGTGGCGCAGAATTTCTTCTCATCGGCATTCAGCAACTTGCCATATCCCTTACAAAGCTTGACTATCTTGTTGGCTACACCCGTCTGGAGGGTACGTCGAGTTACCTGATTTCCCAAATAAGCGTATTGGTCACTGGCATTCTTAAAGGCAGCACGGAGCGTGTTGAGTTGCACCATAAACTCAGCCGCATCCTTTGGCGGAGTCATCTCCAAGTCATAACTGCGAGCCAGATTCCTGTTATACTTGACGTTGCCCAGGTAAACAAGAGAATCCAAACCTTGAACAGCATTCATCTTATAAGATAATGACATCTTATAAGCTTGCGGATCCTTGGAGTAGAACTTATATACACTGCCCTTTACCGAACGATCCATTCCCTGATACCATACCAAGGCATAAACATATCGCATGGTAGAATCTTTGCTGTCACGGAAATACTGCAGGTTATAGTTGCGGTCTTTGTGAGTACCAAACTCGTAAGTCATGGAATTATCCTTGCCATACCCCACCCGATTCGTTTCAAGACTGAGAGAACCCGCTTTCTTGGTAAAACTAATATAAGCGAGGCGACTATTGCTCAATAAAGCCTTTTGAAAGGTATCCACCATTTTCTGCTTTCTCTCAGGAATAGCGAACTCAAATCCCTTCATCATACCTATATTATAGGTATTCATCGTGGAAGAAGTAACGAGGTCGTCTTGCAATAAATCCTGTACGAATTTATCAAAAGCCTGGTCGATAGCCGGTATAGGCTTCTGGGCATGGCAAGCCGAAGAGAGCACCATCAGGCAAGCCACAAATGCTAATTTAAAAGTTGTTTTCATTGTATATTACTTTTTTTTTATTATCTTTGCATAGAAATTCAACATCAGGGTGTGGAATAAGACCGAGTTTTCATTAGCTTTGCAAGCCGTAGAATATGTTCCGTCCCCACACCCTTACATCAGAACCTGGATAGTTCAAAGGGCATAGACCCCGTATTCGCAATGATAGCTCATGATGTATCGATGTTTGTTTAATTATAAATATTATGACTATGACTTACGTAGGAATTGACGTCAGCAAAGCAACCTTCGTTGTTGCTTATTCATCTGCCAAAAGCAGTGAAACCAAAACTTTCAAGAATACCACAAAGGGTATCCGAGAGTTTATCCGAACCATCTCTCCTGAAGAGAACCATTGTGTGTTGGAAGCAACAGGCAACTACAGTATGCTGCTTGTCTATTTGCTCTCCAAGGCAGGCTTTACTGTCAGCCTGGAGAATCCTCTGAAGATAAAGAACTTTGCACGTGTCATGCTCTCTGTTGTCAAAACAGACGAGATAGATGCCCGCCTCATTGCCTTGTATGGTGAGAGAATGCAACCAGCACCATTTAAGCTCCGTAGTGATTCCCTTTTGTTACTCAAGCAAAAGCGCACTGTATTACGTCAACTGAAGAAGCAGCTTACCGCTAACAGAAACCTTGAAGGTTCACTTAAAATCCTGCCATTCATTGATTCCAAGTGCAAGAAAGTCTTGGAGAAGACTATCAAGTTTCTAGAGAAACAAATCGAAGAAATGGAGGAAGAGCTAACTTCCTTAGCAGAGATTGAATACAAGAAGCAGATGGATTTACTCACTTCCATAAAAGGAATAGGAGCAACCCTTGCAGCTGCACTCATCATTGCCACAGGTGGATTCACCTACTTTGATAATGCTAAGCAACTTACCCGATATTTAGGGCTGTCACCTACTTACCAACAGTCTGGTACGTCAGTCAATGTCAAAGGGCACATTAATCGTAACGGAGATGCTTATCTGCGTAGTCAGCTTTATATTGGAGCTATGGCATCATTGCGGTGCAACACAGAATGCAAAGCATGCTTTGAACGCTTGCGGTCAAATGGGAAGCCAGGAAAAGTGGCTATTGTCGCTGTTGCCAACAAACTCATCAGACAAGCCTTCGCTGTTGTTACACAGGAGAAAATATATATAGATGGATATAAGTCTGTAAAGCCATAAAACCATCTCTCCGCCTGAAGGAACGCCTTGTCGGCTAGGGGCTGAGATATCAGTCCTAAAGATCCTCTATGTGCCTACGAAAATGCATATTCATGCTAAATTTCGTTAACCGTATTCATTTTTATTATTATAGTTCATATTCTTCTTCTTTTTAATTGTTTCTTGTTAATAAACCTCCTGGTCACCACTCACATGGTCCTCATCATGCACATTCTCCTCGCCTTCGAACGAGGCACTGGCAATATCGGCATTGAGCGACTGGGTCTGAAGAGCATCGACGAGATAGAGTTTGAAGAACATTTCGTTCTGCTGTGCCTCCATCTCCCGGAGATGCGCATCGGCAAGCATTTCCGGCTCTGCCAACAAAGAATCGGTAGCAATATTCTGAGCTATCCAAAGCTTTGGAGGAGCAGGAGCAAACAGATGCTGACGAAATTTCCTCTGCTTGTGCTTCCTCGTTTTGGGAGATACGGAATCACCCGACTTTTTTATCTTTTCAGGCATGGAGAGATCGGCATTTGTCGATTTTTCCTCGTGGACAACAGCAGAATCTGTATCCTCCGGAGTCGTTCTGCCATCGAGTTGAGCCATCTTCGATTCATCCTGATGCCCTGTCTGTTGTCCTATCCAAGGAATAGCAAAACCTATCAGCAGGGCGATGGATGCAGCCAAACTAAGCGGCAACCATAGGCGGCGCATTCGTGCCTTAGCCTTTGGATGAGCATTTTCTACATGCTCATCCGCTTCATGGTCGAGGGGCATGCCCTCGTCGAAATATCCAAACATCATCTGGTATTCCTTCAGGTCATCGCTCACATCGGAATGCTGCCGAAACCACTCCCCTAACAGAGTCTCCTCTTCCAGAGAAGTCTCACCAGCCATAAACCGGTCGAGCAACAAACGTATATCTTTTTCGTTCATATCATTTTTTCCTCCTTTATTGATTATACCTATTTATATATAAGAGCTATCGACATCTTTTTCTGATTTCCTGCAACATCTGCTTTCTTGCCCTCGATAGCAACACGGATACAGATTCTGTGGTGATGCCCACGATTTGCGCTATTTCCTCAGAGCTTTTCTTCTCTACCTGTCGCAGATAAAGCACCTGATATTGGTTGGAGGGCAGCGCCTTGAGGCGTTTTTGGAGCCACTGTTCGTTCTCCGAGTTTTCCACTTCCACATCGGGCGGCGCATAGGGGCTAGGCGACTTATCGAAAGGCTGGGCATCTATCGAAATCATCTTCCGCTTGCGAAAGAAGTCGATGCAAAGATGCTTGGCTATGCAGCCCATCGAACCTTTGGCATGAGCAGCAGACTGAATATCATCCTTGATGGCCCAGAGCTTGAGCATCGCATCCTGTGCGATGTCCTCAGCCTCATCGCAGCCAACACCATAACCTTGACTGCTCTGCAAGGCTATCTGCCGCAACTGCGGAACGATATGGATGAATTCATTCTCTGTCATTTGCTCTCTTTTGTTTTATTTGTTCAAAACTACAACATAAACGGAAAAGAAGTGTTTTTCTTAATGGGATTAACCTATATTAACAAGAAAGCCTGGCAAACACCCTTGCCAAGCTTTCTTGATTTAAAAAACTATTTATTACTTATCCATAAACGACAAGCCCTGATAGAACCAGACATTCATCTGGTTGGCACCACGATGATTCCAGGCATAGTAAGGAATCAGGGTGAGCTTCTGGTTCTTGACAGAAACGGTGCCATCAGCAGCCTGGTCGAGCACCTGAGAAGATGTCTGGATAGCCTTTACCGAGAAGGCTGGAGCACCCTTGGTCTCTGTGTTCTCGATGCTGTAGTTATCTACCAGCGAGAAGGCAGGCTTCTTGACCATAACGGCACGGAGCACTGGCTCGTTCTGATTATCCACAGCCTCAGCGCAATATACCAATGGTCCACGCTCTACGGCAACCTTACCCTTATCATCTGCCACCTTAACGTTGGCAACTACTGTACGAACCGGCATATCGAAGTGGATGCGGATGACATCGCCCTTCTTGATGTTCTTGACAGGGAGATAACCCTTGTTGGCATCGAGGTCAGCCTCTACAGCCTTGCCATTCACGGTTACACTATAAGCAGGCTTCTCGGCATCGCTATACTTGTAAAGATCGCTAGGCAACACCTGGTTGCGAACCCATCCAGGAATACGGACCAGGAGGTTGGCATTCTTTACGCCGCTCTTCTTCACAGCAATCTTGATATCGCCGTTCCAAGGATACTCGGTAGTCTCCTCCAGAACCACATCCTTGCCATTCACCTTGATGGTAGATGTATTGCCGGCAAAGAGATTCACATAGATATTGTTGTCCTTCACGCCATAGAGATAACCTGGAACAGAAGGGATGAAGCGGCACAAGTTACTCGGGCAGCAGGCACATCCGAACCAAGGCTGGCGGGTGGTGTTGCCATCGGCATTAAACTTATACTTGCCATCGCTTGACAATGGGTTTGGATAGAAGAATCTGCCGCCATCCATGCTCATACCAGAGATGACACCATTATATAAGGTACGCTCCATGCAGTCGATATACTTGCTCTCGCCGTGAAGCAGGAACATGCGCTCAAAGAGATAAACCATAGAAATGGCAGCACAGGTCTCGTTATAGGCAGTCATGTTTGGCAACTCATAGTTATCACCGAATGCCTCACCGGCATGGCGGGCACCTACACCACCAGTAAGATAGTACTTCTTACCAACGATGTTTTCGAAAATACGGTCAATCACCTTCATATAGGCAGAATCCTTGGTCAGGGCTGCCACATCGGCAATACCGGCATACATATATCCGGCACGCACCGCATGACCTACCGCCTCATTCTGCTCCAGGATAGGAGCCTGACTCTGAGAATATGGGTTGCGGATATGAGTCTTGCCACGATAGTCAAGCAGATACTTAGCCTCATCCAGATACTTCTTCTCACCGGTCAAGGTATAGAGACGAGCCAAAGCCATCTCTGCAATCTGATGACCAGGAACGATGGTAACCTGTCCTGGATTAGGTCCCACTTCCTTTACCACACAATCGGCATAGCGCTTGGCGATGTTCAGGAACTTGGTGCTACCCGTAGCCTGATAGTGAGCACAGGCTGCATCTACCATGTGACCGAGGTTGTAAAGCTCGTGGCTCGCCTCCTCGTCCTTGACCCAACGCTTATTTCCCGACCATCCGTGTGGATGCTTTGGGTTGATGGTACGGGCGGTATAGAGATAGCCATCTGGCTCCTGTGCCGCAGCTACCACATCGAGCACGCTGTCGATGTAAGCCTTCAACTTCTTGTTCGGATAAGTCTGGAGGATGTAGCTGGCACCTTCGATGGTCTTATACACATCGGTATCATCGAAAGAGAAGCCCATGAACTTGCTTACATCCCACTCCTTGGTATCCAACCCCGGGTGGTTAGGATGCTGCAGGGTATAGGCAGCCATCTCGAAGTTCTTGTAACGGTGCTCGCTCTCACACTTGCTGAAAGCCAATGGCACGGTTACCTCTCGGGCAGCCTTCAGACGGGCACCCCAGAAAGTATTCTGTGAAATCTTCACACTAGTAAAAGGAACCTGAGTAAATGGATAACCATTGCTCAATGTCTTTGCATTCTTCTGCGCCATCGTAGGCATTGCCACGGCTACAGAGAGCAATACTGCAGAAACTAATCTCTTCATATTGATAGGTTTAAAATTTATTATTGTTATATATTTTGCGGTGCAAAGATAATAATAATTTTCGAATATAGTGTAAATCAGACAATAAAAGATGGGTGCTTATCGTTAAAAAGTAACGAAAGCTCCCATCTTTCACCTTATTTCAGGATTTTACCTCTTTACTTTTAAAAAGCCCTTTTTACTATTTTAGCTTTTTACTTTTTTACCTTTCCAAGATCAGTCCACCCTTAGGCTGCATTTCCACCTTCAGGTTTCCCCTCTTATCCACCTTCACGTTCTTCATCTGCGATACAGGCCAGAGTGCCTTCTTGTCCTTGCTGGCTGTTTCATGATAATAGGTAACACTCTTGCCGGCAAGCATTGGCAGATTCAGGGTGAGTTTCATCACCTGGTCGGTGCCGTTCAAACCTGCCACATACCATTTATCACCATGGCGACGTGCCACAACCGCATATTTTCCAGGATAACCCGCGATGAACTTGGTCTCATCCCAGGTAGTAGGAACGCTCTTCAGGAAATCAATCTCATGCTGAGGAAGCTCAGAAAGATTATTCGGATAGATGGCGATGCACTGGATAGCTGCCTGATTCATGATAGCCGAAGCCATCTCGAAAACATCGGTGGTATAACGGCGATGACGGCTCTTGTTATCCTTGGAGAGATACTTGTTCATGATGGTACCACCCCAATCCATCGCTCCCACAGCATTACGGCAGAATGGATGCATGGTGAGTTCGAAAGCCTCCTGCTTGGCATGATAATCAGAGAAGAATACATTCTCTGAAGCCAGTACAGCCTCGCTCGATACATAGTTAGGATACATGCGCTCCCAACCTCTTGGCAAAGTACAGCCATGGAAGATAACCTGAATGCCATAATCGTTGGCATCGCTGAGGATGTCTTCATACTGCTGCATGGTATGCTGCTTGTCACCACCAAAGAAATCCACCTTGATACCCTTGATGCCGATGCTCTTCATCCAAGCCATTTCCTTCTTGCGGGTCACGATGTTATCCATGATGCCACGAGGTCCCTGAGGTGCATCGTTTGCCACGCCATTGGAATTATACCAGAGCATCAGACTTACATTCTTGCTCTGCGCATACTTGCTCAATTCGGCAATCTTGTCTCTTCCAATTTGAGTATCCCAGAGTGCATCAACCAGCACATATTCAAATCCCATGGTAGCAGCCAGGTCGATGAACAGCTTCTGGTCGTTATAGTTGCAGGAACCATCCTGCCAGATGAGCCAGCTCCAGGCATACTTGCCTGTTCCGAATTTCTGGGAAGCCTCGAATCTTGGCTCCACTACATCGTATGGAATGGTGGTCTCTACCAATGGCTTCAAATCAGAACCCACGGTGATGGTTCGCCAAGGAGTGGACCCCGGAAAGATGAAGGCGCCCGATGTAGAACCTATGCCATCTGCCTCTTTCTCCATCGGGAAGGCTATCTGATAACCCTTTGCTGCATCGTAATCGCTGATATGACAACCCGGATAGTTGCCGTGAGTACCCGTCTCGCTGACCAATACCCAGCCATCGCCGCCTATCTTGAAGAGGCATGGGAAGGTATAGCCATGACCATAGCCGGATTTTGCCGTTAAAGGCTGATCTACCTTGTAATCCTCCTCATAGCTTGGTTTGGTTCGGGCAAAACCAATGAGCGGATCCGACTGTGGACAGAGGTAAGTGGTGGTTACCTTTGGAAGATTGAAGGCTGTCTTCTCTTCGTTTACGATGATATGCTGAGCCTTCAGTTGATCAAAAGTATAACGGAAAGCCACATCGTTGTTGCTCACGTTGAAGGTAACCGTCATCGGCTGCTTTTTGCCGTTCAGATAAGTCACGTTGAGCTGGTTGGCATGATAATCTACATGCGATACCTTGGCGGTACGGAGATCATAACTCTTCTCCACCTTTGCTTCTTTCTTATTCTGATAGGTCAAGCCCTGACTGAAATCGCCCACATTGGCAAGGAGTCCGAGCTGCGATTCCTCCATCATTCGCTTGCCTGCATAGTCGATGGAATAATAGAGTTTGCCATCGCGGTCTTCCACCACGACATTCAACTTACCATCAGGAGAAGTGATGGTATTCTTTTCGGCATAGGCGCCGATGCCAGCCATCAATGCCAGCGCTACTGCTAAAACGTTTTTCTTCATTTCCGATTGCGTATAGTTTAGTTATGATTATATTTTTGTGATTGCAAAGATACAGAATTTAAACGATTATCATGTCCTCAAATCGATAGAAAAAGTATATAATTCATCATTTTGGCACAAATCATAAAGTTTATGTTACAATACAGACAATCCTTTTGAGAAAACTTTGGTGCGGTCAGTTTTTTATATTAACTTTGCAGCATAATAGCAAAATAAGACAATGGAAAAAACAAAACAGATTCCTTACCGTGCCATCGCCTTAGACTTGGATGGCACCTTGACAAACCACGAGAAGGTGGTCACCCCAAAGACTCGTGAAGCTCTCCTTCAGGCATCAGCCAAGGGAGCAGTAATCATCCTTGCTTCCGGTCGACCTACCTACGGTATCGAACCGGTGGCAGAATGCCTGGAGCTGAACAAGCAGGGAGGATACATTCTTTCCTATAATGGCGGCAATATCGTGAATGCCAAAACTGGCGAAAAACTCTTCTCGCAGTTCCTGCCAGATGAAGTGATACCAGAATTATATGCGTATGCCGAGGAGAACGGTCATGCCCTGCTGGGATATGCCGGCAACGAAATCATCACCGAGATGCCGGATGACCAGTATGTCAAGGAAGAATCACGCATCAACAAGATGAACATTCGAAAGGTAGAGAACCTATTTGAAGCCCTGGAGCCTCATCCAACCAAACTCCTCATGACCGGAGATCCATCGGATATGCTCAAGGCAGAGGAGGAATTAGTGGAAAAGCTGGGAGACAGAATGGATATCTTCCGCTCGGCTCCTTTCTTCCTGGAACTGGTTCCTAAGGGTATCGACAAGGCTAAGTCACTGAGTCGTCTCTTAACGAAAATCAACCTCACCCCTGCCGATATGATTGCCTTTGGCGATGGCTACAACGACCTCAGCATGCTGAAGCTTGCAGGCATGGGAGTGGCTATGGAGAATGCTGCACCAGAGGTTAGAGCCGAGGCCGACTACGTAACTTTATCGAATGAAGAAGACGGTGTGGCAGCTGCTCTCGAACACTTCAACATGTAAATTCTACCACTTCTTCACTCATAAAGTTCGAATCATTCATATTTCAAGAAATCCCCCTACTTTGGGGGATTTCTTGTTATTCTCTATTGGAAAATTCGTTACTATCAGGTGTTTTTTCGCTATTATTCTGCATTTTTATAGATTTTCGAAAAACAATTATATAAAATCGAAACACATCCCAATGGAAAAGCCCTACCTTTGCTAGGTCAAATCATTTTAGTATGCAGAATATGTGTTCTGCATAAGATGAATTTGAGTGCCAAAAATAAATATCAATGACACAAACAAGACATAGGCAATCCAAAAAAAGATGCGAAAACGCTGGAACTCGCTTGGCGAGACATACTCAAGCAATTGAGCCTATAGGTATTCACTCGGCGAAACACCGAACTGCTTCTTAAAAGCTACAGAGAAATGGGCCGCAGTACTAAAACCAGTCAACACGGCTATTTCAGAAATACTGTACTTGCCTTCACGCAGCCAAGCTGCTGCTTTGTTAAGCTTATACTTACGGAAGAAGATACCAGGTGTCTCGCCAGTGAGTTCCTTAATCTTGTAATTAAACTTCGCCGGACTGATCAGCATGTCGCGACACACGGTAGCCACATTCAAATCCTGCGAATCAGCCAGCTGGTAATAGCGCTTGAAAACATCCTGCATCCTATCCTCAGCCATCAATTTGCCACTATTGAAGACAGATACCTTCAGAATATCATCGTCAACATGGGCACTTATTCTGATTACACCGCCAGGCGAAGTATGCTTCAAGGCATTGGTAAAAAGATTGCCCATGATTTTCTCCACCTTATCACCATCCAGCCACATCAGGTAGTTACCTTGCTTGATGACCAGTTCCAGTTTAATGCCTTTCACCCTGGCAGATTCTTCAAAGGAAGCTACCTGCTGACGCAACTCTTTCGCAGCATCAACCTCTTCAACCCTAAGGCGCAGCTCATCGGTCTCCTGCTGGTTAAAGTCGAGCATCTGGTCGATAAGTCTCAGCATTCTGTTCACACTTATACAGACATGATTCAGCGTGCGATGCACCGAATCCGGCAAAGCCTTATCGGCATTCAGCATCATCAGCGGACCGGCAATAATGGTGAGAGGGTTACGGAATTCGTGCGAGATATTGGCAAAGAATCTCATGTTCATCTCCTTGGCACGCTTCTCGCGCTCCGTTTCACGCTGTTCTTCCAGAAGACGAAGATGATTGGTACGGGCCTTCAGATAGAGTCTGTTAAAGGTATAGAGCACGAAGGCGACGATACCAAAATAGAGCAACCATGCCGCTGACGACCACCAAGGAGCCGGCTTGATGATAATCTCTATCTTGCGCTCTGCTAATGCAGGACGGTTCATGGAAGAAATCAATCGCAGATGGAAGGTATATTTACCCGGTGAAAGATTGGAATAATGAGCCACACGTTCATAGGTAGGCGCCTGCCAATCCTTATCATAGCCCTCTAACCGATACTGACACATCAATGCAGAGCGACGACTGAAGGAAGGATAATAGAAACTAAACTTCAGGTCGTTCTCATCATAAGTAAAAGTATAACGGTTCAGACGCGACACTTCATCGGTAACGGCAAGCACCTTACCGTCCTGATTCTTCACCTCCAAACCAAAGATATTGAGCATCTTGCTGGCATGGGTACCAACATAGGTTCGCAGAAAATCAGTATTCATAGCCTGAGGAGGCATGAACTTGCATCCGTCAGAACTGCCAAACACAACACTACCGTCAGGAGAAAGACAAACAGAATTGGCATAGAACTGCCAGTCGTCCTGATCCTGGCTAGCCGATAGAAGACTGCTCATCAGGAAGGTTTTGTTGGCATGCGTCAAGAAGAAGGCATTTCTCATCGTGGTAACCCAGACCTGCCGGTTGGCATCTTCTAACATCGCTTCTATATGCTCATCGCTCAACAATAGATTCACACGGCGCATATACTGCTTCTTCATATCCATGAAATAAAGTCCATCCCGCATCGTGCCCAACCACAGATAGCCATACGAATCCTGCCTTACAAAAGCAGGGTCCATATTGCCATTATGAGGCATTCCCGCCACCTTCAGCTCCTTCAGCTTACCGGTCTTGGGAGAGAAGATTGCCAGATGCATACCCGCCATAAACAGCATGATATCGCCATTGCTTTATAATGGTTTTCTTTATCATGGCGACAAAATTACACATTATTATCGCATAAACAAAAATTAAATCAATTTATTTTGTGATTTCTTCAAATTAAAGTATCTTTGCAGAAATAATCAGACAGGATGACAAATCCTGTTGTAACAACAGACACAAAAGCATATCAGCAGTTATGTTACAACTAGATAATTTCTATAAGGCTCGCTTCGTGCTGAGCCAAGTGATCAGAAAAACTGAGCTGGTTCGTACACCAAGAATCAACCCAGAGAGTGATGTATATCTGAAGCCGGAATGCCTTCAGAAGACGGGTTCGTTTAAAATACGTGGTGCCTACTATAAGATTTCACAACTCACCGAAGAAGAGAAGGCGAAGGGAGTGATAGCTTGTTCGGCTGGCAACCATGCGCAAGGTGTGGCACTCGGGGCTACCGCTATGGGAGTAAAGAGCCTCATCTGTCTGCCAGAAGGTGCTCCTATCTCGAAGGTAGAAGCTACCAAGCGACTGGGTGCTGAGGTTTGCCTGGTGCCTGGAGTCTATGATGACGCATACCAGAAGGCATTGGAACTGAAAAATGAATGTGGCTACACCTTCGTTCATCCGTTCGATGATGAACATGTGATTGCCGGTCAGGGAACCATCGGACTGGAACTTCTCGACCAGTTACCTGATGTAGATGCTGTAGTTGTACCTGTTGGTGGTGGCGGTTTGATTTCTGGTATCGCCTTTGCCATCAAGTCATTAAATCCTAATGTCAAGGTTTATGGTGTTCAGGCAGAGGGAGCAGCCAGTATGATTCAGAGTCTCCACGACCACAAGCAGGAAAGATTACCATCCGTAGCTACCGTAGCCGATGGCATTGCCGTAAAGGAACCGGGAAAACTCACCTTCGAGACCTGCTCCAACTACGTGGACGAAATTGTTACCGTGAGCGAGGATGAGATCTGTGCAGCCATCCTGAAACTCATAGAGAGTGAGAAGATGGTAGCCGAAGGCGCTGGTGCAGCTAGCGTGGCAGCCGTGATGTACAACAAGGTACCAGTCAAGGGAAAGAAAACCATCTGCGTGGTGAGCGGCGGTAACATCGACGTAACCATCCTGAACCGTGTCATCAACCGTGGATTGGTGAAGAGCGGACGTCTCTGTACCATCGAGATGGAGCTGGACGACAAGCCGGGCGAGCTGGTAGAGGTAGCCTCCGTCATCGCAAGCCTGGGCGGCAATATCACGGGAGTTCATCACGACCGTTCTGCCAACCGCAACAAGGTGAATGCCTGCGTACTCCGTGTCACCATGGAGACCCGCGACGAGGAACACGTCAAGGAAATCAAGAGTGCCCTGGAACAGAAGGGCTTCCATCTCTGGATTATATAAGAGAAGAGACTTTTAGAAATATCCATAAAATATAAAAAGAGGGTGCGCCGTCAGTTGATAGCGCACCCTCTTTTTATATCTTATTAAACTCTTTATTACCATCAAGCTCTTTTATTATTGAGCTTTATCTTTGATAGAACTACTTTACTTCCTTGAGCAAGCAAGGGCGAACCTTCTCGGTTACACCAGCTTCCTCAGTAATCACGGTGGTGAGAGGCTTGAGATCAGCAGCATTCTTTGCCACCATCACCTTATAATCACCAGCCTCAACCTGCCACTGACTATCAATCTCATTGAAAGAAGCCAAGTTCTTGTATGGGATGTCGATAGTAACTGACTCCGACTCACCAGGCTGCAAATTCTTAGTCTTGGCGTAACCACGAAGTTCCCTTGCTGGTTTATCCATATCCTTGCCAGGAGCAGCCACATATACCTGAACCACTTCCTTACCAGCTACCTTACCAGCATTCTTCACAGTCACCAGAACCTTGATATTGCCCTGTGCATCCTTCGTTACCGCAGGTTTGCCATACTTAAAGGTAGTATAACTCATACCATAACCAAAAGGATAAGATACAGGCACTTTCTTAGTCTGGTAATAACGATAACCTACATAAACACCATCATTATATTCGGTGTAATCCACATTCTTCACGTCACCCTTGCTACCGATGCCCTTGCCCATAAACATACCAAGCACATCGTCAACCTTGACAGTCTCAGGGTTAGGGAAATCAGCCTTAGAAGGAACATCGTTATAACTTACAGGCCATGTCATAGGAAGACGACCAGAAGGATTCTCCTTACCCGACAAGATATCAGCAACACAGTTACCACCCTCCTGACCAGGCAACCAAGACAACAATACAGCATCAGGGCCACCAATCCAACTCTTGGTCTCAACAACGCCGCAAACATTCAAGATGACAACCACCTTCTTACCAGCCTTATGGAAAGCGTTGCAAACGCCAGAAATCATATCCTTCTCCTCCTTGGTGAGATTGAAGCTATCAGAAATCTTTCGATCCAGGAACTCACCAGATGACTTACCAATAGTGATGATTGCCATATCATTGTTCTTGACGGCAGCAGACATATTCAATTCAGCAAGGCTCATCTCAGGGATGAAGTGACCAGGCAAGAAAGCCTCCAAAGGATTCTTTGGCTTTGGCAAGTTTGCCTTTGCCTTTGGAGCATACTCTATGTATGCCTTCTGGATGTCGCCATCCACCTGATAGCCAGCATTCTTCAAACCATCCAACAAACTTACCACATAAGCATGGTTAACATTGCCAGAACCAGTACCACCAGCTATGAAATCATAAGAAGTATTGCCGAAGAGGGCAATATTCTTAATCTTCTGAACGAGTGGCAATACATTCTTGTTGTTCTTCAACAACACCATTCCCTCGGTAGCGGCATTGCGAGCCACCAAAGCATGGCCCTTCAAATCAGGGTTGTTGTCAGCAACATACTGCTTGAAACGAGGAGTCTGCATGATATACTCCAAGATATGGCGTACATTGCGGTCGAGGATTTCCATCGACAGGCGACCATTGAGCACAGCCTTGCGAATCTCCTTCACCTGGTCTGCCTTACCTGGCATCAAAAGGTCGTTACCCGCTTCCATCTGGGCAGCTGCGCTAAGACCACCAAACCAATCGGTCATCACCATACCCTTGAATCCCCACTCATGGCGAAGAATCTCTGTTATCAAGTCACAACGCTCGCTAGACATTGTACCATTGATGAGATTGTAAGAAGTCATCACCGTCCAAGGCTGAGCCTCCTTGACAACGATTTCGAAAGGTTTCAGGTAAATCTCACGGAAAGTACGTGGATTACCGATAACATTGTTACGAGTACGATTGGTCTCCTGGTTGTTCAGTGCGAAGTGCTTCAACGAAGTACCTACATCGTTGCTCTCGATACCATTCACCATAGCTGCACAAATGGTACCAGCCAACAATGGATCTTCTGAATAATACTCAAAGTTACGGCCACAAAGAGGATTACGCATAATATTGGTAGCAGGTGCCAACAAGACATCTACGCCATAATGCTTCACCTCGTCTCCCATAGAGGTACCTACGGAATACACCAAGTCTTTGTTCCAGGTAGAGCTCATCACAGTAGCCACAGGGAAGTGGGTACAGTAGAACGTCTTGTCGGTATCCTTGCGCTTAGGGTCGATGCGAAGTCCAGCAGGACCATCGGCTACAACCGTAGCAGGAATGCCCAGACGCTCAATACCATTCACCTGACCTGCGGCACCCTGTACCAACTGACCTTGGTTACCAATGGTAGCCTCCATCTGGCTCTCATACTTACCCGTAGAACCTACCACCAACTGAATCTTCTCATCGAGAGTCATCGCATTGATGACATCCTGGATAGGAGACACACCCAACTTTGGGTTCTGTGCTTGCACTACGAAAGTCGCAGAAAAAAGCACACATGAAGAAACTAAAATCTGTTTTATCATTGTCTATACCTTATTTTTTATTTTTGTAAAACTATTACTTGAAAAACTTATTTTATCATTTGAAAATCTTCTGTGCGAACTCTGTAAGATACACACGCCAATTACGCCAGATGTGTCCACCTTCCGTCTCCAAATAGGTATATTTATACCCCTTCTCATCGAAGTAGCGACGCAAGTCTGCACTGCTCTTGTAGAGGAAATCGGTCTTGCCCATACCAATCCAATACAACTTTGGTTTGTTCTTAAACAGAGTAGCCAACTGAGTCTTAGCCTCCTCATTACCCTGCAACTGCTTGTAGAAGTCACTACGGAAATCGCCAGTAGTACCCACATGCAAACCTGCAGAGAAGAGTCCGATGTAATCAAACTTGGTAGGGAAACGACGAGAGATATCGAAAGAATGACCACCGCCCATAGAGAGTCCACAGATGGCACGATGAGCCTTGTCCTTAGCAACTTTATAGTGGCTCTCCACATAATTCATCACATCAGGGAAACTCTCATCCATGGTGGCAGCTGGCTTGGCACCTTGATAGCCATAGAAAGAAGGAATGTATTGACCTGCCGACCACTCACCTGGAGCAGCCTGGCAATTAGGATTGCCATTGGTCATCACCACGACCATAGGCTTAGCCTTACCTGTGGCAATCAAATTATCAAGAATATGCTGTGCACGTCCTAAAGTAGTCCAGGCATCCTCGTCGCCACCTGCGCCATGGAGCAGATAGAGTACAGGATAATCCTTGCCTTTGTCATAACCAGCTGGAGTATAGACCGTCATACGGCGCTGCATCTTGAGCGTAGGACTATCATACCAAACCTTAGACACATTTCCGTGAGGCACTTCGTTAACGGTATAGAGGTCACCACAATCACCTTTCTTGTCTGAAAGAATGAATATATTAGTTTCTGAGGTAATATCACGAGTGATATACACACTTCCCGGGTCAACGATCTTCACTCCATCCAAAAGGAGATTGTAAGAATACAACTCAGGGGAAAGCGTTTGACTGGTAAAAGTCCAAACACCCTTTTCATCTTTTGTCATATCAGCTACTCCCGGAGCATCATACTTTCCCATTGGTGTATCAATGGTTTTCGGTGCCAGGAAATCACCAGTAACCTGCACCTTCTGGGCATTAGGAGCCTTCAAGCGGAAAGTTACGGTATGGTTGGCGTTCACCTCTGGTGAGATAACAGGAACATTGTCAAACAATGCCTGTTGGGCAAAACTGCCAAGACTCATCAGCAAGGCAGTTGCCAAGAATGTAATTTTCTTCATTGTTATCAATTTTTAATAATTGTTAGTCTCATTCCATAGAAGGTCTCCTAAGATTTAGAAGACCTTCCTGGTAATTATTAGAATATTTTTTGTACAAATTCAGCGAGATAGATTCTCCAATTTCGCCAAATATGTCCCCCGTCAGTTTCCATATAGGTATATTTGTATCCCTTGCTATCCAGTTTCTTTCGCAAAGCGGTGTTGTCCTTGTAGAGGAAATCGGAATTACCTATACCTATCCAGAAGAGCTTTGGCTTGGCTGCAAAGAGGTTAGCCAACTTATCATCCACATTGTCGTAGATATACTCGTTGGCACCACCACTCCTCTGCTCCTTGCCGATGGCTGCGGAGAACAAACCTACATAACCAAAGGTCTTAGGATTGTTGATAGAAATATAGAACGAATGGAAACCACCCATCGAAAGACCTGCTATGGCACGACCTTGAGTATTGGCGATGGTACGATAGCGACTATCCACGAACTTCACTACCTCAGGGAAAGATGCCTCGAAAGAGCCCTCCATGGTCTTAGGCAATCCCAATGCAGGGACTATCAGATTATCCGATGTCTGTCCAGGAGCTGCCTCCTGAGAGATATTACCATTGGTCATGACGACGATCATTGGCTTCGCCTTGCCTTGCGCAATGAGGTTATCGAGAATTTGCGAAGCACGTCCCAAATCCATCCACGCTTCCTCGTCGCCACCGATACCATGCAAGAGATAAAGCACAGGATATTTCTGCTTGCTGGTCTCGTAACCTGCAGGAGTATATACTGTCATACGGCGAGTAAGGCCAGCTTTGGCATCATCATACCAGACCTTTGATACGGTTCCATGCGCAACCTTGTTGACCTTGTAGAGATCTGCCTTCCCTCCGCCTACCAAGAAATAGTTGGAAACGTTGGCGATGTCACGCACGGTATAGACGTTGAGATGGTCGGTAACACTGGCGCCATCCACCATCATTGTATAGCTATAAAGCTCTGGTGCCAAAGGAGCAGTGGTAGTAAAAGACCACACCCCCTTCTCATCCTTCTTCAAATCGGCTACTCCAGGCATATCATACTTACCCATCGGGGTATCTATTTTCTTGGTTGGCAAGAAATCACCTGTTATCTGTACTTTTTGAGCCCCGGGTGCCATGCAGCGGAAAGTAACGGTCTTGTCTGCATGAATTTCAGGAGAGAGAGGCATCTGCCCTCCGAACAAGGCTTGCTGTCCGAAGGCAGAGCCACAAATAGCACACAATGTAATTGCTAATATCGAAAATCTTTTCATTGAATATAACGTTTTATTTTTTAATTTATTACTTGGCGATGGCAGCAAACTTAATCTTAAATGATCCTTTGCCAGCCGATCCATCCACACCGCTCTGGGTCTCAAGGTCAGCGCCCTCGAATGAGAATAAGTCCTGTCCCTCTGCATCCTTAGCGGTAGAGATGATGATCTTACCAGCCTTGATGTATTGTGCGACACCAGCCTCATCCACGAAGAAACTACCACCCATGAAACCGTATTGAGGGAAAGCAAAACCATTGCCCATCAACCAAGGCTCTGAAGCATTCTCTTGAATGGTATATTCACCAGCCAAGTCTGTATTACCGAGCTGATTGGCATTCACGGCCTCCAGATAAGCAGCAGGCTGACCTGCCGGATTGTTGATAGAGATGATATACTTGGTAGCATTAGGATTCACGACGACAGGAGCACCTGTTGACCAATCGACAATCTGAGTTGGAGCGATAGTAAGAGTATAGCCCGATGCTTCTGGGTCATCCTGTCCCACAACGAAGGCAAGCTCTCCTACATAATTCAACTTCACTCGCTGACCAGCAGCATTGGCAAACAAACCGTTCAGGTAATACTTGCCCCCGATAAGAGATACGTCGATGTCGCCACTCTTCATTGCCTCACCATTCACCTTGACCACACAGGTTTTGTTAGCCACGGTCTCAGCTATGGTATAAGAGGCAGCGGGAAGAATCCACTCGGTACTACCAAAACTAATCTGAATGGCAGTTCCCTTTACATCTTTTATATCTACATTGAGCGCCTTCACACCTTTCTTTAACTTAGTGGTAGGCTGCACGGTAGCCTCTTGCGATGTATAACTCTGCATATCTGCATATACCCCCTGCATACCATCAAGAGCATCGTTATCGCAGGCTGTGAAACACAGCCCTGCAATAAACAGACTTAATATTGAACCTATATATTTTTTCATATCAATATCATTTAAATATCAGTTAATTAGAAGATTACCATCCCGTATTCTGCTGGATATTAGGATTCAATTCTCTTTCCTTCAAAGGAATAGGAAGCAACATGTGCTTGTCTTTGAATCCGAAAGTAGAATTGGTGAAATCCCAACTTACGCCCTTGGAAGAGTAGTTAGGGATTTCCTTGCCCTGTGAAGCCAAGGCACTCTTGGCATCCCCCCAACGTACCAAGTCCTGGAATCGGGTACTTTCCAGACAGAGTTCCAAGCGCTTCTCCGTCTTGATGTCGTCCAAGGTAACGCTAGTCAATGGAGTTTCCTTGGCGCGGATACGAATCTCATTGATGTCTTTCAGCGCTACGTCTGTGTTGCCAGCCTCCAGGTTTGCCTCGGCAGCCAGGAGCAGAACTTCGGCATAACGCATAATCTTTCGGTCGGTATATTGTAATCCCTGGAAGTAGGAAGCATCCATGATGTTGTCACTCTTCAATATGCGGTTCTTGAAGAAGAGGTATCCTTCACATCCATAGATATTCTGACCAGGATTCAACTTCACACCGTATTCTGTCATCTGATCACTGTTGAGCAGAGTCTTCTGCAAACGATATCCATTCTCGCCCTCTGCTTTTACAAATGCCTCATAGAGAGACTTGCGAGGATTCAAGAAGCCGTAGGTTCCCTGTGCCACTTCGTTAGCAGCCTTGCCTTCGAGCGTCATATTACCGGTACGCCATCCCTGCATCAGGAAGGTCATATCAAACTGGCTCCAAGCCTGCTCCTGGTCGTTACGCCACTGCAATTCGAGCATAGACTCACAGTTGTTGTTGTTGACGGCATGAAACTGCATGTCATAGTCGCCACGGAAGAGGTCGTACTTCTTGGAATCCACCACCTCATTGAGTGCGGATGCTGCCTCCTGATACTTTTTCTGAAAGAGATAAGCCTTGCCCAGATAAGCCTTTGCCACTTCCTGGGTAACACGCATACCCGTCTCCTGATCGTCCTTGTTCTTCTTGGAAGGCAAGGCATTCATGCCGATAGCCTCTTTCAAGTCTGCCTCCACAGCAGCCCAAAGTGCCTCTGGAGTACTGTTTGGCTGACGGTACTCACCTGTAGCCAAGAGATGATCTACCAATGGAGCTGTGCCCCAAAGGGTAACCAGCTCGAAGTTAGCCCAGGCACGGAAGAAATAAGCCTCGGCTATGGCACGCTTCTTGACTTCCGTATCATTAGCCACCTTCTCTATGACGAGGTTTGACTGATAGATGACACCATAGAGACCCGAGAACAGGCCCTCGATATTACTGTTGCTAGAATCGAAGGTATATTCATTCAACTGCTCGTGTGAGTTGTTGTCGCCACGATTACCACCGCCACACCAAGCATCATCCGAAAGCAGATTCTTGGTAAAGAACCAAGTAAAATACAATCCCTTCACACGGCTATACATGGCAGCCACCGCCTGCTCGGTCTGCTCATTGGTCTTGTAGAAATCATCCTGACCACCCATATTGCCATGCTTTGCTATATCGAGTCTGTCTTCACAACCGGCAAATAACACTGCCACAACGAGAAGCAGACTATATATGATATTCTTTTTCATAATTTCCTAATGTTATTATATATTATGTATAGTGTTAGTTATATGAACCTCCAGACCTTAGAACTCCAAGTTGAAGCCCATCACTACCTTCCTTGAGGTTGGATAACCGCCTTTGTCGATACCCATACCCACTACATCATTGGTAGAAACCTCAGGGTCGAATCCTGGGTACTTGGTGATGGTGAAGAAGTCATCGAGAGATACATAGAGGCGCAAGTTATTGATTGCCACCTTCTTGAGAAGGGTTCTCGGCAAGCTGTAGCCCAACTGGATCTGCTTAATCTTGAAATAAGATCCATCATATACCATTGCACTGGATGTAGCATACTTGTCCATATTGTTGGCACCAGCACGTGGCTTGCTACCATTAGGATTGCTCTCCGTCCAACGGTCGTCATAGAAGAGTTCCTTCATCTTGTTGACCATAGGGAAGTCGGTACGGTTGATGCAGTTGAATATCTTGTTGCCTGATGCACCAGAACCAAATACTGCCAAGTCGAAGCCTTTGTAAGCTGCGGTCAGGGTGATACCATAGGTGAAGTTTGGAATGGCACTGCCCAAGTCCATCTTATCATCATCGGTCAAATCACCACTATCGTTCAGGTCGGCAAAAGTTGGATCACCTGTCTTTGGGTCTATGCCTGTAAACTGATAGCCGCGGAAGTAATACACAGGATAACCCTTCTCGAAGTATGTGAGAGGCACATTCATAAAGGTAGTACCCTGCAAGCGGGTCAAGGATGGGTCGAGATAAGTAACCTCGTTCTTCAAGGTAGCGAGGTTGCCACGTACGCTGTAACTGAAATCACCGATGTTGTCTCTCCAACCGAGTTCAAACTCGAATCCCTTGTTACTTACGTTACCAGCATTGATAGGAGATGTGGTGCCGCCGATAACCAGAGATGGAGTGGTGCCACCCACGAGCAAGTCCTTGGTCTTCTTCACGAAATAGTCCATGCTGAAGTTCATTCTGCCTGCGAAGAGGAGCGCATCGATACCCAAGTCGGTCTGCTCTGATGTTTCCCACTTCAGTTTATCGTTACCCATACTGGATGGACTAACAGATGTTGTATAATTATTACCAGGAACCAACGGATAAATGCTACCCTGCGCCATATCGGTGCTGTAGGCATAGCCACTCAAGGCAGCCAAGCTACCATTCTGGCCCCAGCTGGCACGCAACTTCAAGCTAGCCACAACATCTCTTAAAGGCTCGAAGAACTTTTCCTCAGAAATGGTCCAACCTCCAGACACAGCTGGGAAATATCCCCAACGATTGGTAGCTGGAAGCTTAGATAAGTCGGCAGCATCTGCACGGAGAGAAGCCTGCAGATAATAACGATTTTTATAATCGTAACTCAAACGGCCAAAGTAAGAATACTTGGCTGAGCGGGTTTTCTCACCACCCACAGACTTGGTAGCAGAAGCGGATGCGAAATTCAGATAATAGAACAATGGATTGTTCTTCTTGACAGCATCTTCACCATTAGCCTGCAAACCACCCTGCACGAAATCGTAGGTAGATTCCTGGAAAGACATACCAACCATGGCATTCACGGTATGGTCGCCGAGTTTCTTCATATAGTTGGCAAAGTTTTCCCACTGATAATAGATAGAGGTAGAAGAAGATGCACTCTGATCTACATAATCACGGCTTTGCGTTGCATTTCCATAGAAAGGAAGTGAAGTGGAAGAACTGCGGGTACCTGATAAACGGTAACCAAAGCGAGAAGTAATCACAAGATCCTTGATAGGCTTGAAATCTGCATAGATGGAACCGTTCACATTGAATCCACTGTTACGGGATACGCTGTTGTCACGCATCACGAATGGGTTGAACTGCTCACCTGCATAGAAAGCTGACACGCCATAGTAGTTACCAGCCGCATTGGTCAGGAGATGCTTTCCGCTTGCCAAGGCATTAGCAATATGAGCAGGCAAGTTTCCACCCTCGTATGCAACAGGGGTCAATGGATCCATAGAAAGCACAGCTGCCATCATAGAACCATACTCAGAACCCTCTGACACAGAACGGGCGTTATATTTTTCAATCTGGTTAGTAGTGCCCACCTTCAACCATGACTTGATCTGATATTCAGCATTGATGGTAGCGGTGAGACGACGATAGAGGTCATTACAACCTTTTACCATACCATCATTATCAAGATAAGTAAGCGAAAGATAGTAGTTGCCATTTTGGTTACCACCCGTAAAGCCCAGGTTGTGCTTCTGCATCTTACCCTTGCCATAGATGGCATCTACCCAAGAGGTATTGGTTGTACCATCCCAATTTTTCAAGAGATAATCCTCTGTAAAGGTCTTACCTTCTTTCATATATTGGATATATTCTTCAGCATTGAGCAACTTAGGCTTTTTAGCAAGCGATTCGATGGCATATTGGAAATCATATGTTATCTTTCCATTACCCACAGAACCCTTCTTCGTAGTAATGAGAACCACGCCATTACCAGCCTCTGCACCATATATGGCAGCAGAAGCGGCATCCTTCAACACTTCCATAGATGCTATGTCATTAGGATCGATACCACTAATATCGCTTAGGCGTACACCATCTACTACGTAGAGAGGGTCGGAAGAACCATTGGAAGAGAAACCACGGATACGAACGGTTGGTGATGCACCCGGACGAGCCGAAGAAGAAACAATCTGCACACCTGCGGTCTTACCCTGAAGAGCAGACTTGGCATTGGTGATGGTTCGATTCTCCATATCCTCTTTCTTCACCTGAGAGATGGCACCTGTTACAGAACTCTTCTTCTGAACGCCATAGCCTACAACCACCACATCGTCGAGTACCTTGTTGTCTTCCTGCAATGTAATCTTGAGCTTGGAAGAGTTGGCTAATACCTCTTTATTCTTATAGCCAAGATAAGAGAAGACAAGGGTCTTACCTTTTTGCACCTGGATTGTAAAGTTACCATCCATATCAGTTACTGTACCACCCTTGTTGTCTCCCTGCACACGCACGGTAACACCAATCAAAGGGTCGGCATTTTGGTCAACTACGAGACCAGCGACTTTCATCAGTTCCTGCGCCAAGGCAGCAGAACCGGAAATCATCAATAAGAACACGAAGGTTAGGAATCTTCTGTAATCATTCATTTTTCTCATAGATTTTTCTCATTAAAGATAATACTTTTTAAGTTAAGCTTATATTCTTGTAAATCTGTTAATTGTTTACGGCTGCAAAGGTATTGCTTTTTATCATACATCTTTTTCTAACTTGTTTTCTTGTGTTACATTTTTGTTCAAAATGGGGTTTTCTATATGTTCAAAAACTTGCTTATTTGTTTAAAAAGTCTTATAAACCTTGTATATATCAAGGTTTTATAGTACTTTTGCAGTAACTATCAAAACCATCGATTATGAAACGAACAAAGGTATTTTATGACGCACTCATTCTCTTGGCAACCCTTCTTCTTACTGCTTGCCAGGACCAGAAAGACATTCCCGAAGTCTCTTCACCCGAGAAGAACCTCGTCCTGTCTGAACATATCTCCAACCAAAAGGTGAAGAGCATCTGCGAAGACAAATACGGACAAATCTGGATAGGTACCTTCCGTGGTCTCAACAAGTATGATGGCAACCAGTATCACCAATACTACTGCGTGGACGATTCACTGGGATTGCCCGACAACAATATTACCGACATTTATCGTGACTCCCACAACCGACTCTGGGTAGCCACCGTCAATGGCGTATGCCTATACCAGGCCAATGGCAATTTCAAACGAGTTAGTATCAACAGCGCAAACAAGAACATCGAAAAAATCCTGGAAGACAAGGAGGGAAGAATCTTCTTCTTCACGATAACAGACCTGTATCAATATGACGAAAAAAACAACAAAGCCATCACCAGGCTCTCCAAGATGGTGGAGAAGAACTGCTATAACTTCTCTTGCCATATAGACCGGAAAGATGTGTTGTGGATTGTTACCTCTTACTCTGTCAAGGGATATCGCACCCGAGATCTCAAACTTATCGCCCCAAACCCGGTACAGAGTTATCCCATCGCCTCTTTTCTCCTCGATGGGCATCAGCTCTACATCTCTGGCTACAATGGAATGCAACTCTTTGATACGGACACCCGGAAATGGCAGCAGCTCCCTGCAGCCTTGCAAGGCTTGCAAATCCCCAACGATATGGTCAGCGGCATCCATCCGTATGGTGAAAAAGGCAATCTTCTGCTTAGCACCACCAAGCACGGATTACTCTATTTCAATGCCCAGGAGGAAACTATCCTGCCACAAAGCGACAAGAATTTCCCATTCGAAGTGCCAGATATGCAAGTCAACAAGATGTTAACCGATTCCAAGGGCAACCTTTGGCTCGGTTCTGAAGACGATGGCGTAAAAACCATCTACAGATACAAGGATATGTTTAATAGCATGCCTGCCCTTCAACGTGCCATCGGCAAACAGCCCGTACTCTCCGTAGCCACCGACAGGAATCATCACCTTTGGATTTCTACCAAGAAGAACGGACTCTATATGTATGACTTGCAAACCCAGCAACTCAAGGACATACCGATGGTTTCCTACAGCAACGGCAACAGGAAGAATGCCGCCACCAACATCTTTGTGGATAGCAGCAATCATCTATGGCTAGCCAATGGCGACCATGTGGCAAAATGCCAATACGATGGCAACCATCTCAACAAGGTAGCCTCCTACCCTTGCTTCATGCCTATGGACATCAGCCAGGATGCAAAGGGTAACATCTGGGTATCCACGGCATCCGTCAACATCTACTGCATTTCAGCACAAAGTGGAGAGATGACCAAAAAACAACTCTTCCCTACCACTTTCTGCTTCATTCCCAGCATCATGCGCTTACAGAATGGCAACATGCTCATATCTGCCTTCTACAAACCTATCCTGGAAATGAATGGAAACAACTTCGATGTCCAAGAGTTTAAGGTGAATCCGGATGACTGGAAGAAGTGCATCAAGCGAAGTGTGTATATCCCTACCAAGAACTATCAAGACCGCAAGGGCAACATCTGGTTGGGTACAGTCACCAACGGACTCTTGAAGTATGAAGCAAAGAGCCACAAGCTGACCACCATAGCAGGAATCTCCTGCTCCGACATTTCCAGCATCGAGGAAGATAGAGATGGAAACATTTGGGTTAGTACGATGTATGGACTCAACAAGATAGATGGAAAAACAGAAAAGGTAACCACCTACAACGAGGCTGACGGTGTGAAAGGCTTCCAATTCTACGATAGGGCATCGTGCAAGCTATCAGATGGAACTCTCATCTTCGGCGGTACCCAGGGACTTACCATCTTCAATCCACAAGACGTAAACACGAACCAGCAGATAAGTCTGCTTTTCGAAACACTCAAGGTACATAATGAGATTATGCTTCCTGGCAAGAATGGATGTATCAAGGAGAGTATGGAAGAATCACCCCATATCCACCTCAGCTACAAACAAAACAGCTTCAGCATCGCCTTTTCTGCCATCGACTACAGCGACTACAAGCGCATCCATTACTTCTACCAAATGGCTGGATTCGACAATACATGGATTGATGCCGGCAATAACAACGAGGCGTACTACTCTAACCTGCCTGCCGGCAACTATACCTTCAAGGTAAAGATGGTAGGCAATGGATCCGACAATATCATCGCCGAAAAAAGCATACTGGTAAGCATCGCCCCTGAGCCTTGGAACTCTTGGTGGGCATGGTGCCTATACCTTATTATAATAGGGGGCGTCGGCTTCGTAATCTATCGGCAGAAGATGCGCATCAGCATCGAGAAGAACATGGTTCAAAAGGCTAAGGATGAGAAGGAGCAGGAACAGCGCATCAACAAGATGAACATGAGTTTCTTCGCCAACATATCGCATGAGTTCCGAACACCACTCACCATGATTTCTGGACCAGTGGAACAACTCTGTGAAAGTGAAAGCATCAACAAGCACGACAAGTTGCTGTTGAACATCATCAGCCGAAGCGTGGATAGAATGCTGAGACTCGTCAACCAGTTGCTCGACTTCAACAAGCTGGAGAACGACACACTCCGCTTGCACGTCAAGCAAACCGACATTATCTCCGAGATGAAGCGCATCATGGACCTCTTCATCGTGAATACCGAGGAGAAAGGAATCACCTTGAACTGTCACGGACTGGAAGGTTCCTACCTGATGCTTCTGGATTCCGACAAACTGGAAAAGATTATCAACAACCTGATGTCCAACGCTATGAAGTTTACCCCTCGTGGCGGTAAGATAGATGTTTCTTTCGACACCGGTACCACTAACAAGGGTGAACAGATCATCACCATCACGGTAGCAGATACAGGCAAAGGAATCCCACAGAATGAGGTGGAGAATATCTTCAAGCGATATTATCAGTTGAACAACCAGTCTACAGGCACTATCAACTGGGGTACAGGCATCGGACTCTACTATGCCCGCAGCCTGGCCGTACTTCACCATGGCAATCTAAAGGCGGGCAATCGCAAAGACTGTCAGGGAGCCATCTTCACCGTTACCCTGCCTACCGAGGATAGCCTCTATGCCGCCAACGAGAAAGCCCCTCTGGAGCAAGACCAGAAGAAAGCTTTCCCACTGCACGACAGTCAGAAGGTGGCAGACAAGATAAGTCAAGACGACAGTACAGACAACCGTCCGAAAATACTCATCGTAGATGATGATACCGAAGTGGTGCATTATCTTCGCACCCTCCTGGCTTCATCCTATCGCATCATCTATCGTTTCGATGCCGAGAGTGCCTTGAAGGCGACAAGGGAGGAAGAACCTAGCCTCATCCTCAGCGATGTGGTGATGCCGGGAATGAGCGGCTATGAACTCTGCAAGGAAATCAAGCAAGACATCCAGCTCTGCCATATCCCAGTCATCCTGGTAACGGCAAAAACCACCACCGAAAACCAGGTGGAGGGACTGAACTGTGGAGCAGATGCCTACGTTACCAAACCGTTCACCCCAAAGGTCCTCCTGGCAATGATCAACTCGCAACTCACCAACCGTGAGAAGACCAAGACCATCCTGACCAACGCCACGGAGACCGACAAGAACGTGGAGGAAGTACTGTCGCCACAAGATAAACTCTTCATGGACGAACTCTATCATATGATGGAGCAGGAACTTGCCAACTCGGAACTGGATGTCAACAAGGTAACGAAACTGATGCACATCTCCCGCACAAAGCTCTACTACAAGGTCAAGGGACTCACAGGAGAGAATCCAAGCGTCTTCTTCAAGACCTATAAGCTCAATCGTGCCGCCACCCTCATCGTGGAAGGCAAGTACAACATCTCGGAGATTGCCTATATGACGGGATTCAACACCCTGTCTCACTTCTCTACCAGCTTCAAGAAGCAATTTGGATGTACACCGAGCGAATATAGTAAGAAAACTTATTAAATTTCGATGCGAAATAGGTCAGTTTTGGGGAAAAATGCTTATCTTTGCATCCAGATTGATTTAATAAATAGAAAAAGGAAATTAATTATGAACGCAATTCACACAGACAATGCGCCTGCAGCTATCGGTCCATATAGCCAGGCTATCGAAGTAAACGGTTTCGTATTTGCATCAGGTCAGATTCCTATCGACCCAGCAACAGGCAATTTCGTAGAGGGTGGCATCAAGGAGCAGACCCGTCAGAGTCTTACCAATGCCCAGAACATCCTGAAGGCAGCCGGTACCGACCTTTCTCACGTAGTGAAGACTACTGTATATCTGAACAGCATGGACGATTTCGCAGCCATGAACGAGGTTTATGCCGAGTTCTTCAGCCAGCCATACCCAGCTCGTTCAGCCGTAGCCGTAGAGAAGTTGCCTAAGGGTGCATTGGTTGAGGTAGAAGTATTGGCTGCCAAGTAAATCTCCGCTTCGACAGTATAAACATTTCGAAGAAAGAAGATTTTGATGGGAACTACAATCACATTCAAGAATCTAACGATAGGCTATCGCTCGAAGCATCAGCTCAGAGCGGTAGCCTCATCTATTCATGCCCCACTCCAGGAAGACGAACTGACCTGTCTCATCGGAGCCAACGGAGTGGGCAAATCTACCTTGCTCCGCACCTTATCTGGATTCCAGCCACCCCTTGATGGAGAAATCCTGATTCAAGACAAACCTCTATCCGATTATTCAGCCCGCGAACTCGCCCAGGAAATAGGTGTAGTTCTCACTAACCGTATGGATACTCCCCAACTATCCGTTCAGGAAATCATCGGCATCGGCCGTTCTCCCTATACCGGCTTCTGGGGAACCTTATCCTCAGCAGATCAAAAGATAGTAGATGAAGCCATCCGGCAGACAGGCATCCAGCACTTAGCCTCCCGTTCTATCACAGAGTTAAGCGATGGCGAGCGCCAGAAGGTGATGATTGCCAAAGCGCTGGCTCAGCAAACCAACCTCATCATCCTGGATGAGCCTACCGCCTTCCTCGACTTTCCGAGCAAGGTGGAAACCCTCCAGATGCTCCGTCGCCTTGCCCACGAGCAGCATAAGTCTATCTTATTGTCAACCCATGATGTGGAACTGGCCCTGCAGATTGCCGATCAGCTCTGGCTGATGGAAGAAAACCATCTCTCCATCGGCACCCCAAAAGAGCTTGCAGAAGACGGCTCGTTATCCAGATTCATCGACCGGGATGGCATCAGATTTGATGTAGAGAAGATGAGAGTAGAATTATCTTCTACATTTTCATAGTGCAATTTCCTACCGCTTATTCTCTGTATCAAACCGCATAATCCCATCTCCCCGCATCATAGCCTCTATTAAGTAAATACGCATTTTGATATTTCGGAGTTTTTGACTATATTTGCATCAGAAATCCAACAGATTTCCATGACAGGAAAGTCTGAAACTAGAAATCTATCATACTAAATAAGAAAATCAGCCATCCAGCAACATTCCGTTGCCAATTGGCTGATTTTTCATTTTTTATCCGTTCGCTATCGAAATTCATCTATCGGGATGCCATCTGGGAAAGATTGGAAGCGAATACATTTTGAGATAATTATCTATCACCCATCACGATTTACACACATTACAGACTCTAACATACTCATATACAGATATTTAAATAGCGTGATAGATACTCCGAAAAGCGGAAGTATCCATCACGATTTAGCGTTATCCATCACGATTTTCGCACCACCAGATACCGCATGCCGTCGTTGAAACGCTTGCGGTGGATGGATGGCATCTGAGAAAGTTTGCGGCCAAAGGTGATGAGATTGCTCAACTTCAACGATGAACCGATGTGACTCTTCAGTTCCCGGAAAATCTCGGCTGCCGTAAGATACTCACCCTGCTTGACATCATCGGTCACGTCGAAATAGAGATTGAAATACTGGTCTACCGGAGAAACCACCTCAAACTTCCTGTTGTTCGCCATGATCAACCGGGTCTGTTCCGCATCAAAATAAGTCTTCTCGCCTGCCCGTAATGCAGAAAGCGCCTGCGCATAAAGCTGTTCATAATTCGGACGCTGGCTCACATCGATAGGACCCGTGAGCTCCACACCCAGAAAACGGCGATTACCGGAAGGATCGGAGAGGATATCCTCCATATTGCTCGTAGCGATAAAAGACGCCATTCTCGGAAATTCCTGTACATGACTGCCATACGGAGGTTTTATCTTGACACTCGGCAACTGGATGATGTTCTTCAGGAATCCCTGCTGCACCTGAGGAGAAATCTGGTTGAACTCATCCAGGTTGATAACCAGCGACTGGCACATTGCCTGAAGCACCTGCCGTTTCTCTGACAATACGAGATTATCATTATACCCCCACTGCAACTCCGGCGGAACCAGAGACCGGCAGAAAGTACTCTTGTTGTAGCCCTGCTTGGAGATGAGAAGTGGTGCCACAGAGTTGCCGTATTTGCGATGACTGTAAGCACGCCACTGGTCAACCATCGCCAGGAACCAGGTATAGAACCAATCCTCCCAATAAGGATTATCAGTAGGCACCGTGCGCGCCAAGGCACGGATATGATCCTTACCGTCCCACTTCCCCTCACACTTGAACAGGAAGTTATCTACAGGATTATAGGTAGAAAGAAGATCCGACTCCAGATAATTGCGCACATCCTTGATGCTCACACGGATGTTGGCGAGCTGTACCTCCAGCGTCATACGCTTCTGCACACGGGCATCCACTGGCTGATAGCCCCAATAATCCTTTTCCTTTGGCCTATATTCTGTGCATTTCATTACCGAATTATAACGGAAATCATATTTCTTACACAGAAATCCGATCATACTCATGATATTGTCACTCAACTCCTTACGGTCGTTATCCACACCTCCGGAAGAGTGGTCAGCCTCCTTCTCATCAACGCTCTCCACAGGTTTTTCTGCGCCATGAAAGACTTCATTCAACGTCAGGGGCAAGGCATCTTCACGATAATAAGGAAAAGAATCTCTTGTCATCAGGAAATCGGAAAAGATAGAAGGCTCGGGCATCTGCATCTTTGCCTTTACTAGCGTCTGATAAAGCGGAGCAAAGGTCAGGAAGGCCTGCTTGTAAATCCTGTCGGCAGCAACCTCCTCATCAGGTAACGTCCCCTTTGCCAGCGCATATTTCGCCAGAACATGCAGACTGATGCCATCGGCTCCCACAAAGGCTGCAAGAGTAGAAGGCAGACTGGCTACTTTCTGCTTGATGGCATCCACACCTCCATCCTCATTTATATCAACAAACGTAAGCAGCAGAACGCCGTTGTTTTTCTTCATCTTCAGGAGTCCATTCTCCGATTTCTGAAATTCTGCCGCAGGGTGAACATGCATCCAGGTTGGCATATCCTTATACCCATCATAACCATTCATGAGATAAGGTACATATTCACGGAAGTTCTCCACGGTTTTCCTGGCGTCATCGTTTACGATGCGCCCCAGGAAACGTTCCAGACTCTTGGTACTTACCAGGAGCTGGTTCTTTTTATTTCTATGTGTTACGGTAAATTTCATTATCTGTCATTTTAAAAAGTTTATCGACACGAGACACTTTGTTTCATACCATGAAACAGTTTGTTTCAAGCCTAGAAACACTCTGTTTCACCCTGTGAAACAAACCGATACGTTGCATTCCCGCTTTCGATACATCGGCAGGGGATTGTGCTTTATTCGTAAACGAATCCGATTTCTTCTGCATAATGATCATAGGCAGGTTCCCCATAACCATATTCAGCAAAGACTTTCTTCACCTGCTCCTGCATTTCCGGCGTAAGATGTTTCTCCCCCCGATGTACACGATAATAGGTAGTACGGTTGCCCAGAACATCCATGACGCGGTACTTGATGGTCTGCATTTCGACATGTTTTACCTGGTCGTAGAGATGGGAAAATCCCCATGCTGCCTTGAACTGGTACACACGCATGAAATGGGAACAAGATGCATGGAGGTTAGCATCGGGATAAACAGCATTTCCGGCAGTAACATCATCGGGTTTGAACTTTGCCGAGATGAATCGGATGCATTCTGCTGCCCGAGGACAATCGGCATTGAAGCAGTACATCCAATGATAATCTACCAGACTTTTGATAAACGCAGGATCATTAAGATTTAATTCCATAAAAAATAAATTTTTAATTAAACATTAGGTTTCGCAGTGGTTATTGCCATTGTGGAATCTGTGTTGTCAACACTCCGCAAAGATACAAAATTTTAAAGCCAGATGCAAGCTTTGTCCCGAAAACTTTCATCTTTGTCCCGAATCACGTGCATAAAAAAAGCACTTTCAGCAAGAAGATAAGCTGAAAGACGTAATGGATAAAGGCAATAAGTGATGGATAGCGTGATGGATTTTGTAAACATTTCGGCTATCTATCACGCCATACAAGAGAGACAACCACCTCATTATCAAATGATTAAAAATTCAAAAAGAGAAAATGTGAGGGATGTGAGGGATAAAAAGAGAAAAAAACTATTTCCGTTTTTGTTGTTCTCTTATTATCCTGAACGCCAAATCGGTAAACTTTTTAAATTCTGCCTAAACCTGTCCTCTTCCAAAAGCCCAGAAAATGAGGGCGGCAGAGGCTGGTGCAGCATGTGTTCCTACATACTGGCGCATTTTGGGTAATAAAATGAAGCCACTTACTCTCCATTAACGACCGCTTGTAATCTAAAACTTGCCCATTACCCCCAAACGCCGAAAATCCCATTTGCAACTTGTAGAAAAAATAGCTAAATTTGCAAGGAAACATTAATACATTTATAGAAAAAACAAGGTTACTAATTATTTAATAGATAAATACAATGAGAAGATTAGTTTATTTATTAGTGCTATTTGTTATGTTTATAACATCAGCCAGGGCAGAGATTTTTTATTCTACACTTAAAATTGGTGAACAAACCACACTAAATGCCTATGCTTCACCTTCCTCCAATCATTATATCAGCAAGTATGAATGGCGGTTTCCTTCAGTTTGTGTAACAGCCGCAGGAGGAGGCTCCAGGTTCGATAGCTATTGTACAATATTGGCAACGGGAGCAACCAAGTACGTTGCAGGTGGACGGGTAGAGGTAAAATGCCATGTCTACCAAAGGGAATATGGGCATTCAATAGACACGCCGTTGACAACTGTGACATTCGTAATAACGGTGAATGAAAATGGAGGCGGAGAGATAGAAGGGGGAACGGATATCAAGCTGGTCAGCTCCTCGCCAAAAGATGGAGACACGGATGTCGATGTAAACGTGAAACCTGTGCTACAATTCAATCAGGCGGTATCATATGTGAGCAACAAGCCTATATCCCAATGGATCAGGCTAGAAACAGACTATGGTTCAAAAATATACGTTGACAGCCATTTCGCAACCAATATAAAAGCCGATGGAACATCAGAAACCCAGGTAACCATCACACCTCAGAAGACACTTCAGGCTGGCACTCACTACACGCTGATTATACCAGCTGGTAGCCTTAAACTCAGGAATGGATCTCAAAACAGCAACGAACATAGGATAGGATTCACAACGAAGGATGTAAACACATCGATTGCCAACCCTGTCTTGAAAGAAAGCAAGAAAGGTCAGGTATACGACATGAGTGGCCGGCGCCTGAATGCTCCTAAAAAGGGCATCAACATCATCAATGGTAAGAAATATATCTGTAAGTAATAACGAATTTAAAGCTGAGCTATCGGCATGACGGGCACAAATCATGAAAAAAATACATTTTTCTTTAATGGCGTTTCTCATCGCCTTGTTGACAATGTTTTCTTTTACCGCTTGTTCTTCGTCTAGCGAGAATGAAGATGAAATTGAAGAAACAAAATCCGGTATTGAGGGATATTGGATTTGTTTAGAAAGCGTTCGTCAAAATGTAAAAAATGCCTATAATTACAATCCAAACGACTATACCGAAATTTTATATTTTGGAGCTTATTGGTCTGATGGCGTTTTATGGGGAGGTGGTGAAAGTTGTATTTATTTATGGCATTTTATTAATGCCAATACTGTTCAGCGCATTTGTTTTCAGATATACCAAAACAAAAATGATAATGCCTTTTATAAAGAAACAAATACTCAATATCCATTTTATCTTGCAGAATTTTCTGATAGGTATATATATACCTATGTTATTGCTAATAATAAAATTGTTTTATCAAATGGAGATTTGATTACTCTTTTGAATGGAAAACTTTATTGGGATGGGCAAATGAATGGATATGAAAGAGTGAATGGTATAAAAATAAAATAAGTGCCTTGAACCTTTCCTAGAGGAAGGTGACAGGTCTCGACAGGAAACTAGACAAGCAAGGAGGGGGATTACTGAATTTTAATGTTTTCCCCCACCTTGATTTTCTCTTCATAGAAACTGGAACCATATCCCAGCCAATAACCCAAAGCACCCTGAACATTCGACTTCAAATTGGAGTTGACAGGCATCAGGGGAATTCTGGACAAGGCTGCCATATCTTCGAAACTGCGCCAAAAGGCATAACCTTCCTCACCTAATGAAGAAAACATTACCCTTACTATTTCATTCTCCTTAAAAAAAGGAGTAAAATCTTTCTGTAGATTATCCCTACCCCGTTTTACCGAAATTCTTCCCTCTTCTCCTATCATTCCATCGTCAAAAAGGCCTAATTCAGCAGAATACATTTCGTTCTGATTTCCTACAGTCTGCGTAAAAAGTTTGCATTTTCCTCGATAAGACGTATAGGCATAAAGTTGGAAAAGACTATCTACATCAGTAGGTTCTACACGAAAGGAATCAATTTTTGCAGACACCGGAATACGGGTCTTTGCTTCTGCCACCTTGCCATCCGAAGCCTCTACCCTCAAGACATACTCCCTTCCTTCCACGCCACGCATATCAAAAGTGGTATAGATAAAAGGTGGAAAATATCTTTTATCATACCTCCCCGCCAAGACCTCTGTTCTTTCACCATCAGAAATGGTAATTTTCGCCCATCTGTCCATATAGCGAGAAAGGCTGTCTAATGACAGTTCATCCTTACCCAAAGGAATCGTTTTAGTCAGTTTTACGATAGGAAAACCACCAGCATCAATCCACCCTTCAACTACCAATTGCGATTCATCTGACGTAGAAACATCCTGGCTACATCCTCCAAATATAAAGGATAAAGCCAAGACGATTATGACAAGACTATTGTGACTGATTTTCATAAGCAGATGTTTCAAAATTTACAATAATAATTGATAGAAGGCATAATAGGCATCAAGAACTTAAAACCATTATATCTCACATGATTATCATACACCTTGATACGATAGAACAAATCATTTCCGTGCATCGTAACATTATAAAGCGAGAAATTTATTCCGCTACGAACGCTGCCCTTCGTTGCAAAATCATAACTTACCGACAAATCAAGACGCATATAAGGTTTTACCCTATCTCCATTATGAGGTCCATATTCCGTTACAAGATTGCCCGACATTAAATAAGCATAATTCACTTTAGTATAAGGGGTTCCGGAAGCCAGCACATAGGTTGAGCCTAAACTGACACGGCGATTTATACGATAAGTAGCTACGGCATTCAGCTCGTAAATACGTTCATGCCCGGCAGGATACCATCCCTGATATTGTTCGCCATCAAACTTTCGCATGGCGCGCCCCAAGGAACCACTCAGCCATCCCGTCAGTTTTCCCCTTCGTTTTTCAAGGAGAAGATTTAATCCATAATTGTAACCCTTGCCATGCAACAAGGAGCCATCAAAAGAATAAGAAGAGAAAAGGATATCAAACATATTGCTATTGTTCTCTATCTGGTTCATCAACCATTTATAATAAGTTTCCACACTCAACCGGTATTCCTTTTCGGCAAACCAGAATTCACCTTGCAAGGCAGCATGATAGGCATATTGCGGACGATGATTCTGATCGGCAGCAAACCAGAATTCGGTGGGAAGTCCAGCCGAAGAAAAGCCAGTCTGAAAAAGATACTGGTTACGGATGCCCAAATTGAGATTCAGTTTGGCTGATTGCGACAGGTCGTAATTAAACTTAAGATGAGGTATCACCCGATAAAAAGATTTCTGACAATGATAACCAGAGACTCTAGCACCCAGTTCCATCAAGAGATTTTCTCCCAAAGGTTGACAATACTGCAGATAAGCACTTGCCTCCATCGACTGCTGATGCTGCGTATCAGTCTGATAATTAGCCAAGTTGCCAGAAATGCCAATATCTTGCGGCAAGAGCTGATGGCGAACCACCTCTGCTCCCATTCTCCATCTTCCACAAGAGAAATTTCCCTTATATCCTAAATCAAAGATGAAAGACCGCATTCCTACTTGAAAAGAATACTCATTTACATTCAACCGGTTGGCATAACGGGAATAATACACCATCTGCTCCATCTGCCAGTTCTTTCTCCTCTCATTTTCCCCATGCTTGGAGCGCGAATACCAATGGAGCGCTGCCATCGTATTGTTCCACTTGAGCTTTCCCTGCAAGCCATGACAGGCCTGTCCTATCTTCATTTTATCATAGCCCCAATATCCTTCAAATTTCAACACATTAGCATCATCCAACTGAGTGATATAAGACAGATTATAATCTGAGAAATCATACTTCACCTCATCACCATCTACCTCAAGCCATTTAGAGTATAATAGATTGAGATAGGCCGCACGAGCCGATAATAAAAGTAAGGAGCGTTTGCCAACCGGCAAGCATAACGTTCCTTGAGAAGACATCGGACCTACAGACAGTTCTCCATGAACACCCCCCATCCAAAGGTTATCTTCTGCCGCAAGCCAAGTAGGAGTCAACATATCTACCCTACCACCCAATCTGTTAGGAAAAGAAGCAGAAACAGGAGATTTCTGCAGACTCATCTCTGAGAAATGTCCCGCATTGAATATTGAGAAGAAGCCCAGCAGATGAGCCGCATTATAAATAGGTGCACCACCAAGGGAAACATAATTGTGAGAATTGTCACAGCCCTGGATATGCAAACCGGCATCATATTCGGAATTGGTTTGCACGCCAGGCAAAAGCTGAGCATAATGCAGAGGATCGGCATTGCCCAGAATATGAGGCATCTCATCCATGAGAGACATGCTGATAATGCTGGTCCCCTCTATTTCTCTCAATTGAGAACGAAGGTGCTTACCACGAATCTCAACTGCCTGAAGCCCATAATGAATGAGCGTGTCGGTCATTTCTGCCGACACGCCTTTCAATATACCAAATACTACATAACAATAGTTCGTTAATAATTCAATAATGTGCTAAGCAGCTATACGCTGTAAGCACGAGAGATCTTTGAAAATCTTGCTAATTAAAGTTCGGTTCGGGGTGTACCCACTTGCTTTAAAAATTCGTTTCACCAGATAAATGTTGGTCATCAGTGACTTGAATGAAGACATAGAATATTCCATTCCCATATCCTTCATAGTTACCTTGGCAACATTTAGTGATGTGAACGAAGCATTGAAAGCAAAATCGAGTTTCCACTTATCGCGAGCCTGGCAGTCCATAAGACCAGTATAGCCTTTGGCGTCACGAAAGCAAAATTCGATCTGGAACCTGGTTCTATAATAAAGAAGTACCTCTTCACC
>ERZ773248.18-NODE-18-length-203701-cov-18.962995_pt1 | contig 203701 bp, 164 predicted proteins | sample MGYA00580518_ERZ773248 | MGnify/ENA primary metagenome ERZ773248 (study PRJEB29015, sample SAMEA2737762) | human gut metagenome | biome: human gut; feature: human-associated habitat; material: faeces | place: China | collected 2012 ...
CTCTTCTGGAATCCCAGAACATCCGTGTAAATCGCTTCAGGGCAGACTGCGGTTCCTGCTCGAAGGAAATCGTCAGTGAGATAGAGAAGCATTGCAAACATTTCTACATCCGTGCCAACCGATGCAGTTCGCTCTACAATGACATCTTTGCTCTGAGAGGATGGAAGACGGAGGAGATTAACGGCATCCAGTTCGAACTCAATTCCATTCTCGTTGAGAAATGGGAAGGCAAGTGCTATCGTCTTGTCATCCAGAGACAAAGACGCAACAGTGGCGACCTTGACCTGTGGGAAGGCGAATACACTTACCGTTGTATTCTGACCAACGATTACAAGTCATCGACAAGGGACATTGTTGAATTCTACAATCTGCGTGGCGGCAAGGAACGTATCTTTGACGACATGAACAACGGATTCGGTTGGAGCAGGCTCCCCAAGTCATTCATGGCGGAGAATACTGTCTTTCTTCTGCTTACTGCATTGATACACAATTTCTACAAGACCATCATGAGCAGGCTTGACACCAAGGCTTTTGGGCTCAAGAAAACGAGTCGCATAAAGGCTTTTGTCTTCAGATTCATCTCCGTACCTGCCAAGTGGATCATGACTGCAAGGCAATACGTGCTGAATATCTACACAGAGAACCGAGCTTATGCAAAACCCTTCAAAACAGAATTCGGATAAGAATCCTTTCTTTCCGGTTTGAATCTGCGTATTACCTCAAGTCGCATCGTGGGGTAAGGGGATGGTGGCTACATATTGATGTTGTGCTGTTGCTTTTTACTGAAAGCTGCTACTAACGACTCATAAATCTACCCTTAATCGTGTATTGGATGATAGTTGCGGATTTTAGGTAATCAAAAAGGCTCGACTAATTAAACAAAAAGTGTTATCTTTGCATCGTGAACATAAACAATGGCCATTCACCTATGTCCTTGATAAATCATCGTAGGCGTAGTGCCAGATGGCATGGAGCGAGCCAAAAAGTGGGACAATCAGCGGCCCCTCTTTTCTTAGACCGAATAGACATCCAATGTGAAATCAGTCCCGTTCCTTTCCAGGACATATCGAAGGCAGCACCAGGTGAGCCAAGTGCCAAGATAAGAGAAAGAGTCATCAAGGCAAGAGAAGTTCAAGCCGAAAGATTCAATGATTATAAAGGCATCCATTGCAACGCCCAGATGACCGGAAGAATGATTCATCAGTTTGCCGAACCCGACGAACAAGGTATCGAGCTGCTCCGAATGGCAATGGAGAAGCTTTCTTTGTCAGCCAGAGCCTATAACAGAATACTGAAAGTGGCACGAACCATTGCTGATTTGGCAGGAAGTGAACAGATTAAGCCTTACCATATAGCAGAAGCCGTGGGATACGGAACCCTCGACAGAGGCGATTGGGCAGAAAGAGGACAGTTATAATCATAAAGAAGATATATTAATATTTAGTTATTTTTAAACAATAATCTAAGGTTTTCCCATAATAAATGCGTAATTTTGCACGATAATATCAATACAAAAGGAATGAAAAGGAAACTGCTATACATCGGTGGAATATTGCTCGTTTGCTGCATGCTCGTGGCAATCGGCATGACAATGCGCCTCAACGAGGAAATCACTACCCTGCCCGCCATCGGACCCAAGATAGCGGCCAACATACATTATCATCCACAGATGAAGGATTCCATTCAGAAACCGAAGCCGGTGGTGAAGAAGATGGACTTCAATATCAGCGGCACCTTGCTGGATACCAATGGCAAGGGAGTGACTGGCGTCATCGTGAGCGATGGCTACCATTGTGTAAAAACTGATTCCTCGGGACGCTACAAGATGAAACGAGACTCGTTGGCTCGCTTCATCTACTACTCCGTGCCTGCCGACTGCGAGGTACCTACCCATAGCGAAACCGATCGCACGGCTTGTTTCTACCAAGCAGTTTCCAACGATAAGAAGAAATATGACTTTACTCTCACCCGATTGCCCGGCGGCAAGGAGGTGAGTTACAAAATGATAGTCATCGGCGACCCGCAGGTTACCAATGCCTACAGCCCTTACTATACTTCTCCGGATGATAACCCCATCAAGAAGAGCGATGTGGAAAGATTCACAACCCAGACGATGGCAGACATCAAGCAGACCATCAAGAGTCTTCCTGCAGGAACTCCCGTATATGGACTGAGCATGGGCGATGATGTACAGTATTATGGCGGCTATAATGCCAAGCTGGAGCGCCAGATACGCCAGGCATTGGGCTCTTCAGAGATGCGTCTCTTCTCCGTCATCGGCAATCACGACCAGGATGGGAAGGCACTCTATCGCAGGAAATGGGAGGAAAATTTCGGTCCTACCGATTTTTCCTTCGACCGTGGCGATGTGCATTATGTCTGCATCAACAATTGCTTCTTCCATCGCGGCATGTCTTATTATTCTCCTGGAGAATTGCGTGAGCGCCAGGTGAAGTGGCTGAAACAGAATCTGGCCCTTACACCCAAGGATAAGAAAGTGGTACTCTGCTATCACATTCCTTTTACCTTCGGCAATGCGCCTTTCAGCAAGGCGAAGCCGCTGACCAATGCCAATGAGGAGGGGCATTATTCCTCTTCCCGCCTCTCGTTCCTGCTCTCTCTGCTGAAGCAGTTTAAGGGAGGCTATGAACTCTTCTGCGGACATACTCATTTTGCCTGCAACCATGAGATCAACTATGAGGGCGAGGATGTGATGGAGCATTGTCATGCTGCAGCCTGTGGCAATATCTGGCAGTCGAACATCAACATCTGCGGCACCCCGAACGGATATTATGTCTATAGCTTTGTAGGTACCAGCATCAACGATTGCTACTACAAGGGAACTTTCTGGGACAAGAGCAAGCAGATGACCATCTTCCGTGCCCAGACCGATTTCAACGGTGAGAAATATGCCAAAGACTGGCAGTTGGCAACCAACAGGAATATCCTGGTAGCTAATGTCTTCAATGCCACCAGTCACTGGCGCGTGGTAGCCATAGAGGATGGCAAGGAATATCTGATGCGCCGCATCAGCAGCAAGGGTCAGGATGCCTTTGCAGCCGGCTATCATCATAAATACAGCGAGAGTGTATCCTATCGTTTCGTGAGCAAAGGTAACGGTTATCTCATCATGAACCACCTTTATTATTATGTACCAAAGAACCCGAATGCCAAGATTATCATCAAGGCAAGCGACCCATACGGTCACACATTCACGGCAAGCAGCAGCGATGCCGTAACCGAGCCTTTCGTCAACTACGCTCACTACTATGAGCGAGAGTACAAGGAATATAAGAAGCAGAAAGACAAAATGTTGAGAGATTCCGTAGTTACTAAGCAGAAGGATACGATTGCTACTAAATCAGTAAATAAATAGAAAAGAAAAAGGGAGATTCCCCTCTTATTTGAAGTTGGAAAGAGGCTCATTCCACTTTTTGCCTGACTATGGCACAATATTGCCCTCTACTGGGGCAACTTTTTGCCATTGCCGGGCACAAAGTAATACGCCGGGAGAAAATTTTCGGGAGGTCTACCATCGCCAGTCGGAATATGCTTTCCGGCTGCTGGAAGCGTGGTTTTGCTCGGGAAAAACCTTACTCTCGATTTTACTCTTCACTCTTCACAAATTAGCCTGAAACTCTGATAAACACTAGGGTTGCAAGCGGTGAAGAGTAGTCATCCACTCTTCACAACTCTTCACCACTCTTCACACGTACTCAAATTTTCCACCAGCATAGGATACTGTAGATGAAGCTCATAGAAAACCTCGAAGCTTACCATCCTTTTGCCCTCCTCTTCCGGCATTTGGAAACAGTAGCTGATCATGGTGAAGAGTGGTGAAGAGTGGTGAAGAGTAGGCTACCACTCTTCACTCACCTAATCAACTGTATATTAGTTGTTTAGGGAGCATCCGTGAAGAGTGAAGAGTGTTTTTGAAAGTAGCTTTCTATCCACCCGCAGCTTGAAACTTATGCTAATTATTGCAAGAAGAAAAAACACGAAATATATGACCTTGTATCTCATCATTCCTTACGTTTTAGTAATCATACTAAATAAGGTATGTCTCTCAAAACGTTTCTTGAGAGACATACCTTAATTATATATAGAGACTATTTTTACTTGTTCAGTTTCCAGGTAACACCATCCTTGGTGTCCTTTACCTCAAAGCCGGCACCAGCGAGGGCATCACGAATCTGGTCGCTGGTAGCCCAGTCCTTGGCCGCCTTTGCCTTGGCACGCAGGTCGAGAACCATATCTACTACCTTGCCATAAGCCTCTTCACGGGCATCATTGTTGGCTCCCTTCTCGCTCTTCAAGCCGAGCAGGTCGAAGGTGAAGAGCTGCATGGTGTCTGAAAGCTCCTTCAGGTCTTCGGCAGAGATGTTTGCCTTGTGGTCGAGGGCTGTGTTGATTACGTGGCAAGCCTCGAAGAGATAGCTGATGACGAGCTGAGTCTGGAAGTCATCGTTCATCGCATCGTAGCAGCGCTGGCGCAACTCGCTTACGAACTTCTTCACCTGCTCATCGCTCTGCTTAGCCATAGGCACACGCTCCAGGTCTTTCAAACCGTTCATCAGGCGCTCCAATCCCTTCTGGCTAGCCTTCAAGGCATCGTTAGAGAAATCTACTGTGCTGCGGTAGTGAGCAGAGAGGATGAAGAAACGGATGGTCATTGGCGAATAAGCCTGCTCCAGACTGTCGTGATTGCCAGTGAAGAACTGCTCCAGAGTGATGAAGTTGCCAAGACTCTTACCCATCTTCTGACCGTTGATGGTAATCATATTGTTATGCATCCAGTAACGAACCATCTGGTCGCCCTGAGAAGCCACAGCCTGTGCAATCTCGCACTCGTGGTGAGGGAAAATCAAATCCATGCCGCCACCGTGAATATCAAAGTGGCTACCCAAATATTTGCGTCCCATCGCAGTACACTCGCAGTGCCATCCAGGGAAACCATCGCTCCAAGGACTAGGCCAGCGCATGATATGCTCTGGTGAAGCCTTCTTCCAGAGGGCAAAGTCAGCCTGGTTCTTCTTCTCGCCGATACCAGCCAGTTCGCGGCTCTCGTTGATTACGTTCTCCAGGTTACGTCCGGAGAGGATACCGTACTTATGATCCTTGTTATACTTCTCGATGTCGAAGTAGATAGAGCCGTTGCTCTCGTAAGCATAGCCATTGTCCAGGATTTCCTGTACCAGCTTCTCCTGTTCGATGATATGGCCTGTGGCATGAGGCTCAATGCTAGGAGGGAGTACGTTCAGCGCCTCCATGGCATCGTGGTAGCGGTTGATGTAGTACTGCGCAATCTCCATTGGCTCCAACTGCTCCAGGCGTGCCTTCTTCTCAATCTTGTCATCGCCCTCATCTGCATCGTGCTCCAGGTGGCCCACGTCGGTAATGTTTCTAACGTAGCGAACCTTGTAGCCCAGGTGCTTGAGATAGCGGAAGAGTATATCGAATGTAATGGCAGGACGCGCATGACCAAGATGCGGATCGCCATACACAGTTGGGCCACAAACATACATGCCCACGTTAGGAGCGTGGAGCGGAGTGAATCTCTCTTTCGTACGAGTGAGAGTGTTGTAGATCAATAATTTCTGTTCCATTTTGTTTGAACCTTATTTTTATATTATTTATATTTTGAGTGCAAAGTTAACTCATTTTTCTGATATATCCGACAAATCATTCGCAAAATGTTATTAAATGCCCCTAAAATACCACTTTTATCTGATGAAAGTGCTAACATGAGTAGAGAATAAATCGGGAAAAACAAAATACAGGATGCAGAAAACAAAATAGTTTTTTGCATAAAGTAAACAGTTTCTGTATATCTATTCACTATTTGTAAGTTTTTTGCCTAATATATGCATAAAATTATCAAATTATTAGCGTATATCGAAAATAATGTGTAACTTTGCAGCCGCATAACAGTTATCAATTATCAAGAAGGCGGCTATAAGTTCCGCCAATGAGTATTAAGTTAGAAGAAAATGGCATATACAAGATTGAGTGCTGCCGAAGCGGCAGCGATGATTAACGATCAAGATACAATCGGATTGAGTGGTTTCACACCAAACGGCGTGCCTAAGGCAACTTTCCGCGAACTCTCCAAGAGAGCCGTGGCAGAGCATGAGGCGGGCAGACCTTTCCAAGTGGGCATCCTGACAGGTGCTTCTACCTCGCAGAGTATCGAAGGTGACATGGCAGCAGCCCATGCCATCAAGTTCCGTGCGCCATTTTCTACCAACAAGGATTTCCGCACCCATACCAATCTCGGTGAAATCGACTACGAGGATATGCATCTCGGCCACATGGCTGAGCGCCTGCGCCGTGGTTTCTATGGCGAGATAGACCTTGCCATCATCGAAGTTTCTGATTTGGAAGAAGGCGAAACTACCTGTAAGGCATTCCTTACCTCTGCCGGCGGCATTGTTCCTACCATCGTTAGATTGGCAAAGAAGGTGCTCATAGAGAAGAATACCTTCCACAGTCCAGCTTCCCGTTATCTTCACGATGTATATGAGATAGCAGAATGCCCATTCCGTACACCTATCCCAATCTTGAATGTGGGCGATAGAATAGGTAAAGAGTATGTGGAGATTGATGCACATAAGATTGTGGGTGTGGTAGAATGCAACATTCCGGAAGAGGCGCGTGCCTTCAAGCCACTCGACCCTGTAACCGAACAGATGGGACATAATGTGGCTGATTTCCTGGTCAGCGACCTGAAGAAGGGACATATTCCTCCTCAGTTCCTGCCTTTGCAGAGCGGAGTGGGCGTAACTTCCAATGCCGTTCTTGAGGCATTGGGACAGAATCCTAACGTGCCTGTATTCAGCGTCTATACCGAGGTGGTTCAGGATGCTGTAGTGAAATACATGCGTGAGGGAAGAATCAAGGATGCATCCTGCTCTTCGCTCACCGTAACAAACGAGACTTTGAAAGAGGTGTATGATGATATAGATTACTTCAAGAAGCATCTCACCATCCGCCAGAGCGAGATTTCCAACTCTCCGGAGGTAATCCGCCGACTGGGTGTCATCGCCATGAATACCGCCATCGAGTGCGATATCTATGGCAACGAGAACTCCAGCCACATCTGCGGCAGCAAGCTGATGAATGGTATCGGTGGTTCGTGCGATTACGAGCGAAATGGCTACATCTCCATCTTCACCACCCAGAGTACCACCAAGAACGGTTGCATTTCAGCCATCGTTCCGATGTGCAGCCATGTAGATAGCACCGAGCACGATGTGGATGTTATCGTTACTGAGCAGGGAGTCGCCGATCTTCGCGGCAAGGGTCCTTTGCGCCGTGCCAAGGAGATTATCGAGAACTGTGCGCACCCGGATTATCGTCCAATGCTTCGTGAATACTTGAAATTTGCAGAAAAGGGGCACGAGCCACAGAGCATGCGTGCCGCCCTCGCCATGCACGATACCTTCCTGAAGAAGGGAGATATGAGACTGACCGACTTCGGAGAATATCTGCAATAAGGAAGATTACCGCATAAACATAAAAAAGGCACCAGGCTGTTTCCATCAACGGAATACAACCTGATGCCTTTATTTTTTATCTATAAACCTGCTGCTTACTGCACAATAGAAGTAACAGGGTTTCTGGTGCCCTTCATGCCAACCAGGAATGCCTTTGCCGAACCAAACTTCAGGAACATATCCAGGCGTACAGGCACATGATTCTCATCATCGGTGATATAGAAATCTACGATTTTCTTCCATTTACCATCGTCAATCTCCATATATTCAAGACGCAGGCAACGATACTTCACGCCGTTGTCAGCCTTGACCGTAACCTTTCCACCATACTTCAACTGAGCCGGATTACGACCGCCGCCATCACAGATAGGGAACTTGACGCAATGTCCCCGCTTCCAGTTGGCAGGATCAAAGCTGCGGGCACGGAGGAAGATGTTCATCATGTCGAAAACACAATCCTCGTAGGAAGCCTTCTTCCATTTATGCTCGCCATTCTTATTCTGATAATGCAGGTTTACATTGCATTTGCCACCGGCATAATTATAGAAAACCTCATCTACGGTATATCGCTTGCCTTCACGGGCTCCCTTGCGGAAATAGAGCGGTGCCAGATCCGTACCACTATAGCAAAGCAAAGTATCACGAAGCACAAAGAAATCGTCTACTCGCTTATTTCCTCTGGTTACGAGCGAACCACGATAAGCAGGCTTACCATGACGGGTAGTCTGGATAACCGACATGCTGGCATTACCAGCCTTTACCCAAACGAACTTCCAATTGTAATATAGGTTATAGGTGAGAAACTCACCCGATTTGAATGCCGTATTACGAAATGTACACTGGGCAGACACGGTTGTGCTGACCAAGAGTAGCATTGCTGCTATCAAAAAAGATTTAAATGTCTTCATAACTATAACATTTTAGGAATGTACTCTATGCCCAATTTTTTGGCACGTTGCGCATTCTGATTCTTTACTTTCTTTTCCTTGTCAGGTTTCTGCTTGGTGATGGCAGAAGGCTTCTGCCTGGACAGTTCATAAGACTTCGGGCTCCAGCTTTCCGTCAAATCCCATTTAGCCTTACATTCCAGGAGTTCCGGATAATAATATACTTCCTCCGCCTGCAGATCATCATCATAACAGCCCGTATCCCATTTGCCGTTGTTGTTTCTATCAACAATCAGGCGCATGTAATACTTCTCCGGTTTAAGATAATAGAATTCTGCTACCCCATTTACTGCCTTCACCGACTTCACCACCTGGTCCTGAGCATTCAACAACTGTACCAGGAGAGGCAAATTTCCAAAATTATCGGTGATATTCACCAGGAGAGTGCCGTATGTATCGAGCGAGCTGACCTTGAATCCCTGCTTGATAGGCTTGGATGCCAGACCGTAGATATCCTCGAAAGCAGCAGAATCCACCTCAAGACTATATTCTATATCAGGTCTCCACTCTCCTCTCAGCACATATTCCCGGTTTCCTATCGAATCAAATTCAAAAGGAGCCCGATACCAAAGCGTATCATGCTTGGCATAAAGATGCATTCCTGCCGTATCTGCCTTGGCAAGCGGAGTATCAAAACTGAACGTAACGTTCTTGTCCGGGTCCAGTTCTGAGGCAACTCCCACCTTGACCTCAAGCGGTTTGATGGCCATCACCGAGTCATAAGGCATACCTTTCTTCTTGAGTTTTTCCTGCTTCTTGGACCACTCGGCTATCTCTTTTTCCTTGGCTTTCATTCGCTTGGCGTATGGTTCCTTGGAAAGAATCTCCATAGCCGTATCGGTATGACATATCAGCACACCCGTACTGTCGGTCATGCGATAGGTAAGATCCATGCGAAGCGTATCCTGATTGACCAGGACAGTATCCCTCAGCCAATAGGTGATGGAATCTTTCTTCTCCGAACTTTCTATGATGAACGCTTTTTCGGCATCAAAGTTAAGTCCCTTTATCTCAGGAAGGATGGAATCTCCATAACTGAAATAGAGCGAGAAACAGTTAGGCATCTTGCGCTCTGCCTTCAGGAAATATCTGTCTGTCAACGGTTCCGTAAAAGCCCTGAGCACCACGTCATCAGGCAGGAAATGGGTATATTTCACCTGGTCAATCGACTTGATGTGCAGCGAGTCTATCCATGTGGTATCCTGTCTGATATCAGGCTTGCTGGATGGTATGATGATGTCATGGGTGAAGGCGATTTTCTCGCTCTTCTGATTGAACATATAGTTGCCGTCCATGTCCTGCAGGGCATAGATGCGATAAGAGCCCGGCGCTACGCCCTTGATGACGAAACGTCCTCTACTGTCCGTACGGCTTACACGCAACATAGGCTTGGTCTTGAACGCAGAATCAGCCTGATCATCATAGAGACCTACGAGAATACCCTTGATAGGTTCCAGATTTTCAGCCTCCAGCACATATCCCGCAACCTCCATCGTATCAATGACGGTACCTGTAGAAAAACTATAGGTATAGTTGCCCATCGGATTTCCCTCGTTGTTGTCGCTGATAGCATCCGAGAAGTCGATGGTATAAGTGGTATTGGGTTTCAGAGAATCGACAAGCGAAATATGAATACGCTTTCCTGCACCTTTGATTTCAGGCACTTCGAGCTGAGGAGGCGAAACCACCACCTTCTCGGTAGGATTATCCACCTTGATAAACTCATCGAAGTAAATATCTATCTTCTTCTCCTTCACATTGACAGCACCGTCAGCCGGCGAGGCACCTACCACCTTAGGTGGTGTCTCGTCAAACCATCCTCCGTCAGGCTGTCCCATTCGTGCACAGGAAGCCAACAGGAAGAAGACCGCCAGATAGAAAGGCAGAAACAAGGAATTTAACTTCAACTTGTCCTTGATGTCATTCATATTAATCATTGTATATTATCTTTATATTCGCTACCCTATCTCGAAGGCAGCGATAAAAATTTACTTGTTCATCATCAGCATTTCGTCGAGATTCTTGCGGCTGTTGCTGAGACGGGGAATCTTATGCTGACCACCCAGCTTGCCCTTGCTCTTGAGCCAATCGTTGAAGACTCCCGGTCTTGCCTTTACTATTTCCAGATGCTGGAGCGTAACGTCGTGGAATCGCTTAGCCTCATAGTCGCTGTTGATTTCCTGCAGTTTCCAGTCGAGCAGGCTGGCAAACTCGTCCAGGCTTTCCGGTTCCTTGGAGAATTCGATAAGCCACTGATGGCGGCATTTGGCGTTGCTGTCCATATAGACAGGAGCAGCCGTATATTCAGCCACCTGAGCACCCGTCTTCTCGCAGGCATAAGCCAGACCCTTCTCGGCATTATCCATAATCAGTTCCTCGCCAAAGGCATTGATGAAGTATTTGGTTCTGCCGGTAATGACAAACTTATATGGATTCTTGCTTGTAAACTGAACGGTATCACCAATCATGTAACGCCATAATCCACAGGAGGTTGTGATAACCATCGCATAGTTCTTGCCTATCTCCACATCCCATAGAGGTATGATGGTAGGATTGGCCTTGCCGAATTCATCCATAGGGATAAACTCGTAGAAGACGTCATAATCTATCATCAGGAGCATCGCCGGGTCGGATGGATCGCTCTGCAGTCCGAAGAAGCCTTCGCTGGCATTATAAGTCTCCATATAATGCATGTCAGGCGAAGTGATGAGCTGCTCATACTGCTTGCGATAAGGCGTAAAGGCAATACCACCGTGGAAGAAAACCTCCAGGTTTGGCCATACTTCCTCCAGATGCTTCTTGCCTGAAAGCTCCATGACGCGTACCAGAACGCTGAGCATCCAGCTAGGCACACCCGAGATATTCGTAACGTTCTTGTTCAGGGTTTCCTGCGCAATACGGTCGCGCTTCACCTCGAAGTCGCTCAGGAGAGCCGTTTCCTTCCTAGGCACACGCACCCAATTGGCAAGCGGATTGATGTTTTCGATGAGAATAGCGCTCAAATCGCCCACCAGACTGCCCGAAACATTATAGTTAGGCGAATGGCTACCGCCGAGAATCAGGCTCTTGCCGTCGAAAATCCTGCTTTTCGGATTATTACGCAGATAGAGCGCTACGGCATCAAATCCACCCGCATAATGAATACCATGCAAACCATCATGAGAAACAGGGATAAACTTACTCTTGTCGTTGGTAGTACCCGAAGATTTAGCATACCATTTCACGGTACCCGGCCACAGGATATCCTTTTCTCCATGGCGCATGCGGTCGATGTCCCCCTTCAGCTCCTCATAGGTGTTGACAGGCACATTCATCGCAAATTTCTCATAACTATTGGTAGTATTTAATAGATGCTTTACACCATATTCCGTATTCTTGCCCTTTTCAATAAGGCGCATGAGTGTATGATGCTGCAAATGTTCTGCATCATTAACATACTTCTCCAACTCCTTCTGTCGGGGTTTGAAGACATTACTTACTATCGTTGTTAAACTCATATCTAGATATATATACCTTATAAAGTAGATGCAAAATTAATTCAATCTTTTGATATAGAGAAAGTTTTTACTTTTTTTTAATACAAAAATCCAAGATAGATATATATGAGGAGAGAAACTGCAATGAAACCCTACCTGATGTATACAAAAAGACTCCCATAGATAAGTTTATATTACCTTTCTATGGGAGTCTTTTTCCGATATGTAAAAGAGTTTATTCTTCAGCAAAAGCAGCCGCCTCGGCAGCTGCAATGATGTCTTCTCTAGACATCTCCTTAGGCTCTGCTGTAATATCGCTCAAGTCAAACTCGTCGCTATTGTTCTGTTCTACGACGGTTTCTGCCATTTCATTCTCCTCTGCAGCAGCCTTGTCCGAAAAAACCTCTTCCTTGAACACGCTGACGTGCTTCTCCTCTAGGGGTTTTTCGTCCAGATTCTGCGAGATGATGAAATTCTCCTGCACTTCTGTGCTAGGCACATTGAGCACAGGCTCTTCCTCCATCTTTGTACGGTTAGCCTTGGCAGCAAAGACCTCGTCAATATACTGCGGTTTCTTGCGCAGGTTGTCTAAAGTTTCCTTAGAGGCAAACTGCTGGCTTTCTTTCTTGGAATATCCCTTGCCGATACCCCCTTTCACGCCTTCAATTTCCACCTGATAGGTGAACACAGGGCTTCCATTGTCATCTTTCTGCTGCTCAATCAATACATATTCAAGCTGTACGCGGTTTTTCTGGCTCCATTCGATAAGCTTGCTCTTGAAGTTAACCTCCTTGTAAGCCACCTTATCAATGTTTATCATTTGTGCCAGAATGCGATTCTTCATGAAAAACATGCATGCGTCATAACCACGGTCCAGATAGATGGCACCAACCAAGGCTTCGAATGCATTTCCTCCCATATAGCTGTTATGAGAAGAACTGTGTCCGTTAGATAAAATCAGCTGATTGATACCCATCTCCTGCGCCAGCTTGTTGAGCGTGTCGCGCTGCACTAGCTTGCTTCGGGTATTCGTAAGGAATCCCTCACGCTTGCCAGGGAAGTGCTGGTACACGATGTCTCCTACTACAGCATCCAGAACAGCATCGCCCAGGAACTCCAGGCGCTCGTTATTCACCGGCTTACCCTTTGAATTGCGGCGCATGATGCTCTTGTGCATCAAGGCAAGCTTGTAATAACTGATATCGTGAGGATAGAAACCAAGGATTTCGTACAAAGAAAAATAAAGCTCTTTATCCTTGCGGAAAGAGAGCTTTATTCTATCTATAAAATTATTCAGCATACTTCTTGAATACTACACAGCAGTTATGACCGCCGAATCCGAAAGTATTGCTCAATGCAGCACGAACTTCACGCTTCTGAGCTTTGTTGAAGGTAAAGTTCAAGTTGTAGTCGAGCTCTGGATCGTCATCACCCTCTTCGTGGTTGATAGTAGGAGGAACGATATCGTTCTTCACACTAAGAACACAAGCCATAGCCTCTACTGCACCGGCAGCACCGAGGAGGTGACCAGTCATTGACTTGGTAGAACTGATGTTAAGCTTGTAAGCTGCATCACCGAAGACAGCCTTGATAGCCTTAGCCTCAGAGATATCACCTACGTGGGTAGATGTACCGTGAACATTGATATAGTCAATGTCCTCTGGCTTCAGATTGGCATCAGCCAATGCGCGCTCCATAACGAGCTTAGCACCGAGACCCTCAGGATGAGAAGCTGTGATGTGATAAGCATCAGCACTCTCGCCCTCGCCTACCATCTCAGCATAGATCTTCGCACCACGAGCCTTAGCGTGCTCCAGTTCCTCGAGAATCAAGCAACCAGCACCTTCGCCCATGATAAATCCATCACGGCTTGCGCTGAATGGACGTGAAGCATGCTCAGGATCATCATTACGTGTTGACAATGCATGCATAGCATTGAAACCACCCACGCCACAAGCGCAGATAGCAGCCTCGGCACCACCGCTCACGATGATGTTTGCCTTGCCCAGACGAATCAGGTTGAAGGCATCAGCCAATGCGTTGCTTGAAGAAGCGCATGCAGATGTAGTAGTGTAGTTTGGTCCGTGGAATCCGAAGTGGATTGAAATCTGACCAGAAGCGATATCTGCAATCATCTTAGGGATGAAGAATGGATTGAACTTAGGACCATTCTCCTCGTGAGTACCGTAGTACTTCACCTCATCCTCGAAAGTCTTGATACCACCGATACCTACACCGAATACAACGCCAACGTTGTCCAAGTCTTCCTTCTCAAGATCAATTTCAGCGTCCTTTACACCCTGCATGGCAGCAATCATAGCCAACTGGGTATAACGGTCAAGCTTGCGAGCTTCCTTACGATCAATCCAATCATTGATGTTCAGGTCTTTAACCTCGCAAGCGAACTTGGTCTTGAAAAGGGTTGTATCGAAATGAGTAATAGGAGCAGCACCGCTCTTTCCAGCAAGAAGGTTATTCCAGGTTTCCTCTGGATTATTACCTACTGGAGTCACAGCACCGAGACCTGTTACAACAACTCTCTTTAATTCCATTTATAAAATTTTAGTGCTAAATTACTTAGCGTTCTCCTCGATGTAAGCGATAGCGTCACCTACAGTAGCAATCTTCTCAGCCTTATCGTCTGGAATAGAAATAGAGAACTCCTTCTCGAATTCCATGATCAACTCTACTGTATCCAATGAATCTGCACCGAGATCGTTTGTGAAGCTTGCCTCTGGCTTTACTTCTGCCTCATCAACACCGAGCTTATCAACGATAATTGCCTTTACTTTGCTTTCAATTTCTGACATAATTGTAACCTTTAAAATGTTTATAAATTAATTTCTAATTAAAAATCTGAGTGCAAAGGAACACTTTTTTTTTGAGATAAACAAATATTTTGGCGAAAAAAGTGACTTTCGGTGCACAATCACCCCTAAATTGTGCATTAATTTGGTCTTTTTTCGCTTTTTTGTTGGCTCTTTGAGAGAAATTTGTTACTTTTGTGCAGTATTTAATTAAACATTTCAAACCATATGACATTTACAGAAAACGCTAACAGGATTTTTAATCAGGCGATAGCTGATTATCACATCAAAGACAATATTGATACTCCTATCAATAATCCGTTTGCCGAAGGTACCATCGAGAACCGTCTCTACCTCAAGTGCTGGATTGATACCGTACAGTGGCATTTCGAGGATATCATCCGCGATCCGCAGATTGATCCTGCTGAAGCGCTCGTCTTGAAGCGCCGTATCGACAAGAGCAATCAGGACCGTACTGACCTCGTGGAGCAGATTGACTCTTACTTCCGTGAGACTTATAAGGACGTAAAGGTACATCCGGATGCGCGCATCAATACCGAGAGTCCGGCATGGGCTGTTGACCGCCTGAGCATCCTCGCCCTCAAGATTTATCACATGAAGGAGCAGGTAGACCGTCCTGAGGCTTCTGCTGAGCACAAGGCTAAGTGCCAGGCTAAGCTCAACGTGCTGCTCGAACAGCAGGTAGACCTTTCTACAGCCATCGACCAGCTCCTGGAAGATATCGAGGCGGGAAGAAAGTACATGAAGGTATATCGCCAGATGAAGATGTACAACGACCCTTCTACCAATCCGGTTCTCTACAACCAGAAATAAAACAGGAGGAGGATGAGGGAGAGCTATTTCTCCCCATTCCCACCTTATTATATATATAAAGAAGAAAAAACAAATGAAGACAGAGCATATACTTGTTATAAGATTCTCGGCCATGGGCGATGTTGCCATGACCGTACCTGTGATATATTCGCTGGCCAGACAATATCCACATGTCAGGATAACAGTGCTCAGTCGTCCATTCGCCCGCTCATTCTTCGAAGACCTCGCCCCTAACGTAGGCTTCATGGAGGCAGACATCAAGGGCGAATACAAAGGCGTAACGGGCTTGAATGCATTGTATCGCCGACTCATCGCCAAGCAGTTCACGGCGATAGCCGACCTGCATAGCGTATTGCGCTCAAGCTATCTGCGCATGCGTTTCAATCTAGCCAATTTCAAGGTGGCACACATCGACAAGCATCGCAGCGGCAAGCGCAAGCTGGTAGCATCTTCCGGCAAGAAACTGCAGCAGCTGTCTAGCTCCTTCCAGAATTATGCAGATGTTTTTGCACAGTTAGGCTATCCCGTCAAGATGGAATTCACATCCATCTTCGGCGAAGGAAAAGGCAATCTCGCCAGCCTGCCACAGGAAGTTTTCAGAGCTGGCGACAGCGTTATCAGTCTGGAAAACAAGCACATAACCGAACCTTGGATAGGCATCGCTCCGTTTGCTGCCCACGAAGGCAAGATTTATCCCGTACAGCTGATGGAAAAAGTTATCCAGCAACTTATCCACAATCATCCCCACTGCCATATCTTCCTCTTCGGAGGAGGCAAAAACGAGACTCCGGTCATGGATAAATGGGCAGAAGACTATAAGCAGGTAGTGAATGCTTCCTCCCATCTGGGCGGTCTGCAGCAGGAACTCATCCTGATGAGCCATCTCCACGTCATGCTGAGCATGGATAGTGCCAATATGCATCTGGCTTCGCTCGTCAATACTCCTGTCGTTAGCGTCTGGGGAGCCACTCATCCTTACGCTGGCTTCATGGGATGGCATCAGAGCCCCGACAATGCCGTTCAAATCGACCTGCCTTGCCGTCCTTGCAGCATCTACGGCAACAAGCCATGCATGCGCGGCGACTTTGCCTGCATGAAGAATATATCTCCCGAACTGATTATCGAAAAAATAGAAAACGTATTCAAGCAGAAATCCTGACCGGTTTCTGCTTTTTTGTTTATACACGAAAAACCGTTGAGAAGTGTACGGAAAACCCTATTCATAACTTTTTAATAACTTCGTAAATATCCACAGCCCCCATGTCATGAATGTGAAAATAGGGATATCCACAGGGTTATTAATAAGTTTTTAGAAACTTTTTCGCACTTTTTGAGCGGAAAAAGATATAAACTTATTAACTTTGCAGCGAATTGGGGAAATGTTGATAAAACGGTTAAGGCATTAAGAGCCAGGAAAAAGATTTCCATGCCCCGTGCTCATAACTGACAGGAAGACTTGGATAACGGAAACAGCAAATATCCGGACTGTTTTTTATCCACTTATCCACGTCATATCATCATCCTAATAATTCTTTTTTAAAAATTAGAAATAAAGAAATATAAATATGAATATTATGGTGAAAAAAGAATGGATTGAGAAAGGATACGTTGACGAACCCGTTGACGAAGCCTTAGACATGAAAGCTGAAATCAAGAAACTCTGTAAGGAGAAGGATGCTATCATCCTGGCGCACTACTATACCGTAGGCGAGATTCAGGACATTGCCGACTTCGTGGGCGATTCCCTGGCGCTGGCACGCAAGGCTGCCGAGACCGATGCCAAGGTGATGGTGATGTGTGGTGTTCATTTCATGGCTGAGACCTGCAAGCTCCTGAGCCCTGACAAGACCGTGCTCTGCCCAGACCTCAATGCCGGCTGCTCGCTTGCCGACAGCTGCAAGGCTGAGGATTTGAAGAAGTACAAGGAGGAGCATCCTGGATATAAGGTGGTGAGCTATGTCAACACTACCGCTGCCGTGAAGGCGCTGACCGATTGTGTGGTGACCAGCGGCAATGCCAAGAAGGTGATTGATGCCTTCCCGCAGGACGAGAAGATCATCTTCGGTCCTGATTACAACCTGGGCAACTATATCAACAGCGTGACGGGCAGGAGCATGCTGCTCTGGAATGGTGGCTGCCATGTGCATGAGAAGTTCTCTGTAGAGGCTATCATCCAGTTGAAGCAGGAGCATCCTGATGCCGTCGTGATGGCCCACCTGGAGTGCAAGGCGCCTGTGCTTGCCGTAGCCGATGTGAAGGGTTCTACAGCCACCATGCTTCATTATGCCCAGGAGCATCCGGAAATCAAGGAGTATATTATCGCCACAGAGGCTGGTATCCTGCACGAGCTGGAGCGCAACTGTCCTTCCGTCGTCTTCTATCCTGTTCCGCCGGAGGTTAGCGAGGGTGGAGTAGGCTGCAGCTGCAATGAGTGCGAATATATGAAGATGAACTCATTGAAGAAAATCTACAATAGCCTGAAGTTCGGCTGGCCTACGGTAGAAGTGGCTCCGGAAATAGCCAAGGATGCCGTCAAGCCTATCGAGAAGATGCTTTCCCTCTCATAAGACCCGGAAGTTCCGTTCCGTGAATGATCTGCATTTTTGGAACGGAACTCTTTAACCATTAGATAAACAACAAAACAACTTAGGTATGGATGCAAGATTAATCACTCCAATCCTGGCTTTATGCTGCCTGCCTTTGTCGGCGAAAGTATATACCGTCCAATCATTATTGGGCGATATGGTTGTTAACATCCATGTGGATAAGTCGATAACCTGGGATATCACCAAGGGGAAAACCCAGGTTCTGAAACCTTCCGCTATCTCCTTACAGACTGATAGACAGACCTTTGGCATCAATCCGAAGGTGCGCAAGGCTACTGTTCATAATTATAAGAACGATGATACGGGCGGCTATCAGCAGCTGCTCCTTTCCTGCAACGGATATGATGTGGAATTCCGCGTTTTCCTGAATGCTGCAGCCTATCGCATCATCCCTAAGAAGACAATCAATAAGGTGGTGAATGAAACTTCCGAATATCGCTTTGCCGGCAACTATCAGAGTTTCGTACCTTATGTGAATGATAACCGTGAAGGAGAGCGCTGGTGCTATTCCTTCGAGTCCTATTACGACGAGGCTCCGCTGTCCAGAATGTATCAGGATTCCCTCGCCATCACGCCTCTAGCCGTCTGTCTGCCTGAAGGAAAGAAGGCCGTGGTCATGGAGGCTGATGTGGAAAACTATCCGGGCATGTATCTCCTGAAGGGTGCGTCTTCTTCAGAACATTCGCTGCAGGCTGCCTTTCCTCCTTATCCTTTAAAGGAGAAGATAGGTGGATACAACCGCCTGAACCTGGTCCCTACTGAGCGTGCCGGCTATATCGCAGAAAAGGTAACCCGTCTGCCTTGGCGCATCGTGCTCGTAACCGATGAAGACAAACAGCTGGTAGGCAATGATATTGCCCGACAGCTGGGACCTCAGTGCAGAATCAAGGATACATCGTGGATAAAGCCGGGAAAAGTGGCTTGGGACTGGTGGAACAACACCAATATCACGGGCGTGGATTTCCGTGCCGGCATCAATACCGATACCTATAAGTATTTTGTGGATTTTGCCCGCAAGAACGGCTTGGAATATATCATCATCGATGAAGGCTGGAGCGATCCGGAAGACCTGCTCATCTTCTCCGACAAGATGGATATGGCGGGCATCATCAACTATGCCAAGCAGAATGGGGTAGGAGTGATTCTCTGGTCTTCATGGCGCAATCTCATCCAGCGCGGTCATGAGAAGATGGAAGAAATCATGAAGCATTACGGCGATATGGGCGTCAAGGGATTCAAGGTTGATTTCTTTGACCGTGACGACCAGAAGGCTATCAATTCCGTATACGAGGTGGCTGAATGTGCTGCCAGACATCATCTTCTGCTCGACCTTCATGGCATGCGGCCGTTTGGCGTACAGTTTGCCTATCCCAACATCGTGAATTTCGAGGGCGTGAAGGGTTTGGAGAATTCCAAGTGGGAGCCTCGTGTGGGCGATGGTCCTCTGCACGACCAGCCTCGCTATGACGTGACGATTCCATATCTCCGTGCCCTGCCGGGCAGTTTCGACTATACGCCTGGAGCCATGGTGAATGCCGTCCGTTCGCAGTTCTTCGGCAACAACGACCATCCGATGAGCCAGGGCACCAGAGTGCATCAGATGGCGATGTATACTATCTTTGATGCTCCTTTGCAGATGCTTGCCGACAGTCCTACGAAGTATATGCAGAATCAGGAGTGTACCGATTTCATAGCCCAGATACCGACGGTTTATGACCAGGTGGTGCCATTGGACGGCAAACTGGGCGAATACGTGGTTGTAGCCAAGAGAAAGGGCAGCAGATGGTATATTGCAGCGATGAACAACTGGCAGGCTCGTGACCTCACCATCGACCTCTCTCCATTGCTGAAGCTGAACGGAAAGACCAACCGTCCTGAAAAGCTGAGCGGCAAGGCGAACATCTTTGCCGACGGCATCAATGCCGACCGTGAAGCCACAGACTATAAGCATACTTACCAGCAGATCAGTGCCGGCGATAAGCTTCAGATACATCTGGCTCCAGCAGGTGGTTGGACAGCCATCGTAGAGTAAATAAAAGGGTCTATACGTCACCCGTTCATCGTGCCATTTAGACCCTTTTTCTATTGTTTTGCCCCACACGCCCTGGGCTAGGAGCTTTTGGGCCTTCAGCCCGGAAGGCAAACATAAGACCAAAACTGAAACAGCACAACGATTGCTGGCAATGGGACTTTCTGCCGAACAGGTTGCCAAAGCTACCCAGCTACCTTTGGAAATCATTAAGAAATAAATATACCAACTGAGATGTAGATACTAATTGTAAATTATTAATTGTTTCCATCTTTCTTCCGATTGGCGCCTATATCTTCCGATTGATGGTGTGAAGGAGAGGTTGATGCCTTTCTCCTAATCACCTGCAAAAGTACGACTTTTTTTTGATACCACCAAATTTCGGGTTGTGATAAGGGCCGATTTTCAGTAGCTTTCAAATTGTAAGTTGGTTAATAATTACAAGTCATAGTTTTGAGAGCAGAAAAACATAGAGTTGTGGAGCAGAAAACATAGAGTTGTGGAGCAGAAAACATAGAGTTGTGGAAAAGAAACTGTAAATCAGGAGAATCAGGATATTCCGGAAGATCCCCGATTTATTATTTCAATTTCAGTTATTTCAGTTATTTCAGTTTTCAGCGTCTTAGTACTTTTCTCTTTATAGTAGTATCTTATATATTTATATATATATATATAAAAATATATAAGATATATAATTTACTTACAATTCGTAACTACATATCTAACATATAGGGGCACGCTGAAAACTGAAATAACTGAAATAACTGAAATTGAGATAGGGTTTGGAGTATTTGGCCCTATAAGCCAGCCTTCTTGCTCTACAGACCCCTTGTATGTGGTCTCAAGAACGGGCTGAAGGCCCAGAAGCAGTGCACAAGGCGTCCTGAAAACCCTGGGCGCCGCCCTTTATTAACAAAATGTACGGTAAATATTGTCGGAAAAAGAAAAGAGAGTATCGATAAAGGTGGTAAAAACTGGTTGATAGGTGGTAAAAACTGTTTTCTTTTATATAAAACAATATTTTTAACCTCCTGAAAAGACAAAATTTACGATATTGGTAATCCGAAATGTTGTATCTTTGCATCAGTTAAAACAAACGGACGTTGTGAAACGTCTTTTCATCATCTTTTACTTATACAAATAAAATTAGAAAGTTTAATCTAATTATAAAAAAGAGTGCTCAAGTGATTGAGTGCTCTTTTTTTATTTCCAGTAAAAGGCTTCATATTCGCGAGCCACCTTTATATAATGGTGGTGCTTTTCTATATATTCCATACTTTGCTTTTTTAACAGAGGTATCCGCTCTGGATGCAGGATGAGTTTTTCCAGTTCTCCGTAGACACTCTCGTAGCTGGGCTCTACGTTAATGATGGGACGAAGCTGGGTTTCATGAAGAATCTCGTAGTTTTCCGGTTCTCCACCTCCTATGCAGATGATGCCTCTGGACATCGCTTCCAGCGGATTCATGGAGGGAGTGTAGCTGTAAAGCTGGTCGAGGATGGCATCGCTCCCGTTCATCATCCTTACGTATTCCCGGAAGGGCAGGTTTTCTGCCTGGCGCAGCTCCATCCTGTCGGGATATTTTTCTGCTATCGCCTGGGCAGCCTTCAGCATGATGTCTGTACCCTTATATTCGCTCCGGCTTCTGTTGATGCCGATGAAAACCCTTACCTTATCACTATCCTCCTGAGTCGGTTTCAGGTCATGGGGCTTGATGGGGAGAGGGATAAAGGTGGTCTTTGCGGGGAATTTCGGGTGATAGCATGCCCAGTATTCATAGAGTCCCGTCACGATGCCGTCGCACTCGCCGGCTATGATTCTGTTGAGTCTTTCCTTCTCCGTGCCCAGCCAGTCTTTCCTTTCCTTCAGGGCGTCAGCGTTGGTCCGCAGGGTCTCTCCCATATTGAAATCGCTGTATCTCAGCGGTTGGTCGTTGCAGCAGCCACTCACCCAATAATAGTCCATCCCGAAACCGCCCAGGATGATCTTCCCGTTGTGCCGTTTCAGATAACGGTAGACGGGTAGGATGCGCTCTGCCTTCAACTCGAGAAACATGGGATTGATGAGCTGTACGACATCATATCCGCGAAGCTTGGGCAATAGCGCATACAACCGTGCCATATACGCTATTCCGCCCCATTTCCCGGGCTTCCTGACCAGGTCGATATCCCGCGGATAGTTCTTCCAGAAGTCGCCGTTAGAGAGCACGGTAACCTGATGCCCCAGCTGTCGGAGTCCTTCGGCAAGTGTGGCATGAACGTTGCTGTATTCTCCCATGAGTAGTATTTTCATATCCTATGAATCTAAAAATGAATTTTTATCCCTTCAGCTGGGGCAGGGTCATGACCATGAGTCTTCTGCCCACCTTGCTTCTTATCGCCTTGCAGAACAGCTGGTATTTCTTGGTATATTTCTTGTCTGGAAGTGGATAGAGCCCCTTGTCGTGGAGCCGCTTCATGGCATCTTCCAGATGACGGGTGCTGCGGGTGAGCAGGATAGTGTTGTAGAGATAGTCCATGGTGAGCTGGGCTATTCTGCGGTTGAGGGCCACTCTCTCCGTATCAGACAGTAGCGCCGCCTTCTCCTGCAGATGGCAGATGACGAGCTCGGTATCGGCGAGTCGCCTCAGATTGTGGCGCATATTCTCCTTCTGATGCATGATGGAGTCTTTCCTCGTGCGGTAGAAATATGCCCTGGCATCGGTGGTGATGACTCTTTCAGCCTTCAGGAAGAGGAGCGGGGTGAATTCCTCGTCCTCGTGCAGGATGCCCGGGGTGAAGCGCTGGTTCTGCAGGATATCTCTCCTGAAGACATAGCTGCAGGATGAACCCCGCAAGTTGTTGTTGTGCAGGAAGATACTGCCGCTAACCGGTTCGGTATATGAATAAGGTACCTCCTTAATCTCCTTATCCGTCAATTCGAAATATACGATGTCGGGGTTGTGATATCTCACCAAATCGAGACAGTGTTCATAGCCCCGCTGGAGCAGATAGTCATCGCCGTCAATAAACTGCAGAAATTTGCCGGTAGCTATCTTGATGCCCGTGTTCCGGGCTATCGACAAGCCCTGGTTGCGCTGGCGCAGATAGATGAAATAGTCCTGATAGTCCATCAGGTCGTGGATGGGCGAGAGGTCGCTTCCATCGTCGACGATGATGATTTCGCGCTCCTTGGGATTGAGCGAGAGCTGCAGGATGCTTTTCAGGCAGAATTCCAGATATTCTGACGGCAGGTTGTAGGTGGTGATGATGAAACTTACCAGTGGCATCTGAGCTTTCTGCCCAGACAGAGAATTTGATGTATAAGATGATTGACTTTGCATAATCGTTGATAACCTAATATTTTAAGAAGTTGAAGTTTAAACGGATGGATTCCTTTATCTATCCCGGCAAGATATTCCACGAGAGGCGGGGAAGGTTCCAGCTTCCCGGAAACGTCGTAGAGATCGAGCATGATGTTCAGTATCTGCGCCATATAGTCCTGCAGCTGTTCTCCGTATTGCTGCAGATAGGCGGGATGCGCCTTGAACCGGTGCATGATGCTGGTCAGGATGCGGATATGGGCATCGTATAATGATTTCAAATCCCCATATTTTGCCTGGGCTGTGATGCCCCGACTGTTCCAGTGATAGACGTATTTCCCTATATCCGTGACCCTGATGACGGGGAAGGCTTTTTCGTCCTTCCTGTCAGAAACCAGTCCTATCAGCAGCGGGGTGGTCCATGCGTCTTCGAAGGTCCTGCCCTTGGGATATTCTACGTCGTCGAAGAGATGACGCCTGTAGATCTTATTCCAGGCATAGGTATGCTGATATCCCTTTTCGGCAAACCAGTAGTCCAGCGGATTCTGATATTCGGCAGGCGTGAAGGAGAGTTCTGACTGTCTCTTCCGGTTGCCGTATCTCTCTGATACAGAATACTCCAGAATGTCGACATGGGGATGCTTCCCGATTTCCTGAATCAGTTTTTCCAGGGTGTTATCCACCATCGTATCATCGCTATCCACAAAGGTGATATATTCTCCCCGTGCCTTTCTTATTCCGGCATTGCGGGCATCGCTCAAGCCTCCGTTTTCCTTGTGAATCACCCTGATGCGGGCATCTTTCCGGGCATATTCATCGCAGAGCTGGGGACTGCCGTCGTCTGATCCATCGTCTACGAGAATCATCTCATAGTCGGTGAATGATTGCTGCAGGATACTCTCCAGGCATCTTTCCAGGGTATCCTGCGTGCGATATACGGGTATGATAATGCTCAGTTTCATGACTTTCTGATGTTTGCTATGATGATGAATGGCAGTGACATGCTGAAATAGGAGATGTCGTATGTGGGACTGAACAGCTGGTAGTTGCCCGATGTTGCCATATTGATGATGAACGTGACGGCGGTGAGGAGGAAGAGTCCGTAGCCTATGTTGCCATACAGTCTTCTTCTGCTGTCCTGCCAGCTGAATGCGAGATAGATCATGACAGGTATCAGCAGGAGGATGCCCGACAGGCTGCCCTGGCGGGTCTGCAGGACGAAGGGATTGTATTCGAAGAACAGCAGACTCTTCATATCCCACAGCAGGAAGGGGAGAAACGTGAGGCTGAATGTCAGGAAAATTCCCAATAAGAAGCTTGTTTTCCTCCGAAGGTTTAATGAAAGGAAGGGGCGCAGCAGGAAGATGAAGAACGGAATGGCGGCTGCCAACCGCGTGCTGAGCAGCATTCCCAGCAGGAGGGAAAAGAGTACGGGACGGGTGGATAAACCAGCCTGCTTTATCAGCAGCAGGTTGATGACTGCCAGCACCAGTAGGAAGTTTGCCATCAGGTCGCTCCTGACGAATATCTCGTATAGGAAGGCTGGAGAATAGAGCAGACACGCTAGGAAACAGAGTGTTGCCCTGTTGCCATACAGGCGTTTGACGGTATATAGCGTGAAGGCTAAGACCGCAAAAAGGGAGAGTCCTACATTGTTGAGATAATAGAACGGGATGTGCAGAAACTGCCAGACGGGGAAGGGAGATCCGTAGCCGCCCAGATGGGTTGGAGCCATATAGGGGTATCTGCCATGCACCAGATAATTGATGAAATTGTGGATTGCCGACCATCTGTCTACCTGTATCTGATAGGGGTCGATGAGATATTGCATGCCTGCCAAAACGAGGATGAAGCCGAGGATGGCGAACCAGAGGCTGCGACTGCCCACATGCCCTACACGAGCAGCAAGACGGGGGAGAAGCAGACCGGCAAGAAGGTAGGCAGAAAGCACCAGAAGGGTGACAGAGAGGCTTATCCTCATCAGATACTTCGTGATGAACAAAGCATTGATGAGAAAATAGAGCACATACAGAATATATGTATTTATATCTTTTATCTGATGATTGCAATTTTGCATACTGTTCCTTGATTACCTTCGTTTGTTGCCGTTTCTACCATATAGATACCGCTAGCCACCTTTTCTCCCTTCCTGTTTCTGCCGTCCCAGGTATAGGAGCCTCCGTTGCTCTTTCCCTGGTTTACGAGGACACCGTTGGAAGTGACAATCTTGACATCTGCATGGAATGACAATCCGGTGATGGTGATGAGTCCCGTATAATCAGGTTTCACGGGGTTAGGATAGGCCCAGACATTGCCACTGGTCATTTCGTCATTGGTCTTGCTGGCGTTGCTCATATAGGAGCAGAGACCCTTGTCGGTGCCGAAGAATACCTCGCCGGTGGCATCGTTGATGGCTATCGACTCGATGTTGTCAGAGAGCAGAGGACTGTTGCCCGACGTGAAATGATGGATTTCCTCCATATTGTCGTCGCTGATGAGATAGACACCGTTGCTGCTGGTTCCAAACCATTTTCTGTTGCCCTCATCGATGGCGATGGCGCTGATGCTTACGCCTCCCAGCAGATAGTCGGCAAAATTGGTACCGTCGTTTCTCGGAATCTTCACCTGCGTCAATACCGGGGATTCCTGGGTTGTTTCCTTCTTTTCTATCAGTATCGGACCCGCATCCGTTGCCAGCCAGATGTTGTGTAACCGGTCTTCCTTGATATCCTTCAGCCAATAAGTTGTAAACTTAGTTTCATCCTCATTGATGAAATTGGTGGTAGAATACAGCTTGTTGTTCGTCATGTCATATCTGAAGAATGCCGGATTCTGCCAGTTGTCGTTGCTGAACCACAGGATGTTCCTGCTGTCTATCAGCAGATGGCTCATGTTGGGCAATGTAGATAACTCGTTCTGCGAAAGCGCCGTCCAGGTTCCGTCCTGATAGGTGAGCAGGTTCTTTTCCTTGTTCATGCTGTTGATGAGCCAGAGCTTGCCCTGGCTGTCGAACGTAAGGCCCTGCACGACCACGTAGTTCTTGTCTGAACCGAATACGGAAACCAGCGGACTGTTGTCGTAGCTGTAATGCTTGATGAATCTGCCATCGGCAAACTTGTAGAGTCCGGTTCTTCCGCATGCAAAAAGGGTATCGGGATGCAGCGGATTGAAATCGATGCAGTTGATGTCCATATAGGAAGGATTTCCGGCAGCCTCATGAAAATTGTCTTCATAGATGTTCCATTCCTGGTTGTCCAGAAGCTGGATGCAGCCTGGGCGTCGCATGTCCTGCATCACGTTATAGCCGCCTCCGCAGGTATATAGCTGTCCCCGGTCGAACTTCATGAATCCAAAGTAGTTATACTTCGGACCTCCCGGCTTCAGGGTGCTTACTATCTGCCTGAGTTCGCTCTTGTCTTCCTGCTTCCGGGCAGCATAATCTCCCACCCTGCTCCAGCTGCTCCTATCGAGCAGGTTGCTGGTGAGCGGGGCACGGTATTGTCCGCTCGCCTGGCTGTAGGCATAGATATACCGGTCTTTTATCTCGCACCAGTCAACCTTGAATCCGAGCTGATAGGTATCGCTGATTTCGCCATCTGCCACGTTCACCTTGACGATGCCGAAACCGTTGCTGAGATAGGCATATTTACCATATATATAGATATCGTTTACCGATTTATCGCCGGTGGTAGCAGCCGTATAGTAATCAGAAAGGTTCTGAACTTCGAAATTACTGCTGTTCATCAGGTCGATATTGGCATTTCTGTAGAGAATCAGCAGGCGTCCGGCAGCCTTGTTGTAGGCGATGTGCTGGATATCGCAGTCGCTCAGATAGTCTACCTTGCTGAAGGTCAGGATACTCTGGTCGTTCCTGTTGTAGACATATAGATTGTTGGAAGCCTGTACGAAAATCAGGTTTCCTGCGGGTTCTATCTCCTGCACTTCGCTATATGCCATATAGGCTTTCCAGTCGCCGATGGCAGCGAATGTGCGGTTGGATGCAACCTGCAGAATCAGGAACGTAAAGAGTATCAATATTTTCTTGCTCATATATCCAGATGTATATAATATAATAACTTATATATATTAAACAGAAAAATGCTGGGTTTATTGCCTGTGAGCCTTGCTTTTATTGGTAGACTCAGCAGCGGAAAGAGATGCTGGCAGAGCGGATAGAGACGGCAGCGCTTCAGCTTGCCGGCATAACTGATGATTCTGGAATAGCCCTGCAGTTCGGTTCTGAACTGATAGAGGGTGTGCAGGCTTTCCTCTGTCTTGCGGATAAACGACATGTTGCCGATAAAGTGTTCATAACCCAGTGGATTATCTACGTGTAGAATGGATATGTGGTTGTCTTTCAGGTTTTTACCCCATAGTACATCTTCATATCCATAGTGGATAAACCTTTCGTCGAAGGGATATCTGAGCATGATATTCCGCTTCACGATGAAGTTGGAGGTGTGGAAATCTGCATAGGGATTAGCCTGGCGCTGGAGATGATTTCCATTCTGCGTGCCGGCTGATTCGAAGATATATCGTAAGTTATACCTCAGCCGTTCTCTGGTTTCAGCATCCCGTTTTATCTGATAACCGCCATAGATAACATCGTTTTCCTTTTCTCTTTGATAATCGGCAAGATACTGCTGGCTGATAATGTTCATGTTGCTGTCGATAAACAGCAGCCAGGGATATTTTGCCTCCTGTGCCAGGAAATTCCGGATGGCAGCCCTGCCCACGTTTTCTTCTCTTTCGATATATCGGCAATGGGGGAGGGTGTTGATGATTCGGTTCTCCTCTACGGTTCCCTTATCGGTAGAACCATCATCGGCAACCAGGATTTCGTATTCGAAACAGGAGGATGATTCCTGGGAAGAAGAGCGGGTTTCCGAGGAAGAAGACAATAATGAAGCTTGAGCCTGTAAGGACTTTACAAGCTCAATACATACATTATTATATGTAGGGATTAATATCGAAAGGGTATTAATCATACCTTATTTCTTTTTCAGATATTCTGCCAGTTTAGCCACGGCTCTGGCTCTATGGCTGATGCCGTTCTTGATTTCCTCGCCCAGTTCGGCAAAGCTCTTGTCGTAGCCTTCAGGAACGAAAATAGGGTCGTAGCCGAAGCCTTCCGTGCCGTGCTTCTCGGTAGCGATAGAACCGTTTACGATGCCGTCAAACTGATGGATTTTCTTGATGCTGGTACATCCGCAAGGACATATATCCTGCTTCTCTATGTAGCAGATAACGGTACGGAAGCGAGCCTTTCTGTTCTCTTTCCCATTCAGTTCTCTCAACAGCTTGGCCATGTTAGCCTCGCTGTCGTGGTCGGTTCCCTCAGCATATCGGGCACTATGAACGCCCGGAGCACCATCCAGCGCCTCTACCTCCAGTCCGGTATCATCGGCAAAGCAGCTCAGATGATAATGGTCGTAAACATACTGTGCTTTCTGCAAAGCATTCTCTTCCAGTGTGTTTCCGGTTTCAGGAATGTCCACGTTGCATCCTATTTCCTTCAGCGAAACTACCTCGTAGTCGCTGCCCAGGATGTCGCGTATTTCCTGCAGTTTATGCTGGTTGTTGGTTGCAAATACTATCTTCATAATTTTCAATTTTTCAAATAATCTCTAACTAAGCAATCACTAATAAGAATAAGTAATCACTACTTCAGTTTCTTAATATCCTTGTCCTTGATTTTCACCTTCATTTCATCAAATCCCTCGCCATATACACCGATGACGGCACTCTGGCTGACGAAGGCATTCGGGTCGATGATTTTCACAATACGGAAGATGGTGACGCTCTCGTTCTTCTTTGCCAGGATACAGAGCACTTTCATCTCATCACCCGTGTACCAGCCGTGACCATCAAGAATCGTCACACCATGATTCATCTGCATACCGATGGCGTTGGCTATCTCCTGATATTTCTTGCTGAATATCATGAATTGCACACTCTCTCGCTTGGCATTCATCACATAGTCGAGTACCAGATTCTCTATCACCATCGTACAGAGACCGAATACTACCTTTCTTACTGCATCAATCGTAGTGAATTCCGGTTTCGCATTGAAGACGAAGAAGGAACTGCCCACGATGACGAGGTCCACGAAGATGAGCACCCGTCCCAGCGAGATATTATGGTATTTGTTCACGATGGCGGCGATGATATCCGTTCCTCCCGTACTTCCATTGTGCAGGAAGACGATGGCGAGCGACAAGCCTGTAAACAGACAGCCGATGATGAGCGACATGAAGTCCTGTCCCTCTCCCAGCACCTGTACCATCTTGCCGTCTTCACCTATCATCAAGTCTTGTGCCAGAGCCAGGAATAGGGAGAGCATGATGATGGCATAGACGGTCTTCACCATGAACTTGAATCCCAGAATCTTCAGCGCAGCCAGCAGTAAGGCGGCATTGATGAGAAAATAAGACAAATAGATAGGTATCCCCGTGCCGTAGTAAATCACGGCTGCGATACCCGTTACGCCACCTGTTACTATCTGGTATGGAAGCAGAAAGATGGTCCATCCAAATGTGTAAAGCAACAGACCCAATGTAATGTAGAAATAGTCCTTGATTTCGTTCTTAATTCTCTGACTGATTGCTATTTGCATAATATTTTCCTCGTATTTTAAAAGTAGTTAAGGAGTTAAAGGAAGTTAAGACAACAGCTTTTGTTTTCGTATATCTTCTATTGACAGGATATACAATTGTCTTAACTCCTTTTACTCCTTAACTCCTTAACTTCCTGTTATCAGTAAATTACTTTTTCAACACAACGTTGACGATCTTCTTTGGTACGATGATCACTTTCAACACGTTGAATCCTTCCAAGTACTTCTGGCTCTTCTCGTCTGCCAATACCTGCTTCTGGATTTCCTCGTTAGGAGTATCCACAGGGAAAGTCATCTGGAAGCGAGCTTTACCGTTGAAGGAAATGGTGAGCTGCATATCGTTCTCCTTCAGATACTGCTCATCATACTTAGGCCATGCAGCATCGCAGACGCTGCCCTGCTCGCCAAGTGCTGCCCACAACTCTTCTGCGATGTGTGGAGCGAATGGAGCGATGAGGATCACGAGGTCTGTGAGCAGTTCCTTGTTGCGGCACTTCTGCTGACCGAGCTCGTTCACGGCAATCATGAAGGCTGAGATAGAAGTATTGTAAGAGAACTTCTCAATATCCTCGCTTACCTTCTTGATGAGCTTGTGAACGCTCTTCAGACTCTCTGGCTTCGCAGCCTCGTCGGCTGATGGAAGGAAGTTGTCGGTGCGGTTCTCATAGAACAAGCCCCAGAACTTCTTCAGGAAGCGGTGGCAACCGTCGATACCGTTGGTATCCCAAGGCTTGCTTGCCTCTACAGGACCCAGGAACATTTCGTAGAGACGCAGGGTATCAGCACCATACTTCTCGACAATCATATCTGGATTTACCACGTTGAACATACTCTTAGACATCTTCTCGATGGCCCATCCGCAGATGTACTTGCCATCCTCCAGGATGAATTCTGCGTTCTGATACTCAGGGCGCCAAGCCTTGAATGCCTCGATATCCAAAACATCGTTGCTTACGATGTTTACATCTACGTGGATAGGAGTTACGTCGTAATCCTTCTTCAGGTTCAAGCTTACGAATACAGGAGCCTTGTCGTGGTCATCGCTGTTGATGCGGTAAACGAAGTTAGAACGACCCTGAATCATACCCTGGTTCACCAGCTTCTGGAATGGCTCTTCCTTGCAGCTTACGCCGAGGTCGAAGAGGAACTTGTTCCAGAAACGGGAGTAAATCAGGTGACCGGTAGCATGCTCGCAACCACCTACGTAGAGGTCCACGTTCTGCCAGTACTCATCAGCTTCCTTGCTTACGAGTGCCTCGTCGTTGTGAGGATCCATGTAGCGCAGGTAGTAAGCAGAAGAACCTGCGAAACCTGGCATGGTGTTGAGCTCCAGTGGGAATACGGTCTTGTTGTCTACGAGGCTCTTGTCAACCACCTCTTTTTTCTCAGTATCCCAAGCCCACTTCTTAGCTCTGCCCAATGGTGGCTCGCCAGTCTCTGTAGGCTTGTAGGTCTCAATCTCAGGCAATTCGAGTGGCAGGCACTCCTCTGGAACCATCTGTGGCATTCCGTCCTTGTAATATACAGGGAATGGCTCACCCCAGTAGCGCTGACGCGAGAAGATGGCGTCGCGGAGACGATAGTTTACCTTTACTCTACCGATGCCCTTCTCGGTAACAAACTTCTTGGTAGCTGCGATAGCCTCCTTCACGGTGAGTCCGTTCAGAGAGAAACCGTCCATGCTGCTCTTGCCTGCTACAGGTGAGTTGGTTACGATACCTTCCTTGGCATCGAAGCTCTCCTCTGAAACATCAGCACCCTCGATAAGAGGAATGATAGGCAGGTTGAAGTGCTTGGCAAAGGCGTAGTCACGGCTATCGTGAGCAGGCACAGCCATGATGGCACCTGTACCATATCCTGCCAATACATATTCTGAAATCCATATTGGAATTGCCTCACCGGTGAATGGATTGATGGCGTAGCTTCCTGAGAATACACCGGTTACGCTGTGGTTAGCCATACGGTCCAACTCGGTACGCTTCTTCACGTAGTCGAGATATTTCTCCACCTCTTCCTTCTGCTCGGCAGTAGTTACCTGCTGAACATATTCGCTCTCTGGAGCCAGAACCATGAAGGTTACACCAAACATGGTATCGGCACGGGTGGTAAAGATGGTGAACTTCACGTCGCTGTCCTTTACAGAGAATACTACCTCTGTACCCTCAGAACGGCCAATCCAGTTCTTCTGGGTTTCCTTGATACTGTCGCTCCACTGGATGGTCTCCAAACCGTCGAGCAATCGCTGAGAGTAAGCAGATGTTCTCAAGCACCACTGCTGCATCTTCTTCTGGATGACAGGATAACCGCCACGCTCACTTACGCCGTTTACTACCTCGTCGTTGGCAAGCACAGTACCCAGGCCTGGGCACCAGTTTACCATCGTTTCACCGAGGTAAGCGATGCGGTAGTTCATCAGAATCTGCTGCTTCTTCACGTCGTCGTAGCTGTTCCATTCCTCGGCTGTGAAGTCAATCTGCTCGTTCTGAGCCACGTTCAGGTCAGCAGAACCCTTCTCCTCGAAGCGCTTGATGAGCTTTTCGATAGGCTGAGCCTTCTGGCAGCTGTTGCAGAAGAATGAGTTGAACATCTTCTGGAAAGCCCACTGAGTCCAATGGTAATACTTAGGGTCGCAGGTGCGGACCTCGCGATCCCAATCGAAGCAGAAGCCAATCTTGTCGAGCTGCTCACGGTAGCGGTTGATGTTGGCTACGGTAGTAACCTCTGGGTGCTGACCGGTCTGGATAGCATACTGCTCAGCAGGCAATCCGTAAGCATCGTAACCCATAGGGTTCAGTACGTTGAATCCGTTCAAACGCTTGTAGCGTGCATAGATATCGCTAGCGATATAACCAAGTGGGTGACCTACGTGCAGACCAGCTCCTGATGGATAAGGGAACATGTTGAGCACATAGAATTTCTTCTTGTTTTCATCCTCAGTCACCTTGTAGGTCTTGTTCTCGACCCATTTCTGGTGCCATTTCTTCTCGATTTCTCTGAAGTTGTATTCCATTGTCTTTATCTAATTATTTTGTTTCTTTTCTTAAATATAATAAGGTAAAACCCCATTCAAGGTGCAAAATTACATTTATTTTAGCATATTACAAAATAAATCGTCATTTATTTTTAGAAAAGGAATGCGAGTAGAGTTTTTTTTTTGTATCTTTGCAAAGTCTATCAGTATCTTTGCTGCCTGATGGGGCAATACGGTAGGTAGATGAGAGAATGTGGTGAATAATAACTAACTGATAATAATATGAAATCTATTAACTTGATTATCTTGTTTTTGATGGCTGTATTGCCAAATTATGCTTACGGCAATCAGCTGCAACAGCAAAACAACCAAGACAAGAAAAAGAAAGAGCATAAAGTAGAAGTCTATGGTGACGTGAAAGATTCGTTTACCCAAGCCTATCTGAAGGCCTTTGTCACGGTGATGGACAAGGACAGCAACGTGATAGATACCATGACTACGAGTGGATGGGAAAAACACCTCTTTTATCATACTCAAGTCCCAGCACGTCCCGCTACTTATATCGTCAAGGCAGAATGTGAAGGCTATGAGACGAACTGTATCAATCATACCATCAAATACATAGCACGCAATAAAAATTTCTTATTCCCTTCGCTTTTGCTCAAGAAGAAAATCAGTAGGGATGTTGCCCTCGATGGCGTGGTGGTGACTGGCACCAAGGTGAAGCTGGCTTACCGTGGCGACACGCTCGTCTTTAACGCCAGCGCATTCAATGTGCCTGATGGCTCCATGCTCGATGCGCTTGTAAGACAGATGCCGGGAGCCGAAATGAAGAGTAATGGCGATATTTACGTAAACGGAAAAAAGATAGATTATCTGCTCCTCAACGGAAAAGACTTTTTCAAGGGGAAGAATCAGGTGATGCTCGACAATCTTCCTTACTATACCGTAAAGGAACTGAAGGTGTATGACCGTTCTTCTGAAAAAAGCCGACTCATGGGGAAGGAGATGGAGAAGAAAGACTATGTGATGGATGTGGCCCTGAAGCGTGAGTACTCCCGTGGATACATCGCCAACATGGAGGCGGCGGGGGGAAGCGAAGACCGCTATCTGGCTCGTCTCTTCGGTCTCTACTACACTGACAATTCTCGAATCTCGGTATTCGGTAACATGAATAACATGAACGAAACACGAAGACCGGGAAGTCAGGGCGACTGGTCGCCTTCCAACAGTCCGCAGGGACAGAAGACTACCCGCCAAGTGGGCGTTGACTTTAATACGTCATCGAAGAGTCAGAAAATACTTGAGCGGGGAAACGTAACGTTTGCTTGGGACAATACGCACGACTTGACCCACAGCTCGCAGGAGAATTTTGCCTCTACCGGCAATATCTTCGGTAGAAGTATCAATGATTCGCGCAGCGATAACCATAGTTTCAACCTCTATAATAACTTCCAGATGAGTGGAAAGTTGGGAGTATGGTTGGATACCCGTATCGACTACTCCGACAGAAAGACTTCATCGACAAACCGTAGTGCTACCTATTCTGCCGACCCTGAAAGATGGGGTGATATCAGGCAGACCATCGATTCTACCTTTGCACAGAATGTTAGTGGCAGCTTGCATGACATCATCACCAACCGGTCGCTCTATCAATCGCGCTCAAAAGAGCATGCATTCACAGGTAGTCAGACTGCTATGGTATGGTATAAGTTGCCATGGGGTGATAGAATAGACCTGAATTTGAATGGAAGCTATGCCAGCTCTAAGCCAAACGAGTCTTTCAGCCTGAACCGCAATGAGTATTTCAAGACTGGCGAGAAGGATTTGCGTAACTATTACAACGACAGCAGGTCGAACAGCTATAATATAAGAAGCACCTTTAAGTATGGAATAGAAATTCCATATACTAAATGGACTGTGTTGGTTGGCCCAGATTTTGCGCAGACCTATCAATCGGTGAAGGGCTTGAAATACCGCCTGGATGAGCTTGGCGGTGACTGGATAGCCAATCCGGAACTGATGTTCGCCACGCTGCCTTCTAATATGGAGCAGCTTTCGGGGGTGATTGACGAGGATGTGAGTAGAAGCTATCAGACGATGAAAAAGAATACGGGTGGTGAACTTTTATTCCAAAGAAATGATAGATCTTCATACCTGTTTCTATCGCTGAGCATTTCTGAAGAAAAAGAGCGTCTCAATTACCATACTTCGGCTCTCGACACTATAGCCCGGAGAAACCGTGTGGTGTTCATGCCATCGTTCATGTATGATTGTAGTGACGATAAGAAGTCTATCCGCTTATATTATTATATGCAGAGCCAGACGCCTGATTTCTTCAGCATCATGCCATACAGAGACAATTCGAATCCTCTGGCGGTGAGGGTGAACAATCCGGACCTGGAGAATTCGCTGTATCATCATTACGAAGCAAACATCCGTTTCAACGGACTCAAGAATCAGCAGTATATAGGATTCTTCGCTACGGGTAATTTCTATCACAATCTTGTGGGTACCCGCACTACTTATAATTCGCAGACGGGTGGCTACACCTATATGAGTGATAATATTGGTGGTGGCGGCAACTGGGATTTCTGGACAACGACATCTTATGGTGTGGCTCTTGACAAGGCAAGATTGTTCCGTCTGGATTATCGTCTGTGGTTTAACGGTTTACGCCGCAAGGATTTTGATATTGCTTACGATGATAATTCTACCCAGCTCTGCTATGTGCTCAGAACTGAGTTGGGTAACAGTTTGTACTTCAAGTATCAGAAAGACAAGTTGAGCATCAACTTGGGTGGAAAGGTGGAGTGGAAGCATGGTACGAGCGACCGCAGCAATTTCGAGAAATTGAATGCCTATGATTTTGAGTATGGTGGCAACATGACTTACACCTTGCCTCTGGGCATTTCGCTCTCTACCGACCTGAAGGAATATTGCAGGCGTGGTTACAGCGAGAAATCGTTTAACACCAGTGATCTGGTATGGAACGCCTCGCTGGCCCGTTCGTTCTGCAAAGGCAAGCTGACGCTGAAGGCCGAGGCTTTTGATATTCTTCAGAATCTCTCGAGCACCGTGTATGAGGTGGGCGGACAGGGCAAGACTGAGAAATGGAACAATACGCTGCCAAGCTATGCGATGGTGCATTTGATGTATAAATTCAGCAAGGCGCCGAAGAGTAAGAAATAATTGTGGGGGTATGAGGCTTGTGGGGGCTTTGGATGTATGATACAAATACACTTTTAAGGACGACTTTTTGTGGTTTTATACACTTTTAAGGACGACTTTTTGTGATTTTATACATTTTTAAGGACGACTTTTTGTGTTCTTTGAAATAAAAAATGTATCTTTGCATTCAGAAACATCAAATAGTCAGATAGTTATGAAGAGAAATGCCATCAAATACCTATATCAATGGAAAGCAAGCAACGACCGAAAGCCGTTGATCATGCTTGGAGCCCGCCAAGTTGGCAAAACCTGGTTGATGCAGGAATTTGCCAAAGAGGCCTATCCCCGTAGTGCATATGTAAACTTCGAAGACAATGAAATGCTCCGGGAAGTTTTTGCTCATGACTTTGATATCCCCCGTATTATTAATAGCATACAATGGAGTACAGGCGTTTCTATAGACGAAGATACGCTTATCATTCTTGATGAGATACAAGAAGCGCCCAGGGGTATCACTGCATTAAAGTATTTTGCAGAAAAAGCACCTCAATATCATGTCGTAGCTGCAGGTTCGTTGCTCGGAATAGCAATGCATCAGAAAGACTCTTTTCCTGTAGGTAAAGTAGATTTCATGCATTTATATCCTCTTACATTCTTTGAGTTCCTGGATGCAATCGGTGAAAGCCGTATGGTGGAACTGCTCATGTCAAAGGATTGGAATATGATAACCATGTTCCGGAATAAATTTGAGGAATGCCTGCGTCAGTATTATCTGGTAGGGGGAATGCCGGCTGTTGTCCAGTCTTTTGCCAGTGAGGGGAATCTGTCTAAAGTCAGAAGCATTCAAAATGGAATCCTTGAAGCGTATGAGCGTGATTTTTCTAAACATGCCCCGGCTATAGAAGTTCCACGTATCCGAATGGTATGGAAATCCATTCCATCCCAACTCGCCAAGGAAAACAAGAAATTCATCTATGGTGCCGTGAAGGAAGGAGCCAGAGCAAAGGATTTTGAGCTCGCCATCGAATGGCTGAAAGATGCAGGGCTGATCTATAAGGTAAACCGCTGTAAGAAAGCCTTGCTACCATTGGCAGCATACGAGAATTTCTCTGCTTTCAAGTTATTCCTGTCTGATATCGGACTGATGGGAGCCATGAGTAATATTCCTGCCCAAAGCTTGCTGGAAGGAAATGTGCTGTTTTCTGATTTCAAGGGGGCGCTGACAGAACAGTATGTCCTGCAGCAGTTTAAGGAGAAATCTTCCTTGTCTATCTATTATTGGTCGGCAGAAAATTCACGTGGTGAAATAGATTTTCTAGTGCAGGATGAAGAAAGAATCATTCCAATAGAAGTAAAGGCTGAGGAGAATTTGCAGGCTAAGAGTTTGAGGGTGTTTGTAGAGCGCAATCAGGGATTGAAAGGTATGCGCCTATCCATGTCACCTTACAGGGAGCAGGATTGGCTTGTCAATTATCCATTATATTCCGTATCTGCAATATTCGGATAAAAAACAAAGTTCACAAGTTTGTGGTCCACAAACTTGTGAACTTTTAATATTATTTTGTAAATCAGGCATTTAAATGTGTTTTTCTTGCTGCCATCAACCTGTATCAATGGGGGGCTAGCCGAAGAAACTGTAGCCCCAGATGGCCTGCATCATCCTGGCACAGAGCGAGGAGAAATTCTGATAGAGTTTAGGCGACCACTTCGTCATACCATACAGCTCCTTCTTCTCCAGAAACATCTCCTCGTTCCATTCGGTATAATCATATTCATTGAAGTAGCGGGAATAATCGCTCAGATTATCTCCCGTAAAGCGGAGACGGGGATCGATGTTGCCAAACCAGTCGTCACTCATCATCTGATGGGCAAAGGTGGCGAAGGTACTCTCATGCTTGATCAGGTTGAGATGCTTCAGCACGCTCCATACGCAGAACCAGTGGTTTTTCCTGGAAACCAGATTCACCATCTTGGAGATGGATTTCTTCAATTCCTCCAGATTCACCGAACGGCCATTCACCGTAAGATAGAACACCTCATTATGGAGGTCTTGCTCGAATTCCTCCGGAAATTCTATGGCACGGATATGCTCCGTGATGAGCTGGTATTTCGCCACAGCATCCACGAGCATCATGAATTCATCATTCGAGAAATTCACTTTTATCAGCGAAGCACCCAACTGGCTCACGTCATCTGCACTATTGAGAAACAGCAGGAGCAGATTCTGGGGCACCAGATGCTTCAACTCCCTTCTTGCCTGGAGCCATTGGTTCACGTTGAGCGGTTTTCCATCGTTGTCATACTGCAGATTGGAGAAATACAGTTCCAGCTTTTCGCTGCTTTCCTTTTCCGAGATGTATTTCTGCACAGCCCATTCCGTTAATCGTGCCGCTTCCTCGGGTGGCATTTCTGAACTGGTAACGTGGCAAACTCTGCGGAAATGCAGTACCAGATAGCTGGCGAGGCAATAGAGACGGATGAGATACCACAGACGTTCCTCGTATCTCACCCCCGGAAACTTCGTAATTTTATGATTTTTCTGAATCAGCTTCTCCGTATTCAGGATATCTCCCACCATTATCTGTATCGATTCCCTGCTCATGCCATCCATCAGCAGCAGGTCCTGCAACTTAGGCAGGAGCGTACTGATTTCTGAGGAGAACATCGGGGAAGAGTGTCCTTCTACTTTCTTGCCAGCCTTAACCTGGGCAAGGACTTTTTTCATGAATTTGGTAAACTGGGTGGTGATGATGAGTTCGAAGGAGGTAAAATACGTTTCGTTCTGCTCCTTGCGATGATGGGAAACATCGGTATGCTGCAAGGCGAGGTCCTGATCTGCCAGATAGCAGAGTCGGGAAGCCTTGGTACATAGGGAGTGGATGTCGAAGGTCATCTCCTGAGAGCTGTAATCTTCCCATCCGTCCATCAACACCTTGAGCATCATTGCAAAATTGTCGAGTTGACGATCGAAAACCTCGTAGCTGAATGCGGGGACTTGTCTATCTTGTTGAGTCTGAAGCATATTTCTTGTTTTATAGTGAATAGTTTGCGAAACGAAGTTCCGTTATCAGTCTGCAAATTTACATTTTTCTATCATTATCACCAAATGTTTTCCCATAAAACTGAAGAACTCTGCCCGATTTTCCCACGCCTTTTCCCACAACCCCTCTGATTTTTTCCCAAATGGAGCGGAAAGGGCGTGCGACAGACGGGAAAACTTGGAAAACGCCTTTCCTATTGATTATCTTTGCACCCGGAGTTGAGAAGACTGGATGGAAGTTTCAGGCTGCGGGTGGATAGAAAGCTATTTTCAAAAACACTCTTCACTCTTCACAAATGTATTATAAATAGCTAATATACAGTTGTTTAGATGCGTGAAGAGTGGTAGCCTACTCTTCACCACTCTTCACCACTCTTCACCCCATCTTTTTTGAGGGCGAATCACATCATTATTAATAATTTTTAAAGCCATGAATTATGGAAGAAAAAAGAAATTTTAAGTTATCTATGATGACAGGTAATCAGCTGGCAATCTACCAGGTAGAGAGCTTTCTGGAGGAGTCTTATCTCTTCCGGAGAAATGTTTTGAACGGAAAGACCGAGTTCATCTGCATCAAACCAGTAAAGGAACTGGAAGAAGAGGAACCGGAAAATTCCGAGGCGAAGGAGATTTCCGAAATAAAGGAGATTTCCGGGGAGAAGGAGTTGGAGAAAAAAGAAGTGACTCAAAAGAAGGAGGAGAATCCAGAGAAGAAAACCTGGCAGGTTCTTACAGCCGAGGCTTTCAACTCCATCGTACGCCGCGCCAAGAAATTGGGAATTGGCGAGCAGAAGTCGCCAAGACAGGACATCGAGGAGTACATCAAGTCGGATGCCGTTCCCGTCTTCGACCCTATCCGGGAATACATGAACAAGTTGCCGAAATGGGATGGCAAGAACCATGTGGCTGCTCTTTTCGGCAGAATTCCGGGATTGACCAGCGAACAGCTTGCCTGGTGCGCCACCTGGTTCCGTTCGGCAGTAGCCCATTGGCTGCAGATGGATATGCTGCACGGCAATGAAACCGTACCGGTGATTATCGGACAGCAGGGTTGCGGAAAAAGTACCTTTGCCGTCCGACTGCTGCCCGAGGAACTTCGACAGTATTTCCTCGACCACATCAACTTCGGCAACAAGTTTGATTCAGAAATGGCTCTCACCCACAATCTCATAGTGAATGTCGATGAGCTTGCCAACATCACCGTTGCCCAGCAGGGCAAGTTGAAGCAGACCCTCTCGAAGGTAAAGGTGAATGGTCGTCCTATCTTCGGCAAGAGTCAGGCAGACCGCAGAAGATACGCCTCATTTCTGGCAACCACCAATGATGAGCATCCGCTCTGCGACCCGACAGGAAGTCGCCGCTACCTCTGTCTTCGGGTTCCCGACGGGGAGTTTATTGACAATAATTCAGCCATCAATTATGACCAGCTCTATGCACAAATGATGTATGAGCTTCGTGATAAGAAGACCCCTTATTGGTTCACCAATGATGAGGTGGCACGCATTCAGGAGTGCAACCTGCCTTTCTTCAAGGTAGATGATCTGGAGACCATGATCAACTACTGTTTCCGAATGCCGGAAGAGGAAGAGGAGGGCAAATGGATGGTAAGCTCCGAGGTATTCAAGGTGCTTCATCTGCAGTATCCTATGCTAGTAGGAAATTTGAGTACGAAGATTAAAATAGGACAGGCTCTCAAGTTTATGGGATGCAAGAGCAAGCATACCAGAAACGGACAGGCCTATCAGCTCCTCGCTCTCTCGGCTTGAGAATGAACTGTGAGGAGCCTTATTCCTACAGAGGGGTAAGCGGCTCCGCTGTGAAGAGTGGTGAAGAGTTGTGAAGAGTGGATGACCACTCTTCACCTCTCACAACCCCTGTGTTTATCGGGATTTCAGGCGAGTCTGTGAAGAGTGAAGAGTAAAATCGAGAGTAAGGTTTTTCACGGGCAAAACTACGTTTTCTGCAGTCGGAGAGCATATTCCGAATGGTTGTGGTAGATCTCCCGAAATTTTTCTCCCGACGTATTACTTTGCGCCCGGCAATGGCAAAAAGTTGCCCCAGTAGAGGGCAATATTGTGCCATAGTCAGGCAAAAAGTGGAATGAGACTCTTTTCAACTCGTCAGGACTATCATGACGACTTCCGGGAGGCTTTCCGGCACCTCGTAAGTACCCTTCCATACCTATTTATATAATAGACTATACAATAACTTTTAAAATATCACGCAAAAATGAACAAATACATTCCTTACAACATTACATGCCCATTGGCATCATGTAGCCGTAGCAACACTTGTGCCCGCTACGCCAACTATCAGAAGGCAAAAGCCGAAGAAGCTTCCTTCATCATTTTGAATACCGATCTTCTCCAGGTAGAGGGAGAAGGCTGTCCTTATCATCTCGTATACGAACATCAGCGCTGGGCTAGAGGTTTCACCCGTCTCTGCGATTCCATCCCATCGGGCAATGCCAGATATCTGAACGTATACACCCCCTTCAGCCAGCGCCGTTTCTACAAGGCAAAGAATGGCGAGTTCCTCCTCGACCCTGAGATGCAGGAAGCTCTCCTGGAGGTTTTCAAGAAGAGAGGTGCCGACATCAGTCTGGGGTTCGACAGCTATGAGGACCAGAATGTGCTGGTAGAGAAGTAGTCTCATTTGAACCGCTAGGCGTCCCGCCGGATTTGTAATCCGGCGTTAAAAAATGTCCTAACCTATTTAGGCTCTGCGGATTTGTAATCCGAAGCAAAGGAGTATGCTTATTCTTTTGTTGGGGGATTGCAAATCCGCCGGGACGCCTGTCGGGAGACTTTCTTTTTGTTTGTCACCATAATGCGACTTTGCCAATACCTGCCATTTCAAAGCTGGCGGAGATTCCCATTGCTCTAAAAACTTTGGCTATGGTAGCAAATGTGATATTGTTTCCTTTTTCTATTCTAGAAACTTGTGATTTCTTTACTCCAATTAGTGCTCCAAGTTCCTCTTGAGTCAGATTCTTCGATTGGCGTGCTTTTTTGATAGCTTCTCCCATCAGAAAAGCATTCATGTCTGATTCATATTGATTACGCAATGGTGTACCTTCCTTACCGAGTACTTTATCTAAAGCTTCGTCTTCTGTGTAAAATTTCGTTGTTGCCATTATCTTTTGTTCTTTTCGTTAAAATATTCTCGCCTAATAGACTCTGCCTTTTGAATTTCTTTCGACGGAGTCTTTTGCGTCTTTTTGATTATACCATGGGTTGTAATAACCAATGTATCTGCTTCTGTATCCCAAAAGGCAAAGACTCTATAAATAGAACCATTGTATTTAGTCCTAAATTCCCAAATGTCACTGCCTTTTAGTTTTTTAAAAAGCTCTGTATCTACAACATATTTGCTCTTGTTGATGTTAAACATGATTTTCTCTTTTACTTTATTTTCTAAAGAATTGAGAAATTCAATAACTTCATTAGAGTATATGATTTTAAATTTCGGTCGCTCAAACATATTCTCTTTTTTTATATAATGCAAAAATACAGATTAGTTAGCATATATGTAAACATACACACTTTTTTTATTCTTTATTAACTATAATTCGCAAGTCTGGGATTCGACAGCTACGAGGATCAGAATGTGCTGGTAGAGAAGTAAGCGCCGATTATCTGCTAGTTTTTGGCAATTATAATGTAATTTTAGAAAATTGCACTCTATTCAGTGCAATTTTCGTTAAAAAGTGCACTAAGCCCAGTGCACTTTCGCTATTTATTCGTATATTTGCAGCCAAAGAACAACATAGTCGGGCATAAAATGGAACAATTACAAGCAACATTCGACAAATTGCTGAGAGAAACGAGTACTACGTTTCATCGCTATATGTATAATCGCATCAATTGGGATGCTCGTATGATAGGTCTGATGGGACCAAGAGGTGTAGGTAAAACAACTTTGGTGCTTCAACACATCAAAGAACAACTACCAAGAAAAGACTCACTCTATGTACAGGCAGAAGATTTTTATTTTGCCAGTCATAGGCTCACCGAACTGGCAGATTCATTTGCAAAGATGGGCGGAAAGTATCTTTTCATAGATGAAATTCATAAATACAAGGATTGGGCAAGAGAGTTGAAATTAATATACGACTACCATGCCGAACTTCATGTAATGTTTACCGGATCATCTGTTCTCGACATAGCTAAGGGAGCATTTGACCTGAGTCGTCGTGCACTTATGTATGAGATGCAAGGTCTATCATACCGGGAATATCTGGAACTCTTTCATGGAATCCACTTTCCGGTATGTACTTTAGAACAGCTTATGCAACAGGAAGTCAATATACCGACTGGCTTCTTGCCATTAGAACACTTCGCAGACTATCTGCAACGAGGATATTATCCTTTTTCTGATGGCGACATCAGAATGTATATTCAGCAAGTGGTCAATGCAACGATAGAAACCGATATTCCGCAATATGCTGACCTTACTGTTTCAACAGCAAGAAAACTCAAAAGACTACTTGCCATCATTGCTCAGAGTGCACCATTCAAGCCTAATATGAGTCAGATAGGAGGGCAGTTGGAAGTTTCTAGAAACAATGTTGCCGACCTTTGCGCCTACTTGGAGAAAGCCGGACTTATTGGGCAACTCCGCACTTCAACTGGTGGTATTCAAGGACTAGGAAAGGTAGATAAGATTTATCTGGATAATCCAACGCTTATCTATACTCTTGCTGGAAAGAGTGTTGAGATAGGAACTGTGAGAGAAACTTTCTTTTTCAATCAGACACGCTCATTCATGCCAGTAACAGTATCACCTATATCTGATTTCCTGATAGACGGGAAATATACATTCGAGGTTGGAGGAAAAAAGAAAAAGCAAAATCAGCTGCAGAACATAGAAAATGGATATGTAGTAAAGGACGATATAGAGACTGGTTATGGAAACATTATTCCGTTATGGATGTTTGGCATGCTCTATTAAAATACCACAATTTGGCAAAATAGTGAACTGTTATTCTGCCAAATCTATGTAAAAATACTACGATTTGGCAAAATAACAGAGAAATGATTTGGTTAATCCAATATTAAAAAGCCTTGGCATGAACACACTTCATGTTCTTTTCCAGCTGGGCTGTTGAACTGGCACCTACCAATACGCTGGTAACGCCTTTCTGCTGCAATATCCAGGCTAGCGCCATCTCGGCAAGGGTCTCGCCTCGTTCCCCAGCTTCCTGATTCCATTGCTTCAGCTGCTCCAGCAACTCCGGTGTCAGGGCGCTGTGCTTCAGGAAATGCTCCTTTGCCATGCGGCTATCGGCTGGGATGCCGTTGAGATAGCGGTCGGTGAGGAGACCTTGTGCCAGAGGCGAGAAGGAGATGAATCCTATGCCGTTCTCGTGACAGTAGTCGAGGGTTCCGTTCTCCTGCGGCGCACGGTCGAGCATGTTGAGTCTGTCCTGGAAGATGAGCAGCGGACAGTCGCGCTCCTTGAGATATTTATCGGCAAACTTCAGGGCTTCCAGTGGCCACCGGCTGATGCCGAGATAGAGTGCCTTGCCCTGTTTCACTATATCTACCATAGCCTGGAGGGTTTCCTCGAGTGGGGTATTCGGGTCGTAGCGATGACTGTAGAAGAGGTCTACATAGTCCAGATTCATGCGCTTGAGACTCTGGTTGAGGCTCGCTATCAGATACTTGCGAGAGCCCCAGTTGCCGTAAGGACCTTCCCACATATCGTATCCCGCCTTGGTAGAGATGAAGAGTTCGTCGCGATAAGGCTGGAAATCATCCTTCATCAGTCTGCCCATGGTTTCCTCGGCGCTTCCGTAAGGAGGACCATAGTTGTTGGCAAGGTCGAAGTGGGTGATTCCGTGGTCGAAGGCATAATGGGTGATGGCACGGCTTCTCTCGTAAGGATCCACTCCTCCGAAGTTGTGCCAGAATCCCAGACTAACCTTAGGCAGCAAGACTCCGCTCTTGCCGCATCTCTTGTAAAGTGCCTCTGCATCGCCATAGCGATTGGCATCGGCTGTGTAGATTCCTTTTAAGTCCATAATTCCTATTTATTTTATGTTTGAATATCTTGTTCAGCAGCAAAGGTATTGCTTTTTTTTAGAAATGGGTGGAAAGTGGCTCTTAAAAATGTGTAAAACGGCAAAAAAAATCTCTGGGCTTTGCCTGCTCATGGGAAGCCTTCAGCTTCTGTGTTTTCACTAATTCCCTCTAGATTAAATAAGATAATTCAGTATGACGAAGATAGAACCCTTATCCTTGCGCCGAAGACTCGCTTTGGAGATTTGGCGCAAGGGGTATCAGCATATAGTAGAGGAGCATCCGCTGCGCCAGCTCTTCTGGGAATGTACCCTGCGCTGCAACCTGCATTGCCGCCATTGCGGAAGCGATTGCAAGGTAAAAGCAGGAATAACCGATATGCCCCTTCAGGATTTCCTGCGGGTGCTAGATAACATCAGCCAACATACGGATCCTCATCAGGTATTCGTCATCGTAACGGGGGGAGAACCCTTGATGCGTGAGGACATCACCCAATGTGGAGCTGCCATTTACAAGAAGGGCTTTCCATGGGGAATGGTAACCAACGCACTCTATCTTACTCCTCAGAAATTCAATGACTTACTGAATGCAGGACTCCATACCATGACCATCAGCATGGATGGATTGGGCGATGAGCACAACTGGATGCGGGGCAACAAGCATAGTTTCGAGATGGTTTCGCAAGCTATCGACCTTCTGGTTTCGCATCCCGAAATCAAGTTTGATATCCTTACCTGCGTCAATCGCCGCAATTATCCCCATCTTGACGCCATCAGGCAGTTTCTGATAGATAAAGGGGTGAAAAACTGGCGAGTTGTTGCCGTATTTCCTGTAGGCAGAGCTGCTTCAGATCCTGATATGCATCTAGCTGCGGAAGAATACAAAGGCATCCTGGAGTTTATCAAGCAGACCCGAAAAGAGGGTAGGATAGCGTGCAGCTATGGTTGCGAGGGATTCATGGGCAACTTCGAAGGCGATATCCGCAATACTTTCTATGGTTGTCATGCAGGCGTAACCGTTGGTTCGGTCTTGGTAGATGGCTCCATTTCAGCCTGTGCCAGCATCCGTTCCAACTATCATCAGGGCAATATCTACCAGGATGATTTCATGGATATCTGGCAGCACCGTTTCCTTCCTTACCGTAACCGTGAATGGATGCGGAAGGGTGAGTGTGCCGAGTGCAGATACTTCAGATACTGCCAGGGCAGTGGTATGCATCTTCGTGATGATGAGGGCAATCTCATCATGTGCCCGCTTCATAGATTACATGTCTTGCAGTGAAAGTCCTATCGTCTCAAACTCATATTCTCCAAAGTCCTTTTTGGGCAATATGGCTATCTTCTCTTGTAGCTTACTCATACTGAGCTTATGAACATTGCGTTTGATTTCTGCAATCAAGCCGGTATGGGTGAACTCGTTGATGGCGATGAGATCTATTTCGTTCTCTCCTTTTCGGTCCCACCAGTTTCCTATTTGCGTAAATTGCTCTGTTTCCATGAATTTATCCTGGAAATAACGTTCCAGGGTTCTGCCTGTGAAGCCTTCGTAATTGTTTTCGATGTTGCTGCGCAGGAGAGAGAACAGATTGCGCTCTATCAGCGACTGATATGGATAGATGAACCGGAACCAGAAGCGCAGGAAGTTATCATGGATTTCGTATGCCGTAACTTTTCCGTTTTTCTTAGCCAGTAGTGGCTTCATCCGGTTGATGAGTTCATATCTGCTTTCCAGATTCTGGAGATATGTGCCCATGTCTTTATGTAATACGCTATCTATCTCGCTACGCTTGGTCTTGCCGTTGGCGATGACTTGCAAGATGGAGAAATAGGTGGAGAAATCTCCACTGAATTCCTGGTTCAGAAGATCCTTACCTTCGGTAAGGAAGTAGGAATCCTGTCGGCAGACATAGTCGAGCATCTTTTTTCTGGTGTAGCATTTGGCATCTATGAGCAATTCTATATACTTTGCCACGCCACCGGTAATGGCATATAGACAGAGTAAATCCTCTGGCAGATAGTTTGGGTTTACATCTTGCAGAATCTGCTTCATCACCTCAATGGTGAAAGGACGGAGGGTAAACTTGGATGTAGGACGCCCGTAGAGCGGTTCCGATTCATCCTCGAAGATTCGCTTCATTAAAGTCTGGATACTGCCCGATACAATGAAATTGATTTTTGCCTCTTGCTTATATCGGTCCCAGATATTCTGTATATCTCCAAAGATAGATGGATTAATCTTATAGAGTGTCTGAAATTCATCCATCACGATGGTGAGGTGTCGCTTTTGGGCTTCCTTCATGATCACTTCGAACAGGTCCTTGAACTTGGAAACCTCACCATAGATGGTAAGTCCTATCTGCTGCTCCAGGTCTCTTTGGAAATTTTGGCACAATAGAGCCTCCGAGTCTTTGGAGACAAAGAGGTAGGCATACTCCTTTTTCTCTAAAAACTTTGTGATGAGTGAAGTCTTGCCTATTCTTCTGCGCCCCATCAGAACTGTAAACACAGCACTCTCAAATGACTGCTGCTCATTGGCTTGCAAGATTGCAAGTTCTTTATCTCTATCGTAAAACTTCATAATGTAAATCCTCGTTTATATAAATGGCGGTTTATATTTGTGCTGCAAATATACGAAATAGTTTTGTAACAGAGAAGAGTTTTCTCATAAAGTTTCTTTTTTTAATGTTATTTTCATTATTTCCCCCAAAAACTTGCGGATTTCAAATATGTATCTTTGTTTCGGACATTATGAAATCTTCGTTACGTAAAATTCATAATTCAGTAAATGCTTATGGTACAGATTATTTCGGCAGCGAGATGGTGAACTCCGACCATTTGTCTTTCTCGCTCTTTACGCTTATCTTGCCGCCATGGGCGTTGATTACCTGCAGCACGTAGTTCAGACCGATACCGAAGCCGCCACGGGTCTTGCGGGCATCCTTTTCGTGCTCTGCGGCGCGCTCAAAGCGGTTGAAGATGGTCTTCAGCTCGCTTTTGGTAATGCCGATACCCTCATCAAAAACCTTGATATAAACGTTTCTGTCATCCTCCAGGGTGGAAATCTCAATGTTGATTTCCTCCTTCGAGTACTTGGTGGCGTTATCCACCAGATTGCTGATCGCTTCCTTCAGATATTCCTCGTCAGCTAGGGCAGAGGTGGCTCCAAACTGGGTGATGATATGGATCGGTTTCGCTGATTTCGCCTTGTATTTATCCACCACATCCTCTATCATCGTTTCCAAATCTACTTCCGCCTTCTGAATATGCAGCTTGCCGTGTTCCAGTTTCGAGATGGTGAGCAGGCGGTTGATGAGGGCAAGCAGATGCTGCGCCTCGTCTTCTACGATGCAGAAATATTTCTCCTTCATTTCCGGCTTCTTCTCCAGTACGCCGCTGTGCAGATACTTGGTTCCCATGATGATGGAGGTGAGTGGCGACTTCATGTCGTGAACCATTGCATAGGAGAAGTCCTCGCGCAGCAGTCGCACCCTTTCCTGCTCATCGATGTAGTTGATCTGGTCGATGAGGCTCAGGATGATCACCACCGTGGTAAGGAGCGAGGTGAAAACCGTGAACTTGCTTTCGTAGAAGGCAGCGAGCAAAGCCTGTGCCCTGACATCCGGTGCCAGGTTCCAGGGCGTTTCAAATCCCATCTGGTGAACGGTCATCTCGAAAGAGTTCCACATCCAGAACAGCTGCATGCAGAGCACGGCAATCAGAGCCGTGGTGCTGAGTGCCTTGGCTCTATTAGTCTTCATCTTTCACAAGCATTTCAGGCAGTTTCCTGCTCAGGGCAGCGAATCCACCTATAGTTAAGGCTGTGCCGGCTATCAGGAGCAATATGCCGAGCACTTTCGATTCAAACTGGAAGGGAACCAGATTGGATACGAAATAGAGCACGATGAGAATGATGGTGCTGCGCGTCTTGCTGTATATCCAGCTGCAATAGCAGAGGGAGATAAAACCGAGCACGGTCAAATCTACATTGATGTCACCACTAGATGTTACCGACATCATGCTGGCTGGCAGCATCATGATCGAGAGCGTGAGAAGCTGCACCCAACTCTTCTTGCCGCAGCGGATCAGTTCCTCCTGAATGGCGCCGAAGAAGATGTAGGCAGATATAAACGATCCGTTGATATTAAAAGGCAGGAAGCCGAGATAGCTAATATCCATCATCTGCTTGGGCAGGAAGTCGAGATGGAAGAGGTTCATGATGGAATAGAAGACCATGGTGAAGCCCAGAATCGGCATGGTGCAAATGGTCATCGCCTTCCATTTGGCGGCAGGAATCACCTTTCCAAGCGAGAACCTGGAGAATTTGTAATGTCCGAAGGTGAACCATACGATGAGTATGCCCAGAAATCCGATGACTATTATAAACGGATAGATTGATTCCTTCAGGGCTCCTATCTGCTGGCTGTGGGAGCCCGAATGCATGTTCATTGCCATGTAGAGTCCCACCAGGAATCCTCCCAGGAAGATGGTGATGAGATATTCTGCCAGGAACAGTATGTAGTATAATATCGCTTTCAGCATAATGAATGTCTTTTCTGTTTTTTCTTTCTTCTAATTAATTCTCGCATGATGTTATGAGGGGGTGGGGGATGTTTATTCTGCGATGAGCTTGAATCCCACTCCTCTGATGGTTTTCAGTTCTACGGCAGGCTCGTCTTCCAGTGCCGTGCGGATTTTTTTGATGAATACATCCAGGCTTCTGGAAGCGAAGTAATCCTTGTCTTCCACGCCCCAGAAACGGCTCAGTACGGCTTCCCGGCGTACCACCTCGTTCTTGTTTACCGCCAGCAGTTCGAGGATTTTAGCCTCTCGTGCGGTAAGCATCTTCTCGCTGCCTTCCTGTGTATCTTTCAGGGTGGCGTGGTTGGCATCCAGTGTATATCTTCCCAGCTTGATCTGGCAGCTGGCATTCTCGCTGCGCTTTCCGGCTTTCAGCTGGATGAGGCTATGTATGTGGGCATCAAGCTCTTCGGGAATGAAAGGCTTCTTGATATAGTTGTTGGCTCCGGCGGCATAACCAGCCTTCAAATCCTTGGGTGCGGTGAGGCCGGTGGTAAAAAGGATGATGGTATCTCCATCCACCTCTCGGATGTTCTTCACCATTTCGATGCCGTCCATGATAGGCATGTCGATATCCGATACGATGACATCGGGCTGAAAGTCTCTCCACGCCTTCAGTCCTTCCTTGCCGTTAACGGCGGTTTTCACTTCATATCCTCCGATGATATCCTCGAAGCAGCTTTTCTCCATATAGGCGAGGTTTTCATCATCCTCAACCAGGAGCAACTTAGTATCAGCCATAATCGTATTTCGTTTTCAATGTTTCGATTGCAAAGATACATTTTTTATTTGAAACGGCAAAGCAATGAAGGGATGATTAACTTAAAGATAACATAGTGAACTCTGGCAGCAAAGTATGCTTGCCTTCCTTTGTCATTCAGGGAGTATGTGGAAGGCATCGGAGGAACGTCCAACTTACGGCAGCTACAGTTAGGGACGAGGCTACTCTGAAGCGAGAGCTAGCCTTGCTTCAGCAGATTAATGGTCAATATCCCAAATATATCCTTATCCTAGATGAAGATCCTGATGCTCTTTATTAACTTGAAAATTTTATATTTCGTATAATTAAAATAGCAACGATAGTAACCATCGCTATAACAAATGGAAGAGCGAAAAGTAAGGCTGGAATGAAATCCCATGCTACGAAGTACCAATACGAATACATTGGAATCATGATAGACATGCCGCCCAAACAAAAACATGTATATGTCTTGACTGGCTCTTTTGCAGGATGAATTTGCAGACCACAATGAGGGCAGGTTGTATAGTAAGACGTGCCGTGCAGAAAGTATTTTTTTACGGTACTGAATGGCACTTGCTCTCCACACTCTGGACATTTTGCATGGCAAAGGTATTGAAAGAGAGACTTTTTCTTATTCTTTTCCATTTAAAAAATCTTGAAATACAGACAATATACGAACAGAGAAAGTAGCAATAGCAATGCGGCTATTGCGATAATGCTAGCAACTGAAGTGCATGTAGTCGCAGAAATCTGCGCTACCCATCCGTCTATAACTAAAATAGCAACAATCCACCAACACTTGGGGCTTCTGCTACTTAATGGTTTTAAAAAATCACTCATAAGAATCTCTTTTATGTTGGTTATTAAATCTTGTGCAAAGATACAACTTTTTCTGTGATAATAGCGATATTCTTCTCTTATTAACTTAAAGATAACATTTTTTCTTTGCAACAGTTCTTTCTTTTAGTGAAAACAAATTGGTGATTAAACTAAAGAAATCTGTTGTTGCTTTTGTTACAAAATAAAACAAAAAGGTCAAACTCGTGTCTTACCTCACAAGTTTGACCTTTCTGTTTTTTATGATTTTCTCTTTATTATCCTTCCTTATCCGAGTCGATGAGGGCGAGCAGATGCTCTACTGCCACCTCCTGTGGAATGTTCTTTTCTACGCAAACCTGCTTGCGGTAGAGGCTTACACGGTTAGGACCGGCGCCTACGTAGCCGTAATCGGCATCCGCCATTTCGCCTGGACCATTCACGATGCAGCCCATGATACCAATCTTCAAACCCTTGAGATGCTTGGTTGCCTCTTTGATCTTAGCGATGGTCTCACGAAGGTCGTAGAGGGTTCTGCCGCAACCTGGACAACTGATATACTCGGTCTTGCTGGTGCGCAGACGGGCTGCCTGGAGTATGCCGAAAGCGGTTTCATCTACTGTCAGGGCAGGGATGTCTCCATTGTTCATCAGCCAGATACCATCGGTAAGACCATCAATCATCAGGGCTCCCATATCGGCTGCTGCCTCCAGCTGGAAGTCGCTCTTCTCCTCCTTGCTGTGCTGGTACATCTCGGCGAAAACCACAGGGTTCTTCAAGCCGGCATTCATCATCTCGTGAACCAATGCACGCTGGTCGCCCAGGCGATTCTGATGATTGCTGACGCAGATAACCACCACCTCTGGATGAGCCTTCAGGCAGGCGATGTATTCCTCGGCTGGAGTACCAAACTGCAGGGTGAGGAACTTGACGTCGGCCTTGATGCTGGCGATGAGCGGCATTGCCATGGCTGGGAAGATAGGGTAGAGCTTGGCACCGGTGGTCTCAGGCTTGCTGTTCAGCGTCTCGTAAACATTGTAATCTACGATGTAGCTCTGACCTGGCACAAACTGCTTAGGCATCTTGCCGCCTATATAGATATAATCAGGCGTAGCATCCTTGTTCTCACAAACGGTGCTCTCGCCGTTGATTCGGTTGCTGATAACCACCGGAACGTTGTTGCCGCCGATATTGCCTACTGCCACGGTTTCGCGGCGGGTAGGGCGCAGCCAGTCGAAGCCAGGACAAGCTGCGGCAGGAATCAGCAGATGACCCTGTTTCTTGCCGATGTAATCTACCAGGTGTCGAGCCACCGGAATCTCTGCAGCAGGCTCCTCGCTGAGGCTTACACGAACGGTATCGCCGATACCGTCAGCCAGCAGGGCACCGATACCCACGGCACTCTTGATTCTTCCATCCTCGCCTTCGCCAGCTTCGGTTACGCCGAGGTGGAGTGGGTAGTTCATGCCTTCCTTCTCCATTTCTTCTACCAGGAGGCGCATGGAGCGGACCATCACAACGGTATTGGATGACTTGATGCTGATAACCACATCGTGGAAATTTTCCTTCTTGCAGATGCGCAGGAATTCGAGGCAGCTCTCTACGATGCCCTCTGGCGTATCGCCATAGCGGTTGCGGATGCGGTCGGAGAGGGAACCGTGGTTCACGCCGATGCGGATGGCTGTATGGTTCTCCTTGCAGATGTTGAGGAAAGGCACGAAGCGTTCCTCAATCTTCTTGAGTTCGTGAGCATACTCTTCATCAGTATATTCCTGCTTGATGAACTTGCGGGCAGGATCCACGTAGTTGCCTGGATTTATACGTACTTTCTCACAATAGAGAGCAGCCACGTCGGCAATGTTAGGATTGAAGTGAACATCGGCTACGAGCGGAGTCTGATAGCCGTCGGCACGGATGCCGGCATTGATGTTTTTCATATTCTCTGCCTCGCGGGAACCCTGAGTGGTGAAACGCACCAGCTCGCCACCAGCCTTGATAATCTCCTCAGCCTGTTGAACGCAAGCCTCTGTATCATTGGTGTTGGTGGTGGTCATCGACTGGATGCGGATAGGATTATCGCCACCCAGGTCGAGGTCTCCGATATGTGCCACAGAAGAGGCACGGCGGGTATAATTGAATAAATCTACCATAATGTATAAGAATAGAATATGCCCCAAAGAATGGGGCATATTAGATTAATTACACTTGAAGTCGTATTTCACCTCAGCCAAATCCTTGTTAGCCTTCTCAATCTTGGCACCGAGACCCGCCTTCCAAGCCTCTACCTTCTGAGCCACTTCCTCATCGGCAAGGGCAATCATCTCGGCAGCGAGGATGGCAGCGTTCTGAGCCGCATTCACACCAACAGTAGCCACAGGAATGCCAGGAGGCATCTGAATGATGCTGAGCATGGCATCAAGACCATCGAGCATACCCTTGATAGGCACACCGATAACTGGCAGTGGGGTAGATGCTGCGATGACACCAGGAAGGGCGGCAGCCATACCGGCAGCGGCGATGATTACCTTTACGCCACGCTCCTTAGCTCCCTTGGCGAATGATTCTACTGCATCTGGAGTGCGATGAGCAGAGAGGGCATTCACCTCGAAAGGAATCTGGTTGTCGTTCAACCACTTACATGCTTTTTCCATAACAGGCAGATCGCTTGTACTGCCCATGATAATGCTTACTAATGGTTTCATTTCTTCTTATTTATTTATAATTATAAACTTTTTTCTTTGCAGAATGTGCTTTCTGATACTGATGCTAGATAATCATAATAGCACATACGATTCCTATCAGAAATCCCATAACCACCTGAGATAGCGTATGTTGTCGCAGAATCATTCTGGCTGTTCCTACTGCTCCTGCCAGAATCAAGACTAAGCAGAGCCACCACAGCGGGTTGAAGGAAAACGCCATGGAATAGGATACCAATGTGCCTGCCACGCCACCGATGGCTGCAGTATGCGTACTGATTTTCCACCAGACATTGATGATGGCACAAATCATCTGTATTGCCATCGCTACAACCACGATGATGCTGATGACACGTGGCGTATTGCGGTATTCCATCCAGAAGAAACAGCAGAAATAGCACACGATGGAGATGATGTATGGCACGATACGACGCTCCTTCTTGCCTAATTCCTTGGCTGTCCATCCCTGTACTCTGCGATATAGATGTATCAGGAGGGATGGAGTAACAACCGTAAACAGATACACAAAGGCAAGCATCGTCAATTTATAAGCCATGGGCAATAATGCCATGTAGCTGAATATGAACAGCACGGTGAGTCCTACCAGCGGAAGATAGAACGGGGTGAAGATCATACTCATAATCTGAGCTGCCAATATGATATTTTTCTCTTTCATAACTCTAATATTTCATAACTCTAACGTATCTTTCCTTATTTCCTGAGTCGTGCAACCGGGATGCCGAACTGCTCTCTGTATTTGGCAACCGTGCGTCGTGCAATAGGAAAACCTTTCTCTTTGAGCGCCTTGGCAAGGGCTTCATCGCTTAGTGGTTTTTTCTTATCCTCCTTATTGATCAGCTCCTGCAGGGCCAGCTTGATTTTGCGGGTAGCCATCTCCTCTCCGTTTTCCGTTACATAGCTGTCGCCAAAGAAGAATTTGAGTGGGAATATTCCCCATTTGGTCTGTGCATATTTTACGTTGCTGACACGTGATATGGTACTGATGTCCAAACCAGTACGGTCTGCTATGTCTTTGAGAATCATCGGTTTCAGGTCGGCTTCGTCTCCATCCATGAAAAACTGGCGCTGAATGTCAATGATGGCTTTCATCGTGACGATGAGCGTGTGCCGACGTTGCTTGATAGCTTCGATAAATCCCTGAGCCTTGTCTACTTTTTCCTTGGCATAGAGCAGCGCCTCCTTGTCTTGGCGGCTCATTTTTTCCTTGTGCTTTTTGTAGGTGTCTATCATATCAGTAAATGATGGAGACACGGTGAGCTCGGGAACGTTTCCGCGGTTGAGGGTGAACGTGATAGAACCGTCATCATTGGTGTCGATGATAAAGTCGGGAGTGATTTGCTGCATGTTTCTGCCTTCCGTTTCGCCCATTGAAGCACCAGGTTTAGGATTCAGCTTTCTGATTTCCTCCTTCAGGGTTTCTACCTGGGTATCGTTTAATTCGAGTCCCGCCTTGATCTTATCCCAATGTTTCTTGGTGAATTCTTCGAAATAGTCGGTGAAAACTTCTTCCATCGTCTTGCGGAGAACGCCTCTTGGCAATCTCTTGACTTGCAGCAGGAGACATTCCTGAAGGCTTCTGCCACCAACACCTGCAGGGTCGAAGGTCTGGAGGATGTGGAGCACATGCTCAATCTCCTTCTCCGTTACGTCTATGTTGTGATAGATGGCAAGCTCATCGCAGATGCTGTCTAGGTCTTTGCGTAGCAGACCGTCATCATCGAGCGAACCGATGAGGTATTCCATAATCTCCTTTTCCTTATCAGAGAGTATGTGCATATCCATCTGCTCCTTCAGCTTATCGTAGAAGGAGGTAGTATCGCCATACACCATTTCTTCATAGTCAGCATTGTCCTGATTGCTGTATCTATCTGTATTATAATCTGGCATCTGGTCGTCTCTTCCTATGCTTTCCAAAGCCTGGTCCAGTTCATCTTTTCTTTCTTCTTTTTCCGATTGAGCCTCGTAGGCAGCCTCTTCGTTGCTGTCGTCATTATAGTTTTCTGTATCAGTATCCATCGGAGTCTCTCCATCGTAGCTTTCGTTCAGCATATCGTCTGGATTCTCACTCTCCAATGCAGGATTATCGTCCAGTTCGGCATTTACGCTTTCCTCCAGTTCGGTGAGAGGCATTTCCAAGAGCTTCACCTGCAGTATCTGCTGTGCGGTGAGCTTTTGAAGCTGTTGCAGCTTTTGTGCCTGTGTCTGAATGAGTTTCTGAGCCATTTTTTTTCTTTTTTGAGTTAAGCTATAATTTGATAGTATATTACTTGTTCTTAAAATATTCTTTCAGTTCATTGGCAAACTGATACAGTTTATCCGGATTTCCATTACCGTATTTTTGCCAAATATCGCTGCATGGTTCCAGGAGTGGGCTTGCGGGTTCTTCCTCTCTGTTGAGATAAGGGTCGCAGAACCGGAATACGCTCATCACCTCTGCAATTATCTCCGGCGTTGTTTTGATAAACTTGGCGAGGTCTATAATCTCAGGGGTTTCTGGTACCATGGTGATAGGGGTAAGCTGGAAATAGAGATCAAGAATAATGATCAGCTTCACCGGAGTGAGTGAAGGTTCTGCTTCTAGCGGTTCCCAATCTTTCTCGAATGATTCTTTCAAAGCCACTCCTTCGAAGAAAGCTTGCGCATTGCCACATCCCCTCATCTTTCTGACGAGAGCTATATCGTGAGCCAGTTTGCGTGGATTATCGGCGTATTTATCCCATAATCGCTTGATGTGCGGAGCAACCATTCTCAGTTTGAACATCTGCTCATGCAGATATTCTGGTTGAATGTGGAGCTCCAGGCTCAAGTCAACCATTCCTTTCGAATAGAGAGGTTTTACGCCCATTGGCTTTTTCTGGTACAACTGTAACAGTAACAGCCAGTAATCTTCGTTCCACAAAGGATGTCTTGCCATATTCTCAATGCCTTTATTAATCTTTTGCAAAATTACGACTTTTCATTGGTAATACAAAATAAAATCGAAGATATTTTCAATAAAAATAAAGTGCGCAACCTCGAGAGTCCTCGAAATTGCGCACCATTAATGCTATATTCCCAATTTTTTCATAACTCAAGGAGGTTTGCTTTCACAAGTCCCCTCCGTTGTGTTGCCCGAAGCAGTCATTTTACTGCTCACAGGCTTCATCTTTTGTTATCCGATACGTTTTTCTTTTTTACCTTAAGTTACGCCTAACCTACTGAAAAACTATCCTGTCGTCCTTGAATAAACAATCTTTTTTCTTTACCTTAAAACTAATAACCTAAAAAAACTAAACAACTAACAATCTTAAACCTAAAAACCTAATAACCTAAACAAATTTTCTTTTGTCGTCCTTGAATAAACAATCTTTTTTTTACCTTTTAACTAATAACCTATAAACAACTAACAATCTTAACCTAAAAACCTAATAACCTTTTTGTCTTATTGACGATGCAAAGGTACGACGATTTTGCCAACCAGCCAAATCTTTTATGCGGAAAATGCTAAAAAAGCCCCCTTTTTTGATGTAAATCAACTATGTGTGTGCGTACACAAGTGTTATGAAGCAGATATTTGACTTATATCAAGTATTATCGTACCTATCTTAAACTTTATCATAAAGGAAGGCATCTTCACTCATGTAGACGGCTATGGTCTTTAGCTTGATATAGTCTTCCGAGAGGTAGATGAGTCCCTTGTTTCCCCATTTCTTACCCCATGAATTGCGGCAGACGTAATAGCGCTGCTTGCCTTCAACGAAAGAACCTATGATTTCCATCACGTGATCATCGGTAGTGCGGAGTTGTTCAAACTCCTTCTGACGTGACAATTGTGTTACAGGTCGCTCCGCTGGTCGAACATCTACATAGTTCTTCTTTGGTGTTTGGAAACCTGGTTCGCTGATGTCGCCTTCCCAGCAGACAGGGTGACCCTTTTCTACTGCTTTTTGGATGTGGAGCATCATCTCGTCAAGAGGGAGGTTGAGAAAGGCATCGTGCATTCTGTTGTCTGGAACCTCAAGTGCGAAGTATTCCCTGAAAGGATGATGGGAGAAACTGGTGAGCGATACGTATTCTTCCGGATAGCATACGCTGTGGGCAAACTCCTGTGGGGTGTATTCGGCACCTAGCATGTGGACAGCCTTGGCGGGCATGTATCCTATTTCTGCATCAAAGAGATTGTTTAAATCTTCCTTGAGTTTGTCGATACCCGTCTTTTGGGAGATGGCACTGTCGCATAGCTTCTGTACCTTTCGGCAGAGCACCTTATAGTTTACATGCTTGGGATCTTCGTAACTGTCGTATGGTTGGGCTCCATACTTATCTATATAATGTATAAGCATGGAAGCGGTGCCACGAAGGCTGATATCTTTCTTTCCCTGAGCAAAGTAATATTCCAGTGCCTGTTCCTGAAGCATCATGCGTGCCACGTAGGCAACGGACAGATTAACAGAGTCGCCCTTCATGATGTGCTCGCTTTCGATGGTTGCAAGCATGCCATACGCCCAGCAGAGTTCGCTTTCACCCTGATCTTTGATAGGGGTTGTATGGATCAGCTTGACTGATGCGGGCAGGTTGTCTATTTGATACTCTGACTGTTGATGATCAGAATCTCTCTTGTAGTTACAACTTGCAATCAGTACTATTGCTAAAAATGCTATAATAATTTTCTTCATACCTCTTTATATATAATATTAGGTGTATAATCTTCTATGTTGATTTACTTATTTGGTATAAGTAATCTGGGCAGCAAAGATACAATTATTATTTGATTTAGAGTAAGCTAGAGCTTGATTTCTTGCGTTAAGATTTCATAATGCCACCTATAACATAAAATAAATCTTGAATAATTTTGTATTGTCTTTATTTTGGCGTAACTTTGCACCCACAAATAGAAAAATTGCATTCATGAATACAAAGATAAACGAATTTGAAGTAATGGCGCCAGTAGGATCTCGCGAATCCCTTGCTGCTGCCATTCAAGCTGGAGCCGACTCTGTTTATTTCGGAATCGGTAAGTTGAACATGCGTTCTCACTCTGCCAATCATTTTACTATTGACGATTTGCGTGAGATTGCTGCTACCTGCAATGAGCATGGCATCAAGACTTATCTTACCGTTAATACGGTAATCTATGATGACGACATTGAGACGATGAAAGAAATCATTGATGCTGCCAAGGAGGCTGGCATTTCTGCAGTAATCGCCAGTGACGTGGCTGTGATGAGCTATTGTAATGAGGTAGGTGAGGAAGTTCATTTATCCACACAGTTAAACATCTCTAATACAGAGGCTTTGAAGTTTTATGCACGTTTCGCAGATGTATCTGTATTGGCACGTGAATTAAACATGGATCAGGTGAAGCACATCCATGAGCAGATTGAGAAGCAGAATATCTGCGGTCCGATGGGCAAGCAGATTCGTATCGAAATGTTCTGTCATGGTGCTTTGTGCATGGCGGTTTCCGGTAAGTGCTACATGAGTCTTGCCAATGCCAATCGTTCTGCCAACCGTGGTGAGTGTGTGCAAATCTGCCGTCGCAGTTATACCGTTACTGATAATGAGACCGGTAACCAGTTGGAAATCGACAACAAGTATGTGATGAGTCCTAAGGACCTGAAGACCATCCGCTTCATCGACCGCATGATGGATGCTGGTGTTCGTGTCTTCAAGATTGAGGGTCGTGCCCGTGGTCCAGAATATGTATATACTGTAGTGAAATGCTATAAGGAAGCGATAGCTGCAGTTCTTGACGGCACCTTTACAGAAGAGAAGAAGGATGCCTGGGACGAAAAACTTGCCACCGTATTCAACCGTGGTTTCTGGGACGGTTATTATCAGGGTCAGACTCTCGGTGAGTGGAATAAGCATTATGGTTCTGTGGCTACAGAGAAGAAGGTGCTTGTGGGTAAGGTGATGAAATATTTCTCTAAGTTGGGCGTGGCAGAGGTTGCCGTAGAGGCTTCAACCTTTGATAAGGGTGAGAAGCTTCTCATTACGGGTAACACTACCGGCGTGATGTATCTCAATGCCGATGAAATCCGTTACGACCTGAAGCCAGTGGAAACAGCGCAGCAGGGTTGGAGAGTTTCCGTTCCTGTGCCAGGCAAGGTTCGCCCTAACGATAAGCTCTATAAGTTGATTACAGTAAACGAAATTAAAGAAATAAAATAATGGCAACAATTAATGATTTGCAGGATGAAGTAGTTGAGGAGTTCCAGGACTTTACCGACTGGATGGACAAGTATCAGATGCTCATTGATTTGGGCAATGAACTGGCTCCTCTCGAAGAGAAATATAAGAACGAGCAGAACCTTATCGACGGTTGTCAGAGTCGTGTTTGGTTGCAGTGTGACTATGTAGATGGTAAGCTCGTCTTTACTGCCGATAGTGATGCGCTTATCGTGAAGGGCATCATCGCTCTCCTGATTCGCGTGTTGAGCGGTCATACTCCAACAGAGATTATGGATGCTGATCTCTATTTCGTAGAGAAGATTGGTTTGAAGGATCATTTGAGTCCTACTCGCAGTAATGGTCTTCTGGCGATGATTAAGCAGATACGTATGTACGCCTTGGCTTACAAAACAAAAGAAGCAGAAGGCAATGCGTAAATTAAGAACGATAGAGATGAATCGCCTCACCCTGGAGGAATTCAAGGAAGCTGAAAAACTTCCTTTGGTTGTTGTTCTCGATGATGTGCGATCCTTATATAATGTAGGAAGTGTCTTTCGCTCTTGCGATGCCTTCAGAGTTGAAGCGGTGTATCTTTGTGGTATTACCGCTACTCCTCCTAATGCCGAAATCCATAAGACGGCTCTGGGAGGCGAAGACAGTGTGGATTGGGAATACTTCAAGACTACAGAAGAAGCTGTAGAGAAGTTGAAGCAAAAAGGCTACTTTGTATATAGTATTGAGCAGGTAGAAGGTTCTACCAAGCTTCAGAACTTGCCGGAAGCCCACACTGAAGAAGAGAAGGGTTACGCTGTTATTTTTGGAAATGAAGTAAAAGGCGTAAAGCAGAACATCGTAGATATGAGTGATGGCTGCCTGGAAATTCCTCAGTTTGGTACAAAGCATTCCCTGAATGTCAGCGTTACTGCTGGCATTGTTGTCTGGGAGTTTGCCAAACTCATTATTATCCATTAAAAAAGAGTACACGTTTTTTAAAAAGGTTCTTCCGTTAAAGCTATACGTCTTACATGGTAAGCGTCTTCGCATTTAACGGAAGAACCTAGTAAAAGACTTCTATATATACGATAGAAGTTGTTGGAAAAGACAGAAGAAATTGTTGGGAAATATAGTATCTAAGACCGCACATCAGCTGTTGTGCGCTTGCACATCACCTGATGTGCGCTTGCATAACAGCTGTTGTGCGGGCGTCTTTCGGCTGATGTGCGGTTTGTGATAGTATCTTTTCCTTATTTTATAGAGACATTATGTTGTAGTTTCTTTATTTTTTCGTACTTTTGCAAAAAAAAAGAGAGGAATGAAAGAAAAGGTCATATATTTGTTGTTAATCCTCCTGATTCTTGCATCTTGTGCAGGAAACAGGAAGTATGATGATTTGATGCAGCGGGCAGATAGCATCATGAATGTTAATGACGACTCAGCGAAGGTTGCCATCCGGATGCTTGATGGGGTCAAATCCCAGCTGCCAGAGTTTTCCCAAGCGCAAAAGATGCGCTATGAGTTGTTGCGTCATAAGGCGATGAACAAGGCTTGCATCACGTTCACATCTGATAGCGTGATGAAGGAAGTGGTGGATTATTATGACCATCATGGTTCGGCTAACGAGCGGATGCTTGCCAACTATGTCTTGGGCTGCGTGTACAGGGATATGCATGAGGCACCAATGGCATTGGAGTATTATAATAAAGCGACGGAGCAAGCCGATACCACTGCCGCAGATTGTGACTATGGCACGCTTTATAGAGTATACAGCCAGATGGGTTTTCTCTTTAGTAAGCAATATTTACCTTATCAATTGTTAGATGCTTTTGGTAAGGCGGAGAAGTATGCCTATTTGGCAAAGGATACCTTGAATGCAATTATTAACTATCAAAATCGAGAAAATGCTTATTCTTATTTAGGAAATAAAGACTCTGTTATTGCGATAAACTTGCATGCTGCAACTATGTTTAAGCAAATAGGAAACAACTATGCAGCAGCAATAGCTTTTGGCTGTAATTATAACTATTATGTTGAAAAGGAAGATACGCTTAATGCCCTAAAAACTTTTAAGGCATACTTTTCTACAGGATATGAGGGAAATTCAGAATATGAGGATTCTAAGGCTTATGTATTATGCCAAAAAGGAACGTATTATATGTTTACTGCTCAGTTGGATTCTGCTTATAACAATCTACAACAGAGCCTAAGACTATGTAAATCATATAGTATTAAAGCTGCAACAACCAAAGCCTTAGCTCAATATTATGCAAAGGTAAATCAACCCGCAATGGCAATGAAGTATGCCTTGCAAAGTTCTGAGTATAATGACTCTGACTTGATAGAAGCTAGAAAAACTCAGTTACAACAAGTTAAAGCTATGTACGATTATGGCAGAAATCAAGAAATAGCAAGAAGGGCGGAGCAGAAAGCAAAACGAAGTATGCAAATGAATTACATGATAGTTTTAGCTTGTATAATGTTGTTCTTGTTACTTTCTTATATTTATAGAAAGCAACTAGCTCTCAAGAAAAAGAAAATAGCTGTCTCAAAATTACTATATGAAGATAGTTTGTTAAAACTCAAAAGATTACAAGATGAAAAAGCTAAACTTGTCTCTGAAAACGACAATAAACTAGTTCAAATTATCACAGAAAAGGAAAAGACCATCAATAAATTAAAAGCAGAAATAAACGACATACAAGAAAAATATTCTTTATCTTCTATGTCTGATGTGGAGTTGGCTTTGATGGATTCATCTATTTACAAGAAAATTAAGTTTATAGAGGTACATCCTAAAAAGAACATGAGTGAGGAGGATTGGAAAGAATTGGCAGATACGGTAGAGAAAGCAATACCAAACTTCATTCCGAGATTAAAAAATAAGCTCAGTGATAAAGATTACCAAATCTGCTTATTGATTAGATTAGGCTTCTCCACATCTCTAATAGCAAGACTATTAGACCTATCAGTTGCTGCAATCTCAAAAAGCAGAAAAACTATGTTAAAAAAAATATGTGGAAAGATAGGAAAACCAAAGGATTTTGATGAGTATGTGCTACATATCCCATAATTTTTGGCATGGTAAAATTTAGATTAAATACTCATAACCTTTTCATTTTTAGTGTATTTGGTGAATGGTAAAAAATAGGTAAAAAGTAAATTAATAATTTTCTTGCGCCTTTCCCTGCAATTTTGTACTTTTGCAGTGGAAATTAAAACAAACAACAACTAAAAAGTTGAGATTATGAAGAAATTACTATTTTTTTTATTGTTATGCGCATTTCCTTTTGTAGCTAACGCTCAAATGGCAAATGCCGATCAGCCTGTAAAACTAAGTAAAAGAGTACAGGTAGATAACAGTCTCATGGAATGTATTTATCATTATACCGTAATAGATAGAGATTTATCTACTTTTCGTGAATATGACCAAATATTAGAAATAGGTGATTCCATTTGCAAGTATGGAGATTATGGAGAATATCGATTGGATTCTGCCATGGCGACCATGCCTGTTGTGACAAATCGAGATTTTGATGTGTTATATCGTAGATATAATCCAGAGTCAGATTTCATACTGCTACATATGAATTCTAATCATTTGGATTTTTATGGTAGAGTTTCTATTGACTATTTTGTATACCACGAGCCAAAACCACAAATTAATTGGGAACTGTCAGACAGTACAAAAGAAGTATGTGGCTATTTGTGCCACCTTGCCACTTGCGAATTCAGAGGTCGTAAATGGCAAGCTTGGTACTCGGATATTCCATATAGTTTGGGACCTTGGAAGTTGAACGGTTTGCCAGGACTCATCTTGGAGGCTAGGTCTTTGGACAAGGATCATGTTTTTACGGCGATAACCGTGAGAAAGTCTCATGCTCCTATTCTTCGAATAGATAAAGATTATTTCAAGACTACATGTGAACGCTTTAATAAGGCACTTCAGACTTATAAGGAAAATCCAATGAAATCTTGGCAGAATACATCTTTGGCTCCTAAGGATATGAATGGAAAACCTTTGCCAGTTAAAAAGAGGAAATTGTTCTATAATCCTTTGGAAAAGGAATAGCAGCAAGGCAGTTTAATAAAAACAAAAGTTTTAGCATGAGTTTCATCAAGCATATTGGGATGGTTGTCCTTGCATTGCTAATAGCCTTGCCTCTCTCTGCCCAAACCACCCTTTCGGGAATGGTAAGGGACGAGTCGGGCAAAGCTCTTGGCAATGTAATGGTCAGAGCCTACAATCAACATAAGAAGTTGAAGCGTTATACGCAGACGAATAGACAAGGTGAATTCCATCTTGCCACCACCGCCCATGATTCTATCTCCAGTATCACCTTGTCGCGGTTGAGCTACGAGACGAAGACCATCTTGAGAAAGGACTTTGGAAAGCTCAAGAACATCACCTTGCACGATGAGGCTATCAATATCAAGGAGGTGGTGGTGAGAAGTGTGCCTATCCGCCAAAGCGGCGACACCTTGACTTATGATGTCAATGCCTTCAAGAAAGGAAGTGATAGAAGTATTGAAGATGTCTTGAAGCGAATGCCAGGCATCAGCGTGGACAACACGGGAGGCATCTATTACCAAGGTGAGCGCATCAGTAAGTTTTATATCGAAAATATGGACATGCTGTCGGGCAACTATACCTTGGCTACCAAGAATATCCGCCCTGACGACGTGGCGGCGGTGAATGTCTACGAAAACCACCAACCCATAAGAGCCTTGAAGAATGTAGACTTCTCCGACAAGGCTGCACTCAACCTGAAAATCAAGAACAACCGCAAGCTGAAGCCTATCGGCTATCTTCAGCAAGGACTGGGCTATGATGACCAGACGTTGTGGAAGAGTGATGTCTTCGCCATGCAAATCAATAAAAAAACGCAACAGCTCTTGTCGCTCAAGGCTAATGACACGGGCTTGACTTATAATACGTCGCAGTCTTTCGGACTCGACCAAGTTTCTGATTTCTCATCGTTTACATGGGATGGAATCAGTCTTTCTGCACAAGATATTCCTAGTGTGTCTTTGAACCGATATGTTGACAACAAGTCGGGAGAAGGAGCTTTCAACTCTCTCTTCAAGCTGAAGGACAAACGAACGCTTACTCTCAATTTGCGCTATGCCGGTGATGACCTGCACTACCAAAACCAGAAAAACTCCAGTATCTTTGTGGATGACAACCAGTATCAAGACTTCTCTGAGAAGGTGCAGGCGGCAGTATATTCTAATTCTTTGATGGGAAAGATAAAACTGGAGAACAATACGGAGAAGGTATATTTCCTGGATGACTTTACCTTCAACTCCAAGTTCTATCACAAGCATTTTGGGTTGGAGGACAACTTTGATGGCGCACAAAAGCAAAAATCAGCCAATTATCAGCTAACCAACCAGTTTAGCTCCATTTACCATATTGGCAAGAAAGTGTTTCAGTTGCAAAGCAATATCAAGTTCTCCAACACTCCTGTCAATCGTCTCCAAGCGATTCCTACCGACAAGAGTTGGGAGATGTGGCAAAGCCTCAACGAGACTGCCTTCCAGACCGACGAGCATACCTCTTTCGGATGGCAACTCGGCAGACTCGTACAAATGGGCGTCAAGGTAAACTTCGAGTCTTATTACAATAAGATTCGTTTATCCCGACTTCGTTCCGAGGAGAAGCTAGCCAACACTTTTCAGGGCTATATGCTCAATACAAGCGTTGAGCCTTACTTCCAGATGGCTTGGAACCGGCTTACCTGGGAGGTGAGAGTTCCGTTGTCTCTGCTCAACATGCATTTCGAGAATGTGGGAGAGGACAAGGATTTTCGTCATGATGACACCTATGCCAATGTCAACACCACCCTCGCATGGAAAGTGACTAAGGGACTGAAGTTTAGGTTGAGAGGAGGTTCCCGATGCAATTTCGGTGACATATCCAACTTTGTTACTTCACCGATATTCTACACTTACAAGGATGCGACGACCAAGGGCACTGGTAGCTTGACCAATCGAAACTCTCTCTTTGCAAGCGGCCATCTCGACTTCCACAATACAATGGATGGCGTCTTTGCTTCGCTTATGGGCTTGATAACTCGCTCGCAAACCAACTCGATGAGCCAAACGAGCGTATCGGATGGGGATGTCTACAACAAGGTGTCCAAGAAGAAGAATACCATGCTCGACAAGTCGCTCACTCTCAATGCCAGCAAGAATTTCCGTAGTACGGATACGTCTATCTCGCTGATGGCAAGTTTGGGAAATTACCATACTAATATTCTGTCGAAAGACAATGTGCTTAAACTCGTAAATGATCGTTATCTGGTAAATACCCGATTGGAACAGGCGTTTTGGAGCGACAAGCTGAACTTGTCTTTGGAGTACTCTTATTACCAAATGCAAAATAGAGTGAAGGACTTGGGGACTACGATGCGAGAGCACCAAGGTAGCTTTGGGCTTTCTTTCTTCTTGTTAGAGGACTTGGAGTTGTTCGGCGATGTCAGCATGAACTGGCTCAAGGACGCAGACCATCAGGAGCATGAGAGCGATGCCAATGCTGGCATCCGATATAAAAAGAAGAGCATAGAGTTGGAGTTGCTAGCCCAAAACTTGACAAATCAAAGGGTTTATGTGGTCAACAAGCAGATAAAGGAGAGCAATTATCGATACATTTATCAGTTGCGTCCTATCGGATGCACTTTCAGCGTAAAATATAATTTCTAACAATCCAATAAGGATGGTGACTTACTCGTCATCATCCTTATTGTTATCGGCTACGATTTGCGGACCTCTTACCTTGACCTTAATGACCTGATTAACCATTAGTATAGGTTAATAATCACAAAAAGTTACCCTAAGGTAAGTTACCTTTGGGTAACTTTTTGTATATTTGCAGGTGATACGAATGTAATAAAGCAGATAAAACGAATTTAATAAGAAGAATATGGCAGTATTTCAATCTCCTTTTCAGTTTGGTACTTTGGCTACCGAAGAGAATTTTATCGACCGAACGGAAGATAGGGCTTCGCTCAAGCAACTCCTGGCTTCCCATATCAACGTGATGCTCATTTCTCCACGTCGATGGGGAAAATAGTCGCTTGTCAAGAAGGCGATGACGGAACTGAGTGTGGAAGATAAGGAGGTGAGAATCTGCTATATAGATGCTTTCAGTATCGGCTCGGAAGCAGAATTCTATCGCACTTTTGCCAGTCAGGTCATAGCCTGCGCTTCTTCCAAGATAGAACGTTGGATAGAGGACGCCAAGAAGTTCTTGACGGGTGTGGTTCCACAAATAATAGTTAACGATCAGATTACGGATTTTGTGGCTTTCGACCTGAAGTTTGTTCCGCAAGAAAGAGATAAGATGGCGATTCTCCAATTGCCGGAGTTGCTGGCGAAGGAAAAGGGAATCAGGATTATCGTGTGTATTGATGAATTTCTGCAGTTGGCTAATCTGCCGGAATATAAGGATATGGAGGGCAAGATGCGCTCAGTATGGCAACAGCAGCAGTTGACCTCTTATTGCCTTTATGGCAGTAAGCGCAATAGTTCTCTCTCGGTCTCAAGCAGGTATTGAACATCAATACCCCTATATTTCAGAACGATACGGAAAATCTCAGTTCTACCCAGATAGAGTTGCTTAAGGCGATTGCTGATGGTGAGCAGCATTTCTCATCACAAGCAGTGAAGCAGGTGTATAATCTGGGTAATCCCAATACGATAGTTAAGAACAAGAAGATTCTTCAGAACAAGGATATTATAGAGAAGCAGAAAGCTGATTTTGTATTTGTTGATCCGATTTATCGTCTATGGTTTAAGGAAGAGTATTGCTAAAAGGCAGAAAAGGTTCTTCTGTTGAGCATTACCGCACAGCAGCTGGATTCCATTCGCACAACACTTGATGTGCATCTGCACAACAGCTGATATGCAAGCGCACAACACCTGTTGTGCGGTTCAAGGTATTAACAATCTTGAAGACAGGTATTATATCTTTTGGCAACTACTCCTATATCTTTCGAATACTTCTATTATACTTTCCTGCTGCTACTCCTATATCTTTCAATCACATCTCCTATATCTTTCAATGATTATTGATACTTGATTATTATCTTAAATATCCGTAAAATAATTACGGTGGATTGTTTTTTTATATATCTTTGCAAATGCTAAGCAGCACTTGACATTATAATAATTGACTGATGGTTTTCGTCGTTTTGGGGTGTGTTTGCTTTGCATCAACAATTTCGTTATCAATTAAAAATAAAGTATATAGAACCATGTTAGTAAAATTTGCCGTAACGAACTATAGAGGATTTGCTAATCGCATAGAATGGGATTTGTCGAAACCAAGTAACTATTCGTTCAATACTTTTGCCATTAAAGATGGTATCATCAAGAATGGCATCGTGTATGGACCTAACGGTTCTGGCAAGTCGAACTTTGCAATGGCCATCTTCGACATCACCAATCATCTTTCACAGAAGTGGAAGAAGGTGAACTATTATGATAACTTTACATATACGGGAAAGTTGAACTTCCCCGTAAAATTTGAATATGCCTTCAAGTTTAGAGATGATACGTTACAATATACATATAGCAAATCGCCTGATGGAAAGCTGGAGGAAGAAGAACTTGTCGTGAATAACAAACTTATTTTCTGCAACAAGAATTCTGTCTTGACATTGGATGATGTTGAGTTCCCGATGGATTCTGCGGTGAAGGCAAACCTTGCCAATAACGCCAACAATGTATCCATCGTAAACTTTCTGCTTACTTCCTATCCTCTTGCCAAGGAACATTATCTTCTGAAGCTGCAGCAATTCGTAAACTCAATGTTATGGTTCAGAAGTGTTGAAAAAAATGAGTTTATGGGGTTGGCTACTGCTCCGGCTAATCTCGATGAGTATATCATCAAGAATCAGCTGACTCGGGACTTTGAGGACTTCATCCATCGGGTAAGTGGACAAAGTTTTGAGTTTCAGGATCCAAAGGATGATGATAAAGAGTTGTATTGCGTATTTGGATTAGGTCGCATTCCATTCGATAAGATTGCATCAACGGGTACTCAATCTCTGATGCTACTTTATTACTGGCTGAAACAGATGGCAAATGCATCGTTCGTTTTCATCGATGAATTTGATGCTTTCTATCATTTCAGACTCTCTTATGAGGTTTGCAAAACCCTCTTTGCTCTTCCATGTCAAGCTTTTACGTCATCACACAATACCTACCTGATGACCAACGACTTGCTTCGCCCAGACTGCAATTTCATCTTGCAAGACAACAAAATCAAGCCGTTGAGCGACTGCACCCAAAAAGAGTTGAGATTCGGGCATAATATAGAAAAAATGTTTAGAGGTAACGCATTCGAAGTATGATACTATTCGTTTTTGAAGGAGTAAAACGGGAGCCGGATTTGTTCCGCACCATTCAGCGATTATACTTTGCAAACAGAGATGAGCAGATAGTATGTTCCTATAACAACAACATCTATCAACTATACAAAGATTTGCAGGAGTATGATGGCGATGGAGATATTGTGTCTTTACTCATGGAGAAATTTGCCGGTCAAGCAGACAATCCGCTCAAGGATATTGATGCTTCTGCTGACATTTCGGAAATCTATCTGTTCTTCGACTATGACTTTCATAACCGGAATTTATCTCTCGAAGAAATCAACAGGCAGGTAAGGGAAATGCTTGAAACTTTCAATAATGAAACGGAGTTTGGTAGGCTTTATATTGACTATCCGATGGTTGAATCTATACGTTATACCAAGCAGTTGCCCGATGCAAACTATTGGACGTATTCTGTAACACGCTCAGAGTGTAGTAAGTTCAAAGGTGTATCTGCCGATTTTTCTGCGTATGACAGTTTCGATTTCATCCTACTGAAAGATCATCGAGAGCCAACAGAAGAAGAGATGAAGGAAGTCAAGCAGAATTGGGAATATTTAAAGGAAATGAATGTGGGAAAAGCGAACTATCTATGTAAAGGGAAGAATTCGATGCCTGCATCTAAAGAAGACATACTTCAAGACAAAATATTCAACTCACAATTAGAGCAGTATGTGAATGCCGAAGATTGTAAAGTAGCAGTACTCAATGCTTTCCCGATATTTCTGTTTGACTATTTCAAATGATATTTGTGACACCAGTGACACTTATGACACTTGTTTTCTAAAACTTTCTTCACGCGGGCGGGCAGGAAAAATTTTTCAGAAAAGTTTCCCGCCCGCCTACGTGAGAGAGTTTTTAAGAAAACCCTGTCACCAGTGTCATCTGTCATTCCTAAGTAAGTTACTTAGCTATCATAACCAAGTCACTTAGCTATCCTAAGTAAGTTACTTAGCCGTTAAAAGCAAGTCTCTTTTACCATTGGAATTAATCATCTTTCTGAGCTAATCATCAGAAAAAGAAAGAAAATCCGTGAGAAACCGTGAATAACCGTGAATGGCGGATTCTCATGGATGTATCTTTGCATTGTGATTCTGAAAGGACTACAGGCAATGCGCAGCGCTACTTAACTTTGTTCAGATGAAAGTTCTGCTTTTTTCTAATTTTATAGAGACATTCTGTTGGAGTTTCTTTATTTTTTCGTACTTTTGCAAAAAAAGAGGGATGAAAGGGCAAGTTACCAATATTAATAAAAGTTAAAAGTACGTTCCTTTAGTTTACTCAATGGTAAGAGTTGCGTATTTTCTAATAAGAATAAGTATGTAGGAAACATATATAAGAGATATACAATGGAAAAGAAAATGATAAAACAAATGATGATGGCGTTGCTTTTGGCGATGATGCCTTTTGCAGCAAGCGCACAGGAAATTTCAATAGGAGGTTCATTGGCTAATGAACCAGCAAAATTGGGTAAAAACAAAACATTAGACACAAGTGTTATGGAATGCATCTATAACTATCGTATTATAGACCATAGCATTGGAGATATGAGAGAGTATTATGCTATATTGGAAATAGGAGATACTGTTTCTAAATTTGAGAGTTATGGTTCTTATAGGCTAGATTCTGCTCTTGTTGGCAAGCAACAAATGACTCTTGGAGAATATTTTGATTTCTACAATAAGTATAGTCCCGACTTTAAAGAATTCTTGCTAGAAAATGTAAATGCGAATAAATTATCTTATTATGGTAAGGTCTCAATAGATAAATTTATGTATCATGAGGAGGTTCCTCATATAGATTGGGCTTTATCCGATAGTACGAAAGAAATTTGTGGATATTTGTGTCATAAGGCTACTTGCGATTTCCGAGGTAGAAAATGGATAGCTTGGTATTGTGATATACCTAAAAGTGTAGGACCTTGGAAGTTAAATGGATTACCAGGGTTAATTCTTGCGGCGGAAACAGAAGATAAAGAGCATACTTTTTCTGCGATTTCTGTTCGCAAATCAAGTTCGCCAATAATTGTCAGAGACACAGAATATTTCAAGACTACTCGTGAGAATTTTAACAAAGCTGTGGCTGATTACAAGTCTGATCCAACTAAGTCATGGAAGAATTCTCCTTTGGCTCCTAAAGATATGAATGGTAAACCGATGCCTATTCCGAAGAGAAAACTTTTTTATAATCCTTTGGAAAAGGAATAGCAGCAAGGCAGTTTAATAAAAACAAAAGTTTTAGCATGAGTTTCATCAAGCATATTGGGATGGTTGTCCTTGCATTGCTAATAGCCTTGCCTCTCTCTGCCCAAACCACCCTTTCGGGAATGGTAAGGGACGAGTCGGGCAAAGCTCTTGGCAATGTAATGGTCAGAGCCTACAATCAACATAAGAAGTTGAAGCGTTACGCACAGACGAATCGACAAGATGAACTTGTCTTTGGAGTACTCTTATTACCAAATGCAAAATAGAGTGAAGGACTTGGGGACTACGATGCGAGAGCACCAAGGTAGCTTTGGGCTTTCTTTCTTCTGATACATTTATCAGTTGCGTCCTATCGGATGCACTTTCAGCGTAAAATATAATTTCTAATTACCAATACGAATAAAAGTTAAAAGTGCGTTTCTTTAGTTTACTCAATTGTAAGAGTTGCGTATTTTCTAATAAGAATAAGTATGTAGGAAACATATATAAGAGATATACAATGGAAAAGAAAATGATAAAACAAATGATGATGGCGTTGCTTTTGGCGATGATGCCTTTTGCAGCAAGCGCACAGGAAACTCCTGTCGTACAGGAACAAGCAGATAGTTTGCTGTCTCCTAGTATAATGGTGAATCGACATTTCTATGTCAAGGATTTGCCTTTGGATGTATCGAAGGTGAAGTATATGTCAGCCATCAAGTATGGAGAAAATGGCAACTTGATGGTTTTTACGATGTATCCCAACTTTACTATGCCTAAGGAATGGGAAAAATATGAGATACCTCGCAGTAGAGTGAAATCTCTATCAGAGATAGAAGACCGAATAGAGACTTATCAGCAGATGTTGTCTTTGACGAGGCATAACGAGAATGCTGACGCATTGAGTGGCAAACCGTTGCCAGGTTCCTTTGCTTTGCACGATTTGAACGGAAAACTTTGGACAGAACAGTCGCTCAAGGGACATAAGGTAGTAATCAACGCATGGTATTCAGGCTGTGGACCTTGTTTGCGAGAAATGCCTATCCTTTCGGAGTGGAAGAATAAGTATCCTAATGTGATATTTCTCTCTGTAAACTTCGAGAAAGCTGATAAGGTAAGGAAGATAACGGAGGCACGTGGCTTCAATTGGACTCATCTTTATGGTGATAATTATTTCGTGAAATTTGTTGGCTCAGGCGGTTTTCCTCTCTTCATCGTCCTAGGTGAGGATGGCTTGATACGTTATATGGTGAATGGTACCAATGAGAAGATACGTCAGGATATTTTAAACGTTATTAATAAGCAGTAAAAGCCAAAGGGGGCATGAACACAAAATGCCCCCTTTGGCTTTTACTACTTATTCTATACTGCTAAGATTATTCTTCATCATCCTTGTTGTCTGCTACAATCTGCGGACCGCGAACTTTATCCTTTAGGCTCAGACCTTTCTTGATTTCGATGTTCACACCATCGCTCAATCCGGTGGTTACCTGCTTGCGGGAATAGGTTTTCTTCTCGCCGCTGCCCTTTACGATATATACAAAGGTGCTGTCGCCGCTGAATTCGATGGCACTCTCCGGAACGGTGAGAACTTTCAGAGCCTTGGATAATACTATCTCGGCGTTGGCGCTGTAGCCGGAACGGATCTTGCCGCCCTTTACTGAGCGGACGGCTGCCTTTACCTCAAACTGGTTTGCACCATTGTTCTCTACAGCCTTTGGAGAAATGTACTCCAGGTCGGCGTCAAACTTCAGGTCCTGCATCGCTCCGATGGTAATCTTCATCGGCATTCCCACTACCAGATTGCCGACCTCGGTCTCATCGATGTTGCCACGGAAGATGAGGTCGTTCATGTTTGCCACACTGGCGATGGTGGTTCCGTCATTAAAGGTGTTGGCAAGAATCACGGAGTTACCCACCTTGACAGGAATATCGAGGATAATTCCCGAAATGGTAGAACGGATGAGGGTGGAAGAGGCACTGGCGTTGCTCTTGGAAACACCATCACGAACTACTTCGAGCGCATCAAGGGCGGCAACTTTCTCCTCCTTTGCCTGCTGCAACGACTGTTTTACCTTATCAAACTCATCGGCGCTGACCATCTGCTTCTTGTAGAGCTGTTCCTCGCGACCATAGTTTACCTGTGCCTGCTTCAGGTTAATTTCGGCAAGGCGCACACGAGCCTGCGCCGAACTGAGCTGTCCCATATCCGGAATCACCTTTACCTTGGCGATTACCTCGCCTGCCTGCACGAAATCGCCTGCCTGCTTGCAGATTTCGGTGATGATACCGCTGATCTGAGGCTTTACGTTCACCTCGTTGCGAGGCTCTATCTTACCCGTAATCACCGTGGTTTTCAACACATCGCCCATCTTTGGGGTAAACTCGGTATATTCCACAGGCTTAGGCTGTGATTTCTCATAAAGGAACACGAAGGTTCCGATGAAAATCAAGGCGACTATCGCCGCAACTATCAACTTTGAATACTTTTTCATATCTTTTATATCTTATTTTTCTTTTATTCGTCTCTCATTGCATCTACCGGCTTGATGCTCATGGCTCGCCACGCTGGGGCAAGTCCGGCAAGACCGCCGAGGATGCAGATGAGGATGGCTGAAGAGATGGCTGTCCAGAAATCTACCTGGAAGTGGGCGGTGAGAATGCCATCCGTGGTGTTCGCCATTTCCAGCATCTGCAGGATGGCAACTCCGAAGATGATGCCGCTCATGCCTGCTACTAGGGTGAGGAGAATACTCTCTGAGATGATTTGCGAGAGAATCATCTTAGGCGTGGCTCCGATGGCTCGGCGAATGCCTATCTCGGTGGTTCGCTCCTTCACCGTTACCATCATGATGTTGGAAACTCCGATGGCGCCGGCGAGAAGGGTGCCGATACCTACTAGCCAGATGAGGTAGTTGACACCCTTAAACAGATTGTCGAGCATCTGGAAGAGCACCTCCGTATTGAACACCATGATTCCTTTTTCGTCTGAAGGGTCGATGTTGTGGGCCCTGGCTATGGTTTCACGCATTCGCTGGGCGATGCTGCTCATCACCACGCCCGGCTTACCGGTGGTAGCGATGATGTCGATGGCGGTTCCGCGGTTGTAGGCGGTGCGGAGCACGGATTGCGGAATGGTGATGGTTTCGTCGGCTCTACCGCCGAAGTTGATGCCATTTCCCGAGCGGTAATCTACACCCACCACCGTGTAATAGGTGGAATCCACTCGTACACTCTTGCCGCACGGGTCACCGCCGCCGGGGAAGAGGGTCTTGTAAATCTGTTTGCCGATGACGCAAACCTTGCGCTGGCGGCGCACATCCATCTCGTTGATGTATCTGCCGTAAAACATTTTAGGTGCGGAAACCTGGGCGTAATCGGGATTCACACCCTGCGTGCTGCCGCTGAATTTCTTGTCGCCAAACACCACCGACTTGTTGCCTCCGAAGAGCAGCGGGGTAATGACATCGAGTTCGGGTACCCTGTGGCGCAGTCGCTCCAGGTCTTTCTCTTCCATCTGCCAGGAACGCCCCTTGTTGAATCCCTTGTAGGGTTTGGTGGTGTTCTGCGCCCAGATGATGGCGGTGTTGGTGGCGAAGCCTGCGAAGTTGTTTTGCAGCATCTCCTTCAGTCCTTGTCCGCCACCCATCAGGGCGATGAGCATAAACACGCCCCAGAACACGCCGAAGCCCGTGAGCAGACTGCGGCTCTTGTTCCTCGTGATGGTGTCGAGAATCTCTTTATATGTATCTAAATCTAATCGCATAATAATAATTTATAGTTTATTCTGCTCTCAGCGCCTCTATCGGTCGGATTCTTGCAGCCTTGATGGCTGGGATGAGTCCGGCGATGGTGCCTGCGATGACGATGGCGATGGTAGCACCGATGCAGGTGCCGAGGCCCACCGTAGGGTTCACAAACATGGCGGCTTTAAACAGTCCGGTATCTACGATGGTGTGGCCGATGGTTGCGTCCATGATTTCGTTTGCTGCCACGCCGCAGACCATTCCGATGTAGCCGAAGAACGAGGTGATGATGATGCTCTCGGTGATGATGAGCTTCAGTATCGACCAAGGTTTGGCACCGATGGCTTTTCTTACGCCAAACTCTCGGGTTCGCTCCTTTACGGTGATGAGCATGATGTTGCTTACGCCCACGATGCCGCTCAGCAGAGTGAACAGACCTACTATCCAGAGGGCAGTCTGCATGATGGCGATTCCCTGGTTCATCTGGATATTGTCCATGTATCGGTTCCAGAGCCAGATGGTGCGATCGTCATCAGGTGCAGCCTGGTGGTTGTTGTTGATGCTGGCACGATAGTTCTTCTCAAACTGCTCGTTATCTTCCTTGGTCTTCAGATTCTTGATGGTGAACTCCAGACTTCCTGCATCATCGCCCTTGGCGTAGATGGTCTTTATGGTGGAGTAGGCGATGAAAGCATCGGTATTGTTGCGCGATTCATCATCCTTGTAAATTCCTACCACCTGGAAGTTGAGGTTGCTGATCTTTACGTTCTTGCCCACCAGCGAACGGTAGTCTTTGCTGAGTTCCTTGGCCTGGCTTCGGCTCAGCACCACATTCTTGCGCTGGTCCTTCATATCGATTTCGTTGATGAATCGTCCGGCAATCATCTCCGTCTTGTCGATTTTGGGATGTGTAGGAGCCACACCCACCAACGACTGGCTTGCCACATAATTATCGCCATAATTGATGTTCACGTTATACTGTTCCAATCTTCCACCCACATCATCCACGTACTGGCCGTAGGTCTGGTTGCTGATGAGGATGTCCCTGTCGTTGAGCGTGATGCTTCTGCCTTCTTTCAGTCCCTTGTAAGCCTTGGAGGTTTCGCCCGGGAATACTCGCATGGAGTTGGCAAGGAATCGGGTGCTTTGCTGCAACTGGGCATTAATTAGTCCGTTGCCGGCGCCCAGCAGGAATATCAGCATGAAGATACCCCAGGCAACGGCAAATCCCGTGAGCGAAGTGCGGAGCTTGTTGCGCTTCGACGTGCTCCATATTTCTTTGATTAATTCTCTCATGTTCCAAGTTCAAAGTTATTTCACGTAGTCTTTCGATACGAGATGATGGTCTCTGTTGTCTTCGATGCTTCCGATGAGTCCGTCCTTGATATGGATAACCTTATCGGTCTCGTTGGCAACACCGCTTTCGTGGGTTACCACCACGATGGTCATTCCCTCTTTCTGGTGCAGTTCCTTCAGCAGGTCCATCACTTCCACGCTCGTTTTGGAGTCGAGGGCTCCGGTAGGCTCATCGGCAAGGATGATTTCGGGTTTGGTGATGAGGGCACGGGCGATGGCTACACGCTGCTTCTGTCCTCCCGACATCTCGTTAGGATAATGGTTGGCCCATTGCTTCAAGCCCAGTTTGTCGAGATATACCATCGCCAGTTCGTGGCGCTTTTTGCGGCTCACGCCCTGGTAGAAGAGTGGAAGCTCCACGTTTTCCACCGCTGTCTTGAACGAGATGAGGTTGAACGACTGGAAGATGAAGCCGATCATCTTGTTGCGGTATTCGGCAGCACGGGTTTCCGAGAGGTCTTTGATGAGCACATCATTGAGTCGGTATTCGCCCGTATCGTAGTTGTCGAGAATACCCAGTATATTTAATAAGGTGGATTTTCCTGAGCCGGAAGCACCCATGATGCTGACGAACTCGCCACGTTCGATGTCGAGGTCTATGCCCTTCAGTACATGGAGTGGCTGAGCACCCTGATAGGTCTTGTTGACGTCTTTTAGATGAATTAATGACATATAATACGTTTGTTTATGGATATGAATTTTAAACGTTAGACGCTTGCAACCTTCTGAAAGTTGCAAGCGTAGCCCTTTTTTAAAAACGTTATTACATACACCTTATTATATATAAGGCAAAGACAGAAGCTATAAATATATATTTGAGGATGAATAGTGTCATCATATCTTTATCTTTTTGAGATTCTTCTCCAACTCTTCCTTCACTTCATCGATGGAGATGTCGAGAAGCTGCATCTGTCGGGCGAGTTCCGGGAGTCTTTCTTTCATAAACTCCTTCTTGCGGGTCTTTTTGATTTGCTTCTTGGCTCCTGCGGAAACAAAGTAGCCCAGGCCTCGCTTGTTGTAGATGATCTCATCGGTGGCAAGCAGGTCGTATGCCTTCACGGTTGTGTTGGCATTTACCTCCAGCAGCACGGCGTATTCCCTGACGCTCGGTATTCGCTCGTCCTCCTTGTACTTGCCCGCCAGAATCTCATCGCTCAATCGCTCGGCTATCTGTACGTATATCGCTTTATCATTACTGAAAATCATAAGATTTTTGTTTTAAAGTTTTATCATTCTTATCGATATTTTCTTTTCATACTTCTTTTCTTCTCCTAGATGTTGATCCACTTGTTGCAGATTACCTGCATACGGGTGAAGAGCTTGTAGGATGCCCAGAGGCTGAAGGCTGCCAAAGCAAGGAAAACGACCGACCAGAAGATGGCGATGCAGAGAGAAGTGCCCGGATTATCATAGTTAAAATGCTTGAAGAAATCGAAAGCTCCCCATTCTTCAAGTTCGCTGCCACAATAACCTATAATCATGAAAATGATAATGCCAGATACGGCTGTCAGGATGATTGGCTGTTTGCGGAAGAATGTGCCGCCTAGCAGGCAGAAGGAGTAAATCATGGTGAGAAAGCTCCATCCGAGTATGGCTGCATCTATTTTATATTGCCCCGCTAAGATACAGATAAGATTGTCACCGGTATTGGTTGCGGCTTTGTATATTAGACTTAGAGAACTTCCGATGATACTTGCGTGGTAACCGGGAGTCATGAAGAAGCTCAATACAAACTGCACGAAGTCGGCTATAAGTGTAGCAATGAGCATCATGAGGATACTGCCTACACTCATCATCAGGAAACGAGCTGCATATTTTTCCAGATTGTTGGCTGGCAACATCATGAAATTCTCACGTTGCAGCTTGGTCTTCATATTGCTAAAGATGTTGCAGGGAGATATGAAGAAAAACAATATGACAATAGCGGCAAGGAATACTGTCATGTTACCTTCGTAGTAATTACCCAAATCTCCTTCTACTATAAAATGGCTATGAGGAAAAGAATAAAGCATGGAAATGGAAAGCATGATGATGCCGATAGCCAATCCTGCTATACTGTAGAAATAGCTTTTCCAGTTGGTAAGCAAGTCCCAACGCAGCACCATTCCGAATCTATGTAAATCAAAAGTCTTGTTCATAATCGTTGTTATTTAAAGATGATTTTATATTTTTCTAATTCTCGATAATCTTGATGAACTTGATGTGAGCTTGATGAATAGCTCTTACTCGGCAAGTTTTCCGCCAATCACTGCATTGAACAGCAATTCCAGATTCATCTGTGTTTCCTGTTCACCCTCCTGTCGCTTGCAGATGGCGGCATTGCCCTGCAGGGTTGGTTCGGCGTAGAGCACGGTGTCGTCCATCTCCTGTGGGTTGCGGTACTCGAAGGTGTATTTCTCGCAGATGTCTGAAACCGAAGCATCCAGCAGGAGCTGGCTCTGGTTCATGATGATGATGTGGTCGAGCAACGACTCTACATCGTGCACCTGATGAGTAGAGATGATGAGGGTGCGGTCTTCCGTCATATTATTGGCGATGACCTTACGGAACTGGCTCTTCGATGGGATGTCGAGACCATTGGTTGGCTCGTCCATCAGAAGAAAGCGGGTACCCGTGGCGAGTGCGAAACTCATGAATACCTTCTTCTTCTGTCCCATCGAGAGTTCGTTCAACTTGAGAGAGAGTGGTAAATCAAAATCCTTGAGGCAACGGTCCAATACTTCCTGCGAGAAGTTAGGATAGAACTCCTGGTTCATCTTCACGTAGGTGGCGAGGGAAACGTTGGGCAGTTCAAACTCCTCGGGCACCATGAAGATGTCCTTCAGCATCTCTGCTCTGCGATCTTGTGCCGAAATGCCATCCACGAGAACGGTACCTTGTTGCTGGCGGAGCAATCCGCTGATGAGGTAGAGCAGGGTGCTCTTGCCTGTACCGTTCTTACCGAGCAAGCCATAAATGTTGTTCTCCTTGAGTTCCAAAGAGAAATCTTTAAATACAAGGTGCTTGCTACCTGGGTATCTGAAATCAATGTCTTTAATCTGTATCATAATCTTTAATGTTTTAGTGTACTACTTCAATAGAACACTGCAAAGGTATGTTTTTTTTCAATAAGTTCCAAACTTTTGGGCAATTATTTTCATACTTTAACGTAATGTTAACATTATCACCTTATTATATTAAGAAAGCGGATTGTAATGCTAAGCAGATGGTTGTAAGAATATGCAAAAGAAAAGGCCCGATATAGACGAAATATCTACATCGGGACCTGAAGTTTTGGGAATAGCTTTTGCTATTTATTCTATTTTATTAATGTGCTTCTAGCCAGTTTTTCCCCCAGCCGGCATCGGCTACTAAAGGTACACAGAGCTTATAAGCATTCTGCATTTCTTCTACAACAATCTTCTCTACTTTCTCTTTTTCCTCAGGGAAGACAGAGAAGTTGAGTTCATCGTGTACTTGGATTATCATCTTGCTCTTGATGCCTTCAGTCTTGAATCGGTTAAAGATTCTGATCATGGCAACCTTGATGATGTCTGCTTCAGAACCTTGGATAGGAGCATTGATGGCATTGCGCTCTGCGAAGCCTCTTACTGTACCGTTCTTACTGTTGATATCTGGCAGATAACGTCTTCTGTGGAAGAGAGTTTCGGCATAGCCTTTTTCTCTTGCCATTTCCTTAGATTTCTCCATATATGCCTGAACACCGGGGAAGGTACGGAAGTAATCTTCGATTATTTGCTTCGCCTCCTTGTTTTCGATGTTCATGCGCTGGGCAAGTCCGTAGGTAGTAATGCCATAGATGATTCCGAAGTTGGCGGTCTTTGCCTTCTTACGCTGCGTGTCGGTGACGTCTTTGATATCCTTATGCCAGATTTTGGCAGCAGTAGCAGCGTGGATATCGGAACCTTCCCGGAATGCTTCTACCATGTTTGGATCTTGACTCAAATGCGCCATGATACGAAGTTCTATCTGAGAGTAGTCTGCTGAAAAGAATAGACAACCTGGCTCTGGAATAAAGCATCGACGTATCTCCTTTCCGTCATCATCACGTACAGGAATATTCTGTAGGTTTGGATCGCTTGAAGAAAGGCGACCAGTTGCAGTAATTGCCTGGTTGAAGGAAGCGTGAATATGTCCTGTACGAGGATTGATAAGCTTTGGAAGAGCATCTACGTAGGTGCCGAGAAGTTTCTTTAAACCTCTGTAATTCAGAATATCATCAATGATAGGACTCTTGCTGCGTAATTGTTGTAGCACTTCTTCGCTTGTCACATACTGTCCCGTTTTCGTCTTCTTTGGCTTCTCTACAATCTTCATCTTTCCGAAGAGGATTTCTCCTACTTGGCGAGGGGAGCCAATATTGAAGGATTCGCCAGCCAACTCATAGATATGGTGTTCTATTTCTGAGAGTCGGTTGGTTAAATTATTAGACGTTTCCTTTAAAGTATCCGTGTCGATGCATACTCCGTTCATCTCCATGTGGGCAAGAACCGGTACCAGTGGCATTTCTACATTCCAGAACAGGTCTTCACAATCTATCTCCTTGAGTTTTGGTTCCAATACATTTTTCAATCTCAGTGTGATATCTGCATCTTCAGCTGCATACTCGTAAACTTCGGATGGAGCGAGGTCGCGCATTGATTTCTGATTCTTTCCCTTTGGGCCAATCAACTCTTCGATGTGGACAGTTTGGTAATGAAGGAATACCTCTGCCAGATAATCCATGTTGTGATAGAGTTCTGGTTGGATGATGTAGTGGGCGAGCATCGTGTCGAACATCTTTCCCTGAATCTCTACTCCATAGTTCATCAAGACCTCGTAGTCGTACTTGATGTTTTGTCCCACTTTCAAGATTTCAGGGTTTTCATAGAGTGGTTTAAAGATGTTTACGATTTTTAAGGCTTCTTCACGATTTGCTGGGATCGCTACATAGAAAGCCTCTTTCTCTTTGACTGCAAAGCTTAATCCTACTAATTCTGCATCGATTGCAACCGTAGATGTGGTCTCTGTATCTAGACTTAAAATTTGCTTTGTAATTAAATAGTCATAAAGAGATTTTGCATCTTCCTCTGTTTCAATGAGTTTGTATGAATGCTCAACAGTTTTAATGGTGTCAAAACTCGTGTTTTTTTGCTCTTCTTGACCATCTGCTGGCTGTACGCCAAATAAATCGAGCTCTCCCATAGGTTTTGTTTGCACCTTTTGAGGTTTTTTAAGAACTCGGTTAGCGAACGACTTAAACTCTAGTTCTGTGAAGATTTCATCCAACTTGGCGTTGTCTGGCTCTACCAATTTCAAGTCTTCCATTTTCAAGTCAACAGGAACATCCGTTCTGATAGTTGCCAAGAATTTCGAGATCTTGATATCTTCAATAGCTCCTTCTACTTTTTCTCGAAGTTTGCCTTTTACTTTAGATGAATTTTCAATCAAGCCTTCTACACTACCAAACTCATTGATGAGTTTGACAGCTGTCTTTTCTCCAACACCTGGGCAGCCCGGGAAATTATCAGCAGAGTCTCCCATTAAAGCAAGTAGGTCAATTACCTGAAGTGGGGAAGCGATGCTGTATTTTTCTTCAATCTCTTCCACTCCTAATTTTTCATATCCACCACCATGCCTTGGTCGGAACATGTATACGTTGTCTCGAACCAGCTGACCATAGTCTTTATCCGGTGTCAGCATATAGGTTTCAATACCTTTTTCTCCTGCTTGAATTGCTATAGTTCCAATGATGTCATCTGCCTCGAAACCGTCTACCTGTAGGATTGGAATATGGTAGGCTTTCAGGATATTTTTGATGATAGGGACTGAGATTTTGATGTCTTCAGGAGTTTCTTCTCGCTGAGCTTTATATGCAGGAAAAGCCTCATGACGGAAGGTCTTGCCATGGTCGAAAGCCACCGCAATATGGGTAGGTTTCTCCTTGGTAAGTATCTCGTTGAGGGTATTGCAAAATCCCATGACACACGAAGTATTGAGTCCCTTCGAATTGATACGAGGAGACTTCATAAAGGCGTAATACGACCTATAAATGAGCGCATAAGCGTCTAAAAGGAACAATTTATCCATAATATTCATTTTTGTGGTGTAAAATTACTAAAAAAATGCGATATTTCAAGAAGAATTGATTAATTTTGTATCAAAATTTAGAAATTAAGTTGATTTACTCATATTCAATGGACTATTTATCACTTATCAAGCAGCCTATTGAGGCTGAATTGGCAGATTTCATAGATTTGTTCAACAAGTCTTTGATGCATAGTGACGGGCTTCTTTCTCAGGTGCTCGATCACATACGTCAGCGTGCAGGAAAACGTATGCGACCTATGCTCATCTTGTTGATGGCCCGTAATTTTGGTAAAATTTCTACCGTCACACAGCATTCTGCAGTAGGATTGGAGCTTCTTCACACAGCTTCTCTTGTGCATGATGATGTTGTGGATGAGAGTGGGGAGCGCCGTGGCCAAGCTAGCGTCAATGCCACATATAATAATAAGGTTGCAGTGTTAGTAGGTGATTTTATTCTCTCTACTGCCTTGCTTCATGTTTCTTATTCTCATTCTGAAGAGATTGTTCGAAATCTTGCTGAGTTGGGACGTATCTTGTCAAATGGAGAGATACTTCAGTTGAACAGTATCAGTAATGAAGAAATCTCGGAAGATATTTATTATCAGGTTATTAAACAGAAGACTGCTGCTCTCTTTGAGGCTTGTGCCGGTATCGGTGCCATGTCAGCAAATGCTTCAGAATTGCAGATAGAAGCGGCTAAGCGCTTTGGTCAGAATCTGGGTATTATCTTCCAAATTCGTGATGATATTTTTGATTATTACGATTCTAAGGAGATAGGTAAACCTACTGGTAATGATATGACAGAAGGTAAACTCACTCTTCCTGTTATCTATGCTTTGAAAGCTACTGGTGATGAGGAGATGATAAAGTTGGCAAGAAAGGTTAAAGCGCATACGGTTTCCCAAGATGAAATAGCTCAGTTAGTTGCTTTCACAAAGGAGAATAGTGGTATTGAATATGCAGACAGGCGCATGTGGGATTTTCATGCTGAGGCTATGGATTTCCTTGATAATTATGTTGAAGACAAGGATGTCTATAATGCCTTGAAGGCTTATCTTGATTTTGTGATTGAGCGCAAAGCATAATTCGCTTGTTGACTCTTATAAAAATAGTCGCCCTGATAAGACAAAAGCATTGTCTATGAATGCTTTTTCCATTTCAGGGCGATTTTATTATTAACCTTATACTTAGGGTTTTACCCCTATTCTAAGTACTTTTATTCTTTCTTGGCGTATTTTTAAAAGTACTTGATTTCCTTACCTACGATTTCGCTCAAAAGGAGGTTTGTCAAGCGTGATGTTCCCAGTCGTAACCACTGGTTGGTCAACCATTTCTCGCCTAAGACTTCCTTTACGATAGTATAGTATACCACAGCATCGTGAACGGTGTTAATGCCACCTGCAGGCTTGAAACCAATCTGGATGCCCGTCTTCTCGTAGTATGCCTTGATAGCCTGGCACATAACGTAGGCAGCCTCTGGAGTAGCAGAAATCTTCTCCTTACCGGTTGAAGTCTTGATGTAGTCTGAACCAGCATACATTGCCAGAACTGAAGCCTTCATGATGTTGCTGCAGTTCTTTAAGTTTCCTGTTTCCAGGATGCACTTCATCTTATGCTCACCACAAGTTTCCTTGAGTTCCTGAATATCATCGCAGAGGCCTTCGTAATCTTCACTGAAGAACTTACCGACAGGCATTACGATATCTACCTCTGTTGCACCATCCTTAATAGCCATGGCTGTCTCGGCAATTTTTACCTCGATGAATGTCTGTGAAGATGGGAAATTGCCGCTTACTACTGCGATTTCTACGCCATCTACCTCCAGACTCTGACTGATAAGACCTGCAAAGTTAGGGTAGGTGCATACGGTTGCTACATGAGGAAGTTCTGGATAATCCTTTGCAAACTGGTTTACCTTTTCAATCATTGCCAGGATGCTTTCTTCTGTATCTTCTGTGTGAAGAGAAGTAAGCTCGATACTGCCGAAGAGGAATTTCTTCACCTCCATAGTCTCATTCTCAGCTACCTTCTCATCGAGAATCTTCTTCACTTCTGCTGCAATTTCCTCATCGTTGAGGTCGCAATTATACTGTTTCAATACAGATAAATACTTGTCGTCCGACTCGCTATACTGTCCCTGCTGTGCAAGAACCTGTTCTTTAATACTGCTCATACTTGATGTTACTTTTTTTAATTATTAAAGTTAAGTTATTTATATGATTCCCTTCATTTCGGGTGTTTTATTCCCTTCAATTTCGGGTTGTTTATTCCTTCAATTTCGGGTTATTCTTATGTCTTTCCGAATCCCTTTGGGTCTTTTTGTCGATGCTTTTCTGAAGTTCTTCTGTAAGATCTATCCCCGTTTGATTGGCAAGACAGATGAGAACCCAGAGAACGTCTGCCATTTCCTCGCCGAGGTTAGGCTTTTCGCCCTTCTTGAAGCTCTGGTCGCCGTATGTTCGGGCGATGACACGAGCCAGTTCTCCTACTTCTTCCGTAAGACAAGCCATATTGGTAAGTTCGCTGAAATAGCGAACGCCATATTCCTTAATCCACTTATCTACTGCTTCCTGTGCTTCTTTTATAGTCATAACAGATGATCTTTAATTATGAAATAAGTCTGACATAGCCATAATCCAGTGATGAATATAGCGGCAATGGTGTTATAGATACCGATTTTTCCATCCTCCCTTTTGTCGCTGATGAACTCCATATTCAAGCCAATGGTAACGAGGGTTTCACCTGCATACTCTGCCCATGGATTGTTTAAGAACCTTTGAGAAAAGGTAAACGTTATGATTATTCCTATAGCTAGGAACCAACTTTTATATTTTAAAATCTTTTCCATCTATTCTCGAATGTTTGTTTTTTTACTCCTTATTATGGGTGTCCATCATGATGGTTACAGGACCATCATTCAGTAATTCTACCTTCATGTCGGCACCAAATTCGCCTGTTCCTACTGGCTTTCCGAGTGCATCGGATAGCTTCTTGCAGAACTCTTCATAGAGTGGAACACTGATTTCGTGCTTGGCAGCTCTTAGCCAGCTAGGGCGGTTTCCCTTCTTGTAGCTGGCGAATAGGGTGAACTGGCTAATCACCAGAACCTCGCCGTTTACATCCATGATAGAGCGGTTCATTACGTGATTTTCGTCATCGAAAACACGAAGGCCTATGACCTTTCTAACCAACCAATCTACGTCTTCAGATGTGTCGCTTTCCTCAATGCCAAGAAGGATAAGATAGCCTTGTTTGATGGCTGATTTTACTTCTCCTTCGATTGTAACAGAGGCATGGCCGACACGTTGTATTACTATTCTCATATTACTACTTTGAAATTTGAATGTTGAACATTGAACTTTATGAATAGCATTTTGTGGAATCCTGGGTTCTGTTCAATCTTTATTATTATTATTTAGTTTCAACTGCAAATATACGACTTTTATTTCATATTCTCGCTCTTTTCTGTGAAATATTTCACGAGAATCTCGGCTTTATGAGGTCCTAATACCTCGGTAAGCTGTTCCAGCGATGCTTCCTTTATCTTTTTCACGCTCTTAAACTTGCTCAGGAGCGCCTCTTTTGCCTTGGGACCGATGCCTTTGATATCGTCTAGTTCCGAATGCAGGGCGTGCTTGCTGCGCTTGTCACGATGGAAGGTGATGGCGTATCTATGTACCTCGTCCTGTATCTGCGTCAATACCTTGAAAAGCTCGCTTTCTGGTGGTAGAGCGATGGTTTGTGGCGGGAAACCGTAGAGGAGTTCGTTGGTGCGATGGCGATCGTCCTTGGCAAGACCTGCGATAGGGATTTCCAGGTGCAGTTCGTCTTCTATCACCTCTCTTACCACCTCCATCTGGCCCTTTCCACCATCGGTTATGATAAGGTCTGGCAGGGGAGTTTCTTCCTCTATCATGCGGCTGTATCTTCGTCTTACCACCTCCTGCATCGAAGCATAGTCATCTGGTCCTTCCACCGTCTTGATGTTGTATTTTCTATAGTCCTTTCTTGATGGTTTCATACCTTTATATACTATACATCCAGCTACGGCATCCGTGCCCGATATGTTGGAATTATCGAAGCATTCTATCTGATAAGGCAGTTTTGGCAGCTTTAGTTTTACCTGCAATTCCTTCATCAATCGGGTTTGCTTCTGTTCCGGATTGAGCTTTTCTGCCTGCTTCAGACGGTCGAATTTATACTGCTTGCAGTTCATTTCCGATAGCTCCAGAAGGTGTTTCTTGTCGCCTCTCTGCGGCACGAAGAAGATGGCATCTTTCAGTTTCCATTCCATCTCGAAAGGCACGATAATCTCTTTCGAAGTAGAGTGGAAACGCTCTCTGATTTCCGGTATGGCAGTAATCAGAAGTTCCTCGTCACTCTCCTCCAGCTTGCGCTTATACTCGTAGGTGAAGCTCTGGTTGATGGTGCCGTTTTTCACGTGAATATAGTTGATGAAGGCATTCTTCATGGCGTCATCATTCACGATGGTGAAGACATCTACGTCGGTAATGGTATGGCTTACCACCTCGCTTTTTGCCTCAAATTCGTCCAGCAACTGATACTTCTTTTTGTATTCTTCTGCTATCTCAAAGCGGAGAAGTTCGGCATTTTTCATCATCAAGTCATAGAGATATTTGCCAACTTCCCGGGTGTTTCCTTTCAGAATTTCACGTGCTTGGCGCATGTTTTCCTGATATTCCTCGTAGCTTTGTTTGTTGATGCAAGGTGCTCCGCAGTTGTGAATATGATACTCTAAACAGGGTTTATATTTGCCTTCAGCAACGCCTTGTTTTGTGATGGGAAAGCGGCATGTGCGTGGTTTGTAGAGCTTTTTGATGACCTCTAAAACAGCATACATACTGCCTATATGAGGGTAAGGACCGAAGAATGTTCCCGCCTTTTTATTGATATGGCGAGTCTTGAAAATGCGTGGAAAATACTCGTTTGTAACGCATATAGAGGGGTAGGTTTTGCCGTCTTTCAGCAAAACATTATACCTTGGATTATACTTTTTAATAAGGCTGTTTTCCAGCAAAAGTGCATCTTCTTCGGTATTGACGACGGTGTATGAGATGTCGAAAATCTTAGAAACAAGTACCTTTGTCTTGTATCTATCTACCTCTTTATGGAAGTAGGATGACACTCTTCTCTTCAGATTTTTCGCCTTTCCCACGTATATAATCGTATGGTTTTCGTCGTAATATTGATAGCTTCCTGGCTTCTCCGGCATGCTTAAAACTATACTTTTTAGCCTTGCTAATCTTTCCTCATTTTCTTGTTTCGTCATATCTCTAAGGAGTTTTTAAGGGTAAAAGAGCGTTGCTGTTCCACGTGAAACTGCAACGCTCGTGTGTTGTTAAAGTACATTTTTGCTGCCTTAAACAGCATGTTAAATGCTTTTACAACTGTAATAGAGTAGATACTTCTACATCGTCATCGAAGATTTTTCTACCTTCGAAATTCTCGTTTACAAGCTCGATAATGAAGTTTGCATATACTTTTTTCGGGTGAAATTTCTTCACCAGATTGCATGCAGCCTTCATGGTTCCGCCGGTTGCGAGAAGGTCGTCGTGGAGGAGGATTACATCGTTCTCATTGATGGCATCTTCGTGGATTTCGATAGTATCCATACCGTATTCCTTTGCGTAACTTTCCTGTACGGTTTTGCAAGGAAGCTTACCTGGTTTGCGGCATAAAACTACGCCTGCACCGAGTCGGATAGCAAGGGCTGAAGACATTACGAAACCGCGTGATTCGATGCCTACGATTTTGGTAATTCCCTTATCTTTGTAGATCTCGTACATCTCGTCACAAATCTCTTTGAGAGAATCTGGATTCTTGAAAAGGGTGCTGACATCGCGGAAGTTTACACCCTTGATTGGCCAATCTGGAATGCAACGCAGATTGTCTAATAATAGCTGATTATTCATTACTTTTTTGTTTATTTATTAATACTTATTCTCTTTCTTTTTTATCTTGTTTCCTATCGTATGAAACGGGTTGTGACTTCTTGGTCTTGTACCTCCATTTTGCCCGTTAATACGTACTGTCCTTATTCTTTTTCTTCGGTTTTATCCTCTTTTGTTTCATGAAACATAAAGTTTTACTTTAACTATAAAATACTTGATGTAACCACGTTTAATTGTCTTAATATCAAGTATTTTACGCGTGTTGCGTTTCACGTGGAACAATTAGATCTGGCGCAGCTTTCTCCGTATGACCGATTATCTCCCTAGCAGTACCAGCAGTACGTTGATGTCGCTTGGAGAAACTCCTGGAATTCGACTTGCCTGAGCTAAGGTTTCCGGATCGATTCGTTCAAGCTTTTGACGGCCTTCTGTGGAGATTTCCAGTATCTCGGAATACTTGAAGCGTCCTTTGATTTTGATGTTCTCCAGTCGGTGCATCTTGTCTGCGATGAGTCGTTCTCGATCGATGTATCCTTTGTACTTCATTTTGATTTCTGCCGCTTCTGCAATCTCTTCTTTTCGATTGGCTGACGCATCCATCGCTGTCTTCAGGTCGGGAATAATCTCCGATAGATTTTGAAGGTTCAAGTGAGGACGGGCAACGAGGTCGATAAGTTTGCAGCCTGCTCGAAGTGGTGTGGTGCCTAGAGCCTCAAGTTTTGGATTGATCTCGTCTTTCTTGATAGGATAGTTTGCGCAGAAGTCAATGATTCTTTCGATGGCATTTTTCTTCTCTATCCACCAGTCGTAACGGTCGCGTTTGGCAATGCCCAGCTCGTATGCTTTCTCGGTGAGTCGGGAGTCGGCGTCGTCTTGTCGGAGTAGGATGCGATATTCGGCTCTTGAGGTGAACATTCGGTAAGGCTCGTCAACTCCCTTTGTTGTGAGGTCATCGATGAGTACGCCGATGTAACTTTCGTCTCGTTTCATTTCGAAAGTCTTGTCGCCTGTACAATGTAGGGCTGCGTTGATTCCTGCAACGGTGCCTTGGCCTCCAGCTTCCTCGTAACCGGTGGTTCCGTTCACCTGTCCGGCAAAGAAGAGACCCTTGATGATTTTCGACTCCAGCGAATGCTTGAGTTGGGTAGGGTCGAAGTAATCGTACTCGATGGCGTAACCTGGTCGGTAAATCTTGGCGTCTCTCAATGCCGGGATTTCATGGAGTGCCTTCAGCTGGATGTCCATCGGCATACTTGATGAAAATCCGTTCAGATACATTTCATTCGTGTCTTCGCCTTCTGGCTCCAGAAATAACGGATGCTGTTCCTTGTCTGGGAAGGTGACGAGCTTGGTCTCGATACTTGGACAATAGCGAGGACCGGTGCTTTGAATCTGACCATTATATAAAGGAGAGTCATCGAGTCCGCTTTTCAGAATGTCGTGAACCTTCTTGTTGGTGTAACATGTCCAGCAAGGAAGTTGCTTCAGTATGCGATGATCGCCCATGTATGAAAATTGATGGAAGTCGCTGTCGCCAGGTTGCTCTTCCATATCTTCAAAGTGAACGCTGCGCTTGTCGATGCGGACCGGTGTTCCCGTTTTCATTCTTGCAGTGGTGATTCCCCATCGGGTGATGCTTTCTGTAAAATGATGAACGGCAGGTTCTGCGCATCTGCCACCTTCTACCATCTTTCTGCCCACGTGCATCAGTCCGTTGAGGAAAGTGCCGGCAGTAATGATGATGCTCTTGCCGTAGAACTCAGCGCCCCAGATGGTGCGCACACCGATGGCTTCTCCGTCGGCAACGAGCAACTCGTCGGCCTGGTCTTGCCAGATGTCGAGGTTGTCGGTGTGGTCGAGTATGGTTCTCCACTCCCAGATGAATTTACCACGGTCGCATTGTGCTCTAGGACTCCATACGGCTGGTCCCTTGCCGATGTTCAGCATTCTGAACTGGATGGCGGTCTTGTCAGTGACAATACCCATCTGTCCGCCCAGTGCGTCAATCTCTCGTACAATCTGTCCCTTTGCTATGCCTCCGATGGCAGGATTGCAACTCATCTGACCAATCTTGTTCATGTCCATCGTTATCAAGCAGGTCTTGGCTCCCATGTTTGCGGAGGCAGCTGCAGCCTCGCATCCGGCGTGACCACCACCGATAACGAGAACGTCATAATTGAATCTCATAATCTATATTTTTTCTAATTTTCGGCAAAAGTAAGAAATAAAATCGAAATTTTAGCAAAAATACTTTGATAAATCATTAAAATATAGTAATTTTGCAGCAGACTTGCGAAAATATACCTAGAAATGAGGATTGCAGAATGCCTAAAAATAGGTATTGCAGGGACGAAAAATGTGGAATATAAATTAGTTTCAAACAGTTAAATAATTAAAATTCAATCATTTATGTGGTTAATCAATTCATCTATTGGTAGAAAGGTAGTGATGTCAGTAACTGGTATCGCTCTTATTCTATTCTTGACATTCCACGGTTGCATGAATGTTGTTGCTCTCTTCTCAGGAGATGCTTACAACATGATTTGCGAATTGTTGGGTGCTAACTGGTACGCCGTAGTTGCAACTTTGGGTTTGGCAGCTTTGGCAGTTTGTCACATCGTTTACGCTTTCATCCTGACAGCACAGAACCGTCGTGCTCGCGGTAACCAGCGTTACGAGGTAACAGCAAAGCCAGAGAAAGTAGAGTGGGCTAGCCAGAACATGTTGGTGCTCGGTATCATCATCGTTCTCGGTTTGTTGCTTCACCTCTTCAACTTCTGGTACAACATGATGTTTGCTGAGCTTTTGGGTACAAGCTTCGGCCACTGCCCATCAGATGGCTTCGCATTCATTCAGGACACCTTCGCTAACCCAGTATTCGTAGTTCTCTACATCATCTGGTTGGTAGCTCTTTGGTTCCACCTCACTCACGGTTTCTGGAGTGCTATTCAGACTCTCGGTTGGAGCGGTAAGACTTGGTTCTGCCGTTGGAAGATGATTGGTATGATTTATTCTACCATCCTGCTTCTCCTCTTCATCGTAGTTGTATTGGCATTCGCTTTCGGTTGCGCTCCATCTTTGTGCTGCGCATAATTCGTGTAATCATTTAAGTATTAAAAAAGATTATGGCAAAAACATTAAATTCTAGAATACCTGAAGGACCAGTTGCTGAGAAGTGGACCAACTATAAGGCTCACCAGCGTTTGGTTAACCCAAAGAATAAGTTAAAGCTCGACGTTATCGTTGTAGGTACAGGTTTGGCAGGTGCTTCTGCTGCTGCTTCTCTCGGCGAGATGGGCTTCAACATTTTGAACTTCTGCATCCAGGACTCTCCACGTCGTGCTCACTCTATCGCAGCACAGGGTGGTATCAATGCAGCTAAGAATTATCAGAATGATGGTGACTCTGTTTACCGTCTGTTCTACGATACAGTAAAGGGTGGTGACTACCGTGCTCGTGAGGCTAACGTTTACCGTTTGGCTGAGGTGAGTAACGACATCATCGACCAGTGCGTAGCTCAGGGCGTTCCTTTTGCTCGTGAGTACGGTGGTATGCTGGCTAACCGTTCTTTCGGTGGTGCTCAGGTATCTCGTACATTCTATGCTAAGGGTCAGACAGGTCAGCAGCTCCTCCTCGGTGCTTACTCTTCTTTGAGCCGCATGGTTGAGGCAGGTAAGGTTAAGCTCTTCACCCGTTACGAGATGGAGGATATTGTGATCGTTGACGGTCACGCTCGTGGTATCATCGCTAAGAATTTGATTACAGGTAAGTTGGAGCGTTTCTCTGCCAATGCCGTAGTTATCGCTACCGGTGGTTATGGTAACGCTTACTTCCTTTCTACAAACGCTATGGGTTGTAACTGTACAGCAGCTATCCAGTGCTACCGCAAGGGTGCTGATTTCGCTAACCCATCTTATGTTCAGATTCACCCTACATGTATCCCTGTTCACGGTACAAACCAGAGTAAGTTGACTTTGATGTCAGAGTCACTCCGTAACGATGGTCGTATCTGGGTTCCTAAGAAGATTGAGGATGCCAAGGCATTGCAGGCTGGTACAAAGAAGGGTTCTGATATTCCTGAGGAAGACCGCGACTACTACTTGGAGCGCCGTTACCCAGCATTCGGTAACCTGGTTCCTCGTGACGTGGCTTCTCGTGCAGCTAAGGAGCGTTGCGACAAGGGCTTCGGTGTCAACAACACAGGTCTTGCCGTATTCCTCGACTTCTCTGAGTCTATCAACCGTCTCGGTATCGACGTTATCCTTCAGCGTTATGGCAACCTCTTCGATATGTATGAGGAGATTACCGACGTTAACCCAGGTGAGTTGGCTAACGAGATTAACGGCGTGAAGTACTACAACCCAATGATGATCTTCCCTGCTATCCACTATACAATGGGTGGTATCTGGGTAGACTACGAGTTGATGACCACAATCCCAGGTCTCTTCGCTATTGGTGAGTGTAACTTCTCTGACCACGGTGCTAACCGTCTTGGTGCATCTGCTTTGATGCAGGGTTTGGCTGACGGTTACTTCGTATTGCCATACACTATCCAGAACTACTTGGCCGACCAGGCATTGTGGCCAAAGCTCTCTACCGATCTCCCAGAGTTTGCAGAGGCAGAGGCAGGTGTTCAGAAGGAAATCGACCGCCTGATGGGTATCCAGGGCAAGCGCTCTGTAGATTCTATCCACAAGGAGTTGGGTCACATCCTTTGGGAGCACGTAGGTATGGGTCGTACCAAGGAAGGTCTTGAGGAAGGCTTGAAGAAGATGAAGGCTCTCCGCGAGGAATTCAACAAGAACCTCTTTATCCCTGGCAAGAAGGAAGGCTTGAACGTAGAGTTGGATAAGGCTATCCACTTGCGTGACTTCATCTTGATGGGCGAGTTGATCGCTTACGATGCATTGCACCGCAACGAGAGCTGTGGTGGTCACTTCCGTGAGGAGTACCAGACAGAGGAAGGCGAGGCTAAGCGTGATGATGCAAACTTCTTCTACGTAGGTTGCTGGGAGTATCAGGGCAACGATACAACTGCTCCAGTGCTCAACAAGGAACCTCTCGAGTATGAGGCAATTAAGGTACAGACAAGAAATTACAAGAATTAAAAAGCGAACAAGACAATGGCAAGAAATATAAGTTTCACAGTTAAGTATTGGAAGCAGGACGGCCCTACAGCACAGGGTCACTTCGATACACACGAGATGAAGAACATCCCAGATGATACCTCATTCCTCGAGATGCTCGACATCTTGAACGAGGAGCTCATCGAGTCAGGTCAGGAGCCTTTCGTCTTCGACCACGACTGCCGCGAGGGTATCTGCGGTATGTGCTCTCTCTATATTAATGGTACACCTCACGGTAAGACTGAGCGTGGTGCTACAACATGTCAGCTCTACATGCGTCGTTTCAACGATGGTGACGTGATCACCGTTGAACCTTGGCGTTCTGCAGGTTTCCCTATCATCAAGGACTGTATGGTAGACCGTTCAGCATTCGACAAGATCATCCAGGCAGGTGGTTACACCAGCATCCGTACAGGTCAGGCTCAGGATGCCAACGCTATCCTGATTCCTAAGGAGAATGCAGACGAGGCAATGGATTGCGCTACATGTATCGGTTGCGGTGCTTGTGTTGCTGCATGTAAGAATGGTTCTGCCATGCTCTTCGTCAGCTCAAAGGTTAGCCAGCTGGCACTTCTCCCACAGGGTCGTGTAGAGGCTGCTGCCCGTGCTAAGAAGATGATTGCACGCATGGACGAGCTCGGATTCGGTAACTGTACAAACACTCGTGCTTGCGAGGCTGTTTGTCCTAAGAACGAGTCTATCGCTAACATCGCCCGCTTGAACCGTGAGTTCTTGAAGGCTAAGTTGGCTGACTAATCCACCGTATCTCTTAAGACACAGAAATTTTCTCTCTGCATCTTTACGGATGCGAGAGAATTTTCCAAACAACTCTTCACTCTTCACTTTTTGGGCGTAAGTAGTTGAAGGATAGGCAGTTGGGTGGGTGAAGAGTTGAATTGACTCTTCACCCACCCTTCACCTTTTTATAGGACTGGAGCTTTTGGGGCTCTTCGGCTCTGTAGCTATTCCATTGTGAGTCAGCGATTTACATTTATAGGTGAAGAGTAGTGAAGAGTAGTGAAGAGTCAGCGCCACTCTTCACCTCTCAAATCCCCTGTGTTTATCGGGGTTTCAGGCTAAATGGTGAAGAGTGAAGAGTGAAAACGAGAGTAGGCTTTTTTACGACGGAAACGTAAGCTGCCCCGCATTTATACCTTGCATCATTCAAAAATGCAGTAACAGCTGATAAAACTAATGCTGCATCCTGAAGGTTAAGGAGTACGTTGTTCGGCAGTAAGGCTACATCCCGTTTTGGTTTAGGCCTCATTCCAATTATTGCCTAGTGATGGCATCTTTTTGCCCTATAGGAGGGCAATTTATTGCCATTGCTAGGCAATAATCCTTATGTCGTGAGAGAGCTTAGAATACAGTAACTATCATAGTTAATTCAGTAAATAGCGACTCGAGATGCAGTAAGTATCATCTCGAAATACAGTCAGTATAAAACCAGTTTAAGAGAAGTATTACTCTATAATAAATAAAGTATTATTCTATAAAGATATAAAAAGAGCATAAATGATGAACCAAGCGACTCAAGACTTTATTCGCCAGCATCTGGACGATGATGTCCGCCAGCTGGCTTTTCTCGGAAGCAAGTATCCGGAAGTAGATATGCCTTTCGCTCTCGATCAGATTCGCGGACGAAAGATGGCTCGCATCAAGTTGCCTCGTTGGGCAAGTCTCGAAGGCATCATCTATCCTCCTCATATTTCTATGGAGCAATGCTCCTCTGAATCTACTGCGCTTTACAAGGCAGAACTGGCTGCGAGGTTGCTCGGCTTGCCAGTATCTTCATCTTCTGCAGAAAAAGAAAATAAGAGCGAAAAAGAAAATAAGAGCGAAAAAGAAAATGAGAGCGCAAATGAAAATGAGGTTGCAAAAGCTTCCGATTCTCATTTTTCCAAAATTCGCGAATTTGCGGGCGATAGGGCGGTTGATTCAGAATTCGCCATAAATGGAGCCACTTCTGAAAATCAACAGATATTAACAAAACCAGGTGAGGATGTTAACGAAACAAAAGAAGATGTCAGCAAAGCAGATTTTTCAGAAGAAATCGGGTTTGTAGATTTGACTGGTGGCTTTGGAGTAGATTTCTCTTATATTGCAGCCCGGTTGGGAGTGAAGTCGATGTACGTGGAGCGTCAGGCTCATCTCTGCGATGCGGCAAAGGAGAATTTCGGGCGATTGGGCTTGAAGAACGCCATCGTGAAGAATGGGGATGGAATAGAGGTTCTTCATTCTTTTCATCCAAAGAAAAAAGATGTAGCATCAGCTGATGATTCTTTAGGCATCACTTATGACCAACCTCTGTCATTACTTAAGACCAACCTTGGTCTTAAGATAATCTTCATTGATCCTGCCCGTAGAGACGATGCGGGCAACAAGGTGGTATCCTTGAAGGATTGCACGCCCGATGTCACCGTTTTGCAGGAAGAGATGCTTTTGACGGCTGATTACGTCATCGTCAAACTCTCTCCGATGCTCGACTGGCACCGTGCTATAAGCGAATTAAGCCACGTAAGAGAGGTTCATATCATCTCCGTGAACAATGAGTGCAAGGAGCTTCTTTTAGTGCTCTCAGCGCGAAATATGGGCAATCTCCGCATTTATTGTGTCAATGATGCCCAGTCCTTCGTCTGCGAAGAGTCGGATATGGAGGCTTCTTCCGTCAAGATTGCCCCATCCACGCTTGAAGAGATGCAGTATCTTTACGAGCCGAATGCGTCGTTGATGAAAGCCGGCTGTTTCGGCGTTCTTTCCGGGCGCTATGATGCAAGGATGCTTTCCAAGAACAGCCATCTTTTCGTGAGCCGTGAACCTATCGCCGCCTTCCCCGGCAGAAGTTTCCGCATCATCGCCGTATCCTCCTTTAATAAAAAGGAGTTGAAGCGTCATCTGTCAGGAATCACCAAGGCGAACATCGCTACCCGCAACTTCCCCCTCTCCGTAGCGGAATTGCGCAAGCGTCTGAAGCTGAAAGATGGTGGCGAAACCTATATCTTCGCCACCACATTGAGCGACGAAAGCCATGTGCTGGTAATAACGGAGAAAGCTTAGAAAACTTACGCTTTCACAGAGCAAGGAGTTGCTATGCTTAGTGGAGTTTTGAAGTCTCCGACTGCTGTTGAAGCAAACATCCGCATCATGCGAGCATTCGTATCTATGCGCCATTTTATGGTGAACAATGTGGCGTTTTATCTCTTTAATGAAAAAGTTCCAAGTGGGAGAAATGCCACTTGGAACTTGACGTATTATTTTCTTTTTTCCTTGAAGAACTCCTCGAAGAAGTCCATTTGCTTTTGATTTTGAACAGGACCCAAATGCAGTCCTTCCTTCATAATCATCACCGTTGGTTTGCCTTCCTGGTAGGTAGTCCAGAAAGGAAGGCTATCCCCATTTGGATTACCAGTCTTGGTAAAGTTGATCCAGTAGCGTGACATGATTTGCTCCATGTGCAGCTCCGTCTCGGTCATTTTTCCAGAGCCAAACTTATAGCCATAGATGAATGGCATCTCTGCCACATGGCTGGCTCCTCCCTTGCGGCTTTTCACGATGGTGTTCTCTGAGTCTTGGTCAAAGTAATACATATACACCTTGCCCTTGCCGGTCTTGCTCTGCAGGTTAGCCCAGGCATACGTTCCCCATGCAAAGGAGCCATCACGGAAAATGTCGGATTGAGCGAAGTAGGTTTCTTCCTCAGTCTTGGCAGGATAGAGACTGAGAACCTGGTCTGCCCAACTTCCATATATCTCATGGATTCTTTTCTCATAGTCACTTACACTGACAGGGCGGGTAAACATACTTCCTTCGTCGCTGTTGGTTCCTATGATGACATTAACATCATTGTAGTTTCCCTTTTCATAGAGCTTATACTGGTCATCGGTGATGGAGTAGCCGTCAACGTTCGGCCAGAAGGACTCAAAGGCGGTATTCTTCACGATGTCCATAGCCGGAACTTTTCTTAGCTGCTTCAAGTTCTTAGCCTTGAGTTTCTTTTGAAGGAGAAGTCCACCTGCTTCTGCCGCTTTGGAGGTGAGCATGGCTGTGTTACCATTTCTGCTTTCACCCACAGGCCAGAAGGAGCTACCACTTTCGCTGATGGCTCCTCGGAAGAGTCCCTTGGCAAGGGGAGAGGCGCATAGTATACTTACCGAGATACCACCGGCAGATTCTCCAGCAATGGTAATCTTGTCTGGGTCTCCACCGAAGGCAGCGATATTGTCGTGAATCCATTTTAAGGCCATCACTTGATCAAGGATGCCATAGTTACCAGATATGTTCTTGCCTGATTCCTTACTCAGCTCTGGATGTGCCATGAATCCCAAGGCTCCCAAGCGGTATTCTATGCTGCAATAGATGATGCCTTCCTTGACAAAGCTTTCCTGAGTTCCACTGTAGGAGCCAGTAAGAAAGGCTCCTCCATGAATCATCACAAATACAGGGAGTTTGTCATTCTTACTCTTGGCTGGCGTTTCCACACTGAGGTATAGGCAGTCCTCGCTCATGCCCAGCTCTCCACCATTTTGGTTAGGGTCGATGGGCTGTGGTGGACGGTCTCCCCATTTATCTGCTTTGAATACTCCCTTCCAAGGCTTCTTGCTCACTGGAGCTTTCCATCTGAGGTTGCCCACTGGTGCTTCAGCGTATGGGATTCCCTTGTATAGGGCGAATCCTTCATGTTCCACACCTTCAATTTCTCCTTGCTCCACTGTTGTTCTTAGCAGTTGGGCGTTAGCTGCCGATAGGCAAAAGAGTGTCAGGGCAGCTGTCAGTAGATGTCTTTTCAATTTCATTTCAGGTTATTCCATTAATTCCGCAACACTATTATCAATTAAACATTTTAAGCGCCTGAGCAACAAAAAGTTACTCTGGATTTTGCTATGTCAGAATTTTCACTTATCTTAGTGTTGCTAAAAGAAAACAAGCAAAATTCTGATATGACATGGCAAAGATACAAATTAAATCTGAGAAACTCACTCCTTTTGGAGGAATATTTTCGGGTCATGGAGCAATTTGACTCCATATTGTCTTCTGTAATCGACTCCACCCTCATAATTTCACTACTCATTTGATGAACCATCTCTCGCTTCATCCGACACTTCGCACTTCTCGCCAGTGTTGGAGAGAATAGATGATCGAGCTTTTTCTTATTGTGATTCCTTGGATAATATTAGTTTTCCGCCAGTTCTTAAAACTATCGGGAAGGATATTTGTTTGTTCAAGATGCCTATTGAGGGTATCTTGAACAAAAATATCCTTGAAATCGTTTTGTTATCTCAATGGAATGTTGTACTTTTGCGCTCATAATGATAATTGCATATTATAATTTAAAACAAACTATAAAGTTATGAACAAATTAAGAACTATCTATCTGTCGTTCATGTTTATCATGGCGATGAACATGGCGAGTGTGTTAAGTGTGAAGGCGGAGAACTATCCCTATCGCAGTGATTATCTTTGGCTAACCGTGCCCGACCATGCCGACTGGCTCTACAAGACGGGCGAGCAGGCTAAGGTGGAAGTAAGTTTCTATAAGTATGGAATTCCCCGTGACGGCGAGGTGAACTATGAAATTGGCGATGACATGCTGAAGGCAGACAAGCAGGGAAGCTTCAGGCTGAAGAACGGGCGCGCCATAGTGAACATGGGAACCCGAAAGACTCCGGGCTTCCGAGATTTGAGATTATTCTATAAGCTCGATGGTAAAACCTACCAGCATCATATAAAAGTAGGATTCTCGGTAGATAAAATTCAGCCTTATACCCAGGAGCCTAAGGATTTTGATGCATTCTGGCAGCAGGCAAAGGACGAACTGAAGAACGTTCCTTTGAGCTATACCAAGGAACTCGCCAAGGAATATTGTACAGATAAGATAGATTGCTATCTCGTTAAGCTTCAGATAGATAAGATGGGTCATGCGATGTATGGCTACCTCTTCTATCCAAAGAATGCCAAGCAGGGCGGTCATCCTGTGGTTCTCACTCCTCCAGGAGCCGGCATCAAAACCATCAAGGAACCTATGCGCAATAAGTATTATGCCGAGAATGGATTTATCCGCTTCGAGATAGAGATTCATGGTCTTGATCCACGCATCCCTGCTGAAACTTTCCTGGAGATAAGCAGGGGATTCAACGATGCAAACGGCGGATATCTGTCTAACGGATTGGAAGATAAGAACCGCTATTATATGAAGCATGTTTATCTGGGATTGGTGCGCTGCATCGACTTCCTGACCTCTCTGCCAGAGTGGGATGGTAAGAATGTGGCTGTGCAGGGCGGAAGCCAGGGTGGAGCCTTGGCTATTATCGCAGCTGGTTTAGACAAGCGCGTTACCCAGTGCGTGGCTAATCATCCTGCGCTCAGCGATATGGCTGCTTATGCCGAGAAGGGAAGAACGGGCGGTTATCCTCACTTCAATAATTATCATGAGATATTGAAGAACCAGGATTGTCTCAACACGATGGCTTATTATGACGTGGTAAACTTTGCCCGCAAGGTAACGGTTCCAACCTATCTTACCTGGGGCTACAACGACATAACCTGTCCGCCGACAACCAGTTATGCAGTATGGAATACGCTGAAGTGTGAGAAGGAAGCCTTGCTCACGCCAATCAATGAGCACTGGACTACCAGCGAGACCAATTACCAGCAGATGGTCTGGATCAAGGAGCATCTCATCAAGTAAGGGATTCCTTTTCCGGAACGAACATCTCGTCAAATAAAGAGATTCCTTTTCCGAAACGAAGCAATCTCATCAGGTAAAGATATTCCGCCAAAACCACCACTAAATGGGTGATATAGGCTAGTTTGGGGGGCTGTAATTAAAAATAAACCCCTAAAAAACTGCAAAAAAAGTAGCAATATTTGGTCATTTGGCGAAATATTGCTATTTTTGCATCCTATAATATTGCAAACTAGTTTGAAATCATGTCATTAATAGAAATTAAAAAGGTCGAAAGCAAGAAGGATTTGAAGACGTTCATCGACTTCCATTACGACCTCTACGAAGGCAACGAATATGATGTGCCTAATCTTTTCAGCGACGACATGAATACTCTGAGCAAGGACAAGAACGCAGCGTTCGAGTTCTGCGAAGCTGAGTATTATCTTGCCTATAAGGACGGCAAGTTGGCAGGTCGCGTCGCTGCCATTATCAATCATAAGGCAAACAATAAATGGGGCAGGAAGTCGGTCCGTTTCGGCTGGATTGATTTCATTGACGACCGCGAGGTTTCCAAGGCTCTTCTCAATGCTGTAGAAAAATATGGTAAGGAGAAGGGAATGGAAGATATTGTAGGTCCGCTGGGTTTTACCGATATGGATCCAGAAGGCATGCTTACCTGGGGCTTTGACCAGCTCGGCACAATGCCTACCATTTATAATTATTCATATTATCCGGAGCACATTGAGGCCCTGGAGGGTTTTACCATTGATAATAAGTATGTAGAGTATAAACTGATGGTGCCAGATACCATCCCGGAGAAATATTCCAAGATAGCGGCGATGATAGAGAAAAGATACAATCTCCATGTCCGCAAACTTACCCGTAAGGATATTTATGAGGGCGGATTCGGACAGAAGATTTTCGACCTCATCAATGATACATACAAGCATCTCTATGGTTATTCCGAACTTTCACAGAAGCAGATAGACCAGTACATCAAGATGTATCTGTCCTTGCTCGACCTGAACTTTGTGACAGCCATAGAAGACTGGACTACCGAGGATCATAAGATGATAGGTATCGGCATTACGATGCCTTCCCTTTCCAGAGCCCTGCAGAAGTGCCATAGGGGCAGGCTGTTTCCTTTTGGCTGGTGGCATCTGTTGCGTGCCATCAAGTTCCATAAGACCAAGATTGTCGACCTCCTGCTCATCGGTATCCACCCGGAATACCGTGCAAAGGGTGCCAATGCGCTGCTCTTTGCCGACCTGATTCCTATCTATCAGAAGTATGGAATCGAGTGGGGAGAAACACAGGTGGAAATGGAAGATAATGTTGCCGTGCAGGGACAATGGGGCGCCTTGGCTCCAATCCTTCACAAGCGCCGCAACTGCTATATTAAGAATATCAAGTAAATAGCAATTGTTGTATTTGGAATTGTCTGATAAACAGAATATTGCAATATCATTTGCTATATTATAAGAAAATAAATAAGAATTACTAAGGAGGAAATCATGGCAGAAGATAAAAACTTAAATAATAACGATTTGAATGCCGCTGATGAGCTTGCCAATGCCCCTCAGGAGCAGCAGCCGGTAGAATATACCGACGACAACATCCGACACTTGAGCGATATGGAGCATGTGCGTACCCGTCCGGGTATGTACATCGGTCGTCTAGGTGACGGTAATCTGCCGGAAGACGGAATCTACGTGCTCCTCAAGGAGGTGGTAGATAACTCTATCGACGAGTTCAAGATGGGCGCTGGAGCCAGATTGGAGATTGATATCGAAGACAATCTGCGTGTCAGCGTGCGCGACTATGGCCGTGGTATTCCTCAGGGAAAGCTCGTAGAGGCAGTAAGCGTGCTGAACACCGGAGGTAAGTATGACAGCAAGGCGTTCAAGAAGAGTGTCGGACTGAACGGTGTGGGTGTGAAGGCGGTGAATGCCCTCAGCTCTCACTTCGAGGTAAAGTCATTCCGTGACGGCAAGGTGCGCCATCTGAAGTTTGAGAAAGGTATCCTGCAGAGCGACAAGACCGAAGATACGGAGGACGAGAATGGTACCTTCATCTTCTTCGAACCGGATAATACCCTGTTCAAGAACTATTCTTTCCACGATGATTTCGTGGAGACGATGCTCCGCAACTATACTTATCTGAACACCGGACTCACCATCATGCACAATGGTCGCCGCATCCTCAGCCGTCATGGTTTGAAGGATCTCCTGACCGATAATATGACCAACGAGGGTCTCTATGAGATAGTCCACATGAAGGGCGAAGACATCGAGATTGCCTTTACCCATACCAATCAGTATGGCGAGGAGTACTATTCCTTCGTGAATGGTCAGCACACCACCCAGGGCGGTACTCATCAGAGTGCCTTCAAGGAGCATATCGCCAGAACCATCAAGGAGTTCTACGGCAAGTATGAGTATGGCGACATCCGAAACGGACTGGTGGCTGCCATTGCACTGAACGTAGAGGAGCCGGTGTTCGAGAGTCAGACGAAGATCAAGCTCGGAAGTACCACAATGTCTCCGAACGGAGGCGAAACCATCAATAAGTATGTGGGCGATTTCCTGAAGAAGGAAGTAGATAACTATCTCCATATCCACAAGGATGTGGCTGAGATTCTGGAGAATAAGATCAAGGAGAGCGAGCGTGAGCGCAAGGCGATGGCTGGCGTAACCAAACTGGCGCGTGAGCGTGCCAAGAAGGCGAACCTTCACAACCGCAAGCTGCGCGATTGCCGCATCCACTTCAGTGACGCCAAGAACGAGCAGAAGGAGGCAAGTTCCATCTTCATCACCGAGGGTGATTCTGCCAGCGGAAGCATCACCAAGAGCCGCGACGTGAACACCCAGGCGGTATTCTCGCTGCGAGGAAAGCCATTAAACTGCTATGGCCTGACCAAGAAGGTGGTTTACGAGAACGAGGAGTTCAACCTGCTGCAGGCTGCCCTGGATATAGAAGACGGATTGGACGGATTGAGATATAATAAGGTGATTGTGGCTACCGATGCCGATGTTGACGGAATGCACATCCGCCTGCTCATCATCACCTTCTTCCTGCAGTTCTTCCCAGATCTCATCAAGAAGGGACATGTTTACGTGCTTCAGACTCCATTGTTCCGAGTGCGCAACAAGCGAACCAAAATCAAGAACAAGCAGGCTGTAGCGGATGCTGATGCCAAGCTGGGACCTAAGGAGAAGAAAGGCGACTTCATTACGCATTACTGCTACAGCGATGAGGAGCGCCAGCAGGCCATCAAGGCGCTGGGTCCTGACCCGGAAATCACCCGATTCAAGGGATTGGGAGAGATTTCGCCAGAAGAGTTTGCCCATTTCATCGGTCCGGATATGCGATTGGAGCAGGTAACGCTGCACAAGACCGACCAGGTGCAGAAGCTCCTGGAGTATTACATGGGTAAGAATACGATGGAACGTCAGAACTTCATCATCGACAACCTGGTGATTGAAGAGGATATTCCGGAGGAAGACTCAGCACTGCTGGATTAGGTGAAGTGAAGAGTGAAGAACGAAGAGTGAAGAATTCAAGTGCTTTCGGGGGGGGGTAACCATTGAAAAAAGCGCTGTTAACTGTTAACCTGTTAACTCTTGAAGGATTTCTCTCTTTCATAAGCTTTAAGTTTTTAGGAAATGAAGAAGATAATTTTATTTGCGCTCCTGGCGTTCCTGGCAGTAACTTCTGCCAGTGCCCAGCTGCGCATCAAGATGGGCAAGAACAGCCCGATAGAGAAGTTGGGTAGGGCGGAAATCGCCATTACCAACCTCTATGTGGATAGTGTGGATGAGAACAAGCTCGTAGAGGACGCCATCCGAGGTATGCTCGAGAAGCTGGACCCTCATTCTTCTTACGCCACGGCCAAGGAAACCAAGGCAATGAACGAGCCGTTGAATGGAAGCTTTGATGGCATTGGCGTGCAGTTTAACATGGTAGACGATACTTTGCTCGTCATCCAGCCCGTAGTGAATGGGCCTTCCGAGAAGGTTGGAATCATTGCTGGCGACCGTATCGTGGCGGTAAATGATACAGCCATTTCGGGCGTCAAGATGAGCAAGGAGGAAATCATGAAACGCCTTCGCGGTCCTAAGGGAACAACGGTGAATCTTACTATCGTGCGCCGGGGCATCAAGGATAAGCTCACTTTCAAGGTGAAACGTGACAAGATTCCTGTAACCACGATGGATGCGGCTTATATGATTCGCCCGGGCATCGGATACATCCGTCTGGGAAGCTTCGGCCTTACCAGTCATAAGGAAGTGACGATAGCGATGGATTCGCTGAAAAAGAAGGGAATGAAAGACCTTATCTTCGACCTCGAGGATAATGGTGGCGGTTACTTGCAGGCTGCGGCTCAGATAGCCAATGAATTCCTTCAGAAGGGCGATCTCATCGTTTATACCAGCGGTCGTGCAGCTCCCCGTCAGGAGTATAAGGCGCAGGCTAACGGCAGATGGCGCAAGGGCAAGGTGGTAGTGCTTACCAACGAGTTTACCGCTTCTGCCGCAGAGATTGTTTCCGGAGCCATCCAGGATCAGGACCGTGGCGTGGTGGTAGGTCGCAGAACCTTCGGCAAGGGATTGGTGCAGCGCCCGCTTACCTTCGATGATGGCAGCGAGATTCGTCTCACCATCGCCCATTATTATACGCCTAGCGGCAGATGCATCCAGAAGCCTTATAAGAAGGGCGACAGACTGGATTATGCGATGGATCTCGACAACCGTTACAAGCATGGCGAGTTTACCAATCAGGACAGCATCCATCTTTCAGATAGCTTGAAGTATTATACTTTACGCAAGCATCGTGTGGTTTATGGTGGCGGCGGAATCATGCCTGATTATTTCGTTCCGCTGGATACTACCAAGTACACCAAGATGCACCGTCAGCTGGCAGCCAAGAGCATTGTCATCAACCACAGTCTGAAGTTTATCGATGCTCACCGCAAGGAGCTGAAGAGCCAGTATAAGGACTTCAACAAGTTCCTGGCAACTTACGAGGTTCCTTCTTCGCTCATTGAAGGCATTATTGCAGAGGGCAAGAAGGAGAAGATAGAGCCTAAGGATGAGGCTGAATTGGCTCAGACGAAGAAATACCTGGCTGTGCAGCTGAAAGCCCTTGTAGCGCGAGATATCTGGGATATGAGCCAATACTTCCAGGTTTGGAACGAGACCAATGAGATAGTTCAGCGAGCCGTGCAGCTGCTGACTACGGGGAAGTAGATTAAGTGAAGAGTGAAGAACGAAGAGTGAAGAAACAACGTTCGGCGTCCGAAGGGAAAGCCAATTCAGGTGCTTTGCTCATGTAACTATAGAAAAAACGGCTGTTAACTGTTAACCTGTTAACCCGTAACCCGTGAGGTAATGATATAATAAAAGGTCGTGAGGTTTCTGATAGAACTTCACGACCTTTTATTGTGCATTTATCTTTTTCCGAATTCATTTACTTCTTCTCATGCATGCGATCCCATTTCAGATAGATTCCGGCAAGGATGGTGCCCGAAATACTGTGCCAGGCACAGCTGATGGCGCAAGGTAATACGGCAAGAGGCTGGGCAGCGAAGAAATTGCCCGCAAGTACCGTAGCAAGACCGGCATTCTGCATTCCCACCTCAATACTGATGGTACGCTTCTTGGCGGTATTGAATCCGGCAAGTTTTCCGGCGAGCCAACCGAGACAGTAACCCAGCGTGTTGTGGCAGAAAACCACTGCAAAAGTCCAGAGGAAAAGTGATAAGCCACGAGCCACCAAGTCATCGTGAACCGTAGAAATCACACCTCCTACGATGATTGCCAGACACGTAACGCTGATGCCCGGCATCAGACTCTGGATGGTAGGGAAGCAATCCTTCTTGCCATAGATATAATTCAAAGCGCAGCCGATGGCCACAGGGATAATCGTAACTATCAGAATGTTGATGAACATTCCCACAGCATCTACATGGATAATCTCGCCTGCCGTAATCTTCATCAGCAGCGGAGTCATCACTGGTGCAAGAATGGTAGAGGCGCAGGTCATTCCAACGGAGAATGCCACATCGCCATGGCAGAGATAACTCATGATGTTGCTCGAAACGCCGCCCGGACAGCAACCTACCAGCAGGATTCCGAGTGCCAAGGCTGGGTCAAGATGCCACACATGAACCAGGGTATAAGCCACACCCGGCATGATGATAAACTGGGCACAGGCTCCGATGAAGACATCCAGTGGGCGCTGAGCCAGAATCTTGAAGTCGTTGGTGGTCAAGGTCAGACCCATAGTGAGCATGATGATGCCGAGAATGACGGTTTGAGTAGTTCCGCGCACCCAGTCGAAGGTATGTGGGAAGAAGAATGTGAACACTGCAACACCTATCACGAAGATAGATGTGTAATTGGCCAGCAGCTTGCTGAGCCCTTGAAATAACTTAAGCATAATTCTATTTCTTTTAAAATCCTGATATTTCTCTCTTATTATATAATCTCTCTTACTATCCTCCTTCTTTCCTCTCTTTCAATATTGGGTGCAAAAGTACGTCTTTTCTACTGAATAAACAAATTATTTAATAATTAAATATCAAATTATAACATTTTTCTTGGTTTGAGCTTACAAATCTGCACGAATCATCTTGGATTGTGCAATATCTGAGACAAAATAATTCGGCTTTTCTTCTTTAATTCCGCAACAAATGTGTAACTTTGCACCCATATTATCGATAATAGTCATAGAATGAACGAAGATTTTGATATAAGACAAGAGACGGTTTCTCCTGCCGAAAAGGAATTCGAGAAGGCGCTGCGCCCACTGAAGTTCTCCGACTTCAGCGGACAGAATGGCGTGGTGGATAATCTCGAAGTCTTTGTTGAGGCAGCCAAGTATCGTGGCGAACCGCTCGACCATACCCTCTTGCACGGTCCTCCCGGATTGGGTAAGACTACGCTGAGCAACATCATCGCAAACGAACTGGGCGTAGGATTCAAGATTACATCAGGCCCAGTGCTCGATAAGCCGGGCGACCTGGCAGGTATCCTCACCTCGCTGGAGCCTAACGATGTGCTCTTCATCGATGAAATCCACCGCCTTTCGCCAGTGGTAGAGGAGTATCTCTATTCGGCGATGGAGGATTACCGCATTGACATCATGATAGACAAGGGTCCTTCGGCACGAAGCATCCAGATAGATCTGAATCCGTTTACGCTCGTGGGAGCCACCACTCGCAGCGGTCTTCTCACGGCTCCTCTCCGTGCCCGTTTCGGAATCAATCTGCATCTGGAATATTACGACCCGGCTACGCTTCAGAAGATTATCAAGCGAAGTGCGATGCTCCTGAAGGTGCCGATAGAGGATGAGGCGGCAGTGGAAATCTCCCGCCGTTCGCGCGGAACTCCTCGTATCGCCAACTCTCTGCTCAGAAGAGTCAGGGATTTCGCTCAGGTGAAGGGCAACGGAACCATTACCTACGAGATTGCCCAGATGGCGCTCAAGGCGCTCAACATCGACCAGTATGGCTTGGATGAGATTGATAATAAGATTCTCACCACCATCATCGACAAGTTCCGTGGAGGTCCGGTAGGCGTAAGCACCATTGCCACGGCAATAGGCGAGGATGGCGGCACCGTAGAGGAGGTTTACGAGCCATTCCTCATCATGGAAGGCTTCATCAAGCGCACGCCACGAGGCAGAATGGCCACCAAGCTTGCCTATGAGCATCTGGGCAGGAATCCGTATGGAAGCAACATCATGCAGGGTGACCTGTTTGAATAATGAGTAGTTATTAGTGATTAATGATTAGAGATTGATGAGAATAGGGATATTTACGGGTACATTCGACCCATTTACGATAGGACATCAGAACATCGCCGAGCGTGCCTTGCCCATGTTCGACAAGCTCGTGATTGCAGTGGCGATGAGCAAGCTGAAGCACGCTAGCGAGGAAATCTCGAAGCGTGTAGAAGATATCAGAAAGGTTTTCCCGAAGGAATGTGCAGAATTGGTGGATGCGGAGGATGCATCCAAGGGCCACCGCCTTGAGGTGGTTGCCTACGATGACCTCACCATCGACCTGGCGCATCGCCTGGGAGCCAGGTTCCTGGTTCGCGGTGTCCGTTCTGCCAAGGATTTCGAGTACGAGCGAGAGCAGGCTGACATCAACAGGCAGTTGGGCGGCGTAGAAACCATCCTGCTGTTTTCCGACCCAAGATACAGCAGCATCAGCTCAACGCTGGTTAGGGAATTGAGATTCTTCGGAAGAGAAGTAGATGAATTCCTGCCGAAGGCGAAATAATGAATAATGTAGAATTAATAATGAATAATTAATAAGGGGCTCTTGGCGAGCCTGATTATTAATTGTAAATTATAATTTTAAATTGAATTGCGTATGATAACATACAATGTAGATGGCGTGAAAATGCCAAAGATCAAGAAGCGTGACACCAGTGCCTGGATTCGCAAGGTGGCTGCCTCTCATGGCCGCAAGGTGGGAGAGATAGGCTATATGTTTGTAGATGACGAGAAGATTCTCGAAGTGAACAACGAGTATCTGGGTCATGATTACTATACCGATGTCATCACCTTCGATTATGATGAGGATGATGTGATTAACGGCGACATCGTGATTTCGCTCGATACCGTCCGCACCAATGCCGAGCAGTTTGGCAAGACCTACGATGATGAACTTCATCGCGTCATCATCCATGGCATCCTGCACCTCTGCGGAATCAATGACAAAGGCCCGGGAGAGCGCGAAATCATGGAGGAGAACGAGAATAAGGCGCTCGCCCTGCTCGAAGGTGCTTCGATATTGAAGAAGTAAAGCCCTTCTCTATCATTTGAGGAAGCTAGGTTTCTTCAATTTCAGGTAGAAGTATAGAAAAAACAACTGTTAACTGTTAACCTGTTAACTTTGTTATAGGTTGGCAGTTGACATAATGATAGGAGATAAGATTATGGCAACAGCAATCAAAGCAATACCAACATTGCATGGTAAAGAAGCAAAAGAGTTTTTGCGCCATGCAGAAGAGGCCGAGCGTAACTTTAAGGGATTCAAAAATATCGAAGAACATCCCTTTTGTGTAATGGCTCGCAGCATTTTGGAAAAGGCAGGTATGAGATAAGAAAGGAGGCATTTATGTTTCTGAGTTCACAATGCTTTTTTAGTGAATTGACAGATGACTTATTATCCACCTGTCAACCATTCTCGTGTGGCAATGAAGATCTGGATGATTTCTTCACGAATGATGCCACACGCTATGCTTATTATTTGATGGGGAAATCATATTGTTTTCGAAAGAATGATGACCCCACCAAAATCGTTTGTGCCTTTACGGTTTCTAATGATAGCATTCGTATTTATGATTTGCCAAGAAGCCGTAAGGATTATATGAAAAGTCTTACGCATCATGAAAAGCCTCTGCGTAGATACCCTGGTATTCTTATCGGTCGTTTGGGCGTAAACAAGGATTTTTGTGGAAAGGGAATAGGCAGTGAAGTCATTGATTTCATCAAGGGTTGGTTTATGTCTCATGACAATAAGTCTGGCTGTCGCTTTGTGATAGTAGATGCAATCAATGCTCCCGAAGTAATCTCTTTCTATCAAAAAAACGGTTTTCAACCTCTGTTTACCTCTGAAGAGCAGGAGTTCTTGTATACAGGAGGAAAGAAGGGGCAGCCAATCAAAATGGCAACCAGATTGATGTACTTTGACTTGCTGTGGATGAGACAATAGTAATTTGATAATTATTTTTGATTATGTTTAGATTTAAAGTTATACTTCTTTTATCATTAATTTTAAGTGTTTGCCCAATTATGAGTCATGCGCAATTAAAAAAGTCTGGTTCAATAGAGAGGGTAAAGGGGTTTACAAATGGTTCCGTCAGTTTGATGAAGTCTACAACAGAGAAAGGGGATGTGTATTCTCTAACGTTACGTAATAATTCAAAATTTCATGATGATGTGAATTTGTTGTTGGGAGATAAGGAAACTGCTGTAAAAAATCTAAAAGACTTTTCTGAAACTTTAAAAACAGCAAGGTCTGGTGAACATTTTGATTTCGAAGTGATGGGACTGACATATACTTTCTTTTATGGTAGCACATTAGGGCAAAAATGTTTTAAAATATGGGCACCTAATAGTGTAAGTTCTGATTATGGTAGGTTGTTTAAGGCAACAATAGATGATATTATCAAATATTTTTCAAATAATGGGGAATAAAGAGTGGATTGCTTTTGCAAATGAAAAAAAATGTAATCACGCAAAGAGCTTGATAAAGAGTGGATTTATTAGTTGGGTAAATACAGCTAATTTTGAAGTAGGAGATATAGTATATTTGTTTATGTCAAATACTAGAAACGTTAGATTTAAAACTCAAGTTGTTGCCGATAATTGTAAGCGTGAGGATTCTGAATATTGGCTTGAGCAAGCTCCTACGGATATTACTTTTAGATTAAAGTTGGTTGCAGAATATTCTGGAGACCAATTGAATGAAAGTGTTTTGATTAAGCATGGTTTTAAGGGTGGTAGATCACTTCAAACTCCAAGCTATAAGAATGAAAATTTGATGGATTATATAAAGTCAATCTTTTAAAAGTAAAAGGGAGAAACTAACAGGTGTCTGTTGGATTCTCCCTTTTTGTTTCTTATTCTATCGCCTTGATTCTCTCCCTACATTCTTTCAGAATCCCAGTTAGTTCCTCCACGGTCGTGGCTCTCAGCATGGCGATTCTCGTCTGACGGAAATCAGGAATGCCCTTGAAGATAGGGGAGGCGGCAAGGTGGCGACGGGTGTGGAGAATGCCTCTGTACTCGTCGATGCGCTCCACGTTGATGCGAAGCTGCTCCTCCAGGAGGTCAATCTTCTCATCTACGGTTAATGGAGTTGCGCCTGTATTATCCAGATAATCACGGATTTCCTTGAAAATCCATGGCCTTCCGAAGGTGGCGCGGCCAATCATCACCGCATCTACGCCGTATCTCTCAAAAGCAAGCTTGGCTTCTTCCGAGGTCGTAATATCGCCGTTGCCGATGATAGGAATATGGATGCGGGGATTGTTCTTCACCTCTCCGATGAGGCTCCAGTCGGCTTCTCCGGTGTACATCTGGCTACGGGTTCTGCCGTGGATGGTGAGCGCCTGGATTCCGCAATCCTGTAGCTGCTCGGCAAGGTCGGTGATGATGAGGTTTTCGCAATCCCAACCCAGTCGAGTCTTCACGGTTACGGGCACGTTTACCGCCTTCACCACTTCTCTTGTAATATCCAGCATCAGCGGAATATTTCGGAGCATTCCGGCTCCCGCACCCTTTCCGGCAACCTTCTTCACCGGGCAGCCGAAGTTAATATCAATCACATCCGGCTTCGCCTGTTCTACGATTTTTGCAGCTTCCACCATATCCTCGGTGGTTCTGCCGTAAATCTGAATGCCTACAGGTCGCTCCTCATCGCTTATCGTAAGCTTGCTGACAGTACTCTTGATGCTTCTCACCAAGGCTTCTGCCGATACGAACTCTGTATAAACCATGGCAGCTCCGAATCGCTTGCAGAGCATGCGAAAGCCAATATCTGTTACGTCTTCCATCGGAGCGAGGAAGAGGGGCTGAGGCCCAAATTCTATATTACCTATTTTCATCGTTTTATGAGGAGTTAAAGGAGTTAAGGAGTTAAAGGAGTTAAGACAAATGCTTCGAAAATGATAATCCTTGATATTCCTTCTCCAAAATTTCGGCTGCAAAGTTACACTTTTTTTATGAGAAATTGCCATGATATACAAAAAAACATGAGTATCTCATAACTGTTGTCTTAACTCCTTAACTCCCTTTAACTCCTTAACTCCTCCTTTGATTCACTTTAAAAGATGATACATTCCTCCTGCCAGGGTGCGGATGATTCCCTTCATTTCCATCTGGAAGAGGAGGGAGGTGAGGCGGGAGATGTCGATATTCGACTTCACGCTGATGATGTTGATCTGCAGGTCGTTGGTCCTGGAGAGGATTTGGACGATGAGCTCCTCCTCGGGCGATAGTTCCGGGAAGAGGCAGCGCTCGATGCCCTGCTGCTTGGCTCTCATCAGGGTTGCGTCATCTTGCCAGCGCATGTCCTTCACAAAGTCCTCGGCGCTGGTGATGAGGGTGGCGCCGTTGTCCCTTATCAGGTTGTTGCAGCCTTCGCTGTAGTGGTCGCCTATTCTGCCTGGGAAGGCGAAGACGTCACGGCCGTAGGATTGCGAAATGCCGCAGGTGATGAGACCGCCGCCATGAGAAGCGCTCTCTATCAGGATGCAGGCATCCGACATTCCCGCCACGATGCGGTTGCGGCGCACGAAGTTAATCTTATCGGCGTTTGTCTGGGTAAGGAATTCGGTGAGCAATCCGCCTTGCTCTATCATTCTCACTGCCGTATCCCTGTGTTGGCGGGGATAGAGGTCATCGAGGCCATGAGCCAGTACGCCCACGGTTTCGTAGCCGCAGGCGAGCGCCTGTCGGTGTGCCATGATGTCTACGCCATAGGCCAGGCCGCTCACGATGAGCACACGAGGGGAGAGCTGCTTCAGGTCGGAGATGAAGCGGCGGATGAGGTCTTCGCCGTATGGGGTGCAGTGGCGGGTTCCGATGATGTTGATGACCCGCTGCTGATTGAGGTTGGCGTTGCCTTTATAGAAGAGCATCAGAGGGGCGTCGTCACAATCCTTGAGTCGCTGGGGATAGCGGTCGTCGTTCATCGTTATCGGCTCTATGCCGTATCGGATGTCGTATTCCAGTTCTACTTCTGCGCGTTTGCGCGCCTCGTCGCAGTTCTTGAGGGCGTTCACGAGCTTATCCGAGGCATCTGGGAGAAGGCTTCGGATGTCGTTTCTATGCTCCATGATGAGCGTGGCGGAGCCTGTTCTTCTGTATAGCTCCAGCATCCCTGCAAGGCTGAAGTAGTTGAGCCTTGTCAGGAGGATGGTGTTTAATATTTCCTGTTGGTCAGCCATAAGCTTTATCTTTTTATGGGGTTATAGATGGGAGGAAGGATGGAGAAGCAGGAGGGAGCACGGGGGACCGAGCGATGGAATCGCTCGGAACGGGAGCGCGAGGGGGCTACGCTTGCTCCTTTATTTCTGCACCACAGTTCCGAGCGATTTCATCGCTCGGTCCTTCCCTGGTCTTTCCTCGGTCCTTCCCTTTTCTTTCCTCGGTCCTTCCTTTTCTTCCCCCGGTCCTTCTTTTTTTCCCCCCTTTACCTCTTCAGGTATTCGTAACCGATGCGGCAGCGGAGGCATTCCTTCTTGTCGCAGTATTCCTTCTTCAGCTGGATGAGGGCCTGGCTGTCGCCGGCGTTTTCCACCACCAGGCCGCATTGCTGCCACATCCTTACTATGTGGTTGTTCTCGGCCTTCAGCTCCTCCAGGAAGTCGAAGGCACGGTCGCAGTATTTCTCTTCTCTGCGGTGCCTGCCGTAGGCGAAGAGGATGGGGACTACCGTGTTGATGATGAGCAGATTGAGCGAGAAAGGGGAGATGTGTTTCTCGTTCTTTACGCTCGTGCTGCCAAAGGTATAATGGGTTGCCCAATACTCCGTGACGCTGGTAGAAAGCACCTTCTTCGCCTCTTTCACCGTGGTGGCCTCCAGCAGCTGGCTGAGGCTGGCACGGCGGTTGTAATAAAGATTGGCAAGCTGCGAGATGCGGATATGAGGGAAGTTCTGAGGGCGAAGTCTCAGGAATCGCCACAGCTTGTAATCCATCGGCTGCATCGAGAACTTATGCGAGAGATAGAGATATTCATTCCTCAATCTTGCGAAATAGCCGTCGTTCAGGGCGTCTTTCTGATAGTGTTCGGGGATGGTGTTGAGCTCCAGCAGTCCCGCCTGCCCCATGAAGATGGCTTCTATCTGGAAGAGGTCGTCCCGGTGATGGTCCACGGCTCTGAGCGGCAGGTTCAGCGCCCACTGCTCGAAGGCTTCGCCATTGATTCCGAAGCCGAAATTGCGCGCCAGGGTCACGAAATAGGCGTTTTCCCAATCACCGTTGCTTTGTCGGACGCGCTCTTCTATCGCCTCTGTTTTCTGCGAGAGCCGTTCGGTTTGCAGGGCGCTCATCCACGAGTGGATGGTGAGCTTGGTGAGCGATGGAATGATTTGATAGCAAGGAGGATATTGGTCGATGGTTAAGAGTTCCTGATAGTGTTTCAGTACGTGTTCGGGGATGTTGAGCTGCATCTGCACAAGGGGTTCGCCCTTCGAGTTTTTGGCGTCGAGGTCGATGATGCCGCAGACGTGCAGTATCACATTGTCGTATCTTTCGTCCTTGTCGTGAGCATGAAGATACCAGTCGCTCGCCTTGTCGTGAATCTCCACGTTGCCCACCCATAGGGTTCCGTTGATTTTCAGCTTGGCGTTGAAGAAGTCGGGCCCTGCATTGCGGTTGTGGAGTCCGGGGTCGATAACTTCCACCTGCCGCTGGTCGGTGGTGGTAAGAGGGGAGAGTGGGAAGAGTTTGTGCTTCCACACGTAGTGAAGTAGTTGCTCCATATTGTTTCGGCTTTTATGGTTTATAGGATTGCCTCTTTCGGAACGCAAGTTCTTTTGCTTGACCTTGATGGATGCAAGTTCTTCGCTCGTGTGCGGAAGGGGAGTATTGAAAAATCAGCTGTTAACTGTTAACCTGTTAACCCTGAGGAGAGAGGTATTTCTCGAATGCCTTGTCGTAGTCCTCGCTGTTGCCCAGTTTGCCGTTGATGAGGCAGACGAGTTCTACGGTTGCCTTGAGGCAGAGCTTCTCGTCGCTGGCACGGAAGATGTCCTGATGGAAGACATATCTCACGCCCTGCTTCTCCAGCCACAGACGCGAGAGGAATTCATCATCGCATTGCAGCGGAACCTTGTACTGCAGGTTCATTCTCGCTACCACAGCATCCACGCCCTTGTTGTGCATTTCGGCAAAGCTGAGGCCGCATTCCTTCAGGAAGAGATGGCGGGTATGCTCCATGTAGTGCAGATAGTTGGCGTTGTTCACAATGCCCTCAATATCGCACTCGTAATCCCTCACTTCCATCTTTGTCTCAAATATGTATTTGCTCATCATTTTCTCTTTTTTAGTTACTAAATGAGGCTAAAAGCCTTAAATCACTGCAAAAATAACCAAAATTTTCTATTTATTATTATAATAACAAGGATTTTTCAAGGTTTTTCAAAGAAAAAATTGTATTTTTGCCGAAACGTTTGGTTTGAGGAGGCAAAGAATGACGATGCAAAAACGCAATGGCAAGCTTTCTCCTTCTCCCTGCCATACGGAAATATCAGTTAGAGTAAAACAAATAAAATTTAGATAAAGATGAAAATAGCTTTGATCGGCTACGGAAAGATGGGACACATGATCGAGGAGATCGCCCTGCAGCGTGGCCACGAAATCGTATGTAAGATTGACGTGAATAACCCTGAGGATATCGACAGTCCGGAGTTCTGCTCTGCCGATGTTGCCATCGAGTTTACCAACCCTACTGCCGCTTACGGCAACTATCTGAAGGCTTTCTCCCACAACGTGAAGGTGGTTTCTGGTTCTACAGGTTGGATGAAAGACCATAAGGAAGACGTGGAGAAACTCTGCGCCGACGGTAAGCAGACCCTTTTCTGGGCGTCTAACTTCAGCATCGGAGTAGCCATCTTCTCTGCCGTAAACCGCTATCTGGCTAAGATCATGAACGGTTTCCCACAGTACTCTGTCTGCATGCAGGAAACCCACCACGTGCACAAGCTCGATGCGCCATCAGGCACAGCCATCACGCTTGCCGAGGAAATCATCGACAACATCGACAGAAAGAAAGATTGGAAGCGTGGCGTTACTTATTGGACAGAGGATGGTCATCACGATGAGGGCGATGCAAACATCACCGATGAGGATTTGGTCATCAACTGCGTACGCGATGGCGAGGTTCCTGGAATCCACGCCGTGATGTATGATTCAGATGCTGATATGATTACCATCGAGCACAGTGCCCACTCACGCAAGGGATTTGCTCTCGGAGCTGTTCTCGCTGCTGAGTTCACAGCCAACCATTCCGGTTTGCTCACAACCTCAGATTTGTTTAAGTTCTAATAAATCTAATAAATATGATTGACAAGCAGAAACAAAAACTCAATATGAAGGTGCAGTGGGCGAAGTTCGCAGTAGTTCTCGCCCTCTATCTTCTCTTTCTGGTTTGGGTAGAGAGCTGGCTGGGACTCATCGTGGTTCCGTTCATCTTCGACGTTTACATCACCAAGAAGATTCACTGGCAGTGGTGGAAGGATGAAGAAGGCCCTGTGCGCTTCATCATGAGCTGGGTTGATGCGCTCGTGTTCGCGCTCGTAGCGGTTTATTTCATCAACCTCTTCTTCTTCCAGAACTACGTCATTCCGTCCTCCTCTCTCGAAAAGAGTCTCCTCACGGGCGATTATCTCTTCGTGAGCAAGGTAAGCTACGGACCTCGCATCCCTCAGACTCCGCTCACCATGCCTTTAACCCAGCACACTATGCCGCTGGTCAACGTGAAGAGCTACATTGAGTGGCCTCACTGGGATTACCGCCGCGTGAAGGGATTGGGCAACGTGAAGCTCAACGACATCGTTGTGTTCAACTATCCTGCCGGCGACACCCTCTGCAACGAGGAGCGCTATCAGGCGAACGATTACTATCAGATGGTTTACTCCATCGGCGACCAGATACTGGAGCAGAACGGCCAGCAGAAGGATGTCCGCGTGCTGAACCCATTGCAGCAGCGCCACTACTTCGAGAAAGTGTATGCTGCCGGTAGAAACTACATCCTGAACATGCCGGGCGAATATGGCGACATCATCAGCCGTCCTACCGACCGCCGCGAGAACTACGTGAAGCGCTGCGTTGGTTTGCCGGGACAGACCCTGCAGATCAAGAACCGCATCGTTTATCTTGACGGCAAGGCAAACAAGGAGCCTGATAATGTGCAATATACCTACAAGATGAAACTCAAGGGCGAGTTCCCTATCGACCTTGCCGATGAGCTGGGAATCACCAACGAAGACCTGCTGATGTATAATCAGAGCGGCGTGATTCCACTCACCAAGAAGGCTTATCTCGCCCTGAAGGCGAACAAGAACCTCGTGGAGAGCATCTCCATCAACACTGATGCAAGATACGGCGACCTGTATCCGCTCAACGCCTACACCGGCTGGACATGCGATAATTACGGTCCTGTATGGATTCCGAAGAAGGGCAAGAGCATCGCTCTGACGCTGAAGAACCTGCCTGTTTACGAGCGTTGCATCAAGGTTTACGAGGGCAACGACCTGAAGGTAGACAGCCAGGGCAACATCTTCATCAACGGTAAGTTGGCGAAGAGCTACACCTTCAAGCTCGACTATTACTGGTTGATGGGTGACAACCGCCACAACTCAGCCGACAGCCGCTACTGGGGCTTCGTTCCTGAGGACCATATCGTGGGCAAGCCTATCTTCATCTGGTGGAGCCACAGTCCTGATCATCCAGGCTTCTCAGGCATCCGCTGGAACCGCCTGTTCAACTTCGTAGATAACATCAAGTAAGCAAAGATAGATTTGAAAATCGCAGTTAAATTCCTAATAGCTTTAGGTTTGTCGTTGCTCCTGGTATGGGCGGTGCGAACCTTTGCTTTCACTGTCTTCACGGTGCCCGCCGGAGGTCTTCCTCCGCAACTGCAGGCTGGCACTCGGGTGATAGTGAATAGGATTGACTGCGATTTTTTCAATCGCGGCGATGTGGTTGTCTTCACCGATTCCGTGTTTGCTCCGGCTAAGAATCAAGCCAAGGTCAAAGGTCAGAGACAGGCTGGAAATCAAGTTCAGCCTAACCCCCGGAAATTCGTCTCAGAGGCTTATTTCATCGGTAGGATAGAGAAGCTGCCGGGCGATACGATTTGCATCGATACGGTGAAGTATATCATTCCTACGGTGTGCTGTAAGCGCTGTGGCTGCAAGGATTGCCGCTTCTATCTCCTGAAGACGCCAACCGGGCAGCAGGTGGTGCATAAGCATCAGATGATAGGCAAGGCTTACAAGCTGTTCTAAACGTAAAGAGTAATCATAAAGTTCAAATCTCAAAGTTCAAAGTAAATTGAAAGCCCTTCTTTCCTCCACATATTTCGGTCCCATCCAGTGGTATCAGAAGCTGAACCGCTACGATGAATGCCTGATAGAGCGCCATGAGAGCTTTATCAAGCAAACCTATCGCAACCGTATGATCATCCCGACCACCAACGGTCCTCTCTCGCTTACCATCCCCACCAATCACGACATCTCCCTGTCGATGAAGGACATCCGCATCTCCGACCACGCCAACTGGCGCCACGTCCACTGGAATGCGCTTCTCTCCGCCTATGGCGAGAGCCCTTTCTTCGAGTATTATCAGGACGACATCCGCCCCTTCTACGAGAAGAAATACGAGTTCCTCTTCGATTTCAACATGGAGACTACTGAGAAGATGATAGAGCTTCTGGATATTCGCCCGAAGATTTCAATCACCGAATCCTATATTCAGAGTAAAGAACAGAAAGAAGAGGGTGAAATCAAGGATTTCCGCGATGCTATTCGCCCTAAGAAGCCGCTTCCTGACGCAGAATTCGTTCCCAAGCGCTATTATCAGGTCTACGGGCAGAAGCACGGTTTCCAGCCGAATATGAGCATCCTGGACCTCCTCTTCAATGAAGGCAACGAGGCGATATTCTACCTATAAATCATCAAGGTAGAGTATCGCCTCGCTGCTTTCTTATAATTCAATGAGCCTGGTTCCGTAATTAGAAGTAGTAGGCAAGCTTTGCGCGCAAGCCATTGTGATCGATTCCGTATTTATATTTGCTGCCGTCCCAGCCTGCCGGCTGCTTGTAAGTGGTGGAAATGCCGCCAAGATTCACGCCAGCCGACCAGTGCTTGCTGAGCATGTATTCGCATCCCGCTTCCGCATAGACGCCAAAGCCATCTGTGGTGTTGAAATCGTCGTCTGTGCAGGCGTAGCCAAGGCTCAGCAGCAGATTCCAGATGAAGCGTTTGTTGGTCTTGTAGGCCATTTTGTAACCCGCACCGACGAAATAGTTCATGATTACATCGTTGACGTCGTTGCCGCCGTTTCTAGGGATTTTCACCTTGGTTCTGCTGCCCACGCCATTAATGGAGAAGCCGAAATAAAAAGGACGGCGGGTGCCCTTCAGTTTCCACAGATGGGCGTATTCCATGGTCACGTCGAAGCCGGTAGGCGTTCTGCCCAGTTTATCGCCGTTGGCCGTAAGAATTTCGTTGCTGAGCCATGAATATCCGCTGCTTACGCTGATGCTGTTGGCTGGCAGATAGCGCTTCTCGTTGTCTGCATCTTCTACCACAACCTTCTTCTCCTGCTCTTGCGCGCAGGCCTTCTGTGAAGGAATTCCACTCAAAAATAGCGCTAGTGAGGCGCATGCAGCCAATTTTGCTGCTGATTTTGAATTCATACGTTTAAAAATTTATTGTTAATAATTTGGCAGCAAAGGTATAAAAAAAAAACGGAATCCCATAGAACATGCATGAAAAATATATAGAAAATGTAACGTTAAAAAAACTAATCCATAGTTTTCTGCCCCGCAACTCATGTTTTTCTGCCGGGGAAGTCATGGGTTGGCCGATGTGAAATCGTAGTATTCTGCCTTCTCTTGTCCTTATTCTAACGATAAATGATGACCGGCCCTGGTCATCATTTATGACCCGTTAAAGCCCTTATATAAGCCCATTTAGCCCTCATCTCCCGTTGCTCCATTCTCCTCCTCATCAACCGGGCAGAGTTAACAGGTTAACAGTTAACACCCCAAAAATGCATACTCCCCCTCCCACACATATAAAAATAAGTATATATATATATTTAATATAATAAGGTACGCAAGGGGGAGGTAGGAAAAAACAGCTGTTAACTGTTAACCCTGTTAACCCCTGCTGCTCCCAGATGCCCTTTTAGGAAATTTAAACAAGTATGCTTGGTGGTGTCATCAAAAAACCGTACTTTTGCGGCTGACAACAAACAGTATCAAACATAAAAACGACAATGAAGAAACTGAAATTCCATATAGTAGGTCTTACCCACAACGACGTGAAAGGTCGTGAGGTAGAATACGCCAGGGAGGCAGAGGGCAGAACCATCTGCCTTGTGCCCGATGACGCCAATCCCTTTGATATGCTGGCTGTGAAAGCTTACGACAAGCAGCTTTTCATCGGCTATGTCTCAGCCCTGGAAGGCGAGGACGTAAGAGCCCTCATCATCGCCCGGAAGGGCAGGAACCTGCGCACCCGATGCCTGGGAAGCAACAGCAAGGAGGGAGCCGACGAGAAGTCGGGACTCCAGCTGATAGTGGAGGCGCGCGTGGACGTCTCCGAGCAGGAGATAGAGCAGGCGCGCAGGAAAATCTATGATGACGGAATCTATGACGGCTGGCACTATTCCGGCCCCATTCTGCCCATCGACAAGCTGACCCGTTTCAGCGATTGCACCATGATGCTGGAAGGCGTCATCAACGACATCATCAGCATTCAGGAGCAACTCTCACGGGATTCAGATTCCTCTCGTGATTCAGATTCCTCTCGTGATTCAGATTCCTCTCATGATTCAGATTCCGCTGAAGCCGATAAGAACCCTCTTGATGCCGATTCCCGGGCGGCGCTGGAGGCAGAGCTGCGCGACAACCTGGAAGAGGCTAGGGAGCGGCTCTGCAGCTTCATGGAAATACAGCGAAGCGATTATTCGCGCGAGATGACGCAGACGAGAAACCGCATTCTCAACAACCTCGACCTCATAGACGATGAGGAAATCCATCGCATGGGCGAGCAACTCTATACGGAGATGGGATTCATTACCAGTTCCGCTTATCGTGAGCGTGCAGCCCAGTCTTTCTTCGTAGAAGCGCCTATCGCCATCAAGAAGAAGCAGACGGGCGCCTACGACTATAAGGACCAGCTGGACGCCATAGAACAGCAGCTGCACGCCTTTCCCTATTCGCTCTATCCCACGTTCAAGGCCGACCCGGTAGATTTCCTCCGCCAGGTGTTCTATAAGCGTGTGCCCCGCAAGAAGATGCTCCAGCTGCTCTCGGGCATCGTACTGATGATTATAAACGGCAGGGTGAATGACGTGAAGCAGTGGGGAAAACACGGTGATGCAGCATCGCTGGAGGCGATGAAGGCTGTGGGCAAGAAGCCTTCGGGCATTGAGTGTAAGATGAAACTCAAGGAGTTGGTGGATGAAGCTATCCTTAAAATGGCGTCTTGGCATAAGTCTAGTACGGGTAATCTTCTGATAAAAAGCCAATCCGACTGGTATCCTGTATTCCGTATGCTGAATGATTGGGGAATTTTTAATACTACCAGTCAGACAGCCTTCTGCGATTATCTGGAAAAGCAATATGAGGAATTGGATAAAGGGAGCGATGAGTTGGCTCCCTGCTGCAAAAGAAAGGATCTTACGCAAGCAGCAGCGCCTATGTTTGAAAGACATGATGCGCTGGAGTGGGGGCGTCTTCATCCGAAGAAGTGGAATGTAAGGTCCGACAAGTTCAACCATTATTGCGACATCGTTGATGCCTTCAAGAAACTTATGCGAGAACAAGCCCTCCTGGAACATCTGATCCTGGAGGATCTTCTGCCGAGCAAAAAAGACGAGGAAGATGATGATGATTTTGAAGAGGAAGAGTATTAAGAGGAGGATGAAGATTGATAGATGTAGATTGATTGATGAAGACCGTCAGGCGTTCCGGCGGATTTGCAATCCGCCGTTAAAAAATGTCCTAACCTATTTAGGATCTGCGGATTTGCAATCCGCAGCAAGGAGTATGCCCACAGCAAGGAGTATGCTTTTTCTTTTGTTGGGGGATTAAAAATCCCCCGTTTTAATAGGTCGAACCTTTTTTAACGGCGGATTGCAAATCCGCCGGGACGCCTGACGGACTTGCGTTCTTGATATTAAGAAGAGGTGTGTTATGACTCTTTCCCCTCAACTATTATACCCCTTTTATACCGCTTTTCTGCCCTTTTATACCATTTCGCCTTGCTTTTATACCTTTACAATCTTATTTTCCCGGACGTTTGGAAACGCTTCTTTTATCCCTTATTTTTGCACTGCTTTTCCGAACGGTTGAGCGGCGGGAGCCTGAGTTCTCGTCTTTGGTTTAATCTAAATATTTGTTATTATGTCTAATTTTAAAATGATCTCATTTGATGAATGCAAGCAGATGAGCAGCCGCCTCATCGCAATGAACCCTAATCGCAATGCAAACATGGGGCAGATTGCTACTTATCTCCTCGATTACTACACCGAGCTCACAAAGCAGTCTTGGCTCAGCACCCTCGTGGGGCAGATTCGCGACCTTACCGCCAAGCAGAATCTGATGGGCGAGGAGCAGAAGCAGACTGAGGCCTACAAGCAGCTCGACAAGCAGATTACTGCACTCAAGAAGCAGCTGCCTTTCCGTTCGCCTCACTACTTCCACTTCCTGGACGACCACCGTGCCCAGAAGTCCATCGACCCGGAGGCTTTTACCTTCCAGACTACCGTAGACATCGATAATCCGGAGGAGGTAGAAGGAGCCGTGAAGAGAGCCCTGCTCCTGAACGGAATGTTTGATGAGTCCCAGGAGAAAGCCGCCCGTGAGCAGATGTTCACCGCCGATGAAATCGAGCTTTGGAAGGGGAAAGTGCTTCACGTGGAACGCTCGGCACGCAACAAGGCCCACATCGACATCCGCATCCCTGTAGGGATGACCATCGCTGAGGCTCAGAGCGCCTTCTGCAAGCTCATCCATGCCACCGAAGACCCAAGCTGCATTACGCCTGAGCGCATCATCTTCATCACTGATGCTGCCAGCCAGATCTATACTGCCGACGACTGGTACAAGCATCTGGATAAGGAAGCCGTGGCTGAATATCGTGAGGCTTACAGAAAGAGAGGACTGGATATCGACGGCCGTCCGATGGATATTGATTCCGCTCCAACCGTAGATTTCCAGCCTGTCGAGAGCGAGGAGGAGAAGGCGAGAAGGGCTGCCAATACCGTGCAGTATGAGCAGACCTACGATGGCGTTCCTTATGAGGAGATTACCAAGGCGCTGGTGGATTTGATGGGCGGCGCTCCTGCCCATGGCAACCGCAACAACTTCATCTATCGTGAAGCCTGCCTGCTCAGATACATCTGCAATAGCGAGGCGGCTTGGATTAAGCAGGTAATCGAAATCTTCGGCGAAGACGAGGAGAAGGCGTTCGCCTCTGTAGAGAGCGCCTGCAAGGTGGCTCAGTCCTCGGAAATGCCCCAGCTCGTGAAGCAGGCGGTGGAGCTCGCCCGCAAGAATCATCTCGCCAAGCAAGCCACCGAGAAGGCAGGAATCTACGCCGAAGTTCCGCCCCAGTTGCCTGCCAAGCTGCCTAAGCTCATCAAGCTGCTCACCAGCAAGGTAGAGGATGATTTCAAGGCGCCTGTGGCGATGGCGGTCTTCCCTCCGCTGGCTGCTCATCTCAAGGGCGTCAACTTCCGCTACATCGACAATCAGGTGCATGAGGCGGCGATGATGAATCTGCTCGTAGCACCAATGTCGTCAGGCAAATCGGCGGTAAACGGACCTATCAACAGCATCATCGAAGATCTGGTGCAGATGGATAAGGTGAACCGTCAGAAGGAGCAGGAATGGAAGGACGAGGTGAACACCATGGGCGACAACAAGAAGAAGCCGGTGCGTCCGGAAGACATCTGCATCCGCATCGTTTCGCCCGACCTTACCCGTGCTGCCTACATCCAGCGTCTGGACGATGCGCAGAAGGCTGGCGATGCTTATCTCTACTGCAAGATGGACGAGGTGGACATGCTCAGGAAGTTCAACGACCCTAGCCAGCTGATTCGTCTCTGCTGGGACAATTCAGAGGACGGTCAGGAGCGTGTGGGCACCAAGAGCGTTACTGCCCGCGTGAAGACCCGTTTCAACTGGAATGCTTCCAGTACCATCGCCGTTACCCAGAAGTTCTTCTCGGTTCGTGAGGTGGCTGATGGAGCCGTGAGCCGCCTGTCACTTGCCACCATCTTCCGTTCAGAGTTTGCTCCTTGTCCGGTTGTGGGGGAATATGATGCGCAGTTCAAGTCGCAGCTGGCTCCTTACATCCATCAGCTGAATGCCGCCAGCGGTTTCAAGGAGTGCAGGAAGGCTCGCCAGCTTATCGAGCGCCTGGGCAGTGAGCTCATGGAGCTGGCTCAGCTGGCTTACAACAAGCCTTACGCCGAGTTTGCCAAGCGTGGTTTGGCGAATGGTTTCCGCAGGGCGATGGTGCTTTATCTGGCGAATGGCGAGAAGTGGGAGAAGGCGATAGAGGATTTCATCGTATGGAGCGTGAAGTATGATTTGTGGTGCAAGATGCGTTTCTTCGGCAATCAGATGCAGGAGGCGATAGATGCAGACAACCGTTCTATCTATCATGCATCCGGTGTGAGCAATCTTCTGCTCTTCGTTCATGATACTTTCGATAAGGCAGAGATTCAGGAAGTCTGCATGGTTCATGGCACCAAGACCAAGCTTGCCGTTCTCCTGTGCACCTGGAAGAAGCGTGGCTTCATCGTGAAGAACGAAGACGGCACCTTCTCCAAGACCGCCAAGTTCATCGGCAAGTACGGGCACTACGGAACGCCGGGAATGGCTGCGTAGAATAGGTTAGGCACGGATTATGCGGATTACACGGATGTTCTATGAGATTATGAATGCGTTTTGATTGACTCCCGTCAGGTGTCCCGGCGGATTTGCAATCCGCCGTCAAAAAGATTCGACCTATTAAAATCGGGGGATTTGCAATCCCCCAACACCAATAGGGAAAGCAATCTTGCTTGCTGCGGATTTCAAATCCGCAGATCTTCAATAGGTAAGGACCTTTTTTAACGCCGGATTTCAAATCCGGCGGGACGCCTATCGGACGTATTTTTTGCTTGATGCCTAGCGAAAGGCTCTCCTTCGCTTTTATCAGTTCGCCCTGAACCAACGGTCACCGGCCGAAGGTAAGGGCAAAAGTTATGCGGATTACATGGATGTTCTATGAGATTATGAATGTGTTTTAATTGACATGAGAGGCTTAAATCCGTGTAATCCGTGTAATCCGTGCCTGATTTCGTAACGGGAATGTAAAGGTTCTTGACCTTAATCAAGAAATCGGGGTGTTCTGAAACTTTTCTCCTGAAATGTTTGTGCGCGAACACAAAAGTTCGTACCTTTGCATCGGAAATAAGAAAAAAGGATAAAAGATTGATAATATCAGGATACGAAAGGTATTGATTATAAGGAAGAAAGATTGATTACATCAGGATACGAAGGTATTAGAATCTAGGTAAAGATTGAAAAAGGGATAACAATAAAAGATTGTTAATAAAAAGGATAAGTTTGATTTAAAGTTAAGAAAGGGAAAAGTTATGTTAGTATTAGGAATTGCATTCGCAGCAGTAGTAGCATTTGCTGCAACAGTTGGTGCAGCAAGCAACAAGCTCGCTTAAGTAATAAGCCAACGAGGTAAGGAACTTTAAAAGTTCAGAAAACAGTAATTGAAGCAAAGTAGGAAGCCAATATGGGCTTCCGAGATGCAGAGGGAGAGTCAACAGGGCTTTCCTGGGCTTGAGGAGCGGATGATGCTCCTTTTTTCGTTTAACATTGAATATCAGACAGACATACATATATATAAAAGGAAATCGGGTTGGTTAACAGGTTAACAGTTAACAGCCCGATTTTCTTTGTTTATACCCCTATTCGAGGATGATTTTGAGATTTACTACATAGAAGAAATTACGTAACTTATTGATATGTAGGTAAATATATCTCTTTTGAATTTATTTTCCAAGATATGGCTTCAGGATTCTTACCCAGTTCTGGTAGCCTTTTCCGAGCAGATGCAAGCCATCGTTGGTATAATCCGGGTTCATGTCCTGGGTTCCAGGAGCTACGAACTCAGAGAAGAGGTCGATGTAGGTCAAGCCACGTCGTTTGGCGATTTCCTTGATCAGGGCGTGTGGGCAATGGCTTCTGCTTTTTGCTTTTTGGCTTCCTGTTAAGAACTACTTGAAAATCAGGGTGGTGAGCCTGTCTTTATCAAACAGCTCCTGAGCCACGGCTTGAATCTGGGCGGCGGTAATCGCATCCACCTGCTCATAGAGGCGGTCAACGTTCTTCTCCCAGCCATAGTGCAGGAAGCTCTTGCCGAAGTCGAGGGCGAAGTTCTCGCGGTTGTCGCAGGCCACGCCTATCTGACCCTTGATCTGTTTCTTGGCAGCCTTGAGCTGCGCATCGCTCAATGGCTTCTGCATGAACTTATCCAGCTCCTTGCGGACCAGTCTGAGGCAGCGCTTCACATCGTGTTCATCGCATCCGAAATAGATGCTCCAGGTGCCCGTGTCGCCATAAGCCACCATCGTGCTTTCTACGGTGTAAACCAGTCCGTTGTGCTCTCTGAGGGCGAGGTTCAGCTTGGCGTTCATACCCGGTCCGCCCAGCATATTATTGAGCAGATAGAGCGGCATTCGGCGGTCGTCGTTCACATCGTAAGCGCGGGTTCCTATCATCACATGAGCCTGATGCGTATTCTTCTGCATTACAATCGTCTTTCCTGCGACTTTACTTTGAACATTGAACTTTGAGCTTTGAACTTTATGATTTGCATCGCCTGCTTCCATTTCTTCCGTAGGTGTTTCGCCTGTAGGCGTTTCTTCTGCAATCCATTCTTCCGTAGGCGTTTCGGCGGATTTGCAATCCGCCGAGCAAGCAAGCTCTCGACCTTTTGGGCACTCTCCCAAAGCCTTCCTGATAAGCTTCACCAGCTTCTTGAAATCGATATCCCCGTATGCGAAGAATATCGCATTATCCGGCCGATAAAGCTTCCTTGTGAAGCGGAGCGCATCCTCCGTCTTGAAGGAGCGAACCTGCTCGGCAGTGCCCAGGATATTATGCCCCAGCGGCGAACCCTTGAAGAGGATATTCTCGAATTCATCATATATCAGTTCGGCTGGCGAATCATTATAGCTCTCAATCTCATCGCAGATCACCTCCACCTCCTTGTCTATCTCCGCTTGCGGATAAACCGAGTGGAAGACGATGTCGGAAAGCAGGTCCACTGCTCTTGCTATGTGCTCCTTCAGGATGGCAGAGTAATAAACCGTGCCCTCCTTGTTGGTGTAGGCATTCAGGTCGCCGCCCACGCTCTCCAGGCAGTTGAGAATGTGCCACGCCTTGCGTCGCTCGGTGCCCTTGAAGGTGACGTGCTCGCAGAAATGCGCCAACCCCTCCTCGCCCGGCTCCTCGTTGCGGGTGCCGGCGTTTATCTGGTAGCCGCAATACACCACCTTGCTATCCGATGGCAGGTGGATGATGCGGAGTCCGTTGTCTAATGTATAAGTATTGTATTTCATTTCAAGGTGCAAAGTTACTTTGAAAATGTAATTTATCCAAAATATTGGGCATTTATTTTGCATTATCGCCAAAAAGACTTATCTTTGTCCCCCAAAAACAATATAAAAGAGACATAAACAATGCGTAAGGTTATAGGAATAGGAGAGACCGTGCTTGACATCATCTTCAAGAACGGCAAGCCGATAGAGGCAGTACCGGGTGGCTCATCGTTCAATGCAGTCATCTCGTTGGGACGTGCGGGCGTGAATGCTTCGTTTATCAGCGAGGCGGGCAACGACCGTATCGGAGAGTATGTGATTCAGTTCTTGAGAGATAATGGGGTGAATGCTGACAACGTGAGTATCTTCCCTGATTCGAAGTCGCCACTCTCGCTGGCGTTCCTCGACGAGAACAACAATGCTGACTACATTTTCTACAAGGATCATCCTCACGACCAGCTGGAGTTTGCCACTCCCGAAATCAATCCCGATGACATCGTGCTCTTCGGTTCGTTCTTCGCCCTGAATCCTGTGGTCCGTCCTCAGGTGGCAGGCTTCCTGGAGTACGCCAAGAGTCGTGGCGCCATCCTCTATTATGATGTAAACTTCCGCTCTTCTCATCAGCATGAGATTATGAAGATTACACCTAATCTGATAGAGAACCTGGAGCACGCCGATTTCGTTCGTGGCAGCCACGAGGACTTCGGAATCCTCTATAAGAAACCGGAGGCTGACAAGGTGTATAATGCCGAAATCAGTTTCTACTGCAAGAAGTTTATCTGCACCCAGGGCGCAGAGCCTGTAGAGGTTCGTGCCGAGAACGGCTTTGCCAAGAGTTATCCTTCGGAGAAGATGAAGCCGGTGAGCACCATCGGTGCCGGCGATAACTTCAATGCCGGTTTCGTGTTCGGACTGATCAAGGATGGAATCACCCGCGAGGATATCGACCGCGGCTTATCTGAGGCGCAATGGGATAGCCTGCTTGCATCGGCCCAGGATTTCTCCACCGAATGCTGCAAGGACATCTACAATTATGTTTCCAAGGAATTCGGAGAAAGAAAAAACTTGGAACTTTGAACTGGGAACTTTGAACTTTATGATTAGTAGAAGTTGTTTGAGAAACAGCATATCATAAAGTTCAAAGTTCAAATCTCAAAGTTCAAGGTTCAAATCTCAAAGTTCAAAGTAAATAATATGACAGAAATTACAAACAAGATTTATTACGTAGGCGTTAACGACCGCAACAAGCATCGTTTTGAGGGCCTCTGGCCATTGCCTAACGGAGTGAGCTACAACTCGTATATCATTGACGATGAGAAGGTAGCGCTGGTAGATACTGTAGAGGTAGATTTCTTCACCCAGTTCCTCGAGAACATTCACGAGGTGATTGGTGACCGTGAAATCGATTACCTCATCATCAACCACATGGAACCTGACCACAGCGGTTCCATCGCCCTCATCAAGAAATATTACCCTAACATCAAGATTGTGGGCAACAAGAAGACCCTGGGAATGCTCGAAGGCTTCTATGGCGTAACTGATGACGTGGTAGAGGTGAAGAATGGCGAAACCCTCTCTCTGGGCAACCACGAGCTGAGCTTCGTTCTCATCCCTATGGTTCACTGGCCAGAAACCATGGTAACCCTCGATGCGAAGAACAAGGTGCTCTTCTCGGGCGATGCCTTCGGCTGCTTCGGCGCGCTGAACGGCGGAATCATCGATACGGAAATCAACTGCGAGACTTTCTGGCTGGAGATGGTTCGCTACTACTCAAACATTGTGGGTAAGTATGGAATCCCTGTTCAGAATGCGTTGAAGAAGTTGGCTGGCGTGGAGCTGGATTACATCTGCTCAACCCATGGTCCTGTTTGGCACGAGCATATTGAGAAGGTAATCGGCATGTATGATAAGATGTCGAAGTACGAGACGGAGCCGGGTCTCGTTATCTGCTACGGCACCATGTACGGCAACACCGAGCGTATGGCCGAAATCATCGCCCGTGCAGCAAGCAAGGCTGGCGTGAAGAACATCGTGATGTATAATATCTCGAAGACTCACCACAGCTACATCCTGCGCGACATCTTCCGCTACAAGGGTCTCATTGTGGGTGCTCCAACCTACAATGCCGGTCTTTATCACGAGATGGAGGTTCTCCTCTCCGAGCTTGCCAATAAGGACATCAAGAACCATCTCCTTGGCTGGTACGGTTCTCATTGCTGGGCAAGCAAGGCTGTGGCTAAGATTCAGGAGTGGAACGAAACCAAGCTCCACTACGAGCCAGTGGGTGAGCCGGTAGATATGAAGCAGGCGATTACTCCAGAGGTCAAGGCGAAGTGCGAGGCTCTGGGTAAAGCGATGGCTGAGAAGCTGCTGGCGGAATAAAAGTTTAAGGGCGGAAGAACAACTGGGTTAACAGAGTTAACAGTTAACAGTTGTTTTTCCGCTCTTTCTTTGTTTAAATACCTTAAATATTCCGTGTAAATTACGATAAAACTTGGTGAAGTCGAGTAAAAAGTGTACTTTTGCTGCAAAAATATGTGTCTTGACACGAAAATTTTCAGTGAAATGATGTATTTTGAGCGCAAGGAATATCTAGATAAGCTCATCTCTGCCGAAGGCAATGGGATGATAAAGATTATCACTGGCATCCGCCGATGTGGTAAATCTTTTCTTCTTTTCAACATCTTTTGCAAGCATTTGCTTGAAAGAGGTGTTGCGGAAGACCATATCATACAAGTAAATCTTGAAGACCGTAGAAACAAGAAACTCCGTGACCCGGATGCTTTGCTGGAGCATATAGATGCTCAGATGGTTGACAAGGAGAAGTATTACATTCTCTTGGATGAGGTTCAGATGGTAAAGGAGTTTGAGGATGTGCTCAATTCCTATCTTCATGTGGAAAATGCTGAGGTGTACGTAACTGGTTCCAATGCCCGGTTCTTGTCAAAGGACGTAATCACAGAGTTCAGAGGACGAGGTTGGGAAATCCGCATTCATCCATTGAGCTTTTCTGAATACTACGAGGTTGTGGGAGGTGAGATGCAACAAGCTTTGGAAACCTATTATCTGTATGGTGGATTGCCTGCTGTGGTGCAGATGGAAAGCCCTGAAGCCAAGCAAAACTATCTTCGAGAGATTTATGAGACCGTTTATCTGAAAGATGTATTGGATCGAAATCGCTTGAAGAATCCAGAGGGAATGAAAGAGCTGGTACGTCTCCTTGCATCTACAATAGGTTCTTGTACCAATGTCTTGAAAATCTCCAATACGTTTAAATCGGCTGGTGGAGTAGAGATAAGTGGCAATACTATCAGCAGGTATTTGGAATACCTGCAGGATTCCTTCATCATCAGCGAGGCTTTGCGCTATGATGTGAAGGGGCGCAAATACATTGGTACTGGTACCAAGTATTATTTCGAGGACATCGGTATTAGAAATGCCGTGGTAGATTTCCGACAGATAGAATTCACCCATATCATGGAGAATGTGGTTTATAACGAGTTGCGGAAGCAGGGGTATACTGTGGATGTGGGGTCAGTGGAGAACTTCAGGCGGGATGAGAATGGCAAACTGCAGCGTAGGCATCTTGAGATAGATTTCGTGGTGAACCGTCATGATGAACGCCTCTATATCCAGTCGGCTTACGCCTTGCCGGATAAGGAGAAGGTAAATCAGGAGCAGGCTTCTCTTTTGAATGTAAACGATGGCTTTCGCAAACTGATAATCGTAGGGGATAGGTATCGTTCGGGTTATAATGAAGAAGGCATTCTGGTGATGAGCCTCTCCGATTTCCTCTTGGGGAAAGAAAATAAGGGATAGATGGTCTTGAAGAAAATATCAAAGGCGGAAGGACAACAGGGGTTAACAGAGTTAACAGTTAACAGTTGTTTTTCCGCTCTTTCTTTATCTTTATATAGGATTTTTATGCCTCGCAGAGCCTTGCCAATTCTTCCAGGTTATTCGCCACTTCAATCACATCTCGCCAATCGCCGCGAATCATGCTTTTCTCTGCCATATCATCCAACAGGGCGATGGTGGAGTTCCAGAAGCCTTTCATGTTGTAGAGAATCACCATCTTGTGGTGGTAGCCGATGGTGTGGGCGGCGGCGATGGTGAAGATTTCATCCAGGGTGCCGACGCCGCCAGGAAGGGCTACGAAGATGTCGCTCTGGGCGAGCATCAGGTCCTTGCGGTCGCTGAGATTATCACACGGAATCTCGATGTCGAGGTTAGGGAAGGTTCTGCCGCCTCGCTCTACAAGCGTAGGAACCACACCGATGGTTCTGCCGCCATTCGCCTTTACTGCCTTGCCGATGCAATCCATCAGACCAGAGTTGCAGCCGCCGAAAACCAGGTCGTGGCCGTTCTCAGCCATCCACTTTCCCATCTCTTCTGTCAATGTGAAGAAGTCGGGGTCGATATTCTTATTTGCTGAACAAAAAACTGCTATTTTCATATTGCTTTATCTTCTATTTGATAATGTTTTATCCGTTATTTATTGATGTTTAGGCAAAGGTACGCAAAAATATCGAGATAATTGGGCTCTTTTTGCGGATAATTTCTTAATTTTGCAAACTATAACTAATCTTATAAACAAAAAGATAGAAATCTTATAAACGATACAAGAGAATGAAAAGGATTATCACATATAGTATCATCGCATTGTTGCAGGCGTCGGTGTCGCTTGCTCAGACCTCTCCGAAGCCGAAGCTTCAGAAGCGGGAGAAGTATGAATGGCAGGGAGAGATTCCTACCTATGTAGAAACGCTGAAGAAGGAACTGACGTATCCGATGGCTTGGGGAAACAGTCCGATTAAGAACTTCAAGAAGTGGAAGAAGGCGGCAAAGGGAAAGGTCTTCGAATGCATGATGACGCCTCCGAAAGCGGCTGCGGCTTGGGATATGGAAGTATTGGGCGAGGAACAGAGAGACGGATATAAAGCGCAGAAAATTGCCTTCAATATCAACGCCTATTCCCGAATTACGGCTTATCTCCTGATTCCGGATTCTGAATACGGAAAGAACTCGAACGCAGAAGATGGAAAGAACTCGAAAGCAGAAGATGGATTGCTGCTTTCTGCTCAGAATAAGAAAGCTGGAAAATTCCCAGCCGTGGTGGCGCTTCACGACCATGGTGCCCATCTCTTTATCGGAAAGGAGAAGATGATTCGCCCTTTCTTTATCGCTTCTGAAGAGCAGGATGCGGATGGGAAGATTTCTGAAAAGAAGAAGGCTGCCAACCAGGAAATATTGGATGATGCGGATGCGTGGGTAAACCAGCTTTATGAGGGGCAGTACGTGGGCGATTACCTGGCGAAACATGGCTATGTGGTGCTTTCGATTGATGCGCCGATGTGGGGAGAACGAGGCCGGAAGGAGGGCGTGGATAGAAACAAATACGACCTGATAGCCGGCAACATGATGATGCTGGGTAGAGACCTCTCTGCCTTCATGACTTACGATGATATTTCCAGCACCGAGTTCCTGGCTTCGCTGCCGATGGTAGATGCGAAGCGTATCGGATGCGTGGGCTGTTCGATGGGAGCCTATCGCTCGTGGATGCTCTCTGCATTATCGGATAGAATCAAGGCAGGTGCTTCTATCTGTTGGATGATTACCACCGATGCTCAGCTTACCCGAAGATTTGGAAGAAAGGAGAATGGCGGTTTTGCGAATTGCATCCCAGGGTTGAGGCAATATCTCGACTATCCTCACATCGCCTCCCTCGCCTGTCCGAAGCCGATGCTCTTTATCAACGGCACAAAAGACAAGCTCTTCCCTGTGCCTGGTGTAAAGGATGCTTTCGCCGAAATGCGCAAGGTTTGGAAGAGTCAGGGAGCAGATAATCTGCTGGATACGGAACTTTGGGAAATTCCTCATTCCTGCGGATTGAAGGCGCAGGAGAAAATGCTGGAGTTCCTGGATAAGAATCTGAAATAGGGGTTAACAGAGTTAACAGTTAACAGCTGTTTTTCTGTACCTTCTTCTCTTAAATATCAAAAGTCTACTACGCTAACCCCTAAAAAAAGGCGTTAGCGTAGTAAACTTTTGCGTTTTGCTTGTGTTTCCCGAGAAAAAGTTGTATATTTGCACCCAACAAAATATAAAGTTTGCAAGTATGGGTACTTTTAATGGAATTATAGGAAGACAGCGTGAGATGGCTCTGTTGCAGGAGATTTACGAATCTCCTAGGGCGGAGTTCGTGGCTGTTTATGGCAGAAGACGTATCGGTAAGACCTATCTTATCGACAAGTTCTTTGGCGATAAGTACGACTTTTATATGACGGGTATCTATGAGGGTACCCGTAAGGAGCAGTTGGCAAACTTTGCCCATCAGCTGGAGTTTTATTCTCATAAGGAACAGAAAACTCCAAAAGACTGGATGGAGGCTCTGTTTATGCTTCGCAAGTATCTGGAGACATTAAAACAGGAGACATTAAAAAAGGAAAAACCAGTACTCTTGTTCTTTGATGAAATGCCTTGGCTGGATACCCGTTATTCTCGCTTTCTCAAGGCTTTCGAACTGTTTTGGAACGAGTGGGCTTCGAAGCAGGACAATCTGAAACTGATAGTTTGTGGTTCGGCAACCACCTGGATGACGAATACCTTGCTGGGCAACAAGGGCGGTTTGCACAATCGTGTGACTCGCTCCATCTATCTCCGTCCGTTCAATCTGGCAGAGACGGAGGAGTTTCTGGTTTCAAGAGGATTCTCGATGGAGCGCTTCCAGATAGCCGAGTTGTATATGGCGATAGGTGGAACCCCTTTTTATCTCAATATGCTGAATCGTTCGCTGAGCGTGGCGCAGAATATCGATGAACTCTTCTTCTCATCCAGTGCCCCTTTGAGAAGCGAATATGGCTTCCTTTTCAAATCGCTCTTCAAGGAATCTACGCTCTATAGAAGGGTGGTGGAGACATTGGCTAAGAAACTGAAGGGAATGACTCGCCCTGAGTTGATAGAGGAGCTGAAGGTGGAGGATTCCGGGTATGTTTCTACCGTGCTCTCCGACTTATGCAACTGTGATTTCATCCGCAAATATTCGGCTTTTGGCAAGACGGATAGGGATTTCATGTATCAGTTGACCGACCTGTATTCGCTTTTCTATCTGAAGTATGTGAAGAACTATCATGGTGAGGATGAGCATTATTGGAGTCATCGCCAGATGGATATTTCCAGTTGGGAGGGCTATGCTTTCGAGCAGGTTTGTCTGCATCATATTCCTCAAATCAAGAGGAAGTTGGGAATCGGTGGTATTCTGTCGAACATCTGTACGTGGTCGTGCCGTGCTTTTACGGATGCAGAGGGTAATAAGCAACCTGGGGCACAGATTGACTTGATAATTGATAGGGGAGACAAGACGATTAATCTCTGTGAGATGAAATTCGTGAATCATCCTTATTCTATCACTCCCGATTATGCGGCTTGGTTAATCAAGCGCAGGGAGTTGTTCAAGCAGGCAACAGGAACGAAGAAGACTCTTCATCTAACGATGATAACTTCGTATGGTGTGGAGCATAATGCCGGTTGGCAAAACATTCAGAACGAGGTGGTGCTGGATGATTTGTTCAAAGTAGAATAACATGGTTTTTATGCTGTAGTATTTCTTTATTGCAAGCAATTTTTAAATTAGTGATTTTGAAATAGCTAACTGAGAAAATACTAGAATATAAAAGAGCGGAAGAACAACCGGGGGTTAACAGAGTTAACAGTTAACAGTTGTTTTTCCGCTCTTTTCAATATGAAATTACCACAATTCAGCAGGCGACAGATCCTTGTCCTTTCTGCCCATCAGATAGTAATCGGCAAGGAACTGGATGTAAGCCTGGGTAACCTTCAAACCGATTTCTCTTACATATTTGCTGGTGAAGAGGTTGGCATCAGGTAACATATTGTTTTCTATCAGCTTGCACACAATCTCGTAAGGGAATGGACGGCCCAAGCCAGAGATGATATTGAAGCTGTCGAGCTCTGCATGCTCAGCGTTGTAATATGGATTCTCAGGCGATGCAATGCAGTGAGCCATACCGAAGCAGATATTGATTCCGGTATATGGACTTCCGCAAACGATGACTCCCTTCTCGTACTTTGGAGGGAACTTGATGTTGGCAGGTAATTCGAAACCAACTTCCTTTAGGAAACTCTTCAAGGTCTTGACATCCTCCAGGAAGATGAACTTATCACCGTAGCCCTTTGCCTTGAGCAGGTTGTAATCGTTGATAGGCTGCTCGTGGTTCACCTGAGCCTTCTCTGCCTCAATCTGCTCCTTGTTCTCCTCGTAGTTTGGGTTCAGCAAAGCACCCGTCTGCCACCAGTCGCCACCGAAGTAGAAGAGATTGGTAACCATCAGCTGCTCGCCACTGAGGAATGCGCTGGCATCTTCGATATTGGTAGAATCCTTTCGAACTCTATATAACTTCTCTTCCTCAGCATCCTTATCAGAAGCATCTTTCTCAGAAGCATCATACAAATCCTTCAGATAGAAGAAGTTCTCATCCTCCTTGATCATCTTGAAGGCACGGGTGCCCTTGTAGTCGATTTCTGTCCAGAGTTTGTGGGCAGGATGATGTTCGCTCACCTTGGCAAGCCATTCGGCAGAGGTGAGGGCGAGGAGGTTGTTGCGGCTGTTCATCGTATGCTCTATCTGGATAGAGTAGGCGATGACATCATTGAAGCCCTGTGGAGAGTGGGCGAGGCGCTCCAGCTCCATCTGAAGGCGGAAGCGGTTTCCCACGTTGAAGAAGCAGCCATAGTGGAACCAGGCTAAGGCATCGCGATATTCATAGAACTTGTCTTCATCGGTTGGCAATTCGCAAAGGAAATCGTAGAGACGCTCGTTCTCCGGCGCTGTCTCGTATTCCTTGTCGAGCACATTATAGGCCATCTTGGCTGCCAGCTCCAGGGTGCTGAACAGGAATGGCACAGGTTCCTGCACATAACTGCTCTGCTGGTAATGGTGCCAGCACAGGAACTTGATGTCTGCATAGTTGATTTCGTCAGGATCGTATGGAGACTCATCATCGTTCAGCGTATTCTGGATAAATTCCTTCTCGTTCTCGTAGAAAGGAATGTAAGTGCCATAGCGCTTCTTGCATTCTGCAGTAAAGGTCTTCCAGATGCAGGTACCAGAGATGACGTCCTCAAAGTAGCCGGCGATGCTGAGTGCAAGCTGCTTGGCTTCTTCCACGTTCTTAAACTGGTGGGTGAAGCACGCCTCATCGAGGGCATGGTATATTTCGTTAGCCAGTTCTGTATAGTACTGATCTACTTCATTTGGTTTCTCGTATGGATGCATTGTCATCCATTCTTGGGTGAAAATTACCTTTTTCATATCTTTCGATTCTTTGTTATTCGAGGTTATAATCGATATTCGTTGTGATGCGATGTCGTTATTTCTCGGGTTATTATATCTATTTGTTAGTCGTTCGGCATGAAATGTCGTCCGAATTATCTGTAAAGATAATGCAAAGATAATGATTTCTGCGCAAAAAATGCAAGAAAGTCACATTTTTTTCGTATCTTTGCACCCGAATTTAGGCAATCTTAATAAATACGTACGATTGCCGCAAGCGTTTCGGAAGGATTTTGCACCCTAATTCATGGCTGGGAGGGTGAATTCGGCCTTCCATTTTGATTATAATGAATTAAGGTTAAAAAGATTTGAAGACATTTGAAGAATTGGGCGTGAGCGAGGAGATTCGCCGTGCCATCGAAGAGCTTGGATTTGAAAATCCAATGCCAGTTCAGGAAGAAGTAATCCCATATTTGCTTGGTAATAAGAACGACGTGATTGCGTTGGCGCAGACCGGTACGGGTAAGACTGCATCTTACGGTATTCCGGTTATCCAGAAAACTGATGCCAGCAGCAAGCAGACACAGGCTATCATCCTCAGTCCTACACGTGAGCTCTGCCTCCAGATAGCAGACGATTTGAACAGTTTTGCCAAGTACATCAACGGTTTGCATATTGTCGCTGTTTATGGCGGTACCGACATCGGAAGCCAGATTCGCACCCTGAAGCATGGTGTGCAGATTATCGTGGCTACCCCTGGTCGTCTGCTCGATTTGATTAATCGTGGCGTGGCTCAGTTGGAGAACGTGAACAACGTGGTGCTTGATGAGGCTGACGAGATGCTGAACATGGGCTTCTCTGAGAGCATCAATGCCATCTTCGAGAACGTGCCGGAAGATAGAAACACTCTGCTCTTCTCGGCTACCATGAGCAAGGACATCGAGAAGATTGCCCTCAACTATCTGCACGACCACAAGGAAATCGTAGTGGGTTCGCGCAACGAGGGTGCTGAGCATGTAAACCACATCTACTATCTGGTAAATGCCAAGGACAAGTATCTCGCTCTGAAGCGTGTGGTGGATTTCTATCCGCGCATCTTTGCAATTATCTTCTGCCGCACCAAGCTGGAGACTCAGGATATTGCAGATAAGCTGATTAAGGATGGTTATAATGCAGAGGCACTGCACGGCGACTTGAGTCAGCAGCAGCGTGACCTCACCATGCAGAAGTTCCGCAACCATACCGTTCAGTTCCTGGTGGCTACCGATGTGGCTGCCCGTGGTCTGGACGTAGAGGATCTGACTCACGTTATCAACTACGGTTTGCCTGATGATGTGGCTAGCTACACCCACCGAAGCGGCCGTACGGGGCGTGCCGGAAAGAAGGGAACATCCATCTCTATCATCCATACCAGAGAGAAGTTCAAGGTTCGTCAGATAGAGAAGCAGATTGGCAAGGACTTCGTGGATGGCGTTTTGCCAACCCCAGAGGAAATCTGCAAGAAGCAGCTCTTCAAGACCATGGACGACATCATGAAGACCGATGTGGACGAGGATCAGATTGAACCATACATGGCTGAAATCAACCGCCAGTTTGAGTACATCGACAAGGAGGACATCATCAAGAAGATGGTGACCATCACCTTCGGTAAGTTCCTCGATTACTATAAGAACGCTCCTGAGATTATCAAGCCTGAAACAGGCAAAGGCTCCCGTGGTGGCGAAGGCCGTGGAAGCCGTGGCGAAGGCCGTGGCAAGGTTTCCAATGGTCGCAGAAAGCATGAGACAGAGGCTGGTTTCAAGCGCCTGTTCATCAACCTGGGTAAGGCGGAAGGTTTCTATCCGGGCGAAATCATGCAGTATCTGAACAAGCACGTGAAGGGTCGTCAGGAGGTGGGTCACATCGACCTGCTGAGTAAGTTTGCCTACATCGAGGTGCCTGAGGAGGATGCGAAGCGCGTGATGAAGGCTTTGAACGGTACTGAGTATAAGGGCAGAACCGTGAGATGTAACGATGCTGATGAGGAAGGTCATGGCAGAGCAGCCCGTGGCGGACGTGATGCTGAGAGCCGTGGCGGCCGTTCTTCAGAAAGAGGCGGACGCAGCCGCAGAGGTTCTTCTGATGATGCAAGAGACTCTCGTGATTCTCGTGGAAAGGGAGGACGTGGAAGCCGTGGCGAATCTCGTGGCGGAAGAAAATCACGCAGCCAGGAGGATACAGGCGATTGGCGCCAGTTCTTCCAGAACAACGACAACGTGAAGTTCAAGGGTGAGGAACCAAACTTCGAGGAAGAAGGCTGGGCTCGTCGCAGACCTAAGAAGAAGTAATTTAGGCAGTAATTTATAATAAGATGAAAGCCTGCATCAAAGGGATGTTTTGATGCAATATTCATATTTTGCGGTAAGAATACAGCTATTTCTTTGGTAAATTGCGGTATTTTTACCGCATTTTTTGTATATTTGCAGCCGTAAACATCAAATAAGGCAAGAAATATGGAATTATTGAAGCAACTTTCAGACAATCTTATCAAGCGTACCGATACTCGATACCTACGATATATGTATCATCAGATTCCTTGGTCGAATCGGATGACGGCCCTTGTTGGACCTCGTGGAGTCGGCAAGACAACACTTCTTTTGCAGTATATCAAATTGAATCTTCAGATGAAAGACACACTCTATGTGAGTGCGGAATCCATCTATTTCGCTAATCATACTCTCTTTGAAACTGCAATGAAGTTTAGCCAACTTGGAGGCAAGCATCTTTTTATCGATGAAATACATAAATATAAGGGATGGGCTACAGAACTTAAAATGATATACGATAATCTGCCAACCTTGCAGGTGGTTTTTACCGGTTCTTCTGTGCTTGATATTTATAAAGGTACAGCAGATTTAAGTCGACGAGTACTGGTCTTTACGATGCAAGGTTTGTCTTTTCGTGAATACATCGGTATGGAAAAGGGCATAGACATTCCTGTCTCTACATTGGAACAAATCGTAAATAATGAAGTCGTTTTGCCGGAGGAGATTGAGCATCCGTTGGCATTGTTTAATGAATATCTGTGCAAGGGCTACTATCCTTTTTCTAAGGATGAGGGCTATAGGATGCGACTGAATCAAGTAGTGAATATGACTTTGGAGACGGATATTCCACAATATGCCAATTATACGGTGATGGTGTCCAGAAAATTGAAGGAACTGATGCAGGTAATAGCTGATAGTGTGCCTTTCAAGCCAAACATGAGTACCATTGCTACAACTATCAAGGTAGATCGCAATAATCTGCCCGATTACTTCGAACTGATGGAGCGTGCAGGTTTGATAGCCCAACTTCACGAGTCCACAGAAGGTGTGCGTGGTTTGGGCAAGGTAGAAAAGGTGTTTCTTGATAATACCAACCTCTCCTTTGCTCTCTCTTCTTCGGTGCCTGATATTGGCAATCAACGAGAGACTTTCTTTTTTAATCAGATGCGTGTGAATCATGCTGTCTTCAATTCTCCAATCTCTGATTTCATGATAGAAGACAAGACTTTTGAGATTGGTGGTAAAAAGAAAGGTCAGAAGCAGATTTCTGAGGCAAAAGAGGGATATGTTGTGAAGGATGATATAGAGACAGGCATGGGTAATGTTATTCCACTCTGGGCTTTTGGTATGAACTATTAGACAATTATAAGTTAATGAAGAAAACTATTCTTATCGCTTGTCTGGGACTGGTAAGTCTGGGCTTGCAAGCACAGAGCATTTCGCTCGCTGGTGAATGGAATGTGGAGTTGGGAAAGAGCGGTAGTGCTTTCGCCAAGAGTAAGCGTGCCTCGCAGGGTGAGGTGAAGCGTGCCATCCTTCCCGGTACCATCGATACGAACCATCTGGGATTCGCTCCGAAAGATACGATGGAAACAACGCATCTTACGAGACTCTATGCCTATAAAGGAGCTGCTAGATATTCCAGAACCATCAATATCCCGAAGGATTGGAAGAAGAAGCCGGTAGAACTCTTCCTGGAGCGTACCCGACCGACATGGGTGTATGTGGATGGAGAACTGGTGGACTCCTGCAACTTCATCTCTACTCCTCAGCGCTATCTTCTGCCCAAGAAGGTGAAGCCGGGCAAGCATTTCCTGGAAATCGTGGTGGATAATGGAAGAAGTGTGCCTGAGCAGGTTTACGGTTCCAGCCATGCTTATACGGAAGATACGCAGACCAACTGGAATGGAATTATCGGAAGGATAGAACTCCAGCTAGCCAGCTCTGTAGAGAGCAAATCTGCAGAAACTCTAACAGGAGCAATCCCTAGCCGTTCTGTAGCTTCTCCTTCCGCCCTTCAGATGCCTGATTTCGCCAAGGATTTCCATATCGAAGGCGCCCACTTTTACGCCAATGGCCATAGGATATTCCTCCGTGGCAAGCACGATGCGGCTGTATGGCCGCTGACGGGACATGTGGAAATGAGCGTGGAAGGCTGGATGAAGTATCTCGGAACCTGCAAGGAGTATGGAATCAATCATGTGCGCTTTCATTCCTGGTGCCCACCGGAGGCGGCTTTCGTGGCTGCGGACAGTCTGGGAATCTATCTCCAGCCGGAACTTCCTTTCTGGGGTTCTTTCGATAAAAAGGATGAAAGGCTGATGGCGTTCCTGCATCAGGAAGGCGAAAATATCCTCAGAGAATATGGTCATCATCCATCTTTCCGAATGATGGCGCTGGGTAATGAACTCTGGGGCGACATCGACAAGATGAAGGAGTTTGTGGATGATTTCCGCAAGATTGCGCCAGAAAAATACTATACCTTCGGAAGCAATTACTATCTCGGTTATCAGGGAATAAAAGAAGGAATGGATTACTTCACCACTTGCCGCATCGGAGGCGAGGGATGGGGCAAATACAATACTCATACCCGTGGTTCCTTCTCGTTTGCCGACGCCTACGATGGAGGAATGATCAATCATTTCCATCCTAATTCTACGATGAATTTTGATGAGGCTTGCGATAAGGCCGGAATCCCTATCATCTCTCACGAAACAGGCCAGTTTCAGACCTATCCTGACTATCGGGAAATAAAGAAATACACCGGAGTGCTTCATCCTTATAACTTTGAAGTGTTCCGCCGCAGGCTGGCTGCAGCCGGAATGCTTTCGCAGGCTGATGATTTCCACAAGGCTTCGGGCTTATGGAGCGTGAAACTTTATAAAGCCGATATAGAGATGGATTTGAGAACCCGGAATATGGCGGGCTTCCAACTGCTCGATATTCAGGATTATCCCGGTCAGGGAAGTGCTTTCGTAGGCATCCTGGATGCGTTTATGGAGAGCAAGGGAATCACTACGCCCGAGGAATGGCGCCAGTGGTGCTCGCCTGTGGTTCCTCTGCTGGAAATGAAGAAGTTCTGCTTCGAGGATGGCGAGAAGATTCTGGCTAAGGTAAAGGTAGCCAATTATGGCGGTTCTTCGCTGAAGGGCAAGAAACTGAAATGGCATCTGGCTGCCGAGAACGGATTGTTCTGTATGGATGATGGAACTTTCAGTACCAAGGATGGTGAAGTGAGAAAGAATGTGGGTGACTTGATGGCTGAGGATGAGGGAGTATTGAACATCTTTTCATACGATGAAGGTTTGGTGGATGTGGGTGAACTGAATGGTGTTTTCCACGTACAGAAGCCTACCAAGCTGCTTCTTACATTAAACATTGAAGGAACAGAGGCGAGAAACTCCTACGAACTTTGGATTTATCCGAAGAAGACGTTGGAAAAGAAGGGCGTCATCATTGCCAGAGATTTGAACCAGGAAGTAGTGAAAGTCTTGGAAAATGGTGGAAAGGTGCTTTGGATGCCTACGGCTTCCAGTCATTTTGTGGCTGCCGATGATACGCTTTCGCAGGCAGATAATGCCACGCCTTATACAGTGGGCGGACTCTTCCAGACCGATTACTGGAACTATCGCATGTTCAAGACCATCTGCGAGAACAACAAGAAGAAGGTTTCTCCAGGAACCCTGGGCATTCTGACGAATCCGGAACATCAGATATTCAAGGGATTCCCTACGGAAATGCACACCAACTGGCAATGGTTCCCAGTTATTAAGGAATCGCATCCGCTGGTGCTTGACAACTTCGCCAAGGATTATCGCCCGATAGTTCAGGTGATAGATAATATAGAGCGGAATCATAAGTTGGGCTTGGTAATGGAATGGAAGGTGGGAGCCGGAAAGCTTCTCGTCTGCATGAGCGATTTGGAGAAGGCAGCCAAATATCCGGAAGGCAAGGCTTTCTATCAGAGTGTAATTGATTACATGCGCTCTGCTTCTTTCAATCCATCTGCAGAAATAACGGTGGATGAATTGAAAAAGAAACTTGTCGAGAAGCCTCGTCAGGTTTCATTGAAGGAGCTGAATAATATCTCGCAATATTAATAGGAATTCTGTAAGTTGCGAATCTGTAAAATAAAAATAAGCTGAAAATCAGCAAGATAACAAGAATAGGAAGACTAAATAAAACAAGAGCGGAAAGCCAGGAGTTAACAGGGTTAACAGTTAACAGCTGATTTTCCGCTCTTTTTATATCATCCTGGGATTAATCTTTATCCCAGGATAAACCTTTATTATCATCTCTGTTGATTCAGAGATAGGATTTACTTCGCATTGATCTCCTTCAAGAGGCGGTCTGCGTGTCCCCACTTATCCATCAGGTAGAGCACGTAGCGAATATCCACACCAATGCAGCGAGCCAGGCGCTTGTCGAAGTTGATGTCAGAGCTGAGGCTGTCCCAGTTGCCATCGAAGGCAAGACCAATCAACTCACCCTTGCCGTTGAACATTGGGCTACCAGAATTACCACCGGTAATATCGTTGTTGGTGAGGAAGCAGAGCTGCATCTTGCCAGTCGTCTTATCCTGATACTTGCCGAAATCCTTCTCAGAGAGAAGCTCGTGCATGATAGGCTCAGCGTAGTAATCGATTATCTTATCGCCCTGCTTCATCTTCTCAACGATACTCTCGGCTGTGGTATAATAGCCTGATGGCTTGCCACCGAGGTCGAAACCGCCTACCTGACCGTAGCTCAATCGCATGGTGAAGTTGGCGTCGCTGTAGTGAGGCATGTCTTCCTCCATACGGAGCTTGGCAGCACAGAGATACTTCTCCTGCTCGGCGATGCTATCGTTGATGCTGCCCATCTGAGCAGCGAAATCACCATATACATCGTTCAGATCCATACCGAAGATGACGCCTGGATCCTTCTCATATCCCTTCTTGTTGAAGTAGAGCTTGGCACCCTTCTTCATGATGAGCGACTTCTCCCAGAGATAATCCACATACTTGGCGTAGTTGCCGCCAAACTCAGCGTCGATGGTCTTGTAGAACTTAGGCAACCACTTGCTGTCTACGTGCTCCTTGTAATTCTTCAAGAGGGTAGCGAGCACCTCCTTATCGAGCGCCATATCCCATTCTGCAGAGTTATCTTCAAACTCATGATACTGCTTCTTCTTGTTCTTCTCAGGACCCTTCACCTCCATGTTGGTCTGGAGCTTGATGGCACGGGTAGAGAACTCGATGTTGCTTCTTCTGGTGAAAGATTCAGAGAAGTTGGTCCAGGCATACTTCACGTTTGCGCTCTCCTTGTAAAGCTTGGCGAGCTTGTCGAAATCTACCTTGTGGGCGAGGTCGTTGGCTGCCTTGGCTGTATCCTGCCAAGCACGGAGACGGGTTTCGTACTCACGCTTCAGATTCACGATGCCGATAGAGTCGATACACTTGTTCATACCGATGGCATTCTTCCAGTAATTGGAGCTCTGGGCGTACTTGCTGTCATACTTGATGCGCACAGCCTCGTCGGCACGCATGTGCTTCTGCATCACCTCCTGCTTTACGCCACGAACCTGGGCACGAGGCGCATTCTCAGCATCGCGCATGGTCTGGATTCCGTAGCTTGAAAGATAGCGCTCTGTGCTGCCTGGGTAACCCATGGTCATCGCATAGTCGCCATCCTTATAACCCTGGAGAGAAACCTGTGCCCAACGCTTTGGATGATAAGGCACATTGTCCTTGCTGTAGGCAGCAGGACCATTGGTCTTAGGGTCGGCATAGATGCGGAATACAGAGAAGTCGCAGGTCTGGCGAGGCCACATCCAGTTGTCTGTATCGCCACCAAACTTACCCATAGACTTTGGTACGGTGAAAACCAGACGCAGGTCGGTGAAGTCGCGATAGGTAGTAGCGTACCACTTGTTGCCCTCGTAAAATGGCTGAACGGTGATATGAAGGGTAGAATCGTTCTTCTTTACCTCCGTAGTCATCTCGTTCTCCAGAGAATCGATGAGTTCATCGCGCTTCTTGTTGTCGAGTTTCTCGTATCCGAGGCTCATCACCTTATCGGTTACATCTTTCTGTTCAACCATAAAGCTGACGAACATATTCTCGTTAGGCAATTCCTCTGCGTAAGATTTAGCAAAGAAACCGTTGAGCATATAGTCGTGCTCTACGGTAGAGTGGCTTCTGATAGCCTCGAAACCGCAATGGTGGTTGGTAAATACCAGACCGTCTGGAGAAACGACTACGCCTGAGCAATAGCCAGAGAAGTTAACCACAGCGTTCTTCAAGGCGTTCTCGCCGTTGTAGAGCTGGTCGTAAGTCATACTGAAGCCTTCGCGCTGCATCATCTCATACACAGCGTTTGGCAAGTTGTAAATCGTCCACATTCCCTCGTCAGCGTGTGCGGTATTGATTCCGCAGAACGCCATGATAGAGGCGATAAGGACCGTTGCTTTTTTCTTCATTTTATTCTTTGTGTTGTTGTTATATGATTTGCAAAGTTACGATTTTTCTGCGAGATAACATCAAGTAGAACAGAAAAAAGCGAAAAATTCCATCAAAGTTTCCTTTTTAGAGTTATTTCTTTCACTTATACTAGAAAAATTCGATAAAAATACAATGTTTTTCACTTATACATGAAAAAGATTACAAAAGCAGCGGTTTTTTCTTGTATAAGTGAAAAAATAGTGCTATCTTTGCACCATAAAATAAGGTGTTTCTTATTTTTTGATGATCCATTTCCCTCCCTTGTCTGGTCCTATTCGTTCTATTATATGATCTTCTTTCAGTTTCTTTATATGTTTAGAGATGGCACTTCGGTTGATTTGCAATTGTTTACTCATCTCATTGGTGGTGACAAATGGGTCGGATGCGATAAGGGAAAGGATAGAGTCTTTGGTTTTCTGTCCACCTTTTCTGCCCACCTTTTCTGTTTTCTGTCCACCTTTTCTGTCCACCTTTTGATGAGGCGTATGGGGTACTTGTGGGGTAGCAAGTCTTGGCTGTACCTTCCATTCATCTGTAGGATCTATATGCAAGTATCTGTTTTTGAGCACCCAGCTATCTTTTAGGAGTAAGTTCCTGAAGAAACGAACCAGGTAGATAGGAGAATAATCTATGCCTTTCTGAATGTTTCGATAGTTGGCACGAACCAGGGCATTGCGGAAATACCAGGAATGCTTGGCAAACATTTCGTTGTTCACTTCATATCCTAACGAACGGAGATATTGGATGGTGAAGATCGCCGTGGTTCGGGTGTTTCCCTCTCTGAAAGCATGGATTTGCCAGATGCCTGAAATGAATTTGGCAATATGCTCAATCTTCTCATCATCCGTCAGACCTTTATATGAGAAGTTCTTCTCCTGTTCAATATCCCAATCCAAGGCTCTTCGCAAGTCTTCCCAATTTAGGTAGTTTACGGAATCTCCTTCGAGCACCCATTCTTTCTTGGAAATATCGTATTGGCGGATTTCTCCTGCGTGCTTGAATACTCCCTCGAATATTCTTCGATGCAGGGAAACATATCCGTTGGTATTGAAGGCAAAGGTCTTGCTGGCGAGAATCTTCGCGATGTTGGCTGAAACCTTATCTGCCTCTTCCTCGTCTTCATCCTTAGGTGTACGGACCGTCTTGCTCTGATAGTAAGAGTCAATCAGTTTTCTGGTTTCATCCAGAGTGATTTCCCCTTCGATGTTTCGTTTAGCCACATCTATGAGATACGCCGACGGTTGCAGCCCATCTACAGCCTGCAATCCGATAGCCGTCTTCCAGTTCTCGGCCCTTTCCTTCTGCAAAGGCTCTCCTTGTCGAAGATATTCATCGAAGGATGCGAACTCGTTGATATTATCTTTATTCATAGATGTAATGCTTGATATTTAACTTTGCGATTTTGACTCCCTTGCAAGCCGTTGTTCCCGCAAGCGCTTGAATTGAGCTAAGCACTCCTCCAGCGAAAGCGGATGCTCTCGCCAATAAGCCATGCTCTTTTGCATCTGGGCATTGACTTTCTTGTGATAATCGTTCAGTTGTATCTCCATCCATTTATGTATTATATTGTTAGAATATTACGTTTGCAAAGTTACGACTATTTCCCGAATTTTCCAAGGCTTCGCTTGATTTTCTTCATAATTTGCCTTTTTGCCGATAATATTCCTGGTGATAGAACTTCCTGTTCCTGCATATCCAGAGCCATTCTTAACTCTTCGAGGAGTTCGGGATAGTACTTCATCTGCTCGTAGGCGAGCTTCATGCAGTAGCAGCGGATGGCGTAGGGCTGGGAACAGACGGTAATCTTGGCGATGCAGAAATCGATGAAATCGGAGCGGAGTGATTCTTCCTCGAAAGGCTGACGGAGAAGGAGTTGAAGCATCAGGCGGCGCTTGGTCTCATTCTTCTCTGCGAGAACCCTATCTATCAAGGCATCATGCTTCTGAAAGAGCCACGGGTTGTTGGCTTCGTCGAAATGGGTAAAAGCCCAAAGTGCATTGAACGATACCCGGTCGTTTTCATCGAAGGTGAGTTGGTAAAGCTCTTCCTTTAAACAATTATTCTCTTTGCCTTGCGTCTGAAGGCAAAGAGAATAAATATCGTTTACACTTAATCTGTTTATGAGTTGATTCCTCATCATTTCGGTTCTTATAACTTCATAAGATGCTTTACTTTCTAAAGTACTTTCCAACTACCGGCAGACTCTTCAATGGGAAATCCTTCTTCACGAGATAAGCGGCGAAGATGAGGATGAGTACCGTATTGATGAGGCAAGCGATGGCGGTAGAGAAGTATCTGTTTGCCTCGGTCATTCCTGCGAAGAGGATGAGGGAGAGAACCACATAAATCATAATCTCTTTCACCGGATAGTTGATTGGATACTTCTTCTGTCCCACGAAGTAGGAGAGAATCATGGCTGTTCCATATCCAGCGAAACCAGCCCAGGCACAGGCGATGTAACCATAGATAGGTACGAAGATAACGTTGATGGCAATCAATACCAGGCAGCCGATGCCCGAGAAGTAAGCACCCCAGATGGTCTTGTCGATGAGCTTGTACCAGAAACTGAGGTTGAAATATACTCCCATCATGATTTCGGCAGCCATTACGATAGGCACTACCTTCAAACCATCCCAGTAGTCGCGACCGATGATATGGCGCAATACATCCAGATAACCTACTACCACCAGGAAGGCGAGCAGGGTGAAGATGACGAAAAACTTCATCGCAGAAGCGTAAGTCTGTCGATTGTCCTTATCCTTCGCCTTGCCGAATACGAATGGCTCGTAAGCATAGCGGAAAGCCTGGGTAATCATCGCCATGATCATCGCAATCTTGCTGGCTGCTCCGTAGATTCCGAGTTGCGCATGAGCATCGCCCTTCTCATAGATGTAAGGGAAGAGAATCTTGTCGGCTGTCTGGTTCAGAATACCGGCAATACCGAGCACGAGGATAGGCCAGCTGTAGCCCAGCATCTTCCTGACGAGCACCTTACATTCGCTCCAGGAGCATTTCTCGCCCATGAATCCTTCCTTCAGTTCCTTGTAGAAACAGAAGGTGATGGAGGCGGTACAAACCAGGTTGATGTAGAAAGCATAGCCCACATCGTGACCATCCATGATGACGTAGTAAACCAGGTTGAGCGCAATGTTCAGACCGATGAAGAGCAACTTGAAGGCAGCAAACTTCAATGGGCGCTTCTTGTATCTGAGGTAAGCGAATGGGATGCACTGGAAAGCATCAATAGCCACGGTAACGAACATCGTCCAGACATAAGCCGGATGATCGGCGTAGCCCATCGCATCGCTCAAAGGCGTGATAAAGAGGAATACCAGGGCGATGAAGAGTAGGGAAGTGAAGCCCACCATGCTCAATACTGTGTGATAAACCTTTTCTGAGTTTTCTCCCTCCTTGTTGACGAAACGGAAGAAGGTGGTCTCCATTCCGTAGGTCAGGATAACGAGGAGTAACGCCGTATAGGCGTACATGTTGGTGATGACACCATAACCACCACTGGCGGCGCTGATTTTTGCCGTATAGAGTGGTACAAGCAGATAGTTGAGGAATCTGCCGATGATACTGCTCAAACCATAGATGGCGGTATCCTTTGCGAGTGATTTTAAACTTGCCATATGTTTAAAAGTAAAAGGGTAAAAAGGTAAAAAGGTAAAAGAAAGCTTGATTCTCTGCCTTTTCGCTTTTTACTTTTGTTTATTGATTATTTTTTTGTTTCAATTTATTGATGATATTTACGAGAGTTCCTATGATTGTCTTAACATCATTGGATATTGATTCGTATTGTTCTGTTGTTATATAATTGCTTTCTTGAAGTAAGTCCAGCCAATATTGAGTTTCACTTGCTTCTTTTAGGGAGATGCTAAGTTTGCTTATATAATCTGGTGTACTTTGAGCATAAGTGCTTTCTGCAATGTTTGCTCCAATGCTTGTACCACATCTGTATATTTGTTTAGACATAACGAATTCATGTTTCTCTTCTTTGAGGAAAACATAAAGTTTGATTATTCGTATGGCAAACTTTTTACTTAATTCATAAATGACATTATTGCCCATATTTTCATTTTTTAGATGAATATATAATATAAGTCTTTTTTACCTTTTTACCCTTTTACTTTTTTACCTTTAAAAGAAAAGGTATGCTATAGCGATTGCTGCGATGACTCCTGCCAAATCGGCGAGCAAGCCGCAAGCCACGGCGTGGCGGGTATTCCTGATGCTTACGCTTCCGAAATATACAGCCAATATATAGAAGGTGGTATCGGTGGAACCCTGGAAGATGCAGCTCAATCTGCCCACAAACGAATCAGGACCATAGTTCTTCATCGCCTCCAGCATCATGCCTCGTGCACCACTTCCCGACAGCGGTTTCATGATGGCGGTAGGCAGGGCGCCTACGAAATCGGCATTCAAGCCGCATTGTTCTACCGACCACGAAATGCCTTGAATCACCATATCCATCGCTCCCGAAGCACGGAACACGCCGATGCCCACAAGGATAGCTACGAGATAAGGGATAATCTTCACCGCAGTAGTAAAACCTTCCTTCGCTCCCTCGATAAATGCATCATATACATTCACCTTCTTCCAGAAACCAGCCAGGATGAAGCAGAGGATGATGCCCAGGAGAATCATGTTAGAAGCCAAGGTGGTAACCGTGTTCATCGTATCCTTGTCCATCTGTCCGAATCCCCAGATGATAATACCTACGAAGGCGCACATTCCCAACAGAGTAGCGAGCAATACCGGCTGCAGGATGTTGATGCGCTGCCAGAGCGAAGTGATGATGATTCCGGCAAGCGTAGCCACGAGCGTAGCCATCAGGATAGGGATGAAGACATCCGTAGGCTGGGCTGCTCCGTAGGAGGCACGGAAGGCGAGGATGGTGGTAGGGATGATGGTGAGTCCAGAGGTGTTCAGAACCAGGAACATGATCATCGGGTTCGTTGCCGTATCCTTCTTCGTATTGAGTTCCTGCATCTGCTGCATCGCCTTCAATCCTGTAGGTGTTGCTGCATTATCGAGTCCCAGCATATTCGAAGCGATATTCATGAAGATGCTTCCCATCACCGGATGGTTCTTCGGAATATCAGGGAAGAGACGGGTGAAGACCGGGCTGAGTGCTCTTGCCAACACATTCACTACTCCCGCCTTCTCTCCAATCTTCATGATGCCAAGCCAGAGGGCGAGCACGCCCGTCAGTCCGAGAGAAATCTCGAAGGCATTCTTGGAAGAATCGAAGGTGGAATCTACAATCTTCTGGAAGATAGTCGTATCTCCCATTGCCAATCCGATGAGTGCGAAGATGAACGCAATCACGAAAAATGCTATCCAAATGTAATTTAAAACCATATTCTGTTTATGCTTTCTTAATCGTTGTTATTGCTAGTGGAATTCTTTGCGGATTGCTCTTTCATTTCGAGACAATGACAGTCTGATGCCTCCAGGGTACACGAAGCAAAATTGCAGGCATAGGAACGCTAGTACTTTCTAAGGTTTCTAATTTTGTACCAGCTTGGTACAAAAATTCATTTTGCGAAGAATAGAAGAGATACCACTTGCGTATTTTATAAAGATTTGACCAAGAAAATCCTTCTACATTTGGAAATGCAGAACGCAAGTCCAAACTAAGCTGTTTTATAAAATTAGTGCCCCACTTATATAGCTTTTGCTTGTTACAAATGTCTTCTCCCAAACTCCAATAAAGCTTGTGCAACTCTTCATTAACTTTGATAGCCGCTTTGAGTTGGGCGATGCGAATACGACCTTTCAAATCGGAGAGCCACTTCACATAGTTGCTATCCGACATAATAGATTCGCTATTCACGAATTGGGGTATGCTATTCTTTTCTGCCATATCGTTTACTCTTCTGTTTTATTTGTTGCTTTTCCAAGCACGGGTGCAAAAGTACAATAAAAATTTCGCATTGCGTGGTTAAATACAGAAAAATCCCTCAGAGATGGAGGAATTTGATGATTTTTATCCCTCAATGAGGATTTTTTGCTAAAAACTTTTGTTCTTTCAAACATTATTCGTATATTTGCCGATGATTCTGAGTAAGAATCACGACATAATGGAAAAGGCGCATACTTAGCGCTTTGTTCTTGACTTTCTGAAACTTCGCAAACTTCATGCATTGTCAGAATATAGCAACGGTAGGTGCTCTCGGGATGTGTTAATTCACATCCCTTTATTTAGAAAAGAGGGGGGTGTCATAAGTCTGGATAATAGTTGGCGCATAACAGTTGACCACCGCATGCACATCTCTTGTTGTGCATGCGCATATCAGCTGCTATGCAAGCGCACAACAGCTGTTGTGCGACCGAAGATACTAACTTTCTCAACAACATATACTATGTTTTTCAACAACATATCAGTAATATTCCAATAAAAAGAGGGTGAATCATTAACTTATGACACACCCTCCTTTTATTTATGTTTTCATATAGAATCTTTATCCAACAAGAAATCAAATACGTCCATAAATACGATGCCGTCATCGTTTTGGTATTTTTTGATGAGGTCGCCTGTTATCACATACTTCATAAAACTATCGTCTATACGTAGCAAAGAGGCAAGTTCTTGTTTCGTCTTCTCCTTGTCTGGCAAACTGAGAGCCGACTGGATGTAGCAGCGTTTGTAGCCTTGGTTGCAAACAAAGTCAACTTCAAGCATCCGTCTCACTTTGGTTCCTTTTTCGTCCACGCCGTTGATTTCTACGTTGCCAATGTCCACACTATATCCACGGTAGCGAAGTTCATTATAGATGGCATTCTCCATCAGATGGGTTTTCTCTTGTTGGCGAAAGCCGAGAAGTGCATTGCGAATGCCTAAGTCAGAAAAATAATATTTCAATGGCGTTCCGATATACTTACGGCCTTTTACGTCATAGCGATTGCATGGCTCAAGCAAGAACGCATCTGCAAGATATTCGATGTATTTCTTGATGGTTGCAGAGCTTATAGAGACATTCTTTACAGATTGGAAAGTATTGGCAAGTCGTTGCGGATTGGTAAATCCGCCAATTCCCGATGCGAGAATCTTGAATAAATCGTTGAGTTCTGCATCGTTCTTTATCTTGTTTCTGTTGATGACCTCTATCATGTAAGTCTCAGTCAAGAGGCTGTTCAGAAGTCTCACTTTTTCTTCTTCTGTCTTTTGTAAAACAACAGGCGGAAGACCACCATAAAGCAAATATTCGTTCCAACCATCCTGCTTGTCGCCATCATATACGGTCATAAATTCAGCAAAGCTGAGTGGTGAAACGTGTATTGGGTATCCTCGTCCACGAAATTCGGTTATTATATCCTTGGATAGGAAGCGTGCATTGCTTCCCGTCACATAAACATCAGCATTGGGAATATGTAATAATCCATTTAGTACATCTTCAAACTCGTCAAGCATCTGTACCTCATCAAGCAGAATGTAATAAGGTTGGTCGTCAGCAATCTTCTCTTTTACATACTTATAAAACTTGTCAGGATTGCGAAACTCCTTGAATGCATAGTCATCGAATGCCATTTCTATGATGTGGTCGGGCATGACTCCATCGTCTTCAAGGAAACGCTTGAAGAGACGAAACAGCAGAAAGGATTTTCCGCAACGGCGCATACCGGTAATGATTTTTACCAGTCCATTATGGCGTGAACTAACCAACTCTTGTAGATATTTGTCTCTATTTACAATCATAACAGGAAAGATTTTTGCGGATTTCCGCATTTTTCTTTTGCAAAGATAATACTTTTATTAATTCTATGTAGAATTTTTGCGGATTTCCGCAGTTTTCTTTCGCAGAATTAACGGTTACGGCTTGATATTTTAAGTTCGGTGATTTGTCGAATTCCATGCTTTTCTCTCTTCGCTATCACATTATTCCCTATTCGTTATACTTTTTTAATCTCTCTTTTTATCCGATTTCAGAAAAAAGATGTACTTTTGCCGCTCAATTAATGAAAGACAGGAATTTGGTTATACAAAAACATTATTAAGGAAGCAAAGGACTTCTGTTATATTTTATAGTATGGACAAGAATGAGAGAATAAATAACGAGCAAGAGATGCCCACTGAAACGAAAAAGAATCATTCCGCAGATGCGGATAGAGTAAAGGAAGTATATAAGGTGACGATAGCGGGAAGCATCATCAATGTGGTGCTGCTCGTGCTGAAGTTTGCTGCAGGTATCCTCGGACATTCGGCAGCCATGATAGCGGATGCCATCCACTCGCTTACCGATTTTGCCACCGATGTGGTGGTACTGGTATTCGTAAAACTGAGCAATAAGCCGAAGGATAAGGACCATGATTATGGGCATGGCAAATACGAGACGCTTGCCACAGCCATCATCGGCATTTCGCTCTTCGTGGTGGGTGTGATGATCTGTTATTCTGGCGTTACCAAGACCTATCGTGCCATCTGCGGCGAGACACTCCAGCAGCCGGGCATTGTAGCCTTGATTGCTGCCATCGTAAGTATCGTGATGAAGGAGTGGGCTTATCAGTTTACGGTAAAAGCCGGAAAGAAATATCATTCCGAGGCTGTAGTGGCAAATGCCTGGCATCATCGCAGCGATGCTTTATCGAGTATCGGAACGATGTTCGGTATTGGTGGCGCCATCATTCTGGGAGAAAAGTGGGCGGTGCTCGATCCGCTGGCTGCCATCATCGTGAGTGCCTTCATCATCAAGGCTGCCTGGGGACTGGTGACGCAGTCTGTGAAAGAACTGACGGATGCCAGTCTTCCGGAAATGGAGGAAGATGAAATCCTGAAGATTGCGAACGAAGAGCAGGGAGTAGGAGAGATTCATAACCTGCGTACCCGTCGCATCGGAAACAAGATTGCGATAGAAATGCATGTCCGCATGCCGGGTTCTCTTTCGCTTTATGAGGCGCATGAGCATGCTACTCATATCGAAACAAAACTGAAGCAGCACTTCGGCGCAGATACCCATGTGGGAATCCATCTCGAACCGATTAAAGTGAACGGAAAATATCAGAAACCGGAATAACTGAAATAAAAGGAAATAGCCGGAATAAAAGGAAACGAGCCTTGACGGTAGGATGAATCTTCCATCAAGGCTCATTATTTTATTTGATATCCGAATCGTGTTTCGGATATTTATCATCTTTTGGGATGATTATTATCTGATTATATTATCGGCCGAGATTTACGCTGGCTCCTGCCATAATCCACAAACCTGGCTGCTTAACAGCTGTGAGGTCGTAGTAGCGGTGGCAAGTGATGTTGTCGGCTTTCACGAAGATATTGTATTTTTTCTCGTCCCACATCAGCTTGCAATCCACCTTGGTGTATGGATGATAGCCATTCATTCTCTGCTGCCATCTTACGCTCCAGGATGCTGAAAGCTTGTTCCAGATCTGATGATCCAGTCCGAATACAGCCTTGTGCTTCAGATACTCCAATGCATAGAGTGATTTCAGAATGTTGGTCTCGGTCTTATGATCCTGATAGATGTAAGCATAACCCAACTTGATGCGGGTGATGAAACTGTTTGGTACCAACTCTCTCATGTAGATAGTAGCATCTACGTTGTAGCCCATGTTGTTGAGCTTTCCGATGTTCATCACGTGATACTTGCTGTCATTCTGCTCGGTCACGGATGTCTGAACCCAGTCAATCATGTTGGTGCCGTGTGCGTAGAATCCGCTTACGGTTGCGGCAAAACCGGTCTGGCGATATTGAGTGCCTACCTTGAAGGTGGAGTTTTTCTCCGGGTTCAGGTTGATGTCGCCCTGCTGCACCACATTACTTATATATAAGTCGGTGTAGGTAGGCATTCTCAGAGCCTTGTTCCAGGATGCGTAGAACTTCCAGTTGTCGTTAGGACGATAACTCATATCTACACCAGGATAGAAACGGAAGTCGTTGTCCAAACCTGTATTCTTGTTAGCCAAGATACCAGCCGACAAGGTGAAGCCGCCGAAGATGAAGTTGTGCTCCAACATGATGTTGGTGTTGGTGCGCTCACCCTTTCGGGTATATTGACGGTCGGAACCCGAGATGTCCTTATAGTCTTTCTCTGCGAGTTCCTCGCCCAATGCAGTAGAGTAGATGCACTCCTTGCTGATATCGAAGCCCACTGCGGTCTTACCCAAAGCCCAAGCCACGTTGGCATTCAGACCACCACCATAAACATCTAGGTCGTGATAGTTCTCGCCCGCTTTGGCTCCAGCCATACCGCGAATCAGCTGATAGTGATCCTTGAATTTGTTATAATAGAATTGAGGCGCAAACTCCCAGGTCTTCTCCTGGTTGTGCAGACTCAGGTTGAGCGAAGCCATACCGTGGTCTGTCTTCTCATATTGGTTGTTGTATTTGGCGCTGTAGAAAGTGTTGGCACCGTAGCTCTGGGTAGCAATACCCAGCTGGGCGATGATGTCGAAACGCTGGTCGTAAGAGAACGAGAGATTGCCGTAGCCCTGTCCCTTCTCGAAGTCGCTGTTCTCCGTGCCGCCATCCGAGCGCTTGTAGCCTCCGCTTACGGAATAAGCCTGAGTCCACTTGCCCGTTTCAAAAGCCGTCTGCACACGCCCCTGTGCTCCGAAACTTCCAAAGCTTCCGCCTTCTACACTTGCTGATACTCCATCATTCTTTGCCTTCTTGGTCACGATATTGATGGCACCATTAAAGGCTGAAGTTCCGAATACGCGCGATGCTGCCCCCTCGAGCACTTCGATGTGGTCGATGTCAGCAAGAGCTACAGGAAAATCAGAAGCATTGTGACCAGTCTGTGGATTGGAAATGTTGACGCCATTCAGGAGAATGGTAATCTGGTCGAAGGTTCCACCATTGATGGAGATATCCGTCTGAACACCAAAGCCACCACGCTGACGGACATCCACGCCGGTAGCTAATTTCAATACATCGTTGATAGTCTGCGCAGCCGCACGATGAATATCGTCGCGGGTAATGACAGACACAATCTTAGGTGACTGCTCTACAGTCATCGGCGCACGAGATCCGGTAACGCTCACCGCATCTAGCTCGTAAGCCTTTCCGCCCTTGTAGAGGGTAGAATCAACCTTGGCTCCCTCTGTGCTTACGCCTGCTGCCTTGGCATGGCTCAGGGTAGCAACGCTGAGTGCACCAACAAGTACCTCTCTTCCCAAAACTGCGAAGAGTGAGTAGCTCTTGTTAGAGAATCGGTTGAACTTCAAGCTGTTGCGCTTGTTGAAAATTGTTTTGTACATTAAATAAAATGTTTATAAATGAATAATAAATCGAAGCCGCAAGCCTGCTCGGTTTTCGGCATTCGGGGTGCAAAGGTACTGCCTTTCCTCGAAAAGACAAAGCAAAATGTGATTTATTTTATTTCCATCGTAAAGTTTTAATTTAAATCAAGCGAATTTGTATTTTACTCTTCACTCTTCACCTTTTCGCCTGAAATGCCGATAAACACTGGGGGTGTGAGAGGTGAAGAGTGGTCCTTCACTCTTCACCACTCTTCACTACTCTTCACCTTTTTTTGAAGTTTTCGTCCTTTTGGGATTAATTGTTTTAGGGCTTTTGGTCCGTTCCTGCACTAAATGCGAGGATTCTCTTACTAGGAAAAAATAATCGTCCTGTAGGAGATTTTTTTCTGTCACGACGTTTCGTTTTGTGCCTGGTCGGGGCAAAATATTGCCACGGCAAGGGCAATATTTTGCTCTCCTGAGATAAAAAACTGAACGTCAGGACGCTGTTCAGGTGAAGGGTTGTGAAGAGTTGTGAAGAGTGAAGGACCACTCTTCACCTCCCGTAATGCCGATAAACGCAGGGGTTCCCGGCGATTTGGTGAAGAGTGAAGAGTAAAATCGAGAGTGGCTTTTATGCCAATTGTTTTGAGCAGGATGCAATCTATTCCTATCTATTTTGCGATTTTCTTGGAGAATCATTTGCTTTTTCAGATTATTCTTGTATCTTTGCAACTGATATGAGCAGCCTTCGGCAATGACTTGGCATGGCTTTTGCTGAATGCTGTATGATTTCATCATTAAAACTATTAGTAAATAAAAAGAAAGGAACAGATAAAATGGAAAAGATCAACGTAAAAGAACTGAATGATAATATCTTCGACACGATAGGTAAGGAGTGGATGCTGGTTTGTGCCGGCAATAAGGAGAAATTCAATATGATGACCGCCTCATGGGGCTGCCTGGGATGGCTTTGGAACAAGCCGGTGGCAGTAGTTTGTATCCGTCCGGAACGCTACACCCATGGCATCATCGAGGAGAATGAATTCATGACCCTCTCTTTCCTCGGAAATAGCGAGGAGGCTCGAAAGATATATAACTTCTGCGGTTCTAAGAGTGGACGTGATTTCGATAAGGCAAAGGAAACAGGATTGACTCCTGTAGAGACCGATAACGGCAGCATTGCATTCGAACAGAGTAGACTCACCCTGGAATGCCGCAAACTCTATAAGGACAATATGACAGCGGAGAAGTTCCTCGACAAGGACTTGCTGCAGTGGTATGGTGCCAAGGGTGGATTCCACGATGTCTATGTCGTGGAGATTACCAATGCTTATACAAAGTAATAATTCAAATATGGCTCAAGAACAGACAGCAATTCGTGAACGCCAGAAAACGAGGCTCAAGGAGCCGGGGCGTTACGTGGTAATGATGTTCAACGACGACTTTACACCGATGGACTTCGTGGTAGACATCCTCGAAACCATTTTCTTCAAGTCGCAGGCTGAGGCTGAAGCAATCATGCTCAAGGTTCATCACGAAGAGAAAGCCGTGGTGGGCACCTACAGCTATGACATCGCCAAGAGCAAAGTGGAGAAAGCGATGGAGAAAGCCCGTACGCAGAAGTATCCCCTGAAGCTCACTTATATGCCAGAATAATAAATGGGAATTTAGAGGGAAGTGAAGGCAAGTTAGAGTGATTTTTGGGGGCGATAGCTCCTAGAATGATATTTACTTTTTTCGCTTTCCCCATAAAAAAGAAGGGAAAAGAATAGATGGATAGTATGGGATTAACCCGATATATGAGTGTCTTGATGGATGACGCAATGAAGCAGGCTCGGTTCTTCGACCATGAGTTTGTGATGCCGGAGCACATGCTCCTGTCATTGCTCCGCCAGTATGCCTTCTGCCAGGCTTTGCAGGAGGAGGGCGTGGATAGTTTCAAGATGCACGAGGACTTGGTGGGATGGCTCGCCAAGCAGGAGCGTGTGCCTGAAAATATCAAATATCTGCCTGAGCCTTCATCGCTCTTCAAGACGATGTTTGGTACGGCTTGCGCCTTGGCTGCTGCCGCTGACCGAAAACTCGTGAACGTGCCTCATTTCGTACAGGCAATGTTTGGCTTGCAGAATTCAGAAGCCGCCTTCCTGCTGTGCAAGAATGTGGGCGACCGGCAGGGCGAGTTCCTGGCGAGTGTGGATAGCTATTATCCGCTGGAAAACGAGGCTGCGGAGGCTAATATAGGCATAGGCGCCGACTATGATGACGACGATTATGACAATGACTATGATGAAGACGAGGAGGAAGGCAGAAGCCGACAGCCTCAGGATTGGCATCATCTGGTTACCTGTATCTCTGATAAGGTGGAGGAGCATAATCCGCTTATCGGCAGAGAGCAGGAACTGGATAGAACCATCCAGGTGCTCTGTCGTGCCGAAAAGAATAATCCGCTTCACATCGGTGAACCGGGTGTAGGCAAGACCGCCCTGGTTTATGGTCTTGCCAAGCTCATCAATGAGAATCAGGTTCCTAATCGTCTTAAGGGAGCCCGCATCTATGGTATGGATATGGGACAGATGCTTGCCGGCGCCCAGTATCGTGGCGATTTCGAAAAGCGTATCAAGATGGTGATGGAGGGAGCCGCCAAGGAAGGCAACACCATCATCTATATTGATGAGATTCATAATATGATAGGTGCAGGTCGTGGCTCTGATGGTGGACCTGATGCATCCAATATGCTCAAGCAGTATCTGGAGGCAGGCGACATCCGTTTCATCGGCTCTACCACCTACGAGGAGTTCAACCGCTACATGGCTCAGAGCAAGGGCATCGTGCGCCGCTTCCAGCAAATAGATATCAAGGAACCTACCGAGGAGGAGGCTATCAAGATATTGGAGGGCTTGCAGTATAAATACAATAAGTTCCACAACGTGACTTATCGCAAGGACGCTCTGGAATATGCCGTCCGTGCCAGTGCCAAATACATCAGCAACCGCTGTCTGCCTGATAAGGCCATCGACCTGATGGATGAGGCGGGTGCTTATCTGGAGGTGCATCCTGTGGAATATCGCCAGCGTTCTTACGTTACCAAGGCGATTATCCAGCAGATTCTTACCAAGGTCTGCAAGATAGATGCGGCAGCCATCAAGGATGAAAACAATGATTCTCTGGCTACACTCCGCCAGCGCATACTCGACAAGATCTATGGTCAGGACAAGGCTGTGGATAAGGTGGTTGAGGCTGTGATGATGGCGAAGGCAGGACTGGTGGACGATGACAAACCGATGGCTTCGCTGCTCTTCGTGGGTCCTACGGGCGTGGGTAAAACCGAGGTGGTCCGTGTGCTGGCTAAGGAACTCGGCATCGAGCTGGTGCGCTTCGATATGAGTGAATACACCGAGAAGCATACCGTGGCTAAGCTCATCGGTTCGCCTGCCGGATACGTGGGTTATGAAGATGGCGGTCTTCTTACCGATGCCATCCGCAAGACACCAAACTGTGTACTCCTGCTTGATGAGATAGAGAAGGCGCATAGCGACATCTACAACATCCTGCTGCAGGTGATGGACTATGCCCGATTGACCGACAACAAGGGTCAGAAGGCAGACTTCCGCAACGTGATCCTCGTGATGACATCGAATGCCGGAGCGCAGTATGCTTCGCAGGCAAATGTAGGTTTCAGTGGCAATGTAACCCGTGGTGAGGCGATGTTGGCTCAGGTAAAGAAGACCTTCAAGCCAGAGTTTATCAACCGACTTTCCGATACCGTGGTGTTCAACGATATGGATAAGCACATGGCAGAACTGATTCTTGCCAAGAAGCTTCGTCAGCTCGATGCAAAGTTGGCAGCAAAGGGAGTTTCTATTACGCTTACCGATGCGGCAAGAGAGAAGATTCTGGAGTGGGGCTTCACCAAGGAATATGGAGCCCGCGAGATGGACCGTGTCATCGGCAACCGCCTGAAGCCAATCCTGATGAAGGCGCTGCTCTTCGGCAAGCTCAAGAAGGCAGGCAAGGGCTGCGTAGATTTCGATGGTAAGGAATTGGTGATTAATTGTTAGAAAGCGATGATATTACAGATAGATGAAAATGCGGAAGAGATTTATTTTCCCGATCCGCATTACGGCGATGACGACGGATGTTTTGCGATAGGTGGCGACTTGAGCATCGACCGCCTGCTGCTGGCTTACAGCAACGGCATCTTTCCCTGGTATAGCTTTCGCGACCAGCCGGAGATTCTCTGGTTCTGTCCGATGAAGCGCTTCGTCATCTTCCCGGACGAAATCCACATCAGTCATTCCATGCGTACCTTGCTGAGGAAGAACCGATACAGCGTAGGAATCAACGAAGATTTTGATGCTGTGATTCGTGCCTGCAGCAAGACCAATGGCCGCTATGAGGAAGAGGGCGCCTGGCTGGGCGAAAACATCATCCAGGCATTCACCGCCCTTCATGAGCAGGGCTTTGCGGCAAGCGTGGAGGTATGGGATAATGAGACCGGTGAGCTGGTGGGCGGACTTTATGGTGTCACCATCGGTAAGGTCTTCATTGGCGAGAGTATGTTTTCCAAGGTTCCATCAGGCTCTAAGATAGCCCTTATCTTCCTGGCTCGTTATCTGCAGGAGCATGGAGGTAAGATGATAGATTGTCAGCTGGAAACCCCGCATCTCAAGTCGATGGGTGGCAGATATATTTCCTACGAGGAATATATGGAAATCATGAATGATGAATAAGAGTGATTCTTCTGAGAATGGATAGAAGAACTTCTTTTGAATAAAGAAATAAAGGCTAGGTTCCCAGAATCGGGAATCTAGCCTTTATTTTATTTAGAATATCGGTGTGCCTATGCAACCGTTAGGTGCCTGAATATGCAGCATCGCACAGACGGTAGCGGCAATATCCGTCATATAGTGAGGCTGGGCACTCTCGCCGTGCTGGATGCCCCAACCCATAAACAGGCAAGGAATATGGATATCGTATGGATTCCATGCTCCGTGGGTAGTTCCCTTTCCGTTGCCGTATTCGTAGTGGGCTGGCTTCAGTACAATCTGGACGCTTCCGCTGCGCTCACGGTTGTAACCGTTGATGGCACGGAACTTCAGTTCTTCAGGAATGCTCTCTGTGGAGGTCTTCTCCATGTCGAAGGCATAGTGCACGTCCTTGTCTTTCTTCAATCTGTCTACTACCACCTGCTTGATGGCTGCGTAATCCAAACCGAGTTCTTCGATGATATCTGTGTTGAAGAACACCTGGTAGTTCATGATCGTCTTCACGAGATCCTTGTCGGTATTGAACTTAGCTTTCAGAATCTGATTCAGCTCTTCTACCAATCCCTTTTTGTTCCAGATGCCGGCAGGGATTCGCTGATCCTGCAGGAAGGTAGCGTTGTTCACGCCTCCATGGTCGGCGGTGAGGAAGGTGAGATAATTTCCCTTGCCCACGGTCTGGTCGAGATAAGCGAAGAAATCTGCCAATGCCTTATCTAATCTGAGATAGCAATCCTCAGTTTCGATAGCGTTTACGCCCACCTGATGACCGATGTAATCGGTGCTTGAGCAGCTGATGGTCAGCAAATCAGTATCTGTGTTTCTACCCAGGTTCTCGCCCTCGATGGCAGCCTTGGCAATATCGAAAGTCAGGTTGCAGCCGAATGGAGTGTTGCGGAGAATCTTGTAGCCATGCTTCTTGTATAAGGCAGGCAAGTCGAGTGGCAATACCGCCTTCTCGTCCTCAGCGATGCCGTTCTCGTAGTTGTTGTCATCGCTGGTGCTTTCCTTATAGGAATCGATAGGGTAGAGCGTCTCCCATTTCTTGGAAAGATACTTGTTTGGGAGTTTCTGCTTGTTGAACTTGTTCACCCACTCTGGCAACTTATCCATATAGAAAGTACTGGTGATGAACTTACCCGATTTGTCATCAAACCAGAAAGCGCCATTGGCGTGATGGCCCGCAGGGAGGATGGATGCTCTGTCTTTCAAGGCTACACCAATCACCTTAGAGCGGTTGTTGGTAGCCAGACGGAGTTCATCGCCGATGGTGGTTACCCACAGATTGCGAGGCGACATCTTGCCAGCCTTGCTGTCAGAACCTACAGGGTTGACGGTATCGTCGGCAGTACAATTCACTACCTTTCCATCTTTCACGAAGTTGTTTCCTGCAATTCCGTGGATGGAAGGAACGGAACCGGTCCAGATAGAAGAGTGGCCGATGGCTGTAACCGAAGGAATGTAAGGAATCTTGCAGTTTTCTACGCTGAATCCTTCTCCGAGCATTCTCTTGAATCCGCCTTCGCCGTAGCGGGCGTAGTAGCGATAGAGATAATCCCATCGCATCTGGTCGATTACGATGCCTACAACGAGCTTAGGTCGTTGAGGCTGAGCCTGTGCGATGCCGCAGAAGCAGCAGAGCACGAAGATGAGTTTAAAAATCTTATTCATAGTCAAAATGTCTTTTTTATACATAACCATTCAGTATTGTATATTATAATTCGGTTGCAAAGATACAACTTATTTTGGTATTTAACGAAAAAGAAGACGATTTTTACCCAAACTTCTCATAGCGTTTAATACAGCCAGTACCGTAACACCTACATCGGCAAAGACAGCCATCCACATGGTTCCAAGACCAATGGTGGCGAGAATCAGTACGGCAACCTTCACTCCGATGGCAAATATCACGTTCTCGTGAGCGATATGAATGGTTCTTCTGGCTATCTTTACGGCAAGGGCAATCTTTCTAGGGTCATCATCCATCAGTACCACATCGGCAGCTTCGATGGCTGCATCGCTTCCAAGTCCACCCATGGCAATGCCCACATCGGCACGTTTCAATACAGGGGCATCGTTGATGCCATCGCCTACGTAGGCGAGTGTCTTACCTGCCGGTTTTGTTTTCAGCAGTTGCTCTACATGCGAAACCTTATCGGTTGGCAGCAGTTCTGCGCGGCACTCGTCCAGTCCCAGTTTGTGGGCAACATCTTCTCCCACTTCTCTGCGGTCACCCGTCAGCATTACTGTTTTCTCCACTCCCAGTTCTTTCAGCTCTCTGATAGCGTGGGCACTTCCTTCCTTAAGGGTGTCGTTGATTACAATATGTCCTGCGTACTTGTCATCAATGGCGACATGGATGATGGTTCCCACCTGGTTGCAGCCGTGCCATTGGGCACCGATGCTTTCCATCATCTTCTTGTTGCCCACGCAAACCACCTTGCCGTTCACTTGGGCACGGATACCCTGTCCTGCAATTTCCTCTACATCGGTCACCTCGCAGCCATCTGTTGCTTCTTGCGGGAAGGCAGTACGCAGGGCTGCTCCGATAGGATGAGTGGTGAAATGCTCGGCATGAGCTGCCAAATGCAGCAGGATTTTCTCCTTGTCAGAATATTCGCCAATATGCACATTATCTGCATTGTGGGATGAATGGTCTGGGCAGGAATCATCAGCATGAACAGCTTCCACGGCAAACTCTCCGTGGGTCAGAGTACCGGTCTTGTCGAACACAACGGTTCCCACCTTGGCTAAAGCATCCATATAGTTGCTGCCCTTGATGAGAATACCGTTCCGGGATGCTCCGCCGATGCCGCCAAAGAAGGTGAGGGGCACGCTGATGACCAGGGCGCAAGGACAGGATACTACCAGGAATATCAGGGCGCGGTTGAGCCATAATGGGAAGTTCTCGCCAAAGGTTCCTTCACCTACGATTCCCGTAGCTGCCAGGAATGGAGGAATAAAAGCCAGGGCAATGGCTGCGAAAACAACGATAGGAGTATAGACTCGGGCGAAACGGGTGATGAAAGCCTCGCTCTTCGACTTGTTCTTGTCTGCACTCTCTACCAGAGAGATAATCTTGGATACGGTACTTTCGCCAAAACTCTTGGTGGTGCGTACACGAACTACTCCTGAAAGGTTGATGCAACCGGACATGATGGTATCGCCTTCATTCAAATCCCGTGGCATACTCTCACCTGTCAGGGCAATGGTATTCAAGGCTGAGCTTCCCTCAACAACAATACCATCCAGAGGCACTTTCTCTCCCGGACGGATTACGATAGTTTCTCCTATCTTGATGTCTTCCGGCGAAACCGACTCTACTTTTCCGTTTCTTTCAACATTCGCTACATCCGGTCGGATATTCATCAGATGCGAAATACTGTCGCGGCTCTTTCCTTCCGCATATCCTTCGAAGAGTTCGCCCACCTGAAAGAAGAGCATCACAAAGACTGCCTCCGGGAATTCTGTGTCTGATCCAGGAAAGAATCCGATGCAAAGGGCTCCGATGGTAGCGATAGCCATCAGGAAGTTTTCGTTAAACATATCGCCCTTGGCAATGCCTTCTGCAGCTTCGTCCAGCGTCTCGTGTCCTATCAATAAATAAGGAATGAGATAGACGAGGAGCAACTGCCAGGTAGCCAGGTCGTAATTCTTTTCGATGAAAACAGCTGTTATCAGGAGAATAACAGTTACACCGATAAGGATGAGTTTGGATTTCAAACCGCCTTCTTCATGGTGATGATGGTGGCAACCGCATCCCTGGTGCTCATGTTCTTCTGTGGAGCATGAGCAGTCATGATGATGTTCGTGAGAATTTTCACAATGGCATTCATGATGATGTTCGTGAGAAAGTTTCATTTCTTCCATAATTTTGCAATACTTTTAGTTCTATATACTCCGGAACATTCAGTTCCTTTTTCTATTTCGGTTGCAAAATTACGAAAAGGTTTCTGCAACTTGGTTGCAAAAGCTCCAGTTGCCCTCTTTTTTGCCGGATACTCTTACTCAATCGTCTGGCTTCTTTGGCAAAGTAAGAAGAAACGTGAAGATTATAGCTCATCGAGATGACATTCTCGAAAATGAAGGGCATGCCGTATCAAGTAACGACATGCCCCTATTTCTTTATTCTTCATTTACCATTTCCCAATCCAAAACGCCTTTGCCTTCTTCGTCTAGTTCTATGCCTAAGCCTACTACCTCTCGCTTGTCGGCCTTGAAAGGCTCCAGGTATTGTCGGTCATGAATTTGCTTGATGGCAGCTTCCTTGCCACCATTGTTTCTTAACTTCAACTCTATTACGTAGATGTGATGAGTTGTTTTGACAATGAGGTCGATTCTGCCAGTAGAAAGCATGTGCTCTACTTCCACTTTCAAACCGATGGCATTCAAGATGGTACTGATGATCAGACGGTAACGCTCTTCCATATCCATGGATGCCAACTTCTTGTTGCTGTAAGGCACATCGGCAACCAATGCTTTGAGCGCTTTCATCGCTTTGTCTAACTCTTTATATTCCAAATATTGGTACAACTGCGCTTGCAGAGACTGCGTATCAGCCTCTTCTCGCATGGTCAATGCAGGCAGTACGCATTCGTAGAGCGCCTGTTTTACCTCTTCATTTGGGAAGCCTAAGTGATAGACATTTCCTACGCACGATTTGATGGTGAGATAACCTGATTGATATAAGAAGAGTTCTGGACCTCCGCCAGTAACATCGGAAGTCTCCAATGTGTTGCGGAGAATCATGCAATCCTCAAAATCAGGTAGGCGCAACTCTGCATCCTTAATGAACTTCGGCAGCATGGAAGTGGCTCCCGATGATGCCCAATAACTGTTGAGATCCTGGGTGTCAAGCGCATTGATGAGGCTGAAAGGATTGTAGACGTCAACCATGTTTCTGCGACTGAAATGGTAACCGTCGTAGTAGTCCTTCAGCTTGTCGTGGGTTTCCTGTAAAGTCCATCCGTTTACCTCTGCCATTTTTTCAAGTTCAGGCTTGAAGTTTTCTTTTATCTCCTCCTCAGTGATGCCGCAGATGGCTGCATATTCAGGGAGGAAACTGATGTTGGTTAAATTGTTGAGCACGGAGAAAAGGGAAATTTGCGTAAACTTGGTGATGCCCGTGATAAAGACCAGACGCTCGTATTCATCATCCGCCTTTAAAATGGCAAAGACTTCACGATATACCTCGGTGCATGCTTCGTGTTCCGGGGTCTTCCAGGAGTGCTGGAGTGGAGAGTCATATTCGTCGATGAGGATGGCAACCTTCAAGCTCGTCTGTTTGTATGCCGTCGTAATGATGGCATCAAAGCGGTCGGCAAGCTGGGCGGTAGGATCGGGAGTGATGGCATACTTCTCTTCGTAGTATCCGAATCGCAGATTCAGGTACGAACGCAAGGTTTCTGCATTGGCGCCTCCACGGCTCATGTCGAGTCGAATCACAGGATATGCCTTCCAATCCTTCTCCAAGTCCATGATTTTGAGACCTTCGAAGAGTTCCTTTCTTCCTTCAAAGTAACATTGTAGCGTATCAATGAGCACAGACTTTCCGAATCGGCGAGGACGGCTCAAGTAATTATACCTTCTACCTTTGTTCGCCAAATCCCAAATGATGTCAGTCTTATCAACATAGAGATAGTTTTCTTCTCTTATCTTGTTGAAAGATTGTATGCCTATAGGCAGCTTTCTGTATTCATTGTTTGCCATAATCCTTTCTCCTTTATTTGTATGGCGCAAAGATACGGCAAATAATTGAAACCACCAAATTTTAAAAGAGGAATTACGGTGTTGCTTTTAGGATGTACATTCTTTCTGCATGCTTGAATGCGCGGTTTCAATCATTGTTTCCCAGAAACGAAAAAAGCAGTTAAGCACTTTCTGCTTAACTGCTTGATTTTCAAAGTGGACCAGCTTGGGCTTGAACCAAGGACCTCCAGATTATGAGTCTGTTGCTCTAACCAACTGAGCTACAAGTCCATTGAATTTTTATCAAATTCGAGTGCAAAGATACTAGATTTTGGGCAAATAACCAAATAAAATCTTAAAAATTTTCCTTGAATCAGAAAAATAGCGTATCTTTGCACCAAAATTATGTGCGCACACGTGCGTATGTACTTATTAATCGTACAAAAGAAAAGTATTTCTATTCAGAAATGGACATAGACAAAAACAAAAGAATCGGTCTTACCGACGAACAAGTAAAACAGAGTAGGGAACAGCATGGCAAAAACGTGCTAACCCCTCCTCAACGTACTTCATTATGGAAACTGTATTTGGATAAATATCGCGACCCGATTATCCAGATACTTCTTGTGGCGGCTTTCGTATCCCTCATCCTCGCTTTTATCGAAAAGAATTTCATGGAGACCATCGGTATCTTCGTGGCTGTTTTCCTTGCTACCACCGTGGGCTTCTACTTTGAGCGCGATGCGGCCAAGAAGTTTAATCTGCTCACGGCACTCAGCGAAGAGCAGCAGGTTAAGGTGCGCCGCAATGGTAAGGTGATGGAAATTCCGCGCCACGATGTGGTGGTGGGAGATGTGGTACTCGTGGAAGTGGGCGATGAGGTGCCTGCCGATGGAGAACTCATCGTCTGCAACGACCTGCAGATTAATGAATCTGCCCTTACGGGCGAACCCGTTACCGAGAAATCTCTGGAGGGCGGTGGCGATGGAGCCTATCCACGCAACATCATCCTCCGTTCTACCATGGTGATGAATGGTAGGGGCGAGTTCGTGGTTACTGCCGTGGGCGATGCTACCGAGATTGGTAAGGTGGCGAAGAAATCTACCGAGCAGACTTCGGTGGAGACACCGCTACACATGCAGCTCGATAAGTTGGCAAAGATGATTTCCAAGGTAGGCTCCGTAGTATCTGTGGCAGCCTTCTTCATCTTCCTGATTCATGATATCCTCACCAACCCGGCATGGGGCGGCAAGGATTATTTCTATATGGCAGAAATCGTGCTGAAATACTTCATGATGGCTGTTACCCTGATTGTGATGGCGGTGCCTGAGGGATTGCCGATGGCGATTACCCTTTCTCTGGCGCTCAACATGCGAAGAATGCTGAAGTCGAACAATCTGGTGCGCAAGCTTCATGCCTGCGAAACCATGGGTGCCGTTACCGTGATCTGTACCGATAAAACCGGTACGCTTACCCAGAACAAGATGCAGGTGAGTGCCCTGGAACTCAAGCAGGGCGATGAGGCGCTGCTCGATACTGCCATCGCCCTCAACTCTACAGCCGAGTTGAATGACGGCAAACCTATCGGAAACCCTACCGAGTCGGCTCTCCTGCTCTGGCTCGATGCCCAGGGCAAGGATTATGAAGAACTCCGCAAGCAGGTGAATGTGCTCAAGCAGTTGCCTTTCTCTACCGAGAGAAAGATGATGGCAACCTTGGCAGAAGTTGATGGCGAGACCTATCTCTTCGTGAAGGGTGCGCCTGAAATCGTGATGAAGAAATGCATCATCGAAGATAGAATGCTGAGACAGTCAGCCGAAGAACTCGACGAGTGGCAGCATAAGGCGATGAGAACCCTGGCGTTCGCCTATAAGAAGATAGAAACTTCTATCATGAGAACTTCCAGAACCTCTACTGCCGAAGTGGTAGCACTTCTCGATGCCAACGATCTTCAGTTGCAGGCCATTGCAGCCATTGCCGATCCTATCCGTCCTGATGTTCCTGCTGCCGTGCAGGAGTGCCGCCATGCGGGTATCGAGGTGAAGGTGGTTACGGGTGATACGGCTGCCACCGCCTTGGAGATAGGCAAGCAGATAGGTGTCTTCGAAGATGAACCTGAGAATATCGGAGCAGATGGCTCTCTGACCTCGCTCGACCAGCAGATGATTACGGGCGAACAGTGGGAGGCTCTTTCTGATGAAGAGGCTTACGAACGGGCGAAGGATATCCGTGTGATGAGCCGTGCCCGTCCTACCGATAAGCAGCGACTGGTGGCCATGCTCCAGAAGCGTGGCGAGGTGGTTGCCGTTACAGGCGACGGTACCAACGATGCTCCGGCACTTCACTATGCCCACGTGGGCTTGTCGCTGGGTTCGGGAACTTCCGTGGCTAAGGAGGCTTCGGATATGACCCTGCTCGATGATTCCTTCAAGTCTATCGCCAACGCCGTGATGTGGGGACGCTCGCTCTATCGCAACCTGCAGCGTTTCCTCTTCTTCCAGTTGGTAGTCAATGTGGCAGCTCTCCTGCTGGTGCTTGGCGGCTCAGTTATCGGAACCGAGATGCCGTTGACGGTAACCCAGATTCTTTGGGTGAACCTTATCATGGATACCTTCGCAGCCCTGGCACTTGCCTCATTGCCTCCATCTCACGAGGTGATGAAGGATAAGCCACGCAAGGCATCCGATTTCATCATCAACAAGAGCATCGGTTTCGGTATCCTGTTCTGTGGCATCGTCTTCTTCCTCGTGATGTTTGCCCTGCTGGTTTACTGTGAGCGCAGAGGCAAGGGTGGAGTAGATGTGCATGAACTGACCATGTTCTTCACCACCTTCGTGATGATCCAGTTCTGGAACCTCTTCAATGCCAAGGCGCTGATGAGTCATCACACCGCCTTCCGCCATTTCCTGAAGGATAAGGGAATGATTCTGGTGCTTGTACTGGTATTGGTGGGTCAGTGGATTATCGTAACCTTTGGTGGCGAAATGTTCCGCACCACACCATTGTCGCTCCACGAGTGGCTGCTCATCATCGGCTCAACCTCTGTTGTGCTCTGGGTGGGCGAGCTATGGAGAGCTTTTAAGAGAATGATGGCAAAGAGAAGATAACCCACAGGGGATTCTTCTGATATGAACGATAAAGATAGAATGAATACAATACATTATAACGATACCGTGCAGTTGCCGCCATGTGTGGCAACCATCGGTTTCTTCGATGGGGTGCATCGGGGACATCAGTTCCTGATTCATCATCTCGTAGAGACAGCACGAAAGGATGGCTTGCAATCCACCGTCATCACCTTCGATGCGCATCCCCGCAAGGTATTGCAGGCGGATTATCAGCCTGAGATGCTGAGCACGCTCGATTCCAAGCTGCTGCTGCTTTCGAAGACGGAAGTGGATAATGCCGTGGTGCTGCATTTCGACAAGGTGATGGCTGCGATGTCGGCAAGAGAGTTTATGCAGCAGGTGCTCCACGACCATCTCAACGTAAGGAAACTCTTCATCGGCTACGACCATCGATTCGGTCACAACCGTGAGGAGACTTTCGAAGATTACGTGCGCTACGGCAGGGAGATGGGCATTGAGGTAATCAGGAACGAGGCCTTCCAGATAGATGGCATCAACATCTCTTCTTCCGTAATCCGCTCATTCCTGAAAGAGGGAGAAGTGGAGATGGCAGCCCGGTGCCTCGGTTTCCCTTACACCCTCATCGGAAAGGTGGTGAATGGATTCCATGAAGGCAGAAAACTCGGCTTCCCTACAGCCAATCTCGATATCTCGCATTTCGGACAGTTGATTCCTGCTCCTGGTGTCTATGCCGTAAAGGTAAGACTGGAGAATACGGTGGTATGGAAACGGGGAATGATGAATGTGGGCAATCGCCCAACCTTCAATGGTAAGCAGATAACCCTGGAGGCTCATATCTTCAATTTCGATGGCGACATCTACGACCAGCTCTTGCTCGTAAGCTTCGTGAAGCGAATAAGGGGCGAACAGAAGTTTGACAGTCCCGAGGAGTTGGCGGCGCAGCTGAAAGAGGATGAGCAGACCGTGCTGGATCTCTTTGAAAAGGAAGCGGAATGATAGCGAGAATGCTATTAACTATAAACGATTAATTATAAAACAGTAAAAGCAATGGCAAAGATTAATTTAAAGAGAGGTTTGACGGATATCGTCCTCTACCTTATTATATTTATAGTAGTACAGATTATCGTGATGTATGCTGGCGTAGGAATCTGGGCGGGCATTAAGGGCGAAGGTTACCAGGCAACGCTCCTGGCTATCAGTTCGGGCAGCAATCCTATCCTGACGGCGCTTGCCTCAGCGTTCAGCAACGTTATCACCCTCGTCATCTTCCTGAAGACGAAGTGGACACCGCTGACCCGCGATTATCTGCTTTCCAAGCCTTGGGCAACGCTTCTCTGGGTGGCATTGTTCACCCTGGGAACCATCATTCCTCTGGAGTTCATCTATGAGCAGATAGGCATCGAGATGGACGAGAATGCCGAGCAGATACTCGCATCGCTCATGAAGGAGCCTTGGGGCTATGTGGCTATCGGCGTTTTGGCGCCTTTTGCTGAGGAGGTTGTGTTCCGTGGAGCCGTTCTCCGCACCCTGCTGGGTCTTATGAGCAAGAAGAACCATTGGGTAGCCATCATGATTTCGGCTGCCATCTTCGGTCTGGCTCACGCCAACGTAGCGCAGTTTGTCAATGCCCTCCTGCTGGGCTTACTCCTGGGTTGGATGTATTATCGCACCAAGAGTCTTGTTCCGGGCATCCTGCTCCACTGGGTGAACAACACGATGGCGTATGTACTTTCCAATATCATGCCGCAGAGCGATGGCAAGCTCATCGACCTCTTCCATGGCGATGAGAAGACCATGTATTATGCCGTAGGCTTCTCTCTCTGCATCATGATTCCAAGTTTTATACAGATGATTATCAGATTAAAGAAAGCAAAGGCTTAAGAGATAAATAAACGAGTAAAAAGGTTACCTGAATGGGTAGCCTTTTTTCAGATATATAATCAGATAGATCAGTAGATTTTATGAAGATAATAGAAAGCAGCATTATAGGAAAGAAGAGCCAGGAGGCTTGTGAGGATGGAATGGTAGTTACCGATGATTTCATCGCTGTGATTGATGGCAGTACGAGCAAGACTCCGAAGCATCTCAATCCTGATATGAAGAACGGAAGATACGCCATGATGCTTATCTCGGAGTATATTCGTGAGGAGTTGAAAGCGGATGCCTCGGTAGATGATTTCTGCCAGGGTGTGACAGCCTACATATATAATAAGGTGTATGAAAAGCTAGGGGTGGAAGAGCGGTTGCAGGAACATCCGGAAGAGCGGCTTACCGCCTCGGCTATCCTTTATAGCCGGACAAGAAATGAAGTCTGGATGGTGGGCGATTGCCAGGCCATCATCGATGGAAAGCTTTATGAGAACGGCAAGCCTTATGAGCAGGAGATTGCCAGGAAGCGAGTGGAGCTGATAGAACAGGGCCTTTCTCCTGCCGAGGCTAGAAAGCAGATAGAGCCATTGCTTATCAAGGCGATGCTTTCGGGGCAGAACCGGACCTATACGGTTATCGATGGATTTCCTATCTATCGGGAGGGAGTGAAGGTTGTCTCTGTTTCAGATTCTTGTTCTGTTCAAGATTCTGTCCCAGCATCAGATTCTGTCCCTTGCTCTGACTCCGTTTCTGCATCAGGTACAATTTTTGTCTCTTCCTCCGAGATAGTCTTGGCGAGCGATGGCTATCCGTTCCTGGAGCCAACCTTGGCAGCGAGCGAGGTGGCATTGGCAGAGCAGATTGCCAACGACCCTCAGAACATCCATTCCTTTATCGCCACCAAGGGCATCGTAGAGGGCAATAAGAGCTTCGATGATAGAACTTATATTCGATTTTCGGTTGAAAAATAAAACACGGACAAATTGAATTTGTCCGGCTCTTTTGTCCGGATGCTTGTAACTATTCAATAATCAGTTGTTTATAAGTCATCGGACAATTTGTCCGGACAAATTGAATTTGTCCGTGTTATTTTTTTAACATGAAATCATTAAAAAAAACAAGGATTTTGATTCGGTAAGCGATGAGTTGCCAAGAAGAAAACGATGACTTCTGTACCGAGAAACGGTGAGTTTTGGGGAAGAAAACTATGAGTTAGATTCGTTAACAAAGAGGGCAAGGAGTTAACAGGTTAACAGTTAACAGCTGTTTTTTGCATCCTCCCCCTCTTTCCCATACCTTATGTTATATATAAATATATATACTTATTATTATATGTGAGTGGGGAGTAGTATGCATTTTCGGACTGTTAACTGTTAACCTGTTAACCCCCATCAGGAAAACCTCCCCATGGATAATCATGTTGCCACTATGGGTTGGTTCTGTTGTCTGCCCTTTTTCGGCAGAATAACCGTATTGATGTTCCAATACATGATAGGGCACATCATTATGATGCCCCACCACTTTGTCTTTTCCTATCCAATTAAGTGTTGGCATTATATCTATAGTTTATGGGAGTGAGGAGTAAGGACTTATGCCTCTTCATGTGCATAATTAGCGTAGTTACCTAAAATTTGTTCGATATGGATTACTTCTGGGCATGAATCCCATGTGAAGCCACCTCCCATTAGATACCAGTTGTTTCTTTCTTTAACAGGCACTTTCTTCATGCTTGGAAAAGCAGAAATAGGCATCGTTATAGAACGACCGTCTTGCAGGGTAACTTCAAACTTACCTCTCTTTGGGAAAGATACAGCCTTGATTTTAGGCTTCACATTCCAATAACCTTCATTCTGATACATATTTTTACTTTTTTATTTTTATTATTCTTATAGTTTTACCTTCCTTGAATTGCTTCCATTGGTAAAGCAGTTTAGTTTGGTATCTCTTTGCTATATCAAGAACCTCTTTGGCTTGTTTGTCAGTGAGGTCTCCTTGTTTTGCCATTTCTACTTCTGGCTCCAACCAAATCTTACAGAGTTCTTCTGTTCCTCGCTTACCTACATGAACATGAGCTCTGTTCTCATGGAAATTTGTGTTATAGAACAGAAAGTTCCAAATGATTTTGGCTGTTATGTATAGAAGAACTTTAGGCATAAACCCCCTCCTTCATGATTCTTTGTTTAAGCAAGCCATTCATCCTGTCTCTTACCCTAACCATATCGACCATGGCTCCAAACAAATTTTCCAAGTCGGTTTGTATCAAGTCTAATGTCAAGAAAGAAGGAGCCTTGCCTTCGTAACAAACGTCAACATCACTCTCGTCAATCTGTTCACCACGAGCTACTGAGCCAAAGATGCCAATCTTTGTCAATCCATATTTTGAAGTAGCGATACTCTTGTACGACTTCAAAAGGTTTAGTATTTCAGATGTTGTCTTCATTGTTATAATATTTATGTCCTTCATTTCACTCTTTCATACCCTTCGTAATAGTACGACAGCTCGATGCCCTTGAAGATGACTTCTCGGTTACGTGATTTCATCTTGTAAGACGTCTTATTACGGACCCACTGCTAAAATACAAACTTTTTTCTAAACTCTCGCATGAATGAGGAAAACATTTTCATTTATCATTCGTTTTAAGTAATAAGTCCATTTGGTGCGTATTATCCGATAAAAGGCAACCCGTGAGGGCTGCCTCTTACCATATAGCAAGGGCTGCCAGTACATCCTGGCAGCCCTAATACGTTAGTATGTTATGAAAAATTTGAGAGAATTGAAACTTCACAGTTTCATAATTGTTTTACTAAACATGATTTTTATATAGAGAAAGCATAGAAATAACTACTTCAATATCGTAGGAGTTGCATTGGTGGTGCTCACCTGGTCGATGCCCGTGCGCTGCATGGAATCAACGGCAGCAGAATCGCCCATGGCTACGGAAACACCCTTTCCGCTCTTTGTATATCCTACGTTTTCAATCTGATTATCGACATCGTTCTGGAATGGAACCTGGGCCGCGTTGCCCAAGGTCAAGACGATGGCTACTACGGCAGCAGCCTTGAAGAGCGGCTTCAGGCGCTCTGTCAATGAAACCACCTTCGCCTTGTTTGGCTCCTTGGTGTATTCATCCTCAATCATCGCCATCATCTTCTGGTCGAAGTCATCACCCAATGTCTCATGCTTAGCCTCGCCCATTTCGTAAGAGAAGAGGGCTTTATATGGCTTCAGCTCGGCAGGCAACTCGTCCTGGCTGAAGAATGCGCGGAGAATCTCCTCCTCTTCGAGAGAAGTCTCTGCCTTCCAATAGCGGTCCAAAAGTTGGTTGATGTACTTATAATCCATAACTGTCGAATTGTTGAAATCTTTGTTTAACTGTTTGTCGAGCCCTGTAGATATTCACCTTGACCTGGTCTTCGGTGATGCTGAGGATGTCTGCTATTTCCTTATAGGATTTTCCTTCGATGTCTCGAAGTTGCAGACAGCTGCGCTGCTTCTCGGGCAGTTCATTAATGATGTTCCTTACGATGTCCAGCTTGTCTTTCTGAATCATGCGTTCGGAAGGAGTGGATGATGCCTCGTCGAGCCTTTCCGTGGTCTGCTCTTCCAGTGAATCGTTCTGATTATCCATCTTCTTGATGCGGTCGATCGAGAGGTTGCGGGCGATGGTGAGGCTGTAGGCCTCGATTGAGTCAAGCTCCTGCCATCTTTCGCGGGCATTCCAGACTTTAATCATCGTATCCTGCACAACGTCTTCCGCTTCCTCCCGGTTGAGAGTAATGCGAAGGGCCAGCCTGAAGAGTTTATTCTTCAGTGGCAAAACATCGTTTTGGAAACTGATTTTTTTCATCCCTCTATAATTAATGACGACTTACCTGTAAGAAAGTTACAGGCCAGTACTAAAAAAGTTATTATTTAACAATCTCTAACAAATTTAGCGTGGAAAGCTTTTGCCCTTACAGGGCGATAGCAGCCCACATTCCTAACCCCAGGGGGCTACCCTGGGCTAAGAGCTTTTGGGCCTTAGCCCGTACTTGAACCACATGTGAAAGAGTAAAAAAGAAGAGTGATGAATTTTTCACTCTTCGTTCTTCACTTTTCACTTAATAACAGTTCCGTGCTTCCCGTCGATGGCGGTAGCGAGGGTGATAATCACCTCTTTCACACCTGCGTCGATGGCTGCAAGGGCATTCTCCAGTTTCGGAATCATGCCGCCTGCCACGGTACCGTCTGCTTTGTATCTCTCAAAATCGGCATGGGTAATCACTGGAATCACGCTGTCGTCATCCTCAGGATTGCTGAGCACGCCTTGCTTTTCAAAACTGTATATCAATGTCACGTCGTAGTAAGGAGCCAGAGCCTTGGCTGTCTCGCTTGCGATGGTGTCGGCATTGGTATTGAGGATATTGCCCTTTCCGTCGTGGGTCAATGGAGCCATCACGGGGGTAATGCCTTCGTTAATCAGGGTCTGGAGCATCTTGCCGTTGGCACGCTCCACGTCGCCTACGAATCCGAAGTCAATGCCGTCCTTCAATGGGCGCTTATGACTGTGGATTACGTCCATATCAGCACCTGTCAGGCCGAGGGCATTCACGCCGTTAGCCTGAAGCTTGGCAACCAGGTTCTTGTTGACCAAACCGCCATAAACCATGGTTACCACCTCCAGCATATCTGCATCGGTGATGCGACGGCCGTTTACCATCTTGCTCTCAATGCCGAGGGCTGCGGCTACCTTGGTGGCACGGCGTCCACCGCCATGTACCAATACTTTCTTGCCGGGAATGGCTGCAAAATCCTTCAGGAGCCGTGCCAGCTGCTCGCTGTCTTCAACGATGGCACCGCCAACCTTTACTACTGTTACTTTTTCCATATTGTTACATTGAACTTTGAACATTGAACTTTGAGCTTTGAACATTGAACTTTGAGCTTTGAACATTGAACTTTATGATTAGTAAAGCAATTGAATTCTTCACTCTTCGTTCTTCACTTACTGAAGATATGTGTATCCAAAGAGACCATTGCGATAGGTGCCCAGGAATTCCTTACCCTCATCGAGAGAAATCTTGCCTTCCTTCACACTCTTGGTTACCCACTGCTCCAACTGGCGGACGAGCTTCTTAGGATTGTACTGTACGTAATCCAAAACCTCCTCCACGGTCTCGCCATCGAATATCTGGTCGATGCAGTACTTGCCATCCTTTACAGAGATGTGGGCTGCATTGGTGTCGCCGAAGAGATTGTGCATATCGCCCAGAATCTCCTGGTAGGCACCTACGAGGAACACACCGAGATAGTATGGTTCGTTCTTCTTCAATGGATGAAGTGGGAGAACGTTGCCGATATGACCGTCGGTTACGAAGTTGGCTATCTTTCCGTCGCTGTCGCAGGTGATGTCCTGCAAGGTAGCGTTGCGGGTAGGGCGCTCGTCCAGGCGCTGGATAGGCATGATAGGGAAGAGCTGGTCGATGGCCCAACTGTCTGGCAGGCTCTGGAACAGTGAGAAGTTACAGAAATACTTGTCGGCAAGAATCTTATCCAATCCTCTGAGCTCCTCAGGCACGTGCTTCATGTGCTTGGCAAGACTGTTGATCTCGTGGCACACGCTCCAGTACATCGCCTCAATCTCGGCACGGGTCTTCAAGTCTACGATGCCGTGAGAGAAGAGCTGCAAAGCCTCGTCGCGAATCTGCTCAGCATCGTGCCAGTCCTCCAGCATGTTGCGTGGATTCAGGTTGTCCCATATCTCATAAAGGTCCTTCACCAGCTGGTGGTCGGTTTCCTTTGCCTCAAACTCCTCTGGCATTTCCGGCAGGGAAGCAGTCTCCAAGACATCAATCACCAATACGGAGTGGTGGGCAGAGAGCGAACGGCCACTCTCGGTGATGAGGTTAGGATGCTCGATATTGTTCTTGTTGGCTGCATCAACGAAGGTGTAGACACAGTCGTTTACATACTCCTGGATAGAATAGTTCACGGAGCTCTCGCTGCTGGAAGAGCGGGTGCCGTCGTAATCCACGCCAAGACCACCGCCACAATCAACGAAATCTACATCGTAGCCCATCTTGTGGAGATTGATGTAGAACTGTGCAGCCTCTCGGAGAGCCGTCTGGATGCGGCGGATCTTGGTAATCTGGCTTCCGATGTGGAAGTGGATGAGGCGCAGGCAGTCGTGGAATCCCATCTCCTCAATCTTGTTGAGGGCGGTGAGCAGTTCGGCGCTTGTCAAACCGAACTTCGATGCATCGCCACCGCTCTCAGCCCATTTTCCTGAGCCGGAAGAAGCGAGCTTGATACGGATGCCGATGTTTGGCTTCACGTTGAGCTTGCTTGCCACCTTGGCGATGATGTCGAGCTCATTGAGCTTTTCTACCACGATGAAGATGCGCTTACCCATCTTCTGTGCCAGCAAGGCAAGTTCGATGTAGCTCTCATCCTTGTAGCCGTTGCAGATGATGAGCGAATCGCTCTGAGCCTGTACGGCGATAACGGCGTGGAGTTCAGGCTTGGAGCCTGCTTCCAGACCGAGGTTGAATTTCTTGCCGTGAGAAATAATCTCCTCAACGACTGGTTGCATCTGGTTCACTTTAATAGGATAGATGACAAAGTTTTCTCCCTTGTATCCATACTCTTCCTTTGCCTTTTGAAAACAGCTGGCTGTCTTCTCGATGCGGTTGTCGAGGATGTCTGGGAAACGGAGCAGTACGGGAGCGTTGATGTCGCGTAATGCCAACTCGTCCATGATGTCGCGCAAATCAATCTGCGTGTTATCCTTGCATGGAGTTACATAGACATCACCCTTGTCGTTGATGCCAAAGTAAGAAGTGCCCCAGCCACCGATGTTGTAGAGCTCCTTCGAGTCTTCAATAGTCCATTTCTTCATTTCTGTTCTTGTCTTGCTAGAAATCTGTTTGTTTATTTATGATATTACCTTATTATTATAGCCACGATTATACGTTCAGCATTTTCCGTATCTGCTCAACCATCCCGTTGATTTTGTCGAAGTCGTCCATCACATTGATGTCTATGATGTGTTTTGCCTTGTTGTAGAATGGTTCACGTAGCTTCAGTTGCTCACGGATGAAGATTTCAACCTCTTCGGGTGTTTTATTGAGCAGGAGAGGTCTCACTCCCTTGCCCATCTTCAAGTGGGTATGGAGTGTCTCTGGTGATGCTTTCAGATAGATGGTTTCACCTAATTGATTCATGTAGTCCATGTTGTCAAAGAAACATGGTGTTCCTCCACCGCAGCTCACTACTACGTTTTCAAACTCAGCTACCTCGTGGAGCATGTTGCGTTCAATTTTGCGGAACCCTTCTTCGCCTATTTCATCGAAAATCTGCTTCACGGTTTTTCTCATTCTACTCTCGATATACCAGTCGAGATCATAGAACATTACGCCAAGTTCTTTAGCGAGGGCTTTCCCGACTGTAGTCTTGCCGGCACCCATATATCCAATAATGATGATTGACTTCATTTCTTCAGTTTATTTCTTGCCATCGCTCTTTTTGGGGGCGATGGCAGATTCTCTTATTTCTTGCGACCTCTGGTTTTTGGCTCAGGAGCTTCCTTGATGATGGTCATGCATTCATCATAGCTGAGCGCTTCAACGTTTTCCTGCTTTGCCTTAGGAATGCGATAGTTCTTTCCATCATAGGCAATGTATGGACCGTAACGGCCATTCAGGAGTTCCAGCTTGTCGTCTTCCTCGAAGGTCTTGATATGACGCTTTTCCTCGTTGGAGCGCTTTTCCTGGATGAGTTCGATAGCTCTTTCCAAAGTAATGGTCAGTGGATCATCTTCCTTAGGAATGGCTACATACTTGCGGTTGTGGAGCACGTATGGACCGAAACGGCCGGCACCGATGGTAACGGTAGTGCCTTCAAACTCACCAACTTCTCTTGGTAACTTAAAGAGCTCCAGCGCTTCGTCCAGCGTAATGGTCTCGATACTCTTGTCGGAAGGCAATTGGGCAAACAGAGGCTTGTCTTTATCGTCTGCACTTCCAATTTGTGCCACAGGACCGAAACGGCCTATCTTTACGTATACAGGACGTCCTGTCTTAGGATCCTTGCCCAGTTCGCGTTCGCCGGCTTTGTGCTCGCTGCGTGCATTCATGACTTCTTTCACTTCTGGCTCAAAACTCTTGTCGAAGTCTTTCATCCATTTGTTCCATTCAGTCTTTCCTGCAGCAATATCATCAAACTTCTGCTCTACGTTTGCTGTAAAGTTATAGTCCATGATGCTAGGGAAGTTGGCAATCAGGAAGTCATTTACCACGATGCCGATATCTGTAGGGAGGAGTTTGCCCTTCTCCGAACCAGCCATTTCCTTCTTGGTTTTCTGGGTAACCTTGATACCCTTCAGGGAATCTACAGTAAATGAACGTTCCACGCCCTGCTTGTCTCCCTTCACCACGTATTCACGCTGCTGGATGGTACTGATGGTTGGAGCATAGGTTGATGGACGGCCGATGCCTAAATCTTCCAGTTTCTTGACGAGGCTGGCCTCTGTATATCTTGCAGGAGCCAGAGAGAATTTCTCTGTAGCAATAATCTCACGGCGCTGCAAAGCATCGCCTTCTTTCATGGCAGGCAGGAGATGAGTTGCATCTTCTGCATTTTCATCCTCATCAGTAGATTCACGATAAACCTTGAGGAAACCATCGAAAGAAACAACTTCGCCATTGGCAATGAACTTTTCGCTTGCATTGTCGATATTGATGGTAATTGTTGTCTTCTCAATCAAGGCATCAGCCATCTGTGAAGCGAGTGTGCGCTTCCAGATCAGTTCATAGAGACGTTTTTCCTGACTGGTTCCATCGATGCTTGTCTCGTTCATGTATGTAGGGCGGATAGCCTCGTGAGCCTCCTGTGCTCCCTTAGAGCTGGTATGATAGGTGCGTGGCTTGCTGTAGTCGTTGCCATAAACCTTGATGATCTCATCCTTGCTTGCATTGGTGCAGAGGGAAGAGAGGTTTACGCTATCGGTACGCATGTAGGTGATTCGTCCACTCTCGTATAGGCGCTGTGCCACCATCATGGTCTGGCTTACGGTGAAGCCGAGCTTGCGGGCAGCTTCCTGCTGCAATGTTGAGGTGGTAAAAGGTGGCGCCGGTGTACGCTTCAGTGGCTTCTTGCTCACTGTTTCTACAGAGAAGTTGGCGTCCTTACACTTCTCCAGGAAGGCTTCTACTTCTTCATGGGTTTTGAAACGTTGGTCAAGTTCTGCCTTTACCTCTGTAGCACCACCATTCTCATTGATGAGAGCGAAGATGGCGTTGACACGGTAGTATGGTTCGCTCTTGAACTTCTGAATCTCACGCTCACGTTCTACTATCAGACGTACGGCAACGCTTTGTACACGGCCGGCAGAGAGTGCAGGCTTCACCTTTCTCCACAATACAGGCGAAAGCTTGAAACCTACCAGACGGTCGAGTACACGGCGAGCCTGCTGGGCATTCACCAGGTTCATGTCCAGATGTCGTGGGTGCTCAATAGCGTCCAAGATGGCAGGTTTGGTAATTTCATGGAAGACGATACGGCTCGTTTTCTCCTCATCCAATCCGAGAACTTCGCAAAGGTGCCAGCTGATGGCTTCTCCCTCGCGGTCCTCATCGGATGCTAACCAAATCTTCTTGGCTTGCTTCGCTGTAGCTTTTAATTCTGTGACGAGTTTTTTCTTCTCCTCTGGAATCTCATAACAAGGTTCCATGGACTTCTCGTCTATACTGAGTTCCTTCTTCTTCAGGTCACGGATATGACCGTAAGAAGACATTACTTTAAAGTCTTTACCTAAAAACTCTTCGATTTTCTTGGCCTTTGCAGGGCTCTCGACGATTACTAAATTTTCTTGCATACGCTTCTACACAATTTCTTTTGGTCTGCAAAAGTAAATAAACTTTTTGCTTATACCTTATTATATAGCGATTTTTTTAGTTTTTTAAATGTTTCGGGGCTTTTTTCATTCTTTCGTCTTGTGTTTTGCAAGAAATTTAATGACTCCTTGTCTTACGGAACCTAATCCGAACTCTTCGGGATGGATGGCTTTAAGAGGAATCCAATAGGACTCTTCGGCATCGTCCATTGCTTCAACGTGAGAGAGGTCTTTTACCTTGATAATGTAGAACATATCAAGGGTGTGGACCAGAAAGCCAGAGTAAAGGTAGAGGTTGGGGATGCTGAACTGATAGTTTACTTCTATGGCGTCAAGCCCAGTTTCCTCTTTTACTTCTCTTGCCACGCCTTCTTCTCCGGTTTCGTCCATGTCGACAAAACCACCAGGCAGGTCGAGGGTTCCCTTGGCAGGTTCGTTCTTTCTGCGAACTACCAGAAGCTCGTCTTTCTCGTTGAGGATGAAGGCTACTGTGGCGCTGCTAGGGTTGAGATAGTAGGAGAATCCGCAGTCTGTGCATTTCTTGCTCTTGATGTTGTTGATTTCGAAGTTCGGGGATCCGCAAACGGGGCAAAACTTGAATTTATCTAATACGTGACTCATAATGTATATATTAAAGAACGGTCGGTCTTTGGATTAATCCAAGATCGACCGTTATGTTGTTGATTACCAGTTGTCTGTACGGAAAGGAAAGAGCGGAAGTCCACCGGCATTGGCCATGTTGCCAAGCTGGAAATTGCGGAAGCAATAGCGCAAAGCCACAGGCTTCTTTACCTTTGGGCTGGTTACGACGATGCACTCGTTCCATCCGTCGTTGCCACCTTCCTGCCAGAAATGCTTGGCTGTGGCAGGGTGGAATACCTTGTCTTCGCCTGCAACCTCGAAGCCCTTGATGCCTTCAAAACGGTTGTAGGCTCCGTAGGTGTTGTCGAAGTGAACCTTCACGGTGTCGCCTACTATCTTCATCTCCTTGAAGGTCATGCTTTCGCTGAAGAGTCCCTTTACTCCGTAGGTCTTGCTGAGCGCCTGGAGGGCAAGACGCTCGCCTACAGGCTGTTTCTGGCATGGATGTATCTGCTCCACTTCGTATGGGTAAACCAGGTCTTCGGTGCACACGATGCCGCTGTTAGGAATCACCTTGGCTGCGTTAAACTGCTGCTCGCGTAGTCTTGGTCCCCAGTCACCATTGACATCGCCATTATGATATGGTGCTATCTGAACGAAGTAGAATGGTAACTCTCCTTGTTTGAAATCACGACGCCATTGGGCTACAAGATCAGCAAGGCGCTGGGTATATTGACCTGCCGGGTCGCCTACGTTAGAACAGCCTTGGTAGAAGAGAATCCCCTTTACGCTGTAGTTGAGGATAGGATGGAAGGTTCCGTTGCCCCAAAGAAGAGGGTAGAGGAAGTCCCACTTGAACTTAGGATTCTTCGTCATCTTGAGGGAGTCGAGATCTTCTTTCGTGTTCTTTTTCAGATAGTCACGGTCTAACCAGCTTTCTACACGGCTTCCGCCCTTGTTGGCCATGACCAGACCTACAGGCACATCGAGTGCCTTGTTTACTACCTGGGCAAAGAAATAGCCAGTGGCAGAAGCATCGCCTACCGTCTCTGAATTGATGGTCTTCCATTCGCAGTTGGCGTCATCAAGAGGTTTGCTGCTCATCACGCTAGGAATCTTTACGTAGTGAACGCCCTTGTACTGATTGGCTTCAAGTACCACCTTGTTGTATCCTTCAACAGGACAGTTGCCGAATCCTTTTACGGGCATCTCCATGTTACTCTGACCTGCACAAACCCAAACTTCGCCTGCAAGAACATTGTTGATGGTAGTCTTCTCTCCATCATCAAATGTAATGGAGAGCGGGGTGTAGCTTGCCTTGGGTGTCAAGACTTTGACTGCCCATTTGCCGTCTTTCCCAGTTTGGGTAGAATAAATTCTTGAAGACCATGAGGTGCTTACCTTTACTGTTGTGCCTGGCTTGTCCCAGCCCCAAAGGTTGGCTTCTGAATCTTGTTGGATAATCATGTTGTCACCTAAGATATGTGGCAACTTTACTTTAGCCTGTGCTCCTGTCGTGATAAGAGCCAAAGCTGCTAATGCTAAAAATTTCTTATTCATTTTTTAGTGTTTAAAGTTTATTGTTGTTTATAAATTGTCTTTATCTTATAGAGCGAAATCTATAGCTTGAAGTTTAAGTTTGGAAGCTGGAAAAACTTTTCTGACTTTCAAACTTAAACTTCTGATTACCTATATATTATAGGAGATTTTTGATGGCTGCGTCTAAATCCTTAATCTGGGCGTCGCGAGCCTGCAAGGTGTTGTTTCTGTCAATGAGGAAGAAGGTAGGGATGCTTTGTACATTATATAAAGTCAAGCTTTTCCCCTGAATACCATTCTCGTCGCGTACACTAATCCATGGAAGGGCTGCTGTAGATGTTTTCCAGAAGTGTTCGTCCGGGTCTACTGATACCTGATAGATTTCCAGTCCGGCAGCATGGTACTTGTTGTAGAGTTCGCGGAGCATCATGATACGCTTGGTACTTTCGCTACTTGCGAAGGCATGGAAATCGAGCAATACTACCTTGCCCTTGAGGTCAGAGAGGCGGCGTATCTGTCCCTGATTGTCCTGTAAGGCAAGTTCTATGCAGCCGTTAACCTGTACCTTGCTGGCGTCAATCTTTTGCTGAGCCATCTGGTTTTCTATGATGCGGATATCCTTCATTCCTTCGATGGCGATATTGTGCAGGTTCTTGCCACGCTCTGCGCCTGGGTAATAAGTGTCCCAGCTGGTAGCTACGGCGGCGAACACCTTCACGTCTTCCTTGTTGTTGCGCGGATTGAATATGAGGGAATTCGTATTGCCGAGCTGGATAGTCTGGAAGAGAGCATAGTAAGATGAAGCCTGCATAGGAGCCTTGAAGATATAGTTCCTCTTGATATCTTGCTTGTAATCGTTCAGCATGCGGGTCACGATGACATCTACTGAGTCAACACCGATATTCGGATTCTTAACGATGCCGTTGATGTTGCTCTGCAGCAACATCTGCTTCAGTGACAATTCCTTGATGGTATTGCAGTTCTCTGAACCTTCTACCTCATACTTGTAACTCATCTGCGGATAAGCTGCCTTTACTGTAACAGTCTCGGTAGAGTCGATGCTGAGGTTGATGGTCTGGTTGGCGATGCGGAGTCGGTAGAATTCTGGAGTGATAGAATCCATTGCGTTTTCCAGGAAGTCGAAAGTACCATCTTCGCCCAGTTTTACGGAGTCTATTTTTACAGGGCCGTTAAGACTGATATTCTCCAGATAGAGCATAGAGTCCTTAGCCTCGGTAATATTACCGTTGATATGAAATTTCTTGTTGTTACAAGAAGTTAAAGCCAGGGCAGCGACCATAATCACTGCTGCTGAATAGAGTTTAGTTATCTTCATGAATTTATGATTTTGCAAAATTATCGACTGCAAAGGTAGTAATAAAATTGGTAATAATGCATCTTAGATAGATAAAATATTTAAAAAAGTTGAAAATAGTTGCTCATTTATTCGTTTATTAATTATTAAAGAGGTATCTTTGCACCGTTTTAGATATTTTAGATGTTAGACAAAACAATAAGTTTTTAATTTAGATGAACGTAATTACAAAAAGTGTTCAGTTGCCTGATGGAAGAACCATCACAATTGAGACCGGAAAAGTTGCAAAACAGGCTGATGGTGCTGCGGTTCTCCGCATGGGTAACACAGTGCTTCTCGCAACTGTTTGTGCAGCAAAGGATGCAGTTCCGGGTACAGATTTCATGCCTTTGCAAGTAGATTACCGTGAGCAGTACAGTGCTGCTGGTCGTTTCCCTGGTGGTTTCACCAAGCGCGAAGGCAAGGCTAGCGATGAGGAAATCCTTACCTCTCGCCTCGTGGACCGTGCTTTGCGTCCACTTTTCCCTTCTAACTACCATGCAGAAGTTTACGTACAGGTAATGTTGCTCTCAGCCGATGGTGTTGACCAGCCAGATGCCCTCGCAGGTTTCGCTGCTTCAGCTGCCATGGCTTGTTCAGATATTCCTTTCGAGCACTACATCTCTGAGGTTCGTGTAGCTCGAATCAATGGTGAGTATGTCGTTAACCCTACATTCCAGCAGATGGAAGAGGCTGACATGGATATCATGGTTGGTGCTACCAAGGATAACATCATGATGGTGGAAGGTGAGATGAAGGAAGTTGCTGAGCAGGATCTTATCGGTGCCCTCAAGGCTGCTGCCGAGGCTATCAAGCCTATGTGCGAGCTCCAGTATGAGTTGGCTAAGGAGAAGGGTACTGACGTGAAGCGTGAGTACGACCACGAGATCAACGACGAGGAACTCCGTGAGCAGATTAAGTCTGAGCTTTACAAGCCTGCTTATGATATCAACCACCAGGCTTTGGAGAAGCATGCCCGTCAGGATGCTTTCGACAAGGTTTTGGCTGACTTCCTTGAGAAGTATGACGCTGCTCATACCGATCTTTCTGAGGAAGACTTGGAGGAAAAGCACGCTGAGGCTACCCGCTACTATGATGACGTAATGCGCGATGCTATGCGTCGTTGCATCCTCGATGAGGGCTTGCGTCTTGATGGTCGTGCTACTACAGATATCCGCCCTATCTGGTGCGAGGTGTCTCCACTCCCAATGCCTCACGGAAGCGCTATCTTCCAACGTGGTGAGACCATGTCTCTCTCTACATGTACTCTTGGTACAAAGATGGACGAGAAGCTTATCGACGGTGTGCTCGAGAAGAGCTACCAGCGCTTCCTCCTTCACTATAACTTCCCTCCATTCTCTACAGGTGAGGCTAAGGCTCAGCGCGGCGTAGGTCGTCGTGAGATTGGTCACGGTCACTTGGCATGGCGTGGTTTGAAGGGTCAGATTCCTGCTGAATTCCCTTACACAGTACGTTTGGTAAGCCAGATTCTCGAGTCTAACGGTTCTTCTTCTATGGCTACTGTTTGTGCTGGAACTCTCGCCCTGATGGATGCAGGTGTTCCTATGAAGAAGCCAGTTTCAGGTATTGCTATGGGGCTTATCAAGAACCCAGGTGAGGACAAGTACGCTATCCTCAGTGATATCCTCGGTGATGAGGACCACTTGGGTGACATGGACTTCAAGACCACTGGTACCCGCGATGGTTTGACCGCAACACAGATGGATATCAAGTGCGACGGTTTGAGTTTCGAGATTCTTGAGGAGGCTTTGATGCAGGCTAAGGCTGGTCGTGAGCACATCCTCAACTGCATGATGGAGACAATCTCTGAGCCACGTGCTGAGATGAAACCACAGGTTCCACGTATCGTAGCATTCGATATTCCTAAGGAGTTCATCGGTGCTGTTATCGGCCCTGGTGGTAAGATTATCCAGCAGATGCAGGAGGATACTGGTGCTACTATCACTATCGAGGAGACTGATGGCAAGGGTCATGTACAGGTATCTGCTCCTAACAAGGATTCTATCGATGCAGCTTTGGCTAAGATTAAGGCTATCGTAGCTGTTCCTGAGGTTGGTGAGGTTTACGAGGGTACTGTCCGTTCTATCATGCCTTACGGTTGCTTCGTAGAGATTCTCCCTGGTAAGGATGGTTTGCTCCACATCTCTGAGATTGATTGGAAGCGTCTTGAGACAGTTGAAGAGGCTGGCATCAAGGAAGGCGACAAGATCAAGGTGAAGTTGATGGAGATTGATCCTAAGACTGGCAAGTACAAGCTCTCTCACCGTGTGTTGATGGAGAAGCCAGAGGGTTATGTTGAGCGTGAGCGTCGTCCACGTCCTGAGCGCGGTGAGCGTCGTGGCGGCCGTCGTGATGAGCGCCATGGCGAGGGTCGCGGTGAGCGTCCTGCTCGTCAGCCACGTCGTTATGAGCATCATAACGAAGAGCAGGCTCCAAAGGATTTTAACGATTCTTTAGACCATAACAATGATGTAGAATAGTACATTATAAGTGAAATATGTTAGGGTGCATCTTTTCCGAAAGGAGGAGATGCATCTTTTTTATGTTTTGATGGGTGTGGAGTGGTCTGTTATAGTTGAATGGAAAAGTATATTGGGAAATAGATACAAAAAGAGTCATAAGATAAACTTATGACTCTTATTGCGCTTCAAGATGGGCTTGAACCAACGACCCCCTGATTAACAGTCAGGTGCTCTAACCAACTGAGCTATTGAAGCAATTTGCTATGAAAAATGATGAGTTACGAGGCTAACCTGAAACTCTCTTGCGCTTCAAGATGGGCTTGAACCAACGACCCCCTGATTAACAGTCAGGTGCTCTAACCAACTGAGCTATTGAAGCGTTTTTTGCATCAAGAACATAACGTTCCTTATTTGCGTGTGCAAAAGTACTAACTTTTCTTCATTCAACCAAATTTTTCTCTAACTTTTTTTATTTTTTTCTTAAAAAAGTGCATTTTTGAGCAGTTTTCACTACTTTTTGTATCAAAGATGGCGGTTTTCAAGAAGAAATGAGTAATTTTGTGGGCGAATATATAATACAATAAAATAATGATGAAAAAACTATTGATTTCATTGCTTATGGTGCTCCTTGCAGCGCCAACTTATGCACAAATAGATAAGGATCACGATTTTAAAGTGGCGAAGAACATGGATATATTCAATGCCATTTATAAGAATCTTGATTTGATGTACGTGGATACGCTCGATGCGGAAGAAGTGGTAGGCAATGGTGTCAAGGCGATGTTGGGAAGTCTTGATCCTTATACCACATACTATCCGGAATCGAAAGTCAATGAGTTGAAAAATATGCTCACCGGTAAATATGCGGGTGTGGGTGCTGTGATACGCTATAACTTTCAGTTACAGCGTGTCTGTATCAGCGAACCTTATGAGAATATGCCGGCTGCTGAGGCAGGATTGAAGAAGGGGGATATTATCTTGAGTATCGATGATGAGAGTATGACCGACAAGGATGTGAGTTATGTGAGCGACCATCTTCGTGGTGATCCTGGTACGTCTTTCATATTGAAGGTAAAGCGACCAAGTACAGGCAAGATTCTCAAGGTAAAGGTTACTCGCCGTACCATCCAGATGCCGTTCCTTCCTTATTACGGTATGTTGGAGGGTGGTATCGGCTATATCAACTTCAATTCCTTTACAGATAATTGCGCCAAGGATGTGCGTCGTGCCTTCATCGATTTGAAAAAGCAGGGGGCTAAGAGTCTTATTTTTGACCTTCGTACCAATGTAGGTGGTTCTGTAAGTGAGGCTGTGAATATTATCAATATGTTCTTGCCGAAGGGAAAGACTGTGTTGGAGATGAAGGGTAAGTTGCAGCGTTCCAATAATGTATATAAGACCAAGGTTGAACCTGTTGACTCTCTGATGCCAATGGTTGTGTTGGTAAGCAACAATACGGCGAGTGCCAGTGAAATCATGAGTGGTAGCTTACAGGACTATGATCGTGCAGTTATATTAGGTACGCGCACGTATGGAAAGGGATTGGTACAGTCAACCATGGATTTGCCATATAATGGTCAGATGAAGTTGACCACTGCTAAGTATTACATTCCTAGTGGCAGATGTGTGCAGGCGCTCAACTACAAGCATGCTAAGGGCGGTTATGTGGAGCACGTTCCAGATTCTCTTACCAAGGTTTTCTATACCGCCGGAGGCAGAAAGGTGCGTGACGGTGGTGGTGTTAAGCCTGATGTGGAAGTGAAGCCGGATTCGTTGCCTAATATTGCATTTTATCTGGCTGGTGCCCGTGATAGCAACGAGGTGATGCTCAATTATGAGGTAGATTATATTGCCAAGCATCCTACCATTGCACCAGCTAAAGACTTTGCTCTTACCGATGCTGATTATGATGAGTTTAAGGCTCGTGTACTAAAGGCAGATTTTAAGTACGACCGTGAGACGGAAAAGTATCTGAAGGATTTGGAGAAACTGGCTAAGTTTGAGGGCTATTACGATGATGCCAAGCCCGAGTTTGAAGCATTGAAGAAAAAGCTGAGTCACAATGTGGCAAAAGATCTGGATTACAACAAGACATATATCAAGCAGCTTTTGGAAAACGAGATAGTGGCAGCTTACTATTTCCAGGCAGGAGCCATACAGAATTCTTTACGTTACGATAAGCAGGTGAAGGCTGCTATGAAGTTGCTTCAATCACCTGAAGAATACGAAAAAATACTGCATCCAGTGAAAAAATAAGTATAAAAACCTGCACAATCAATTAAAAATGCGCAGGTTATGAATAAAAAACAGGAAATTCTTTGGAGAATTTCAAAAATATTCGTAATTTTGCAAACGTTCAGTGGAATGAGGGGCTCGAATGAGTTCCTCATTTTATTTTAATAAGGTATTTATGATTGATAAAAACGTCGTTAAAAAATTAGTTGAAGAATGGCTCCAAGATAAGGAATATTTCTTGGTTAGCGTTGAAATCAGTCCGGACAATCGAATCGTGGTAGAGATAGACCATGCTGATGGTGTGTGGATTGAGGATTGTGTTGCCCTCAGTAGATATATTGAGGAACGCTTGAGTCGTAATGAGGAAGATTATGAACTGGAAGTTGGTTCTGCTGGTCTTGGTCAACCATTCAAGGTTCCACAGCAGTATATCAACTTCGTTGGTAAGGAGGTAGAGGTGCTTGATGCTGATGGTGTCAAAGTAAAGGGCATCTTGAAAGCTGTGGACGGAAATGATTTCACAGTAGGCGTAGAGGAAAAGGTAAAGGTTGAGGGAAAAAAACGTCCTGTTAAGCAGGAGGTTGACCACGTTTATCAAATGGATAAAGTAAAGTATACAAAATATTTAATCAGTTTTAAATAAGCTATGGCTAAAAAAGATCAGGAAATTACAGCGAGTATGATTGATACATTCCGCGAGTTTAAAGAAACCAAGAATATCGACCGTACTACATTGGTAAGTGTGTTGGAAGAAAGTTTCCGCAACGTTCTTGCTAAGATTTTCGGTAGTGATGAGAATTTCGATGTTATCGTTAACCCTGACAAGGGCGATTTCGAGATCTATCGCAATCGTGTTGTTGTTGCTGACGGTGAAGTAGAGGACGAAAATAAGGAAATAACACTTACTGAGGCGCGCAAGATTGAGCCTGACTACGAGGTAGGTGAGGATGTAAGTGAGAAGGTTGATTTCAATAAGTTTGGTCGCCGTGCTATCTTGACTCTTCGCCAGACTTTGGCTTCTAAGATTCTTGAGTTGGAACACGATTCTCTTTTCAATAAGTACAAGGATCGTGTAGGACAGATCATTTCTGGTGAGGTTTACCAGGTTTGGAAGCGTGAGGTACTTATCGTAGACGATGAGAACAATGAACTTATCTTGCCTAAGACAGAGCAGATTCCTGGCGATATGTATCGTAAGGGCGAGACCGTTCGTGCAGTCATCGACCGCGTTGATAATGATAACAATAATCCTAAGATTATCTTGAGCCGTACAGCTCCTGCTTTCTTGCAGCGTTTGTTGGAGGCTGAAGTTCCTGAGATTGCAGAGGGCTTGATCGCTATCCGTCGTATTGCTCGCCTTCCTGGAGAACGCGCAAAGATTGCTGTTGAAAGCTTTGATGAGCGTATCGACCCAGTTGGAGCTTGTGTCGGTGTGAAGGGTAGTCGTGTTCACGGTATCGTACGTGAATTGAACAACGAGAATCTTGATGTTGTCAATTATACTGATAATGCCAAACTGTTCATTCAGCGTGCTTTGGCTCCTGCAGCCATTACTTCTGTAAACATCGATGATGAGAACAAAAAGGCTGAAGTGTTCTTGAAGCCTGATCAGGTGAGCAAGGCTATCGGTCGTGGCGGTATGAACATCAAGTTGGCTTCCATGCTGACAGAGTATACTATCGATGTATTCCGCGAAGTGGATGATAATGAAGCTGATGAGGATATCTACTTGGATGAATTCTCTGATGAGATTGACCAGTGGGTGATTGATGCCATCAAGGGCATTGGTCTCGATACAGCTAAGCAAGTACTCAATGCTCCACGCAACTTGTTGATTGAGAAGGCAGATTTGGAGGAAGAGACTGTCGACAATGTCATCAATGTATTGCGTACCGAATTCGAACAATAATTCCCTAGCTTGCTAGTGCTTGCTGGGAATCTAATTAAATTAAATAGGAGATAAATAAATATATATGAGCATCAGATTAAATAAAGCACTACGTGAATTAAATATAGGTCTTCAAACGGCAGTTGAATTCCTTGAAAATAAAAAAGAACTGGGAGAGGTGAAGGCTGAACCGAGCTTCAAAATCAGCGATGAGCAGTATCAGGCATTGAATGATGCCTTTAGCAAAGATAAGGAAGTTCGTGATCAGGCAGAGAAGCTCTTTACCAAAAAAACTAAGGATAAGAAACGTGCGCCAGAACAGAAGAACAATCGTTCCGAGAACGTATTGGAGTCGGGCAGACAGCAGTATAAGCCGCTGGGCAAGATCGACTTGGATAGTCTCGGTAAGAAATCTGCTGTTCAGTCTGTTGCTGATAAGCCAGAGGTGCATGAGCAAGAGACTGCTGCCGTCAGTCCTGCGCCTAATAAAGAGATAGTAAAGGCTGAAAATAAGGATGAGAAGAGACAACAGAATGTCTCTCAACATAAACAGAATATGAAACAGGAGAATCAGCAAAAAACACAACAGGCAAAATCGCATGAATCTAAGGGGCTGCAGAATGGCCACAATCAGCAGAAAGCTGCACATCACAAGGGAGACAACCAACCTTCTAAGGTAGATAACAAGACTCAGCAGGATCAGACTGCTGTAGCTTTAGGGGGCTCTAGTGTCTTTACTTTGAAAAGTGAGAAGAAAATGTCTTCTAACGAACCTAAGGTGTTAGGTAAGATTGACCTTTCTTCTTTGAATCAGAGCACTCGTCCTAAGAAGAAGTCTAAGGAGGAGCGCCGTAAGGAACGTGAGGAAAAATTGGCTCAGCAGCACAGCGAGCGTAAGAAGCGTGTTCGTATTAACAAAGAGCGTGTTGACATCAATGCCGAAGCAAAGAATAATAATGGCGATGGTGGTAATGGCCAGAATAGAGGTAATAATGGTGGCAACAAAAAGAACAGAAACAAGAACAGAAATAATAATAACAATAATAATAAGGGCAATAACAACAACCGCGGCAACCAGCGCCAGATTGAGGTGGACGACGAGGCTGTAGCACGCCAGGTTAAGGAGACTCTTGCCCGTTTGACCAGCAAGAGCCAGAACAAGAAGGGTGCTAAGTATCGTAAGGAGAAGCGTGAGGCAGTTCAGGAGAAGTTGCAGGATCAGGCTCGTCAGGAGCAGAAGGAAAGCAAGACCCTGAAGCTCACTGAGTTCGTTACCGTTAGCGAGTTGGCTACGATGATGGATATCAGCGTTACTCAGGTTATCTCTACCCTGATGGGTGTAGGTATCATGGTTTCTATCAACCAGCGTCTGGATGCTGAAACCATCAACATGGTGGCTGAGGAGTTCGGCTTCAAGACAGAATACGTAAGTGCAGAGGTTCAGGAAGCCGTGAGCGAGGAAGAGGATGATGAGAACGACTTGGTTCCTCGTGCTCCAATCGTAACCGTGATGGGTCACGTAGACCATGGTAAGACCTCTTTGCTCGACTATATCCGCAATACCAATGTGATTGCCGGTGAGGCGGGTGGTATTACCCAGCATATCGGTGCCTACAGTGTGACTCTGAACAGCGGTCGCAAGGTTACATTCCTTGATACTCCAGGTCACGAGGCGTTTACCGCCATGCGTGCCCGTGGTGCTCAGGCTACCGATATCGCCATCATCATCATCGCAGCCGATGACTCCGTGATGCCTACTACCAAGGAGGCTATCGCCCATGCTCAGGCTGCCGGTGTGCCAATGGTATTCGCTATCAACAAGATTGATAAGCCAGGGGCTAACCCAGACCGTATCCGTGAGGACTTGGCTAACATGAACCTGCTCGTTGAGGAGTGGGGTGGTAAGTATCAGTGCCAGGAAATCAGTGCCAAGAAGGGTATCGGTGTTCACGATTTGCTCGACAAGGTGCTCCTCGAGGCTGATATGCTCGACTTGAAGGCTAACCCTAACCGTCGTGCCACAGGTACCATCATTGAGTCTTCACTTGACAAGGGTCGTGGATATGTTTCTACCGTATTGGTTGCCAATGGTACCTTGAAGGTTGGTGATATTGTTCTCGCCGGTACTTCTTGGGGTCGTGTGAAGGCGATGTTCAATGAGCGTAATGCCAATATCAAGTCAGCGGCTCCTGCAGAGCCAGCTATCATCCTCGGTTTGAATGGTGCGCCTACAGCAGGTGACCAGTTCCACGTAATCGAGACAGAGCAGGAGGCTCGCGAAATCGCCAACAAGCGTGAGCAGTTGCAGCGTGAACAGGGCTTGCGTACTCAGAAGCGCTTGACCTTGGGTGATATCTCTCACCGTATCGCACGTGGTGAGTTCCACGAGTTGAACGTCATCGTAAAGGGTGATACCGATGGTTCTGTTGAGGCATTGAGCGACTCATTCATCAAGCTTTCTACCGAGAAGGTTCAGGTGAACGTTGTCAACAAGGCAGTAGGTCAGATTTCAGAGAACGACGTGATGCTGGCATCTGCTTCAGATGCAGTCATCGTTGGTTTCCAGGTTCGTCCATCTGCCGATGCTCGCAAGGCTGCCGACCGTGAGGGTGTTGAAATCAACACATACTCTATCATCTACGATGCTATCGACGATATCAAGAGCGTGATGGTAGGTATGCTCGACAAGGTGAAGAAGGAAATCGTTACCGGTCAGGTTGAGGTTAAGCAGACCTTCAAGATTTCCAAGGTGGGTACTATTGCCGGTGGTCTCGTTATCGAGGGTAAGGTACACGCTAAGGATAAGGCTCGCGTCATCCGTGACGGTATCGTAATCCGTACTGCAGAAATCGGTGCCTTGAAGCGTTACAAGGACGATGTCAAGGAGGTGGTTACCGGTATGGAGTGCGGTTTGAGCCTCGTCAACTACAACGATATCCAGGAAGGCGACGTTATCGAGACTTTCACTGAGATCGAGGTAGAGCAGAAACTTTAATAAAGTGAAGAGTGAAGAACGAAGAGTGAAGAATTCATTTGTCTTTTCGCTCTATCCTATATATAATAAGGTAGGGATGAGTCCTCAGCGGCTTATCCCTATTTAGGGTTAAAATAACGAAAGGTTATTCTAAATAAAATGGCAGAAATAGAGAAAGAACAGAATCAGGTTGTCAAGGATGTGATAGACCAGAAATACGAGTATGGTTTTACCACCGATGTACATACTGAAATCATAGAAAAGGGTCTCAACGAGGATGTTGTGCGCCTGATCTCGCAGAAGAAGGGAGAGCCAGACTGGATGCTCGAATTTCGTCTGAAAGCCTACAATTACTGGAAGACGCTCAAGGAGCCAAAGTGGGGACACGTTCACGTGCCACCTATTGACTACCAGGAGATTTCATACTATGCTGACCCTTTGGCAAAGAAGCCGAAGAACAAGGAGATTGATCCTGAGTTGGAGAAGACATTCGATAAACTCGGTATTCCTCTGGAGGAGCGTCTGGCTTTGAGCGGTACCGCCGTAGATGCCATCATGGACTCTGTGTCGGTAAAGACTACCTTCAAGGAGAAACTCCGTGAGAAAGGTGTCATCTTCTGCAGTATCGGTGAGGCTGTGAAGGAGCATCCTGATTTGGTAAGAGAGTATCTGGGAACCGTGGTTCCTTATCGTGATAACTTTTATGCAGCCTTGAACAGTTGCGTATTCAGTGATGGCTCATTCGTTTATATTCCTAAGGGCGTCCGCTGTCCGATGGAGTTGAGCAGTTACTTCCGCATCAATGCCCGTAACACCGGTCAGTTTGAGCGTACATTGATTATCGCTGATGATGATGCTTACGTTTCTTACCTGGAGGGATGTACAGCGCCAATGCGTGATGAGAATCAGCTTCATGCGGCTATTGTCGAGATAATTGTCAAGGACAATGCTGAGGTGAAATACTCTACTGTTCAGAACTGGTATCCTGGTGATGAGCATGGTAAGGGTGGTGTGCTGAACCTGGTAACCAAGCGAGGCGACTTGCGTGGTGTGAACTCTAAGTTGAGCTGGACTCAGGTAGAGACGGGTTCTGCGATTACCTGGAAGTATCCTTCCTGCATCTTGCGTGGCGACAACTCTGTAGCTGAGTTCTACAGTGTGGCTGTTACCAACAACTATCAGGAGGCTGATACCGGTACCAAGATGGTTCACATGGGTAAGAACACCAAGAGTACTATCATCTCTAAGGGTATTTCGGCAGGACATAGCCAGAATTCCTATCGTGGATTGGTTCGTGCCACATCCAATGCCGACAATGCACGCAACTATAGTTCCTGCGACTCTTTGTTGCTGGGCAGCGATTGTGGAGCGCATACCTTCCCATATATGGATGCCCATAACGACACAGCCGTGTTCGAGCATGAGGCAACTACCTCGAAGATTTCAGAAGACCAGCTCTTCTATTGTAATCAGCGAGGCATTCCTACCGAAGAGGCTGTCGGCTTAATCGTAAACGGTTATGCCAAGGACGTGCTCAACAAGTTGCCTATGGAGTTTGCCGTTGAGGCACAGAAACTCCTGAGTGTTTCACTCGAAGGAACCGTAGGATAGTTATCATAATTCTCGATGAAATCGATAAAAATTGACTAAAATTATGTTAGAGGTAAAGAATCTGCATGCTACTATTGCAGGCAAAGAAATATTGAAAGGTATCAACCTGACTATCAACGATGGTGAGATACATGCTATCATGGGACCTAATGGTTCCGGTAAGTCAACCTTGAGCGCTGTGCTCACAGGTAACCCTCTTTATACAGTAACAGAGGGCGAGGCTATCTTCAACGGCAAGAACCTTCTGGATATGAAGCCAGAGGACCGTGCCCGTGAAGGCTTGTTCCTCTCTTTCCAGTATCCAGTAGAAATTCCTGGCGTATCCATGACCAACTTCATGCGTGCGGCTATCAATGCCAAGCGTGTGTATCAGGGTTTGGAACCATTGAATACAAGCGAATTCATGAAGCTGATGCGTGAGAAGCGCGAGTTGGTGGAATTGGACAGCAAGTTGGCTCGCCGTTCTGTAAACGAAGGTTTCTCGGGTGGTGAGAAGAAGCGCAACGAGATTTTCCAGATGGCTATGCTGGAGCCAAAGCTCTCTATCCTCGATGAAACCGACTCAGGTCTCGATGTGGATGCGATGCGTATCGTGGCTGATGGTGTGAACAAGATGCATACCGACAAGACTTCTGCCATTGTCATCACTCACTACGAGCGTCTGCTCGATATGATTAAGCCAAGTGTGGTTCACGTTCTCTATAAGGGTAGAATCGTGAAGACAGCCGGTCCTGAACTTGCCAAGGAGATTGAGGCTCGTGGCTACGACTGGATCAAGGCTGAAGTAGATGAGAAATAATAAGGAGGATGGCTATGCTTTCAGAAAAACAATATTTAGACTTGTATCAGTCTTCTTCGAGAATAATCAAGAAGAACAGTGCTGAGGTGCTCAATGCGGTGCGCGATGCTGCGTTTGAGGACTTCCGTCGCCTGGGCTTCCCTTCCCGAAAGGTAGAAAGATACAAGTACACAGATATGAGCGCCATCTTCGAGCCAGATTATGGCTTGAACTTGAACCGTCTGGAAATTCCGGTAGATCCATACGAAGCTTTCCGCTGCGATGTGCCTAATCTGAGCACTTCGCTCTACTTCGTGGTAAACGATGCTTTTTATAACAAAGCATTGCCTAAAGTAGAGCTTCCGGAGGGCGTAATCGTGGATTCTTTGAGCAAGATTGCTGCAGAAAGCCCTGAATTCATCGGGAAATACTACGCTAAGATTGCCAAAACCGACGAAGATGGCATCACCGCATTGAATACATTCCTGGCACAGGATGGCTTGCTGATTTATGTTCCAAAGAATGTAAAGGTAGAGCGAACTATTCAGGTCATCAATATTCTCCGTTCGGATGTTGATTTGATGGTAAACCGACGTGTACTCATCGTGATGGAACAGGGTGCTGAGGCTAAGTTCCTCTTCTGTGACCATGCAGCCGATGACAAGAACTTCCTCGCAACCCAGGTTATCGAGGCATTCGTAGGCGAGAATGCCAGTCTCGACCTCTATTGCCTGGAGGAGACTCATTACAAGAACCGCCGTGTCAGCAACGTGTATATTGAGCAGCAGGCTAACAGCCGTGTAAACCATAACGTCATCACCCTTCATAATGGTATCACCCGCAACCGACTCGACCTCGTGTTCAAGGGCGAGGGAGCCGAATGCTTCTGCAATGGTTGTGTGATTGCCGATAAGAACCAGGTGGTAGATAACAATACGCTCATTGATCATCAGGTGGGTCATTGTACCAGCAACGAACTTTATAAGTATGTGCTCGATGGTGAGGCACGTGGTGCTTTTGCTGGCAGAGTGCTGGTTCGTCATGGTGCCCAGAAGACCACTTCGCAGGAAACTAACCAGAACCTCTGTGCTACGAAGACAGCCCGCATGTTCACCCAGCCGATGCTGGAGATTTATGCCGACGATGTGAAGTGTGCACACGGTAGTACTGTAGGTCAGCTCAACGATGCCGCCCTGTTCTATATGCAGCAGCGTGGTGTGAGCCGTGAGGAGGCTAAGTTGCTCCTTCAGTTTGCATTTATCAACGAAGTCATCGACAAGATGGAGCTGGAGCCATTGCGCGATCGCCTGCATCATCTCGTAGAGAAGCGATTCCGTGGTGAACTCAATAAGTGCGAGGGTTGCAAGCTTTGCAAGTAGATAATATCCTTTTAAAGGAGCTAAGTTCTTAAAACTATGTATGATATCAATCAAGTAAGAGCAGATTTCCCGATTTTATCGAGAACGGTATATGATAAGCTATTGGTGTATTTGGATAATGCGGCAACTACACAGAAGCCATTGTGCGTACTCGATGCCATGCGCGACGAGTATCTCAATGTGAATGCCAATGTGCATCGTGGTGTGCACTATCTCTCTCAGCAGGCTACCGATCTTCATGAAGCAGCCCGTGAGACTGTGCGCAAGTTTATCAATGCGCCGAAGGTTGAGGAAATCATCTTCACCCGAGGTACTACAGAGAGTCTGAATCTTGTGGTTTCATCGTTCTGCGATGCATTTATGAGCGAGGGCGACGAGGTGATTATCTCTACCATGGAGCATCATTCCAATATCGTGCCTTGGCAGTTGCAGGCTGCCAAGAAGGGAATCGCCATCCGTGTGATTCCTATCAATGATAAAGGTGAGATTAATCTCGATGAATTCGCCAATTTATTTACCGAACGCACCAAAATCGTGAGCATAGCCCAAGTGAGCAACGTGCTCGGTACGGTGAATCCGGTAAAAAAGATGATTAAGATTGCCCATGAGCACGGTGTGCCTGTGATGGTGGATGGCGCTCAGAGTACTCCTCACTTTGCTGTGGATGTGCAGGACATGGATTGCGATTTCTTCGCTTTCAGCGGTCATAAAATCTATGGTCCTACCGGTATCGGTGTGCTTTATGGCAAGGAAGAATGGCTCGACAAGTTGCCTCCTTATCAGGGAGGTGGTGAAATGATAGAGAGCGTAAGTTTCGAGAAGACTACTTTCGAGAAGTTGCCATTCAAGTTTGAGGCTGGTACTCCTGATTATGTAGCTACCCATGGTCTGGCAAAGGCCATCGATTATGTCTCTGCACTCGGCATGGATAACATTGCCAAGCATGAGCAGGAATTGACCCGTTACTGCATGGAGCAGATGCGAACTATCGATGGAATCAGACTTTTTGGTGAGCAGGAGGGCAAAGATGCCGTTGTCAGCTTCTTGGTTGGTGATATTCATCACATGGACATGGGAACATTGCTCGATCGTCTGGGCATTGCTGTCCGTACCGGTCATCATTGTGCTCAGCCTTTGATGGACCGTTATGGCATTCTGGGAACTGTTCGTGCCAGCTTTGCCTTGTACAATACCAAGGAGGAGGTTGATGCGCTTGTAGCAGGCGTAAAACGCGTTTCTCAGATGTTCTAAAAGCTTTTATATATAATGATTCCCCATTTCTATGATAGAATTGGGGAATTATTGTTTTTATATTAAAATAAACAACCTAAAAACAAACAAATGAAAAGAATATTATTAAGTACTTTTCTGTTGATTTCCTTGAGCCTTTCAGCTCAGAATATTGATAGAAAACAAGTAGTAGAGAGGAATAATCCTCATGTGGTGACGATGGATTCGCTGAATTCCTTGTCTGTGGGTAATGGTGGCTTTGCCATGACTGTAGATGGAACTGGTCTTCAGTCATTCCCTAAGTCTTATTCCAAGGGCGTTCCTTTGGGTACGATGAGCGATTGGGGCTGGCATTCGTTTACCAATCCTGAGAATTATAAACAGGAAGAAAGTTGGCGTTATTATGATTATGGAAGAGGAAGAAAGGAGCCATACGCTACCCAGATAAAGGAAGATAAGAGAAAGAAGGCAGCAGGAGATTGGTATCGTGTCAATCCTCATCGTCTGCATTTGGGTACATTGGGACTTTCTCTGGGGGCTGATCCTAAGAATATACAGCAGGTTAACCAAATTTTGGACATGTGGGATGGAATGATTAAGAGCAGCTTTATTTATCATGGTCGTGCTTATCAGGTGGAGACCACTTGTCATCCTGAGCTGGATATGATTGCTACTCACGTCCAGTCCAAAGGTCCTATCGCATTTGATATCCGTTTTGCTTATCCTACAGGCGGTCATTGTGACGATGCTTGCGATTGGAATAAAGATCATCTTCATTCCACAATGCTTGTTTCACAAGATAAGAATTCTGCCGTATTTAAACGAACTATCGATGAAACCGTCTATTTCGTGATATTGAGATGGCAGGGTATAGCCAAACTCAAGCAGAAAGGCAAGAATTTCTATCAGCTGCAGTCAAAGTCTGCTGACTTGAAATTGACCTGTGAATATGCAGAGCAGTTATCTTCTGAGAGCAAGACTTTTGCTGAGGTTGCGGATGCAGCCAAGGCTTATTGGAATAGCTATTGGCAGAAGGGAGCAATGGTGGATTTCGGACAGTGTAAGGATCCTCGTGCTCAGGAGATGGAGCGCCGTGTAGTGTTGAGCCAATACCTGCTGGCTATTCAGGATGCAGGTGACACTCCTCCACAGGAAACCGGTCTTACTTATAATTCCTGGTTTGGCAAGTTCCATTTGGAGATGATTCTCTGGCATCAGGCACAATTTGCCTTGTGGGGACATCCTGAATTGTTGGAGCGTTCTTTATCCTGGTATTTCAAGGCAGAGCCGAATGCCCGCAAGATAGCCCAGCGACAGGGATTCAAGGGAGTAAGATGGATGAAGATGACCGATCCTGTTGCTGGTGAGGCTCCATCAAGTGTAGGAAGTTTCCTGATTTGGCAACAGCCACACCTCATTTATCTGGCAGAATTGCTTTATCGTGCCAATCCTTCGCCTGCCATCTTGCAGAAATATGCGAAACTGGTCGATGAAACAGCTGAATTTATGGGCGACTTTGCAGAATATGATAAGGAGAAAGACCGTTATATTCTTCGCGGTTGTATTGCTGCCCAGGAAACCTTACCTGCCGCTACAACCGTTAATCCTCCATTCGAGCTCAGTCAGTGGCATTGTGCCTTGAAGATTGCGCAGGAATGGCGTGAACGACTGGGTAAGGCTCGTGATGCTCATTGGGACGATATCATTGCCAAGATCTCTCCTCTTGCATCCAAGGACAGTTTATACCTTGCTGCAGAGACCGAGCCTGATACCTATACCAAGGTTCGCATGTTCAGTGATCATCCAGCCGTGATGGGTGCCATCGGTCTGTTCCCATATAATAGTAGAATGATTGATTTTGCCAAGATGAAGAAGACCGAGCAATGGATTTGGAAGAACTGGAAGTGGAATACTTCCTGGGGCTGGGATTATCCGATGATGGCAATGGGAGCTGCCCGCATGGGAGAACCTGAGAATGCAGTAGGTGCTTTACTGATGCACCAGCAGAAGAATACCTATTTGGTAAGCGGTCATAACTATCAGGATGCCCGTTTGCGCCTTTATCTTCCTGGCAATGGCGGTTTGTTGATGGCTGTAGCCATGATGTGTGCCGGCTGGGACGGCAGTATTCATCCTAATCCGGGATTCCCGCAGGATGGCAATTGGAATGTGAAATGGGAAGGCTTGAAGCCTTTGCTTTAATAATATGATGTATCATCAAGAATAAATAATATGTTGGAAAGTCATTATTATAAGGATATGATAGAGGCTGGCTGTGATGAGGCTGGCCGTGGATGCTTGGCGGGTAGCGTCTATGCTGCAGCCGTCATTCTTCCTCCTAATTATCAGAATGCCGATTTGAACGACAGTAAGAAACTTACGGATAAGAAGCGCAAGGCACTCCGCAAGCAGATAGAGCGTGATGCCGTAGCTTGGGCTGTGGGCATTGTTACGCCTGAAGAAATCGATAAAATCAATATTCTCAACGCCAGTTTCCTGGCTATGCACCGTGCCCTGGACCAGCTCAAGGTTCGTCCAGAGGCTGTCATCGTGGATGGTAACCGGTTTAAGCCTTATAAGGATTTGCCTTATACAACCATCGTAAAGGGAGACGGCAAGTATCTGGCAATTGCTGCGGCAAGCATCCTTGCCAAGACCTATCGTGATGATTACATGGATGCGCTGGCAGAAGAATATCCGCAGTACGACTGGAAAGGCAACAAGGGTTATCCTACCAAGAAACATCGTGCTGCCATCAGGGAATTTGGAGTCACTCCATATCATCGCATGAGTTACAATCTTTTAGGTACTGGCGAATTGAGTATAGATTTCAAGGATTAGAGGCTACAGATTTGGTCCTTTAAAACAAAGTCTGTTTTTTCTGTCGATTATTATAAACAATACTGCGTTAAATTAATATTTAATCGTCTGTAAATCAATAACTTATATTAAG